>Ga0209187_1000084_pt1 | contig 207605 bp, 188 predicted proteins | sample BantaG_FD_187430 | JGI IMG/M metagenome (GOLD analysis project Ga0209187, IMG submission 187430) | Marine algal microbial communities from Bantry Bay, Ireland - BantryBay_4 metaG (SPAdes) (version 2) | ecosystem: Host-associated > Algae > Red algae > Unclassified | place: Bantry Bay, Ireland... | reverse complement strand
TCCGCACCGCAGCCGCTTTCTGCTCATCGGTATATCGCCGACGCGTCGGCTTGGATTCCATATCTACATTCATAGCAATCGTCATCTTTCAAAGCTGACGAGCCTGCGCAAAACCCAGGGTGATTCATTGCGCCGCAAACTGGGTTGGCACGCAGCTATTGGTTTGTCGGTTGGGGTGTTTCGCTTCGCTCCGCTTAGACGCTCGTCCCTCGCTCTGTGTTTTGAGGCCGCAGTCGTTTTCCTTGTGATCGTGGCGCTGTACCAGACCCGGAGGAGAGCCGAGGTGGGAGCGAGGACGCGGGCGCTCTCCCCTTGAGGAAGCATGTCCTACGCACGTTGGTCCTAGCGCAGTGGTGGAAGGCCGTTAGTCTCTCGGGGTGACCAAAAGTACGCATCAGGCGTTGGCCGATGAGCGCAATGCGACCGTGCAGATCTATATCAACGGCGAGTTCCACCCTCGCAGCGAAGCCAAGATCTCGGTGTTCGACAGCGGCTTCTTGGTTGGCGATGGCATCTGGGAAGGCATTCGGCTCCACCACGGTGTGTTCGCGTTCCTCGACCGCCATCTGGATCGACTCTTTGCCGGGTCGGCCGCCACCGGCATCGACATCGGCATGGATCGTGCCGGCGTGACTGCCGCGCTGCGAGCCACCGTTGATCGCAATGACATGCACGATCACGTGCACGTTCGGCTCATGGTCACTCGAGGCGACAAGAAGACGCCATCGCAACATCCATCCAACTGCATCGGCGGCGCCAACATGGTGATCATCGCCGAGCACAAGGCTGCGGATCCCACAGTCCGTGACCAAGGGATCTCGCTGTTCACTGCCACCGTTCGACGCCCGCCGCCGGACACGCTCGACCAAAAGCTGAACTGCCACTCCAAGCTGCATGAAGTGATTGCCTTGATCCAGGCCACGAACGCCGGCGCCGACGAAGCGCTCATGTTGGATCCGACCGGCGCGGTGGCCACATGCAACGCCACCAATTTCTTTATCGTGAAGAACGGTGAGATCTTCACTGCAACGGGTCAGTACAACCTGAACGGCATCACCAGCGCGCTCATGGTCGAGGTTGCCGAAGGAGCTGGAATAGCGGCCCATCGTGCCCCGTTTTCGTTGACCGACGTCTATGCCGCCGACGAGGCATTCGTCACCGGCACATTCGGCGGCCTGACACCGGTCCACACCATCGACGGGCGCACGATCGGCGACGGCGAACAGGGCCCCATGAGCATGCGCTTGCGTGAGCTCTACCAAAACGCCATGGCGGCCGAGGTGGCGTCGGGCGGCTACGAGTCCCGGTTGTGAACTGGAGCGTTCCCCGCGACAACGTGACGCGTATCCAATGCTGGTCGGGCCCGCGTAACATCTCCACCGCGCTGATGTACTCGTGGCGCCAACGCGCAGACACCACCGTGGTCGACGAACCGCTGTATGCGCACTACCTGACCCGAGACGACCGCGGCCACCCGGGCGTGGGCGAGATCCTGGCCAGCCAACAGCAGGACCCCGACGAGGTGATTCGCGACGTCATCCTGGGGTCGTGCCCGACACCGGTTCTGTATGTCAAACAGATGGCGCATCACCTGAACGGAGTTGATCGAACGCACTTGGCGCGCACCAAGAACATCATCTTGGTTCGTCACCCTCGCGACATGCTGGCATCGCTCGAGATCCAGTTGCCCAACTGTGACATCACCGACACCGGGCTGAACGAGTCCGTTGCGCTACTCGATGCAGTCCTGTCGACAGGCGGCGATCCGGTCGTGATCGAGAGCCGTTCGCTTCTCGATGACCCGGCTGCCACGTTGTCGGCGGTATGTGAGCACGTTGGATTGGAGTTCGATCCTGCGGTACTCAGTTGGCCTGCGGGACCGAAACCCGAAGACGGTGCATGGGCCAAACACTGGTATCGCGGCGTGCACGCCTCGCAAGGCTTCGCTGCACCCACCCGTCGTGAGCGCAGACTCTCGCCCCGCACGGAACGGGTGCTCGAAGAGGCGATGCCGCTCTACGAGCGGTTGGCGGCCCACGCAATCCAGCCGGCTACGGGGTGAGCGGTAGGGACTCGAGCAGCGCGTCGTCGACATAGGCTTTGACCGACTTCTCGAAGGGGAACGACAGGTGGCTGCCCTGGTACCAGTGGATGCTGGGTTGGTCCCAGTGCTCCCACAAGGTCTTGACGTTGCCGGGGCGGACCCACCGATCGAGTAGCCCGGCATAGATATAGCGGCGATCGTGCGGCACTTTCGATTCCATGGCGAGCGGCGACACCGGTGTGAAAACTCGTTCGAGTGGGCCCCATGACAAGCCCCATTGTTCGTAGAACGGTGGCAGGTACGGGTCGATGTGGCGCCGCATACCACGGACCAGGTCGCTTTCTGGTACCCCGGCGATCACACAGGCCAGGTCATCATCGAGACAGCTCATCAACGAGACCATGTAGCCGCCCAGCGAGATACCGCTCAAACCGATCTGCTCTGCACCCATCTCGGTGCGAAGCCAGGCCAGGACGCGGCGGATATCCCAGGCGCCGTGAGCAATGGTGTGCACCGTGTTCATGGCGCCGGAGTTCAGCACTCGGGCTCCCGACGTGCGGCCGAGTGAACGAGGCCCATGCAGCGGCAAGGTGACATTGGCGACGTTGAGACCCAGATCGTTGTGCAGGTGCTTGACCCGAAAGGACATCAGGTCCGTCCCGAGATCACCGGTGCGATACCCGTTGATCACGAAGATCCACGGCCGATCCTGGCCGTCACCATGGCGAAGAATCCAACCGGCGGCTTCATTGACCTTGGGGTAGTTCAACCACCGATCGCGACCGGGTTCATCGGCGTGCGGCTCGAAGTCGCTGTCGAACCGGAATCGTTCGAGCGGCACTCCACGAAACGGCGCTGACTTCAGTTTCATCTCGGTGGTTGCCGGCGGATCCTGGTGGTAGCTACGAGGATCCTTTATCCAGCCCCTGGTATCGAAGAGCGAGCGAGCCTCGATCAGCTCTTCGCGCAACCGCCTGCGAAACGTGACATCGGGGACGCGCATGCGACCTTGCGCAAGTTCTGATTGCATGGACCACTCGTCGATCCACCATTTGCTCATGGTCTTGGGTGTCAGCTTCGCCGAGGGTATGTCGTCTTCGTGGTGACCCCGAGCCCAATCGCCCAGGTGTTTCATCAGGTCGACCCCGGCGGTCAATTCGGGGAAGCTCTTCGTCATAGTGTCCTCTTGCTGCGTGATTTGGGTGCGGGTGGTTTGCGTTGGGATGGTTTGCGTTTGGCTGGTTTGCGTGTGGGTGGTCTGCGTTTGGATTGCGGCGATGCATCGGCGAGACGTTGGGCGAGTGCACCCCGTTTGATCTTGCCGGTTGTCGTCATTGGTAGCTGGTCGACCACGGTCACATGGCGGGGCCGTTGGAAACTCGCCATTTCTTTGCGGCACCAAGAATCGAAGGCTGTGCGAGAAAAGTTCGAGTGAGTGACCAGGTACGTGGCCACGATCTGTCCGTACTGATCGTCGGGCATGGCGACCACGGCCGCTTGTTGCACTTGTGGGTGTTGCTCGAGCAGCTCCTCGATCTGCGACGGAAAGACGTTCTCGCCACCGGTCACGATCAGGTCGTTCTCGCGCCCGTCGACAAAGAGTCGGCCGTTGTCATCGAGATAACCCATGTCGCCGGTCGCCATCAGTGCGCCGAGACGCTTACGGCTGCTGCCATCGGTGTAGCCGGCAAACTGCATGGAGTTGGCGGTGAACACCCGGCCGAGAGCCCCTGTGGGGACGGCCTTGTCATCGTCATCGACGATCACGACCTGCACTCCGGGGGGAGGCCGGCCCACGGTGCCTGGGGCCTCGGCAAGATCGGTGGGCGTGGCCACCGAAGCAATCGCCGTTTCGGTGGAGCCGTAGATGTTGTACAGGTTCGGGCCAAAGCGCTCGGTCCATCGACTGGCAAGCGACGCGGACAGCACGTTCCCCGAACTCAGCACGGTTCGCAGCTCGGGAAGTGCAAGATCTGGGCTGGCTATATCGAGCATCTGGCTCAGCATGAGCGGCACGGCGGCCAGCGTGGTCACGCCGTGTGCCTTCATGGCCGCTAAGGCTGCGTCGGGAACGAATCTGGGCTGGAGCACCAGAGTGGATCCCGTGGCCATTGCCAGTGAAGCTTGTGCGAACCCCCACGCATGGAACAACGGCGAGACCACCATTACGGTCTCGCCGACGCGTAGGGGAATTGCGTCGAGTAGTGCAGCGTCGCCCAGCGACGGAACACGTGCACCCTGGCGGGCGCCCTTGGGCGGACCGGTTGTTCCCGAGGTCAACAGCACCACATCGGTGCGTCGGGGCGGCCACCGGTGCAGCCCTGATCGGCCCCACTTGGTCATTGTGGTGGGGTCGCCCGGCCAGATCTTGATCGATGAACTGGCCAGTGAGCCGGTGAATTCGGCGTCGGCGATCACGCCGTCGAGTTCTTCGCGCTCGATGATCTGGAGCAGCTGGGCTGGGGGAAGCCCGGTGCTCAACAGCACGACGTCGCGCCCGGCCCGTTCCAGCGCCAGGTAGCCCTGGATGAACCCGCGATGATTGCGGCACAGCAACCCGATGCGTCCGGTGCCATGGGTGCGCAAGGATCGCGCCAGACGGTCAGCGGTGCGATCGAGGTCTCGGTAGGAGACTTGGCCGCATTCGTCGATGACTGCTGGTCGGCGGGGCCAGCGAAGGGCCGATGCATGCACCATGGCGCTGACGCTCGGTCCCCACCGCACGAACCCCGCAGCCCGTGCCGTGTTCAGCCAGGGATCGAAGGCGGCGAAGCGGCTGGCTCGATCTGCGGTGGCCGACAACTGTGCCAGCAGTGATTGTCTCATCGGCTCTCGGCCGCCTGTTCTCGAAAGCCCCGGTACACCCCGACCAGGGCAGATTTCTGTTGAGCGGAGAGATGGCTGTCGGCATGGATGGCGTCTTCGACCGTCGACTCCGCGGCGCTTACGTCGAGAAGTCCAGCGATCTGCATCATGGTCTCGGCTCGCACATTGAGCGCTTCGGAAAAGGCGCGCAGCACGCGAATAGATGGTGCGTGAAGCCCACGTTCGAGCTGACTGACATAGGGATCGGACACCTGAGTGAGTTTTGCCAGTTCACGCTGGCTCAACGCCATCATCTTGCGCTGTCCCCGGATGAACTCGCCCAACAGCGCGAGGCCCGGCGAAGAGTCTTTTGTGCTCATGTTCGCTCCCTTCGCAGCAGTAACCGGCTGGCTGATCCAACCGGCGAAAGCCTGCAAAGAATACTACGCATCTGCGTAGTGAGCGAAATGTCGATCGTCAGATGATCGCCGTCTCGATGAGCGGTTGGCCCTTGACTATGCGCTCGTGCCCGAGTGGGGTCAGATCCAGGGTCCGGTACTCGCCATAGGTGATCAGCTCACTGATGCCCCGGCCGATCGCAGGGGACTGCTGTAGCCCATGCCCGCTGAAACCGTTGGCCAGAATCAGGTTGTCGACATGGCTGTGAGGTCCAACGATCACATTGTGATCGAAGGGGTTGTGGGCGTAGTGGCCAGCCCATTGCGCTCTGATCTTGATGCGCTCGAAGGCGGGAATTCGGTTGGCCAACGCTGGCCACACCTTGTCTTCGAAGATGTCGCGATCCATCTCGAAGTCGTCGTGTTCGACCGCCGGATCGAGATCGGGTGCGCACCCCGCCATGAACACATCTCCATCGCTACGCACGTGAATTCCGGATGGGTCGATGGTGAGTGGCACATCCATGCCCAGCTTCTCGGCGCAATCGAAGACGAAGGTGTAACGCTTCCGTGGCTCGACGTCGAGTTCGACACCTGCCATCTGCGCGACCAGGCTGGCTCGTGTACCAGCAGCGTTGACCACCCGGCTGCAGGCGACCGTTTCACCCGACGCCAGGCTCACGCTGCGTATTCGACCGTCGGTGCAGGTCATGTCCACGACCTCGTTTGTCAGGTACTCGACGCCGTTCCTGCGGGCCGTGTTGCGGAACCACTGGAACATGGTGCTGCCGTCGAAGTAGCCCTCGTCTACCCGATTGTGACTGCCGCACACGATGCCGTCGACGTTATAGAACGGATAGGCCGCCTTGATTTCGTCGGGACCCATGATCACGGTGCCCGCACCCATCGCTGCCTGAACGGCTTGGTTGCTCCGCAACGTTGCGGCGAACTCTTCGTCGGCGGCCATGTACATGTAGCCGAAATGGTTCACGAATATCTCGGGAACTTCGGGGTCGTTGCCCATGTGCTCGCGGAAGTTGCGCGCAAAGTCGGCTGCGAATTGCGAGATGTGGATGTTCAGGGGGTTCGAGAACTGTTGGCGCATGCAGTTGTTGGTGTGCGTTGTCGAACATCGTTCGTAGAACGGGTCTTTCTCGACGACCAGTACCGAGCCGTCGAAGTCGGGGTTGGTCGACAAGAACCAGGCCACCGACGAGCCGACTATGGCGCCGCCCACGATGACGACGTCGTACGAGTTGCGCTGCGGTTCAACACCCAGAGGCAACACGCTCACTCGATATCGTCGCTCACGTAGCCCTGCACCAGGTCGTTCGCAGTCGCTTCTGGATCACGATCGGCAGGATCACCGAATCCGCCACCACCGGGCAGCTCCATGATGAGCCGCCGGCCTGCAGGCACAACTTCTCTTCCCTTGGTGGGGAAAGGCGTGCCATCGTCGAGATATACAGCACCGGGCGCGCCGTCTCCGCCACCGGCGCGCCCTCGGGCCGGGTTGAGCACCCGGTCGAACATGGCCGAAAACTCGAGCTGATAGCCGTCGACCGGCCCGATCTCGATCGTCTGGCCGAGCCCACCACGAAACTTGCCGGCACCACCGCTGTTCTCGCGGATCTCTTTACGCCACACGACCACGGGGCCGATTTGTTCGGTCGCCTCGGCACTCATGGTCATGACGCCGGAAGGGAACGCGGTGGCGGTCAGTCCATCGAGGGTGGGGCGAGCACCGGTACCGCCGCTGTTGAACATGAGCAGCTCTATTGGTGGCCGAGGCTCGGCGGGATCGGCTGCCCGGGCGCTGGCTTGGAAGTTCCAGAGCGCGCCTGCGCCTTCAGCCGGGATGACACCCGACAGAACAGGTGCGAGCGCACCGAGACACAAGTCGGTCACGAAATGACCGATCACATGGCGAACGGCGACGGGGTCGGGATCCTGTGCGTTCAGGATCACGCCGGCGGGAGCACTGACGGTGAACGGCAGCAGCGACGCGTAGTTGTTCGGCAGTTCGGGCGCCAGCGCCACCAGCATGCCGTAGGTGAAATAGGCTTGGGCGTAGACAATCGGCACATTGATGCCAAAGATCGACAGCGGTGAAGTCCCGGTTAAGTCGGCATGCATGCCGTCGTTGGTCACCGTGATCTCCACGGCCAGCGTGATGGTCTCGTTGTAGCCGTCGACGTTCATGGCATTGCGATAGGTGCCCTTCGGCACGCGGTCGAGTGCAGCCAGGGTGGCGTTGCGGGTCCGTTCGTAAACGAACTCGGCCAGCTCGTCGATGTCATTCATATCGAACTCGGCCAGCATCTCGACGAGTCGTCGGCGCCCGGTTTCGTTCGAGGCCGCCAGCCCGTGAATGTCGCCGATGACCTGGTCCTCCTCGCGCACGTTGATACGAATGATGTTGACCAGATCGTGGTTGAGCTCGCCCCGATCGACCCATTTCATGATGGGTATGCGCAGGCCTTCTTCGTAGACCTCGCTGGCTTCGGGGCCGTAGCCACGCCCGCCGATGTCCACGACATGGGCGGTGGCGGCGAAGAAGCCGATCAGTTCATCTTTGACGAACACCGGCGTGGTCACGGTGATGTCGTGCAGGTGACCCGTGCCCTTCCACGGGTCGTTGGTGAGGTACACATCGCCGGGGTAAATGCGCTCGGGGCCGATGTCGTTGATGAAGTGCGGCACCGACGCCGCCATGGTGTTCACATGGCCGGGCGTGCCGGTCACGGCTTGGGCGACCATGCGCCCCTGGCGATCGAAGACACCAGCTGACAGGTCACCGGCTTCTCGTACCGATGTGCTGAACGCGGTGCGAATCAGCGTCAGTGCCTGCTCCTCGAGAATCGAGATCAGACGGTTCCACATGATCTGGAAGTGCACTTCTTGCTGGCTCATGCGGCGTCTCCTTCGGTACGGCGAGTTATCAAGAGCGAGCCGTCACTCTGCATCACGGCTTGGTGGTGCGAACCGAGAAGGGTGGTGGTCTGGGGCTCGACGATGATGCTGCAGCCGACCAGGGCATCGCCCGGTTTCAACGACTCGCGCTCGATGACGCCGGCACTGACTCGAGCGCGCGCCACGGGGTCGTAGACGTCGCGGTGAGCGGTTGGTTCGATCAAATGTGTCGCCGTGAGGGTTGCTTGGATGGCAGGGCGTTCGAGTGTTGAAGCGACGCGCACCGACCAGCTGACGGCCTCGATTGCCAGGTCATCGATCGCTCGACCGAAGAACTCCTCGTAAGCCTTGGTGAACACGCCGCCCAGGTTCTCGGCGGCGAACTCGTCGAACGTGCCGGCGCCGAGCCGCACCGGGATCTCCCAGCCCTGGCCCTTGTAGCGCATGGAAACCTGACGTTCGACAACGAGCTCGGCGTCGGTGCCCTGACGAACGAACGTCTCGGCCTCGACGGTCAGCTCGTGAAGCAGATGGTTCACGGCGTCATAGTCGAACTCGTCGATGCGGGTGTACAGGCTGCGAACCGCTTCGTAGGCAAACGGCGCTCGAAGAAAGCCGATGGCCGAGCCAACGCCGGCGCCGGGCGGCACAATCAGCTCGTCGAGCCCGAGCTTGTCCATCAACCGGGTGGCATGCAGCGGCGCACCACCACCAAAGGCCACCATGGAGAAGCCGGCCAGGTCCTTACCGTTCTCGACCGCATGAACTCGGGCTGCGTTGGTCATGTTCTCGTCGACTACCTCGGCGATGCCGATGGCCGCAGTCATGGCATCCATGGCCAGATGATCACCGACCTGCTCGCTGATCGCAGCTGCGGCCTTTTCCGGCGAGAGTCGAATGTCCTTGGCCCCGAAATTGTCTGGATGCAATCGCCCGAGTTGCAGGTTGGCGTCGGTCACGGTCGGCTGTTCGCCGCCTCGGTCATAGGCGGCCGGTCCCGGTTCGGAGCCGGCGCTTTCTGGACCGATACGGATCTGGCCCAGCGAGTCGACGCTGGCGATCGATCCGCCACCGGCACCGATCTCGATCATTTCGATCACCGGAATCGAGATGGGCATGCCGCTGCCCTTCTTAAAGCGGGTGGTCCGAGCGACTTCGAACGTCTTGGCTGTCTGGGGTGTGTGGTCCTCGATCAAGGCGATCTTGGCAGTCGTGCCACCCATGTCGTAGCTCAGTACGCGATCGCGCCCGTATCGAGCCGCCAGATCGGCAGCGAAGATGGCGCCACCGGCAGGACCCGATTCGATCAGCCGCACGGGGAAGGCCGCCGCCGTCTCCACGCTGACCAAACCCCCGCCCGAGTGGATGAGGTACAGCGGGCAGTCGGCGCCTCGTTTGATGAGTTCGGCCTTCAGTCGCATGAGGTAGCTGGCCATCAGCGGCTGCACGTAGGCGTTGGCACACACCGTGTTGAATCGCTCGAACTCGCGCATCTGAGGAGAAACCTCGGAACTGATCGACACCGCAATATCGGGCAGACGCTCGAGCAACATGTCACGAAAACGCTGTTCGTGAGCACCGTTGCGGTAGGAGTGGATGAAACCCACCGCAACGGCTTCGTAGCCCTGGGTCGCAATGGTGTCGACGACGTTGTGTGCTGCTATCTCGTCGAAGGGGACGAGAACTTCGCCCCGGCCGTTCAGGCGTTCGGGAACCGTGTAGCGATCCTTGCGCTCGATCAGGGGTGTGGGTAACACGATGTTCAGGTCGTACTGCTCGAAACGTCCCTCTGTCCTGGTCTCGATGACATCACGAAACCCGCCGGTCGTCACCAGTGCCGTCTTGGCGCCACGACGCTGAATGAGCGCATTGGTGGCCAGGGTGGTGCCGTGAATGATCTGCTCGACGTGGCCCAGTTCAATTCCTTGCTCGATGGCGATCTGTTCGATGCCCTGCAAGATTCCTGTCTCGGGACCGTCTTCGTAGGTGGTGAGGACCTTGGTCGATTCGAAGGAGCCGTCGGGGGCTTCGATCACGACGTCGGTGAACGTTCCGCCCACGTCGGCTCCGATGCGGTAGCCCTTGGTCGGTGACGGGGTCATGAGAGGTCCTCGATTCGTGGAAAGTCTGACGGAGGCATGATGTCGACGGTGGCGGATCGCTGCTGGGCGAGCATGCCGCCGTCGACCTTGAGGACATCACCGGTGATGTAGCTGGCGTCGTCTGATGCCAGGAACAGCGCCGCGCCGGTCATGTCGATTGGTTCGCCGATCCGGCCGAGCGGCACGTTCTCACCACGCAAGGTGCGGGTGTCGATATCCATACCACTGGTGTCGATCGAACCGGGCATGAGCGCATTCACCCGAATGTTGTACGGGCCCAGATCCAGTGCCATGGCTCGAGTCAACGCTTCAATCCCGCCCTTGGTCGCGTCGTAAGCAGTGAAAGCCCGATGCGCCCTGGACGCGCCGCCCGAGCGCATATTGATGATGTTGCCGCCACCTTGTTTTGCCATGATCTTGGCGACGGGATGCGACACGATGAAGTGGCCGGTCAGATTGACGTCGATGATGCGACGCCACCAGGCCTCGTCGGCCTCGAAGAAGTGCAGCATCGGGCTGATGATGCCGGCATTGTTGACCAGCACATCGATGCAACCGTGCTCGGCCATCGCCGCGTCGACCATGGCGCCCACTGCCGTGCTGTCAGAGACATCGGCGACGCCCGCCATCGCCGTTGCGCCAGCATCGTTGATCGCGTCGACCACTGCTGCGGTCGCCTCGGCATCGACGTCGTTGACCACCACCTTCGAACCGTTCGACGCAAAGCGTTTTGCGATCGCTCGGCCTATGCCACCCGCGCCGCCGGTGACGATGACGACCTTGCCGTCAAGAGATTCATGCATGCTTGCGTCCTTCAGCAGATGGCAGTTTTATGTTTCTGAACCGATCGAACGAACTAGTCGTCGGATCGGTGCAGAAACGTGTGTTGGCGGGCTGGTTAGTTGATCTGGCGGTCCTTGCCGTCCCAGAATGGGGCTCGGAGTTCACGCTTCAGCACCTTGCCGGGGCCGGACTTGGGCAGGGGGTCGGCTTGGAACGAGACGGATTTGGGCACCTTGTAGCCACCGATGCGGCCACGACAATGTTTGATGACGGTTGCTTCATCGAGGGTGGTTCCCTCTCGGGGGACCACAACGGCGTGCACGGCTTCGCCCCACTGCTCGTCGGGAATGCCGAACACCGTTGCTTCGAGCACTCCAGCGTGGGTGTAGATGGCGTCTTCGACCTCGGTGCAATACACGTTCTCGCCGCCGGAGACGATCATGTCCTTGCTTCGATCGACCAGATACAGGTAACCATCGCCGTCGAGAAAGCCGACGTCGCCGGTCGAATACCAGCCATCGGCGTCGAGCGCAGCCTGCGTCTGCTCGGGCTTATTCCAGTAGCCGGTCATGACATTGGGGCCTTGCACGGTGACTTCGCCGACCACGCCCCGGGGCATCACGTTGCCTTCGGCGTCGCGGACCTGCAGGTTGACACCCGGGGGAGCAACGCCACAGCTCTTGGCCCGCTGCGGGTCGCTCAAGAATCGGTCCTCGTGGCGGAACACGGTGGCGATGGGCGACAGTTCGGTTGCGCCGTAGAGGTGTATGTGCTCGCAGTCGAAGAGTTCACAGCTGCGTTTGAGTACCTCGAAAGCCACGGGCGATGCTCCGTGCGACAACCACCGCAGGCTCGACACATCGCGCGGTGACTTCGCCTGCGACTCGACCATGGCGGCCAGCATCGAAGGCACGGCAATAGCGCTGGTGATGCGTTCGCCCTCGATGAGGTCGAGGGTGACGTCGGGGGCGAAGGTCGGTTGCACGATGTTTGCTGCGCCGACCCAGATCACCGAGAGTGCGCAGTAGACGCCTGCAGCGTGGAACATGGGTGCCATGGTCAGATACCGGTCGTCGCCGACCAGTGGCTGGGCGAGTTGGGTGTGCACGGCGTTGGCCATCAGGTTGGCGTGGGTGAGCATGACACCCTTGGAAGCACCGGTGGTTCCACCGGTGTAGAACAGCCCGGCAAGCGTGTCGGGAGTAACGGCGGGCGTCGACTCTGGCGCTTCGGTCAGCAGGCTTTCGTAGTCTCCGGTGTCGATGCGAATGACCCGCTCGACGCTCGCCGCCAGTTCCGGTCCGGGATCGCGGTCGGTGATCAGGATCCTGGCTCCGGCGTCTTTGGTGGCATAGACGAGTTCGGGAATGGCCCAGCGAGTGTTGTGTGGCACCAAGGCGCGGTTGGCGCACGGGATCCCGACAAACAGCTCCAGGTAGAAGTCGCTGTTGTTGGCCCACAACGCAACTCGATCACCCGGGTCGGTGATGCCCTCGAGTATTCCTGCGACCTTGCGAACACGTGTCGCGAGTTCGCGGTAGGTGCGACGGCGTCCGTTGCATGCCACGGCTTCGGCGTCGCCGAAGAGCTGTTCGGCCCGCCGCAGCGGATCCCGAATGGTGTACACCGGGGTACCTCCCGTGTAAATCGTCGATGCCCTGCAACGCTACTTCGTGCGGCCCCGGTAGCGGGCACAAGAGCCGAGGCGGGTTCGCCTCAGGACCCGAGAAATCGTCCGTACCTCGGTGAGTAGGCCACCGGTGTGGTGATCACGAGGGCTGATTGCGTGGTGATCAACCGTCGAGCACGGCGCTGCACAGAGCAATTGCGGTGCGGCCGCCACACGAGTAGCCGTACGCTTCGTAGTCGGAGTCGATTGGGGAGTCGAAATAGAGGCCGTCGCAGGCCGATGCGCTTCCGGCCGTGCACGCAACCCATAACGCGTCGAGCTCGGCGTCAGTGCCAGGTGGTGGGGATCCCGCAGCTGGTCCCGGGATCACTGTAACGCAGACGTCGAGTAGCTCGTCGAGCGCTACATCCTGGTCTGGGGTGGTATCTGCATCGATGAAGTCCCATGAGCCAAAGATCCCGAATGCGCCGTCGGCCAGGCATTCGGCATCGCGCTGGACGAAGTCCTCGCCGACGAATAATGCAATTGCGTCGTCGCGGTTCTCGAGGACTACCTCATCGTCGTCATCGAGCGAACCGGTGGCGTCCTGATCCGAAGCGATTGCCTCTTCGCTCTCGCTAGTGGCCACGGTCGGCTCAGGCGCTGGGGTTGCAGGAACCGCCGTTGGCTCGGTGTTGTTGGAAGTGGTGTCGGAGGCGTCGGTGTCGGAGGCGTTGGAAGTGGTGTCGGAGGCGTCGGTGTCGGAGGCGTTGGAAGTGGTGTCGGAGGCGTCGGTGTCGGAGGCGTTGGAAGTGGTGTCGGAGGCGTCTGCCTCGGTAGCCGTTTCGGCCACATCGCCCAGATCGACGATCGTTTCGCCGCCGCAGGCCGCAAGCAGCGTGAATACGGCGAGAGCCGATAACAATCGAGCAAACTTGAGAATCAACATGGCGCAGAGGTTAACGCAGAAGTCTTTCACGCGGACGATGCATAGTCCCTGCTGGGTCATGCGCCCCAACGTGCTCGAGCGACGATTGGCCGGTGTCCGATGGCCAGCGTTCAGCGGCGGGAGAGCGCGGTCACGAGGCCTGCAATGAGCTGTGAACGTTCGGTCATCTTGTCGATCACGAGGTACTCGTGGTCGGCGTGGGCGCCTCCGCCAACCGCTCCCAGGCCATCGAGTGTGGGCACGCCAATTGCCGCAGTGAAGTTGCCGTCGCTGCCTCCGCCTACGGATGTGCCTTCAATTCCCGGCAAGACATCACGAGCCAACGCGAACAATTCAGCCGATGCAGACTCGGGCATCGGCGGCCGGTTCACACCACCGGTGACGCTGATGGTTGCTTCGTTCAAGTGGGGTGTGAGTGCCCTGAACGCAGCTTCGACTCGTTCCTTCTCGTCGGCTGACTCGACTCGCACATCGACAATCACCGAAGCTTCGGCAGGTACGACATTGTCAGTGGTACCTGCGGTAGCGACCGTCGGCGTCACGGTGGTTCCGATCTCGGGCTGGCCGATGGTTACGATGTCGATGACCTGATGTGATGCCTCGACCAATGCGTTCACGCCAGCTTCGGGTTCGAGGCCAGCGTGCGAAGCTCGACCGGCGATGGCAACGTGGAAGGTGCCGCAGCCCTTGCGGCCGGTCTTGACAGCACCGCCGTCGGCTGCGCCCTCGAGTACCAGCACTGCGCCGCATGCCAACGCCCGTTCTTCGATGAGAGCGCGAGAGGCTCGTGAGCCAACTTCTTCGTCGGCGCTCATCAAAATCTCGACGCCAGACCAGTCATCGACCAACGCCACGCCATGCACGGCTTGCACGATGCCACCGAGCATGTCGAAGACCCCAGGCCCGGTCACATGGCCATCGGCGACGGTGAACGGCCGGCGCTCGAGAGTGCCAATCGGGAAGACGGTGTCGTGATGGCCGAGAATAAGGACCTTGGGCTCGCCGCCGCCTGACCAATGCACATGCGGACCGGATTCGCTCTGAATCAGTTCGGCGGACCCTCCGAGATGCTTCTCGATAATGGCCGCCACCGCCCGTGCCGACACGGCGAGCGCCGCCAGATCGCGAGAAGGTGACTCGATCTCGACGAGTGTCTTGAGATCGGCAAGCATTGCATCGACAGCGGCATCGTTGGTCATCTGCATGGTCATGTCCCTTAGCGTAGGACGCCAGTGGTACAGATGATGAGCCGATGGTGTCACCGGGCGTGGGTTACCGGGCGTGGTCTCACTGGGCGTGGTGTCACCGGGCGTGGGTTACCGGGCGTGGTGTCACCGGGGGTGGCTGCGTTGGGAAGATCCGTATTGCGAGCGCAGTGAGAAATGGACTACCCGCGGGGTACTTCGATCCATGGGATGGACTTGTCGACTCGTGGTTCGCCGGGAAGACCGAGTACCTGTTCGCCCAGGATGTTCTTCATGACCTCGCTGGTGCCACCCTCGATCGTGTTGGCGCGTGCCCGCAGGAAGGCGTAGCCGGCGCCGGTGCCGATCATGTCGCTGGATTCGGGACGACGGAAGGTGTAGTCGTAGTCGAGTTGGCCGGCCATACCTTGCAGGTCTACGGCCTTCTCCCAGATGTCCTGGTTGATGAATGCCATCATGGCCTTGCCGACCGACCCCTCTGGCCCGGGGTTGCCCGAACGAGCCATCTGCGCAGCGCGCATGTTGGTCAGGCGCAGCACTTCGGCGCGGATCCAGAGCTGGGCGACGTCGTCGCGGTCGACAGCTGAATCGGTGGCGTTCTTCTTGTAGATGTCGACGAGCATGCCGATGGCGCCGCTGCCACGGCGCGGGCCACCGCCACCGCCGCTGCCGCCGATCGCCGTGCGTTCGTTCATGAGGGTGGTGAGCGCGGCCCGCCAGCCTTCGCCCTCGGCGCCGATGCGGTGACCATCGGGAATGCGGGCATCGGTCATGTAGACCTCGTTGAACTCGGCCTCGCCGGTTATCTGGCGCAGAGGGCGCACGTCGACGCCGTTGGACTTCATGTCGAGGGCGAAGTAGGTCATGCCGCGATGCTTGGGCACGTGGGGATCGGTGCGGGTGACCAGCATGCCGAAGTCGGCGATGTGCGCCAGCGTGTTCCAGACTTTCTGGCCGTTGATGATCCACTCGTCGCCGTCCTTCACGGCCTTGGTGCCGAGCCCGGCAAAGTCGGAGCCGGCGCCGGGTTCGCTGAAGAGCTGACACCACAGTTCTTCGCCCGTGAACATTGGGCGAAGGAAGCGAGTCTTGACCGCTTCGTCGCCGTGGGTGGCGATCGTGGGGCCCGCCAGGTACATGAAGAACTGCTTGGGTTCGGTGGGCGGCGCGCCGGCATCGGAAAGCCGCTTGTTCACATGCTTCTGCATCTGCGGGGCCACACCCAGCCCGCCCTCGCCCTGTGGCCATTTGACCCAGGCCAGGCCAGCATCGAACTGATGCCCGCGGAACTCGTGGTAGCTCTCGGTCTCGGGATCGTGGTCGCCAAGAAGGGTGTCGATGGCAGCATCGACGATTTGCAGTTCGGCATCGCTCATGAGGAGAGGTTAACGAGCAATGGCCATAGGCTGGCAGTCGTGCTAGCCGAATTCGGGTTCGCATTCTTGATCCGGTAGAGCAATGGCCGCAAAGACAAGTTCATCCGCGGCTTCTCCGTCGATTACCAACGAACCGTTGATGAGTCGCGAGTTCGCGACACTCATGGTGGTCGCCAGTGTGTATTTCCTGGCGACCGGCGCGGTCAACGCCCTGCTGCCGACCTTTGTCGTCGACGAACTCGGTGGCACCGAAGCGACGGCTGGATTCGTGATGGGCTCGGCGGCCTTCTCCGCGCTCGCCACCCGTATCTGGTTCGGTCGCACCGCGGACAGACACGGGGCTCGGCGACTCATCGCCATCGGTGCTGTGCTCGGTGCAGTCGCCTTTGTCATGTTGGCTCTGTCGTCGAATGTCGAGAGCGCGACCGGAGCCCGACTCGTGCTGGGGGCGAGTGGTGCTGCCATGGTCACCGGGTCGACCATGCTCGGTATTCAGTTGGCGCCCGTGCGCAGGCGTAGTCAAGCAGCCGCTCTGGTGCTCGTTTCCTTTCATGCCGGCATGGGGGTCGGTCCGACCTTCGCCGAGTGGATGCTGAGCGCCTTCAGCTATGCGTGGGTGTGGCTCAGCGCAGCCGTGGTCTCGGTGTTCAGCGGACTGTTGGCCATGCTGTTGACACGCCGTCCCGGTACGCCATCTGATGAGCCGTCTCCGATGATTCACCGCAATGCTCTGTGGCCGGGCGTGGTGACATTGTTCGGTGTGTTCGCGTTCAACGGCTTCATGACGTTCCTGCCCCTGTACGCACGCGAAGTGGGCATGTCGAACGTGGGGGTGGCGTTTCTGGTTTCGTCGGCGGTCATGGTCGTGATACGAACCACCCTGGGCAGGGTCCCCGACATCATCGGTCCTATCCGGGCTGGTTCCGGCGCACTGGTTCTGACAGTCGGCGCAATGGTGCTGATCGCTCTCTGGGCCACGCCGACGGGAGTCATCGTTGGTTCGGGCTTGGTGGCGGCCGGGCTTTCGTTGCAGTCGCCGTCATTCATTGCCATTGCCGTCGAAGGGGTGTCCGACCGAGAACGCGGTTCGGCGATGGCGACGTTCACGGCGTTCTACGACGTCGCCGGTGCCATCGTCGGTCCGATGCTCGGGCTGATCGTGACGAATGCCGGTTACCAACCTGCATTCCTGACCACTGCGGCGCTCGCAGTTGTCGGTCTTGTGGTTCTGCACACCGTCGTGGCGCCGAAATGGAACGCGGCACATCGACAAATGGGCTGAGGGAGACAGCGGGTGCGCATCTCACTGGGCGAGCGACCAGTGTGCGAGTCCAGCTTCGCCGACGCCGATGTAATAAGCTGACCGGCCAATCGCCTCATACGAAAGCGTCTTATGACTGAAACACCATCGACTCCTCCGGGTTGGTATCCCGCTCCAGGAGATCCCGCTGGCACCCACCGCTACTGGGACGGCGTCGCCTGGCAGGGCGAGCCTCAACCAATCCAGGGTGCAGGCGGTGCTCCAGCCGGCATGGCACAAGAAGGCATGACGCCTCACGGGCAGCGCTTGGCCACCGCTGGCCAGCGCATCGGTGCGCGTTTGATCGACGCCGTTATCGTCTTCGGTCTTTTCGTTGCGATCCTCGGGGCCCTGTTCGGCGCCGGTGTCACCGAGTTCAACGCCGGCGCGTTGATCCTGGGTATTGCTTTCGGGTTCGCGTACGAAGCAGCAATGGTCGCCGTCAAGGGTGGTTCGCTCGGCAAGCTGATCCTGGGCCTGGCCGTTGTCCGCGAGAGCGACGGCGTCACGCCTCCGGGCTGGGAGCCGGGCGTCATGCGTTGGCTCCCCAGCCTTGCCGGCAACATCCCGGTCATAGGGTTGCTGATCAGCCTGGTCGTGTTCGTGTTGTCGCTGGTTTGGCTCTTCAACGACCCCAAGCGTCAAACGGTGTACGACCGTGTCGGCAAGACGATGGTCATCCAGACCAAGTAAATCGTTCTATTCGGAGAGCTGCGCTGGTCGGAGAAACCCGAGCGGCGCAGCTCATTGGTATTTTTGGGCCGCTTCGAGCGCTGCGCCCACATAGCCGCCGCCGAACTTGATGGCATGCACGAGCAGCGGCGCCAATTGGTGCAGCTCGACGCGTTCCTCCCAGCCGCTGGCGAGCGGAGCAACATGCTCGTAGGAACCGAAGACAGCCTGGCTGAAGCCGCCGAACAGTCGCATCATGGCCAGGTCGAACTCGCGATGCCCGCCGTGGCACGCCGGGTCGATGAGCCAGCTGACTCCCGCTTGATCGACGATGCGATTGCCAGCCCACAGATCACCGTGCAGGCGAGCGGGCGGCTCGCTCGGCCCACCGACAACATCGAGCCGGTCGGCTACGGACTCGAACACCTGCAGCTGAGCGTGGTGGTAGACATGGCTGTCTGCTGCAAGCTGAACGAGTGGTAGTAATCGTTGGGTGGCGTAGAAGTCGGCCCAGGTGTCGCACGGTTCGTTGGGCAACCCGCGGCTGCCGGTGGTGCGACGGTCACTTCGCCCGAACGAATTTGCCCCGACGTGGTGCAGCGCAGCCAGGCCGGCGCCGAACGCTTCGTCGTCCAGTGGCCTGCGCTGCGCTTCATCTATCCACTGCAGCACCAGCAGTGGCGGATCGTCACTAACTCCGAGAACCTGCGGTACCGCCAACGCGTCGGCAGCGCGCAGCCACTCGAGACCTCGGGCCTCGGTGTCGAAGAAGTCCGCAGGCGGGTTGGCGTGAGTCTTGGCGAACACGGTTCGCGAGTCGTCGAGTTCAACCCGGTACGACGCAGCAACATCGCCACCGCCGAGCGGCTGGCTGGTCGCAATCGAGCTGCCGGTGATTTCGGCTACTGCGGCACCTACGCAGGAATGTCGGTCCACGGGATCGCCTTGTCGACACGTGGTTCGCCGGGCAGCCCCAGCACGCGTTCGCCAAGGATGTTGCGCATGATGTCGCTGGTCCCGCCCTCGATGGTGTTGGCTTGTGAGCGCAGGAAGAACTTGGAGTAGCTCCAGTCGGCAGGGTTTGAGTCACGGTTCATCGGATAGCCCGGCTCGTGCAACATGCCCTCGTCGCCGAGCAGGTCCATGCAGCAGTTCCAGATGCGGATGTTGAGTTCTGCCGAGGCCAACTTGCCCACCGATCCTTCGGGCCCGGGGTTGCCCATGACCGAGTTCGCCCGGCTACGAATAGTCGTGAGTCGGCCGACTTCGGCCTCGGACCAGAGCTTCATGATGCGGTCGCTCATGATCTGTCGGGAGGCGTCGTCGAGCTCGGGAGCACGTTTTTCCCAGAGCTTCATGAGCATGCTGATGTTGCCGCTGCCGCGAGGAGCCGTGCTGCCGCCGAGTGCAACGCGCTCGTTCATGAGCGTGGTGGTTGCAACTCGCCAACCATCGCCGACGTCGCCCAGTAGGTTCGAATGGGGCACTCGAACATCGGTGAAGAACACCTCGTTGAACTCGGCGTTGCCGGTGATCTGATAGAGCGGGCGGATGTCGACGCCAGGCGATTCCATATCCAGGATGAAGTACGACAGACCCTTGTGCTTGGGCACGTCGGGGTCGGTGCGCACCAGCAGCATGCCGTATCGAGAATGGTGGGCGCCGCTGGTCCACACCTTCTGGCCGTTCACGATCCACTCGTCGCCGTCGCGCACCGCTCGGCTCGACAGGCCGGCGACGTCGGAACCGTGGCTCGGCTCGGAGAACATCTGACACCAGATGTCTTCGCCGGTGAAGATGCGCTTCAGGTGTTTCTCGTGATGCTCGTCGGAGCCGTAGGTCAATACGGTGGGCAGGCCCATGCCGATACCGATCACGTTGAGGCTGAGCGCGTTGTAGTTGCGGCCGGCATCGCGGATTGCCGACTCGACCACACCTTGCATCTTCGGCGAGATGTCCAGGCCGCCTTTGCCCACCGGGTATTGCACCCGCGCCAAGCCAGCGTCCCACAGAGCTGATCGGAAGTCGACCTCGGACGATTCGAGGCCGACCTGATCGATGACCGACATCGTGAGTTCACGCAACGCTTGTTCATTCATACTCTGAGTATTGCCGACTTGGGCTTCGAGTTAGCAGTTTTGAGTACGTGCGCGATGATGGGTGCATGTTGCTAGATGAGCTGCAGAAGCGGCTTCCGCCCGATTCCATTCAGCTGGATGTCGATGTGATCGAGGCGTACAGCCAGGACCGGGCGGTGTTCGAGTCTGCGGGTCTGGCCTCGATACTGGTGATGCCCAGCTGTACCGAGGAGGTCGTGGCTGCGGTCGAAGCCGCCAACGCTGCCCAGGTTCCGATCGTGCCGCGAGGCGCAGGGACCGGGTTGACCGGCGCAGCCAATGCGGTCGATGGCTGTGTGATTCTGTCGTTGCATCGCATGAACCAGATTCTGGACATCGACACCACCAACCGGAACTGTCGGGTGCAGCCCGGCGTCATCAACGCCGACCTGAAGGCCGCGGTGGCCGAGCATGGGCTGTTCTATCCGCCCGATCCAGCCTCGGTGGAGATCTCCAGCATCGGTGGCAATGTGGCCACGAACGCAGGAGGTCTGTGCTGCGTGAAGTACGGCGTGACCCGCGACTATGTGATGGGCCTGGAAGTCGTGATGGCGTCGGGCGAAGTGCTCCGAACCGGCCGAAAAACCATCAAGTCGACGACCGGGCTCGATCTCACCGGACTGTTCGTGGGCTCCGAAGGTGTCCTTGGAATCATCACCGAGATCACGCTGAAGCTGGTGCCGTCGCCGCCGCCGCCGTCGACCGCGGTTGCCTACTTCGACACCCTCGAGCCAGCAGGCTCTGCAATTGTCGACATCTTTCGCCAGGGTCATGACCCGAGCCTGATGGAGATCGTGGACCAGGCCTCGTTGCGCCAGGTCGAAGCCGTCTATCCAATGGACCTCGATGTCGATGCCGCGTGCCTGCTGCTCATGCAGACGGCTGGCGAACGATCGGCGCAACGGATCGCCGAAATCAGCGATATCTGCACCGCCCACGGCGCCACGTTCGTGTACCACGTCGAAGATCCGCACGAGGGTGACATGCTCATCGAAGTGCGGCGCAAAGTGTGGCCGGCATTCGAGCATCTGGGCAAGGCCCTGCTGCCCGAAGACGTCGCCGTGCCTCGCGGCCGGTTGCCCGAGTTACTCGCAGGTATCACCCAGATCGCAGAACGAAATCAGGTCATGTTGCCGACCATCGGCCATGCTGGCGACGGGAACATGCACCCGTTGCTCGTCTTCGACGGTGAGGACCAAGAAGAAGTGGCGCGGGTCAAAGTCGCGTTCGCCGAGATCGTCGAACTGGCTCTATCGCTCGACGGCACGATCGCGGGGGAGCACGGCGTGGGCACGCTGAAGAAGCAGTTCATCGAAGACGAACTCGATCCCATTCAGCTTCGGGTGCAGCGAAGCATGCGAACACTGCTCGATCCCGAAGGTCGACTCAACCCGGGCAAAGCCATATGATCAACTCGGTCGTTTGTCGATCTCGGCGACGAGCGTGCTGGTTCTTAGCTCGACCACTGTCGGGAACATTCATCACCGAAGTTCAGCTCATCCAGTTGCCGCCGTCGACATTCAGTGTCTGTGCAACGACGTAGTCCGAATCGTCGCTGGCAAGAAAGACCGCAGCACCGGTGAGGTCGTCGACCTGTCCCATGCGCCCGTATGGAACGGCCAGCCCTACGGCTTTCTTCTTCTCGCCCAGTTCGAGATCTTCGTACTTTGCGAACTGCGCGTCGACCGTGTCCCACATCGGCGTATCGACAACTCCCGGTGCAATACCGTTGACGTTGATGCCGTGCTTGATCAGGCCGAGTCCGGCGGACTGCGTGAGGCTGATCACTGCGGCTTTCGATGCGCAGTAGACGGCGACGAGGGGCTCACCACGACGACCAGCCTGGCTCGCCATGTTGATGATGTTGCCACGTACCCCCGCAGCAATCATCCGGTCGGCAACGGCCTGCATCGTGAACAACACGCCATACACATTGACATTGAAGACTGCGTGATACTGATCGTGGGTTATGTCGTTCAGCGGTGCCAGGTTGAACACCGCGGCGTTGTTGACCAGAACGCTCACGGTGCCCAGGGAAGCCTCGACTTGGTCGAGCATGGCGGTTATCGAGTCTTGGTCGGTGACATCGACGGTCACTCCCATACCACCGATTTCCGCTGCAGTTTGCTGCACCAATTCGGCGTCGATATCTGCGATTGCGACCTTCGCCCCCTCTCTGATGTATCGCTCGGCGATGGCGCGGCCGATGCCTGGACCACCACCACCTGTAATCAACGCAACTCGGTCGGTCAGCTTTTGCGCACTCATGTGTGCTCCTTGTCGAATCCTCGCAAATCGAGGGTTTGGCTGGTCGGCAAGCCCAGTGCCTCGGCCGAGTCGGCAGTGGCGGACGCTGCCTCGGGGCGTCCGCCGTCGATCCGGGCGCCTTCACCATACGGCTCGATGCCGGCTTGCCCGGGGTTTCCCATCTCGTCGAGTTTGCGACGAACTCCTGGCCCGCGGGTGGGGTAGAGCGAACGGGTGCACCGGTTGAGCGAAAGGAACGCATCGGTTCGGAGTGCCGTGCGGCTTGGGTTGGCCCAGCACCAGCGGGCTCGGCTCTGCAAGGATGGCGCTATGAGTTCACGACCGACCCACTTCGCGATCAACACCGACGACGTCGGCGCCACCCGACAGTTCTACAGAGCGGTGTTCGGCTGGCAGTTCCACGACTATGGGCGCGACGAAGACCACGCGGGAGCCAACTGATGTCGATGCTCGACGGCGCGCACGCATTCATCACCGGCGGCGGATCAGGCATAGGGCTCGGGGCCGCCACGGCTTTTGTCCGAGACGGCGCCAGGGTCACACTGTGCGGGCGCACCGCCGCCAAGCTCGAAGCGGCCGCAGCCGTTCTCGGCCCTGATGTCGAGGTGGCGGTGGCCGACGTGGGCGATGAACAACAGTTGGCCGTCGCACTGGCAGCAGCGAACGGCAGGTCACCGTTGACGATCGCGGTGGCCAATGCGGGTGTCGGTGGTGCAAGCCCGTTCTTGGCTACCGAACTGGCCGAGTGGGAACGGATCATGACCACCAATCTGACCGGGGCATTTCTGACCATGCGGATGGCTGGCGGCTACTTGGCTGAGAATGGCGGCGGCGCCATGTGTGCGGTGTCGTCGATCGCCGGGTCCACGACACACCGATTCATGTCTGCCTACAACACGAGCAAAGCAGGCCTGGAGATGATGGTGCGCAGCGCAGCCGACGAACTGGGCTCACTGGGGATCCGAGTGAACGCTGTTGCTCCCGGCCTGGTCGAGACAGAGATTTCCGGCAGCCTGCGAGGCGATGACAGTGTGGCCGAGGACTACCGCATCAACATGCCGCTCGGTCGCCAGGGGACCGTTGATGACACCGGCGCCGCCATCCGGTTTTTGTGCGGTCCCGAGTCCAGTTGGATCACAGGTGTTGTGCTCCCGGTCGACGGTGGTCACCATCTGCGACGGGGACCCAACATCGATCCGCTCCTCGCTCCGTTCGTTCCCGATCTGCCGGCGGTCAGCCCTGATGGAGGGCACTCATGAGCCTCGAAGACCGACTGGATGGCCCTCGCCAGAGCCAAGAAGGCGCCGCCGAACTCTTCCGTTATGACCAAACGCTCACCAAGCATCGAACCCCTGAGCATGCGGTGCGCGACGACATCCAAGTGCTCAGCCTGGACTTCAATGCCCATGCGCTCGAACGCACCGCATGGATGCGACAGAACGCTCCCGTGTACTGGGACGATGTCACCGGCCTGTGGGCGATCACGAAGCATGAACATGTCAGTCATATCGAAGCAAACTGGGAGACCTACTGCAGTTCGAAGGGGTCGCGACCCAACAGCTCGGTTCCATCGATGATCAATGCGGATCCCCCCGATCACACTCGGCGTCGCCGTCTGGTCAGTTCCGGCTTCACGCCTCGCCGAGTTGCTGCGCACGAAGGCTTCTTGCGCGACACGGTCAACGAACTCATCGATGCAGCCCTTGTGCAGGGCGAGTGCGACTTCGTGAACGACATTGCCAAGCCGATTCCGCTGCGCATGATCGCCACCCTGATGGGCCTGCCACTCGCCGACGAAGAAAAGTTGTTGCACTGGTCTGATCTGTTCGCCACCGGCGGCGAAGACACGACCGACGCCGTAGTGGCTGCCGCGCTCGAATGGGTCGAGTACATCCTCGAAGAGATGAAGACCCGGACCGATCCCGAAGCCGATGATCTGATCAGCTTGTTGATCCACACCGAGGGTGAGCCGCTCTCGGTCGACGATCTGATCTACGAAACCATGCTGATACTGGTAGGCGGCGATGAGACCACACGCCATGTCATGTCCGGCGGGCTCGAAGCGTTGTTAGTTCACCCCGAACAGATGGCGGCGCTTCAGGCCGACAGGTCACTGCTGCCGGGTGCCATCGAAGAGATGCTGCGTTGGGTCACGCCGGTGCGGAACATGAGCCGCACTGCCACCACCGACGTGATGTTGGGCGATCAGCAGATCCTGAAAGGAGACCGACTCCTGCTGCTCTACCAGTCAGCGAATCGCGACGAAGACGTATTCGAAAACGCAGATCGGTTCGATATCACCCGAACGCCGAACCCGCATGTGGCGTTCGGCGGAAACGGGCGGCATTTCTGTCTCGGGGCGCAGCTCGCCCGACTTGAGCTCAAGGTCCTGTTCGAAGAAGTGCTCGACCGGCTTCCCGAGATCTCACTCGTCACGCCCGGAGTTGCGCAACCCGAACGCAGCGGGAACTTCGTGCTCGGCATAGAGACACTGCCCGTCAAGTGGTGACAGTTCACCCACGAAAATAAGATACGATCTGCGGGTGTTGCTACTCGGGTGAGACCTCGACGACCGCAGTTGCTTGTGGCGCTTCGGCTACCTCTTCGGCAGGTTCGGATGTTCCACCTCCGCATCCCGCAAGAACAGCGCCCGTCAACCCGAGCTCGAAACAATTCTCCGCCGCGTATCCATCCCACCGATGCCTGCTTATTTCTGAGCGCCGTGGAAGCTAACACAGGCCATACGAACGAGTCAACGCGGTCCTGCGTCTGCGGCGATTCGGTTGCACGGCGTGGTCTGTGAGACCGTAGAGCCATGGCTGAAACCGATGAGCTGCTGTACGACGTCACCGATTCCGTTGGTGTCATCACCTTCAATCGCCCCGATCGTATGAACACGATCACACCCGTCATGCTCAACGAGTTGTCGGAGCGCTTGCTCGAAGCCGATGCCGATCGCAACGTGCGGGTCATCGTCATGACCGGCAACGGGCGCGCATGGTGTGCTGGACTCGATGTTGCGGCCGCAGCGTCGGGCGAAGGAATCGGCGGCGAAGGCTCGGGTTCGGCCAATGGCGAGTTCAACCTTCGTGACGCCCCACCGGTCGTGCTGCACAAGATCGACACGCCGACCATTGCGGCGCTCAATGGTGGCGCTGCCGGCTATGGCATGGATCTGGCGCTGGGCTGTGACATTCGTATCGCCAGCGACAAGGCCAAGCTGTCGGCGGCCTACACCGCACGTGGCCTGGTGCCCGAGAGCGGTGGCACCTGGCTGCTTCCCCGCATCATTGGCTGGAGTAAGGCGGCAGAACTGCTGTTCACTGCTCGGGTCCTGACCGCCGATCAGGCGTTCGACCTCGATCTGGTCAGCCAGGTTGTACCCGCCGATGCGCTGCACGACGCAGCGATGAACCTGGCGGGCGAGATCGCAGCCAACGCCCCATTGGCAACGCGAGCATCGAAACGACTGATGCGCCATGCCATGACCGAGGGCCTCGAAGATCATGTGCAACGCCAATACCTGGCGCTGCTGCAACTCTTCGATACCAAGGACTTCCGAGAAGGCCTACACAGCTACATGGAAAAGCGTCCCGCCAACTTCCACGGAGAGTGAGAGAGTCATGAGTGTCGAAGTGAAGCGATCGTTTTGTCGGATCTGTCACGCGGCCTGCCCGGTGAATGTGCACATCGATGACAGCAGCGGCAGCGAGCGGGTCATCAAGGTCACCGGTGTCGACGAGGATCCGATCTTCAACGGATACACCTGCATCAAGGGTCGCCAGCTTCCCGACCAGATCCACGATCCGGCGCGCCTGCGCGCCGCCATGCGCCGCCGCCCCGATGGCACCTTCGAAGAAGTCGCCAGCGGCGAAGCACTCGACGAGGTTGCGGCCAAGCTGCAGGCGATCATCGACGAACACGGTCCTCGGGCGGTGGCCACCTATACCGGCACCGGTGGCTATCAGAACGCCCCTTCGCATCCGGTGGCGATGGCGTTCCACAAGGCCATCGGCTCGATCAGCTACTACACCTCGGTCACGATCGACCAACCCATGAAGGCCACCGCCAACATGCGCATGGGTATCTGGGAGGGCGGCCCGCAGAACTTCAGCGACGCCGACGTGCTGCTGGCCATTGGCTACAACCCCATGGTGTCGAGCTTCGCCCCGTTCGGCGGGCTGCAAGGCACCGATCCATTCGCCACGTTGCGCAAACGCAAAGCCGAGGGCCTGAAGCTCGTCGTCGTCGATCCCCGCCGCACCGAACTCGCATCGCAGGCCGACATCCATCTGCAGGTCAAGCCAGGCGAAGACCCCACCTTGCTGGCCGGCATGTTGAATGTGATCCTAAGCGAAGACCTGCACGACCGCGACTTCTGCGATCGATGGATCGAACCCGGCCACTTGGACCAGCTGCGGCTGGCGGTCGAAGCGTTCACGCCCGAGTACGTTGCCGAACGCTGCGGTGTCAGCGCTGCCGACATGATCGCCAGCGCTCGCATGTTCGCCAGCGGCCCGACGGGTATCTCGGGCTCCGGGACGGGACCGAGCATGTCGCCGCACCCGAGCCTGATGGAACATTTGTCGATCAGCCTCAATGTGATCTGTGGCCGCTTCATGCGCGAGGGCCAAGCCATCGAGTCGGCGGCGTTTCTGCAGCCCGATGCGCCAAAGCGAGCCCAGGTGATCGGGCCGTTCGGCGATCCCAAGGGCCCCGAGAGTCGTTTCCGTGGTCTCAAGGGTTACAACAACGAGATGCCGTGCTCCACGCTGGCCCAGGAGATCTACACGCCAGGACCTGAACAGGTGCGGGCGCTGATCGTGAACGGCGGTAATCCGGTGGCGGCATGGCCCGACCAGGTCAAGTCGCTCAAGGCCATGGAAGAGATCGAGCTGCTCATCGTGATCGACCATCGCATGAGCCAGACTGCCGAGTTCGCCGACTACATCTTTGCGCCTCGCCTTTCGCTCGAACGCGCCGACGTGCCGCCGTTCATGGATCGATGGTTTCGCGAGCCCTACGCCTGCTACACCGAAGCGGTGCTGGAGCCACAAGGCGATCTACTGAATGATTGGGAGGTCTACTGGGAGATCGCCGAGCGCATGGGCATCGAAATCACGCTTCCCGGCGGGTCGCTGCCCACGGGCGACCGTCCGACCGACGACCAAGTGCTCGACATCGTCTATGCCAAGTCACGAGTCCCGATGGACACGATCCGCGCCCATGCCGGCCAGGTTCTGCCTGACCGCAAGATCACCGTGTTGCCCGCCGACGCAGATGCCGGCGGCCGCTTCCAAGTAGCGCTCGCCGACCATATGGAAGAACTGACGGCGGTTCGCGACGAGAAGACGAGTGCAGAAATCGTCACCGGCTTCGATCCCGAGGTGCACTCGTTCCGGTTGATCAGTCGTCGGTTGAAGACTCACTTGAACTCGCTGGGCGGCGAAATCCCCGGGCTCGCCAAGAAGACACCGACCAACTACGCCTACATGAATCCGGCCGACATGTATGAGCTGGGTGTCGAAGACGACGGCTTGGTGAAAATCGCTTCGCCCCACGCCGAGCTGATCGGTGTGGTCATGAGTGACGCCAGTGTTCGACGAGGGGTGGTGTCCATGTCACACAGCTGGGGCAGCGCCACCGGCACCGACGAGAAGGTACGCGATATCGGCGCCCCTACCAACCGACTGATCGATGTCGAAAACGGCTACTGCCACATCACGGGCCAAGCCATCCAATCAGCCATCCCCGTGAGCGTGATGGCCGTGACCGAAGACGCACTCGTGGGCGTCTGACCAATTGTCCATGCGCCTGGCGCATGGACAATTCGTGGCGTCAGAACAGGCGTTGGACGCCGGATTCCAAGTCGAGAAGGAAGCGCTTGGTTTCTAGGCCGCCGCCGAAGCCGACCAGCGAGCCGTCGCTGCCGATGACCCGGTGGCATGGCACCACGATCGGCAGCGGATTGCGACCGTTCGCGGCGCCGACAGCCTGAAAGGCACCCGGGTGGCCGGCAATGTCGGACTGTTCGCCGTACGAGATGGTGTCGCCGTAGGGGACCGAGCGCATGGCGAACCATACGTCGATCTCGAACGGGTTGCCATCGACATGGAGCGGAAGATCGAACTCGGTGCGAGTGCCATCGAAGTACTGCGCCAGCTGTTCGGCTGCCGATCTGAGGATTGGATCATCGGGTAACTCGGGAACCGAGTCTGCTGACAAGCCGAGATCACACAACGAATGTGCAGGAAACAAGATGTGGGACAGACCGTGGTCGTCGGCAATCAGAACGAGCATGCCGATCGGTGAGTCGACGGTGCAGCGGCGCGGCGCAACCAGATAGTCGGCGTGGCGAAGCGGCATTCCCACAACGACGTCTACTTCTGCGGCTTACGTTCGCGCTGAAGCAGTTCTTGCGCAATCGATGCGATGTGGGAACCATCGCGGGCGAACAGGTTCCCAACGGTGATCCCGCGAGCGCCATTGAGGCCGCGGCATTCCCATTCGTAGAGATGCCATTCGTCGGCACGTAACGGGCGATGGAACCACATGGCGTGATCGAGACTGGCGCCGATGAACTTCTCGTGGTTGTTCTCGTCGCCGGTAAAGAGGGGGTGCAGGCTGCGCGCCGCGGGGAACTGAATCGTGTCGCTGGTGAAGGCCAGGCCACACACGTGTAGGTGAGGGTCGTCGCCGAGGCGGTCTGTCAATGTGACCCAACCCATGGACTTGCCGGATCCTGGATAGGTGCCCATGGAACGGCGTTCCATGATCCACGGCCAGCTGTCGCGCTGGCCCCGCATGTCGTCGGGAGCGGGCGCGATCGGCATCCGCGCCGTCTGGACGTCGGCTTCTTCCTCGAACCGTTGGAACGATGACGACAGATGCAAGATGGCGCCGCCGGACTGGCGTGCCACCACAGCCCGCGTGCAGAAGCTGCGCCCGTTACGAAGCCGGTCGACCTCGTAGCGGATTGGTTCGTTCATGTCGCCGCCACGGATGAAATAGGCATGCAACGAATGCGGGTGGAAGCCGTCTTCGACAGAATGCAGCGCGGCTCGCAACGCCTGAGCGACAACCTGACCGCCATAGACACGACCCCACTCATAGGGCGGGCTCAGACCTACCCAGGTGTCCGGTCCATGCGATTCCAGCTGCATCACTTCGGCAAAGGTTTTCGGCACGCTCACCCTGCGAGCATAGGGCTGGTCAAAGACCAGGAGAGCAGCTTTGACACGTTACGAGGAACCTCGGTCGAGTCTCGGCGTGCAACATCTGAGGACAAGCTCAACCGAGGAACAGGGGACTGGCCGGTGCGTGCTTCTAGGATTTCTCGAAGCGATGACGACCATTAGGACACCGGTGAAGAACACCGACAACCCTTTTCGGTCGTTCAGAGAACGCAATGTGCGCATCTTCTTCGGTGGCATTGCAATCAGCAACATCGGCACATGGGCCCAGCTGACGGTGCTCATCTTGTTGGTGCGTGAGCTCGGTGGAGGTGGCTTGGAGCTCGGCATCGTCACGGCATGTCGGTTTGCGCCGCTGTTGTTTCTCGGGCTGTATGCCGGTGCGGTCGCCGATCGGGTCGACCGTCATCGCCGAACCATGCAGCTTCAGGCTGCCCTCGGTGTACTCGCACTGGTGCTGGGCTTTGTCGACTGGCGTAACTGGGAGACCCTGCCTGTCCTGTACGGCATCTCGATGGCTCAGGGTTTCTTGACTGCATTCGACAATCCGACGCGGCGGACCATGGTGACCGAGATGGTGCCGCCTGAACAGTTGGCCAACGTGTTGGCGCTGAGTACTTCGGTCATGACCGGATCTCGGCTCTTCGGGCCCGCGCTGGGAGCGGTGCTGGCGACAACGATAGGCACCTACGGGGCATTCTTTCTGAATGGCTTCAGCTATCTCGTCTTTCTGCTTGCTATGAACACGATGGACACCTCGCGCTTTCATCTGCTCCCGAGAAGTCCGAAGTCGCCCACTCCCATTCGAGATGGTCTTCGCGAGATGTGGGCGGACCCGGTGTTGCGGATCACGCTTGCAGGCTTCGCGCTGATCACCACGTTTGCGTTCAACCACACGGTTGCGTTCCCGCTGACCGTGACCGAACGCCTGCAACAACCCGACGAGTACTACGGCTACTTGTTGTCGGTGATGAGCATCGGCAGTATCGCCGGTTCGCTCTTCGTGGCCCGTTTGGTGGTGGTATCGCAGCGGTTCATGTTGATCTGCGGCGCGTGGCTCGGCGCCTCGCTGGCGGCGTTTTCGTTCGCGACGGCAACCTGGCTCGCCTTCGTGCTGGTGATGCCGCTGGGTGCAGGGATGACGTCGTATCTGAATTCGTCGAACATCATCGTGCAGCAGCGCACGAGCCCCGAAATCCGGAGCCGGGTGCTCGCGCTTATCAGCGTGATCTTTCTCGGCAGCACCCCGATCGGTGCCCCAATCACCGGCATCATCGGCGACGAGTTCGGCGCGGTGTGGGCCAATCTCTATGGCGCACTGATCATCGGCGGCGTGTTGATCATCACCTTGCCGGCGCTGAAACTGGTGACCGGTTCCTTGAACCCGATCGAATCAGCTCAGGCTCGGGCCACGTAGCGCCACTCGCCGTTGGTCTCGGTCGCAGCTACACAGTCGGTGCTCACTCGCCAGAGGGCCACCGGGATCGGCGTAGGGTCGAACCGATACATCTCGGGGTACGCGTCCCGCAGAGCCTCGGTGGCCTCGACTGCGTGATAGTGGGGGATGCGTGAGAACAGATGGTGGGCGGCGTGCGTCGAACCAATGTGATGATGCAGAGTGTTCAGGAGGCGTCCATAGGGGCGGTCGATCGAACAGAATGCACCACGAACGTAGGACCATTCGTCGCCGTCGTAGTGCGGCGTGTCCTCGCCGGTGTGATGCAGCCAGGTGTAGGTGACCAGCCAGGCATTGTTGACCAGGTAGGGCCCGACGTACAGCGCAAATACCAGCACAGGACTCGTGGCCACCGCCCACCACACCAGCAAGCCTGCCATGAGAGCAACCCCGGCAGTCGAGGCCAACACTCGACGGGTGAAGCGGGCAGGAAACAACTTGTTCGTGAACGGCTTCCACGGCCAGAAGTGATTGGTCTGGCCACCGCCGTCGCGTGGTGTGGCTCCGGTCAGCAAATAGATGGGCCAGCCGAGAAGTAGATGCACGGTGAGGTTGTAGATGGCGTAGCCATTAGGGCCCAGCTTCTTGCGGCGGGCCAAGGCCTTTTGCCCGGAGCGTCGGTCGGAGCGCACTGGCACGTGGGTCTCGCCCTGGCTGAGATGGTTCGTCTTGGCGTGATGCAGGGCGTGGCTTCGTTGCCAGCTGAAGTAGGGAACCAAGAGCGCAGAATGGAAGACGAAGCCGACGGCATCCTGCACCAGCTTGTTCTTCGAGAAGGCGCCGTGCCCGCATTCGTGTGCGATCACCCACGCGCCAGTGGCGAAGGTTCCGGTCACGATTGCATACAACAACCACACCGGCGCCCACGCCCATGTCAGCGGCAAGAACTGCCAGGCGAGAATTGCGGGTGCCAATGTCAGTGCCGCCGATGTTGCCGCGTACTTCAAAGACCGCATCGTGTCGATATCGAAGACATGAGATGGCAACGAGGCATGCACTTCGGACTTGATGGGCGCGTGTTCGAGTGCCGGGGCGACGTGATCAATGGTCATGGTGGGGGGTCCAGAACAGGGAAGAGAATGGAGGAGGATAGCGAGCAGCGACGACGGGTAGGAGGTCGAGTCAGGCTTGTTGACGGATGTGGTCGCGCTGGGTGGTGCCCAGGTATTCGGTGCGATAGCGCCCCCGGCGTTGCAGCTCGGGAACGATGTGGTCGACGAATTGCTCGATCGATCCGGGATTGTGCATGGGCGACAGCATGAAGCCGTCGCCGCCAGCCTCGTCGACATAGGCAAGCATCTGGTCGGTCACCGTTTCGGCGGTGCCAGCGAACTGAGGGATGCCGACGCTTTGCCCGTGCTTCTGAGCCACCTCGGCTACGGTCATCGACGAGCCATCGGGATTCAAATAGCGGGTCCGCATGCGTTGCAGCTCAGGCTCGGTGCGCTCGGCCATGGGTTCATTCGGGTCGAGCTTGGCCAGATCGAAGTCCAAGTGCGCCGACAGGATGGCCAGCCCGGCTTCGAGTGGAACGAGCGAATTGTGTTCTTCGAGCAGTTCTTGGGCGTGGTCATCGGTGTCACCAATGACCGGCTGCGCCCCGAACAACAGTGCGAGGTGGTCCGGATTGCGGCCCGCGTCGACCGCTCGTGACTTGATGTCGTCGTAGAGTTCGGCGGCGTCTACCGCTCGCGGCTGGATGGCAAAGATGGCGTCGGCGTGCTTTGAGGCGAAATCCTTGCCCTGCGGCGAGGTGCCGGCTTGCAGGATTGCGGGCCCCTTCTGCGGCGAGTGGGTCACATTCAGCGGCCCACGAGATGTGTAGAACTCACCTTCGAATTCGATGCGTCGCACCTTCGTCGAATCGGCGAACTGCGGCGCCTTGGCGTCCATAACCACTGCATCTTTGTCCCAGCTATCCCACAGTTGGTTACACACTTCGATGAATTCATGCGCCTTTTCATAACGACGCTCTGACGGCTCACGCTCTTGGCCATAGTTCGCAGCCTGATTGTGGTTGAGCGAAGTGACCACGTTCCATCCCGCACGACCTCGTGTGAGGTGGTCGATCGTCGCCCACAACCGTGACACATAGAACGGATGATGGTGACTGGTGCTGAACGTGGCCGCCAGTCCGATCTTTTTGGTGACAGCAGCCATGAACGACAGCAGGGGAATCGGATCATGCTCGGGTGCTTGCACGGCATATCGCAGCGCCGGGTCCAACTCGCCGGTGTAGGTGTCGGAGATGTAGTTCAGGTCGGCGAAGAACACCATGTCGAACAAGCCGCGCTCACAGGTCTGAGCGATGTGTTGATAGAGCTCGGGCCGCGCCCATGTGTCGGCGTCCCATCGAGTGAGCGGATGCCGCCACATTGCATGGCTGTGATAGGTCGGACCGTGGATCAGGAACTGAGCCAGGTGAACGTGTTTCTTCGGTGTCATCACGGCCGACCTTAGATTCTTTGCAGGACCGGGAACCAACGCCCGGACCCCGCACGACAAATAACGAACCGGTGCCTGGAGGTTCAGCGGATGGCCGAGGACTTTCGGCTCGAAAGCCAGCTGAACCGTGGCCCAACGCCCGTGAGTGTCAACCCTGCGGGTTGCTTGCGAACAAGAGCGGGAACGTGAGCCTGGAGGCTTCTGAGCTTGTCGCTATCCGCACGGCATCCTGGCACCGGTTCGTTATGCATGGTGGTAGGGGTGGCCGGCCAGGATGGTTTCGGCACGGTAGAGCTGTTCGATGGCGGTGGCGCGGGCGATCTCGTGGGGCAGGGTCATCGAGCCCAGGTTGACCAGCCGATCAGCCCGAGCCAGGAAGTCGTCGGCCAGCCCATAACTCGTGCCGATCACTGCGGCGACCTTGTTGGGGCGCGCACCCTGGAGCACCTTGGCGAAACCGGGCGAGGTCAGACTCTTGCCCCGCTCGTCGAACACCAGCACATAGGTGCCGGATCCACAGTGCGGCTCCAGCAGTTTGGACGCATTGGTCTTCACGTCGTCGGGCCCATCGCCTTTTTCGCGCAGGATCACGTGCTTGAAGCCGGTCGCTTTGGCCAAGCGCTTCTCGTAGATTTCGAGAATCGGCTTCCACATGGCTTTGGGTTTTCCAAAGCTCAGCAGGGTGATATCAGGAAGGTGGCCCACGGGTCGACCCTAACGCCGACCGTACTCCCGAAATCGTCCGTGGGTGACTTGATTCACCCCGGTCCTGCGCGAAGACGTGGCGGAGGTAACCTGCAAGTTCATGGCTATATGGACGAAGCTTCTCCGCTCCGGCGAAGGCAAGAAGACGCGAGCCCTCGAAGCACTGATCCCCGAGATCAATGCGATGGAGCCCGAAATACAAAAGCTCAGCGACGATGCGTTGTCGGCCAAGACGGGCGAATTTCGCCAACGGCTCGACAACGGTCAGGACCTGAACGACCTGCTACTCGAAGGTTTCGCAGTTGCTCGCGAAGCGGCGCTGCGGTCGATCGGCCAGCGAGCGTACGACGTTCAGCTCATGGGCGGCGCCTGCCTGCACTTCGGTTGGGTCGCCGAGATGAAGACCGGTGAAGGCAAGACGCTGACATCGGTTCTGCCGGTGTATCTGAACGCACTGGCCGGCAACGGCGTGCATCAGGTGACGGTCAACGACTACCTGGCCACTCGTGACGCCGAGTGGATGGGCCAGATCCACAACTTCATGGGTCTCGAAGTCGGGCTCATCATCCCGGGCAACAACGACCCGGCGCACAAACGCGCCCAGTACGGCGCCGACGTCACCTACGGCACGAACAACGAGTTCGGGTTCGACTACCTACGTGACAACATGGCCATGAGCCGCGCCGCCCAGGTGCAACGAGGCCATGCCTTCTGCATCGTCGACGAGATCGACTCGATCCTGGTCGACGAAGCACGCACACCGCTGATCATCAGTGGCCGCCTGGCCGACGCCGCTCAGCTCTACTACAAGTTCGCATCGATCGTTCGCGGTCTCACCCGCGACCTGCACTACGAGGTCGACGAAGAGAAGCGCACCGTCTCGCCGACCGAAGAAGGCATTGCCGCAGTCGAGCGCGCACTCGACATCGACAACCTGTACGACTCGGTCCGCGGCAACTATGTGCACCAGTTCGGCGTGGCGCTACGAGCCAAAGAACTGTTCCAACGCGACAAGGAGTACATCGTCAACAACGGCGAGGTCAAGATCGTCGACGACTTCACCGGGCGCATCCTGGAAGGCCGACGCTGGAGCGACGGCCTGCACCAGGCGGTCGAAGCCAAAGAAGGCGTGAAGATCAAGGAAGAGAATCAGACTCTCGCCACGATCACCCTGCAGAACTACTTCCGCCTCTACGACAAGCTTGCCGGCATGACCGGTACCGCCCAGACCGAAGCCGCAGAACTCCATGAGACCTACGGCTTGCACGTCGTCCAGATTCCCACGAACCTGCCACTGATTCGCAAGGACGAAGTCGACCTGGTCTTCAAGACCGAACAGGCCAAGTACGACGCCGTCGCCGACGACATCGCCGACCGCTACCAAGAAGGCCAGCCGGTGCTGGTCGGCACCATCTCGGTCGAAAAGAGCGAACAGCTCGGCAAATTGCTCGAGAAGCGAAACATTCCGCACGAGGTACTGAACGCCAAACAGCACACCCGTGAGGCCGAGATCGTGACCCAGGCCGGCCGCCTGCATTCGGTGACCGTGGCTACGAATATGGCCGGTCGTGGCGTCGACATTCTGCTCGGAGGCAATCCCGAGGGCATGGCCGTTCGCGACGTGCGAGCCGAGGGCATCGATCCCGACAGCGAAGAAGGCCAGACCAAGATCAAGGATCTCGAGGCGAAGTTCAAGCTCGACACCGATGCCGAGGGCGATGTCGTTCGCGATCTCGGTGGGCTCTACGTGGTGGCGACCGAACGCCATGACAGTCGCCGCATCGACAACCAGCTCCGTGGTCGTGCCGGGCGCCAGGGCGATCCGGGAGAAAGCCGCTTCTATCTGTCACTCGAAGACGAGCTCATGCGCATCTTCGCCAGTGGCGCGATGGACTGGGTCATGGGCAAGGCCCTGCCCGACGATGTGCCGATCGATTCCAAGATGGTCACCAAAGCCGTTGAAAGGGCTCAGACCACCGTCGAGCAGAAGAATGCCGAGTCGCGCAAGAACGTGCTGAAGTACGACGAGGTCATGAACGAGCAGCGCAAGGTCATCTATGCGCGTCGCAATCAGATTCTCGATGGCGAAGATCTTCGAGATGAAGCACTGGAACGTCTGGCCGAGGCTGTCGACTCCACGATCTCGACCTACTGCGTGAGCAATGTCAAAGAAGACTGGGATCTCGAAGGTTTGATCAACGAGATGCAGGTCATGTGGGACAACGACCTGACGGTCGAGTCGATCGCAGGCAGCGCTACCACCGACGAGATCTATGACCACCTGATGGCCGATGGCACCGCTGCCTACGAATCGCGCGAAGCCGAGGTCGGCCCCGAGTCGATGCGTGAGATCGAGCGTCAGGTCATGCTGCGGGTGCTCGATACCAAGTGGCGCGAACACCTCTACGACATGGACTACCTCAAAGAGGGTATCCACCTGCGGGCCATGGGTCAGAAGGATCCGCTGACCGAATGGCAGCGTGAAGGCTTCGAGATGTTCTCGAGCATGCTCGAACAAGCCGCCCGAGAGTTCGTGGCCTACATCATGCACATCGAGGTGCAAGCCGAAGAACTCAGCGACGAACCTGCCACCACCGATATGAAAGCCAGCGGCCCGACGAGCCCGATCGACGGCTCGGCGCTGGTCGACGCCCGTGCCCAGGCCAACGCCCAACGTGCTCAGCAGGCCGGGGCGAACGCCGCCGAAGACACCGGCCTGGAACGAATCGAAGCGAACCGCACCGCGCCTGTCGAGCAGGTCGTGCGCAGCGACGACGAGAAAACACCTCGCAACGCACCCTGCCCCTGTGGTTCAGGCAAAAAATACAAACAGTGCCACGGTCGCTAGCGCAGTTCTTGCTGGCCGCTGGCCACGGGGCTCGCGTCCGTCGGACATGGCTTGTGGTGCACTAGGCGGTTGGTCGCTGCTCGCCGACCGCACGAGGCCATTCGGCACATGCTGCGGTGGGCAGCCGCCGCGTCGCGGCGGTCACGAAGCCACCGAGCGAAGCCGAGATCTGCATTCTGGGCCATTTCTCGCTGTTGCCTTCCGCCCGGAATCGTTGTGTTTCTGCCGCTGGCCTCGCTCACGAAGCGTCAACGTGTCGGTGCCTGGAGGCCGCGCAGATAGCGACAAGCTCAGAAGCCTCCAAGCTTACGTTCCCGTCTCGTTTACTGCACTCACGCGCCGCTGGGCCACGGTTCAGCTTGCTCCACTCGAAAGCCCTCAGCTGTCCGCTGAACCTCCTGGCGCCGACACGGTTGGGTCCGAGCAGTCACCAACTGCACAGAAAGTCTGTCGGAATAGAGCTGTAAGCAGCTAGAAACGTCTCATGGAAGATTTCTCAGGCGACATTGCCGCGCTCACGAAGCGACTGAGCGAAGCCGAGACCTACCTGAGCATCGTTGAGCTACGCGACCGCAAGCCAGAGCTCGAAGATGCCGCTGCGGCTCCCGGACTGTGGGACGACCCCGACGAGGCTCGCAAGGTCACCGGCGAGCTCTCTGCAGTGGCTGACGATCTCGACACGTTCGACACTTTGGCCGAGAAGATCGTCGAAGCCGAAACCCTGCAAGAGCTCGGTGTCGAGATGGAAGACGATTCTGTCGAGGCCGAGATCCGAGGCATCCTGCAGGCGGTGAGCACCGAATTCGATGGTCTCGAGTTACGTTCGCTGCTGTCTGGGGAGTACGACGACCGAGACGTGGTGGTGTCGTTGCAGTCTGGCGAGGGCGGCACCGATGCGCAGGACTGGGCTGAAATGCTGCTGCGTATGTACCTGAAGTGGGCGGACTTGCGAGGGTTCAAGGTGTCGGTGGAGTCCGCTCAAGAAGGCGGAGAGGCCGGACTGAGTTCGGCCGAGGTCATCATCTCGGGACGCTACGCCTACGGGTGGATGCGCAGTGAGAGCGGCGTGCACCGGCTCGTGCGGATCTCACCGTTCAACAAGGAAGGCAAACGCCAGACCGCCTTCGCCTCGATCAGTGTGGTGCCACTGCTGGATGACCTGGCCAACGAGATCGAGCTCGATCCCAGCGATCTACGTGTCGACACGTATCGGGCGTCGGGCGCTGGCGGCCAGCACATCAACAAGACCGATTCGGCCGTGCGAATAACACACTTGCCGACAGGCACGGTCACGTCGTGCCAGAACGAGCGCAGCCAGCACCAGAACCGTGATCGGGCCATGCAGACCCTGAAGGCCAAACTGCTGGACCTGCAACGCCAAGAACGGGACGCCGAGCTGGCCCAGCTCAGTGGCGAGGTCGGCAACGTGGGATTCGGCAGCCAGATCCGCAGCTATGTGCTGCACCCCTACGAGATGGTCAAGGACCTGCGCAGCGAGCACGAAACCGGCGACGTAGCCGGCGTGCTCGGCGGCAACGTCCAGCCATTCATGGAGGCCTACCTCCAATACCTACGCGCCGAGCAGTAACTCCAGACGGAGCTCGGTGAAGTCAGGGAACCGGGTTGTGGGGAGCGGGGGATTGGGCGACCGGTAAATGGGTGGTGTGCTGCGCGCCAGCGGCTGGGGCGGTGCTGGCGCAGCCCGGCTACCACGTGACGCCGAAATTGGATATTCGGCGAGTATGGTTTGCAGGTTCCACGCCACGTGTGCGCACCCGCTTTTGGGGCGGTGCTCGGACCCAGGAAACACCACCACCATGATCAAGCTCGAGAATGTCTCAAAGGTCTACAAGGGCGACGTCGTCGCCCTTCGCAACATCACGTGCGAGATTCAAAAAGGCGAGTTCGTCTTCTTGGTTGGACCATCGGGCTCGGGTAAGTCGACCTTCATGCGTCTGCTGAACAAGGAAGAAAACCCCGACAACGGCGTGATCTACGTAGCCGGCAAGGACATTGGTCGGTTGAGCGGCTGGCGAGTGCCGTTCCTGCGCCGCAACATCGGCTGCATTTTCCAGGACTTCAAGCTGCTCGACAATCGCACGGTCTCACAGAACGTGGCGTTTGCGCTCGAAGTGATCGGCCGTCCCCGCCATGTGATCTCCACGCAGGTACCGGCCATTCTCGAACTCGTGGGCTTGAGCAAAAAGGCCGCCAACTACCCCGAAGAACTTTCCGGTGGTGAGCAACAGCGCGTGTCGATCGCTCGTGCCTTCGTGAACCGACCCTTGATCCTGTTGGCCGATGAGCCCACCGGAAACCTCGACCCCGCCACGTCGGTTGGCATCATGAAATTGCTCGATCGGATCAACAAGACCGGCACGACCGTCGTCATGGCCACCCATGACCGTGGCATCGTCGACACCATGCGCAAGCGCGTCATCGAACTCGACAGCGGAAACCTGGCTCGTGACCAGGCCCGCGGCGTGTACGAGTAGGCCAGTATGAACTTTCGTATCGGTAACCTTTTCCGCGAACTGAGTTACAGCCTCCGACGCAGTTTCAGCCTGTTCGTCGGCACATTGCTGACGATTCTGATCTCGATGACGGTGCTCGGTGCCGGTCTGGTACTCAGTGCAGCCGTCGATACCGCCACAGATCGTTGGAAAGATGGCGTTGAATTCATCGTCTTCCTGAATCCCGATGCCAGCGAAGCCGAGACCACGTCGGTGACCAACAAGCTGAATTCCAGCCCCGAGATCGACCAATTCACCTTCGTCGACAAAGAATCGGCGTTTGTCGAGTTCCAGTCGATGTTCCGAGACTCAGACCAGATCCGTGAGTCGGTTGCCATAGCCGACATGCCACCGTCGTTCCGTATCGTCCCCGTAAGCCCCGAATCCGACGTCGTAGAAACGCTGGCCGACGGGTTTCGCGACGATCCGGGCGTGTTCGAGGTAGTGGCTGCCGTCGACACCATCAAAGACATCGAGGCCGGAAGCGAGCGCATCAACGGCATTTTCTTGGTGGTTGGTCTGGCCCTGCTGGTGTCGGCGTTGCTGCTTGTGTACAACACAATTCGCACGACGATCTTCGCCAGACGGCGAGAAGTCGAGGTCATGCGACTCGTCGGAGCGTCGAATTGGTACATCCGCGTTCCGTTCATGATCGAAGGAACTTTGCAAGGGTTGCTTGGTGGAGCGATAACTCTGCCGATCTTACGTTTGTGGAACAACGTGCTTTCCGACATCGGCTCTGGCGACGGTCTTGCGTTGCTCGCCGACCTGCGGGCCCCGGACCGAACAGTTTTTCTCATCTGGCTGTTGATGACAGCCTTGGGCGCTGTCATCGGCATGGTGGCGTCCGTGATCGCTCTGTCGCGCTTCCTCGACGTCTGAGAGCCGTGGCGGTGTGCAGATGATCTCGCACACTCAAACGCCGCGGCGCGCTCGCTACGAGCGCCTGCTGTTGTTCACCTGTATCGCTGCGCTGATGGTGGCGCTGCTCGGCTACGCAACCGAGTCCGACTCGGTTGCCCAAGAGTGCGCCGAAGGTTTCGTGCTGAGCAGCAATGGTGTCACCTGCGAAATCGATGCCACCGCAAACACGGTATGTCCCGCCGGCCAGCAACTCGATGACATCGGTCTTTTCTGTGAGGACATTCCTGCGCCAGAGCCATCAGACAGCCCGTGTCCTGCCGGCCAAGAGCTCAACGGTTCAGGGCTGGTGTGTGTCGACATCGCCGTCGAAGAAGCGCCGTGTCCGCCGGGCCAGGAACTCAACGGCTCGGGGCTCGTGTGCGTCGAATCCGAAGTCGACCCAGGAGAGCCTCCCCCAGCTGCTCCACCGTGCGACGACGGCTACTCGCTGGGTGCCGACGGCCAGACATGTATCGCCGACGGCCCGTCGTGTGACCGCGACGAGGTCCTGAACGACGAGGGCGAGTGCGTGCAGACCTTCCGTTGTCCCGACGGTCTTATTCTCGCCAGCGACCTTCTCAGCTGCATCAGCGACCGATGCCCAGACGGCGAACTCCTTGCTGTCGACGGCAAACGATGCGTGGCCCCCGACTCGAACTGCCCCGATGGCTCACCCCGACCCGTCGGCGGAGCATGCCTGGTCGTCGAGACCGTCGTGGGTGAAGACGGCGAGACCGAAATCGTCGTGCGGTGTGCCGAGGCCGACTCGTTCTGTCAGGCTCGCATCAAGCAGTGCGCCGACGATCGGGCCTCTGGATCTTCCGGCGACGAGGCCGAGTGTGCCGACCCGCGAGGTGCATGCGATGACGACGACGAAGCATGCATCCGATCGAATGATCGCCTGGTCGCGTGCGCCACCCGCGACAGCGATGGCGAAGACGGTGAACCCGTCGCCATTGGGCGGGCCGACGATGCCTGTGGCGATCTCTGCCCGTCACTCCATCGCCTCGATCCGTCGGGCGAGTGTGTCGAATTTCTCGACCCACGGCACCCATGCGTGATCTCGGGCACCGTGCCACCAGGCGTGCGCACCAACGCAGTGCTCGACGGCTATGCGTTTCTGGCTGGCCTCAACGCATGTGTGACCCGATCCGAGTTCCTGCGCCGCCTGGTCAACTTCGAAGCTGCCGCTGGGGCCGAAGCCGACGCACTCACGCTGCTGCGAGAAACCACGAGCAGCTATCTCACGATCGAAGGCCAACTCGCCGAACTCGATCAGCTGCTCATCGAAGCAGAACGTAAAGTCCGATCGTTCACCGCCGACGCCGCCCAAGCCGATCTCGAGCGCGAAGACAACGCCAAACTTCTGTTGGCAACCCAGAAGCGCCTGGCCCGAGAGCGAGCGTTGCTGAGCGAAGGTGTTCTGCAGGTATACGTCGTCGGCGGCAATGACGCGCTGATCGAAGAGGCGATATTGGCCGCCACCAACGTGACCGAGATCAGCGTTGCCCAGACCTACGGCCGAGCGCTGCTCGACGACCAACTCGCCAATATTTCCGAGGTCGAACGCCTCGAAATAGAGGCGCAGCAACTCTCGGTCGCCCTGACCCGGGCAGCCAGCGAAGTCCAAGCCTCGCTGTCGTCGGCGGTGACTTCTGCCGACAGCCTCCAGTCGCTCCGCGAAGAAGCGCAGCTGCTTCGCGCCGAACAACTCGAGCGTCGCGACACCGAAGCCGAACTCGTCGCTGAACTGAGCCAGGACAAAGCCTTGTTCGCACGAGAACTCGGCATCTTCGAACAAGCCACGCTCGAGATCACCGCCATCATCGAACAAGCCGAGTTCCGCGTCACCACCTTCGCCGAATTCGATGGTTTGTTCGGTAACCCCATCTTCCCCCGCACCCGGATCTCCTCGGGATTCGGTCCACGCTTGCACCCCATCTTGGGATATGTCCGCAACCACAATGGCGTCGACATCAGCGCCGGATTCGGTGAAGAAATCCTGGCGGTAGGTCCGGGCGTGGTGCAGATTGCGTCCGAGTTCGGTGGCTACGGCCAAACGGTCGTCATCGACCACGGTGGCGACCTGTTGACGCTGTACGCACACATGAGTGTGATCCTGGTTGAAGCCGGAGACGAAATCGAACTCGGTGACACCATTGGACTCGTTGGCTCGACCGGCCTGTCCACCGGACCACACCTGCACTTCGAAGTATGGGAAGACGGCGGCCGAGCCGTCGACCCCCGCCCCTACCTCACCGACTCTGAATAGCTCCGCTCCAACGGTAGTGAAGCCATGTCCGGCGAACGCCGGCCCGAGCGGAGCGGTGAAGTTCAGCCAAGAGCGAGGGACGAGCGAAAAGCGAGCGAGGGACGAGCTGCGCCAACGGTAGTGAAGCCATGTCCGGCGAACGCCGGCCCGAGCGGAGCGGTGAAGTAGAGCCAAGAGCGAGGGACGAGCGAAAAGCGAGCGAGGGACGAGCTGCGCCAACGGTAGTGAAGCCATGTCCGGCGAACGCCGGCCCGAGCGGAGCGGGTGAGGTTCAGCCAAGAGCGAGGGACGAGCGAAAAGCGAGCGAGGGACGAGCTGCGCCAACGGTAGTGAAGCCATGTCCGGCGAACGCCGGCCCGAGCGGAGCGGGTGAGGTTCAGCCAAGAGCGAGGGACGAGCGAAAAGCGAGCGAGGGACGAGCTGCGCCAACGGTAGTGAAGCCATGTCCGGCGAACGCCGGCCCGAGCGGAGCGGTGAAGTACAGTTTCCCCATGCCACATGAAGTTCAAGGTGTCGTTGCTCGTGCACAGGGCGAGCCGGTCACGCTCGAGACCATCATCGTGCCTGATCCCGGGCCGGGTGAGGCGCTCGTCAAGGTGCAGGCCTGCGGTGTTTGTCACACCGACCTGCACTATCGCGAGGGCGGTATCAACGACGAGTTCCCCTTCCTGCTCGGGCACGAAGCAGCCGGGGTAGTCGAAGCGGTCGGCGACGATGTCACCGATGTCGCTCCCGGCGACTATGTGATTCTGAACTGGCGAGCCGTGTGTGGCGACTGTCGATCATGCAACCGGGGCGAGCCGCAGTACTGCTTCAACACGCACAATGCCACCCAGAAGATGACGCTCGCCGATGGCACCGAGCTCAGCCCTGCGCTCGGCATCGGCGCCTTCGCCGAGAAGACACTCGTTGCTGCCGGCCAGTGCACCAAGGTCGATCCAGCCGCCAGCCCAGCCGCTGCTGGGCTCCTGGGGTGTGGCGTCATGGCAGGCATCGGTGCCGCCATCAACACCGGCGAGGTCGGACGAGGCGATTCGGTCGCCGTCATTGGATGCGGGGGCGTGGGAAACGCCGCCGTGTGTGGCAGCGAACTCGCAGGCGCATCGAAGATCATCGCCGTCGATATCGATGACACCAAGCTGGGCTGGGCCAAGGACTTCGGCGCCACCCACACGATCAATGCCGCCAAAGAAGATGTCGTCGAGCGCATTCGGGAACTGACCGACGGCAATGGCGCCGATGTCGTGATCGAAGCGGTCGGCCTGCCAAAGACCTACGAGCAGGCCTTCTACGCTCGTGACCTCGCCGGCACCGTGGTTCTGGTCGGCGTGCCCACCCCCGACATGAAGATCGAACTTCCCCTCATCGACGTGTTCGGACGAGGCGGCTCACTCAAGTCATCGTGGTACGGCGACTGCCTGCCCAGTCGTGACTTCCCGATGTTGATCGATTTGTACCTGCAGGGTCGCCTGAACCTCGACGGCTTCGTCTCCGAGACCATTGGACTCGATGGCGTCGAAGAAGCGTTCCACAAGATGGAGCGTGGCGAAGTGCTGCGCTCGGTCGTAGAGATCCCGTAGCCAGCCCCGTGTCCTGGACAGCTGCTGATCTGCGGGCCGATCGCGGATGGGAGTTGTTGTGGACGGCGAGTGAGCTTGGCGATCTACAGCAGTGGGCGACGGCCGTTGATCCGGTCGCTCTGGCCGCCACGCCGACGGCAATTGCAGCCGCAGTCGATGACGCGCCCGCCACACTCGTGGCGCGAGCCGAACAGGTACGCACCGAACTCATTGCCGGCCGAGGTTTCGCGCTGCTGTCCGGCCTCGACGTGCAGAGCACACCCACCAACACGGCCGCAGCAATGTTCACCTTGTTCGCGGCACTGATTGGTTCGTTGCGGTCGCAGAATGCAGCCGGCCACCTACTCGGCCACGTCACCGACGTGGGCGCCGATGTGAATGATCCAACGACCCGGATCTACCAGACGAACCAGCGTCAGACCTTCCACACCGACTCAACTGATGCCGTGGGTTTACTTTGTCTGCGCACCGCGAAATCAGGCGGCGCATCGATGATCGTCAGCGTCGATACGGCGTATCGACGAATGGCCGAGCAGGCCCCCGAACTCGCGGTTCGTTTGTTCGAGCCGGTGGCCACCGATCGCCGGGGCGAAGAGCCCGAAGGCGAGCTGCCGTGGTTCGAGATCCCCGTTCTGAGCCGATGCGGTGATCGAGTGACTGGCATCTATCAGCGCCAGTACATCAACTCGGCTCAACGGTTCGCCGACGCGCCCAAACCCGATGATCAATTCGTACAAGCACTGGACCTGTTCGACGAGATCATGAACGACCCGGCAGTGCACTTTCAGATGGACTTCGCTCCTGGCGACATGCAATTCGTGCACAACCACTCGCTGTTGCACGACCGCACCGGCTTCGTCGATCACGAAGATCCGGCCAAGCGTCGCCATCTGCTGCGAGTCTGGATGTCGCTACCGGGCGATCGGGAGCTACCCGCGGTGTTTGCCCAACGTTATGGCAGCACCGTTGTTGGTGACCGTGGAGGCATCACCGTTCCCGGTACAACACCCACCTTCGAACTGCCTTCGAGCATCTGAGGCGTTCAGGAACGCTCGTCAGAAGCCTTGGAAGGCCATGTCTGGGCGTTGGAGCCAGTTGCGTTCGTCCCAATCGGCTGCGCCGTCGACCACGTGCAGGGTGTAGGCCTGACGGGGCTGGTCGGACTGGTTGACATCGCTCCAGTGGGGCAGCGATCCGTGCAGCAGTACCAGTGTGCCGCGCCCGACTTCGATCGGAACGGCTTGGTCGATCGGGTAGGGCGTGTCGTCGAAGACTTCGGTTGTTGTCGACCCGCCCTGGCGCACAAAGCGTGACTTGACGGGGATCGTGTGGCCGCCGGGGATGGCCCAGAGACAGCCGTTGGTCGTGGTGGCATCGTCGATCGCTACCCAGAAGCCCACGACCGACTGCGGCTCGGTCCAGAGGAAGGTGTGGTCGGTGTGCCAGGTGACCTCACCGCCGACGCCGGGGTGTTTGAAGATGTACATGGACTGCACCAGACGGGGATCGTCGAATCCGATGCTGGCAGCCACCTCGGCCAACCCGAGTTCACGAGAGAAACGGCTGAACACCGGATCCAGGTCATGCATGGCATGGCCGATCTTGTTCAGCTGCGTGCCGTCGTCCTCGAAGAAGCCTCGTGTCTTGTCACCCGACGTGAGAAACCACGAATCGTCGCCATGAGCCTGGTCGCCGGTAGAGAAGACCGTGACATGGTCGCGGTCGGTACGCAGTTCGTGTTCGAGCGCAGCAGCACGGTTGCGCAACGACACACACTCGGCGCCACTCACGAAATCAGGCAGCACCAAGAACCCATCTCGCTCGAAGTCAGCCACCTGGTCAGCAGTCAATTTCATACGGTCAGCCTAGCCACCAACGAAAACCGCAACGCGGGCAGGACCACCCCGCTAGCTTCCGCCTCTTCGGTAGGCCTGACCAATGGCTGCCGGTTCGCGCAGGCGTTGCGCGAAGAAGACAAGCACGAGCAGCACCACGACATACGGCAAGATGTTCGACCACCACCCCGGCACGGTTTCGGAGGCAAGCCACCAGATCAGAGCTCCCACGGCCAGCAGGCCGGCAAGCACCCCGTCGGTGGCTCTGCGCCGGGTGATTGCCCAGGCGGCAACACCACCGAGCGCAATGGCGTTCAGTAGCAGCAGGGCGTGGCTGGCGGTGCCGTCGAGATCCTTTAGATCAAGACCGAATACATAGCCATAGAGCAGTGCGCCGAGCAAAATGCCCAGCGGTCGCCAATTGCCGAAGATGACCGCAGCCAGGCCGATGAAGCCACGTCCACCGCTGTTGCCTTCGAGGAACTGGCCCGAGAGCTCTGGGCTCGAGATGACGACACCGCCGAGACCTGCCAGAGCCCCGGAGATGATCACGGCGGCGTACTTGTAGGCGTAGATGTTCACGCCCTGTGATTCTCCGGCCTGGGGTTGTTCACCCGAGATGCGCAACCGCAAGCCGAAGCGAGTTCGCCACAGCACCCAAGCGGAGATCGGAACCAGCGCCACGGCGATGATTGCCAGTATCGAGGTGCCTCGCAGCAGCCCTCGACTGAAGTCGGCGACGTCGGAAACGAACCACCAGTTCCAGTTGGCGACCGTCAGCAAGATGTCGGGTGAGTCCCAGCCAAAGATCGAGCCACCTGCCAGAAACGGCACGTCCCAGTCACCAATGCCGGTCGTGCGCGGTGACTGGGTGGGGGATCCAAAGACTTCTTGTGACAGATATCTGGTGCCGGCGGGGGCCAGGATGTTTATCGCCACGCCAGAGATGATCTGGTCGACCCCGAACGTGACGGTTGCGAGCGCGTGCAACAGGCCACCGGCGGCGCCGCCAACAGTGCCTATGACAACGCCGGCCCAGGGACCGTATTCGAGGGCGCCCCACGCCCCGAACCACATACCGAGGATCATCATGCCCTCGAGGCCGATGTTCACGACACCGGCCCGATCAGCAAACAAGCCGCCGAGTCCGGCCAGCAGCACCGGTAGCGACCACCGCAGCATCTCGCGAGAAATCGGTGCCGACGTGAGCTTGTCGGTGTCGCCGATGCTCTGCACGATGGTCAGCAACAATATGCCGAGCAGGGCATAGACCATCCATTTGATGGCGGTCGGTAGCGCATTGAAACGTGGAGATAGGGCGGTCATGCTGCCACCCCCTGGGCCAGTGCTTCGGCGGTCGCTCGGGCCTCTTCTCGTATCTTGATTCGCCGCACCACCTCGTAGGCCACCACTGCAGCGAGCAGCAGGATGCCCTGCATGATCACGACGATTTCTCGCGACGCCGTGCCGGTCTGTTGCAAGATGACCGACGAGATATCGAGGAAGCCGAACAGCAGGGCAGCAAAGGCCATGCCGAGCGGCGAGTTGCGACCGAGCAGGGCCACACCGATACCGGCGAATCCGAGTCCTTGGATCTGATTGGGCCGGAACTTGCCGATCTCGAAGACTTCGACCAATCCAACGAGTCCGGCCACTGCCCCCGACAGGATCATTGCGACCACGATCATCCGCTTCGGGGGCACGCCACCAGCCCTGGCTGCGAAGGGGTTCATACCACTCGAGCGCAGGTCGAATCCGAACGTGGTGCGGTTGAGCAGTACGTGATAGCCAATGCCCACCAGCAGCGCGACCACCAGCATGCCGCTGACCGGGTTGTTGTCGCGAATGTCACCGGTGAAGGTCTCGACGAAACCCGTGATGTGGGGGAGTAATCCCGAGTCGTCGATAGGGGTCGTGCCCAGGTTGGTGGCCGACAGGCTTTCACCTTCGCCCAACTCGGCTTGCCAGGCGGTGATCCACCATGCCGCCAGACCGCTGACGGCGATGAAGTTCAACATGATGGTCGAGATCACGACATTGATGCCACGGGTCACGTTCAGGACTCCGGCCAGACCAGCCCAGGCTCCGCCAACAGCCATGGCGACAAGGAAGATCACGGCAATGTGCAACACCTGGGGTAGAGAGACCAGACCGCCGACCTGGGCTGCCACGAGCGCAGCGAGGAAGTACTGCCCTTCGACACCGATGTTGAACAGGTTCATGCGGAACCCGATCGATGCGGCGATCGCCGACAGATACAGGGGTGTCGCCCGGTTCCAGATGTCGACCTGGGTGTCGAGCTTGGCCGCATGTCCGAGCATGTCGCCATAGGCAGCCCACGGATTCGACCCGAAGGCCCACAGAGCAAGTGATGAAATGATCAGGGTCAGCAGAAGCGCCCCGAGCGGCGCAGCCAACGTCATGAGAATCCGGCGCATCAGGAAACGACCTGGTCGGTCGAGGTCTGCGTGGCGGCGCCGGTCATGTAGGCACCGAGATCGCGCGGGGTGACGTCTTTGGGATCGAGCCGGGCCACAAATACTCCGCGGAGCATTACGATCAGCACGTCGCTCAGACCAATGAGCTCGTCGAGGTCAGCCGAGATCAACAACGTGGCCAGACCGGCGGCTCGAGCGTCGCGTAACTGATCCCAGACGGCTGCTTGGGCTCCGACATCGATGCCGCGGGTCGGATGGGCGGCAACAAGAAGCGTGGGGCTGGATGTGAGCTCCCGGCCGATGATCAGCTTCTGCTGGTTGCCGCCCGACAGCGCATGCGCCGAGACGTCGATATTGGGTGTACGCACGTCGAACTGATCTCGAATGATCTCGGTCTGTGTGCGAGAGCCCGAACGGTTGACGAACCAGCGACTGCCATACGGCGACTGCGTCTGATGGCCGAGTGCGGCGTTCTCCCACAGCGGTGCGCCCAACAGCAGGCCTTCGTGGTGGCGGTCTTCGGGGACGTAGCCCACGCCGAACTCACGACGTTGGCGAACCGTGGCGTGGGTGATGTCGTGACCCAAGAGGTCGATAGAGCCGTGGGCGACCGGAGCCGTGCCGATGATGGCATCGACGAGTTCGCCCTGGCCGTTGCCTTCTACACCGGCAATACCGACGATTTCGCCTCGGTGGATGATCAGGTTGATGTTCTCGATCACCGGGCGGCGATCGTCGTCGAGCACCGCCAGGTCGTTGATCTCGAGCGCCACGTCGGTCGTGACGGTGGACTCGGAGGTCTCTGGGGTTGGTAGCTCGCTGCCGACCATGAGCTCGGCCAGATCGTGGGCGGTCACACCCTCGTTGGGCATACTCGCAATGGTCTTGCCATGACGAAGCACCGTGATGCTGTCGGAGATCTCCAGCACCTCGTCGAGCTTGTGATCTATGAACAAGATGGTGGCGCCTGCAGCCTTGAGCTCGCGCATGTTTTCGAACAGCGCTTCGACCTCTTGCGGTACGAGCACGGCGGTTGGTTCGTCGAGGATCAAGATGTCGGCGCCGCGATACAGAACCTTGATGATCTCGACCCGCTGGCGTTGGCCGACCTCGAGGGTTTCGACCAGTTGATGCACGTCGACGTTCAGGCCGTACTCGTTGGCCACTGCGGTCAGGCGCTTGCTGGCAGACTTGAAGTTGATGCGACCGCCGCGCTTCATCGGTTCTGCGCCCAGGATCACGTTTTCGAGTACCGACAGATTGTCGGCCAGCATGAAGTGCTGGTGCACCATGCCGATGCCACGTTCGATGGCGTCGGTGGGGGAATGGAATTCGACGAGCTCGCCGTGCACCTTCATGGTGCCTTCATCGGCTGCCTGCATGCCGTACAGGATCTTCATCAGCGTCGATTTACCGGCGCCGTTTTCGCCGCAGATGGCGTGAATCTCACCCTTCTCGACCGTCAGGTTCACATTGTCATTGGCAATGACGCCGGGGAATCGCTTCGTGATTCCCTCGAGCTCGATAGCGGCTGCCACAACTGACCCTCACGTACCCCTTGTGGACGTCCGTTCAGGCACAGCGTGTGTGCCAACGACCGATCCCCCTACAGAAACGAACTGCTCGAACCCTACCGCATCGGCTGTGGTGCCAGTGCTGCCAGCGTAGGTGAAAACCGGGTGCAAACTGCGTGAAAACGACGAAGAGCGCCCGACGAATCGGGCGCTCTCCAGCGATTCTGTCACCAGCTACGTGAGCTTGTGACGAGGGGCAGAAAGTGTCAGCCGCCGGCCGTGGTGGGGTCGGTGCTGACCACGATGTCGCCGGCAATGATGTCGGCCTTGAACGCATCGAGTTGATCGACGATGTCGTCGACGTAGCCGCCAGTTGTCGAATAGCCAACGCCATCGACGCTCAGGTCATAGACCTGGGTGCCAGGAGCGAACGTGCCGTCGGCCTGTGCCTTCAAGATCTCGAACACTGCGGTGTCGACACGCTTGAGCATCGAGGTCAGCACATACTCTTGCAGGCTTTCGTCGACGGTACCGATGGTGTTGTACTGATCGGAGTCGACGCCGATGCCCCACACCTTGGTGCCATTGTCTTCGCTGTATTCCTGGGCGGCAGCGAACATGCCATTACCAGCACCACCAGCAGCGTGGTAGATGATGTCGGCGCCGTCTTCGTACATCGTGGTGGCGATGACCTTGGCTTGGTCAGGCTGGTTGAAGCCGTCGAAGTCAGGTGCGTCGGTGATGTATTGAGTCACGAATTCGATGTCGGGGTCAACAGCCAGGGCGCCTTGGCGGAACCCGGCTTCGAACTTCTCGATCAAACCGAAGCAGCACACGCCGCCGATGAAGCCGACCTTGCCGGTTTCGCTCTTGAGTGCAGCGGCTGCGCCCACCAGGAACGAACCTTGTTCTTCGGCGAAGGTGAGACCGGCAATGTTGTCGCCGGCGTTGTCGCCGGACATGCCGTCGTCGATCACGGCGAAACGGGTATCAGGGTTGGCGTCGGCAGCAGACTTGGCGTCGCCGGCGAACAAGAAGCCAACGGCGAGCACGATGTCGTTCGCTTCGGCGGCGCTCTGAAGTAGTTCGGCGCGGTCAGAGCCGTCGTTGTTGGGTGATGCTTCGCTGAACTCGTAGCCGAGTTCAGCGGCTGCACGCTCGAGGCCAGCTGCGGCCGAGTCGTTGAACGACAGGTCGCCACGGCCACCAATGTCGTAGACCAGGCCAACGGTGCCGGCTTCGGTGTCCGCCATGGCATCGTCGGCGGCACCGTCCACGGCATCGGCAGCGTCGTCGGCAGCGTCGTTGGCGGCACCGTCCACGGCATCGGCAGCGTCGTTGGCGGCACCGTCCACGGCATCGGCAGCGTCGTTGGCGGCACCGTCCACGGCATCGGCGGCGTCGTTGGCGGCATCACCGATGGCATCGCCGGCATCGTCGGCGGCATCGCCCGCGGCGTCGACCACGTCGGTGACGCTGTCAGAACCGCAAGCTGCGGCAAAGAGGCTCAACACTGCAAGCAGCGCGAGCATCATGTGGATGGGTTTCTTCATGGTGACTCCTTATGTCAACTGTTGACCATGACGGGGTAGGTCCGGCCAGCAATGGCTCCCCTCCAGGAGCCCAGTGCGCCAAACCTAGCTCAGCAAACCACCCTCGCGGCGCTCGCCTCGGCGAACCAAGGGAGAAACAATTCCGCGGGAACAATGGGTGCCAGCATTTGTTTGACAGGGGCCACAACCACCCCAGTGACCACACGATTTAGTGCGCCATGCGACAGAAACCACGAGAAAGCGCTTGACCAGCCGATCGGCCGCGCGACGCAGCGGCCTCTAGGCTGACCACCGGTATTCTCGAAGGTCGCCGTGCAGCTCCCTCTCCCTCTCATCAAGAACGTGGTTTTGGTTGGCGGTGGGCACGCGCATGCGCTGGTGCTTCGCAAGTGGGCCATGAATCCAGTAGCCGGGGTTCGCCTCACGGTGATCAACCCCAAGCCGACGGCTCCTTACACCGGCATGCTCCCTGGTTTCGTGGCCGGTCACTACCAGCGAGACGAACTCGACATCGACCTGGTGCGTCTGAGCCGCTTTGCCGACGCCCGACTGGTCATCGGCGCCGCAACCGCGATCGACAGACAAGCCAAAGCGGTCAGCGTGCCGGGTCGGCCACCGATCCCGTACGACCTGGCGTCGATCAACGTCGGCATCTCCTCGGCCATGCCGACGTTGCCCGGTTTCGACGAGCACGGCTTGGCGGCAAAACCACTCGACCACTTCGCCACTGCCTGGGAACGTTTTGTTGTTCAGCAGCAACAGGGGTCACCATCGATTGTCGTCATCGGCGGTGGCGTGGGTGGCTCCGAGCTTGCACTCGCCATGCACCACCGACTCACAAAGATCGGGGCCCGACCCGATGTCACGATCGTGGACTCGGGTGAGATCTTGCAGGAGCTGGGCGGGCGATCCCAAACCGAACTGCGAGCCAGGCTGGCGTCGTCTTCGATCACCGCCGTCGAGCACGCCACCATCGAACGGGTGACCGAGAGCGCGGTGACGTTGGCCAACGGCACGGAGATCGCGGCCGAACTGGTGGTGGGTGCAGCAGGGGCGCGTCCGTATCCGTGGATCGAAGGGATCGGGGTGAAGACACACCAGGGTTTCATCGAAATCGACAACACGCTGCGCTCGGTGAGCGACCCCAACCTGTTCTCTGTTGGTGATAGCGCCCATATGGCCTCCGCCCCTCGGCCCAAGGCCGGTGTGTATGCCGTACGCCAGGCGCCGGTGCTGTTTGCCAACATCTCGGCGGCGTTGACCGGCGGGAAGTTCGAGACCTACGAACCTCAAGATGACTACCTGAAGCTGATCTCACTCGGCTCCAAGACCGCAGCGGCGGACAAGTTCAAACGCTTTCTGCAGGGCAAGGCCGTGTGGCGGCTCAAAGACGTAATCGACCGCCGGTTCATGGACAAGCTCGACGATCTGCCAGCAATGGAAGCAGCCAAGCTGCCGTCGAACGCGGTGGCGGGCCTGAAGCAGGCTCTTGAAGACGAGCCGCCGCTGTGCGGAGGGTGCGGGGCCAAGGTCGGAGCCGACATCCTGTCGGGGCCGTTGGCGGCGCTACCACCGTCGCAGCGCGCCGATATAGTTCGGCTTCCTGGCGACGATGCCGCACTGCTCGATTTCGGTGGCACCCAACAGGTCATCACCACCGACTCGGTCAGGTCGTTCACACCAGACCCGTTCCGCATGTCGAAGATCGCGGCGCTGCACGCAATGGGCGATATCTGGGCCATGGGCGCCTTGCCGCAAGCGGTGCTGGTCACCGTCACGCTGCCCCAGCTTGGGCGACCATTGCAGTCGGAATGGCTGGGTGAGATCATGGCGGGCGCATCGCAGGCGCTGCGCGAGACCGGTGCCGAGATCGTTGGCGGGCACACCAGCATGGGTGCCGAGCTCTCGCTCGGCTTCTCGGTCACGGGCCTGCTCGAATCGCCTGCCATCACCCTGGCGGGCGCCACGGTCGGCCAGAAATTGATGGTGACCCGTCCTCTCGGATCAGGGCTACTGTTTGCCGCCGAGATGCAACGCCTAGCCAAGGGCAACGATGTCGCGGCATTGCTCGACAGCCTCGAGAAGCCTCAGGGTCGAGCCGCTGCGTTACTGGCTGCAGCCGGTGCGACAGCCATGACCGATGTGACCGGTTTCGGACTGGCGGGGCATCTGTTCGGCATGCTGCGCGAATCGGGCGTCGGCGCAGAGTTGTCGCTGGGCGACGTACCGATATTCGCCGGCGCGCTCGATCTGGCTCGGTCGGGGTTGCGGTCCCATCTGCATGCGGCCAACCAGCGCGGAGTCGTGATCACCAGCCGAGGTACCGAAGCTGCTACGCCGATCCTGTTCGACCCTCAGACTGCCGGCGGGTTTCTGGCGGCGGTACCGGCAGCCACCGCCGAGCCAGTCTTGGGTGAGCTGCTGGCGGCCGGTTTCGAAAGTGCCGTCATCGGGTCGATCATCAGCGGCGAACCTCGCATCGACATTGTCTAGCGACTCAGAACAATGAGTCCTGTATGGCGATCTCGCCGCTGCCGAAGTCGCCCATATCGAGCCATAGTCCGAACAGCGGCGCCGGGTCGACGACAAAGTGGTCGTCACCGTTGGATCGGGTGACAATGAGGTGGCGTCCAATGGCAGTCACGACTCGCAGATCGTGAGCACCCGTCTGTAGCGATAGGGGATAGGCCAAGAGGTTGGACATCGCTGGATGGCCGGCCATCGGGTGACGCCAGATTTCGTCCATGGCGGTGACGTCGCCGCCGACCGATTTGTCGATGACCATGCCATGCGCGTCGGCGACAGCTTGTTGGAGCTCCGCGTCGAGCCGATCATCTGAGAGCGGCGCCACCAAGCCGCGGCTCTTGCGGATCGCAGAAACGGATTGCGCTATGCCGGCCGTCTCGGTCACGGCATCTTCGAGGTGGCGCACTGCTCGGCCGTCTGCGGTTTCGGCAACGAATCGAGCCATCCATGCGCCTTGCTCCTCGAGCCGCTTGTCCGAGCGCGCGAGTGTCGAAGTGCCGATCTTGATCGACCCATCGCGAAACGCCGCCAGGTAGAGCCGATTCGGCTGTTGGAGATGATCACGAACCGACGCATCCAACTCGGCCGAGCCCTTCGTGTGAGCATGGTGCAGATTCGACGCAAACGTCGCTTCCACGATGGAACAACGCTCGCAGCGACGCGAGCCTGCTTGGGGTTCCTTGCTGCAGTCATGAAAGTCGATGCGCGACGAACGAAAAGGCACATGACCCAGGCATGTGTGCAACGGCTCAACCGGGATGCGATAGCTCAGGCGCCAGCCCTCGACCGGCACCAGCTCGGAGACATCTTGATCGATCGTTCGAGTCCGAAGATGAGGCGTGTGATCTCGCCAGACAACACCGAGCAGAATGCGCTGTTCGTCGGGTTCTCGATCATGATCTGCGTCGACGGTCACCGCCCGGCACCCTAACGCTTCGGAGGTCTGTGACGCATCAGGAAAGGTGTGATCTCGAGGTGCAGGTCGATCCCGCCGTGACTGTCGCGTTGTAAGAAGCTGCATCGCCGAAAATATCGTTGCGCAGTCATCACCGTCGCCGCGGACTACGAACCCGAGCCGAGCACAGTGCTGCGTCTAGTGCCGCGTCAGACAACCTTTGCGTCGTTTCGCCGGACCGGATCACCGCTCGCGTCGTTGCCAAATCTCAACAGGGGACCCACCCTGTCATCGATTCGGCGCCTAGCGAGCGAAGACCCTGTCGCGGCGCCGACACCCCGAACGTTGCCAGACGCGGCACTAGCGAAGCCGTTCTGAGACTCTGGTCGGAAATTGCCGGTCGACGATGAGTGTTCGTAGTTCGTCGAGGTCCAGATAGTCGCCATCGGGACTGGTCTTGCCCATCAACTCGAGCAGCTTGGGGAACTCGGCATCCATGAGTTTGCGGTCGATGGGTCGGCGAGTCTCCTTGGCCCGTTCGAAGTTGGCGTCGAGCATGATCTCGAGTTCGTCGGATCCCAGACCGCGCACCGACGCGCCGGTCTCCTCGTCTCGGAAGTCCGCAGCGAACTCGTCGAAGCGATCGATCTGTGCGGTGTCGGCCTGGCCATGCCGGTCGAGAACTCGTGAACCGGAACCGTGTTTGTCGAACGGCCCGTCACGAAGCTCGTTCGCCACGACGCCGTGAAGCTGGGTGTCGAAGAGCTGTTTCGGAGTCAGTCCATTGGCGGCCAGAGCAATGGGGTAGACCTCGGCGGTCAGAAGCATCTGGTTCACCGACTCCCCGAAGGCCTTGGCGACAGTCAAGCTGAGTTCACCGACCGGTTCGGATTCGGGATCGAACGCACCCAGCTCGGCCAAAGCGCGCAAAAACAAGCACGGATTACCCGCCGAACGATCCAACTCAGAAGAAGCCATGCTGCAATTGTGACGTTTCTGAACCGTTTGAGCGAAATAGTCGCTCAGACGGTTCAAAAACCTCGGCTTTGGCGAACGTGGGCGCGAGGGGGCGGTGGCATTCAGGTGGGAGCGTGGGATGAGCGGGTTGCGGCGGAGGGACGGAGCTGCTCGACGTGATAAGAGGCCATGTCCGGCGAACGCCGGCCCGAGCGGAGCGGTGGCACTCAGGTGGGAGCGAGGGACGAGCGGGTTGCGGCGGAGGGACGGAGCTGCTCGACGTGATAGGAGGCCATGTCCGGCGAACGCCGGCCCGAGCGGAGCGGTGGCACTCAGGTGGGAGCGAGGGACGAGCGGGTTGCGGCGGAGGGACGGAGCTGCTCGACGTGATAGGAGGCCATGTCCGGCGAACGCCGGCCCGAGCGGAGCGCAAAAATATAGTGGAGCTGGGGGGAATCGAACCCCCGTCCGTCAAGGGGTCACCGGCTGCGATACGACCATTCCCGGTTCGAAGCGTTGTGGCTACTTCGGGGCTGGGTCCCCTGACACCGAAGTGTCTGCCATCGGTCTTTCCCTGAGGTCAGCGGTCTTTCTCGCCGTCAGCGGTCTTTCCCTGCCGTCCTTCACTGCTTCTGTTGCCAGGCTGCAATGAACAGGCCCCGCCAGCCTCTAAGGGCTGCAATGTTGTTGGTTCATCTGACTAGAAACTAGGCAGCGAGAGCAACGGACGTGTTAGCGTCGTGTGTTTGTTTGCCCCGTTTTGAGAGTCTGGGCGACTCTGGTCGCACAGGTCGGCTTCCGTCCTCGGCGTCGAAACCAGTCAGCCCCGGGATTGGAAGTGCATCTGTACTTGAACAGATTCACTTTTCAAAGATCGACGTCAGGCTACAGGGAGCCCGACGAAGAAGTGTTGTGACCATGGTCAAGCAAGAAGTAAACGCAAGAGCGAGGGACGAGCGAGGAGCGGGCGACGCAGGAGCCGCAGCAACGGACGAGAGACCATGTGCGACGAACGTCGCCCCGAGCGGAGCGGTGAAACACAGGACGAGCGAAGAGCGGGCGACGGAGGAGCCGCAGCAACGGACGAGAGACCATGTGCGACGAACGTCGCCCCGAGCGGAGCGGTGAAACACAGGACGAGCGAAGAGCGGGCGACGCAGGAGCCGCAGCAACGGACGAGAGACCATGTGCGACGAACGTCGCCCCGAGCGGAGCGGTGAAACACAGGACGAGCGAGGAGCGAGCGACGCAGGAGCCGCAGCAACGGACGAGAGACTATGTGCGACGAACGTCGCCCCGAGCGGAGCGGTAAAACTCACTCTCGAGCTGACATGGCTTTGCGGGCTTCGGCGGCCATGTCTTTTTCGCGGATTGCCTGGCGTTTGTCCTGGTTTCGCCGGCGCCGAGCGATGGCGACTTCGATCTTGGCTCGCCCATCTTTGAAGTAGAGCTTGAGTGGTACCAGCGTGCGTCCGTCGTGTTCGAGTGCCCGACGGATCGTGTTGATCTCGCTGCGGTGCACCAGCAGCTTTTTGTCGCGATCGGGGTTGTGGGCAAAGGATCCGCTGCTGCTGTATTGCCCGATGTGTAGGCCGAAGAGCCAGAGTTCGTTGTTGGTGACACGGGCGTAGGTATCGGCGATGGTCACCTTGGACTCGCGGAGAGATTTGACCTCGGAACCCTTCAGCACGATGCCACACTCGAAGGTTTCGCCGATCTCGAATTCGTGGCGGGCGCGGCGATTCGAAGCAACAACACCGGGTTCGGTCTTCTTGCGCTTGGCCATGGCGGCAACCGTATCGGCGTGCCGATGGCGCCGCTCGAGAATTGCGGCACCAGTGCCCAGCGTGGTCGGTGGACTGGCATTGCGTGCGCTCGGCTACTGTCGATCCGTGCTGCAGATCACTCCTCAGGTCCGCGACGACATGTTTGCCCATGCCATTGGCGAGTTGCCCAACGAAGCGTGCGGCATGTTTTCGACCCGCAGCGGTGACGATCTGGTCGACTACTTCCACCCAATGCGCAACACCAAGGAATCGGCAAAGGTATTCGCGCTCGACGGGCAGCAGATGCTGGATCTCGAACGCGACGTCGAACAAGCCGGTCGCCAGCTCGTGGGTGTCATGCACTCACATACCGAGACGTCGGCGTATCCGTCGCCGACCGATGTCAACGACAGTGCTGGCTTCGATCCGTTCGGCACATTTCGACAGGTCATTGTGTCGCTACGCGATGCTGAGCCCGTGCTTCGTTGCTTCACGATCGACGGCGACGAGATCACCGAGATCGCCGTAGTGGTAGGCGACGGCGACGATGACCTGCAGGACGAAGGCGGTGCGGTGGCGATCGCCGCAGTCATGCCGCTGCCATCGTCGCACCGATCCTGAAAGCCTGGCTGGCTGACCAGGATTGCTGATCGAGTGGGGTTACTGGTGCTGGTGGGGGTGCTGGTCGTCGTCGGGTGGGAACCATGCTTGGGTGGCGCTCAGGCGGTTCGTGAGCGATAGCCAACCGGCGCGCCTTGCTTCGACGTAGATCAGACCGCCGCCGCCGGCAACAGTGAGCGCCAAGATCACGAACAACCAGGAATCCAAGCCGGTGTTCGGGAGTTCCGAAGCGTCACTTTGGTCGGCGTCGACTGGATCGTCCTCGGCCGCCTCGTCTTCGTCTTCGTCTGCGTCTTCATCAGCATCAGCGTCTACGTCTGCGCTCGTGGCAGCGTCGTCGTCTTCGTCGGTTTCTTGCTCGCTGGCTGAATCGTCGAGTCCGATGATGGTGGTGCTGGTGCCCACGGCTGGATAGTCCGATGCGGAGATCGTGCCGCCCAGGTCGTTGCTGAGGAATGTGCTGAGCGCTTGTTGGTACGACGAGCCCACGGGGGTGAACTCGAGGTCGCCCAGCGGATAACAGTCGCCCCCAGTGGCAAGGAAATCGATGGTGGCCAGGCCGATGTCATCGCCAGCAACGACTTCGCCGTCGCGCACGATCTCGGTGCCGTCATCGAGAGTGACGCTTCGGACCCGACTGCCAGCGGTGCCGATGACCGAGCAGTCGCCGTCGCTGTCTACCTGTCGCGCCGGCGCGGAAGCGTCGACGCTCATGGTGAAGCCCGCTATCTGCGGGAACGTGCCTTCGGCTTCTGGCAGGCCTGCCACCGCTACCTCGAGCATGTCCTTGAATTGTTGACGTGGCACCTGACCGGTGACAACAAAGTTTGCGAATGGTGCGATGTCGAATGTGTCGGCTTCGGTGATGTCACCAGCTGGAATCACGGCGTCGTTTCGAATGCCGCCGCCGTTCTGAACTGCAACAACCGGCGCGTCGCTTTCAGACACTGCGCCCTGCTGACCGGCGGCGAGTAGTGCGTTGGCCAGCAGTTCACCGACATTGGTGGCGGTGGTGCGAACCGAAGTACGACGTCCGTCGAGTTCCACGTCGCTCTCGGCAATTACCGTGGCGTCGAGTTCAGCCAGCGCAATAGCAAGCGGTTCCTCGACCCGAGTCAGTGCGAATTCCTCGGCTTCGCCATCGAGCGCGACGCCGATCGAGGATCCTTCGTAGCTCGTGACATTGCCTTCGGCATCGAAGGTGACTTCGAGACGGCCGATGCACCGGTAACCACCGGGTGCGGTCACGACTGGCACCTCGGTGCCGTCGGCATCGGTGATCGCCAAGGGATAGGAGTCGACCGCATCTTCGTCGGCCAAGCATGTATCGCCGTCGTTCTTCAGCAGTTCATCGCCGCCGCCGGCAACCACGATGTCTACGCCCGACAGCAGGGGGATGAGATCACGGTCTTCGCCCAGACCCTGTAGATGGCTGACGAGCACAATGCGATCGACACCCTGCTCGATGAGTGACGCAGCTTCGGCATTGACTGCAGCGGCAACGTCTGCATCGACGATGACATCGCCAGGGCTCGAGATATTGGGCAATCGAGGGGTGATGGCCCCGATAACACCTACCTGCAGGTCCGAAGCGGGATCGGTGAACACCGCCGACGGGGCAACGCGTCCCTGCTCGGCAAGCGCTTGGAGCGCAGGTTCGGCGCTGACATCGATGTTGGCAGCCACGAACGTGACCGGATCAGCGGTCTCGTTCAGGCGAAAGCCTGCGATGAACCGAGCCGTGATGTCGGGTCCGAAGTCGAAGTCGTGGTTGCCGAGGGCCATGACCTCGTACAAGCCTCGCAGGGCAATGGAGTCATAGAACGGCTGCCCATCGCGAGCCAGGCCTGCAGCGAACTCCCTCGATGCCAAGAAATTGTCGCCCGACGAGACTCGAAGCAAGATGTCAGCGTCGCTGCTCTGACCCAGATCGACCCAGGCTCGGGAAAAGCGGGCAATACCGGGGAAGCCGCCTTCGATGTTCGGAAGCAGTTTCGACTCGCCGTCGTTGTTGTGCAGCAGAGTCATGGTCACCGAACCGTCTTCGGCCTGAGCCGCGACTGGTCGATTCAGGTCGCGTGCCAGTCGAGTGCCGCTGTCGACGAGAGCAGACGGTTCACTCGTTCCGATCGAACTGGCCACGCCGGGATCGGTCGCCGCGTTTACCGACGAGCTGGCTACGGCTATCGAACCTGTCGAGTCCGGATCGTATGCCGAAAAGAGGGCGACGGTGAGCAGGGCCGCCCCTGCGATTATCCACACCATGCTTCTTCTCATGACAAATCCTTCACTGAAGGCCACCTTAAAGCTCGATTCGTGTCCGCAACGCACTATAGGCACTGGTGAGATCGACGAGTTGTTGGAGTTGCTTGTGGGGTGATCGGGGCGCAAAAATGGGCGTCATCGCCTACTGGCTCCACCATCGAGAGTCGCGTGATCAGTAACCTTACCGGCGTGCACGAGCGACCAATTGGCGTCTTCGATAGCGGCTTTGGAGGCCTGACCGTGGCGCGCGCGCTCATTGACCTGCTGCCGAACGAACACCTGGTGTACTTCGGCGACACGGATCGCTACCCCTATGGCCCGCGCACGCTTGACCAGGTGCGTGGCTTCGCTCGACAGATTGCGCGCTGGCTGGTGAATGACATTGGCGTCAAGGCGGTCGTGATTGCTTGCAATACGGCGTCGGCAGCAGCGCTGGCCGACTTGCAGAGCGAGTTTGCGGTTCCGGTCATCGGCGTCATCGAACCCGGGGTGCGCTCGGCGATCGACGCCACCTCTCAGGGTCGCGTCGGCGTGATAGGCACGGTCACGACCATCTCTTCGGGGGCTTACCAGAACGCGTTCGCCGTGGCGGACCCGGCTATCGAGTTGGTGTGCGCAGCGTGTCCTGGCTTCGTCGAGTTCGTCGAGCGGGGCGACACCGACAGCGATCAAGCACTGGTTCTGGCCGAGCGGCTGCTGGCTCCGGTCCTGGATGCCAAGGTCGACAGCTTGTTGTTGGGCTGCACCCACTATCCGTTCCTGGCGAGAACGATTTCGAGGGTCATGGGCCGCGATGTCACGCTGGTCTCATCGGCCGACGAAACGGCGTTCGCCGTGCGTCGAGCCATCCTCGACAACACGATCCCGGCGCGTGAATCACACGACACCACGCGCAAACGATGGGTGTCGTCGGGCGATGCCGCTCGATTCGAGCGGATTGGCCAACAGCTGCTGGGCGTGAAACTGGCGAACGTGGAACATCATGCATGGTGATCGGTGCTCGTACGGAGCGAGCGAAAGCGGCCCCCGGTCTGGTCTGCCGACCATTTCGACGGGCCAAGTTGTGCCACACTGAAAGCTGATGTTGGCGGTCACGGTGCTTGGATGCTCAGGTAGTTATGCGGCCGAGGGCGGCGCGTGCACGGGCTACCTTATGCGGTCCCCCGAAGCGAATGTCTGGCTCGACGCCGGTCCAGGCACGCTCGCCAATCTACAATCGGTTTGCTCACTCGGTGAACTCGACGCGGTCGTGCTCACCCACGCTCATCCGGACCATTGGCTCGAACTGCCGGTCGTTGCCAATGCACTCCAGTGGTATGAGCCCCGGTCGCGATTGGCCGTGTATTCCAATGCTCACATGGAAGCCCAGGCCCGATCGGTGATCGGACCCGACATCGATGTGCCGTTCGACTGGCGAGTGATAGAGGCCGACGACCGGGTGGAGATCGGCGATCAGGCTTGGACCTTTGCCCAGACCGACCACTATGTGCCCACCTTCGCCACCCGCACCGATTGTGGCAACGAATCCATCGTCTTCACCAGTGATACCGGCCCAGGGTTCTCGCTCGCACCCATGGTTGAACGAAGCGGACCCATCGACCTGGCGATCGTCGAGTCGACGTTCCTGGAGCGCAGCGAACATGTGGGTGTGTTGCACCTGGCGGCCGACGAAGCCGGCGCAATGGCCGAACAGGCCGGGGTCAAGCGAGTGTTGCTCACTCACCAAGCGCCCCTCGAGGATCGCGCCGCCCATCTCGCAAAGGCATCTTCGAAGTTCTCTGGTCAGATGGTGCTGGCCGAGGTTCGTCAGCAATACGCTGCCTCCGGAATCTGATACGCCGCCGAGCGCTCGGTTCCCCTGCCCTACTCTCCATTCTGCGAGGACCTGCCGTGCGCCCTGATGGCCGTCAAACCAACGAACTACGCCCATTTGAATTCGAACGCGACTACACCGAGATGGCCGCCGGTTCTGTGCTCGCTTCCTTCGGTCGGACCCGCATGCTCTGCACGGCATCGATCGACGAAGGCGTACCTCGCTGGATGAAGGGATCCGGCGAAGGCTGGGTCACCGCCGAGTACTCGATGTTGCCTGGGTCCACACCCGGGCGAGCCAACCGAGAAGCAGCACGAGGCAAGCAGTCCGGCCGCACCCAAGAGATCCAGCGCCTCATCGGCCGCTCACTTCGATCAGTCGTCGACATGAAGAAGCTCGGCGAACGCCAGATCATTCTCGATTGCGATGCGCTGCAGGCCGACGGAGGTACCCGCACCACGGCGATCAGCGGAGCGTTCGTTGCCCTACACGACGCGTGCACCCGTCTCGTCCAATCTGGCGACCTGAGCGAGCACCCGATCACCGACTTCTGCGCAGCAATTTCGGTTGGCATCATCGACGGCGAGCCTCGACTCGATCTTCCCTACATCGAAGACGCCAACGCCGAAGTCGACATGAACGTCGTCATGCTGGGCTCGGGTTCGTTCATCGAGGTACAGGGCACCGCCGAAGGTGCGCCGTACAGCCGCACCGAACTCGACGCCTTGCTTGCGCTGGCCGAGAAGGGCATCGCCGAGATCATCGATGTCCAGCGCTCGATTTTGCAGACACCACCCGCAACACGCACGCAGTAGCTGTGACCGACCCACTGGTGGTCGTGGCGGCGACGGCTAACGATCACAAACTGAGCGAGATGAATGCCGTGTTCGGCGACGCGTTCGAGCTTCGGTCGCGGCCGGCGGGGGTACCCGAGGTCGTCGAAAACGCAGGCACGTTCGTGGGGAACGCTCGGCTCAAGGCAATGGCCATTGCCCGAGCTTCGGGTCAACCCGCACTTGCCGACGACAGTGGACTCGAAGTCGACGCGCTCGGAGGTGCGCCCGGAGTCGAGTCGGCGTACTTCGGTGGCGGCGATCACGACGATGGCGCGAACCGGGAACGCGTGTTGCGAGAGTTGGTCGATACGCCAGACACGGCACGCACGGCGCGTTTTCGCACCGTCATGGTGTTGCGCTGGCCCGATGGCCGCGAGATCGTGGCCGAAGGCACGTGCGAAGGTCATATCGCTCGGGTCGAAACCGGCGACCAAGGCTTCGGTTACGACCCACTGTTCGTCCCTGTGGAAGGTGATGGCCGTAGCTTCGGCGAGCACTCCGCAGCCGAGAAGAACGCCATCAGTCATCGCAGCCGAGCATGCGCAGCCTTGCTTGCCGCCATCGGTACGAACTAGCCGACCATGCCAAGCCGACCGGCCTGACCCAGGACGCTTGGGCTGACGTTGCTTGGGTGGCTGTGGGGTTAGTCGTTGGACGCCTGCTGGTCGTGGGGTCGTCCGTCGTGCAGTGCCAGGGAGCGACGGCTACGAATGACGAGTGGCTCCGCTGTCGTTGGATGCCGGATCGCCAAGCTGTCCGCATGCAGCCACATCCGATCTGCCGAGGCTCGCCCGTAGCGGGCGTCGCCGAGAATTGGTGCCTGTAGCGCCGCCAGATGCACACGTAGTTGATGAGTGCGGCCGGTCTTGGGTAGCGCTCGAACCAACGCCAGGTTGCCGTCGATCGCCAGGATCTCGAAGTCGGACTCCGATGGCTTTCCGCCGCTGCGGACCTCTTCACTCATGCCCTTGCGATGCCGTAGATAGCTGCGACGGTTCACGCGCTGGCCGACCGACCAGTCCGTGGGCGCTACCAGCCGAGCAACCGCCTGGTAGCGCTTGGTCACGGTGCGGTCCTGGAACTGTTGCATCAACGCCGTGGCCACAATCCGATTGCGAGCGAACAGCACCACACCCGACGTGCCCTGGTCCAGTCGGTGGGCAGGAAGGAACTCGGCACCGGGGTTTTGCGCCCGTTTTCGCAGTGCGGTTCCCAGGTGTTCTCGCTTCGGGTCGATACTTGCATCACACAACACGCCGGGTGCCTTGTCGACGGCGACCAGCGCGTCATCTTCGAACAGAATGGTCTCGGGAGCGATCTGGACCGACGGCCAACGAACCATCTCAGAAACCTAGTGCACGCTTGCGGAAGTCTTGGTGCTGTCCGACGGCCGCGCGATCGGCGCGGTTCCAACGAACTCGGGCGACGTGACAGCTACATCATTTCCGCGCGTGACCACTAGCGTCCTGTCGGCAACGTGTCCTGCTTCCTACTGATCTTCTCGCAGCGATCGCGGAACTTCTGGGTCGATGGCCTGCGCAGCACGAGCCGCTTCCCGAGCGCGCCTGAACGATCGTGATCTTCGTGCCGGGATGTGTGAGCTCACACGATGTGCTTAAGTAGATCGCCCCGGTCGATGCCCTAGCGGGCGAGATGCGCAGACAGGATTTCTCATGAGCGACGTAGCAGAGATCTTTTCGGACTTGCCGCTGCCGCGCTACATGGTCGACGGTGTCCACCGGGCTCTGGCGAACTTGGCTGCACCCGGTGCTCGGTGGTCCGGTGCGGAACGCATCGAAATCGCCCGCATCGCACGCGCAGTCAAGGCTCGTCAACCACGGCCTGCATACACCCTGGTACACGATGCAGCCCGAATGGCTGAAGCGATTGCCACGAACGCCCACTCGATCACCCAGGAAAACGTCGATGCCTTCGGCGAGGTTGTCGGCCGAGGGCCCGAAGCTTTCGTGGAGATGATCGGCGTCGTGGCCCGCACGGTGGCTATCGACACGTTCATGACCGGCATTGGATCCGCAGTCGTTGCGTTGTCCGAGCCCAGCTCTGCACCTGCGACCGGTGAGGTGAATTTGCGTGCCAAGAAGCGTTCGGCGTTTGTGCCCGTCGATGGCGCAGCAGGAGCAACCACAGCATTGTCGGCAGTTCCGAGCGAGGATCGAGCGCAAGAAGACCTGCACGGAGCGCTTTATCTGAGTTACCGGGAGATGGGCGACTTCACCGTCCACAAAGGGCTGCCCCGGTGGCAGCTCGAAGCAATCGCCGCACGAACGTCGCTCATCAACGATTGCTTCTATTGACTGTTCGCCCACTCTGGCATGCTCCGTGCGAGCGCCGACGCAGCCGGTATTGCCTTCGATCTCACCTCGATCGCAAACCGTTCCCACGCCCCCGGGCGAACTGATGTCGAAGTCCTCTTCGCCTTCACCGACGCGTTGGTGAAGCGAACCATGGACCTCGACGACGCCCGCCAGAATCTGCTCGATCTCCTCGGCCCAGAAGCCGTGGTAGCCGCTGCTGGTTCATCCGGAAACTTCGAAATGATGAATCGCATTCTCGACGCTGCAGGCATTCCGGTCTCGCAGAGGACGCACGACGCCATGGGCCCCACGATCGGGCTCCCGTAACCCTGGGGTCAGGCACAGATGATGACTAGTCAAGTGTGTGCAGAGGCGCACACTGGCCGGCTGCGTCTGAACGCGTGCCAGGGGTGGTTGTAGGCTGGCCCGCTGATGCTTGCCGTGGTCACGCCAGAACAGGTCAAAGCAGGTGACGCACGTGCGCTGGAAGCCGAATCGCTTTCGGCCATTCTCGATCGCGTGGGCAGGGCGCTGGCTCGCCAGGTCATCGACATCATGGGAGGCACGTATGGGCGTCGGATCAACGTTCTGGTCGGCCCCGGGCTCAACGGCGCCGATGCCGCAATCACCGCCGACCTGCTCGAACAGCGCGGGGTCAAGACACGCCGGTTCGGTCTCGAGGAATTGCCGGGTGAACTGCCACCGGCTGATCTGACTCTCGACGGCTTGTTCGGCATCGGCATAGCCCGCCCCTTCAACGCTCCTGACCCGGGGCCGGCACCGGTCGTGTCGATCGACATTGCCTCGGGTATCGACGGCCTCACCGGCGAAGCTGTGGGCAAACCGTTCAAGGCCGACATCACGCTGACACTCATGGCGCTGAAGCCGGGCTTGCTGTTCGCAGCGGGTGCTGAGCGCAGCGGCGACGTGCGGGTCGTCGACATTGGTCTGGATCCGGGCGAGCGCAATCTCAACGTCGTACAAGACGGCGATATTGCCGCCTGGCTACCAACTCGTGGCGTCCACGTCCACAAGTGGGACAACGCACTGCTGGTGGTCGCCGGATCTACAGGCATGACCGGTGCTTCGCACCTGGTGGCGCATGCAGCAACACGGACCGGAGCTGGTTATGTGCAGCTCGATTCGACTGCGGCAACCGACGATCAGATGCCCACCGAGGTCGTCGCCCGGGTCGGGGTCGGCGAACTTCGTGATGACGTGCAGCGCTTCAAGGCAGCGGTCGTCGGGCCAGGGCTGGGCCGAAGCGATCTGACATCGGAACTCACCCGTCAAGCGCTTCGGGCAGTAGAAGCGCCGCTTCTGCTCGATGGCGACGCATTGTCGGTGCTGGCCGGCGATCTCGAACCTCTCTGCCTCCGGAAGTCCGCGACTGTGCTCACCCCCCACGATGGCGAGTTCGAGCGACTGCTCGGTACACCTCCGGGTGCGGACCGCGTCGCCGCCGCTCGAGCATTGGCCTCGGCTACCAACGCAACCGTGCTGTTGAAGGGTGCGACCACCGTGATCGCAGATCCCAATGGTCGAGCGTTGCTCACCAACACCGGCGACGCTCGCCTGGCAACGGCGGGAACGGGCGACGTGTTGGCCGGAATGATCGGCGCATTTCTCGCCCAAGGAGTAACGCCGCTTCACGCTGCTGCGGCGGGGGCCCACCTGCACGGCCGTGCAGGATCGCTCGGTCCAAGCGTCGGCTTGATAGCCAGCGACCTGCCCGATCTGATACCCGTGGCCATCGACGGGGTTCGCCCCTGAGCGCCGCACACCCAGCGACCACGGCCAAACGCCGGCGCTGCAATGGCACCACGTGGAAGACTTGCTTCATGGGTATTTCGCGGCTGGTTGTATTGCTTGTGGTCATCTTCACGCTGGCTGCCTGTTCGGATAGCGCCGACACATTGGACGACACGCCCGATGAGATCGCAGATGAAGTGTCAGACGACACCACGATCGACGATGAAGGCCGTCCGGTGTTCGTGCAGCCCGAGGCCATCAACGGCACCGCATGGACCTTGATGTTCGGTGGCGGACCCGAAGGCGAAATCGTCACCACCGACGGGTCGCCCATCACCATGGTCTTCGATGGCTTCGATCTGAGCGGGACTGCCGCATGCAACAGCTACGGCGCCAGCTACAGCCTCGACGAGGCGCGCTTTCGCATAACCGAGCTCGGTAGCGAAGGCAAAGGGTGCGAGCCCGCCGCGCAAGAGCTCGAGCGTTTGTATCTGGGGGCGCTCGAAGACGTCGATGGCATCAATGTGAACGGCGACGAACTCGCACTGTCCGGGATGGCGTCCGAGCTGATCTTTCGGCGAACGACCCCGGCATCGATCGACGAGTAGACGGCGACCATGTAGTCCCGGGCGGCGCAAGACTGCGGAGGCTGGCTTTCACATGCTTGATGTGCCACGCGGCGTTGAGGATGACCGGTGTTCTTTGCACTCTTTCAGCGCGTCGACGAAAGCTTCTTTGATGGCACCGGCGTCGATTTCACGATCGCGCAACCCTCGAAGCACATGGGGGAAGCACTTGCGCCGAAAGCCCAGGGCTTGGCCATGGCTCCACGATCATCATCGTTCTCCCGCCAGCGCGAACAACGACGGGTCCATCTTCTGATCGAGTCGACCAGAGTGTTCTGGCTGTCGGGGTGTACTCGGGCGCTGCTACCTTCTGGGGCGATGAGAGCCAGCGAGGGACGAGGTCAGTGATGGAGATACTCGGCATCGACGTCGGCGGTTCAGGCGTCAAGGGTGCAATCGTGAACACCGACACGGGGGAGATGCTGACCGAGCGCATGCGCATCGAGACGCCGACGCCATCGACTCCCGAGAATGTGGCCGAGGTCGTGAACCAGATCGTGCAAGGGCTGGACTACAGCGGGCCTGTGGGTTGCTCGTTTCCGACCGTGGTCGTCGATGGCCGGGCACTGACCGTCGGCAACATCGACGAAGCGTGGCGGGGTACCCATGTCGCCGATTTGTTCAGCGAGTCGACCGGGCTTCCGTTCGTGGTCCACAACGACGCCGATGTCGCCGGTATTGCCGAGATGGCACTTGGCGCAGCCAATGGATTGAGCGGAACCGTCATCATGGTCACGATCGGTACGGGGCTCGGTTCGGGCGTGTTCTTCAATGGCACGTTGATTCCGAATATCGAACTCGGCCGCATGCCGGGCAAAGATGGCGAACCGATCGAGTTCTACGCCAGCTCCCGAGCCAAGAAAGAACAAGACCTGGGCTGGGAGGAATGGGGCCAGCGGTTCAACTACTTCTTGCAGCGCGTGTCTCGTGTATTCACCCCCACCCACTTCATCATCGGCGGAGGCATCAGCAAGAACTTCGACAAGTTCGAGGGCGAACTCGACGTCGATGCTTCGGTCCAGGTCGCACGGTTCCGCAATAACGCCGGAATCATCGGCGCCGCCATGGCCGCTCAGGACCTCGCCACCTAGCGAGTTCTGCGGTCCGGCGATGTTCGAGCACGGGGATCTGGCAGCGCTGGTCGGTCAAGCACTGATCGGGCGCGGCCAGTCGGTCGCCGTTGGTGAGTAGTCGGCTGGCGGCCGTCGCTCAGCTTGGCGTCTCCTGAGGCCATTGGCCAAGGCTCGTGTCCGCAGCCCAGATCGAAGCGGGATCGTAGACAGTTGCAATGGGTGCCTGCTCGGCGACGGCATGTGATCAATCCTCGTGCAGGGAGTTTCCCGATGAACTAGTTTCAAAAAGCGGACAACTTGTGAAAGGCGGGACGATGGCACGTCTCTTGGCACTACTTCGTCGACTCTTCGGCATAGCTGAACCGGCACCGGCACCGGAGCCAGATCCGGCATCTGAGCCCGAACCGGACCCAGGACCAGAATTAGAGCCGGATCCAGAACCGGCACCAGAGCCTGAGGCAGATCCAGATCCAGATCCAGATCCAGATCCAGAACCAGAACCAGAACCAGAACCAGAACCGGAACCAGAACCGGAACCGGAACCGGAGCCAGATCCAGAACCGGACCCGGAGCCGGCGCCAGATCCAGATCCGGACCCAGATCCGGAGCCGGAACCTGTTCCTGAGCCCGATCCGGAACCGCTCACGATGGTGATGCGACGCCCGGCCGGAGCCGATGCCGGTGCCGACGGCTGGGACGACACGCTCGTGCACTACGCCAACGCCATCAAGGTCATGCAAGGTCGTGACGCGAGCGATGCGACCAGCTGGGCGTATCAAGCAGCGATTCACGGCACAGACAGTCCGAGCGGTCAAGCCCAGGACACCTGTCAGCACCAGACCTGGTTCTTCCTCCCGTGGCACCGCATGTATCTGCATCGCTTCGAGGCGATCGTGCGCGAGATCGTGGTCGGTGAACTGAACGGACCCGCGGATTGGGCCCTGCCGTACTGGGACTACGAGGACCCGAACGCGCGCTCACTACCGTTGGCATTCCAGGCTCAGACCATGCCCGATGGCACTTCGAATCCGCTGCGTATCGAACAACGGGTGGCAGGAGCCAACACCAACGGCGAGCTTCCCGAAGGTGTGGTGTCGTCGGTGGCAGCGATGGCGACGACCAGCTTTGGGCCGACCGTGGGTTCGGTGGAGCCGTCGCTCGGTGGAGCCAATACGTCGGCCAACCACTTCGGTGCCCGAGAGTTCAACGGTGCGCTCGAGAACCAGCCGCACAACATCGTGCACGGTGTCATCGGTGGCGCAACCGGGTTCATGGGCCACCCCTTCACGGCTCCACTCGATCCAATCTTCTGGCTACATCACTGTCAGATCGATCGGCTCTGGGAGCTATGGAATCGCAATGGCAACGTAACGACGTCGGATTCCGGGTTTGCTGCACAGACATTCCAGTTCTTCGATGTCGCCGGAGAAGTGGTGACGCTGCGCTGCGACGGCGTCCTCGACATCGAGGGCGACCTCAACTACACCTATGAAGACCTGCCGGCGCCGCTCGAGCCATCGCTCGATACCGGCGCCGCGCCCGAGGGAGTGATTCCTGTGCCAACCGAGAACATAGGAAGTAGCGGCCAGGTCACGATCGGTGCCGCGCGTGCCGAAGTCGATGTCGTTCTCGAAGAACCGAGCGGGCCGGCGTTGGACTCGGGCTCGCTCGGCGATGCTGGTGTGCCACCCCGCATGTATCTGACCATCGAGAATGCCACCGCTGCCGAGCGCCCCTCGGCGAGCTACCGGGTGGTGCTCGATATGGGCACACCGGGTGATCCGACCGACGACTTCGTGGTTGGCTACGCGTCGTTCTTCGGCATCGAGTTGGCGTCTGGCGTCGACGGCGACCAGGTGCCTCATGGCATGAGCTTCACTTACGAGATCACCAACGTGGTGGCAACGCTGCAGGATCGCGGGCTGTGGGACGCCAATCTGGTGCGAGTCGCGTTCGAGCCGATGCCCGGTCTCGACGGATCGATGGAAGACGTCGGCGCCGGGACCGATATCAGCGTCGAGGCGATCCGCGTGTACAGCGAGTAGCCGTGACGCTTACTCACACCGACCTCAGCGTCGCCGGCCGACGTCGGCAGGTTTCGCCGCGCTTGGCATGGTGGTGGCGACATCCCGAGACGCCGTGGGGGGCGGTGGTTGGTTCCGCGTGGGTAGCGCTGACGATCTGGCACTACGCCGAACATGGGGCGGCGTCGACAGAACCGTGGCGATTCGATGTTGTTGCGTGGACGCTCATGGTTGTTGCCATGATGTTGCCCGGTGTCGTGCCGATGATGCGCCAGTTGGCGTTCGGCAGTTTGTGGCGGCGGCGTCACCGCACGCCGCTGATCTTCGCTGCGACGTTCGTCGCTGGTTGGGTGATGCTCGGCGTGGCAGCAGCCGCCGTGGTTGCCATCGGTGCTCGGGCGGTCGGCTCGACCTTCGATCCTGGGTCGGTCGTGGTTGCGACGTCGCTCGGGTTGGCAGCGTGGTGGCAGCTGACCGGCTGGAAGAAACGCAATCTACGCCGGTGCCACTTGACCAAGCCGGTCACACCGAGTGGTTGGCGTGGTGATTGGTCGGTGGTTCGCTACGCCGGCTATCACCTGCGTGTATGCGCCGGGTCCTGTGGCGCAATCATGGCCGTGATGTTCGTGAGTCACGACTTCCACGTCATGGCGCCGCTGGCCACGGTGTCGATCGTCGAGCGGTTCCAGAACAAGCCCAACGAGCGGGCGGGCGCAGCGGCCCTGGCCGCCGTTGCCGCGCTCGTGGTGCTGACCTAGGAGACTGCGCCTAGTTTCTTGCCCGCTCGGCTACTTCGTCGTCGAGTAACACCAGTGCGCGGTCGATCAGGTCAACGTTGCCATCGAAGACGTCGCCACGAGTCATGTAGTGGCGGTTCTCGATCATGATGCCGAGGTCTTCCAGAATCTCTCCCTGGCGCGCTCGAACCCGCAACGTTCGTCGAAGCGCGACGCGCATATCCACGCCGCCCGGTAGTTCGACGAGCCCGGCTGCTCGAGCGGTGTCCTTCAAGAGCGAACGGATCGCGCTGTGGGTCAACACGTTTGCGCCGCCGGCACCGGTGTTGTCGGAGCTGCTCAAGACCGGTCCGATCTCATGGTCGATGAAGCCCGCGGCGAACATGTCGGTGGCGCTGTAACAGGCAGCATCGACGATCAGCACCGCCGGCCCGGGATAGCGATAGACGAACCGCTTCAGGAACGATTCGGTTGTTATCGGGAAGCCGCGACTGTGGGTGGCGCCGGTGATGGCACCTTGCTTCAGAGAGTCGGTCCACTGGCCGAGCGCCTTGATATTTCGACTGAGATGTAGTGCCAACGGGGTGGCCAGGAACTGGAAACGAGCTGGCGAGATGGCATCGTCAGCAGACAGCACTTGAAGCAGGCTTTCGGCCGCCCGGATGCTGCCGCCGCCGTTGCCACGCACGTCGATGATCAGGCCGGCTTCGGGCAAGTCCTTGACCAGCCCGATGAACTGGTTCACGAAAGCGACCGGGCTGGTGTCGGTGGGAAATCGAAAGATGCGTACGTCGCCGTAGCGATCGTCACCGATCGTCATCGTCCGAAAGAAGCCGCCCTTCTTGCCGGCGTAGAGCTCTTCGCGGACCCGGCTGATTGCCACGGTCTGCGCGTCGAAGCCCAGGTCGGCGTCGAGATGATCGGGTAACAGCGCAATGTCGGAGTCGTGGCGCATCCACTCGAAGCGCACCGTGTGCCGCTCTGCGTCCGCAGTCGCATCGTCGGGCTTGAACGTGATATCCACCCACGACTCGTCGGGAACCATCGAGGACAGCAACGGGCGGATGGTCAGAGCGTCGAGCGCCCGCATCTCTGACGCGGGCCGGTTGCCGGCGGCCTGGCGCTCGGCGAGGAGTTCGACGGCCCGTTGGATCGGCACGCCGTTCCAGTGGCTGATCTCGACGCCGTCGACGAACCCGGTTGATCGAGCAGCGTCGTCGGCGACCTTGCCGGCGACGAAGGTGGGGTCGCTGTCGGGGGTGTCGAAGTACTGCTCGACCCGGAACGGCAGCAACACCGTCGCGGAGCGCAGCGGTTCGGGCACGAGGTACGTGGTATGCAGATCTTTGACGGTGGTGAAGACGTCGATCATCTCGCGATGGAAATCGTCGATGCTCTGGGAATCATCTTCGGCTTCGGCCAATCGGTGTCTGATCAGGCGCAGGCGCTGAACCGGGTCGACGGCGTGAAGTGCCCGCTTGAACGGCAGATGTGCGTACAGACCTTCGAGCACGAGCATCGCCTGGTCGACGATCAGGATTCGTTCGTCGATGTCGAGCACGGCGACTGTGCCCTCGACCGCTGGGGTCGAGGCATCGCCCAGGTCCAGGTCGTTGCCGAGCAGCTCATCCCACCCTGTTTCCAGCAGCGCTCGCTCGTCGAAGCCGGCGTGCTGCTCAACAATGCTCGCCAGCGCCTGTCGAGTGTCGCGGCGCGGAACGCGTATCTCATCGTCGTCGAGAAACCAGGCTCGCACCGTGCGCCTGGTGCAGCCGCACGCTTCGACGATGGCGGCCTCGGTGATGGCACCGTCCGCCATCAGTCGGCGCAGAACGCCGTCGACCTGAGCTGCAGCTTCGTATTCTGTTCCGCCTATCCGCACAGAACGAGTTAAGCACACCGGGATCCACTCCGGATGCGGACTGACACCGATCACGCCGCCAACGCAACCCACCCTGCCGATGGTTGGCAAATCCCAATAGTGCGCCGGGTGGGACTTGAACCCACACATCCTTACGGACACCAGGACCTAAACCTGGCGCGTCTGCCAATTCCGCCACCGGCGCAGCGAGGGCCTCACGGTAGCTGCTTGCGTGGGCTTTATGCGTTGCTTGTCGAGGGCCGGCGGGCTGACGCTCGGCCGTGCCACCTGGGCAGGTAACAGCCGCCGAAGTTGGCTTAGCCTGGCTGCATGATCGTGACAGTCAGTGAAGGAACGGTGCTCGACACCGCCACGATGGAGCTGGTCGAGAATCAGACGGTGGTGATTGAAGCGGATCGCATCGTCGATGTCGTCGGCGGGCGTTCGTCGGTCGAGGCCGACGTGGACATCGATGCGTCGGGCCAGTTCATCATGCCAGGCTTTGTCGACGGGCACTTCCATCACTGGATCGTGACCATGGATTTCGCTCGGCTGGCGAACATGACCGCCGAGGAACGCGGCATCTTGAGTGCCACTTTGGCCGAAGGCACGGTGCGCCGCGGCTTCACCACCATCCGAGATGCGGGCGGCGACAACCGAGGTCTGATGCGCGCCATCGCCAACGGCGCGTGCGTTGGCCCTCGCATCGTGCAGGCAGGGCGAATCCTGTCGCAGACCGGCGGCCACGGCGACTATCGAACCGGCGATATTCCTACGCCCGAATGTGGCTGCCAGATGTTCGCCGACCAGGCGAGCTTCGTGGTCGACGGCGTCGACGCTTGCCGCAAAGCTGCTCGTCATGCGCTGCGAGACGGGTCACAGTTCATCAAGATCATGACCTCGGGTGGCGTGTCGTCGCCCAGGGATCCCTTCGACTCGATTCAATTCACCGCAGAAGAAATCCGCGCCATCACCGTTGAGACCGATCACCGTCACACCTACACGACCTCGCACGCCTATACGCCGCCGGCGATACAGCTGGCGATTGAGAATGGCGTGAAGTGCATCGAACACGGCAACGGCCTCGATGCTGCCACCGCTCGGCGCATGGCCGAACTCGGCACCACCATGGTGCCCACGCTCATTGCCTATAGGGCGTTGAACGAAGTCGGCCCCAAGGTCGGCTTCCCCGAGGCGATGCTCGCGAAAAACGAGGGCGTGTTCGAGATGGGTCAGAACGCCGTCGAGGTGGCCCGCACGGCCGGCGTCGAACTCGGATTCGGCACCGACCTGCTGGGTGAAGGCCACTATCTGCAGAATCAGGAGTTCGCCATCCGATCGAACCTCGAACCAGCCGCTGCGGTACTGCGTTCGATGTACGAGACCAACGTGAAGCTCTGCCACATGCAAGGCGAAATCGGTGTGGTCGCCCCCGGCGCCTACGCCGACATCGTGGTGTCACGGGTCAACCCGCTCGAAGACCTGGCCGGCCTGGCCGAACCCGACGCCAACCTGAATGCGATCATCGTGCAAGGCGAACCCCTCCGCTGAATCCCGCCGCCAATTGTCCATGCGCCAGGCGCATGGACAATTTGCAGGACACTTGGGTGACCGAATCTCGCTATCCATCGATGAGTGGGCGTCGTAGAGTTCGAGGATGACGACGCTCGAAGTCCTTGGAACCTGCCATCACGACTGTCCCGACAGCTGCGGCTGGATTGCGACCTCGGTCGATGGTGTGTTGACGTCGGTCAAGGGCAACCCGGCGCACCCGTTCTCCCAGGGCGAACTGTGCCCCAAGGTCAACAAATTCGTGAGCCGAGTGATGAGCGACGAGCGTCTTCTACACCCGCTGATTCGCACCGGCCCCAAGGGAAGTGGCGAGTACCGCCAGGCAACCTGGGACGAAACGCTCCAGATGGTGGTCGATTCGTTCACCCGAGTCGGCAACGATCACGGTGGCGAAGCGATTCTGCCATGGTGGTCCGCCGGTACCCAGGGACTGATACAGAACGCCGGCACCAGTCACGGCTTGTTCGCCAAGATGGGCGCGTCTCGCCAAACCGGCACGGTCTGCGGCTTGGCCTCGGCGCTCGGTATGACCAGTGTCTACGGCGCGGGCCTGGGCACAGATCCGATGCAGGCCGAGCACAGCGACCACATAATCTTGTGGGGTACCAATACCCGGCTGACCAACCGGCACCTGTGGCCGACCATCGAGGCCGCCCAGAAGCGCGGCGCCAAGGTCACCGTGGTCGACCCGATCCGCACGATCACCGCCGACAAGGCCGACCAGCTGATCCAGCCGCTTCCCGGCACCGACGTGGCGCTGCTGCTGGCGATCATCCACGTGCTTATCGCCGACGACCTGATCGACCACGAGTACGTGCGCGCTCACGCGGTTGGTTACGACGAACTCGCGTCCCATGTCCGTACGAACACCCCCGACTGGGCGGCGCCGCTGACCGGTTTGAGCGCCGACACCATCGCTGCGCTCGCCCGAGACATCGGCACCACCAAGGCGACCATGCTGCGGGCTCTGATCGGGGCCGAGCATCATCACAGCGGCGGCACGATCTACCGGCTGCTGTCGATGATCCCGGTGCTGACCGGATCACACCAGGTGCAGGGTGGTGGCTTCGCCCGAAGCGTCGGTGCCTGGAGCGAGGTCAGCGACGTCGACTCCGGTGCCGTGGCTTGCTTGGCCGGGCAACTGGTGCATGATGAAGCGGCGCGTCGCTCGTTCGCTCAGCCGCGGCTCGGACACACGCTCACCGAGCTCGACGATCCAATCCGGGCGCTGTTCATCTGGAACGGCAATCCGGTGCTGACCATGCCTGATGCCGCGGCCATCAGACGTGGCCTCGAGCGCAGTGATCTGTTCACCGTTGTCTCCGAGCAATTCATGACCGACACTGCCCGCTACGCCGACGTCGTTCTACCGGCGGCGATGGAGACCGAGCAGCTCGATGTGGTGCCGGCGTGGGGACACCTGTGGCTCGGATGGAACGAACCTGCGACCGAGCCGCTCGGCGAGGCTGTGTCGAACACCGAATTGTTCCGCCGACTGGCAGCCTCATTCGGCTTCGATGACCCGCAACTCCATCTTTCTGATAGGGAACAGATCCAAATGGGCGTCGGCGATCACATAGACCTCGGCGAGCTGCGCCGGAGCGGCTTCGTGCGAATCACCAACTATCCCGAAGGCCACCTGCCCTACGCCAACGGCGGCTTTGCGACCGCAACGGGCAAGGCCGAGCTGGCTACCGATTCGATCGACCTGCCCGGACTCACCCGGCTACCCGAGTGGGTGCCGGTCGCCGAGGGAGCTGGCAGCAGTGCTGACTTCCCGTTGTCATTGCAAACGCCGAAGAAGGCAACTCGCTTCTTGAACACGTCGTACTCGGACCTGAGTCACCATGCCGATCGTGAGACTCGCCCTCATATCGAGCTCGACGAAGCCGACGCTGCGCCTCGTGGTCTCAAGGCCGGCGACATGGCGCGCGTCTTCAACCACCGGGGATCACTGGAGTTGCCTGTCGCCATCAGCGACCGCCTCCGTCCGGGAGTCGCGTGCGTCCCGTGGGGCCATGTCGAAGCCGCATACGGCGACACCATTGGATCTGTCAACGATCTCACCAACGCAGCCGACACCGATCTGAGCGGCGGGTCCAGCTACGGCGACACCATGGTCCAAGTCGAAGCCCTGAACCCTTGTTCATGATCCGTCCATGTACGAAGGTCCAGAAGTGACAGGGGAGAAGCATGGGCTGGGAAGTGCGCGGTGCATCGAAGCACGTTCAACCGACGGGTTCGGGTCGCTATTCCGTGACTTTTCACCGAGGTGTTTGATCGGGGGAGAGCGGCTGGGCTGCGGTAACCTCCGCATATGACTTTCGGAGAGATCAATCCTTCTCTAATCCCCATGGCAGCCGGGGCTCCATCGATGAATGACCCCTCGACCCAGATCTACCATGAGCTGCTCAAACAGCGCATCGTGGTGCTAGGCACCGACGTCAACGACAATGTCGCCAACTACATCTCGGCCCAGCTCCTCTACCTCGAGGGCCAAGACCGTGACAAAGACATCATGTTGTACATCAACTCGCCAGGCGGTTCGGTGACCGCCGGTATGGCGATCTACGACACCATGCAGTTCGTGAACCCCGACGTGGGAACGATCTGTATGGGCCTCGGCGCGTCGATGGGCCAGTTCCTGCTGTGTGCGGGTGCACCCGGAAAGCGCTATGCGCTGCCCCATGCACGCATCATGATGCACCAGCCCAGTGCGGGCGTTCAGGGGCAGGCCAGCGACATCGCCATCCAGGCCGAGCAGCTCGGCTACGTCAAGAAGCTATTGGCCGAGCGCATCGCCGGCCACACTGGCCAGACCGTCGAACAGGTCGAGACCGACAGTGACCGCGACCGCTGGTTCACCGCCGAAGAGGCCAAAGAGTACGGCCTGATCGACAGCGTCATCGTTCGCCGCGGCGAGATGCTGTAACCCACCCACACCCACAATCGAACAAAGGCCCACCGACACTCGATGTTGGTGGGCCTTTGTCGTTTCCGGCCGGCTCTCGCAAAGCAGCGAGCGTGCGTCAGACTGCGTGTTCGAGCGGTGCAGGATCGAGTAGCTCAGAGGCAATGACATCGACCAGCGCCGTGGCCACGGCGGCGGCTTCACCCGGGACGGTGCGGGCCACCTGGTGCACGATCGGCAGAGGCGGTAGCTGTTGCTCGACGTGCCAAGGCACGATGTCGCCCCCCAAATAGCGAGATCCCAGGACGCCGACGCCCAGACCGGCCGCAATCGCCGCTCGCACGCCCGATAGGGATGAAGCAGAAAAAGCGACGTTGAAGTCGATACCTGCCGCCACCAGGTCGGGTTCGGAGAGCCGGCGATAGAAGCAGTGTTCGCCAAATGTGATCAGGGGTACGACGTCTTCGGTGTTGCCGACAATCTCGCAGCTGGTGACCCATCGAAGCTGGTCGGTCCACAGGATCGTGTCTGTTGGCCGTAACCCGGCATCGTCGACCTGAATGATGGCCACGTCGAGGCCTCCTTCGTCGATGGCATGCATCAGATGTTCGCTGTGATCGATCACGAACTCGATCGACGCCGATGTGTGCGAACGGCGAAACTTTCCGAGCAGCGAGGCCAAACGAGCGGCGTCGACTTCCTCGCATGATCCGAGCTTGACCATTCCGCTCAACTCTGAGCTCTGCAGGCGCGCAGCTGCACGGTCATGAATCTCGACCAAGGTGCGAGCGTCGTCCAGCAATGCCCGTCCGGCACGAGACGGGCGCAATGAGTGGCCGTCGCGAATGAGCAGTGGCTGGCCGACTCGCTCCTCGAGCCGCTTGATCTTCCAACTTACCGCCGACTGAGTCATGTCGAGCCGTCGTGCCGCGCTGGTCATACCGCCGTGGTCGAGCACCGCCAGCAGGGTGCGCAGTGATTCGACATCGAGTTGCAGCGCGGGGGAAGCCATGGGCAAATAATGACAGGTCGTCACGAAAATAACAAGAATATGTCGCTGGCGTCATGCTCGACCAGGGCGCATCATGGAGATATGACCAGCCCACACGTTCTAGTCCCGTCGCTCAGCCTGACCCTGCCGAGCTGTCCAGACATCACTACGACACGCTCCCGCCTGGCGGTGATTCGCACCTCGGCTGGGCGTGTGATCCATGCTGCGATCGCCTTTCTTCGCTTCGAGCTCTCGCTTTCTGAGCGGGTCCTGGAGCAAAACGATGTACGTGTCCCGCCCGGGCGCTGAGGGTGGATCTGGCCCTGTGAGCCAATGTCTTGCTCGAAGAAGCGCGGCATGTTGGCAGCGAGTTTCAGCCGGCTTTGCCCGTGCTGGTCAGATTTCCTGCACAAATGCTTGCCATCGAACGGTTGTTCGAATTACGCTCTTGAAATTGCGAACAAGCGTTCGTAGAGGGTTCGGTCGTATCGCTCACCGCGAGACTGTCACACCCCCTGCGTAGTGTCTCAATCACCTTCCCACCACCACCCGTGCAACGGCCAAACACCTTACTGGAAACACCAGTAGCGCCTCGCACATGAACACAGGAGAACACCGTGGAACGAGATAAAGCCCTCGACATGGCACTGAAGTCGATTGAGAAGAGCCACGGCAGCGGTGCCGTGATGAAGCTCGGCGATCGATCGACCAACGCGATCGAGTCAATCGCCACCGGCGCACTGGCACTGGATGTCGCCCTCGGCATTGGCGGTGTGCCCAAGGGGCGTATCGCCGAGATCTTTGGCCCGGAATCATCGGGTAAGACCACCTTGGCACTGCATCTGGTGGCCGAAGCCCAACGCAACGGCGGCATCTGCGCCTTCATCGATGCCGAGCACGCACTCGACCCTGAATATGCCCGAGCTATCGGTGTCGATGTCGACGAACTGCTCATCTCCCAGCCCGACACTGGTGAGCAAGCGCTTGAAATCACCGACACGCTCGTTCGTTCGGGTGCGCTCGACATCATCGTGATCGACTCGGTTGCTGCGCTCACGCCTCGAGCGGAGATCGAAGGCGAGATGGGCCAATCCCATGTGGGCTTGCAGGCGCGACTCATGTCACAGGCGTTGCGCAAGCTCGCTGGCAACATTCACAAGACCGGCACGATCTGCGTCTTCATCAACCAGCTGCGCGAGAAGATCGGTGTCATGTTCGGTTCGCCCGAAACCACCCCTGGTGGTCGTGCACTCAAGTTCTACTCGTCGGTTCGCCTCGACATCCGCCGCATCGAGTCCATCAAGGATGGCGTCGAGATCGTTGGTAACCGCACCCGGGTCAAGGTCGTCAAGAACAAGGTTGCTCCTCCGTTCCGCCAGGCCGAGTTCGACATCATGTATGGCGAAGGCATCAGTCGAGAGGGATCCGTGCTCGACCTAGCTGTCGAACACGAGATCATCAAGAAGTCTGGTGCCTGGTACACCTACGACGGCGAGCAAATGGGTCAGGGCCGAGAGAACGCCAAGAAGTTCCTCAAAGAAAACCCCGAGATCATGGTCGAGGTCACCGATCGGGTCATGACCTTGCTGTTGCCATCGGCCGAAGAGAAGCAAGCGGCCATCGATGCTGCTGCCTCCGAAGAGGCCGAAGGGTTCAGCGAGACCGACGACGAGCCAATCACTCTCGAATAGAGATCACCCGGATCCTCGTCGCCTCTCAGACACACGAGTGGCGAGGTTCCACACTTCAAGCGGGTTCCATTAGGAGTAGGCGAGTCGCATTGCGGCTCGAGCAGCTCAACTGGCCAATAGGTTCAGCCGAGCAGCTGGCACCCTTGGCTGCATCAATTGGTGCAGCCTCCCGGCACCGGTGCGGTGTAACCATCCATCCCACACTGCACGTAGTGCTTCCCGGTAGCCGCCGGCGGGTCCATTCCCCGCCGGCGGCTACTATGCGTTTTGATCAAGCTCGCTGGCGAGGCTGGCGACAGATTCGGTGTCGATGTGGGCCGCACTCGGCGCCGACCCGCACTCGAGCGAGATCGAATCAAAACGCCTGAGTCGCGATATCGCTCGGGAGCAGCCGCCTCTAGAGCCTGCGCAAGGAAAAGCCTTCGGCAGTATCGACCACCTCGTAGCCGGCGTCCTTGATCTGGTCGCGAAGCTGATCGGCGGCGGCGTAGTCGCCGGCCGCCCGGCTGGCCTGACGCTGTTCTGCCAGAGCAACGAGCTCGGCCGGGGCGTGGACTTCGACGGGCGCAGCTTTGAAAAGCTCCAGCCCGAGCACACGGTCGGCAGCCTCGAGCACAGCCAGCTGGGTAGTGGCATCTTGGGTGCTCTCGCGGACCAAGCCCCACACGGCGGCGACGGCGCGCGGCGAGTTCAGATCGTCTCCCAATGCCGAAGTGAACTGTGACCAGTGTTCGTCGTGGATCGGAAACTCGCTTGCCGGTTCGGCTGCGACCAGTAGATCAGCCACGCGAACGGTGAGCCGCTTGCGGGCAGTGGCGGCGGCAGTCAGGCTGTCCAAGGAGAAGGCGAGCTCGCTGCGATAGTGGCTGGTGAGCACGAGGTAGCGGAAGTCGAGGGCATCAAACCCCTGCTCTTCGAGTTTGCGAACCGTCAGAAACGCGCCCTTTGACTTCGACATCTTCTCGTCGTCGCCCAGCGTGAGAAAGGCACAGTGCATCCACCATCGCGAGAACTCCTTGCCGGTGACGGTTTCGCTCTGGGCGATCTCATTGGTGTGATGAATCGGGATGTGATCGATACCGCCGATGTGGATATCCAACGTGGGACCATGGTGCGCCATGGCCATGGCCGAGCACTCGATATGCCAACCGGGGAAGCCGACTCCCCAGGGCGACTCCCACTCCATGTCGCGCCTGGTCTCGTTGGTGGGGGAGAGCTTCCACAGGGCAAAGTCGGTGGGGTTGCGCTTCTCGCCGACGGCCACCCGGTTGCCAGCCAGCACCGATTCGCGAGTGTCCGACGGTGTGAGCTTGCCGTAATTCGAAATCTTGGATGTGTCGAAGTAGACGCCGTCGGATGTTTCGTACGTGACACCTTTGCTTTCGAGTTCGGCAATCAGCTGGATCTGCTCGACGATTGCCTCGGTGGCTCGGATCACCCGGGTCGGCTCCTCGATGTTGAGCAGGTCGGTGTCGGTGAAGAACAGCTCGGTGTACCGCTCGGCAATATCCCATGCAGTCGTCTGTTGCTCGTTCGCCGACTTCTGCATTTTGTCTTCGCCATCGTCGGCATCGCCGGTCAGGTGCCCCACATCGGTCACGTTCATGACCGAGTCGACGTCCCATCCCGCAAGGCCCAGCGTGCGACGAGCCAGATCCGAAAAGAGATAAGCCCGCATATTGCCGATATGGGCCTCGCTGTACACGGTGGGACCGCAGAAGTACATGCGGACGGTCTTGCCGTCGGCCGGCGTGAACAGCTCGACTCGGCGGGTCATCGTGTTGTAGAGACTGACGGGAAAGTCCAGTTTTTGCACGATGCGATCGTACTTACCGCAGATCCAACGTGGCGTCCCGTGCCCAGTAGGCCAGCGTTTCGAAAGACCAGGGTCGGGTTCAGGTGAGTGCGTCTCGAAGATCGATTGCTCGCTGTTCGGCGATGTCAGCTGTCAGCGCGGTCACCGTGATGTGACCCATCTTTCGACCCGGTCGCGGTTCTGCTTTGCCGTAGAGATGCAGCGTGGCCGAGGGGTCGCCCAGGACCGTCGCCCAATTGGGTTCGATGGCATCGGTACCCGCTGAGGTGAACCACAGATCTCCCAGCAGATTTGCCATGGCTACGGCAGGAGCGGTAATCGACGTATCAGCCAGTCCCACGTTGCAGACGGCGCGAATCTGCTGCTCGAACTGACTGGTCACGCTGGCGTCGAGTGTCCAGTGGCCGCTGTTGTGGGGTCGGGGCGCCAACTCGTTCACCAAAATGGTGACGGCGCCATGTTGATCGACGATGACAAACAACTCGACCGCCAATACCCCCACATAGTCCAACGCCTCGGCGATCTCGGTGGCCAACTCGACTGCTCGATCGATCAACGCAGCATCGGCGCGAGCGGGCACGACCGATACGTCCAGAATTCCATCAACGTGTCGGTTCTCTGCAACCGGCCAAGCCTTGATGTCGCCCCGTATGGTTCGGGCAACAATGACGCTCAGCTCGATGCGAAGATCGAGCAATGACTCGACCACCACCGGCACCCCATCCAATGACTCGATGGCGGCATGTGCTGCGGCGACGGTGTTCACCCGATATTGGCCCTTGCCGTCGTAGCCCATACGGGCTGACTTCACGACGGCTCCGCCGGGAACGATCGCCTCGAGCTTGGCGTCGATCGCGCCTTGGTCTCGGGCAGTTTCTGTGGGGTTGATGGCCACATAGGCGCCCACCGGGAAATCGTTGCGGACCAGAAATGCCTTCTCGCGGATGCGGTCTTGGGCGATCGCAACCGCGTTCTCCCGTGGAGCAACGTGTGTCATTGCCGCCAGGGTTCGAAGTGTTGCTGCTGGAGAGTTCTCGAACTCTGTGGTGACGACAGCGCACGCAGCGCCGAGTTGATCGAGTGCGTCGGCATCGTCGTAGGGGGCGACAAGGTGAGCATTGGCATGGACTGCCGCCGGCGCATTCGGATCGGGGTCGAGCACGATGGTGCGATATCCCATGGCGTTGGCGGCCATCAGCGCGTAACGGCCGAGCTGCCCGCCGCCGAGCATGCCGATCGTTGCCGGTGGAACTATTGGCTCGGGCATAGTCGCTTACTCAGGACTCGTCGGGCAGCACCGACGAGGCAGCCCGATCGCGCATGGCGGAACGGTAGGACAGCAGGCGCTCGCTCAGCGCTTCGTCGCCTACAGCCAGCATGGCAACGGCGAACAACGCGGCGTTGGTGGCGCCGGCCTCGCCAATGGCGAAGGTTGCCGTTGGAATGCCGCCGGGCATCTGCACGATGGACAACAGGCTGTCTTGTCCGGCGAGATGCCGCGAAGCAACCGGCACGCCGAGTACCGGCACGATGGTCTTGGCGGCGAGCATGCCGGGCAGGTGGGCGGCACCGCCCGCGCCGGCGATGATCGCTCGCAGCCCGCGACCCGAGGCCGCCTCGGCATAAGCGAACATGTCGTCGGGCATGCGGTGGGCGCTCACCACCTGAGCTTCATGGGCGATGCCGAATTCGGTCAAGACCTCGACCGCCTTGGCCATGGTCGGCCAATCGCTCGATGACCCCATGACCACACCGATGAGTGGTTCCTCATTACTCACCAGCGAGATGATACGACAACGTGCTCGCTCGAACACTTGTCGTCGCAACAATTTCGCATGACCGAACCCTGAACCCGGGCCGGGGGAGACCGTTGTAGCCTGTGGCAGTGAGCCAGCAGTACTTCATCCGCACCCACGGCTGCCAGATGAATGAACACGACACCGAACGCATTGCCAGCCTGTTGCAAGACGACGGCATGACCGAAGCGACCTCGATCGACGATGCCGACGTCATCGTGCTCAATACCTGCTGTATTCGAGAGAACGCCGACAACAAGCTCTACGGCCAACTCGGCAACCTGAAGCACCTGAAAGCCGCCAACCCTGACCTGCAGATCGCCGTGGCGGGTTGTCTGGCCCAAAAGGATCGCGACCAGATCCAGCAACGCGCGGGTCACGTCGACGTTGTGTTCGGCACGCACAATGTGCACCGTGCGGTCGAATTGCTCGACATTGCTCGCACCGACGGACCAATCACCGAGATCCTCGAAGCCACCGCCCGCGACGACGCCTTGGCGTTTCCGTCGGCGCTGCCGGTTCGTCGCGAGAGCGACCATGCCGCCTGGGTCACCATCCAGATCGGTTGCGACAACAATTGTGCGTTCTGCATCGTGCCTGCGGTTCGTGGCCCCGAAGTCTCTCGACCATTCGACCAACTGGTCGGCGAAGTCGCCGATCTCGCCCGTCAGGGCATCAGCGAAGTCACACTGCTCGGCCAGAACGTGAACAGCTACGGCCGAGATCTGGCGTTGGCTGCACGCCGAGCGGGCAACGACGATGTGCGCTTGCGGCCCATGTTCGCCGACCTGCTGCGCTCGGTCGGCGACATCGACGGCATTCAGCGCATTCGCTATACCAGCCCGCACCCCAAGGACATGCAGCTCGATGTCGCCGAAGCCATGGCCGAAACCGAGGCGGTGTGCGAACACCTGCACATGCCGCTGCAGTCTGGCAGCGACCGAGTGCTCTCGTTGATGCATCGTGGCTACAACGCCGAGCGTTACCTGCGCGTCATCGAACAAGCCCGAGCCACGATCCCGGACCTGGCCGTGACAACCGACATCATCGTTGGCTTCCCCGGCGAGACCGAGGCCGACTTCGAGCGCACGCTCGAAGTGGTCGCCGAAGCCGCATACGACAGTGCCTTCACGTTCGTGTTCTCCTCTCGCGAGGGCACCGAGGCTGCCGACATGCAGGCCGACTTCTGTGACCCCGACGAAGTCGTGGACCGTTACGAGCGCCTTCGAGTCGTCACGGAACGATCTGCCCGCCAACGCCATGCCGCCCGTATTGGCAAGACCGAAGAGGTCGTGGTCGAAGGCACCAGCAAGCGCGACGAATCGGTGCTGACCGGCCGGACCCGTCAGAACAAGCTGATCCATTTTCCTGCCGACGCACCGATCAAGCCCGGAAGCTACGCCACGGTCGACGTGACCGGCGCCGGAATGCAGTACCTGACCGGCGAACTCGTCGCAGTCACCGCCGCCCCCAAACGCCGAACCCGCATCCCCGTGGTCGCCGGCTGACCACGGAATCCCGAGTCGACTACGTGTCACCACGTCGCGTTCATCCGGCTCCAGAATCTGAGCTCGACGCTGTATGACCACCCCTGACATCCCCGTTGCCATCATCGGCCCGACTGCGGCGGGCAAGTCGGCCCTGGCCATGGCGATCGCCGCCGAGAATGACCGGATCGAGCTGATCTCGGCTGATTCCATGCAGGTCTACCGGGGCATGGATATCGGCACCGCCAAGCCCTCGCCCGAAGAACAAGCCGCAGTTCGGCATCATCTGATCGACATCTTCGATCCGTGGCATGACTACACCGTCTCCCGATTCGTCGAAGATGTCGACCGAGTCGTCGCCGATATCCGCAACCGCGACAAAATCCCTGTCATGGTCGGTGGAACGGGCCTGTACGTGCGCTCCATCGTCGACGACATGGAGATCCCGCCCCAGTTCCCCGACACCAAAGCCGAACTCGAAGCGAACCCCGACACCGAAGGCATGCACCGCCGTCTGACCGAATTGGACCCGGTTGCGGCGCAGCGAATGGACGCAAACAATCGACGGCGGGTCGTTCGAGCGCTCGAAGTGACACTTGGAAGTGGCCGGCCGTTCTCGACCTTTGGGCCTGGCCTGGATCGCTACCGACCCTCGAGGATCAACCAGATCGCCTGTGATCGGCCGCGTCCGTCGCTCGACGATCGCATTCACCTTCGCTACGACGATCAGATGGAACGCGGGTTCCTCGAAGAAGTGCGTGCGGTGGCGTCGCATCCCAACGGCATGTCGAAGACAGCTCGTCAGGCCTTGGGATACAGAGAACTCCTGACCCACATCGAGGCAGGACAACCACTCGACGCAGCACTCGACTTGGCCAAACAACGTACCCGTCGCTTCGTACGCCGCCAGCACAGTTGGTTCCGTCGCGACCCTCGCATCGAATGGTTCGACCTGGATGCGGTCTCGCTCGAGCACGTACTCGAACGCGTTCGACCACTGCTGAAATAGCTCACTTCACTACGAGCTGGACTGCAATGGCGGCCAGATGATTCTTCGGGCCCGTCGTCAGCATTGCCGAGGTGAGCGAGTGCGGTGTGGGACCACTCGATATGACGACGTTCGACGACTTCACCGTGCCATTCCAAGATGGTGCGTTCATGAGATGGTTCATCAGCGCGGACGACACGACCGTCACTGCGCTCGACGCCGGCACCAACTGTTTCTTCCGTTGAGCCCGCAGGAATCAGGCGGGGGACAGGTGGGCAATCGTGCCGGCGGCGAGGGCGTCGATGCCGGTGATCAGCAATTCGATCACGTGGGTGAAGCTGTCGTCGGCCCCACCGGGCGACGGGTTACCCGCACCCAGCTCGAACGACACGAAACCGTGCAGGGTGCTGCGCAACGCCAGCGCAGCGTTCGCTCGCTGAACATCGGTGAGATCGAAGCCCCGTAACGCTCCAGCCAGCACGGCCAGCACCTTGGCGACTGCGTCTTCGAGTTCGGCGCAGCCTTCGACCGGATGCCAGTCGGTGCACCGATACCACATGGGGTGCTGCTGGCCAAAGGTGCGCCATGCACCGGCAACCGAACGCACCGCATGGCTGTGCGACACACCAATGATTGCTTCGGTGAGTGCATCGACCAGCTGGCTTCGCACCGCGATACCGACCCATCGCAAGACATCGTCGAGTCCATCCAGGTGGTAGTACAGCGCTGGCTGGGTGACGTCGAGCTCGCGGGCGATCGCCGATAGCGTGAGTTCGACGGGCTTGCTTCGCTCGATGATGGTGAGCGCAGCCGACGTGATGGAAGTCTGGTCGAGCTTGGCCATCGATCGCTCTCAGGCCCGCAGCGTTTCATTGGCGGGGTCGAACACCGGCCCGGCCAGAACCGTCGCCGGGCGTGCATCGCCCAGGATGAGCACCTCGAGAGCCGTGCCGGGCTCGGCGTGTTGGCCGTCGACATAAGCAAACGCCAGGCTCTTGTCCACGCTGAAACCATATGCGCCGCTCGTGGTCAGGCCAATCGCTGCGCCGTCGGTCGTGAATACGCCTTCGCCCCCGACGCAGTCAGCGTCGTGAGCTTCGACATCGAGATAGACGAGCCTCCACGCGTTGCCTGTCGGTTCATCGTCGACGCGATCTCGACCGATGAAGTCGCCCTTGTCCATCTTGACGAAGAAATCGACGCCGGCCTGGCGAGGGCCGATGTCGTGGGTCAGCTCATGTCGGGTCAGGTAGGCCTTTTCCATGCGCAATGAGTTGAGTGCATGGCTGCCGAAGTCCTTGAGCCCGTGGTTACCGGTTGCATCCGCAGCCCACAGCGCGTCGTAGACGGCTTCCATCTGGTCGATGGGCATATGGAATTCCCAGCCGAGCGAGCCGGTGAAACCAACACGCAATGCTCGAACCTCGACACCGGCAATGGTGATCTCCCGAGCGGTCAGGAACGCAAATGCGTCGCCGGACATATCGGTATCGGTGCACGACTGGACCAGGTCGCGGGCATTTGGCCCCACGACCACGATGACCCCGTTCACGGTGCTCAGGTCGGCGACCGAGACATCTTCGGCGTCGTCGATGTGCTGCACAAACCAGTCGAGGTCGCGGCATTCGCCCATGGGGCCGGTGATGACGTAGTAGCGGCCGTCGTCGAGTTTGGTGATGGTGGCTTCGGTCTCGATGCGGGCGTTCTCGTTCACGACATAGTTCAAGGCAATACGGCCGACCACGGCCGGAATGCGCCCGCTGGTCAGTCGATTCAGAAAGCTCTCGGCATCGGAGCCGCTGACTTCGAATTTGGTGAAGGCCGTCAGGTCCATCACGCCCACGGCTTCGCGCACCGCTCGACATTCTTCGCGCACCGCCGGATACCAGCCGGGCCGGCGCCAGCCGATCTCGTCTTTGAGCGGTTGGTCAGCTGGGACAAACCACTTGGGCTGTTCCCATCCATAGGCCTGCGTGTGAATGGCACGCCGGGCAGTCAGCTTCTCGTAGAGACCCGACGTGCGTACCGGGCGGTTGGCGTGGTGTTCGATTCCCGGCGGTTGGACCTGGAACATCCACTCATAGTCCTCGATGGCTTTGGATGCGATGTAGTCGGGTGAAGCCCAGCCGTATCGCCGCGGGTCGTAGTGGCGGAGGCTCAATTCGGTCTCTCCGTGCACCATCCAGCGCGCAAGCTCGCGCCCTGCACCCGGCCCCCACGCCAGTCCGATCGATGACCCGGTGTTGAGCCAGTAGTTCCTCACCCCCGGTGCTGGTCCGAGCAGCATATGGGCATCGGTGGTGTGGGTGATGGCACCGTGGATCACGCTCTTGATGCCGACTTCGCCCATGACCGGTACACGGGCAAACGCCTCGACCAGCCAGGGCCCGATCTTGTCGTAGTCCGCGGGAAACAGAGGATTCTCGGCTTCCCACGGCACACCATCGGCCCAGATCTGCTCGGCACCGCGCTGTTCATAGATGCCGATCAGACCCGCGCCCTGCTCTTGTCGGATGTAGCCCGCGACTCGATTGTCTCGCATGACCGGCATCTCGACACCGTGTTCGACCAGTGCCGGGATCTGGTCGGTCACCAGATAGTGATGCAAGATGTTGGCCTGTGGGACGCGAAAGCCACTCAGTAGCGCCACCTGATCGGCGTAGGCGCCAGCCGCATCGACCACGTGTTCACAGGTGATCGTGCCTTGCTCGGTGACCACGTCCCATTCGCCAGACGAACGCAGGTCGACCTGCAGGACTCGGTTGCGACGCGACACCGTCGAGCCCAGCGACCGGGCATGGTTGGCGAAGGCCATGGTCACACCCGATGGATCGACGTGACCCTCGCCTTCGGTCCAGATCGCTGCTTTGACGTCGGTCATGTCATAGAACGGGCTGAACTGCTTGGCTTCGTCGGGGCCGATGAGCTCGATCGGGTAACCGATGTAGCGGCCCACGCCCAAGTGCGTCTTGAGATTGTCGACTTCGTGGTCGGTGTAGGCCAACCGGAGCCCGCCGGGTTGATGAAACGATATGCCCTGGCCGGTGAGGTCTTCGAGTTCTTCGTACAGCTCGATTGCGTAGTGGTGAAAGGCCGCCGTGGTGTAATCGCCGACCGATCGTGTGATCTGGCCGGCGGCATGCCAGGTGGAGCCCGAGGTCAGCTCGGCCTTCTCGACGAGCACGACGTCGGTCCACCCCTCGCGGGCCAGGTGCCAGAGCAGCGACGCGCCATGCACCCCTCCGCCGATGATTACTACTCGAGCCGACGATGGAATCATGAATTTAGAATATCTAAAACCAACTAACAGTACATAAAATCCGTGGAGTTTCACGGAACTAACTGCGCCTTCGCAGTATCTGCTGCCACACTGGGCGTTATGTCTGAGTTCCACGTTGCCTCCAGGATGCAGCGCCACGATCTCCATAAGCTGCACGGACTCGGCAATGATTTCCTGCTGTGGTTCCAGCCAGCGTTGCCCAGCGGCGCCAGCGAGCTGGCAACGAAGTGGTGTAACCGCTCAACCGGCATCGGTGCCGACGGCCTGATCATCGCTATCGATGACCGAGTCGCCCCGCAGTTCGTGCTCTTCAACGCCGACGGCAGTCGAGCCGAGGTCAGCGGCAACGGCCTGCGTTGCTTTGCCCATGCAATTGCAGCCCGGCGTGGTGTCGATGCTCTCGAAACCCTGGTGGCAACCGATGCCGGTGATCGCTCGGTACGGGTTACCGGTGCGTTGTTGGAGACGTCGTCGGTGGCTGTCGGCATGGGCGCTCCGCACCCGGGACCCAGCCTCGAAGGCATAGACCTGACAGCTCATCTCGACTTCAGACAGGCAGACACCATCGATTTGGGCAACCCCCATGTCGTCATCCAGGTCGACGATGTACGTGCTCACGACATGGCCGTTCTCGGGCCGGCAATCGAAGCGCGCTTCCTGCCGACCGGTATCAATGTGCATCTCGTCACGCCTACGGATTCAGGCCTACGGATGGCCATATGGGAGCGGGGAGTCGGTGTGACTGCCGCCTGTGGCTCTGGAGCCTGCGCGGCTGCCGCGATTGCATCACTGGCTCGGCCCGACGAGACCGAGTTCGTGGTGGAAATGCCCGGGGGATCTGCAACCGTTCTCGTGAGTGACGAACTGGTACTGAAGGGACCGAGCACCTCGGTCGCTGCCGTCGAGCCCGTGAGCTGGTCCTGAACCCGATGGGTGACGACACAACCATGTCGACCGAATCACACCGTGGCGCGTTCGGCGACTACGGCGGCGAGGAGCGAGCGTTCATCGACCGCACCTTCCGTGAGAAGATCGTGCTGGTCGGTGTCAGCTTGCCGAGCGGTTCTGTCGAAGAAACCGACGCCGCCCTCGACGAACTCTCGGCGTTGGTCGACACCGCTGGCGCCGACGCAGTCGCTCGGCTGGTGCAGCGCCGCGAGTCGCCCGACCCCGCCACCTTCATCGGCAAGGGCAAGGTGGCCGAGGTTCGTAGCGAGTCCGATCTTCACGATGCCGACACCGTGGTTTTCGACGATGAACTGTCCCCCGCCCAGCAGGCCAACCTCGTCAAGATGCTCGGCCGCACTGCGATCGACCGCACCGCCGTGATCCTGGACATCTTCGCCCAGAACGCGCACAGCCAAGAGGGCAAGGCCCAGGTCGAACTCGCCTTACTGCGGTACCGATTGCCACGGCTCAAGAGCACCAAACGTTTCAGCCAGCAGGGCGGCGGTATTGGTACCCGTGGTCCGGGTGAGACCCAGCTCGAAGTCGACCGCCGTCGGATCGAGCGGCGTATCCACAAACTCGAGTCGCAGCTCAGGACCGTGGCAGGACACCGCCGTACCCAGTCCAAGCAGCGGCGTCGCACCTCGAACCGAGCGGTCGCGATCGTGGGTTATACCAATGCGGGTAAATCCACGCTGCTGAACCGCCTGACCGATGCTGGCGTGCTGACCGAGGACCGACTGTTCGCAACGCTCGATGCTGCCACGCGCAAGCTTGCACTTCCTGGTGGCGAGAAGGTGTTCTTGACCGACACCGTGGGTTTCGTGCGCAAGCTTCCTCATCAATTGGTGCAGGCCTTCAAGTCCACGCTCGATGTCGTCATCGATGCCGATCTGTTGGTCCATGTGGTCGATGCCAGCGCGGCTGACCCTCAAGGACAGATCTATGCCGTGCAAGAGGTGCTCAACGAGATCGGGGCGAGCGATATCCCGCAGCTGGTGGTATTCAACAAGATCGACATCGCCGACGAGCCAGCAGCACTGCTGCGGGCCTATGAGGGATCGCTCTCGGTATCAGCTGTCACCGGCGAAGGATCCGAAGAACTGCTGAACGCCATTGCCGATCGCCTGGCGATCATGAACACCGTAGTGAATGTGGTCGTGCCCTTCGGTCGAGGAGACATCATCGCCGAGTTGCATCGTTCGGGGCAGGTACTGAGCGAGCAGGCCACCGATCAAGGAATGAAGTATCGGGCTCGCCTCGACGAGTTCTCCGTGGGTCGTCTCAGCGAGTTCGTCGTCGACAGCGAAGGCAGTCAATGAGTACTGGTTATGTTCCGCCGCCGTATCCCTATGACCGGCTGAACAAGCTCAAGCCGTTCGGTGAGGCGTTCGATGGAGGGCTGGTCGATTTGTCGATCGGCACACCTCGCGACCCTGCACCCCAAGCGGCGGTGCGCGCGCTGGCCGAGTCGGGCGCCGAGCGCGGCTACCCGCCGTCGATCGGGCTGCCCGAAGCGCGACAGGCAGCCGCTGGCTGGCTCGACCGCCGGTTCGGTGTCTCGGTATCGGCCGAGCATCTGGCTGCAACCATTGGCACCAAGGAGTTCGTGGTTTCCGCACCCCGGTACCTGGCGTTGCGGACCCCGGACCGGGACACGGTCTTGTATCCCGAGATCAGCTACCCGAGTTATGCAATGGGCGCTGAACTCGCAGGTTTGCGGGCGGTGCCGGTCGGCGTCGACGAGAGCTGGAACCCCAAGCTCGACACGATCGATCCGGCCGATGCCGACAGAGCGCTCTGTCTGTGGGTGAACAGTCCTGGAAATCCCGCGGGTGCGGTCGATGATCTGGTCGCCGCCGCCGACTGGGGGCGAGCCCGGTCGATTCCGGTCCTGAGCGACGAGTGCTACATCGAGTTCACCTGGGATGGTCCCGGGCGAACCATTCTCGAGAGTGGCATCGACGGGGTGGTTGCGCTGCACTCGCTGTCGAAGCGCTCCAACTTCGCCGGGGGCCGGTTCGGCTTCTACGCCGGTGACGCCGACTTGGTTCATTTCCTGTCGGAGATCCGCAAACACGCAGGCAACATGGTGCCGGGTCCGGTGCAGCACGCGGCGATAGCGGCCCTGAACGACGACGAGCACGTCGACGCGCAACGCAAGCGCTACTTCGAGCGGTTGAACTATGCCGCCGGGCTGTTGCGAGACCTCGGCCTGCAGATCGATCTTCCTGCAGGCGGCTTCTACCTCTGGGTACATGCGCCTGGTGGCGACGCTTGGGGGCTGACCAACTGGCTGGCCGAACATGTCGGTGTGCTCGCCAGCCCGGGCGAGTTCTACGGCCCTGCTGGTGCCGAGTACGTGCGGCTGGCCCTGGTCGACACCATGGAACGCCTGCAGCTCATCGAGCCCCGGCTGAAGAACGCCCCGCCGCTGCTCACGTAAACGCTGCTCACGTAAACGCTGCTTCCGTAACCACTGCGCACGTAACCGCCACGTAAACGCTGCTTCCGCAGGCTCGAGACGCGACAATGCCGCCCACCTGGGTGCGCGGCATGGTCGAGTTTCGTTGGATTGCGCAGTTAAAGCTTGCGCATGACCGTGACCACTTTGCCGAAGATGGTGACCTGATCGGGGGTGAAGATCATGAGCTCGAGCGATGGGTTCTCGGGCTTGAGGATGATCTCGGTGGCAGATTGGGCATGGAGCCGTTTGACCGTGCCCTCGTCGCCGGGGATGCCGGCCACGACGATGTCGCCGAGTTCCGCAGTGGGCTGAACTCGGACGACCACGAAGTCTCGATCGAAGATGCCGGCGCCGATCATGGAGTCGCCCCGGACACGAAGCATGAACAACTCACCGTCGCTGGCGAACTCGGCCGGAACCGGCATGAGTTCCTCGACATTGGACTGGGCCAGCACATCGGTACCGGCTGCCACATCACCAATGAGTGGCACATGGGTGACCGCCGCTTTGTCGGCCACCTTGCCCGATCGGGGGTCGTAGCGAACCTCGATGGCGCGGGGCTTGTCGGGATCGCGCCGCAGGAAGCCGTGCTTTTGCAGGGTGGCCAGGTGGGAATGCACCGTGGATGGCGAGGTCAAGCCGACTGCATCGCCGATTTCTCGGACCGACGGGGGAAAACCGCGTTCGCGGAGCGTGTCGGCGATGTAGCTCAAGATCGACTCTTGGCGGTTGGTGAGGGTGTGGTCTGGGGCCATATCTGATGCCATCGGAATGTCCTTTGTTCACGGATTTTCGTGACCGTGGTGGAATTCGGGGTTGCAATCGAACGAACGTTCGTTCTACAGTACCGAGTGTCGAACGCATGTACGACGAATGCATGTTCCCCGAACGAGCGTTCGAAGTCAAGCATTTGACGGGTAATTCCACCAAAGCTCCTCCGCCGAAGCGGATGAACCCACTACATCCTCTGCGACCCACCACTGCGACAGAAGCTCTCGAACCACCAGAACCAGTACTGCATTCGAGAGTGTCACACCCCTCAGGAAGAATAAGACCATGACAGCAACCGCTCTGGCTTTCGATCCAGCCTTCGACACCGCTCTCGATCTCTTCGACGACGGCGATGGTTTCGACGGCTTTCCACCCGCTCGGCCCGAACTTCGCCTGATCCAGGGCGAGGGTTTCGACCGCATCCTCCCTGCGGTCCAGCCCTCGGCCTCGGCGGCCTCGGTCGAGATGTATCGCCGGCGCCGCTTCTTGGCTCTGCTTGCGATCACCGCCATGATGTTGGGCATTGCCTGGGCGGCGGGTATCTCGCTCACCAGCTTCTCGGCTGCTCCCGCAGGCGTGGGCAGCCAGGGATTGGTCGAAACCGATGCCCCCGTGGTGCACGTGGTGTTGCCCGGCGACTCCTACGCCGCAATTGCTGCTGATCTGGGCGCAACCAATGCGGCAGGGGCGGGCGAGCAGCTGCGAATCGCAAACGGCGGTGCTGAGCTGGTTGTCGGGCAGCGGCTCGTGGTCGACGCGGCATTGTTGAGCACGGCGCCCCTCGTGAACACTGGGGCTGATGATCTGGAGATGGCTGGGGGCTGATGGCCTGCAGATGCAGGCAGCAGGACTAGCGAGCGCGTAGATAGCGGACGAACAAGAGGTCGTCAGCCATCGAGACCCGATCGACGCGAAAGCGGCGCTCGTCGGGCATGAGGTCGCCGTTGGTCAGCCGAGAGCCCTTGCCACCGACGATCAACGGCGAATAGGTGATCAACATCTCGTCGACAAGATCTGCTTGGAGGAAGAGGCTGTTAAGGGTCGGCCCTCCTTCAAGCACCACATCGTTCATTCCTCGATTGTCCAGGTCTGCAAGGACTCGTGCCGGATCAACCGAGTCGCCGTGGCTTATCACCTCGGCGATGCCGTCGAAATCCGGACCACGAGTTTCTGCAGCCTGGTCGGTCGTGAAGATGAGCGGCTTCTTGTCGGGATCGCTGAACAGTCGAGCACTCGGATCCGACGACAACGAGCCGCTGACGATGGCGATGGGTATTTCTGATGGCCGGTAGTCCTCGGCCGCCACTGTCGATGCCCCGACCACGATGCCGTCGGCTCGATGCCGCGCCCCCAGGAAGACTTCTCGATCCGCTTCGGACCCGAGTCCACCAGACATGCCGTCGATCGAAATCCCGCCATCGATCGACTCGACCATGACCATATTCACCCATGGTCGGCCATCGGGTTTTGGCCGTTCATCGGCAGCGAGCTGTGTCGCAATGTCGACATCGTCGTGTGATGGCCAGATTTCCTGCATATCCCGCACCCTAGGCCCGCCAGCCCACTACGTGACGGCCGGGCCGCGTCGGTCGCCATGGTCACAAAGTTTCGAGACTGCGTCGGTCGCCAGGGCCATGAAGTTACGCAACCGCGCTGGTCGCCAGGGCCATGAGGTTTCGCAACTGCGTCGGTCGCACTATGGCTCTCACAGAATTGGTGGGCGATCCCCGAGAAGCGCTTGGAGCGTCGCTGTTTGCACAGAACTTGTCCTACCTACCTGCCGCTGCGGTGTGAACCGGTCACGATCCATGCGTCGCCACGAATGCGCCATCCGAGCGTGACCGCTCGAGCAGCGATGAAGAGACCAAGGGAGATCCACAGGCCAGTGAGTCCACCGCCGAGGAACTGCACGATTGCGAGCAAGCCCAGGAAGAACGCCGTGTTGGCCGCCATTGCATAGGCCAGGAATCGCATGTCGCCGGCGCCGATGAGAATTCCGTCAAGCGCAAACGCTGCTCCTGCCAGCGGCTGCATGATGGCCAACAGGAAAAGTACGCTGAGCGTTTGCTCGATCACCGCAGGATCATTGGTGAACAGATCCGGTATCACCGGCCGGGCCAGCAGCACCAGCGCAGATGCAAGCACCCCCAGCCCGACACCCCACCATGTCAGACGCCGGCCGACGCTCAAAGCCTGCGGCGCATTGTTGGCCCCCAGCAAGGTTCCCACCATTGCCTGGCCCGCAATGGCAATGGCATCGAGCGCAAGTGCCAGCACGTAGAAGAGCTGAGTGGCGATCTCGTGGGCTCCCAGTGTTGCCTCACCCTTGGCTGCTGCAAAGGCGGCAGCGACGATGAAGGACAACCGCAAGGCCGTGGTGCGAATGAACAATGACACGCCATCACGGCCGAGCGCACGAAGCGCTACACCGTCAGGTCGCCAACTCACGCCGTGTTCTCCTGCTGCAGATCCGATCCAACGCAGGTAAAAGGCGGCGCCGACCCACTGAAAGACAACGGTGGACAGCGCCGACGCCCCGACGCCGAAGCCGAGCCGAAACACCAAGAACAACTCGAGAAGCAGGTTTCCAACAGCAGTTGCCAGCGCCACATAGAGCGGACGGCGAGTGTCCTTGAGCCCGCGCAGATAACCCACGCCGGCCATGATCAACAGCATGGCCGGGAACCCGAAGACCGAAACTCGCAAGTAGCGCACACCGAACTTCTCGACATCGGCCGGTGCCTGCAGCAGTCGCAGAAATTGTGGAGCAAAGGCAAAGCAGATGATGGCGAACATCACACCAGCGACGACGGCGATCCACAGTCCTTGTACCGCCTGATTTGCTGCGTCGCGGTCTCGGCCTGCGCCCAAAAGTCGAGATACCGCCGACGTGGTGCCGTAGGCCAGGAACAGCGAAATCGAAAGCACGGTGCCGATCACCTGCGCCGCCAGGCCGAGTCCACCGAGTTCGGCGGTACCGATGTTGCCCACCACTGCGGTGTCGGCAAGCACGTAGAGCGGCTCGGCGATGAGGGCTCCGAGGGCCGGGACAGCGAGCGAGAACATCTCTCGATCTGTCGATGTCAACCTGGCGGTGGGCACGATGACAGTCTGGCGCTTGGGCGGAACTCAGAAGCGTTCATTGCTGACCTGTAGTCTTAGCGGCATATGAGTTCGATCATCACGCCGGGCGTCGACGACACCATCGGAACCAAGTCATGGCTCAAGGGCGCGGTGGGCTATGAAATATATGTGCGGTCGTTCGCCGACAGCAATGGCGATGGCATTGGCGATATCGCGGGCATCACCGGCCGTCTGGACTATCTCAAATGGCTCGGTGTCGACATCGTCTGGATAACACCCTTCTATCCATCACCCGGTCACGACCACGGCTACGACGTGTCCTTCTACTGTGATGTTGATCCACGACACGGTTCCCTCGACGATGTCGATGCCATGCTCGAACGAGCCCATCAGCTCGACATGCGGGTGATCTTCGACATCGTTCCGAACCACACATCGTCTGAGCACCGTTGGTTCAAGACTGCGCTTGCCGACCCAACGAGTCCCGAACGCGACTACTACCTGTTCCGTGATCCAAAACCCGACGGCCGTCCGCCGAACAACTGGGTCAGCCACTTCGGCCCCACAGCGTGGACCCTCGACGAAGCCAGCGGGCAGTACTACCTACACCTGTTCTTGCCCGAGCAACCAGATCTGAACTGGCGCAACCCGGCGGTCCGCGCCGAATTCGACGCCATCTTCAAGTTCTGGTTCGATCGCGGTCTCGATGGCTTTCGCATCGATGTAGCTCATGGATTGCTCAAGGATCCCGACTTCCCGGACCTGCCGTTGCGCGCTGAAATCCCCGACGGCGCGGGTCCGATGGAAACATTCTTCAGCTATGACCACATCTATGACATGGATCAAGATGACAATGTCGAGATCTTCACCCGGTGGCAAGATGTAGCTCGGCCCTACGACGCCAGCCTGCTGGCGGAAAATGGCGTGACGGATCCCGAACGACTGACCCGCTACGTCGGTGAAGGCGCCCTCGATCTTACGTTCTTCCTGAAGTCCGGCTGGCTTGGATGGGAACCCGAGACCTTCGTGCGTGAGCTGCCTGCGTTGGCAAGCCGCGAGCCCAACGGTATTTCGTGGGTCATCAGCAACCATGACCAGCCGCGACCGGCAAGTCGATTCGGCGACGGGGCTGTGGGTCGCAACCGTGCCATTGCGGTCACCACCATGATGTTCTCGCTCGGTGGTGTCCCGTTCCTGTACCAGGGCGAAGAGCTGGGTTCTCCCAATGGCGTGATTGCCCCCGAGAATCGATCCGATCCGATTTCGACGCGAAACAGTACCGACGAGGGTCGCGACGTCGCGCGCACGCCAATGGCATGGAACAGCGACCGCTTCAACGGTTTCTCGGCAGTGCAGCCCTGGCTTGTATCCGACGAACGTTCACCGGACTTCACCGTTGCCGGCCAACACGCCAATCCCGCAGCCCCGCTGCATCGTTATCGGCGCTTGATCGCGCTACGTAAGCAACTGCCCGAGTTGTGGGAAGCCGACATCAAGCTCGTGCCGAGTGGCCGCGACGACGTCGCCGTCATCCAACGAGGATCGACCTTGACCGTGGCCAACCTGGGGCCGACCCCATTCGCAATCAACCTGGGTGACAGCAACTGGAAGGTCGCGTTTGCGTCACAAGGCGGCGATGGTGACATCGCCAGCGGCATCGTGAACGTGGCAGCAGAGACCACTGCAGTCATGATTCCAGCATGACCATGTTTGTACTCCGACCTTCGAAACCGAACGGCTGCGTCTGATCATGCCTGCACCTCTGCCCGTTGTCGCTGGATTCGGTGGCGTGAATGCCGCCGGTCGATTGTCGTTCCATCATGCCTACAGACGCATGGTCATCGAGGCGCTCGACGAGTCGGCGACTTCTCGAACCTTCTCCAGTCTGTCGGCGCTGATGGGAACACCCGATGCCCACGACCCTGCCGGTCGTCAGGCGATGCTCGACGGCACCTTGATTCGCCGAATCTCCGATGAACATCGCAACCAGATGCGATGGCACACCGCCGTGCCCTACGGCGACGATCAGCTTGATCTGAGCTTTCGTCTCAGCACGCGCCAGATCCCCGAGGTTCTGCCCGCCAACTGGCACATCAGCGACGAACACGATCGGTCCGTGCTGGTCACGATCCAGGGTGAGCCGAATCTGTTCACACAGACCTCGCAGCCCATGAAGGTCAATTCGGCAGGGCAGCTGCCGCAGGGGTTCGAACCGGGAGAGCTGTATGGCTCGCGTAGTCATCCCCGTGGGTTACAGATAACCGTGTTTGCCGCATCCGACGCGCTTCGCAGCACCGGCATCGGCCTCGATGTGCTGAAGTCGGTTGTCAAACCCGACCAGTTCGCGGTGTATTCCGGCAGCGCCATGGGCCAGCTGGACAACGAGGGCTACGGCGGCCTCTACCAGAACAGCCTGATGGGCAAACGCCCGACTTCGAAGAACGTGCCCCTGGGCCTGTCAGAGATGCCCGGCGACTTCATCAACGCCTACGTGCTCGGTTCGGTGGGGGACACCTCGGGAATCATCGGCGCATGCGCCACCTACCTCTACAACCTCAAGCGAGGCGCCGAGGCCATTGCATCGGGCGACAAGCGGGTGGTAATGGTGGGCAATGCCGAGGCACCAATCGTGCCCGAGGTCATCGAGGGCTATCGCATCATGGGCGCGCTCACCGAAGACGAGGCCCTCTTGGCGCTCGATGGCAGTGACACGCCCGATTTGCGGCGCTCCTGTCGTCCCTTCTCCGAAAATGCCGGCTTCACCGTTGCCGAGTCCGGTGTGTACACGCTGCTCATGGATGACGAACTGGCCTTGCAGCTCGGTGCTCGCATTCTCGGTTCGATCGGCGGTGTGTTCGTGAACGCCGATGGCTTCAAGAAATCGATACCCGGTCCCGGCGTCGGCAACTATTTGACTGTCGGAAAGGCGCTCGGACTGGCTCGTAATATTTTGGGTAACGATGTTCTACGACGTGGCACTCATATGCAGGCCCACGGAACCGGCACGCCCCAGAATCGGGTCACCGAGTCCGACATCTTGAGTCGCCTCGCTGGCACCTTCGGTATCGACGAGTGGCCGGTGGCAGCCATCAAGTGTTACGTCGGGCATTCGATGGCTCCGGCCGGCGGTGATCAGATGAGCGCGGTGTTGGGCACCTGGCACGATGGCTTCCTGCCCGGGATCAGCTCGATCGACCATGTCGCCGACGATGTCGTTACCGACAATCTGGCTCTGGCCATGTCGCACACCGAACTGGACCAGAGCCAACGCCAGGCTGCGTTCATCAACAGCAAAGGCTTCGGCGGTAACAACGCCACGGGTCTGATCATGTCACCCTCGTGGACACACGACATGCTCGAACGTCGATGGGGAAAGCAGGCCATGGCCGAACACGCCAGGAAAGGCGAAGCCGTGACCCAAGCAGCGACCGACTACGACGATGTCATGTGTACCGAAACGATGGAGAGTATCTACCGCTTCGGCGAAGGAGTCCTGGCTGGCGATGATCTGGAGATCACCGATCAGCACATCACCCTTCCAGGCTTCGGTCTGCCCGTCGACCTGGACATCGCCAATCCCTACGCCTGAACGCAAGCACACAAGTGAGTCTCGGTATACACACTCAACTGGTCATCATCTGTGCCTGACCCCGGGGTGCGACCCCACCGGGTGTGACCCCACGGGTGACGGGCTAGGAGTAGAGCTTGCCGTGGTCGAGTTGAGGTAGTACGTGTTGGGCGAACAGGTCGCATTCGGCGATGTGGGTGTAGCCGCTCAGGATGAAGGCGTCGATACCCACGTCTTGATAGGCGGCCAGTTTCGCTGCAACCTGGTCGGGATCACCCACGATGGCGGCCCCGGCACCCGAGCGGGCCCTGCCCACGCCGGTCCACAGATTGGCCTCGGCGTACCCGTCGTCGTCGGCACCATGGCGTAGTTCTGACTGACGTGAGACACCCACCGACGCAGTGTCGAGCGATTTCTGGCGAATCGCCTCGCCGGTAGCGACGTCGAGTCGACTGATCAGCCGAGCTGCAGCTGCTCGGGCCTCGGCTTCGGTCTCTCGCACGATCACATGGCTGCGCAGGCCGTATTTGAGCGTGCGCTCATGGCGCTCGGCGCGTTGGGCCATGTCACGAACCGTCTCGGCAACCGAAGCAACAGTGTCGGGCCAGGTCAAGAACACGTCGGCGGCAGCTGCAGCAGTTTCTTTGGCCGCAGGGGAGAAGCCGCCGAAATAGAACGGTGGGGAGACACCCGACACGGTGCGCACCTGCGGTGGATCGAGCTCGAGATCCACGAAATCACCGTGAAAGTCGATCGACTCGCCGTTCAGGAGTTGGCGCAGGACCTGCATCCATTCGAGTGTGCGCTGGTAGCGGGGCGCCGACTCGAGGGCCTCGCCGGGTATATCACTGCTGATGATGTTGATGGTCAGGCGTCCGTTCAGCATCTGGTCGATGGTGGCGAGCTGACGGGCGAGCTGCGGCAACCACATCTCACCCATTCGCACTGCGAGCAGCAGACTGATCTGGTCGACCTGGGGTGCAATGCCAGCGGCGAAGGCTGTGCTGTCTATGCCGAGCGTGTAGCCCGATGGCAACAAGATGTTGTCGAAGCCGTTGCGGTCAGCAGTGAGCGCGATCATGCGACAGTGTTCCCACGAACTGGCCAGATCAGGATGGGGAACGCCGAGAAATTCGTAGTCGTCGTCGCACAGTGCGGCGAACCAGCTGACTTCGATCATGGTAGTGGCACTCCCTCCGATGCCTGGATGATTGCGTATACGTCGTTGCGGTCGAGGTTGACGGATAGTGCAGCGGTGCTGGAAGCAATACGCTCGGTCTTCTGGGTGCCGATGATGGCGATGGGTTTGGACGGGTGAGCCAGCACGAAGCCGAGTGCAATTGCGGTGCGGTCGGCTCCCTCGCGTTCGGCCAATCGATCGACGATCGCTGCCAACTCAGCGTTCATGGCTTCTGACCCATCGGTGAAGATGCGGCCGCCGCCAAGCGGACTCCACGCCAGCGGGGTCACATCGTCGCGCATGCAACGATCGAACGTGCCGTCGCGCAGCGGATCGAGGTGCAGGACCGAATACTCGGGCTGGCTGGTGGCCATGGGAAAGTCGAGATGGGCCGCCAGCGCGTCGTACTGATCCGGGGTGTAGTTGGACACGCCGACTTCGCGAATCTTGCCAGCATCTCGCAACTCGGTCAGCGTTGCTGCGACCTCGGCCGGGTGCGTGAGCATGTCGGGACGGTGGATCTGGTAGAGGTCGATCACGTCGACCTGCAATCGACGCAACGACGCTTCGCATGCCGCACGCAGGTAGTTCGCGCTCGAATCATACGGCATCGGGGGAGTGATGCCGCCCTTGGTGGCGAGCACCATCTGGTCTCGCAACTGCGGGGCCTGGGCGAGCACTCGGCCAAAGATCTCTTCGGCCTCGCCGAAACCGACACCGACGCTCTGGAAGCCGTAGATGTCGGCGGTGTCGATCAGGTTCATGCCGTTCGCCAGGGCGGTTTCCACCAGCCTCTGCGCGTGCGCGAGATCGTCGTTGTCGAAGCGCCACATGCCATAGGCCAACGGGCCGACAGTGAATTGACCGATGGCGCGTTCTGCGCCGGAAATCAGATTGGACATAGAGAGGAAGATACTTTCCGGTCCCGAAAAAGGAGCCTTACTAGCGAGGGTGGGCGGCAGAGGTACCAGCGAAGGACGATCGGGTGGAGCCGACCAACGTGATCGGCGACCAGGTGCGACGAACGTCGCCCCGAGCGGAGCGGAGAAACACGACGCTAGCCCTTGACCGAACCGGCCAACAGACCGCGAACGAAATAGCGCTGCAGCGAGAAGAACACGACGAGAGGCACGAATGCCTGCACGAACGCGCCTGCAGTGAGCAGATGTTCGGTGCGGCCGAAGTCTCCCGCCAGGTTGGCGATGCGCATGGTGGTCGGGAAGACATCGGGATCGCCGCCACTCAGCATGGTGGTGGCAATGAGGTAGTCGTTCCAGGTCCACAGAAACTGGAAGATCGCGAATGCGGCCAATGCAGGAATGGACAACGGTACAACGAGCTTGATGAACGTCTTGAAGTGATCGGCGCCATCGACCCGGGCTGACTCGAAGAGCTCTTTGGGAAGCTGTGAGATGTAGTTGTGCAGCAAGAAGATTGCGAACGGCATGGCGAACCCGGTGTGGGTCATGACCACGGCCCACGGCGACCCCGCCAGGTCGAGAGCAGGGATCAAGGAGACGGTGCGTTCGCTGAACGGGATGGTCAGGTGAGCGCCACCGATATAGGTGCGAAGTAGCGGAATGAGCGCTACTTGCAATGGGATCGAGAGCAGCGACACCGTCGATATGAAGAGCAGCTTGCGGCCCTTGAAGTCGATCCAGGCGAACGCGTAGGCGGCGAAGGCGGCGAATGCGATCGGCAGGATCGTTGCCGGAATGGCGATGGCCAGCGAGCCGATGAGTGATTGCAGCATGCCGCTGTTGGCATCGCTCGACAGCACGACTTGGTAGTTGTCGAGCGGCGAGAAGTTCGGTGTGGCCGGATCGTTGAACACGTTCCAGAAACCGGAACTGCGCTGGTTCGTCTGGCTGCGAAACGAGTTGACGAACAGGCTGAGGCTGGGGATCGTCCACAACGCAACGATGATCCACAACGCCCATAGCGGCACGTCGGTGAGTCGGCGATAGATCCGGTCGATGCGAGAATTCTCTTGGGTCGTGGGCGCAGTCATCACACGGCCTCCTTCTGCATCTGGCGAATATTGAACACCAGGATCGGCGCCACCGTTATCAGAATGGTCACGGCGATCGCCGATCCCGTGCCGCGATCTTGGATCTGAAATGATTCGGTGAAGAAGTCATTGGCCAGCACGTTGGTGCCGAAGTTTCCGCCGGTACTGACCTTGACGATGTCGAACACCTTGGCCACGCCCACGACAGTTGCCGTCACCACCACGCCGAGGCTGGGCAGAATCTGGGGCAATATCACCTTGAAGAATTGCTGCGACTCGTCGGCGCCGTCGATCTTGGATGCTTCGATCAGCTCGCCGGGCACCGCTTTGATAGCCGCGGACAAGATGACCATGGCGAAGCCGGCTTGAGCCCAGATCAGGATCACCATCAGGAACACATTGTTGAACGGTGCGTGTTCGCGGAACGCAACGGTGTCGTCGATGGCCACCTGACTGACCACGGTCACGCCGTCGACGACTTCTTCGACGTCGACCAGGGCGAAGCCGCCCAGGCTGCGCAGCAGCAGTTCGACGAAGAGCCACACCAGCACGATCGCCACCGTGACGTAGCCGGCAAAGTTGCGGGACTGGCGCACCCGCTCATAGGTCTTGGCGAGCGTGAGGACGATGAACAGGAGCAATATCGCCAACACGACGTAGCGAGGCCAGGTCGAGTGACTGAGTCGCCCGATACGGATCCAGATGGCATTCAACACACCGGTCTGGTTTCTGCTGATGTTGCGGGGCTGATACTGGAAGCGCCAGATGATCGATGCCCCCACGAACGACACGGCCATGGGCATGAATATGAGCGACTTGGCGGTCGATTCGAGCCTGCCGGCTCGCTCGGCGATCACCGCGATGATCAGACCGATCAGTGTCGACGCGAAGGTCACGGTGAGTGCCCACCACAGCGTGTTGCTGAATGTTCCTCGTATCACCGAGAAGCCGGCAAAGAGGATGAGGAAGACACCCAAAATGCCCGGCCCGATGGAACCGCCTGTCGACTCGAAGCCGGTTTCGTTGTGGCGAATGCGGTGGATCAAGGTGCTGATCAGCACGCCGGCAATGATCAGAACGACACCGACGATGAACAGCTGGCTGGTGAAGACGTTCGTCCAGTCCGAGAAGTCGATGAACGCTTCGTCTTCCACCAGGCTCTGAAAGTTGTCGAGGCCAACGAAGTCTTCGGACTCTCGATCGAGCAGCGAGGTGTAGAGCGTTCGGATTGCGGGGATGACCAGGTTGGCCGACAAGAACAGCAGCGCGGGACCCAAGAAGATGGTGGCGCGGGCCCGGCGGTTGAATTCCGCGATCTCGCCGGGCGAGCGGGCGCCGGGCCAGGCGAAGCGAGCAGCCAGCAACGCCGCCGGTATCAGCAGAGCCTGACGAGTGGTGCCCAGCGAACCGGACCCGAGAATGTCGGGAACGACCCACGCTCCGATTGCTGCTCCGAGACCGGCACCCATGAGGGCTCGTTCGATGGGGAACTTCGTGGCTGCGCCGATGCCGCCGCCCACGACGGCGCCGATGGCGAGCCAGAGCAGGACGGTGGCGATGGACGAGTCGGGTCGCAGCGCGAATTGCAGATTGCTCGCCACGATCCATGCGCCCACTGCCGCAGGCACGATGGCGGCGACGATGCGGATCCAGCGGTTCGGGATAAGTCCGGTTGCCGCGCCGATGAGTCCGCCCAGGATCAGCCCGAGGATGGGCCATTCGACATGTCCGAGGAAGCCATCGCCGATCGCAGAAAGATCGGGGTCGGCGACGCCCTGCAGGATGGCGACCAGGTTGTCGTCGTCGAGCACGAACGAGCCACCGTCGTCGGTTGCAAGCGAATAGGTGTCGCCCGAGATCAGCGCTCCCACGGATCGATTGCCGCGCAGCAACCCGAATGCAGCGGCTCCGGCAAAAGCACCCGCGAGTGCTCGGTACCAACCCCAGTTGCGGCTGGCCTGCGAAACGAGCACGTTGCTGCCGACGAAAAGCGCCGCGCTGGCGACCAGCACGACCACGATGGTCAGTGCGGTCCACCCGAGGCGGCCGAGCTGACCGGTGTTGCTCGAGGCAATGAGCAGAGCAATGAAGAGAACGAAGAGAACGATGGACCCGCCAATAGCGGTCCAATTGCGCTCTGGTCGGTCATCCTCGACGTCGAGAATGGGATCTGGTCGATCGTGCTCGGTGTCGAGAACGGGGTCGGTAAGGACCACCTGGCTGCTCACAAATTCCCCCTGTGAGTTCGATGGGTTGGCGTCGGAAGAAGAACGGGGCGGCGGTCAAGTGACCGCCGCCCCGTCGTCAGATGGTGCGACGCAACTGGTTGTGCGTTGCTGCGTTGCTGCCCGAAGGCGTTGGGTCAGCCGTCGTCTTCTTCGTCTGTGTCATCGCCTCTGGGCCAGCTCTCGTCGATGATGGCAGCGGCTTCGGCCACGGTGGCGTCGCCGTTGACCATGGCAGTGCCCTGGGTCCAGAACGTGCCTGCGCCGACATCGGCGGGCATCAGGTCAGAAGCATCGAAGCGCAGAACCTCGGCGTTGGCCAAGATGTCCTGGAATGACTGCTCGAGCGGCTCCCACAGGCTGCGGTCGACGTTCAAGTTGGCGGTGTTGAAGCCCGAAAGGAAGCCTTCGCCGCCAGCAGCAGCCTTTTGTGAGGCCTGACGAGCGTTGGCGTATTCGGCCGAACCGATGTAGTCGAGGACGGCCCAGGTAGCGGGGTTGTCATTGAATGCACCAGCGAGTGTGCCTGCACCCAGAACCGGGCGACCAGTGGTGCCTTCGGGGAAGTAGAACACGTCGACTGCGCCCTCGCTGCCATCAGCAGCAGGGGTGCCCTCGGGGAAGAACGAAGCGAAGAACGAAGCCTGGCGGTGCATCATGCAGTCGCCGCGAACCAAAGGATCGCCGTTGGCTTGGAATGCGGTGGAAGCAATGGTGCCACCGTCGGCGTAGACCATGCCAGGAGTGTTCCAGACGTCGAGGACGGTCTGCATCACGCCGCTGACTTCTTCGCTGCCAAAGAGCAGATCACCTGCTACCCAAGCGTCGTACTGCTCTGGGCTGTAGGTGCGAAGCATCATGTCTTCGACCCAGTCGGTGAATGTCCAACCGGTTGCCTGGCCGGACTCGATGCCGATGCAGAATGGCGTGTTGCCATCTTCGATCATGGTGCCTGCGAGTGCAAACAACTCATCGAGTGTCTCGGGTACTTCGTAGCCATTGGCCTCGAAGCGAGCAGGCTGGTACCACACGAGTGACTTGAGGTCGCTCTTGTTGGGCACGCCGTACTGCGTGCCATCGACCAGACCGAAGCCCATGGCTGCGTCGTTCCAGTTCTCGCTCACCGAAGCTTCGACGTCGGCAGGAAGTGGCAGCACGTCGCCAGCGCGAGCGAAGTCAGCCAGCTTGCCGGGCTGCGGGAAGATCGAGATGTCGGGTGGATTACCAGCCTCGAGCTGCACGTTGATCTCAGCTTCCCAGTCGGCCGAACCAACGTAGAAGATGGTCATGTCGTTCGCATCGGCGAAGATGTCGAGTGCTTCCTGCAGCGAAGCTGCTTCGCTTGGCGAACGCTCTGGACCGGTCACCCGGACGGCGGTGCCGGCCAATGGGTTGTCTGATCCAGCAGTTTCGGCTGCCTGGGCCGCGGCGGCGTCTGCTTGAGCAGCTTCGGCTGCAGCCTTGGCCTCTTCGGCTTCGGCCTTGGCAGCATCGATCTCTGTTTGGGCATCGTCTGCGGCAGATTCGGCGGCTGCCTCTGCCTCCGCAGCTCGAGCCTCGGCTGCCTCGGTGGCTGCGTTGGCTTCATCTACTGCCGCATTGTCGACGCCAGCGGACTCGCCGCTGTCGCCGCTGTCACTGCTACCGCATGCTGCGGCGAGCAGGGCGAATGCAAAAAGCACCGCCATTAGCTTGTTTAGTTTCCTCACGAAAGTTCCCCTCCACGTGGGTAATTGTTGATAATTTTCTCTGCAGACACTCAGGAGACCCTCGTGTCATTCGACCTGTTGGTCAATCTCGGATGGCCTGGCCAGTCTCGAGATCGAAGAAATGAGCATTGTCGATGTCGACCACGACCTGTATCTCGTCGCCGCTACGCGCTGCGCTTCGTGGGCTGAAGCGGGCCGCGACGGTGGTCGTTCCATCGTCGCTGACAGGTGTTGCCAAGGCGTCGTCGTCGAGATCCAGTGCGTCTTCGGAAACGACTTGTTTGGCATCGATGCTGAAGTAGGCAATGACCTCGTAGCCCAGAGCCTCGGTGTTGGAGATGAGTGCAGTGATCGTCTGGCCACCCTCGGGCGCCACGGCAGCGTCTTCGAAGTCTTTGGGTCGTATACCCAGAACTACGGTCCGGTCGAAGTATTTGCGCAGGGCCGGACGCTGTTGGAGCAACTCGGCGGTGAGCTTGAGTCGGTGGCTGCCAACGAGAAGTGAAAGCTCTTCGCCAACGCTGTCTGGCTGGATGGTGGCTTCCATGAGATTCATTGACGGCGACCCGATGAAGGCAGCAACGAAGAGGTTCTCAGGAGCGTCGAACAGTTCCTGTGGCGGTGCGACCTGTTGCAGTACGCCCCGGTTGATCACGGCGACTCGATCAGCCATGGTCATGGCTTCGACTTGGTCATGGGTGACGTAGAAAGTTGTGACCGCAACTTCTCGCTGCAGCGCAGTGATCTCGCCGCGCATCTGCACCCGTAGCTTTGCGTCGAGATTCGACAGCGGTTCGTCGAGAAGGAAGAGCTGGGGGCGGCGCACGATGGCACGGCCCATGGCAACACGCTGGCGTTGGCCACCGGATAGCTTGGCTGGTTTGCGATCGAGAAGCTCGGTCAGTTCGAGGATCTGGGCGGCATTATTAACTCGTTCCCTGATCTCGGCCTTTGGCAATTTGGCCAGCTTGAGCGCAAAGGCAATGTTGTCGAAGACCGTCATGTGGGGGTAGAGCGCGTAGTTCTGAAACACCATGGCGATGTCGCGGTCCTTGGGCGGCAAGTCGTTGACGATCTGGTCGCCGATTGCGATCGTGCCCGAGCTGATTGCTTCGAGGCCTGCGATCATGCGCAAGGTGGTGGACTTGCCACAGCCCGATGGGCCGACCATGACCAAGAACTCGCCCTGCTCGATCTCGAGGTTGAGATCGGTGACTGCTTCGAAACCGTTCTCGTATTGCTTGCCGACCGAGTTGAAAGTCACGTGCGCCATCGGGCGACACACTACGCGCTCGACGTGACGAGCGCCACCTCAAGAACCGTGTTTGTTCGTTTGTTCAACAAACTCGGTGGTTTCTGACTGCTTTCGACGAATCGGGCCGGTTGCCTCTAGCTATAGCTAGCGCTTCTTGCGGCGCTTCTTGGTGGCCTTGGTAGACGAACCCACGCGTCCAGCACGCGCCGCTCCCTTGACGGGCCGTTCGCAGAACCAGAAGTTGCACACCCACTTCTCGCCGCTCCAGACAGGCGTACCGGCGTGTACTGCCTTGGGATCGGGCTCGGCCGTACCTGGCTCGACGAGGTTGAAGAGTGCCAACCTTCCCACCTTGGGTTTGACCTTCGCCTTGGCCTTGGGAAAGTTCGTTGCCCCACCCTTGCCCGGCTCGTGGAGATACAGCAGACCGGTTTTCAGCCGCTGGCCCGCATGGCGATAGTGGGCGTTTGACGGATCGGGCCGGTACGTGTCGAGGTGAGGCGTGTACTTGCCACCCACGTCGTAGTGCACGACCTGAATGCGCTCGCAGTGCTTTACCGGCAGGCCCGCAGCGGTTGCCGCTCGTTGCACCATGCCCTTCACCATCTTGGTCTGGTCTGTGTAGACCCAGCCGATGTCGGCAGTGCGCCGCAGGTTGTTCTCGACGGTGTCACCGTCGGTGTTGATGATGGCGGCACTACTCATGTCGCTGCGAGCGAGTTCGATGATGTGAGCGCATTCGTCGGCGCTGGCGAAATCATCGATGACCTCGATTCGTGGCGCTTCGCAAAGCACACCGGTTTCTTGCGTTCTCGAGAACAAGCCCATGACGCGATCGTAGTTGGTGCGCCGGTCCTGCCGAGGACGCCGTCGCTCGAGGGTCGTGGCTCGTTGTCCTCAGCCGAGCACGGCTATGACGATGATGGCTACAACCAGTGAAGCCACGAGTGCGAAGGCAGCGATCTTGTTGCTGCGGCGGGGGCGCAGCTCGCGAGGATCGGTTCGCAACGTCGGATAGTGCCGATCGGTCATGGCTGGACGTTAGACACCCCAGGGGTGTAAGTGTCAAGCGGCTGTGGTCGCAGTCGATCGGGTCTGGATCTTTCGATTCGGAGTAGGGTCATGCTCCGTGGTGACCGTGAGCCGAGCTCCAGGACTTCGTAGCGAAGCCGTGCGCGAAGCCAACCTGTCGACCATTCTGCGAGAGCTTCACGGTTGCGGTAACGCGTCTCGAACGAATCTCGTCGAACGCACTGGACTCACCCGTAGTTCGGTTCACGCCCTGGTCGGCGAATTGTCATCGTTTGGTTTGGTTGTCGAAGCGCGTCCGCCGCCCGACGGCAGTCCTGGCCGCCCTTCGACGGTCGTGAGCGCCAATACGACACGCAACGTGGTGATAGCGATCGAGGTGCTCGTCGATTCACTTGCCGTAGCGGCCTACGGACTGGGCGGGGTGATGGTGGAATGCGAACAGATGGAACGATCTCGGGATCGGGTGACGCCAGAACGAACCATCGCCGATGTAGGTGAGCTGTACAGACAGGTCGTTACTCGACTCGATCCGGCGTGTGCGCTGTACGGCGTTGGCATCGCCGCCCCTGGGTTGGTCCGACAGCGCGACCAAGTGGTTGTTCTTGCGCCCAATGTCGGCTGGACTGATCTGCCGCTACCCGAGCTCGTCCTGGCCGAATGCGGGCTCGACATTCCTTTGGCAGTCGAGAACGAAGCAGCACTCGCGGCGCTGGCGGAATCACGACGGGGTGCTGCGATGCATCTCGACTGTGTCCTGTGCGTGTGGGGCGAAGTCGGTATCGGCGGCGGCATCGTGTCGAACGGGCAACTGATGCAGGGCGCATCGGGCTTTGCTGGCGAGATCGGGCACCTGCCCATCAACCTCGACGGTGCCAAGTGTGGCTGCGGCGCTGTTGGCTGTCTCGAAACCGAACTCGGCGAAGAATCGTTGTTGCGTCGCACGGGAAGACCCGCCGACGGTGGGCGAGCAGCTCTGGCTGCGCTGTTCGCCGATGCCGAGGCGGGCGTGCCAGATGTGATCGCGGTGTTGGCCGAGCAGGGCCGGTGGCTCGGTATTGCCCTGGCGGGTGCGATCAACCTGCTCGATCTCGACGCCGTGGTTCTCGGTGGCCATCTGGGTGAGGCGCTGCCATTTCTGGGCGATGCCATGCATGTCGAGTTGGGCGCCCGTTCCCTGGCCTCGACAGGCCGCTCGTTGTCGATCCTGGCTGGCGCCTGCGGCCCGCATGCCCCGCTGATGGGTGCCGGTGAGCTGGCGTGGGAAAGCGCTATCGCCAGTCCACTTTCCAGCCTGACCAAGCGGGTCTTCGCCTCCGACCTGTAAAGGCGTGCACGTGCAAACAAAAGCAACCGCGAGGGACGAGCGTCTAAGTGGAGCGGAGCGGAGCGCCCCGACCGAGCTGAACAGTGCTGCGTGCCAACGCAGTTTGCGCCGTGAAGCAAGCAAACAAAAGCAACTACAGTCCCCAGATATTGTTGGCTTCGGCGGTCTTTCTTGCGGGTGGGGTCATCCATTCGGACCGGCCGTTGCGGGCCTCGCTCGAGGACACGGCTTGGAGCTTCGGCGGAAGCGTGAGTACGACTGCGGTGTCTGGCAGATCGGGTGAACCTGGTCGATTGGGTCCAACAACGGTGGGCAATGCAGCGATGGCGGCGTCTCGCGCAGCTTCATCGGCGTAGAACTCGGGTTGCTGGATCTGCTCGTACTTGTCGGCACCCATCAGGACGGCGTCGTAACCGGCGGCGATTTCGGCGACCAGTTGCTTGTCGGTCACCACCAGATGAAGCCATGGCGCGTGAGCGATGCTCGCCTCGATGACCGCGATGCGCATGGCGAAGGGCGCATGATCAGCGTCTTGCTTGGCCAGAGCCTGGCGCGAAACAACCAAGTCGATGCGGTCGAGGTTGACCGCGCGCTTGGCCATGACGGCGATGCCGAGATGGGCGATTGTCGGAGGATCGAATGAACCGGGGTAGACGCCCGCCCGTTCACCTTCATATACTGCGTCGGTCATGTTGCACAGCACGGTAGTAGTACTTAGGTAGCGCACGGTTCTTTTCCCCGTGCGCGCTTGGCCTCCCACTCGGGAGGCCGTTCTGCTTTTCGGGGTCTGACACGCTGTTGCACGCCTCAGTTCGCTTTGTACTGAGCCCAGACTCAACCAACACTTATGAAAACTCCACAAGCCAAGGCAGGTGAATAATGCAGATCAACGGAGCCCAAGCGGTGCTCAAAGCACTCGAGCATGAGGGCGTAGACACCGTATTCGGCATGCCCGGTGGTGCCATCCTGCCCGTATACGACCCACTGATCGAATCGAGTATCCGGCACGTGCTCGTGCGCCATGAACAGGGCGCAGGCCATATGGCCTCGGGATATGCCCACGCAACCGGCAAGCCCGGTGTGGCCATCGTGACCAGCGGCCCGGCCGCGACCAACATGGTGACGCCGCTACTCGACGCCATGATGGATTCGATTCCCATGGTCTGTATCACCGGCCAGGTGGCACTTCCTGCCATCGGCACCGACGCTTTCCAGGAAGCCGACACCACCGGCATCACCATGTCGGCGACCAAGCACAACTATCTGGTGACCAAGGTCGAAGACATTCCCCAGGTCATCCACGATGCGTTCCATCTGGCCACCACCGGCCGCCCCGGTCCGGTACTGGTCGACATCCCCAAGGATCTCGTGCTGCCTGACTCGGTGTTCGAATGGTACGAACCGACCGGTCATGACCTGCCGGGCTACAACCCCAAGATCAAGGGCGACGCCACTGCGATAGCCGACGCCGCCAAGATGATCGTGGCGGCCGAGCGCCCCGTGATCTACAGCGGCGGTGGGATCTTGCGTTCTCGTGCGGCAGCCGAGCTGCTGGCGCTGGCCGAGATGACGCAGATTCCTGTGGTCACCACGTTGATGAACCGCGGCGGCTTCCCCGACGAACACGATCTGAACCTGGGTATGCCCGGCATGCACGGCAACTACACCGCCGTCATGGCCATGCAGCAAGCTGACCTGCTGATCACGCTGGGCGCGCGTTTCGACGATCGTGTCACCGGTGCTCGTGACCAGTTCGCGCCCGACGCGAAGGTGATCCACGTCGACATCGATCCCGCCGAGCTGGGCAAGGTGCGTTTCGCGCATGTCCCGATCTCGGGTGATGCCAAGTCGGTCATCTCCGACATGCTGGGCGAGCTCGAGAAGTTGGGCGGCGCCAAGGCCCAGCCCAACCGAGATGCCTGGCGCCAGACACTCAGCGGGTGGCAAGAGAAGTACCCGCTGGTCTACGGCGATCATGAACCAGGCAAGCTGCTCAAGCCGCAGTTCGTGATCGAGAAGCTGGCAGAAGCCAGCCCGGCCGACACGATCCTGTGTTCTGGGGTGGGCCAGCATCAGATGTGGGCCAGCCAGTACTGGACCTTCAACCATCCCTACACATGGATCAACTCCGGTGGTCTCGGGACCATGGGTTACTCGATTCCGGCTGCGGTCGGCGCCAAGGCCGGTATGCCGGACCGCATGGTCTGGGCCGTCGACGGCGATGGCTGTTTCCAGATGACCTCGCAAGAGCTCATCACCGCTGCGGTCGAGAAGATCCCCGTCAAGGTCGCCATCTTGAACAACAGCTGGTTGGGCATGGTCCGTCAATGGCAAGAGCTTTTCTACGACGAGCGCTTCAGCGAGACTTCGTTCGGCAACGAGATCCCCAACTACAAGATGTGGTCCGAAGCCATGGGCTGCGTTGCCTTCCGCGTCGACTCGCCCGAAGAGGTCGAGCCGACTATTCAGAAGGCCAACGAGATCAACGACCGCCCGGTCGTCATCGACTTCCGTACCCAGGCCAGCGAGAACGTGTACCCCATGGTTCCCGCCGGCGCGAGCAACAGCGACGTGTTGGTCGACCCATCACAACGCGACGACGAAGGAGACTCGGCATGAGCAATCTGTCATGTGAGTACCACACCATCGTCGTGCGGGTCGAGAACAAGGCCGGTGTTCTGGCTCGGATCGCCGGGCTTTTCTCCCGCCGCGGCTTCAATATCGAGTCGCTGGCCGTCGCTCCGACCGACGACGACCGATTCAGTCGCATCACCATCGTGGTCGACGTGAGTTCGGTATCGATCGATCAGGTGGTGAAGCAGCTCGACAAGCTCATCAATGTGCTGGAGATCCAGGAACTGGACCCCGACACATCGGTCGAGCGAGAGCTCATGATGGCCACGCTCAAGGCGCCCGATGCAGAGTCGCGACGTGAGATCCTGGATCTCGTGCAGATCTTCGACGCCCAGGTGCTCAATGTCGGCTTCGACCAACTCATGGTTTCGCTGTCGGGATCCCAGCGCAGGCTCGATGACTTCGAGGCTCTCGTGAGCCGCTACGGCATTCTCGAGATCCAACGTACTGGCAAGATTGCACTCAGCGAACTCGCCAAAGTCGAATCCACGAACTGAGCAACACCCGTATCTTCTGGGTCAGACCCAGAAGATACGTTGCGGTTTGCGCTTATCTTCTGGGTCTGACCCAGGTGGTGCGCTGGTTGTCCAGTCGGTTCTGTCTCGGCGGTACCCTCCACCAGACATGCACGCTCGACTTCAGATCGTTACGGGCAAGGGTGGCGTCGGTCGATCGGCGGTGACCGCAGCTATGGCCCTGGCCGCGGCGCGTTCGGGTCTGCGGGTCCTGGCTACTGCAATGACCGACTCGAAGGGCCTGGCTGCGCATCTCGGCTTCGAGAGTCTGGACTACGACCCGACCCTGATCGAACCCAACCTGCACGCGACGGCGATCGATCGAGCCAGCGCGCTCGACGAATACCTTCGCAAACAGCTCCCTCTTGGTCGACGGGCACCGCTTCGTCCGGTGATACGCAGCCTCGAAGCCATTACCCAGACGGTTCCCGGGATCCGCGATGTTGTGACGACCGGCAAGCTGCATCAAGAGGTGGGTTCGGGCGACTGGGATCTCGTCATCGCCGACGGTCCTCCAACCGGGCAGATCATGAGTTATCTGCGAGCGTCGCAAGTGATCGCTTCGCTGATCCCGAGCGGGAAGCCCCGGGAACAGGCCGATCAGATGACAGAACTGCTGACCGCTCCCGAGTCGTCGCTGGTCATGGTGACCATCGGCGAGGAGCTACCGGTAACAGAGACCCTCGAAGCGCTTGACGAACTGAAGGACGAGGCTTTGATCACGCCCGGTGCAATGTTCGTCAACCGCACTGTGGACCCACTCGGTGTGAGCGAGTCTGTCCTCGAGACCATCGAGGATCGCGCCGCTCGCGATGCGGGGCTGCTGCATCGCGGGCTGTACGAAAACCAGCAGCGATGGCGTCGCGAACTACCCGACCATGTCACTCTGCCGTTGGTGTTCGGCGAGCGCGACCCCGCCGAGGTCGCCAGACAGTTGTCGTTGCAGGTCGGGTCATGACCGAGATCGTGCTGGTCACTGGCGCTGGTGGAGTCGGAAAGACGACGTTGGCTGCGGGCATAGGGGTCTCGGCCGCTCGCAGCGGCCGGCGAACCCTGGTGCTCACGGTCGACCCGGCACGGCGGTTGGCGACAGCGCTCGGGCTGAAGACACTCAGCAACGTCCCAAATCCCAACCCCGATCTCGACACGCTGTGGGCAGCCATGCTCGACGCTGGCGCGTCATGGGAAGCCACCGCCCACCGTCACGCGCCCAGCGAAGTAGCTGACCGGCTCATCGCCAGTCCGTTCTTCGACGCCATTGCCCGACAGTTTCCGGCTGGAGCTGCCTACGCCGCGGCCGAGGAGATGACCGAGGCGGTCGAGAATGGTGAATGGGACGTCGTCGTCGTCGACACGCCACCGTCCAGCGGCGGGATCGACTTCCTCACGGCTCCCGAGCAGATACGCACCGTGGTGGGCGGCCGGGTGCTACGAATGCTCACGGGCGGGGGCCTGCCGGGCCGAAGGTCGTTGTTCGACCTGGCTACCAAACCGGCACTGCGGGTGATGGACAGCGTTCTCGGCGGCGCGCTGATGCAAGATCTGGGCGACTTCTTGTTCGACCTTCGACACACCTACGACGGTGTCGATGCCCAGGCGAAGGTTATAGCGGCTCAACTCGAGCAGGCACACATGGTGCTCGTCACCACGACCGATCCGTCGCCGATGGCCGAGGCCGGGCGATTTGTCGACGAACGTCCGGGTAACACCAGAGATCCGCTTGTCGTTTTCAACCGCACGCTGCCCGAGGCCTGGATCGGAGCGACTAAGGCCGTGGCCCAGCCAAGGCTGGTCGAGAACCAGAGCAGGTGGGCGGCCGAAGCCGAGAACCAAAAAGATGTGAGAGCGCGTTGGCGCGCCCGACACGAACTGTCGGCGATCGACGTGCCGTGGCGAACCGAGACACCCAACCAGATCGATGCACTCGGATCTCTGGCCGAGCCGATCTGGGCGCAGCTCGACCTGGCCACCTAGGGGCGCGACCGCGATTCGTGTCCCTGCCATTCCATCGACGCCCTTGACGGCCTGGAGATATCAACTCTCAATCCCATCGCTGCGCAGGCTAGTCGGACTTGAACCAGCAGTCGGACTTGCCCCTGACGTCAGAAAGCGTTGGGTGATGGGACGGGCTATTGGTCCTCGACCAGTGACCAGAAAGCACTGACGAGTGGGTTCTTGAGGTTGCGTTTCATGGTGACGAGCCCCAGGTCGTATGGCTCGAGCTCGGGAGTCACATCGAGGACTCGCACTCGCTCGGCGAACGGGCTGTTGTCGAGAACGATCTGGGGCACAACGCCGACACCGAGTCCGAGGCTGACCATGCTGACGATGGCCTCGTTACCCGCAACCTGGGCGTAGATCTTGGGCGAAATGCCCAGCGCTCGAAACCATGCATCGACACGGTTGCGAGCGATACCGCTGGCGGCAAGAATCATCGGGACCTGGTCCCATGCGTTGTTCTCCGGCGGCAGTTGCGCAAGATCGACATCGGTCGCCTGGACCGGAGCAATGAACACCAGCGGCGATACCTGGATCGGTTTGAACAGAACGCCCGCAGGCAGCGTCGCAGGACGAGCTGCGATGGCCAGGTCCTCTTCCAGTGCCACGACGTGTTCGATGGCGTGCTGGGGGTCGCCGGTCTGGAGCATGATCTCGACCCCGGGATGCGATGGGCGAAACCGGTTCAGCAGATCGACGAGAATGCTGTGGCTCGCCGTCACCGAGCAGTACAGGCTGACTTCGCCAGCGAGCTGATCGGCCGGATCGGTTAGGTCGAAGCGGATCTGCTCCCACTGCTGCACCGCGTCGCGGGCGTAGCGCACGAATTTTTGACCCTCGGCAGTGAGTTCGACGGTGCGATTGTCGCGATCGAAAAGGGTGGTGCCGACCTCGGTCTCCAGTTGCCGGATATTGCGCGACAGCGCCGACGTGCTGATGTTGGCCCGGCTGCTGGCGCGTCCGAAGTGCAGCGTTTCACTCAGCAGCAGGAAGTGCTGCAACGTGCGAATGTCCATCCAGCAGTATGCACCGGACTGGCGGTCATGTTGCACATAACGGGATGCAGTGTTGCATATGTTTCAATTTACGAAACGTAGGGTGCGGGCTAGAATTGTGCAATGGCCAATTACTTCAACACCCTGCCGCTGCGAGAGCAACTTGCAGAGCTCGGCAAATGCCGCTTCATGCACCTCGACGAATTCGAGGACGGCGTCGAGGCACTCAAAGGCAAGAAGATGGTCATCATCGGCTGCGGTGCTCAAGGGCTGAACCAAGGCCTGAACCTGCGCGACAGCGGCCTCGACGTGTCCTACGCGCTTCGTGATGCAGCCATTGCCGAGCAACGCCAGTCGTGGAAGAACGCCACCGAGAACGGGTTCACCGTTGGCACCTACGAAGAGTTGCTGCCAACCGCCGACGTCGTCCTGAACCTGACCCCCGACAAGCAGCACAGCAGCGTGGTCGACACCATCATGCCGATGATGAAGCAGGGCTCGACGCTGTCGTACTCCCACGGCTTCAACATCGTCGAAGAAGGCATGCAGATCCGAGACGACATCACCGTGATCATGGTTGCCCCCAAGTGCCCCGGTTCCGAGGTGCGGGCCGAATACGTGCGTGGATTCGGCGTGCCCACACTGATCGCGGTGCACGAAGACAACGACCCCAACGGCGAAGGTCTGGCTCAGGCAAAGGCGTATGCCGTTGGTACCGGCGGCCACAAAGCCGGCGTGCTCCAGTCGTCGTTCATCGCCGAGGTCAAGTCCGACTTGATGGGCGAACAGACGATCTTGTGCGGCATGTTGCAGAGCGGCTCGCTGTTGTGCTTCGACAAGATGATCGAACAAGGCGTCGAGCCCGGCTATGCATCCAAGCTCATCCAATACGGATGGGAGACGGTGACCGAAGCCCTCAAATACGGCGGCGTCACCAACATGATGGACCGCCTGTCGAACCCAGCCAAGATCAAGGCATTCGACCTGTCAGAGCAGATGAAAGACATCATGCGCCCGCTCTACAACAAACACCAAGACGACATCATGACCGGCCGATTCTCCTCGGGCATGATGGACGATTGGGCCGACGACGACGCCAAGCTGCTCGGATGGCGCGCCGATACCGCCGAGACCGCCTACGAACAGACCGAAGCGGGCGACGTTGAGATCTCCGAACAGGAGTACTTCGACAACGGCATCTTGATGGTGGCCATGGTCAAGGCCGGCGTCGAACTCGCCTTCGAGACCATGACCGCCGCCGGCATCATTGCCGACTCGGCCTACTACGAGTCACTGCACGAGACGCCACTGATCGCCAACACGATCGCCCGCAAGAAGCTCTACGAGATGAACGCCACCATCTCCGACACCGCCGAATACGGCTGCTACCTGTACAACCACGCATGCGTGCCCCTGCTGGCCGACTTCATGACAGGCATCAACAGCGACGTCATCGGCAATGGCCTCGATCTCGAAGACACCGCCGTCGACAATGCCCGCCTGATCGAAGTCAACGAAGCCATTCGCAGCCATCCGGTCGAAGCCATCGGCGCCGAACTTCGCGGCTACATGGCCGACATGAAACAAATCGTCTGAGGGTAGTCCGCCATTACTCGTGCCTCGCAATGGCTGTTTTCGAGTCTGTGGGTTGTCGGTCCCGGCTGGCTGGTGATGCGGATACTGTCCGCCATTACTCGTGCCTCGCAATGGCTGTTTTCGAGTCTGTGGGTTGTCGGTCCCTGCTGGCTGGTGATGCGGATACTGTCCGCCTTTACTCGTGCCTCGCAATGGCTGTTTTCGAGTCTGTGGGTTGTCGGTCCCTGCTGCCTGGAGCTAGGACAGCGGCTCCGTGAATAGACAGAACATTTGTCTTGATGAGCTGACGGTTGATTTCGATGGACGCTTTGCACTCGACGACATCAACTGGACGATCAAAGCCGACCAGCACTGGCTGATCATCGGTTCCAACGGCTCGGGTAAATCCGCGCTGGCGGCTGTGATCGCAGGCGAGGGAAGACGCGTCTCCGGCAAGCTGTCGGGTCTGCCCGATCGAGTAGCGCTGGTGTCCTACGAGCGGCAATCCGAGCTGATCGAAGCCGAACGGCGCAAGGACGACGCTGACATACTCGACGTGATTTCCGAAGGCACGCCCGTGGCCGAGATCATCGACACCGTCTGTGTAGATGGAGAACTCGCGCAGACGCTGGTCGATGAATTGGGCCTGCGCCCGCTCATGACCAGGGCGTTCCGCAAACTCTCGACCGGTGAAACGCGCAAGGTCATGCTCATACGAGCGCTTACCAGCAATCCCCAGCTGCTGATTCTGGATGCCCCTTTCGATGGCCTCGATCGTGACTCGCTCGTCTGGCTGCAAGATCATCTTCGCAAGCTGGCCGAAGACGTTCCCATGGTGCTCGTGCTGAACCGCTTCGACGAGTGTCCCGAATTCGTGACCGATATCGCCTATGTCGACGGCGGCAAGCTTCTGCAAAAGGTGCAGCGCAACGATGCACCGGCCATGGCCGAGCTTCATCAACTGCTGCACCTGCAGACCAGCGAACTCCGGATACCCATGGCGGACCCGTCTGCCAAGCTGCCGCCGCTGGACCCCGAAGATCCTCTGGTCCGCTTGACCAACGCCACAGTCAGCTACGTCGACAACACGGTGTTCGAGAACCTGAACTGGACCATCGAAGCGAATCAGCACTGGCAGTTGAGCGGCCCCAACGGCAGCGGCAAGACGTCACTTCTGTGGTTGATCACCGGCGATCACCCGCAGTGCTACGTGAACGACATCCAGGTCTTCGGCTTCCAGCGCGGAACCGGCGAGAGCATATGGCAGATCAAGCAGTACATCGGGTACGTATCCACTGCGCTGCAGTGGGAGTATCGGGTGGGCACGGGTCTGAGAAACGTGATCATCTCGGGCTTTTACGACAGCATCGGGCTGTACACCAAGAGCACCGACGTGCAGAAAGCCATAGCCGATGACTGGCTTGCACTCTTGGGCATGACCAGCCGAGCCGACGAGCCGTTCAACACCTTGTCGCATGGCGACCAGCGTCTGGTTCTGATCGCGCGAGCGATGGTGAAACATCCCGCGTTGTTGATTCTCGACGAACCATGCTTGGGCCTCGATGACATGAATCGCCAGCTCGTGCTTGCGCTGATCGAGCGCATCTGCGAATCCGGTGAAACTGCTGTGCTCTATGTCAACCACCGGCTGGAAGATCACATTCGCGGCATCGACCATCATCTGGCGCTGGCGGCCTCGGCCGAGTGAACATGTCGCAAAGCAGCGGCACGCGGCAACTGGCCCCAAGCGTCGAACGCGCCACAGATAGATCGATCCAGGCAACTAGTCTTCGGTCATCATGCACAGGCTCTCATTCCGACGACGCGCTGCAGTCGCGATCTGCATCCTTGTGGCGCTCGCGTTGGCGGCAACTGCATGTGGCGATCCGCAGGTCCCCATCGCCCGTTCGACCAACGCCGAGTTGTTACGCGCCACCTCTGAACCGGTAGAGCCAACCGCAACGCCGCTACCCACACCAACCGCCGAACCAACTCCTGAACCGGGCGACGAGCCGACCGCCACACCACAAGCGATCGTTCAGCCCGGGTTGACCGAGGACACGGTCCGGCTTGCCGTGATCTTCGACAACGAGACCCAGGGCACCGCCGACGAACTCTTCCGCGACGCATGGTTGGGCATGCAGGCGTGGGCGAACCAGGTCAATGACAACGGCGGTCTTGGCAACCGATTCGTCGAGCTCGTACCCATCGACTCGCTCCTTTTTGATCACCGCTCCGCCCTCGAAGAGGCGTGCCGCGGAGACTTCTTCGCCATAGTCGGCTCCCAGAGCCTGGGAGACGGCGAAGGCGCCGAATTGCTCGGTACCGATCAATGCAACCTGGCAGATTTTCCCGGGCAGGTCTTCGGTCCTCGCCGAGCGGCTTCACCGGTCACCATTTTGTCGAACCCCTTTCTCAACGACATCCGCCAAGCAGGACCTGCCCGCTATCTGGTCGACACCTTCCCCGAGGCATCAGCGAACCTGGGCCTACTTCGCTATTTCGAACTCGATCTCGAAGTGGCGAACGAACGCCAACGAGAAATGTTGATCGCTCAAGGCATGGAAGTCGTGTTCGAACTGCCGGTCGAGCTCGAAGAGGACCCGGCAGATCGCATCGTCCAGCGATGGGAAGAACTCGGCGCCGAATCACTGGTGTGGGTTGCGGATCCGGGACGGCTGATCGAACTGCTCGAGGCCTTCGAGGAACCACCTGCCTTCGTGCTCTGCGACTGGGGTTGCTACAGCCAGCAGTTCCTGCTCGATGGCGGCGAAGCGGTCGAGGGTGTCTACACGTGGATAGCGCATTCGGATTTCGAGTCGCCGAACGCCCGCGGCGACCTCTTCCTCTACCGAGCAAATCTTCTCGCCGTTGCACCCGAAGCTGGCTGGAGCGAGGTGGGCCTTCAGAGCTGGATGGCTGGCAGGTTGTTCGAAGCCTCCTTCAACACGCTGCTCGAAGTCGAACCCGAGCTGCCAACCCGTGAGCAACTCATCGAGGTCTCCCAGCAGATCGACTTCTACACCGCCAACGGTGTGTTGTCCGCGACCAACCCCGGTGGCGGCCAGCCAACACCATGCTTCGTACTGATGCAGGTGCGCGACGGCCGCTGGCTGCCCGCATATCCAGAACCACCCCGCGACCTGGACTGCGAAGAGTCGAACCTCTACGAACTGGTGACATCGCGCTCACTGGGCGTTACCACCTTGTCGACAACCAGCTCAGAAGCCCAACCCACACCGGAGCCACAACCCGACCTGGAAAACCCCGAAGAAATCGAAGAATAGCTTCTTCTGTGACCGGGAGGGCAGGGGTTCGGCGACGTACCTCCCCAAAGCCTCTGACAGCCACGACCCCTGACTCAGCGGCGGACGCAGTGGTACCAAGCCCGCAAACGACAGAACGCGTTCCTGCCATCAGGTTCGGGAATTGACAAGCGAGTCCTGCGAGCGCTAGCCAAACCCACCACTCAATGGGTAAACCAAAACGTAGGGGAAGGAGGGGAAGGGGCGGTGCCGAACGACTTCCGGAGCAAGGCGCCCCAGGCGCCGACGCGGGAGGCTTGAGAGAGGTGCCGCCCCTTCCCCTCCTGGACCGTTAAGGAGAAAAGACCAGCAGTCACCAGGCTCTCCAAAGAACTACTGGCGAATCCAGATCAGAGCAATGTCGTCGACGCTGATGTCCGTCTTCTCCAGCGGCACCTCGTAGGAAGAGATGTTGTGTGCCTTGTCCTGCCACTCGAACGTGATCTCGTTGATGTCGTCGTTGACCTCTTCGGCCAATTCGTTCAGATCCTCGAGCTTGTCGTTGTAGCGATTCTGCGCCGTCGCCAGCCGCTGCTCGGCCTTGCCGGTCGCTTTGCGGCCCCGCATGATCGAGCGACCAGAGGAACGAGACCGGCGACGACCGCCGAGCAGACCACCCAGGACGTCCATGGCAGCACCGGTCCATGCCTCGTTACGGGCACTCTCCTTGTCGAATTCGAGTTCACGAATACGGTCTTCGAGTTTGGCCAGGTCGCCGTCGAGCTTGTCCTGCTTCTTGACCAGCGCGTCGCGTAGCTTGTCGATCTGTTCATCGGCCATCTCGTCGGCCAGTATCTCACAGCGAGTTTTGAACGCCGCTTCGTCTTCGCCCACGCGGCTGAACGCTTTGAGGTCAGCATTGTGGAACAGCTGCAGCGACTTGTTGCGATACAGGTGATCCTTGAACGCCGTCTTGGTCTTGGTGAAGAAGGTGCTCTTGTCGACGTCTGCATCGGGCAGAACATAGATCTGCTCGCCTGCGGGTTCGTCTTCGAAATCTCGGTCGTCGAAGTCGACCGCAAGGGCGTCATCGGGATCGATGCGAGCGCCATCGATTCGAACAATGCCCTCCCATTCGACCTCATGGCGCAAGTCGGCCTTGGTCTCGTCGTACAGCAGGTGCATGCGCACCGCCAAGCCGGGCACCAGGCGGGTGCCGGTTGGATCGAGTCCTGCTTGGCTCGCCCAGGGCGCGTCGGCCCGCACATAACGAACATCGATCCCGCTGGCCACCGGAGGCGCCACCGATGACTCGTTGTCGGCCAGCACCGGCTCAGCAGCAGGCGCGGGCGATGGCGATGCGGCCGAGCCCGACGACGACGCCGGGGTCTCGGCAGCGGCGTGGCGGCTGCGAGCATCTTCGCTCAGGGTGCTTATCTGCGCTCGCGTCAACGGACCCGCAAGATAGGACATGGCCCAGCGGGTCGAGAACAGGCGGGGCATGCCGCGCGTCGAGTGCAACACGAACTGGCGTTTGTCGAGGCTCGAAATGGTCGCGTCGAGCTCTTTGATGTCGACACCGCCGTCGGAGCGCTCCATGCCCTCGAGCAGGCGGGCCTTGTCTCGCTCTGTCTGGAGGCGCCCGATCATCCAGGTTCCGGCGTTGGAGATGGCTTTGTAGTCGATGTCGACCGGGTTCTGGGTGGACAAGACCAGACCGATACCAAACGCTCGTGCCTGCTTCAGGATCGTCAGGATGGGCTTCTTCGACGGCGGCATGGCAGTCGGGGGAACGAAACCGAAGACCTCGTCCATGTAGATCAGGACTCGCAGATCGTCGCTGCCGGGCTGGCCCCGCATCCATGTCACGACCTTGGACAGCAACAACGTAACGACGAATTGACGCTCATCATCGGACAGATGATGGATGTTGACGACCGCAGCGCGCGGATCTCCGTTTGGCTGGAACAGCATGGCCTCGATGTCCAGGGGAACACCTTCACTCCATGCGGCGAACGCGGGCGACGCCGCCAGCCCGTTGAGTTTCATCGCCAGCTTCATGCGGTCGGCTTCGGGAAACAAGGTGTCGAGCTGCATCACACCCAGCTTGCGGAACGGCGGCTTCATCACGCTCTGGATGAGCGATTCGATGGTGACAGCCGAACCCTGCGACCAGAAGTGATCGATGATGTTCGCCATCAAAATATGCTCACGGCCGCTGAGCGGGTCACTGGTGATCCCGACCAGGCCGAGCAATGACGACACCAGACCTTCGATCTCGTCTTGCTTCGACTCTTCGAAAGCTGCCGTGTCCTCGACGCCTGACGCGTCGGGTGCTTCCATCGAACCAATGACGTTGAGCGCCACACCCGCCGAAGACCCGGGGGTGTAGATCGTCATGTCGCACTTCGCGCGAAGCCGGCCGATCCGGCTGGGCTCGATACCGGATCGCTTCAACCCGGACTTCCACAATTTGGCAGTCGCGGCGGCATCGTCGTCTTCGCTGATCCAGGGCTCGAAGTCCGCGGGCGCCAAGTCCGGAAACGTGAGTAGCAGGTTGCCCATGTCTCCTTTGGGATCGATGATCAAGGTCGGAATGTCGGCGAGCAGTGCCTCTTCGAGCATCACCATGCCCAAGCCGGTCTTACCCGAGCCGGTCATTCCCACGATCACGCCGTGTGTCGTCAGGTTCGACGCGTCGTAGAGGGTGGCCTGGTCCTGGGCATCACTGCCCAAGTACAACTCACCAGGAGCCATCGGATCGGGTAGTTCTGTCGTCATCGATACATCTCCATTTCGCCCGAGTGTAGAGAAGCCGAGCCGATCACATGGATTTCGGCGACCTTCATTTGGTCGATTTCGTTACAAATTGTTGTTGTCCTCCTAGCCTTGGGATGGCAAACACCCAAAAGGAGGACCCCATGGGTCTACTTGACAAGATCAAGGACATGGTTGGCGGCAACGCCGACAAAGTAAAGGGCGGTCTGGACAAAGCTAGCGACATGGTCGATGAAAAGACCGGCGGCAAGTTCAGCGACAAGATCGACATGGCCCAGGAAAAGATCGGCGACGTGATCGACGGTCAGGCCGGCGAAGGCGAAGCCTAAACATGCAGATCGGACCGCAGGGTCCGTATTGAAACGAACGAATGGCTGCTCTCGCAGGAGAGCAGCCATTCGACGTTTTCAGTGGCGTATAGGGTCCGTTGGACAGCAGCCTCGCCAGACCCAGATCCAGATCCGCCACTCAGTTCTCAGCTAGAGATCGGCGAGTTCAGCGAACTGCTGTCGGCGCGAAGCTTCGAGGGCCGCGATCCAGGCTGCGTCGTCTACTTCTGCGCCATCGTTCCATTCGGGAAGCAGAGGATCTGTTGATTGGTCTTCGTTCCTCATGCATCCATTCAAGGCGCGAAACGTATGTCTCGGGTTTCGGTTCGATGTCAGTGCCGTGACAGTTACCCGCGCCTCTGATGGCGGGCGCTCATGGGAAGGGCGTTGGTTCTTCGAAGATCCAGCCATCGGGCAGCATTGCTAAACGATGCCGGGGTCCGAGCGCATCGAGGGCACCGCTGTCGTAACCAGCGTCGCCGTGCCACATCACGATCGCCGGTTCTTTGCTGGCCATCTTGGTGAGATAGAACGGCGGCTCACGATCGCTGATTGCTTGCAGCGCGTCATGCGTGGTCGTGAACGAAGACAGGTGCTTGAGCGTGATCCAGGTGGGTGGGACGAGCATCACCTCGCCTGCGGCGTGTTTTTCCAATGCCTCAGCCGGGGTCACCCACAAGTGGTCCACGATCTCGCCGCCGTCGATAGTCACGTCGCCGTCGACGCCTTGGGGGGCCTCGGTGGCATAGAACCACGTTGCGAACCGTCGGGGCACGACGGTGGGAGGCATCCAGTGAGAAAAAGGCAACAGACCGGCCTCGTCGACAACGAGGTCGGCTTCTTCGAGCGCCTCTCGACATGCGGCGCGACGACTGGCAGCGACGATGTCGTCATCGCCATGAAAGTCTTCGGGATCGACCTTGCCGCCGGGAAAGACCCAGTTGCTGGCGAACGTGCCTTTTGCGTTTCGCTGCACCATCAGGATCTCGGGGCCGCCCTCGCCATCGCGGAGCGCCAGCACCGTTGCTGCGGGTGTACCCGGATTCTCGGCGTCGTGCGTTTCGATCCATGCGGCGAAACGTTCAGAGAGTGAAGTCATCGCCGATGAACTTACAACGGTAATGCCGACGACGGAAAGTGTGCGAGCAATGCGACACTGTGCGGGTGGCCATCGAACACGAGCAGGTGCAATTCCGAACCAATGATCGCAGCGAAGTGGTTGCGGCGATCCAAGGGATATCCGAACGCGCCAATGGCCGGGAGTGGGTCACCATTTCGCCATGGGTCGATCCGGAGCATCTGCCGGTTGTGAGCATGCTCCGACGCATCTTTTCCGCCCGGGGCTCAAAGGTCCCCGAGGTCACGTGGGTGCCCGCTCAGGGTCGCGAACCAGCACAGTTCGGGCTGCTGCATTCCCGCGGTGCCAAAGCGCACGAGCTGCTCATCGAGGCCAACGCCAACATCCCGCCGACGTGGATCAAGGTCAGCGACCACTCCAAGCGCGGACTGCTCTTCGGTGTGCACCCCGATACGACGCCCGACCAAGTCATCGCGTTTGCCATCGAAGCCGCCGAGGTCATGGCTGAGGTCCCGACCGATGATCGATGGATTGCTCAGGTCTCGACCGTGAAGCGCTGAGAGACGCTGCTGCTCAGTTGTCCATGAGCGCGTTGCGTAACGCATACTCGTCGAGGATGATGATGCGGCCCCGAGCGGTCTTGATCGCGCCCTCGCGACGCAGCTCTCCGAGTGCTTTCGATGTCCACTCACGGCTGGCATCGATGAACTGAGCCAGCTCTGACTGGGTGAGTTCCACTACCCCGTCTCGTTCGCTTCGGGTGCTGAGCTCGAGCAGGCGTTGTGCAATACGAGCCTTGACCGAGCGGCCGCCGAGCATGGACCGTTGCGTCATCTCATTCAAGCGTCTGCTCTGCATCCGCAGCAGGGCCAGTGCCACGCTGGGATGGGCCTCGAGATAGTGGGTGAAGCGGGTGGCACTCACCATGACTGTCGTAGTGGGCTCGACGGCGACAACATCGGCGGAACGGCGTTCGTTATTGAGGGTCGCCATGTCACCGATGAAAACACCCGGTGCGCGCAGACCGAATACCGATTCGGTGCCGCTCTCGGACACCACGACGATCTTCACCAGACCCGAGGTGACGTAGAAGACTTCCTTCGACTGGTCGCCGATACTGACCAGACGGTGACCGGGGAGGAATCGCTTCTCGACCCCGACCTGTCGGAGCGCAACCAGTTCGGCGGGCAGCAGCAGAGGATGAAGAGGTCGCTCAACCATGGCGGTGGTCCATCGCGCTCGGAGCTGGTGATTCAGCCATGTTGGACCGTAACCGTCATGACCAGGTCGTCGAAAGTCGGTTCGCCGATCCCATCGCTACATCGTAAGGTATGCACGTCACCCCAGGTCTCGATGATCATGCCGGCGTTTCCCAACCACGATGAGTCGACACCATCGAACGACCAGCCGTTCCAGATGTCAAGCGAGCGGATCTTTCGCCCGACAACCTGTATCGAGAGCTGCTCGGGTGAGGTGTGGGTCCAGATCGCCATGGGGGACACAACGACACCGTTGGCTCGCAGCCCGCCCTTGTCGGTGGCCAGCTTGAGCGCCTGTGCCCGCAGTGGTGACGCCGAGACTCGGGTGACCAAGAGCGAGTCGCCGTCTTTGACGTTCAGTTGGAAGAGCGAGTGGACTTGCTTGCCTTGCCACTTCGTTTTGCGGCCGTTACCGCTGCGAAATGCCTCGGCCAAACTGCTCACGATGCATTCCAGGGATCGACGGCGTCGTCGGGCCAGCGCATGCGCACATCGACGCGCTGCGAGGCCTGGCGCAAGCCGGTCAGTTGCATGGCTTCGGTCTTGCCATTTCGGGGATTGATGCGGCGGGGAGCTTTCCCCTGCGCCATGCGAGCCAGTTCGTCTTTGTTGAAGTGCGAATCGACGCTCGCTCCTGCGGTGGCCATCCAGAACCGTTCGGCTTTGGTGGCGAGACTCGGCTTCTGATCATTGACGGTGGTGTCGAGCGCCATGGCGGGATTCCACGCCTGCTCGGCAGCTGGCGCTTCGGCCTGCGCAGCACCGGTTCCAGCGATTGCGGATCGGGCGAAAAGACCGCCACCAGCGGCGGCAGAGCCAGCGAGCAAGTCGTTGTTGGTGCCCTCGCGCTGCTGGCTCGAATGGCCAGAGCCGACATCGCCAAGGCTGTCGGTGAACGCGGACCGACTCGCCGCCGACGATGCCGCCAGCGCGGGGTCGAGCTTCGCAACTTGTCGCGGCGGTGGTTGGGTCGGTACCACCACAGTCGGGTCGGCGCGGTCTTCGACATCGGCGGTGGCTGCGTGGTGGTCGGCGGGATCCAATGGGGTGTAGCCAGACATCTGGCCGTACGGCGGTGGGTATACCCCCGGCTGGGGATGGGGCAGTGTGGCGACATAGGGCGGTTGGTACCCGGACTCGATGGCGTCGAGCGCCTCGAAGTTGGTGTTGCCGTATTCGTCGATCGGGAGCTTCTCATCGTCGAACCGGTACATGCGAGGAATGAACCGGCGATTCTTGAGCGGTTTGCCGACCCAGTCGATACCGATCGTCACGAGCGCGATCAATGCCATCAAGGCGCTGAACACGATCAGAATCTCGGCGGTACTCATGGGGGCTCTCGGTGAGGTCGAACTTCACGGAAGAATCTACTCTGTCCACATGCCTTCCCAGACGCAGCTCAGTCGGTCGATCGCAGGACGGGTCGCCGTGGTGACCGGTGCGGGGTCGGGAATGGGGTTCGCCACCGCAGTTCTGCTGTTGGACGAGGGCGCCTCGGTGGTCGCTGTGGATCGAGACGCCAACGGGCTTCGCGCACTCGCCGAATCGGTTTCTTCGGGCGCAGCGCTCGAAACCGTGGTCGCCGATCTGATCGACTCGTCGGCACCGTACGACATCGTCGAGGCATGCCATAGCGCATTCGGGCCGATCGACATCTTGATCAATGCCGCAGGTGTGTCGTTTCCCGTGGAGCTCGATGACGAAGGATTTGCTGATGCCTGGCAACGCACGTTTGCCGTCAACGTAGATGCTCCTGCCCATCTGATCGCCGCCTGCCTTGCGGACCTGCGGCGAAACGGCGACGGCAGGGTCGTGAACATTGCGTCGACCGAGGGATTGGGCGCAACGGCACCCATGGCGCCGTACACCGCGAGCAAACATGCCGTCGTCGGGCTGACCAAGTCGCTTTCGGTCGAGCTCGGACCCGCGGGCGTGACGGTGAACTGTATTTGTCCGGGTCCCATCAACACCGGGATGACGGCGGACATCAAGGAGGAGCACAAGGCCATCTACGCACGGCGAAGAACGGCACTACGTCGCTATGGCGAACCAGAAGAAGTTGCCCACATGATTCTGTCGCTGGTCCTACCTGCCGCGTCGTTCACGACCGGCGCAATCCTGACGGTCGACGGCGGACTCTCGATCCGCAGCAACTGACAGCAGTTCGTTCGGGTCCAAGCGGCTAGCAGGTGCGGAAGAATGCTGGCGGATGCCAGAGCGGCCAGGCGTCGGATGGATGGTCGTTCTGGCGCCGGCACGTGTTTTCCCGCACCCTGCGAGGGCACGTGTGCACTGTTGGCTAAGCCTCTCCGTAGTTCAGTAGTAGTACGGGAACGCAGACCAGTCGGGGTCGCGCTTTTCCAGGAAGCTGTCGCGGCCTTCTTGGGCTTCGTCGGTCATGTAGGCCAGTCGGGTCGCTTCGCCGGCGAAGACCTGCTGACCCACCAGGCCATCGTCGATCAGGTTCAGCGCGAACTTGGCCATGCGCTGCGCCGTCGGGCTCTTGCTGCAGATCTCGCGGCACCACTGCAGCGCCTCTGCTTCGAGCCGTGCATGGGGAACCACGGCGTTCACAACACCCTGAGCATGTGCCTCGGCCGCAGTGTAAGTGCGGCCGAGAAAGAAGATCTCGCGTGCAAACTTCTGGCCGACCTGGCGGGCGAGTAGCGCCGACCCGAAGCCACCGTCGAAACTGGCTACATCGGTGTCGGTCTGTTTGAAGCGTGCGTGTTCTTCGCTCGCAATTGTCAGATCACAGGTCACATGCAGACTGTGTCCACCGCCAGCGGCCCAACCAGGCACCACGGCAATGACAACCTTGGGCATGAAACGAATGAGCCGTTGCACTTCGAGAATGTGTAGGCGACCGCTGCGCCCGGGGTCGATGGCGTCGGCGGTCTCGGCGTTGTCCTCGGTGTACCGGTAGCCGTCCTTGCCCCGAATGCGCTGGTCGCCACCCGAGCAGAAAGCCCAACCTCCGTCCTTCGGTGATGGGCCGTTGCCGGTGAGCAGCACACAGCCGATGTCACTGCTCTGGCGGGCATGGTCGAACGCCCGGTACAGCTCATCGACCGTGTGAGGTCGAAAGGCGTTGCGAATCTCGGGTCGATTGAAGGCTATTCGCACCGCAGGAACGTCGTTCGCCCGGTGATAGGTGATATCGGTGAAGTCGAAGCCGGGCACGGCCGACCAGAGGTCAGCATCGAAGATCTCAGAAACCATGATCCGAAACTAGAACATCGAACAGCGTGGGGACCGGTTCTTCAGACCCGCGGGTGATCAAGAAGAACGGTCTTCATCGCACCCCGGTTCAGCGGCCGTTATTCATCGCCCCGTTCATCGCCCACGGGTGAATAGTTCAGAAGGCGACTTCTTCGACTTCGCCCAGTTCCCAGAACTCATGGTTCTCGACCCACTCGGTCTCGCTGGCTTCTTGCAGAAGCTGTGAGGTGTCGGCGGCTCGGGCGATGCGACGATGACGGCCGAACAGCTCGCTGTACAGCCCACTGGTGACAAGCATTCCCATGATGGAGGCTTGTGAGGCAATGAAGCATGCAACAAGAACGGCGGACCAAGACATCGACTGATGAATCTATTGGGTGGGTGTGACATCCTCAAGCTTTGGCTGTTGCTGGTGGGGTTTATGGGGCCATGGTTATCCACAGTTAACTGCTGAGGGGTAAATTTCTTCGAATCCGCCTCCTTAGAACTACGCTGCCTTCACGTCGATATGCAAGGGAACACGCGTGGCGCCACTATCGGGACTCAAGGTGATCGAGGCAGCGAGCTTCTTGTCGGGGCCCATGGCCGGCATGATGCTCGCTGATCTGGGAGCCGCTGTCGTCAAGGTCGAGCCCCCACGCGGCGACCCCTATCGCCGCTTCGGCAAGCCCTACGGCGACTCGTCGCTCCTGTTCAAGGCCACCAACACCAACAAGACCAGCATCGCTCTCGACCTCAAATCCCCCGACGGCGTCGCTGCGCTGTTCGAACTCATGGCCGACGCCGACGTGTTGATCACGAACTGGCGCCCGTCGGTCGCACCCAAGATGGGGTTGACGCCCGAGCGGCTACGAGCAGACTTTCCGCAGCTGATCTGGTGCCGGGTCTCGGGTTATGGCCAGGACGGCCCTCGATCCGGTCTGCCGGCCTACGACGGCATCGTGCAAGCACGCTCCGGCGCTGCGATCTCGGGAACCGACACACCCATGAACACCAACAACAATGTCGCCGACAAGGTCTCGGCCATGTTTGCCGCCCAGACGATCACCGCTGCGCTGCACCAACGGGAGCGCACAGGCACTGGTTCCATCTGTGACATGGCCATGGTCGACGCCATGGCTTATTTCTACGGGGCCGATATCAGTGCTGGCCATCGGGTCGTGGGCGCCGAGCCCGACAGCGACGTTGCGGTCCAGGTGCTGAGTGACTCGAACTTCGAGACCGCCGAGGGGTATCTGACCCTGGCGCCGGTAACCGGGCGCCAGCTACGCCGCGCCATGGAATCTGCCGGCTGCGGCGAGTCCTTCGGCGACGTGATGGATGCGCCTCGAGCCGAGACGTTCAACGTGTTCGCAGCCCATATCGGCCCCAAACTCATGGAACGCGCTGCCGTTGAATGGGAAGATATTTTTGCCACCAACGATGTACCAGCGGCGGCAGTGCGAGATTTCGCCCAGCACATCCAAGATCCCCAGACGATCCACAACGGGACCTATCGGCCGGTGCCGGATCCGTCGCTGGGCGCCGATTGGCAGATGGTTCAGTTCCCGGCCTTCTTCGACGGCCAGCGAGCCGATACGGCAAACTTGCCATCACCGACCATCGGCTCAACCGAACTGAACAGCGACCCCGGGTGATCTTGCGGTGATCTTGCGGTGGGCGAAGGAGTTCTTCCCGACTCATGCACTCGGCCCTGGTGCACGATCAGTCGGTGATGGGTGCCTGGATGGTCGGGTCGACGGTCGGTAGGGGAGTGGGGACGACCCGCTCGAGGAACAGGCCACATTCATCGAGCGCATACTGATCGAGTGCGGCCGACGTCTGCGCCAACAACTCTTCATTCTCGGCAATGACGTCTCGGCGCTCGTCACGGGCGGCCCGCTGGTAGGAGCGAAAGAACGTGAGCAGGGACCGAGTGGTGGTGGCGATTTCTTCTGGCGCTCGGTCGTGTAGCTCGGCGAGTTCGATCACGACACCATCGATGCGAGCCGGATCACCCGGGACAAGTGCCGATTCCACGCCAGCGGGTCCCGTGACTTCGCCGAGCTTCTCGCAAAAGTCGGCTGAGGTGGTGTCGGGTCCAGAGCAGGCCGCAGCGAACACCGACACCGCAAGCACCAGCGCGGTAACGCCATGCCTGCGAGGGTTGGTCAAGACATGACCTCGGTGGCGCGCCGACGCAGGTCGGCGACTGCGTGGCCGAGACCTTCGGGATCGCGATACAGGGCGCTGCCGGCAATGAAATAGTTGGCGCCCGCGGTGGCAGCGCCGGTGATGGTGCTCGGCCCGATGCCGCCATCGACTTCGATGTCCACGTCGTGTCCGCCCTGTTCGATCAGGGCGCGCAACGCGGCGACCTTGGGCTCCATGGTCGAGATGTAGGGCTGACCTCCGAATCCGGGGTTCACGGTCATGACCAGCACCATGTCGAGCATGTCGAGCACATGCATGATCTGGGTCACCGGGGTCGATGGATTCAATGCCACCGCCGGGCTGGCACCGAGTTCGCGGATATGTCCCAGGGTTCGGTGCAGGTGATCACAGGCCTCGGCATGAACGATCAACATCTCGCAACCGGCTTCCACATACAGGTGGGCAAGCTCGTCGGGTTTCTCGACCATGAGATGGGCTTCGAATGGGCGATCGGTGCGGTCGCGCACCGATGCGATCACGTCGGGTCCAAAGGTCAGGTTGGGCACGAACCGGCCATCCATGACATCGAACTGAAACCGATCGACACCCGCCTCGTGCAGCGCAACCACTTCGTCGCCGAGCCGGCTGAAGTCAGCAGGAAGAACCGAGGGAATGATGGCGAGGGGCCGGTTTGAAGTCACGCCGATGAAGTTAGTTCAGCGTTGCCGTCGTGAATCGCCACCGCCGCCACTTTCTGTGCGTAACCTCGCCACGTGACAATGGGTTCAAACGAGACGGTCGCCCAGGTTCGAACCGAACGTATGGCCACCGGCGGAGAAGCGGTCGCCCGGCTCGGCGATGGCCGGGTGGTCTTTGTAGCCGGGGCGTTGGCTGAAGAGTCAGTGCAGATCGAGATCACCGAATCGAAGAAACGCTTTGCCCGCGGCCATGTCGTCGAGGTGGTCGAGTCATCGCCGCATCGCATCGAAGCCCCGTGCGTTCATGCCCGATCGGGCGAGTGCGGCGGCTGCGACTGGATGCACATAATGCTGCCCGAACAGCGGGCCTACAAAGAGGCCATCGTGGTCGAGCAGCTGCAACGACTCGGTACGGTCGATCAGCCCGTGGTGTCGAGCCCCGAGTTCGCGCGAGGCCATCGCACCACGGTTCGGTGTCAGATCACCGATGGGCGAGCTGGTTACCGAGCGCGCCGCAGCGATCGTTCGTTCGTGGCCGACGAATGCGGAGCTGTCGATCCGCGGCTCGAAGAAGTGCTGGTGCACGGTCGTTTCGGCGACGCCTCCAAGATCACATTGCGTCTGGGCAGCGCAACCAACGAACGCATGCTCATCACCGACGGCGCTGTCGGCGGGGTGAAGGTTCCCCGCGATGTCATGGTTGTGCCTGCAGGCAACCCGGGCACCGCCGCCATCCACGAGGTCGTCGCCGCAAAGACGTGGCGGGTGTCAGCGAACTCGTTCTTCCAGACGTCGCATGCGGGGGCCGAGGTCCTCGTGGCTGCGGTGAGTCGGGCGCTGGGGGAGAGCACAGGGCCGCTGCTCGATCTCTACGCCGGGGTGGGATTGCTCGGGGGAGCAGCCGCAGCCGGCCGTGTTGTGTGCTCTGTCGAGTCCAGTCCATCGTCGGTCGAAGATGCTCGTCACAACCTGGGCCCCGATGTTCGGGTGGTGCGGGCGCGAGTCGAACAGTGGACGCCTCAACCGTGCGGCACCGTCATCGCCGATCCGGCCCGCCGTGGTCTGGGCAAAGACGGCGTGCGGGTCGTCGAAGGCACTCGTGCTGATCACCTGGTGCTGGTCAGCTGTGATCCGGCCTCATTGGGCCGTGACGCAGGGTTGCTGCTCCAGCACGGCTGGCGTCATGAAGGCGCCGAGGTCATCGACATGTTCCCCGACACATCGCGTATCGAAGTGGTGAGCACGTTCCGTCGATAGCCAGGCGACAGGGCTCCTAACCCAAATGTGACGACGCCCAGCATCAACAGGTTCGCTTCAGCTGACACCGCTGATCACGTGTGGGCGCGGTGCTGTCGTGGTCGTGGTCGGTGAGATCGTCAGCCGTTGAAGACTTCGTCGGCGTTGCGCTCTTCCAAGCCGGAAAGGAACTCGTGACCTGCTTGTCAGCGGACCCGTCGGTGAAATCCCACATGGCCGAGAAGCTCATGCTTTCGGACCCACGCGCTTGGATCTTGCGAGCTTGGCCACCGGCATCAGCGATCATGCGCTGCGCGGACCCGGTCATGGTCCGAGATCGACACCGGGGCTCGAGGTCGGATTCATCGTGACGGCGTTGAGAGCGTCATGGTCGACGGTCGGCAATGCCTCGGCAAGGGACTGGGGGGACAGAGTCAGCGCTCGGTGAGCGCGGGGCGGAAGCAAAGCCGGGCATGTCGGTGTCGAGATCAATGGGGTCGGGCCAGTTACCCATGACATCTATGGTTCGCAGGCTGTCGCCGCTCACGCGGTGTACACCCTCGGTGATGGAGGAATCATTGCTCGGAATCTGCATCGTGTACTCCCTTTGCCGTACTTGAGTCGGCCACGACCAGCTGGATATGAGGTGTTGTTGCCTGATTCATCGGTCGTGGGGCGAAGGCATCAGCCTGATAGGCGATATGACGCACTTCTGCGCACCGACGATCGAGATCGCACCTACTGTGGTTTTTCTCACATTGAGTGGTTTGCATCGGAGGGCCAGGGGGTCCGAGGCCAGCCCCGCTGTCGCACCCCGCCGACAAGATTGCCTATGGCGTTCGACGCCCCACTATCTTTTGCACCCATGACCATCCTTGTCGAGAACCATGACCGAGTTGCAGTTATCACGCTGAACGACCCCGACCGTCGAAATACCGTCACTGCCCCGATGAATACCGCGCTCATTCAGGCGGTCGCCGACGCCGAAGCCGACGACGGGATCGGCGCCATTGTCTTGACCGGCGCAGGACGCGGTTTCTGTGCCGGTGCCCATCTCGATGACCTGCTCGGCGCACAGAACGCCGATGAGTTGGCCGCGATCTATACCGGATTCCTGGCTGTTGCCCACTCGACGTTGCCGACCATTGCTGCCGTCAACGGTTCCGCTGTCGGCGCTGGAATGAACCTTGCGTTGGCGTGCGACATGATTCTGGCCGGTGAGTCCGCCAAGTTCGACTCACGATTCCACCAGATCGCCATTCACTCCGGCGGAGGTCACACCTGGCGACTTCGAAACAAGACCGACGAACAGACGGCCAAAGCCATGGTCATTTTCGGCGAGCGATTGTCGGGCCAACAGGCGGCCGATGCCGGGCTTGCCTGGAAATGTGTCGCCGACGAGGATCTGCTCAGCACAGCAATCGACTACGCCACTACCGCCGCCGCCGCGCCCAAGGCACTGGTGGCCAAAACCAAGGACACATTCTCGAAGCTCGACACCATTGGTGTGTCCCAAGAGTCGGTGGACCTGGAGACAGCACCGCAGTTCTGGGCCATGCAACAACCCGAGTTCAAAGAATTCGTAGCCAACCTGAAAGCCCAGATCGCCGCCAAGAAGAAGTAGGGCGGAGCATCACGGGTGTCGGTACAGAAGTGCGCCCCAGTGCGCGCCGGCGCCGAATGCGGTGAAGCACACCAATGCACCCGACGGGATGCGTCCGTCTTGGCGTAGCTCGTGAAACATCATGGGCAAGGTGGCGGCAGTGGTGTTGCCATATCGGGCGATGTTGCTGGGAATGATGGTCGCGTCGACGCCCAGTTCCTTGCGCACTGAATCGAGGATGCGCTCGTTGGCCTGATGGGCGACAACCACATCGATGTCCCCAACGTCTATGCCGGCGTCGTGCGCCACATGGCGCACGGCCTCGGGCATGCGCCGCGCGGCCTGGCGAAACAGCTCGAGACCATTGAAGGTCGGTAGATGCAAACCAGCCTCGACTTGCGCAACATCGAGCCAGGGCTGATGCTTGAACCCTGCGGCTCGCACCCGGATCAGATCGGCCAGCGCGCCGTCGGTGTTCAACACGCTGCTGAGCACGCCGGGCGCGTCGGCTTGAGCTCGCATCACTATCGCCCCGGCACCGTCGCCGAACAACACACTCCAGCCCCGGTTGGCGTCGGCCAACGCCTGGGCATCGGGGGTGGGAGGTCCGCTGCGTTCGCCTCTCAGGATCTCCCACGACGATCCGTAAGGCAAGTATCCGGCGTGGCTCTCGGCCCCGACCAGTAACACCGTCTTGGCCCGTCCCGTCACGATTGCAGCGTCGGCCATATCGATGCCGTAGAGGAATCCGCTGCATTGCTGGCGGATGTCGAAGGCGCCAATGGGCCCGAGGCCCAGCCCGTGCTGCACCGTGGGTGCAATTCCGGGAACGAATTCGTCGGGGGTCATCGTGGCGGTGATGAGCAGGTCAACATCTGCGGCTGCGACACCCGCATCGGCGAGCGCCGAAGTGCAGGCCTGCATGGCCAGGTCCGATGCCCCGATGCCGGGCGCACAGTAGTGACGCTGCTCGACACCGGTGCGCTTGACGATCCACTCGTTGGTGGTGTCCATGATCTGCTCGAGATCATGATTTGAGACGACGTGAGGGGGCACCGTCATGCCCGAGCCGATTATTGCTGAACCCATTGTCTCAAATCGTAGTCTGTATGACCCGGTAGCGCTCACCGGCCAGGTATCGAGTAACTTTCGTCCATGCGATTCGACGACATAGATGCCATCAACGCTTCGATCAGTGACGAGTTCAATGATTGGGGACCGACCTTCGAGATGACCCAGGAGAAGGTCAACCAGTTTGCCGAACTCACGGGCGATCATCAGTGGATCCATATCGACGTCGAGCGTGCGAATAAGGGCCCATTTGGCGGCCCGATAGCTCACGGATTCTTTACGCTCAGCCTGATGGCATCGATCGTGAAGCTGCCGGTCGAGCTCGAAGGTGTGTCGAACGGCGTGAACTACGGCGCCAACAAGTTGCGGTTCTTGTCACCCGTGCCAGTGCCATCAACCCTGCATGCGAGATCTCGCCTGCTCAAGGCCGAAGCCAAGGGGCCCGGAACCTTGCTCACGAGCGAAGCCGTCATCCATGTCGTGGGCAACGAGAAGCCAGCGGTTCTCTACGAAATGCTCACCCTGATGATGTAGACCCGCTCGTAGATCTGTGTGGTTGCGCTATGCGTGCTGGGGCTCACGGTGGCAGCGAGTGTCGTCGAGTTGTGAGAGCAGAGCAGTCGCGGTCAGTGCAATTGCGGCGGCGGCGACCACGATGAACGTGATCCAGCGGGCATCACCAGTACGTTCCAGAATGATGCCGCCAAGGATCGGACCCGGGGATCCAACCAGCAGCAGCACCGCACCGTAGACACCCATGGTTGCGCCCAGGCGATCGCGCGGAAAGAGCTGTTCGCCCTTCATTCCTTGAAGAGGGCTGAACGCGCCGATACCGAAACCGGCAACGACAGCAAATGCGACGGAGACCGGCACATTGCCCGCTACTGCCAGTAGTGCGCCACCGATGGTCATGGCCGCAAACGCCACCATGAGTGCTCGGTCACGACCGAGCCAGTTGACCAACGGTGTCAGTGGTAGTCGGCCGCCCAGCTGAAAGAAACCTCGTAGCCCCGCCATCGATGCCGCCGTCGCGCTGCCGAGTCCGGCTGCCGTCATGATCGGCACTTGGAAAACCAGCATGGTCGACATGGCCATACCGCCGAAGCCGACAGCGATCGTGAACAAGCGTGGAGCCGGGGCGGAGACGGTCGACGCCAGAACTGCCAGCACCGAGGGTCGGTCCGTCGACTCGACCGGGGCCGTCGATGGCAACACGAGCGCGGCGATCAGAAACGCAACACCGGCCACCCCCGCCAGCACGCGCACGGCCGCTCGCCACCCGAACTCGGATTGCAGCCATTCGGCACTCGGCAGAAAGATCGCCGAAGCGAAGGCTCCCCAGATCGTCAGTACAGCGATGGCTCGAGCGGGTTCATCGGGGTTGAGCCGAACCGCTGTGGTCATAGTGACGTGGTAGAAGCCAAGTGATCCGAATGCCGCTAGCCCCAGGGCTGAACCAACAAAGAACGTGCTGATGCTGTTCGCCGATGCTGCAAGCAGGAGTGCAGCGGTGCCGATGCCGCCGCCGATGAGGAACACGGGACGATGCCCGGCCCGGTCGAGCAGTCGCCCGCCGAAGAGTGCAAATGCGCCGATCAGTATCGTGCCCGCCGAGAACGATGTTGCCAGCGTGGATTCGCGCCATCCGGTATCGGCCTGGATTGGTTCGAGTAGCACGCCGAACGAGTAGTACCACGAGCCGTAGGCGCAGATCGTGAGCACGCCCAAGATGGCGATCGAAGGATGATCGATCTTGGCGGCGGGCACATCGAGACGCTAGCCGCTGTCTGTACCGGGATCTCAGGGTTCGTTCCTTCGCCCTGACGCGTCCGGTTCGAGCCAGTGGCAGTTCATCTCGTAGTGTCGGTGCATGGACTTCAACATCCCGGCCGAGATTCAGCAACTGCTCGATGAACTGGATCAATTCATCGAGGACGAGATCAAGCCTCTCGAACGAGAGAACGACAACATCCGGTTCTTCGACCATCGGCGTGAAGACAGCCGCACGGATTGGCACCGCGAGGGGTGGCCGAACGAAGAGTGGGAGCAGCTGCTCAAGGAGATGAAGCGCCGCGCCGACAAGGCGGGCTTCTTGCGGTGGCATCTGCCCGAGCGGTTCGGCGGCAGTAGTGGCTCGAACCTGGGAATGGCGATCATCCGCGAGCACCTGGCCGCCAAGGGTCTCGGGTTGCACAACGACCTGCAGAACGAATCGTCGATCGTGGGCAACTTTCCCACGGTGTTGATGATGGAGAAGTACGGCTCACAGGCACAACAGGACGAGTGGATTCCCAAGATGCTCGAGGGCAACGCCCGCATCGGTTTCGGCCTGACCGAGCCCATGTTCGGCACCGATGCCACCCGCATGGAAACCAACGCCTACAAAGACGGCGACGAATGGGTCATCAACGGTGCCAAGCGTTGGAACACCGGCATGCACGCCGCCACCCACGACTACATCTTCTGTCGCACCTCGGGCAAGCCCGGCGAGGCCGCAGGCATCTCCAACTTCATCGTGCCGGTCGATTCACCGGGCTTCAAGGTCGAGTTCATGTGGTGGACCTACAACATGCCGACCGACCATGCCGAGGTCACGCTTACCGACGTGCGAGTCAAAGAGTCCGACATGCTCGGACCCGAGGGGCAAGGCCTGGCCACGGCCCAACTGTTTGTGCACGAGAATCGCATCCGCCAGGCTGCTTCGAGCCTGGGCGCCGCGCAATATTGCATCAACGAGGCAGTCAAGTACGCCCGCGAACGTGTGATCCATGAGCGAGCGCTTTCGGTCAATCAGGCTATTCAGTTTCCGCTGGTCGAGTTACACACACAAGCCGCCATGTTGCGTGAACTCATTCGCAAAACGGCATGGCAGCTCGACCAGGTCGAACATGGCACCGAGATCTCGGACAAGGTCGCCATGTGCAACTATCAAGCGAACCGGCTGGTGGGCGAGGCGGCAGACAAGGCCATACAGGTGCATGGAGGGATCGGCTACAGCCGACACATGCCATTCGAACACATCTTTCGACACCATCGCCGGTACCGCATCACCGAAGGTTCCGAAGAGATGCAGATGCGTCGAGTCGGCCAGTACCTGTTCGGTTACGGCGGAAGCAGCGACATGTTCGAGACCCCGTCTTTCGCCAGTCGTTTTAACAAGGTCCAACGAGGCGCCCCCGCCAGCTGGCTCGACGAGGGGTAGTCCGCGTTGCTCGCTCCGCTCGCATTGCTGTTTTCTAGCCATGGCGTCGTCGGTCCTAGACCGCTTCGCTTCCTGGGTTGGCGAGGGGGTAGTCCGCATTGCTCGCTCCGCTCGCCTTGCGGTTTTCTGGCCACGGCGTCGTCGGTCCCAGACCGCTTCGCTTCCTGGGTTGGCGAGGGGGTAGTCCGCATTGCTCGCTCCGCTCGCCTTGCTGTTTTCTGGCCACGGCGTCGTCGGTCCCAGACCGCTTCGCTAGCTGGGTTGGCGAGGGGAGTTATGGTTGCTGAACGACAGGAGATCGGCTCGAGAACCTTGGAGATTGCGATGACGCGAAAGAACGTTGCTTCGGGAAGTCCATTCGAGGATGTGCATGGCTATTGCCGGGCGGTGCGAGTGGGGAATCACGTGCATGTTGCCGGCACCTGCGCCGCTATGGATGCGCTGGACGGGACTGACAGCTATGCACAGTCGGTGTCGGCGCTCGGCATCATCACCGCCGCCATGGCCGAGGTAGGGGCCGGGCCCAGCGATGTTGTTCGCACCGTCATCTACGTGACCGATATCGATCGGGACATGCCACTCGTGGCGCGCGCCCACAGCGAGATCTTCGACGCGGTGCGTCCGGTATCCACGATGATCGAGGTCGCCAAGCTGGTGGACCCGAGAATGACCGTCGAGATCGAGGTCTACGCCATCATCGACGAGTAGGCCAGTGGCGGTCTTCAGGCATCGTCGAGCAGGGCGACGAATTCTTCACCGGTGAGGACCTGGTATCGCTCGGGGTCCGACGCAACCAGCGCTTCGACCTTGTCGACCTTGGCCTGCCCGGCGCTATCGCCGATCACGTAACGGGTGACCTTGGCGCTGACCGACGACGCCGGATCGCCGCCGAGCGTGCGCACGGCTTCTTTGGCTTCGTCGCGTTTCATGCCGCCAGGAAGCGTGCCGGTGACCAGCACCTTGTGTCCGGAGAAAGGCGCGCCCTCGACGATCTCGATCTCGGGCATGGGCTGCGGTTCCACACCGAGTTCGACCAACCGGTCGAGGACCGGGGCAAGCATCTCGAGGTCGGCGACAATTGCTTGAGCACGGCCATCACCGATGCCGTCGACCTGTAGCAGCGTGTCGAAGTCGGCGGCCCGAATCGCCTCGAGCGAACCAAAGTGCTCCGCCAGTCGTCGGGCAAAGGTTCGGTTCACGAAGCGGATGCCAAGAGAGCCCAGCACATGATCGAGCCGTGTGGTCGTGCGCGATGCGGCGATGATCTCGACGATCTTGGTCGACGAATCGGTGATGCCTTCGAGCGTTGCCCACGCTTGCGGATCGAGCGCGAACACGTCGGCCAGGTCGTTGACCAGCCCGGCGTCAACCGCTTTCTGCAATGCAATCTTGCCCACGCCGTCCCAGTCGAAACCGTTGCGGCCGGCTGCGCTGGCCAGTCGGGAACCGAGCGAGCAGGTCGGACTCAGGCATTTGGGTCGAGCGGCAGAGAAGTCGAGCGGTTCGCCACAGTTCGGGCAGACCTTGGTGTCCTCGTACGGAATCGAATCGGCTGGTCGCTTGTCGAGCACGACCTCGACGATCTGCGGAATGATCTCGTTGCGCTTGGTCACCACCACCGTGTCACCGATGCGCACGTCGAGTGCAGCGATGATCGCAGGATTGTGCAGCGACGCCCGCTCGACCGCGGTGCCGGCCAACTGGACCGGCTCGCGCAACACTGCGGTGTAGGAGATGGCGCCCGTCTTGCCGACGGCGTTCTCGATGCGGTCGAGCACGCCCAGCGCGGTCTCGGACGGGAACTTGAACGCAATCGCCCAGTGGGGGATTCGGCTACCTTCGCCGAGTCGCTCGCGACGCGCTCGATCGTTGACCGCGATCACCGCACCATCGAGCAGGTAGTCGAACTGGACGTCGGCCATGGCGGCGCCGATGGTGTCGATGTGGGCTCGTAGCGCTTCGGCCGTGATCGGCGCGGTCTCGAAGATCGCCGTGAACGGCGCAAGCTTGGGCTCGTCGCCAACCACCATGAACCCCAGGTCGGCAAGCGCAATGAAGTCATCGACGAGTGAATCGTTGGCCGATGCGGCGATCGAGAACGCGATGAATCGCATAGGTGATTCGTAGGTGCGGTCTTTGGTCGCTTGATTGAGCGTGGGGCCGATGGGGTTGCGGCGATTGGCAAAGGGCGTGCCCCGGTTCGTGGAGGCAATCGCCAGGTCGTCATGCGTCATCACGACTTCGCCGCGGACTTCGATGTCGATGGGCTGAGGAAGCGTGGCTGGCAGATTGGCGATCAAGTCGCTGTTGTGGATGACAGACGTGCCCAGCTCACCGTTGCCGCGGGTGATCACGTCGCTGAGTTCGCCACCCACGTAGCGAACTGCCAGTGCGACACCGTCGAGCTTGGGGGTGATCACCAGCGCGGTGTCGGAGCCGACCTTGTCGATGAACTTGGTGAGTTCCTCGTCGGTGGTGACCTTGCCCAGCGACAGCATCTTGATGTCGTGCGGTACGTCGCCGAGTTCTTGTCCGCCGGCGACCGAGTTCAGGAATGCTTCGATGTCGGAGCGGTCGGAGTCGAGCGCCGCGAGCTGATCGCGGAGTTCGTCGAACTCGTCGTCGCTCATGGTCGGTGCGCCCGTCCGGTAGGCCTTCTCCGCCTCGATCAACTGTTCGAGCAGCATGCCAGCTGCGTCGCCCGCTCCGGCCGTGGTTTCGCTGTCCGCAGTCATCCCTCGCATCATGCCAGACAGCTGTGACAGTTGCGTACAACCTCCGTTACATCCCCGACACGGTTCGACGTCGGCGGGAGCACTTCGGCCCTTCGCGCTTCTCTCATCGGCTTTGTGATTGCGCGGATGTCGACGAGGCCGACGATCTCGTCGGGCTACCCCGCCTGGTTCGCTATCCGATCAAGTGGTCGGCGGCGAACCCGGTGAGGGGAACCGTCGAGACGCTCGGCCTTGTGCTCGCGCCGAATAACGAACGAGTGCCTGGCACCGGTTCGTTAGTTTGGTTGGATGAGGCAGAGGGCGTCCCACTCGAGTTCGGCGACGCGGCGGCCGCTGGCGGCCATGATCACCGAGCGGAACGTGCCGTCGAGATGCTGGCGGCCCTGGCGGGCCAAACCCAGACCCCACCACACGCTGCGATAGACCTTCCACCAGTGAAAGCGTTCGTCGCTCCAGGTGCCGCCGCCGGCTTCGTAGCCGCGCCGCACGTCGCTGCGATGGGCGAAGCCGCCGATCTCGAACTGGTCGTTGCGGGCTCGCCACATGCGCTGTGCGAGCCAGGCAACGTCTTCGAAGGGCTCGCCGATGTGCGCCGTTTCCCAATCGAGAATGGCGCCGAGTCCGGTTTCGTTCACGATGATGTTGCCATTGCGGATGTCGCCGTGAATGGGTGTGTTCGGCACCGGTGGCGGTTGATTCATCGCCAGCCAACGCGCGGCAAGTTCGAAGGCGGGGGAGCGCTGGAGTAGCTCAGACATGCCCTCGTCGATCCACGCCAATGCGGCTTCTACTGCAGTGCCTGGCGGACGTTCGACATCGGCGGGCACTTCGTCGATGCTGCGAGCATGGAGCTTGGCCATGGACTCGCCGAGTTCGAAGGCGACCTTGGCTCCGAGGCCTTCGGTGGCGGCGCATAGTTCGTTGACGTGCTTGGGGATGGTGACCCCGCCGATCTGCTGGGTGATGAAGAAGGGTCCGCCCAGAATGGATGCTTCGTCGCTCCAGGCGACCACCTCGGCGACCTTCATGTCGGCGTCGTGGGCCAGGTTCAGCCATTGGACCTCGTCGGGAATCGAGCGGAATGCGTCGCTCTCGTTCGGCAGTTGAGTGATACACAGACTGCGGTTGTTGTCGCCGACTGCAGCGTCGAAGAGCACGTTTATGCGCCGAGCCCCTGCGGTCACCGGGGCCAGGTTGTTGACCGAGACGTCTTCGTCGAGCTCCGCCGACAGATATGCGCTCAGCGATTCCTCTGACATCGTGCTCATGCGACGATGCTGCGTTCTTCGGCTGCACCGTGCGCGTCGTAGCCGGGCTTGTTGACTGCCAGCTTGGCCCGCACCAGCGCAAGCACATCGGGGTAGGCGGCATCGGCAGTCGCGTCATCGACGTCGAGTAGCGACGGAGGTAGATCGACGGGCGCCGCGTGTTCGGCCGCCAGCTCACGTTGCAGAACTCGACACAGGTTGGCAACAACCCGTGCCTGGTGCTGAGCGTGGGGTGCGGTCGCAGGCACGACGGTCTCGCTCATCGTGGCCGCCATGATCTCGAGCAGCTCCACTGCGGTTGGTCTGTCCGTGCGCAACTCATTCACGGAAACAGTCTCGCGTATCACCAAGCGCAAACCCAGACCGTTGCTTCGAGAAGTGGCCGGCAGGGGTCAGATCTCGTACGGGCGACGTAGCTCAGACCGGCAGCAGCGGCGGAACAGGTAGCCGGACGGCGTCGGCGATCACCCGAATCGTTTCGGCTTCGTCGGCGGTGGTCTTGTCGTCGTGGGCAACGATCGCCATGGCGGCCTTCACAAACCGCGTTCGGCCGTCGTAGTTTTAGATGTGAGAGTTCATCGAGAGCCTGGTCGACCGCAGGGACCGACAGCGTCTCTTCGGCTGCCAGCGGTTGCAAGAGGAGCCCGGCCGAAGCCAATGCGGCCGAGAACGCGGTCGGGGCCCACTCTTTGCCGGAACTGGTGAACCACGTAACTGCGGTCAACACCGTGATTGCTATGACCGGGATGTCGCCTTGCGAAGTTTCTTCTAACAAGCCAGCGAACGGGATGGTGGCGGTAGAGGAGGATGAGGAGTCCGCCCGTTTGGTTGTCTGTTGTCAGACTGTATGATTCCATACGTTCCGGGGACGTACGATTTCGACGCCGCCCGCGACTCGTTTATCTATGGCATCTCCGGCACCGCATGCACTCGACGCTCCTCCATGGCAGCGCATCGAAACCACGATGATGAGTACCGCCCGCGACATTCGCGCTGCCTACGACCACTGCTTCGAAGCGCTGAATCTGAATCTGTCGCAAGCCTCGCTGGTTGGTTACATCGCCGAGAACGGGCCCATGAACCAGACTCAGCTGGCCGCTGCGCTCGTACTCGGGCGCGCCGCAACCGGATCGCTTGTCGACCAACTCGAAAAGCGGGGACTGGTGCGTCGTGTGCCGGATCCCGACGACCGCCGAGTCTGGCTGGTCGAGAACACGGCCGATGGCGCCGATATCGCCGTCGAGATTGTCAGCATCGACGTGCAACTGCGCAAAAGAGTGCGCGTCGGCATCACCCACGAGGAACGACAACAACTCGCAGATCTACTACTGCGGATGTCGGCCAACGCCGTCGCCGCAGTCGAAGAAACGAAGACCCGATCAACCAAGATCACCGGAACACCTGAAACAGGAGACAAGTAATGCAAGAAGCAGTCATCGTCGACGCTGTGCGCACCCCTGCGGGCAAGCGCAACGGCCAGCTCTCTGGTTGGCATCCTGCCGACCTGGCCGCTCACGTGCTCAAAGCACTCGAAGAGCGCAATGGCATCGACCCGGCAATCGTCGACGATGTCGTCATGGGTTGCGTCATGCAGGTGGGTGAACAAGCGCTCAACATCGGCCGCAACGCCGTGCTCGCCGCCGGTTGGCCCGAGTCGGTGCCGTCCACCACCGTTGATCGCCAGTGTGGCTCGAGCCAGCAGGCGATCCACTTCGCCGCGCAGGGTGTCATGGCCGGCGCCTACGACGTCGTCATCGCCGCCGGTGTCGAAGTCATGACCCGCACGCCGATGGGCGCAAGCGTTGTTCCCGACATGGGGTTTGCCTTCCCGCAGTCGATGCAGGATCGCTACGCCGAGACCGGGCTCCCGCCTCAGGGCGTCGGCGCAGAGATGATCGCCGACGAATACGACATCTCACGCCAAGACCTCGATGAGTTCGGCGCCGAGTCACAACGTCGCGCCGCCCAGGCAACGGCCGAGGGTCGGTTCGAGAACGAAATCATTCCGGTGCCGATCGAGGTCAATGGCGAAACCGTCATGATGACCAAGGATGAAGGCATCCGCGAAGGCACCACCGCCGAGGGCCTGGCCGGACTCAAGACCCCATTCAAGGAAGACGGCAAGGTCACCGCCGGTAACGCCAGCCAGATCTCCGACGGCGCTGCTGCCGTGCTGATCATGAGCCGCGAAAAGGCCGAAGAGCTCGGTCTCAAGCCACGTGCTGTCTTCCGTCACTTCGCGCTTGCTGGTACCGATCCGGTGACCATGCTCAAGGGCCCGATCCCCGTAACCGAGAAGATCATGGAACGATCTGGCATGTCGGTCGAAGACATTGACCTGTTCGAGATCAACGAGGCCTTCGCTTCGGTCGTGCTTGCATGGCAGAAGGAAACCGGCGCAGACATGAGCAAGGTCAACGTGAACGGCGGCGCAATTGCGCTTGGTCACCCACTCGGCTGCTCGGGTGCCAAGCTCATGACAACACTCGTGAACGAACTCGAGCGCACCGGCGGTCGCTATGGCTACCAGGCCATGTGCGAAGGCGGCGGGCTCGCCAATGGAACCATTATCGAAAGGGTAGATGCCTGATGTATCGACTAGATCTCCAGGACAAGTCCGCAGTCGTCACCGGCGGCGCCTCGGGTATCGGCGAGGCTTCGGCTCGCCAGCTCGCAGCGCTGGGTGCCAAGGTCGTGGTTGCCGATCTGAACGAGGAAGCCGGCAACGCCGTTGCCACCGACATCGGTGGCATGTTCGTCAGGTGCGACGTGACCAGCGAAGAAGACGGCGCCGCCGTGGTTCTCGCGGCAAACGAGATGGGCCCCATGCGGGCGCTCGTCAACTCTGCCGGCATCGGCATGGCTGGTCGCACGATCAACCGCGACAACGAACCGATGGACTTGAACATCTTCAAGACCGTCATCAATATCAACCTGATTGGTTCGTTCAACATGCTTCGCCTGTGTGCTTCGGCCATGGCCAAGACCGAACCCGACCACGACGGCCAGAAGGGTGCCATCGTCAACATGGCGTCGGTTGCCGCGTTCGACGGCCAGATCGGCCAGAACAGCTACTCGGCTTCCAAGGGTGGCGTGGTCGGGATGACCTTGCCGATCGCTCGTGACCTGGCCGCAGCGGGCATTCGGGTGAACACCATTGCCCCGGGTCTGATCGACACTCCGATCTATGGCAGCGGCGAACAGAGCGATCAGTTCAAGGCGCACCTGGGACAGAGCGTGCTCTTCCCGCCCCGCCTGGGTTCCGGCGATGAGCTCGCGTCGATGGTCGTCGAGCTGATCACGAACCCGTACATGAATGCCGAGACCATCCGAGTTGATGGCGGCATTCGTATGCCACCAAAGTAATGAGCGAGCAAGCTGTACTCACCGAGGCCCGAGGACGGGTGTTGTTGATCACCTTGAATCGCCCCGACGCAATGAACGCCATCAACGGCGCACTGTCGAACGGGTTGGTGGCAGCGATCGAAGAACTCGACAGCAACCCCGACTACACCGTTGGCGTGTTGGCAGGTAACGGTCGAGGCTTCAGCGCCGGCATGGATCTGAAGGCCTTCGCTGCAGGCGAAGACATCGGTCCGCTGATGGACTTCATCAAGAAGGGCTCCGAGAAACCTCTGATCGGTGCCGTCGAAGGGTTTGCGCTTGCCGGTGGTCTGGAGATGGCGCTCACCTGCGATCTGCTGGTCGCAGCCGCTGGCGCCAAGCTCGGTATCCGTGAGGTCAAGGTCGGTCTGTTCGCAGCTGGCGGTGGCCTGCAGCGTCTGCCGAGTCGGGTTGGATTCGGCCGAGCAATGGAGATGGCCATCACCGGCGATCCCATCTTGGCCGAAGAAGCCAAGGAAGCTGGCATGGTGGCCCGCGTCGCTCCGAAGGGCGAAGCGGTCAACATCGCTCTCGAGTTGGCCGAAGCGGTGGCCGTAAACGCTCCGCTCGCGGTGGCGGCATCGAAGAAGCTCATCTGGACAGCAACCGACAAGCCCGAAGCCGAGTTCTGGCCAGTGCAGAACTCGCTTATGGGCGTGTTCAGTTCCAACGATGCCAAAGAAGGCCCGAGAGCCTTCGCCGAAAAGCGTGCCCCCGAATGGACCGGCACCTGAATTCCCGACACCACTGTTTCTCGATGTCCCAGGGTAGCGAGAATCCGATTTCTGATCCGCTGGGTCTCGCCACTACAGCGGGGCCCAGTGGCAGTTTTGGGTGACCCAAGCCACGTAACTGGCGTGTCGGTGCGATCTCCCTGGGTAGCGTCAACGACCGCTTCGGTTGCCTCGCTTGGCCATTTCCTCGTCGCTCAGGTTCCGTACCTCGCATGCGCCCATTGCCCCGAATGCGGTGATCTGTACCCGCATGGGGGAGTTGCCGGGCGCGTTGGTGTCATTGGATGATGCGCCAAAGACCATGAAGCCACTCATGTCCACCGTCGCACCATCTGGCACGCGTGACGATGTGCGGCGAACGTCGCCCCGAGCGGGGGTAGTCCGGCTTTCGACTCGTGCCTCGCCGAAACCCTGTTTCGGGCACGAAAGCCTGCGATCCCGGCCGCTGCGCTACCTGAGTCGGGAGCGAGCGACGAGCGGGTAGCGAGCGACGGAGGAGCCGCTGGAACCAACGCGTTGCCATGTCCGGCGAACGCCGGCCCGAGCGGAGCGCTGCAACGCTAGAAGCCGGCGCCCTTGGTGTAACCGCCGTCGACGACGATGTTGGTTCCGGTGACCCATGATGCGGCGGGGCTCGCCAAGAACGCGGCGACGTTGGCGACTTCGGGGGCGGTGCCGATGCGGCCGAGTGGCTCGTTGGCAATGGTGGCGTTGTAGAAGTCTTCCATGTTGTTCTTGATGTGGTCCCAGCCGCCGCCCTCGACCATGATTGGTCCCGGCGAGATGGTATTGGCACGGATGCCCTTGGGGCCAAGGGCTTGGGCGTAGCCGGCCATGAGCTTGATGAGACCAGCTTTGATAGTGCTGTAGGCGTCGACACCGCCCATGAAGTGCTCGATGGCAGCGGTTGTCGAGATGGCGATTATCGACGCTCCGTCGGACGCTTCGAGCATCTCTTCACCCGCTTCGACCATGCGTACCAGCCCGAGAACGTCGACGTTCAGCGTCTTGAGAAATGCTTCAGACGTGGTCTTGCCGGCACCACCGCCGCTGGCGTTGGACACGATGATGTCGAGCCCGCCCATGGCGGCGCCGGACTCGGTGACCCATGCAGCCAGGGCGTCGCCGTCTTCGGCATCGACTGCGGAGCCGTGGACGTCGCCCATTGCGCTCATGTCGCTGAGTGCAGTGTCGAGTCCTTCTTGACCTCGTGCCGAGATGGTGACCGTTGCACCCTCTTGCAGTAGTCGTTCGGCGATTGCTCGGCCGATGCCGCGGCTGCCGCCCGTGATGATTGCCTTCTTGCCGTCAAGTCCTAGATCCATGCGTCGAACCGTAGTCGATCCGGAAAGATACCTCCCCACGGGGACGCCGACATTTCATCGACGGCGCGGTACTGCGACGGGCACCAGGTCTTGGGCCACGACGACATCGTCGTGGTAGCGACTGGCTTCGTCGCCCATCACGCTGGCATCGGAGTAGCGGGCCGAGAAGTGCGTCAGCACGAGACGACGCGCTCCAGCAGCGGCGGCGAGCTCACCGGCTTGGCGCGCGGTCAAGTGGCTGTATTCAATTGCGAGGTCGAGGTGTTCGTGCAGGTAGGTCGACTCGCTGATGAGCAGGTCGACGCCGTCGGCCAGTTCCAGAGCACCGTTGCACATCACGGTGTCCATCACGAAGGCCATCGACTGACCCTTGCGGGCCACCGTCACATCGTCGGCAAGAACCCGACCCTTCGGTCCGTCGATCCAGCCCTGCTTCAACAAGATGCCGACATCGGGACCACTCACACCCGTCTCGACCAATCGTTCTGGCACCACGGACACGCCATCGGGTTCATCCAGTCGGTAGCCGTATGTCGTACATCGATGCTCGAGCGCAACGGCGCTGAGCGTGAGGTCGCCCAACCGGCCGATCACACCCGGACCGTCGATCGGCTGTGGCACCACGGCGCTCACGTCGTGGGAGATCGAGGCATTGCGCAGGTTCTCGAAATACTCGATGCCATCGCCAGGAAAGAAGACCGGCAGCGGTTTGATACCGGCCGCGGTGGTGCGGTTGTCGAACGACCGCCGCTGGATGACTCCGGGCAAACCCAGGCAGTGATCACCATGGAAGTGGGTCAAACAAACTGCGGTCGCCCGGGCGATCGCCACGCCAGCCAAGGTGCACTGTCGCTGCGTTCCCTCGCCAGGGTCGAACAAGATGAGCTGGTCGTCCCACCGCAGCGCGTAGCTGTTGTGTGATCGGCGCCGGGTCGGCAATTGGCTCGCCGTCCCGAGAACGACCATCTCTCGTGCGCTCATGGCGACGAACCATAGGCGCTTGCATCGATTCTGCGAGAGAAAATACGAACCGAGTGACCCGCTGGTCGGTGTGCACGAGATCGCCGCGTGAGTTCTATTTCCTCGGTGAGCGGCGGATACTCTTGACTTCGATGCAGATACTCACCGACGGCGTTGATCGGGTACCCGAAGGCGTCGGCACGGCCGTTTCCGTGGGGGCCTACGACGGCATTCATGCTGGCCACCGCACCGTCTTCAACACGCTCTCTTCACTGGCCGCAGACCGAGGGCTCGCCACCGGCGTCGTGACCTTCGACCAGCACCCTGCGGCGGTGTTGCGTCCGCAGAACGCGCCGCTGTTGCTGACCGATCACGAGCAACGAATCGACCTGTTCACCGAGATCGGCATCGACTACTTGTACCTGCTGCAGTTCAACCAGGAGCGAGCCGGCACCAGCGACCGAGAGTTTGTTGCCGACGTATTGGTGGACCGCATGAATACCAAGCTGATCGTCGTCGGCAGCAACTTCCACTTCGGCAAGGCCAGAAGTGGCAGCGTCGACTCGCTGCGAGAGTTGGGCGACGAGATGGGGTTCGAGGTCATCGGGCTCGACCTCTTCAGCGAAGACGATGCCGTCGAACCCGTTTCGTCCACCGCCATCCGGCGAGCACTCGCCGGAGGCGACATCGCGGCCGCCAATGCCATGTTGGGTCGTCGGTACGAAGTCCGCGGTGAAGTCGTGAAAGGCGACCAGCGGGGTCGCACCATCGGCTTTCCGACAGCAAACATCATGTACACCGAGGGCCAGGCATGGCCGGCGCAGGGTGTGTATGCAGCATGGGTGTCTCTGCCCGGTGGCCAGCGGTTGCCGGCTGCAGTGAACATCGGCATGCGCCCTACCTTTCATCAACACGCCGAGCAGCCCTTGCTCGAAGCGCACCTGATCGACTTCGACCAGGATCTGTATGGCCAGCATCTCCGGGTTGAGTTCGTCGACTTTCTTCGCAGCGAACGCCGTTTCGCCGGCATCGACGAGATCTCCGAGCAGCTCAAGAAAGACGTCGACAACGCCCGGGCGGCGCTCGCTGACCGGATAGATGGGCGTTTCTGACCCATATGGGCGACTATTTCGCTCGATCGGTTCAGAAACGTCATGCGGGCTTGACTTCAAGCATGCTTGAAGTTTTATGGTACGTCGATGCCATCACACGTAGGTGTTGAAGACACCAGCAGCGACACTGATCCGATGACCGACATCGCACTCGATTCCATCGAGGACGCACTAGCCGCATTCGCCACCGGTGAGATCGTCATCGTGGTCGACGACGAGGATCGCGAGAACGAAGGCGACCTGATCATGGCCGCCGAATTCGCCACCCCCGAGAAGATCGCATTCTTCGCCAAGGAGGCGTCGGGACTCATCTGCCTGTCGATGACTGGTGAGCGTCTCGATGAACTCGACCTGCCACAAATGGTGCAACGCAACGACGAGGCCATGCGTACGGCGTTCACCGTGAGCATCGACTATCGCCACGGCACTACGACCGGCATGTCGGCAGCGGACCGGGCAGCGACGTTGACCAAAGCAGTTGATCCCGACGTCATGCCGTCGGACTTCACCCGCCCCGGCCACATCTTCCCGCTGCGGGCACGAGAGGGCGGCGTGCTCAAGCGTGCCGGCCATACCGAAGCTGCTATCGACCTCTGCATGTTGGCTGGGCTCAAGCCCGGTGGCGTTCTGGTCGAGGTCGTCAACGAAGACGGCACGATGGCCCGACTGCCACAACTACGCGAGTTCGCCGATCGCCACGGACTCAAGCTCATCTCCATCGCCGACTTGATTCGCTACCGCCGGCGCTATGAGAAGCTCGTCCGTCGTGTCAGCGAGGGTCGTATCCCAACCAAGCACGGCGACTTCAAAGCCATCGCGTTCGAGTCACTGCTCGATGGTGTGGAACACGTTGCCTTCGTCATGGGTGATCCGACCGGCGACGATGTGCTGGTGCGGGTCCACAGCGAATGCCTGACCGGCGATATTTTCGCGTCGATGCGCTGTGACTGCGGTGCTCAACTCGATGGAGCGCTCGCCAAGATCGGTGAGGCCGGCGCTGGTGTGGTCGTGTATCTGCGAGGTCAAGAGGGCCGGGGCATCGGGCTCGGACACAAGCTGCGAGCCTACGAACTGCAAGATGACGGCTTTGACACCGTCGACGCCAATACCGAACTGGGCCTTCCTGTCGATAGCCGCGAGTACGGCATCGGCGCCCAGATCCTGGTCGATCTGGGGGTCAGGTCCATGCGACTCATGACCAACAACCCGTCGAAGTTCGGTGGCCTGGCTGGCTATGACTTCGAGATCACCGGCCGCGAACCCATCCTGGTCGAACCAAACGACGAGAACATCAGATACCTGACGACCAAGCGAGAGCGCATGGGTCACCTGGGTGAACTCGACGACGCTGCGGGTAACGCCTGATGGCAGTCGGATCACTGCCCGCTCCCGATCCCTCGGTCGGCGGGATCGCTGGCAGTCACGACGGCGCCAAGGTTCGTCTCGCCGTTGTCACCGCCCGCTGGAACGATCACCTGACCGGGCGCCTGCTCGATGGTGCGCGCCGGGCCTATGAGCACTGTGGGATAGCAGCTACTGGCATCACCGAGGTCTGGGCACCAGGCTCATTCGAACTGCCACTGGTCTGTCAGCAGCTCGCAGGCAGCGGACAGTTCGATGCGGTGGTTGCCATCGGGGTGGTGGTACGTGGCGAGACCACCCATTACGACATCGTAAGCGAAGCCGCCGCCGTAGGAGTGCGCGAGGCAGCCGCATCTACCGGCGTGCCCGTGATCTTCGGCGTGCTCACCACCGAGAACGAAGACCAGGTCCTGGCCCGAGCGGGCGACGACGACACGAACAAGGGCTTCGAAGCGGTGGTCACCGCAGTCGAGATGGCCACGTTGCTGGCCAAACTCCCCAGCTGATCGACGCTGCGGCCTGCCAGAGTCGCGCCCGACCGAGCGCACGGCTTCGAGAATCTGATTCACCGGAACCGTGAATCGCACCGATCGGCGTATTCGCTCCGCCCGCTGACTGAGTCGGCAGACCAGCAGTGGAAAACCCTGGGGGAACGTGGGGGAAACTGCTGGCAAACATGGGGATATCCGACGAACTCAGGGGATAAGTCTGGGGATTTCCAAAATCCTATTGACGTGACATCCGCCACACGGCATAGTGACTTCACCAAGCAAGTGGAACTGCCCGAAGCGCAGTCACGAAGCCAGGTACGGGGCAACCCAAACCAGGTGGAACGGCCGCACGGAAAGTAGCGAAGCCTGCGTTGCAAAGTGGAACTGCACGAACCGCAGAGCCGGCAACCGAGGAGGGGCAACCCAAGTCGGTCGTAGGTGAAACGGGGAACGTAGGAAAGCCTGCATGGTAGGAACCCCACTCAAGGGCGCCGAGTTCTCCGGAACAACGCAACTGCGAATGAGGAACCGCACCTGGGACCATCCCGAGACTCCGATTTGGTAACGATGAGGAATTCCGGGATGGTCCTAACTCTTTTTCTCGCAGGCCGTTACCGCCGGGCGGCGGTTCACCGCGGCCCACACCGCGGCGTTCGTCGCCTGTGGTTTCTGGGTGGTTGGTGCGGCTCGATCCCTCGGCCGCCGCCCGCTCGTTCCTACCTTTGCTCCTGGACAGGCCAGGTCTCGCCGCGGTCCGGAACCGTCGGAGTCGAAGGGCGAGATGGGCGGCTCCGAGGTGCCGATTTGGTAAGAACGATGAAGCACCTCGGAGCCGCCCACATGTTGTAACCGCCACGCTCAGCCCCATCGCGGATACCTCGCTATTTCTCGCCGTTGGAATAGAGACTGGCTGATCCGCCCGGTTCGCTACGATTCGGTCCATGTCTGAGACCCTGCAATCGCTGACAGCCGGAATGGTCATCCCGTTCGGCGGCTCAAAGGTCACCCACGTGTCACCAGAGCTGGCCGATGCGTTTGCGCCGGGCGACCAGCTCGTCATCGTGCAAGACACGGGCGCGCTGCTACACATCCCTGCCGCCGAAGCAGCGATCGCCGAAGCAGCCGTCGGCGCCGCAGTCCGAGCATTCGCCCAGATGGGCACCGTGTCCGACGATGCCATCACGGCGTTCTACCAAGCCTTCGCCACTCGACTCGAGTCCGACGAATCGTTCGCAGCAATCGCCGAAGCCAACAAAGCCGACATCGAGTCAGCCCGAGCCCGAGGCCGCACCACCACACGACTCGAACTCACCGAAACCATGCGCGCCGACATGATCTCCGGTCTTCGCACCTGGGCTACCGCTCAGTCGTTGCGCAACCAGGTCAACGAGACCATCACCCACGATGGTTGGCGCGTCGATCAGGTCACGTCTGGCCTCGGCGTCGTCGGGTTCGTGTTCGAAGGCCGCCCCAACGTCTTCGCCGACGCAACCGGGGTCCTGCGATCGGGTAACACGGTCGTCTTCCGCATCGGGTCCGACGCACTCGGTACCGCGAAGGCGATTGTCGAACATGCCCTCGAACCAGCGCTGAACGAAGCTGGCCTGCCATCTGGTGCTGTCTCTCTGGTAACGAGCGCTGCACACGCTGCCGGGTGGGCGTTGTTCAGCGATGCTCGACTCGCACTCGCAGTAGCCCGGGGTTCCGGGGCTGCCGTCAGTCAACTCGGGTCTGTCGCTCGGCAGGCAGGAATTCCTGTCAGCCTGCACGGAACCGGTGGCGCATGGATCGTTGCCGCACCCGATGCCGATATCGAGATCTTCGCTGAAGCGGTCTACAACTCGCTCGACCGCAAAGTCTGCAACACACTGAACACCTGCTGCATCGTCGCTGACCGAGCCGCTGATCTGGTACCCGCTTTTCTGGCGGCACTTGATCGAGCCGGCGAGCGACGCGGCGCAAAGACCAAGCTGCACATCGTCGACGAGCAAGTGGAGCACATCCCCGCCGATTGGACGAACGAAGTACCCATCGGCCGGGCCGAAGGTGATGTCATGGAGCCACAGACGTCGACGCTGTCATGGGATGAGCTGGGCGAGGAGTGGGAGTGGGAAGCCTCACCCGAGGTTTCGCTGGCGATCGTAGAGTCGGTTGATCATGCCGTCGATCTGTTCAATGCACTGTCGCCTCGATTCGCTGCCAGCGTGATCAGCCAAGACGACGCGGTGCATCAGCACTTCTTCGAACGTATCGACGCTCCTTTCGTGGGCAACGGTTTCACTCGCTGGGTCGACGGGCAATACGCACTCGACCGCCCCGAACTCGGCTTGAGCAACTGGGAGTTCGGGCGCCTCTTCGGCCGCGGGGGAGTGCTCAGTGGCGATTCGGTCTTCACCGTGCGCAGCCGGGTGACCCAAACCAACCCCGCGGTCGGCCGCTGACTCGCGTTTCTCCGCTTCGCGATGGGCCAGCGTTCGCGGGACGTGGCGGTACTCCGCCTAGTCGAGCGCCGCGTTATGGCGGTCCGGTGTGGTGCGCTGGTTCGGTTAGTGTCTCCAGCACTTGAGTCGTCGAGTGGACACGGAGGCGTGCGATGTCGGGACATCCAATGACCGGATTTGACCCGAAGTGGGGAACACCCGAGGGTTTCATCATCGACATGACCCGACACATCTGGGAGGGGCGGGGAGTTGATGATCTCGACCAGCTCTACGCCGTTGATATCCCGGTTCGTTTCCCTGGTGGTTCGACCGTTGGCAATAAGATCGTGATCGACAACACCTGGGCCACGCTCTCGGAATTTCCCGATCGGCAGCTGTTGGGCGAAGACGTCATCTGGAGCGACGACGGTGACGGCGGCTTCCTGTCGTCACATCGCATCATCTCAACGGCCACCCACAGCGGCGACGGGGCATTCGGTACGGCGACTGGCACCAAGCTTGTGTTCCGCACGATCGCAGATTGCGCTGCTCGCGAGAATGCGATCTACGACGAGTGGCTGGTGCGTGATGTCGGCGCGATGGTGCGTCAGCTCGGCTATTCGCCCCGTGACTTTGCTGCGCAACAGATCGAGGCCGAAGGCGGAGCCGATTCGGCGATCCGCCCGCTCACGCCAGAGACAAGTCCCGCCGCGGTGTACACCGGGCGTGGGAATGATCACGCTGCGGGAGCCAAATACGCTGAGCTGCTTACCGCAGTTGCGAGCGGCGACAGCGAGATCGTAGAAGCGAACTGGGACCGGGCGGCACAGGTGGAGTTGCCCGGTGGTGTCGCGGATTTCGGATGGAGCGCGGTCAGCCGGTTCTGGAACGAACTACGCACGGCATTGCCCGATGCCCAACTTGAGGTCGAGCATCAGATCGGTCGCGACGACCCCGGGCTCGGCGAACGGGCCGCGCTGCGTTGGTGGCTATCGGGTACCCACGCCGGTGATGGTGTGTTCGGCGAGCCGACCGGAGTGCCGGTGCACATCATGGCTACGAGCCATGCCGAGTTCGGCCCTTGGGGCCTGCGTCGTGAGTGGATCGTCTTTGACGAGGTCGCAGTCTGGAAGCAGATCCTGCTGGGCAGCTAGTGAGAATGTTTTTCTTGACAGCAATGACTACGTAGTCATATTCTCCCAACGTGAGGGGTTCAAGGGGAAGTGGTCGCGTTACGGGTCATGACGTCGCGACCGAAGCCGGTGTGTCGCAGGCGACTGTTGCGCGTGTCTTCTCTGCACCTGAAAAGGTCGCCGATCCTACTCGTTCTAGGGTTCTCGCTGCTGCCGAGCGTCTCGGATACGTGCCAAATGCCATTGCGCGAAGCCTCAAAGCACAGCGCACCGATATTGTAGGCGCCGTTGTTCCTGCCACCGGCGAGTACTGGCAGCATGTACTGACAACGTTCTCACGCCTTCTCAATGAACGCCGTAAACAGCTACTGCTCTTCAGCTTCGACGATGTGTCGCAACTTGGGCCACTTCTGCAGACCGTGGCGCAGTATCAGGTCGACGGCCTGATCCTGGCATCGGCGAACATCTCGCCCGCACAGCTGGCAGCAATGTCACGCAATGATCTGCCGGTTGTTGCGTTCAACCAGCCCGCAGCGCTCGATCTGGTGCCGTCGGTGACGGTGGACAATGAACTCGGTATGCGCCAACTGGCGGAACACCTCGTCGCCAAGGGCATCACTCGAGCCGTCTTCGTTGGGGGAGTCGCTGCGACTTCGACGGATCGAATCCGATACCGCGGCGCGGTTACGGCACTTGGCGAACACAACATTGCTTGCCCCTACGTCGAGGCAGGCGCCTTTAGCTACGAAGCTGGTTACAAGGCAGCCCGCCAACTGGCCGAGGCTGGTCTGCCCGATGCCGTCATGGTCGCGAGCGACGAAGTCGCGTTTGGGCTGATCGATGGTCTGCGGGAGATGTCGATAGAAGCACCTAGGGATGTGCTGATCACCGGTTTCGATGGCCTGCCCCAAGCTTCATGGGCCGGTTACGACCTCACCACGCTCGAACAACCGACCGAGCTGCTCGTCGAGCACGCGGTAGCAAACGTCATTGCCGAGGCCGACGCCACATCGGTGATGGTGCCCGGAACCATTCGTCAAGGAAGGACGACCGACAATGCCTGAGCTCCTCAAGGATGCCGCTGCCAAGGCGGCCCATGGTGCCAACACCGAACTGACCGAGACGGTGCGCGACATCATTGCCGACATCGAAGGGCGCGGCGAGACCGCAGTGCGCGAGCTATCGCTGAAGTTTGACAACTGGGCGCCCGATGCCTTTCGTCTGAGTGAAGAACAAATCGCCGAGGTTGTCCGCAGTGTCGACCCGCAGACGATCGACGACATCCGATTCGCCCAGACACAGATTCGCAATTTCGCCGAGGCGCAGCGAGCGACCTTGACTGACCTCGAAGTCGAAACCCTGCCCGGCGTCTTCCTTGGACATCGCAACATCCCGGTATCGAGCGTCGGCTGTTATGTGCCTGGTGGGCGCTACCCCATGGTGGCCAGCGCCCACATGTCGGTGCTGACCGCAAAGGTCGCTGGCGTTCCCCGAGTGGTAGCGATGACGCCGCCGATCAACGGCGACATCCCGGCCGAGACCGTCACCGCCATGCATCTCGCGGGTGCCGATGAGATCTACTTACTCGGCGGCATTCAGGCCGTCGCGTCATTGGCGATCGGCACCGAGTTTGTCGACCCAGTCGACTTCATCGTCGGCCCCGGCAACGCGTTCGTTGCCGAAGCCAAGCGCCTGCTCTTTGGTCGAGTCGGCATCGATCTGCTCGCTGGTCCAACGGAAACCCTCGTGATCGCCGACGAAACGGTCGACGCCGAAATATGTGCAACCGACTTGCTCGGCCAAGCCGAGCACGGGCCAACCTCACCGGCAGTGCTGCTGACCACAAGTCGTGAGCTGGGCATGGCCACTATTGACGAAGTCGCCCGGCAGCTTCAAACGCTCGCCACTGCGGACATCGCATCACAGAGTTGGGCCGACTACGGCCGAGTCATCCTCTGCGAAGACAACACCGAAATGTTGCACGTCGCCGAGGATCTTGCGTTCGAGCATGTGCAGGTAATGACCAACGACGATGACTACTTCTTCAACCACATGGTCAACTACGGAGCTCTATTTCTTGGACCGATGACCAACGTCAGCTACGGCGACAAGGTCATTGGCACCAACCACACACTTCCCACCCAGGGCGCCGCCCGATATACGGGTGGCCTCTGGGTCGGCAAGTTCATCAAGACCGTCACCCACCAACGAGTCACCAACGCCGAGTCGAGCGCCATGATCGGCGAGTACTGCAGCCGGCTGTGCGCGATCGAGAACTTCGCTGGTCACCAAGCCCAAGCTGACATCCGTGTCGCCCGCTACGGCTCGCCCGGCGCCGAGGTGTCTGCCTAGTGCCGGTCGCAGTTGTGTCTGGAGCCTCTGGTGGCATTGGTTCGGCGGTCGCTCGTCGACTTGCGTGCGATGGCATGCAGGTCGTGGTTGGCTACAACACGAACGCCGCCGCGGCCGAGGCCGTCGTTGACACGCTCGAGGGTGCTGGACATCGCGTTGCTGCCATGCCGATGACCGATTCGCAGGCTTTAACCGAAGTTGCGGCCGATATCGCTGCAGATCACGACGCGATCGATGTGCTCGTGAACTGTGCCGGCAAGACCAAGCCGGTGCCGCACCACGATCTCGACCAGCTCAACGACGAACTGATCGACGACATATTCGCTACCAACTGGCGCGGTCCGTTCGCAAGCGTGCGAGCGTTCTGCTCGCTACTCCAAGCTGCTGAAGCACCCGTGATCGTCAACATCTCGTCGGTTGCTGCAGTCACTGGCCAAGGATCGAACGTGGCCTACTGCGCATCGAAGGCCGCGCTCGACAGCTTGACTCGATCGCTCGCACGAGCTCTCGGCCCGAAAATCCGGGTCGTATCGGTCTCACCCGGGTGGGTGTTGGGCGAATACGCCGAGCGCATGCCAACCGAGATTCTGGACAGGCAACGCGACGCCACACCCCTCGCTCGGCTCGCTACCGCAGACGATGTCGGCGCAGCAGTGAGCGCTTCGATTCGAGACCTGCCGTTTACTACTGGTTCGATCATCACCGTTGACGGTGGTCGACCACTGGGTACCTCATGAGAGCGGAACACTCGATCGATCAAGCCGAAGCCAACCGTCGCGTCATTGAACCATGCGAGTTCATTGCCGACACCGAAGCTTTCGTCGACGTGCGGCTCGAACGCAGCAAGGGCAAGGCGAGCTATTCGTTTATCGGCCCCGGCGTCAGCCAAAACGCCGACCAGTTGATCAACCTGACCGTGCCCCACGGGTTCAACGTGGGAGCAGCGAGCATGCCTCACGGCATCGTGAACAATCCGCACTTGCACTACACCGCTGAAGTATTCATCTGCACCCGCGGCAGCTTCAAGATGACGGTCGGGCGGACCAGCGAACAGGCAGTCGACATTGGGGTTGGCGACGTTTTTGCCGCCCCGACATGGGTGTTCCGAGGTTTTGAAAACACTGGCCCCGACGACAGCTGGGTCTTCGTCGTGCTTGGCGGCGACGACACGGGCGGCATCATATGGTCGCCCGACGTGCTCCGCGAGGCCGCAGACACAGGTCTCTACCTAGCCCCTGACAACTCGTTGATCGATGCTGCTGCAGGTGAATCGCCTGACTCGGTTGTCACTCCCGCATCTGACGCGGCGCTTGAACACGTCGACAGCTATTCCGACGATGAGCTGGAAGCCCATGTCGTGCGCAACGAGAACCGTGCCTGGTCCGAGCGCGCCCTGTTGTCGAGCGTGCTACCCGGTCACGCCTCGGGCGTTGCCCCGGCGCTTGGCTTCGGCATGACCGAAGACCGCCGTCACCGGGCACCAGTAATGACCGCGCAAGGCTTCTCGGTCGAATGGCTGCGACTCGCCCCTGGGCACAGCACCGGCATCCATCGCCTGGCCGAGTCGCAGGTGCTGCTCTTGGCAGAGGGCGACTGGACGATCGGCTTCAATCGTGGCGACAAGCTGATCGATTCACAGCCAGCGGGTGGGTCGGTTGTCTCGGTGCCACCAGGTACCTGGCGCAACTTCACCAATACCGGCTCGTCCAATGCCATCGCTGCGGTGGTGTGCGGCACTGACTCACCGAACGTGATCGAGTGGGACGACAGCATTCTCACCGCCGCCGCTGCCATCGGATTCGTGCGCGACGCATCGGCCAAGATAGCCCCCGTCGAACTACTGCCTGGAGGCGACCGATGAACGTCTGCTCCTTGCCTGGGTCGCCAGCCGCACCAAGCCTTTGCGGGTTCTCGACAGCAGCGAGAACCACACCTACCAACCAGCGGTTCGCCGCGATTCGGCTCAATGCCAGACGCTGGCCATCTCTTGACACTCGACCATCCCGACGCCGTGGCAACCGTGCTCGTCGAGTAGCTCACATTCTGCACCAAACAGATCCAAACCCAGGAGGGAACCCATGAATACCAACATGCATAGGTGGCGACGTCTGCTCGCCATCCTGTTCGCGTTTGCGCTGCTCGCTTCGGCGTGCGGTGGCAGCGACAGCGACGATTCGGCATCAGATTCCGATGCTGTGGACCAGGCCGACTCGGCCGACGACAGCAGCGCGAACGAGTCTGATGCCGACGCCATGGACGAAGACGCCACGGACGACGAGGCAATGGAAGAGGAAGAACCTGCTCCAACGCCGGAGCCAGTCGAGATCGACGAGTCGACGACCATCTCCGACGAGTGTGGCATCCCTAACCCAGCCGACGAGGTTGAGCTCGATATTTTGGGCTGGGAGTTCCCGATCACGACGGCCTATGCCGAGGAGTTCGAAGACTGCGAAGAAGGCAACTACTCGATCAACTACCAGTTTCTCGATTCGGCTGCAGCCCAAGAGCAGATGAAGCTCGATGCGGCCACGGGTGATCCTGAGTTCGAGATCTATCAGGGTTCAAACAGTTTCCTGCTGGAGCTCGCGAACGCGGGCAGTCTGATGCCGCTCAACGACCTGATCGCCAAATACGGCGCCGAATACGACCTCGACCAGATCGATCCGTCTTTCCTCGACTTCGTCTCACTCGACGGAAACGTGTACGGCGTGCCTGCGGTTTCGAACACGATGCACGTGTTCTACAACGAGCCGGTCTTGTCTGATCTTGGTGTTGCTGTACCAACCACGTTCGCTGAAGCGCTCGAAGTGTGCCCAACGATCCAGGATGCTGGCTATGACGTCGGCTTCATTTACAACCTGTCTGCGGGTTGGTCGTGGCGCATCGAGTTCGATGCCATCTTGGGTTCACTGGGCGTAGATCCGGTTGATCCACTGACGGGTGAGCCGAACTTCAACAGCCCTGAGGGCATCGAAGCAGCCAACATTCTCAAGGACATGTGGGAGACCTGTGGTGGTTCTGCTGCGGGTTCGTACAGCCTGGATGACATTCAGGCTGCGTTCCAGACTGGCGAGATTGTGCTGGGTCACACCTGGGCATCACGCGCTGGAGCAATGGACGATCCCGAAGCCTCAAGCGAGGTTGGCAACATTCAGTACGCACCGGCGCTGAGTGTTGACGGTTCGATTCTGGCATCACCTGCCTATGTCGATGGCTGGGGCATCCCAACCGGCACCGACCCAGCACTGGTCGATGCGATCTTCCTGGCGATCCTGGCCGCGACTGACCTGGAGAGCCAGGAAACAGCTGCCGAGTTCGGTCTCGTAACCCGGGCGGGTGTTTCGAACCCGAACGGTCCGCGAGACGCCGCGGCCGCCGAGACCAGCCTGGTCGACGGCAAGGGTCCAGACCTGTCGCACCCAGCTGCGGGCGTTGCTCGCGCCAAGCTTGGTGACGCACTCATTCAGATCCTCGACGGCGCGTCAATCGAAGACGTACTCGCCGAGGCCGAGACGGCCTACCTCGAAGAAGCCGGTGACCTCATTGGGGGCGGTGCTTCAGCCGAACCGGTCGCGTTCGACAATGTGATCAGCGACGAATGCGCCATCCCTGCGGTCGATGGTGTTGAGCTCGATATTTTGGGCTGGGAGTTCCCGATCACGACGGCCTATGCCGAGGAGTTCGAAGACTGCGAAGACGGTGGCTACTCGATCAACTACCAGTTTCTCGATTCGGCTGCAGCCCAAGAGCAGATGAAGCTCGATGCAGCGACGGGTGATCCTGAGTTCGAGATCTATCAGGGATCAAACAGTTTCCTGCTGGAGCTCGCGAACGCTGGCAGTCTGATGCCGCTCAACGACCTGATCGCCAAGTTCAGTGCGAACTTCGACATGGACCAGATCGATTCGTCGTTCCTCGACTTCGTCTCACTCGACGGAAACGTGTACGGCGTGCCTGCGGTTTCGAACACGATGCACGTGTTCTACAACGAGCCGGTTTTGTCTGATCTTGGTGTTGCTGTTCCAACCACGTTCGCTGAAGCGCTCGAAGTGTGCCCAACGATCCAGGATGCTGGCTATGACGTGGGCTTCATTTACAACCTGTCTGCGGGTTGGTCGTGGCGCATCGAGTTCGATGCCATCTTGGGTTCGCTGGGCGTAGATCCGGTTGATCCACTGACGGGTGAGCCGAACTTCAACAGCCCTGAGGGCATCGAGGCAGCCAACATTCTCAAGGACATGTGGGAGACCTGTGGTGGTTCTGCTGCGGGTTCGTACAGCCTGGATGACATTCAGGCTGCGTTCCAGACTGGCGAGATTGTGCTGGGTCACACCTGGGCATCACGCGCTGGGGCAATGGACGATCCCGAAGCCTCAAGCGAGGTTGGCAACATTCAGTACGCTCCGGCGTTGAGTGTTGACGGTTCGATTCTGGCATCACCTGCCTATGTCGATGGCTGGGGCATTCCTGCTGGTACTGACCCAGCACTGGTCGAAGACATCTTCTTGGCCATCGCCGCTGCAACTGACCTGGAGAGCCAGGAAACGGCTGCCGAGTTCGGTCTCGTAACCCGGGCGGGTGTTTCGAACCCGAACGGTCCGCGAGACGCCGCGGCTGCTGAGGCCAGCCTGGTCGATGGCAAGGGTCCAGACCTGTCGCACCCAGCTGCGGGCGTTGCTCGCGCCAAGCTTGGTGACGCACTCATTCAGATCCTCGACGGCGCGTCAATCGAAGACGTACTCGCCGAGGCGGAGACGGCCTACCTCGAAGAAGCCGGTGACCTGATCGGTTAACACCGACCCGCGTTATCTGCCACCGAGCTAGCGGGGTGGACCGAGCCTGTCTGTCACAGACATCTCGGTTCACCCCGATACAGGCCGCAGTATCAAGCAAGAAAATATGAAGACAGCAGTAAGGGGAGGGAAATGAATAGGCGAACGTTCTGGGGGTTCACAATCCCAAGCGTCGGCGTGATGCTTGTACTGATGGTCTTTCCCTTGGTGACGACAGTCTGGTTCAGTCTCCATCGACTCAAGATCGAGGACATCGACAACCCGACCTGGCTCGGGCTCGAGAACTACCGAGAACTGCTGAGTGATGAACAGTTCTGGGCGGCCACGCGCTTCACTCTCATCTTTGTTGCGGCCACCGTGCCGCTGCACATGATCTTTGGGCTCGGCGTTGCGCTGCTGCTCGATAAGGTCGCTCGTGGTAGGGCCGTTTACATGGCCGCCCTGCTGCTGCCCTTCATTGTGACCCCGGTGGTGGGCACGGTCATTTACAAGGACCTGTTCGAGCGTGGTGGCCTGATCGCCTGGCTTTACGAGGTCTGGCGCGACACACCGTTCGTCGTCACCTCGGGCAATGTGAAACGGCTTATCATCATCCAGTCGGTATGGCACGTGATGCCATTCTCGATGATCACCTTCTTTGCCGGCCTGCAAACGTTGCCGACCGAACGCGCCGAAGCCGCCGCCATCGATGGCGCCAACTATTGGCGCAACCTCTGGCACGTAATCCTGCCGCATCTGCGGGTGCTCATCTTGTTCGTTGCCCTGATCTCGATCATGGACGCCTACCGCGTCTACGACAGCGTCTTCGTCTTTGCTGGCGATCGCTTCACCGACGCCCACACCCTGCAGGTGTACAACGTCGAGCAAGTACTCGACCCGAACATCGGCCGGCTCGGCAAGGGTTACGCCATTGCGGTGCTGAATATCATCGGCATCTTTGTGGTGTTGATTCCCTTCCTCTACAAGTCGTACAAAGATCAGATTGCTGAGCGAACGTGATGGGCTTCCTGCGGTCGTTCAGTCGACACTCCACGCTGATCATCCTGGTCATCTGGAGCGTGCTGCCTTTCACCTGGGCGATCCAGTCATCGATCAAGTTCACCCGCGATGTTGCTCGCAAAGAGCCAGTCCTGTGGGACTACGAGACGACGTCGAACGCCTACAACAAGTTCTGGCTCGATGACGAAGACATCAACATGTACAAGGTGTTGGCGTTCATACTGGCCTTCGCCGCAGTGGCGCTTCTGCTTGCCATGGTTGGTCGTCGAGTCAGCGCTGGATCGTCGTGGCTGCTCGGCTTCGTCGACCTCGCCAAATTCGTGGCATATGTCGCCGTCGGGCTGGTCGTTCTTGTTCCTGCCGTGCTGTTTGTGGTTCAACTCATCAAATGGGGCTGGAGTGGCCTCCTGCTCGCCATACCCATCATCGGGTTGATTAGCTTTCTGTGTTGGCGATTCCCACCAGAGATCAAGCTCGATCGCACGAATACCTATAGCAATGGCCGCGGCTGGCCGTTCTTCGTCGCCGTGCCAGTTGTGCTCGGCTTCGGTATGTGGCTGTTTCCCAAGATCTTCGAAGTCGAGGACGAGTACTGGTTTTTCGTGAACTCGATCATCGTGACCGTGCTGACCATGATCATCTCGATCACCATCGGCCTGCTCGCTGGTTACGCGCTCGCTCGCTATTCGGGCCTGTCGGGCGCCGTCATCTTGATCATCGCGCTGGCGTTCCGTGCGCTGCCCCGAACGGCTTTCGTGCTGCCGTATTACTTCGCAGCGCAAAAGCTCGGCATCCTCGACTCGAGACTGGTGATCGTGATGGCCCTTGTCGCCGTCAATCAGCCATTCACCATCTGGATGTTCCGCACGTTCTTCATGGACGTGCCGAAGGAGATGGAAGAAGCAGCCATGATGGACGGCGCCACTCGATTCGAAGCTTTCCGCAAGGTGATCATTCCGATCATGTGGCCTGGCATCATTGCCACGTCACTGTTCACCCTGCTGCTCGCCTATAACGAATACCTCTTCGTGCGTGTGCTCGCACCAACGAACTGGACGCTGCCGGTGGCCATCGTGTCGCTTACTGGTGGCGAGAGTTCTCGGACCATCACCGAGGCTGCAGCAGCTTCGGTATCGATCACGCTACCGATCATCATCGTGATCATCCTGTTTCAGAAGCACCTGGTCAAGGGGCTGGGCGCAGGCGCGGTGAAGGGCTAGGTATGGCCGTCGATCTACAAACAGCCAAAGCTGTCGTACGTGCCATGCACGCCGAACTCGACGTGGCGGCGGCCGATGACATCGAGGCAGTGCTGGCTAGGCATATGACCAGCGACTGGTTGTGGCGTGGGATGCACCCGTTCTATGAGCAGACAGGCGCAGCCGCGGTTGCCGAGACGTTTTGGAAGCCGCTTCGTGCGGCGTTCTCGCCCGTACAACGTCGCTCCGACGTGTTCTTCGCCGGAATAAATGAAATCGATAACGGCGCATCGACCTGGGTGGTCGAGATGGGTCATCTGCTTGGTCTGTTCGATCAACCATGGCTCGACATTCCGGCCACTGGGCGCATGTGTTTTGTTCGCTACGCAGAGTTCAACCGGGTGAATGATGATGGTTGTATCGACGAGTCGTCGATGTTCGTCGATATCCCCGACGTGATGGTGCAGGCCGGTCAGAATCCTTTTCCTCCACAGACGGGCTCGCACCATCTCTATCCCGGGCCTCGCAGCCACGATGGTCTGCTGTATGGCCCGAGCGACGCGACCGAGGGCCCGGCCACGCTGGCCCTCGTGAACGAGATGATCAACGACCTGGGCGAGGCCAACCGCATCGCCAACGAGACCGGCGTCGACGCGATCCCGATCGAGGTCATGCAGAAGACCTGGGCCGACGATATGATCTGGTCTGGCCCGGCTGGAATTGGCGCCTCTTACACAATTGATCGTTACCAGCAACAGCACTCGTATCCGTTCCGGTTCCATCTCACCGACAAGGTCTTCATCGGCCACACCGCTCGCTTCGCAGAAGGCAATTACGCCGGCTTCTTTGGCTGGGCCAACCTGTCGAACCGTGCAACCGGCGGCTTCCTCGGCATGCCAGCCAGCACAACTGCAGACATGCGAGTCGTCGATATCTATCGTCGCGAAGGCGACAAGCTCGCAGAGAACTGGGTCATCATCGACCTGCTGCACTGGTTGTCGATGCAAGGCCTCGACGTACTCGAGCGCATGCGGCAACTCAACGGACAAGCGAGGTTTGACGAATGAAGGGTTCACGTCCCGAACAGGCCGAGTTCACCCGAGACACCGACATGTCCAAGACCGACGAGACTCGGGCCGTCATCGAGGCAATGGTCGACGGCCTCAACGATCATCGCATCGACGACATCGGTCAGTTCTTCGGCGATGGTTTCCGCTGGATGGGCAACACCGGGTGCGGAACCAAGACCGGGCTGCGAGAGTTTCAAGATAATTGGCAGCGACCATTCCAGGCCGCGTTCGCTGACAAGGTCTGTGTCGACGAAGCCCGCTTGTTCATGGGGGAGTGGGCGGCCGCATTTGGCCGTCAAGAGGCCACCCATGCCGGCGAGTTCATGGGCATCGCCGCCACTGGCAAACGCATCGAGATTCGATACATGGACTTCTGGAAGGTGGTCGACGGCCGTATCGAAGACAACTGGGTGATGGTCGACTTCCCCCACGTAATGGCCCAACTGGGCGTCGATGCGTTCGACGGCAACGGCTGGGAGGCCTACGACCGCGGCGACAAAATCGCTTTCCTGCCCGACGAGAACGCAAAGGTTCGCCCATGACATCTACAACGAGCTGGGCCTTCGTGGCCGTGAACGACCCCGGGAGGGACCAATGGCTGGCGTAAGGCTCGACAAGATCACCAAGGTGTACCCCAATGGTTTCCAGGCGGTCACCGACCTGACCCTGGAGCTCGACGACGGTGAGTTCATGGTGCTGGTCGGCCCGTCGGGCTGTGGCAAGTCGACCGCGTTGCGCATGATCGCTGGGCTCGAAGACATCAGCGGCGGCGAGCTGTATGTCGGCGATAGGCTGGTCAACGGCGTCGCACCAAAAGACCGCGATATCGCCATGGTGTTCCAGAACTATGCGCTATACCCACAGATGTCGGTACGAGACAACATCGGCTTCCCTCTTCGCCTGAAGAAGACACCGAAGAACGATCGCCTCGAACAGGTCGACGGTGCAGCTCGCATCCTCGAACTGATGGAACAGCTCGACAAGAAGCCGGCAACCCTCTCTGGTGGCCAACGTCAGCGGGTGGCGATGGGACGTGCGATCGTGCGACGCCCGTCCGCCTTTCTGATGGACGAACCGTTGTCGAACCTGGACGCCAAGCTCCGGGTGCAGATGCGGGCCGAGATTGCGAGCATCCAGCGGGACCTGGGCGTCACGACCTTTTATGTCACCCATGATCAGGTCGAAGCGATGACCATGGGAGACCGGGTTGCCGTGATCAAAGACGGCGTACTGCAACAAGTGGCTGCCCCCGAAGACCTGTACGCCAACCCGGCCAACGTGTTTGTGGCCGCTTTCATTGGTTCGCCCTCGATGAATCTGTACGAGGGCACCATCACGAATGCGAACGGCGACTACTCGGTGCAGCTCGGCGACCAGTCGATCAACATTCCCGACGAAGTCGTGACCAAGAGAGACAGCTTGGCTGGTCGAATCGGTGAGCCGCTTGTCGTCGGCATCCGTCCGGAAGATCTCGAGGATGCGGCGCTCGATCCAAGCCATCCTGAAGATCAGCGCCTGACGTCAACCATCGACGTGCGTGAAGCCCTCGGCGCCGAGACGCTGTTGCACTTTGGCATTCGGGCACCACACGTTGACAGCGGTGATCCCGATGCGCTCGAAGAACTTGGCGACGATGACTTCAGCCGATGCACCGCTCGATGTAGCCCCCGCAGCGTTGCCAAGGTCGGCGAACAGATCGAACTGAACGTCGATTCTTCCCGGCTGCACTTCTTTGATAAGTCCACTCATCTCGCACTCGACTGAAGTACGTCAGATCAGCGCCAAAGGAATTGAGCATGAAGACCAGCACCGATCGTATTTTGACGACGCATGTCGGAAGCCTGCCTCGCAACGAGGTAGTCAGCGCCGGAATCTTCGCTATCGAAGCCGAAGAAGCTCTCGATCTCGAAGCCCACGAGCGTGAGATCGCTCAGGCCGTCCTTGCAGTGGTTGAGCGTCAGGTTGCCGTCGGTATCGACGCGGTGAGCGACGGCGAAATGAGCAAATTGAGCTATGCAACGTATATCAAGGACCGCATCACCGGCTTCGAGGGCGACAGTCCTCGCCGGGCGCCTGCTGACCTCGAGGACTTCCCTGGGTTTCTCGAACGCCAAGCAAACACGGGCGGCACCCCCACTTATCGCCGTCCTCAATGCGTTGGTCCAATCGCCGTCAAAGACATGCAGCCCTGCCTGACCGATTTGGCGAATCTGCAGGCGGGCGTCGACGCTCACGACCCAACCGACGCGTTCATGAACGCAGCTTCTCCCGGCGTGATTGCGCTGTTCCAACCCAATTCGCACTACGAGGACCACGAGGCGTATCTCTACGCACTCGCCGACGCCATGTCGGCAGAATACGAGGCGATTGTCGCGGCCGGCTTCGTGCTGCAGCTTGACTCGCCCGATCTCGGCCTGGGTCGCCACATGATGTTCAAGGGCCAGCCCGACGAAGAGTACGAGCGACTGGCCAACCTTCATGTCGACGCGCTGAACCACGCCACTCGCAACATCGATGCCGACAACATGCGACTACACATCTGCTGGGGTAACTACGAGGGGCCACACACCCACGATGCTCCAATGGAGCAAGTGCTTCCAATCGCACTGCGAGCAAAGCCGCAAGCGCTGCTGTTCGAGTCATCGAACCCTCGCCACGCTCATGAGTGGAAGGCGTTCGCCGAGGCCGACATCCCCGATACCAAGATCCTGGTTCCGGGCGTGATCGACTCGACAACCCACTTTGTTGAACACCCTGAGTTGGTCGCACAACGTATCGAACGCTTCGCCAACATCGTCGGCAAGGAGCGCGTCATGGCGGGTGTCGACTGCGGCTTCTCGACCTTTGCTGGCTACGCGGGTATCGAAACCGAGATTGCCTACACCAAATTGGCTGCGTTGGCCGAAGGTGCAGCGATCGCGTCCGATCGTCTTTGGTGACGCCAGTGCCCGATCAGGCCGTGCATGCACAGAACAAGGCACTCGTTGCAACCTTTCGGGCCGCAATGTATGACTGGACATCCGACGGCGTGCAGGACGCGCTAGCGAGCGTCTTCGTGTCTGATGCCAAAGTGCAGGTCGCGTTTCCGTTCGAAGACCTCGAGGGGCCAACGGGTTGGTACGGCGAAGCTCTGGCGCCGCTCGCAAACGCCTGGCCCGACATCGAACGTCGAGACACCATTGTCGCAGCGGGACGAACCGAGCAGGGCGACGATTGGGTCGGGTGCTGCGGCTACTACACCGGCACGTTTGTGAACCCTTGGCTCGGCATTACGCCGACTCATCGCCAGGCTGCGATGCGCTTCCACGAGTACTTCCGCATCGCCGGTGGGCAGATTGTTGCGATGCAGGCGATCTGGGACATCCCCGAGGTCATGATGCAATCGGGGCTTTGGCCGATGGCGCCAAGTCTCGGTCGAGAGTGGCAGGTTCCATCGCCGGCGAGCCAAGACGGGCTCAGCCGAGCTGAGCGAGATCCTGATCGGTCGGCGGTCAGCCTGGCCATCGTGCAGGCAATGGGTGCGGACATGAGTCGCCACCCAACTGAACCGGCAGACGCAATGAACCTTGAGAAGTATTGGCATCCGAAGTTCAGCTGGTACGGCCCCGCAGGCATCGGCACCGCCCGCGGCATCGATGGGTTTCGCTCGGTTCACCAGATTCCGTTCCTGAACGCGCTACCAGATCGCCGTGGCGGATCCGAGACTGGTGGCGCACACTTCTGGGCCGACGGCGACTACGTGGCCGTGACCGGGTGGCCCGACATGGCCATGACCGTTACCGGCGATGGCTGGCTTGGCATTGTGCCGGCGAATACTCCCATCACTATGCGCAGTCTCGACTTCTGGCGGGTCGAAGGTGAGCTGATTCGTGAGAACTGGGTCTTGATCGACTTGTTGCACGTTTGGCATCAACTCGGCGTCGATGTCTTGGCTCGGATGCACGAACTGGCTCCACGAGGAAGATGACGTCATGACGCTACGTGAAGAACTGATCAACGGTGATCGGCTCATCGGTACTTGGCTTAAGACGCCATCACCGATCGTGGTCGAAGTGCTCGGGCTGACCGACCTCGACCTGCTGTGTATCGACGCCGAACATGCACCGTTTGGTCGCTACCAACTCGATCGCTGTATTCATGCCGCTCGCTCAGTCGATCTTGACACTGTCGTGCGGGTGCCGACATCGCAGCCGCATCACATCTTGCAGGCGCTCGATTGTGGGGCAACCGGGGTGGTCGTGCCTCACGTGATCGATGCCGGCCAAGCGCAATCAGTCGCCAAGTCGGCACGATTCGGCGACGGCGGTCGGGGCTACGCTGGCTCCACTCGCGCTGCTGGTTATGCGACCAAACCTATGGTTGATCACAAGGCAACGAGCAATGCGCAGACGATCGTTATCGCGCAGATCGAAGATGCCGAGGCACTCGACCACGTCGAAGCAATCGCTGCTGTTTCGGGAATCGATGCGATCTTTATCGGCACCGTAGATCTGTCGGTGTCGATGGGCGCCGACGGACCATCGGACCCGCAGGTGATCACGGCCGTCGAGCAGATAGCTGCGGCTGGCAAGCGCTCGGGCTGCGCCGTCGGCATCTTCGCAAACACCCGCGACCAGGTAGATCGTTTCGCTGAGCTGGGCATATCACTGTTCCTACTGCAATCAGATCACGCTTTCCTCAAGGCTGGCGCTGCGGCGATTGCGATGTTTCGAGGCACCCAAGCAGGCGACGGGTAGCGCAATGAGTACCGAGCTGAACCAGCAGAACAAGCAACGCGTTCTCGATCTGTGGTCATCCCTCGAATCGACCGCTTTGGGCGGCGCGGCCGCGCTGTTCGCGTCGACGATGGCACCCGACGTGCAGTGGCATGGTCATGCGCCGCTCGGATCGCTCGAAGGCCCCCAGGCGGTGGCCGAGGCTTTCTGGCAGCCGCTCAACGCTGCGTTTGCTGGGTTGCGACGCGAGACCCACGTGTTCTTTGGCGGCGAATCGAACGGACGTGCGGATGGCGATCTTTCCAAGGATGGACGTTGGTGGGTCACCGGCACTGGGCTACTACACGGCACCTTTGAGCAGGACTATCTGGGCGTGCCAGCCTCGGGACGTGAAGTCAATCTGCGGTGGGGCGAGTTCTGCTGCATCGAGCACGGTTCGATCACCGAGGTGTACTTTCTGATCGACATGGTCGATCTAATGCAACAGGCTGGTTTCGACGTACTTCCTGTCGCGCAAGGCCACGACGCGATGTACCCCGCACCGGCTGCTGGCGACGGAGTGCTTACGAACGCCAGTGACTCGACGACCAGCACCTACAGCCTTGACCACATTCGCAGTTTCATCTTCGACGGACTCAACGCCTTCGACGAATCAGAGCTCGCCAGTATGGGTATGGCCGACTGGTTCCATCCTGATGTGCACTGGTACGGGCCCGGAGGCATCGGTGCCTGTTTGAGTTTCAAGGAGTTCGAGGATCTGCATCAGACACCGTGGCTCGTGGCCTTCCCTGATCGTGAGGTGCAAGATCTCGATGCCCTGTTCGCCGAGGGCGCGTACTCAGCAGCTCCCGGCTGGGCCGGTGTCCAAGCAACACACACCGGGCCATACCTGGACACTCCGGCGACCGGTAAGCGCATTGACTTCAATGGTCTCGACTGGTGGAAACGAGACGGAGAGCAGTACATCGAGAACTGGGTGTTCGTCGACATGGTGCACTTGTTCGAACAGTTCGGCATAGACCTACTCGAACAGGTACGCCGCCCCGAGTGAAGTGGTGAATGGACGAGCGGGTGGTGGGCGAGGGACGAGCCGCTGCAACTGACGAGAAGCCATGTGCGACGAACGTCGCCCCGAACGCAGTGGTGGTACCGAGTCGGGAGCGAGGGACGAGCGGGTGGTGGGCGAGGGACGAGCCGCTGCAACTGACGAGAAGCCATGTGCGACGAACGTCGCCCCGAACGGAGTGGAGGAACACTGTGACGCACGCCACTGAAGAAGCGCTTGCTTCATCCAGGAAGCGCTGCGTATAGTTAGCAACAGTTTCCCCCCATAAATGTTCAAAGGAACAAACCCATGCTCAACGTCAGCGAAATCGCAAGCAGCACCGAAGAACGAGTGCTCACCGGCGTAAAAGTCAGCCAGACCCTCGTCCTCGACACCTTCAAGAACGGCATTGCACTCGCCGATCGCGTCATGCCCGCTCCCGTTGCTGATCGCATCGAAGAGCGCGTTGCCGTTCTGCCTTCAGCTACGCCTCTGATCAACGGCGCATTCGACTTCGCTGGCAAGCTGCTCGCAGCACAGCGCGACTTCGCCGGCGAAATGATCGAGATCCTCCAGCCCGCCCCCGCCAAGAAGGCTGCCCCCAAGGCCGCTGCCAAGAAGGCTCCTGCCAAGAAGGCTGCAGCCAAGCGCACCACGAAGAAAGCAGCCTGAGCCCAGCTCAGCAAAGTTCTGCGGGTATCGGCATCGGCCTACTACCCGCATTGATGCTCTTGTGACTATCCCCCCTGAAGACACAGAGTCGTCAGCCGAAGGCGGTAACCGGAAAGATCCGGTTGCCGCCTTTGGTGATTATGTGCGCTCTCAACGCAAGCTCGCCGAGCTGAGCCTGCGTCAACTCGCAGATCTGACGAGCTTGTCGAATCCGTATCTCAGCAAGCTCGAACGCGGGTTGCACCAGCCATCGGTCACCGCGGTCACCAATATCGCCAAGGCGTTGGGTTTGCCGGCGGAAACCTTGCTGGCCAAAGCGGCTGGGCTAGTGCCAGGCTTCGAGAGCGCCACTGGCGCCACAAAGAAGCCGCTCACGACCGAGCAAGTCATCAAGCAGGATCCAGCGTTGTCCGATGATCAGAAGCTGGCGTTGCTGAGCGTGTACCGCAGCTTCGTCGACGAGAATTGATCCATGACCAAGGCGACCTTTCCGATCCAGGTTCGGTTCTATGAACTCGACCCATACGGACATGTGAATCACTGCACGTACCTGCAGTATTTCGAGGCCGCCCGAGTGGCCTGGCTCGGCGATATCGGCCATGGTCTCGATGTGTTGCAGCGAGACGGGACCCAACTGGTTGTCACTGCGGTGGCGACCCGATTCATTGCCTCGGCAGTCCTGAACGACGATCTGCTGATCGACACCGCCATGGTGCAGGCTAGACGAGTGCGGGCGCAGTGGGTGCAGCACGCATGGCGCGGCGACGAGCTCATTGCGTGTCAGCGCGTCAATTTCGCCACGGTGAATCGCAGCGGTCGCCCGGTGCGGATCCCCGAGTCATTGCTCGAGGCCATGGCCGGCTTTCAAGTCGACGAAGCCACCCTCGCCAAACAGCTTCCCGACCTGGCGCTCTGACCCCGGACCGCATGGGCACACGTGCCTGATACGCGTGACCATGGTCACGAGTAACGTGGTGGGATGACGGCGACCGCTTCGGCTGAACACCAGCAGCTACTGGCCACCATGACCGGAGCGATGGTGCCCCGGGTAGCGCCATTCACCGGGTCGGATCGCTTGCGCGCCGACGGGCGCCCCAAGCCGGCCCTGCGCGCTCGGCTGCGCCGGATCGACAACGGCCGCAACGTCATCACGTGCGTGCTGGCCTTGGCCATGCCTATCGCCGTGGTCGCCGCCGTGGCCGCGATCGGGACCTGGTGGGCTGTGGCGCTTGCCGTGCCGGTCATGGCCACGCTGCAGCTGCGCATGTACATCCTGCATCTGAAGCCGCCCACCGGCTCTTGTTCTCGAACCGTCGGCTCAATGACATCGTTGGCATCAACATCATCGGCTGGCTACCGCTCGGCACCGGAAATCATGGCTACCGGCGGGTTCACACCTCCCACCACCGTGACGAGTTCGGTCCGAACGAGCCCGACTTCTTGCTCTACTCGTTCTACCCGATCACTGCCGCTTCTCTTGTCCGCAAGTTGCGCCGCGACGTGTCCGGCGTGTCGGCGTGGCGCATCCTGAAGCCCCGGTTTCGTGGCTTGTTCGCAGCGGGCCAGCGCATGCCCGGCGTTCGTCTGCTCGGTATGCAAATAGCCGTGTTCGCCATCTTCTTGGTGGCTGGCGTGCCATGGCTCTACCTGGCGTTGTGGGTGCTGCCGTATCTGACCTGGTATCAGCTGATCAACCGACTTCGTTCGATCGCCGAACACGGCGGCCTCACCCGATCAGATGATCGTCGAGAAACGACCCACATCATCACGCCAAGCGTGTGGGTTCGGGTGTTGCTGGCACCGCTCAATGTTGCCTACCACCTGGCGCACCACGTGGACAGCGGCATGCCGTTCCGGAACCTGCCCGAACTGCAGGCCATTCTGATCGAAGACGGCTACGTGCCCGATCACCTCATCTGGCCGAGCTATCTGTCGCTGTGGAAGGCCGCTGCTCGCCAGCCTGCGGCGACCGGGCCTAACCAGCCGGGCTGATATCGGCCGCACCGAAAACCACGCCGAACCGCACGCACCAGATCACCACGGTCGAGTAGACGTCGAGATCGACATCGGCCGGAATCTCGTAGTTCTGCGTGCCGATGTTTCCCTTCAGGTCGCCCAGGTCGACGAAGTCGTCGTCGAATGCGCCGCTGTCGGCATCGGCGGGGGCGGTGGACAAGTACACGTTCAGGTCAGGGCCATTGTCGGTCTCGAAGTCCTCGAATCGCAGGAAGCGCTGGGTGCTGCCGTCGTTCAACACGTCGGCACGTCCCGATGTGGGGTGCGAGCGATCGACGAAGTCACCGGTGAAGACCGTGCTGATCATCGCAACGGCTTCTTCCTCGTCGGCGCCGGCGGTGGCAGACTCCATCTCCATCTCGGGCATGTCCTCGTCGACTTCGACCATCACGGGTTCATCGGCCATCTCGGCGGTCATATCTGCCGCCATCTCTTCGGTGACGGCATCGGACTCGAGGCCCGACGGCGCCGCGCCGCTGGCGAAGACGGGACCCGATTCGCTGACCTCGTCATCGATGAAAGCGGTGTGTATCCCAAAAACGCCGAATGCCAGGTACAACACGATGATCGCGCCGATACCCATCGCCCCAACCGACAACGGATGATTCTTGATCCAACTCATCGACTGATCGTAGAACGTCCGGCCCGATCTCACCTGTCAAGCGACCGCTGACTACTGTTGAAACACGCTGACAAAAGGATGAGCATGCGTCTTGGTCTGAATACCGGCTACTGGAGCTCCGGCCCGCCCAAGGGCGCAGTCGAAGCCATTGCACTGGCCGACAAGCTCGGCTTCGAACACATCTGGACCGCCGAGGCCTACGGCAGTGATGCGCTCACACCGCTCGCCTGGTGGGGCGCCAACACTGAAAACGTGAAACTCGGCACGGCCATCATGCAGATGTCGGCTCGCACCCCGGCAGCCACCGCCATGGCGTCGCTGACCATGGATCATCTGAGCGGCGGCCGCTTCATCGCCGGCCTCGGTGCCTCGGGCCCACAGGTCGTCGAAGGCTGGTATGGGCAATCGTATTCTCGCCCGTTGGAGCGCACCCGTGAGTTCGTCAACATCATGCGGCAGGTTTTCGCCCGCGAAGATCTGGTTGCCTTCGAGGGCAACCACTACCAGCTTCCCTACCCACACGGCACAGGCTTGGGCAAACCGCTCAAGTCGACTGTGCATCCACTACGCAAAGACCTGCCGATCTACCTGGCCGCCGAGGGGCCCAAGAACGTGGCGCTGTCCGCAGAGATCTGCGATGGCTGGTTGCCGCTCTTCTTTGCCCCCAAGGACAACCAGTTCTACAAAGACGCATTGCAAGCAGGCATGGATGCCGGCGGCCGCAACAACTTCGATGATTTCGAGGTCGCCGCCACCGTGAGCATGATCCCCGGCGACGACGTCGAAGCATGTGCCGACAAGATCCGCCCCATGCTGGCGCTCTACGTGGGCGGAATGGGCGCCAAGGGCAAGAACTTCCACTTCGACGTCTTCGCCCGCATGGGCTACGAGGCCGAGTGCGACACGATCCAAGAGCTGTACCTGGCCGGCAACAAGGCCGACGCCATCGCCGCAGTACCGACCGAAATGTGCGAAGCCATCTCACTGATCGGTCCACCAGCAAAGATCAAAGATGAAATAGCCATGTGGGACGAATCAGTAGTAAACACCCTGCTGATCTCAGGCCCACCCAGCCTGGTCCAATTCGCCGCCGACATCGTGAGCTAGCCGAGCTCCTCCTCCCGGTCCGGGAACAAGAGAGGAACCAAACGACAAGAATCAACCAGGCCGAGGGCCAGGCAGAAACTGTCCGGTGTTCGCACTGATACCACCATCAGCAGGAACGATCGCGCCAGTGACAATGCTCGCCAAAGGCGAGACAAGAAAGCTGATCACCTGCGCAACCTCATCGGCACGGGCCCAACGCTGAACCGCCATGCGCTGACGCAGGTGCTCGTAGGCCTGCGGAATTTCCTGCAGCCGTTCGGTCATCCCGGTTTCGGTCGGCCCCGGCGCCACCGCATTTATCCGAATGCCCATCGGACCAAGATCCAGGGCTGCTGATCGCACATAGTTCACCACTGCGCCTTTGGCTGCGTTATATGTCCACATCCCGGGGTCACCCCGCAATCCCGATGTCGATGCGGTCACGCAGAATGCGCCGTCGTCGCTCGTCTCGACCATGGCAGGCGCGGCGGCTCGCACACCGAGCACCACGCCGCGCACGTTCACGGCAATCGAACGGTCGAAATCATCCATCGACTGCTCGATCAAATCACCACTACCCGAGATGCCGGCATTCAACACCGAGGCGTCCAGTCGGCCGAAGTTCGAAAGGGCGGCGTCGACTGCAGCCTGGTTGGTCTCCTGGGTACTCACGTCGCCGGTCAGGGACACGATCTCGTCATGGTCGCTCGTCCACTCGAGGTGTTCGATAGCGCGATCCACAGCAACAACAGAACCACCTGCTGCGGCGATGATCTCGGCGGCGCTGCGCCCGATACCGGAGCCGGCTCCGGTGACGATGGTGACTCTTCCGCGGTGATCCATCCAGCGATCATCGCGCGTGCGCGAAGATACGGCCATGCGGAACAACACCAAAGATCTCATCGACGACGCTCTCTCGGCAGCTGCGACGAGCTTGACCTCGCCAGGAGACTGGCTGACCGGCGAGCAACGACGTGCGGCTGCGGCCGAGGTATTGGGCGCCCGCAACAACGAACTCGACCAGCAACGCCGCAACGCGGTTTCGCCGAGCGTCGTCCCCGGTCGACACGCAGCCACGGCCGAGCTGCCAGCCGAGGCGGTCGAGGTGCTGCATCGCATCGCCAGCGATCCTGGACGGCTCACCCGCAGTTGGGCCGACGACGTCATTGGTGCGCTGGGCGAGGAGAGATACACCGAACTGGTAGGTATCGCCGCATGCACCGCAGTCCTCGACACATTCTCCTGGGCCATGCATGACCGTGATATGACCCTCGGCCCTATCACGGCTGGCGACCCGGAAGAATCGCGACCAGACGGTGTGGGCGATGTCGGCGCTTGGGTCGCCCAGTGCACCGCTGCAGGAATGGCCAACGTGAGCCGTTCGCTCTCGTTGGTGCCGGCGACCAATGCCGCATGGGTGGGCCTGGTGCAGGCCATGTACTCGCGGGGACCGGAGTTCTTGGATCTCGAATGGGACCGAGCGCTGTCGCGGCCCCAGGTCGAGTTGGTTGCGGCCCGCACCACGTCTGAGCTCGAGTGTTTCTATTGAACGACTGCCCACACCATGCTGCTCGGTGCGAGCAGCGAGAAAGCAGGTCTGAACGTGGACCTCGATGTGGCGACCGATCCGACCAGATCAGGAGACGCGGGTATTCCTGCTGGCGCAGAGCTGTTGGCATTCGCGTCGGCTGCCAATCACCGAAGCAACGCGTTACCAACCGCCAGGTCAGCCCTCAAAGCAGCTGTCGGCGCCGAAGGTGTGCTCGAAGCCGCCGCCACCGTTTCGATCTTCAACGGGCTGGTGCGCGTCGCCGACGGCACCGGCATTCAACTCGACCCGTCGATGCTCACATCGACCGCAGAAACCCGAGCAGCGTTGGGGATCGATCTGTTCAACGGCGCCGCCAATTCGATAGACGCACCGACCGAACCTCGCCAAGACGGAACCGGCGTGATGAGCATGTTCTCGTAGCGCAGGTATTCGCTACTCGGCCAGGGTGCGGATGCGGCTCTCGAGATCGGAATGGTTCAGATAACAGCCCACGAAACGGCGTCGCCCGGTGTATGCCTCTCGGCCGTGGAGCACTCGCCAGTTGTCGTTGATCAGCACGTCGCCGGCCTCGAGCCGGATCGTCTGCCAACGCGACCTGTCGTTGGCCAGTTCATGAAGCCGACCGTAGGCACGGTAGAAGGCGTCCATTTCGGCTGCGGGTAGCAGCATGGGAGAGCGGTCGTAGTTGTTCATCGATATCTGGGCCACGTTGCCGTGGTCATTCAGGCGGATGGCGGGTCGCGAGGTGCGTAGCTCGACCCCGGGCTCGATGTAGTGACCCGGCACACTCACCGATGTCAGCACTGCGAAGTCGTTCGGATAGTCGTCACGCAGCGTTTCGGCCACAGCGAAGCCGTCGACGATGACACTTGCGCCACCGGTGCCGTCTCGCTCGGTGCAGCAGAACATCTGCAATCCCGGAGCATGGTGCATGTAGGTGCCGTCGGTGTGCGGCGCCAAGAAAGTCTGGGTGTAGGCGGTGTCGGCATGGGCATCGACATCAGCGGCCAGGTCCCATGTCGTGCCGAAGATCGTGGATGCCGGGGTGCCGATACGGCTCGCCAACGCCGCAGTTTCCTCGTGTCCGCCAGCGAAGCCCCCGAGAACTCCGTAACCACATTCGTCGATGTCGCGGACCCACTCGGCGAGCGCCTCGTCGTTGGTCATCACCTCGGCCACGTCGCCCTTCGTGATCGCGACGTCGCCAGCTCGATGCCATGGTGTCACCGACGCGATCTGCGGGCCGCCGGCGAGCAACGCAGCGATCGTTGCCTGGCTTATCCAGGTGTCTTGTGTATCGGGCCACGTGACCAGTACGACCGCCAGCCCGTCGACCACCTCGAGCCTGGCCCCAGACGCCGGTTGGTCGGCGTCATCATCGAGCGCGTACACCCGCCGCTGCCTGGTGGCGGAATCGAAGCTCGCTTCGTCTTCGCCATGGTCTCTGACCCACCGCCAACTCAGTTCGGTTTCGACGCCGCTCACGGAGACAACCATGCCGGTCTTGCGAGCAACGACAGCATCGACGGTGTTCATGTCATTACCCGCTGGGGTCTTGGGGTTGGCTGAGGGTGCGTTGGATGGCGGTGACGACGAATTCGTCGTGGTGGTGCCAGTCGTTGTGGCCGTCGCACCAATAGAAGTGCCATGGTTGGCACGAGTCGGGTGGCCGTGGAATCTCGCCTTGCGAGCCGTTACTGTCGGTTCCGGGCGGGGTGTAGCGCTGACTGGCTCGATTCTCGCTGCGGCTGTTCTTGCGTTTACGGGGGGTGACCATACATCGATCGTACTCTTGCTCCTGCGATGTTGCGGGGAGACCCGTTGCCCTGGCGGAACGAAAAGAACCGTGCATGTCGCCAGCTGTCTAAGGTCGAGATATGCAGATTCCCGCTGATGTCGTTGCCTCCCAACAAGCCTCCATCGAGATCGATGCCACGCCCGAGCAGATCTACGATCTCGTTTCCGACGTAACCCGCATGGGGGAGTGGAGCCTGGAGAGCACGGGTGCGGAATGGGTCGATGGCGGCACCGGACGCACGGGCGACTGGTTCGAAGGCCACAACAAATCTGGCGAGCGCGAATGGACGCGAGCGTGCCAGGTTGCACGAGCTGAACCCGGGTGCGACTTCACGTTTGTCGTTGGTGGTGTCGATGACAACTGCACCTGGTGGAGCTATGAGATGGAGCCGGCTGCGAGTGGCACCCGTTTGACCGAACGATGGTGGTTCGTGAACAAGACTCCGGCGATGCAGGCAGCCACCGACGAACAGATCGCAGAACGATCTGCGTTCACCCAGACGATGCTGCAGGACACGCTGGCGGGCATCAAGGCTGCCGCCGAGTCGTGAGGTCGCCTGGTTTCTAGCGGCGGGCCAGGCGACGCAACGGTGGTTCGGTCTTCGGTGGCACCTTGCGCGGCGGTAGCTCTTGCAACACCTGTGCGCTGGCATCGGTGATGATGGCGACGGCGTTTTCGAACGCTGCCTCGGTAGCCGCGGACGTCTTCTGCACGCCGGTTATCTTGCGCACGTACTGACGGGCCGCCGCTTCGATCTCTTCTTCGGTGGCGGTTGGTTCGAGCCCACGCAAGGTCGTGATGTTTCTGCACATCTCGCACAACCTACTACCCACCGAAACTCGCAGCCGTGGGAGTCGAAGGAAACCGCCACGACAGCGCTCGGCCACATCGAAGGCGCCTAGCAGGCAGCCGAACGAGCAGTGGGAAACGTGCTGGCGGCGCGCGACGGGCGAACCAGCTGGACAGGCCTCAGGACTCGCCCTGCATCAACCGCTCGCCGTACTGCTGATCGGTAATCACCCCGCCCGCATCTTCGACTCGGGCGTGCGTTGTCGGATCGAGAACGTCCTGGATGCCGTCGATGCGCTTCCATGACGGCAGCGGTTGGTCGCCGTTGTCATCGGGTACGTAGGGCGAAGAGTCGACGCGAGTGTGCTTGTGGATGTAGCGGGCACAATTGACGAACACGCTGGTGATCTCGACCCGACACATCAGCAGAGCGCCTGGGTAGTTCGCCAACAGTTCGTCGTCGGCGTGGATCGAGGCGTCGCCCTGCACCCGCACTCGTTGCGGGGTCTCGAAGTCCATGAAGAGCAGCCCGACCTTGCCGGTGTCCTCCATGTTGCCCGCAGACAAGAACATGCCGTTGCCGTCATAGATCGGGAACGCCAAGGTGGTGCTGTCGACAACGGATACCACGCCGACGCCACCGCCCTTGTAGGACACCGTTGGTGAGCCGCTGGCATCGACCGTGGCGAGATAGAAGAAGTCGCGCGTCGTGATGAACGACGTGTGACGATCGTCGAGCTCGGGTTCGACGATTGCAAGCTGCAACCGATCAGCGAGTGGTCGGCTGTCGAAGCGATCTTGCAGTGATCTCTGCGGTGCGGTGTAGAACGGGAAATCGGACATGACCCAGCTTGGCACGCGGTCTCGACATCGTTGCGAATCGGGCCAGCTCGCTGCCCATTGGCCCAACGGCATCCTGACCGAGGCAAACTGAGACAATTGTCCTAAACTAGCCGGGTGCGAACCGGTGCCCAATGTTGTGTGTGGCTAGTGCCGCCAGCGAGACGCTTGCGCTGCGAGGTGCCGTAATGGCGTTTCGCATTGCAATTCTCGATGACCACCGTGCCTTTGGCGAGGCCATCAGTCATGCCCTCACGGCCTTCTACGACATCGAATCGGTTGGGGTCGTGCAGACGATCAACGCGCTCGTGGCGTTGGCGCATGCCGACGAGCCCGAGGTGCTTCTCATCGACTACCAGCTGGTCGAGGGCACCGGTATCGATTGTGCCCGTCGGGTCGTTCAAGAAAAACTCGACGCCAGGATGATCTTGTTGACCGCTCACGCCTCGGCTGACGTCACCTCCAGAGCGCTCAGCAATGGCTTCGAACGGGTGCTGAGCAAAGAGGCGCCTCTCGATCAGATCGCCGATGCCATACGGGTCGCGCCCGGGCCGCAAGCCAAGGTGCTGGTCGGGCCTGATCCCGTGCAGTTCTCGCGTCGACAGCGCGAAGTACTCGATCTCATGGGGCAGGGCATGGATCCTGCCTCGATCGCAACACAGATGTTCATCAGCGTGCACACGGCCCGAAGCCATGTGAAGGATGTGCTTCGACTTCTGGGTGCGTCGACGCAATTGTCGGCAGTGACCAATGCCATTCGCGAGGGTTATCTGCTTCCGCCGACGAAGAACGATTATCTGCGGCGCTAGCAGGGAGCGGAAGAATGCCGGTGGCATGTGTTTTCGCGCAACACGCTAGGCATTGCTCGGCTCGGCATGGGGGAACCACGCCGATACGACGGTGCCAGCGCCCGGCATCGTGTCGATGGCGAAGACGCCATCGAGTAGTTCAGTGCGCTCACGCATCAACACCAACCCGAGTCGAGTGTTGTCGACATCTCGCACATCGAAGCCTCTGCCGTCGTCGGTGATCGTGAGCAACGTGCCACCGTCCCTGTCCGACAAGCTCACGCCCAGCATCGTTGCTGCAGCATGGCGAAGCGTGTTGCGTGCTGCCTGCTCGGCCACGCGGTTGAGTGCGGGAATCAGATAACTCGGCGATTCGATCGAGCGCTCATCGCTGAAGTTGAGCGTCACCGCCGAGCCGCCTTCGTTGCGGGCGACCATCGTCGCCAGCACGTCTCTCAGGTCGGCGAGCTCGGACACGTGGGGATGTGTCTGCAACATGACTTCACGCAAGCTGCTGGAAGCGCTTCGACATTGGCCGATGAATCCGTCGATTGCTGAGCGCATGGCGGGTTCTTCGAGTTGGGCACGGAAACCCTCGAGGCCGACGCGCAGACCGAGGATGCGCTGCAGTGGATCGTCGTGGATGTCTCGGCTGAGGCGGCGCCGTTCGCTGTCGGCAACTTCGAGCATGGCCTGGGACACTTCGCGACGACGCTGCGTCTCGAGCTGTCGCAGCATCGTTGTCTGGGCCATACGAGCAATGCCGGTCGCCAGCTCCGCTTCTTCCTCGGTGACGGTCGGCTTGTCTTCTTGGTAGCTTGCGATCAGGTAGCCGAACGGCGTGCCGTCGGGGTGGGTGAATGGCACGATGACGACACCCACCACGCCAACAACTCTGGCGATCTGGCTCAGGTCCGGGTCGGTATTGGCGCGGTTGTACAGCAGATAGCTGTCACACGCTTCGATTTTGCTGACGATCGGCTTGCTTCTCGGCACTCGGTACTGGGGCCACATGTCCATCAGGCTTTCGGGCATACCGTGCTGGAACATGCCGCGATATTCATCTCCGATCAGTTGCATAATTGCCACTTGGTCGCAGTTCAGCACTGCGGCAGCGGCGGCGCACAGCCCGGTCAGCCGTTCGGCCAGAGGTTTCGGTCCCGTCAACAGGCTGCCGAACTCGACCAAGGCGCGAACAAGGCCTGATCGGGTGATCTCGGAACTAGACATATCCTCTCACCGTATCGGCTGGACATGGCTGCGCCAGAGACCGTCAAAAGCAACCGCACCCCAGCTGCAGGCCGTGAGGCTTGCAGCTGAGGTGCAGCTCGTGGTACGCCCCCCGGGACTTGAACCCGGAACCTGCGGATTAAGAGTCCGATGCTCTGCCAATTGAGCTAGAGGCGCATGTTCTGTTGTGTCGTGCGTTCTTACAAACCGCGTCCCGAGGCTATCGGGGCAACGTCTGTTCGCACATCGGCAATCGCCGAGTGTGCGGGATTGTGCATGGGGTGACTGAGGGGATTTGAACCCCCGACATCCTGGACCACAACCAGGTGCTCTAACCTAACTGAGCTACAATCACCAAGGCCGGTCATCTTAGATGAGATCGCCAAAGAATCCACGCCCAATTCGCTCGCGTGTGACTCCTGTCAGCCCTACTATGGGCGCCTTGGCCCCCGTAGCTCAGTCTGGATAGAGCAACGGCCTTCTAATCCGTAGGTCACAGGTTCGAATCCTGTCGGGGGCGCCAAGTACACAACGCGACCGCGGCGAAGGTCCGAACCGAATAAAGTTCGGTAACTCAATCCGCTACAAGCAATGTTGCGTCACCGCATGGCTCGCTGAACATTTAGTGATGGGCCAGCAGATGAATGGTCATCGCCGCTGAACCGGGGCGGCGTCCGCTAGAGAAGAAGCGAGACTCCGCAACGCCCCTTGGTGATTTCCGCCCAGGTGATTTGCGGCGCCAACCGACGGCACTCCAGCCGCACATCTCGCCGGTAGTGCAGCACGGGGTTGCGGCTTGGCTCGCGATTATCGAGTGCCGTTGATGTACCGCAGGGCGGCTGCTTGCCTGATTGGAAATGTGACAGTTCGGAGAGTCGGCTACCTGATGTTTGTGTGCGCTCGTGGAGAAACCCCGTCTCGGCGAGTCTCATTTGCGCTCTGTCGTGGTCTGAGCGGTCATTCGAGTTCGGAGAGTTCTGCTGGTAGGTCTTGGGCGTAGCCCAGCAGTCGCACGACGTCGATGTGATCATTGCGAATGAGGTAGAACCATCCGCACGGGAAGCCCTTGACTTGTCGCACTCGCAACGTGTCAATGTCGCATAATTCGCCTATTCGAACAGAACCGCCCTCAGGGTGATTGGCGACGGTGTCGAGCGTTGAGATGGCGGTGTCGAAGAAGCGTCCATCGAGCTCTTCGCCGCCTTCGCTCGCGTAATAGTGAGTCTGTTGGATGAGGTCAGTTTCGGCGAGGGGGCGAAGCCTGACTGGATTCACTTGTTGGGCGCAAGCGCTTGCTCTCGAAGCTCGGCGACGGTCGATGCAGTGAACTCTCTTGCGTCGCCGGAGGCAAGGCCGTCGGCAACCAGATCGCGAAGCCGCAGTCGGGCTTGGGCTTGTTGGTCGTGTCGGATGAGATCTCGCAAGTATTCGCTCGTGTTGCCATAGTGGCCGGATCGCACCAGTTCGTCGATGTACTCGCGCAGTGATTCTGGTAAGGCGAAGCTCATCGTGTTGCGACTCATCACCTGATGATTATCGCCCTATCAACAGTTGTCAACAACTGTTGGTGCCGGAATTTTAGAGGGTGACGACCAGATCGGCCAAGACCGAGCCAGGCAACCTGAGCTAGCCACCTTGCCGGGATGGGTTCGCCCAGGGTAGCCCGGCGAGCATGTATTCGACCACCGCGTCGAGCTGGGTTGAGCTACGAGCAGCAATCGAAGCAGGGCCGAGGCAGAGGCGACCACGACCAGCGCAGTAATCCGCGAAGCGCTCCGCAATTTCCTCGACGTCGCCTGAGTCCGTACCCGGCTGGCGAGCGAGCGGCCACCCTTGCAGAAGTACGGGGTGGGCTGGTCGCAGGTGAATGTACTTGGTCTCTACGGTTGAGGCGCGAGGCCAGATGATGGCCATGTTCTACGACTTTTGCGAGGCTCTCATTTGAACCTCATGCGGCTTTATCCAAACCCAGAACTCCTCGACGATTTCGAATTCGTCGTCGTCGTCTTCTTCATTTGCAAACTCGTCCTCAGCGATCCGGACTCCGACGATGTCGAGATCCTGAACCGCTACATCATGCACTACCTGACGCCCGAGACGAGCACCACCCATCACTACTGGTGGTCCTACTCCGACGACTTCACCCCGAACATTCCTGAAGTCAAAGAGATGATGACCCTGGCCTTCGACAAGATATTCAGCGAAGATGCGTGGGCTTGTGGCCACATGCAGAAGCTGCTCGACAATGACACCAGCGAGTACACCGAGCTGGTGACCGGCGGCGACAAGGCGGGGCTGTTGTTCCGGCGAATCGTGTTGGGTTGGGTCGAAGACGAATGCGAAGCGCCAACGTGAGCACGACCATTCTTGGCGCCGGTTCGATGCTCTACCAGCTTGGCGTCAGCGCCGAGCAGTTCGCCAAGGTCAAGCACGACCGTTCGCTCATCCCCGGCGCGATCCATGAGGCATTGCGAATCGGAGCCCCGATACGAGCGTTCACTCGTCTGGCCAACGCGGACTACCACGCGGGCGACGTGTCCATTTCTGCGGGCGACCGCCTCGTGATTCTGTATGCCGCTGCCAACCACGACGAGCGCCACTACGCGGACCCCGGTGTCTTCGACATCGAGCGAGATGCCAGAGACCACCTATCGTTCGGATATGGAGCGCATCGCTGTGCTGGGGCGCACCTGGCCCAACTCGAGATGGAATGTCTGCTCGATGCCATGGCTCGCAAGGTGTCCACCATCGACGTCGGCGACCCCACACCGTTTGCCAGCAACATGTTGTCAGGATTCGCATCCTTTCCCGCCAGTTTCGGGTGACCCTCGACCGTGAACTAGAGAGAACTATGTCTTCCATACCCTCGTACCGTGCGATCGACAAGACCGACGAGGAACTGACGGCACTACTTGCCGATCCCGATGTCGAGCTGATTGCGCTGCTGCCAACGATCGCCCATGCACTGAACGATGCATCATTTCTGCCCGCGCACCTGGTGCCCGACGCCTCGAACCCGTTGGCCGAACAGGGCGGCTGGGATGCAGAGCAACAAGACGAAGTACGAGCTTTGGCCGCCGCGGGCCTGGCTCGAATACGAGATGAGGGTCCAGCAGATTCTGCGACCCCCGAGCTGATCAGTGCTGGTATCGACTGGATCACCGGCGATTCTCGTGCGGGCGACTACCAGACCCTGCTCGCCGAGGAACTCGCCCCCGACGGCAGCGATCCTCGCGCCCCGGGGTGGCACTGCAATGACTTCGAGTCGGCCGACGACATTTCGGTCGTGATCGTGGGTGCTGGCATGAGCGGACTACTGGCCGCCCACCGGTTACAGCAGAGCGGTGTTCTGGTCACGATCCTGGAAAAGAACAGCGACCTCGGCGGCACCTGGCACGAGAACACCTATCCCGGTTGCCGCGTCGATGTCTCCAATCACACGTACTCGTACTCTTTTCAGCAAAAGCCTGACTGGCCTGATTACAACTCGCCTCGCGCGGTGCTGCACCAGTACTTCAGCGACTGTGCCGATGCTTGGAATGTCCGCGAGCTGATCCAGTTCAAGACCGAGGTCACGGCGATGGTGTGGAGTGACACCACCTCGTCTTGGACGCTCGAAGTCGTCACCCCCGACGGTGAATCGACCATCGAGGCAAACACCGTGGTCTCTGCTGTCGGGCAGCTGAACCGCCCCATCCTTCCGGCGATCGAAGGCCGTGAGAGTTATGCGGGGGAGTGGTGGCACAGCGCCCGCTGGCCCGAAAGCACCGATCTGGCCGGCAAGCGAGTCGCCATCATCGGCACCGGATCGAGCGCATCACAGTTCATCCCGGCGGTCGCCGAGCAAGCGGGTTCGTTGACGGTCTTCCAGCGCACCGCGAACTGGCTCATCCCGCGACCTCGGGCCGAACAGGCGGTGGCTGATTCCATGCTGTGGCTGTTTGCGTCGCTACCGCACTTCGGCAACTGGCACCGGCTCGGCATGTTCTGGCGAGGCCACGAGGGACTACGACCCGCTGTTGTCGTCGACCCCGAGTGGGACGAAGACCTCGAACAGTCGGTGAGCGAGCTGAACCAAGAAGTTCGCGACATGTTGGCCCTCTATATCGAAGCTGAGTTCGCCGACCGCCCCGACCTACTCGACAAGGTCCGCCCTGACCACCCGGTCGGAGCGAAGCGATTCGTGCTCGACTTTGGCGCTTATGCCAAGGCGCTAAAGCGCGACACCGTGACCCTCGAAACGACCCCGATCTCACGCATCACGCCCGCGGGCATTGTCACCGATGATGGCACCGAGCATGAGTTCGACGTCATCATCTACGGCACCGGATTCGCGGCCTCAGACTTCTTGATGCCCATGAAGATCACCGGCCGAGGTGGGCTTGAACTTCACGACCAGTGGGATGGCGACGCACGGGCGTACCTGGGAATCACGGCACCGAACATGCCGAACCTGTTCATGCTCTATGGGCCGAACACCAACATTGTGATCAACGGCAGCATCATCTTCTTCAGCGAATGCGAGACGCACTACGTGACACAAGCAGTGCGCGAACTCTACGAGCGAGGCGGCGGCTCGCTCGCTGTCAAGGCCGCAGTGCACGACGCCTACAACGAACGTGTTGATGCCGGCAATCTCGAGATGGCGTGGGGCGTGTCCAATGTGAGTAGTTGGTACAAGAACGCCACCGGCCGCAGCGCCCAGAACTGGCCCTTCACGATGCTCGAATACTGGCAGCAGACTCGCAACGTCGACGCCGACGACTACGACTGGGCCTAGTTCGCGAATGTGTACCAAATCATTTATCCAGGGGGAATCATGACTGCTACCGATCGATGGATCGCCGACAACGAGTTCGATCCGAAGTATCCGCTCTGGACCCGAGCAAACGCCGGCGAGGTGCTGCCTGCTCCGCCGAGTCCGCTCGGCTGGGAGTTGGTCTTCGAAGGCGGTGCGATTCTGGGCTGGCGCGACAGCATGACCAACCGCCTCGGTATCGAAGCACACGAGGTCGACGACACTCGACCGCAGGTCATGGGCATCTTTGGTGGCTACACCTACCTGGGCGCCACCATCCTGCGCGTGTGGGCCGAGCGCACCCCTGGCTTCTCGGCCGAGATGCTCGACGCCGCCTACTTCGCGGGCCATCCCGACGTGCCTGTCTATGTCGCTGAACCGTGGCACGAAAACCAACACACCACCGACGTGATGACGCAGTGGCTGGGCTGGGTGATGGCCGACATGAACCAAGACGAACTCGAGACCGATCGCGTCGACGCTCACCGGATACGGGCAGAGCGCCCGGATCTCAGCACGGCGACCGATGCCGAGCTGTTGGCGCGTGCACTCGAACTCAAGCCGGTTTGTCGACGAATGTTCGACCAGCACATCAACCAGTCCGGCGCCGCCGGCATTGGGCCCGGCGTGATCGGCGCCGTGTGCGCGGCGATCGGCCAACCCGAAGCAGCAATGCGGCTGATGGCTGGCGTCGGTGGTGTGGATTCGGCCGCGCCCTCGTACGCAATGTGGGAGCTGTCTCGAACCGTCAAGGCCAGCCAAACGCTGACAGAGATCTTCAACGCTGCTGGGGAGTCAGGCATCTACGCCCGGCTGCAGGCCAACGATCACGCCGATGTACAAGCCTTTCTTGCACAGCTCGATGAGTTCCTCGTCGAGTACGGCAGTCGGGGCGCAAACGAATGGGATATCCATGCCGGAACATGGGAAACCACACCCGATCTGGCCTTGGTGCTCATCGCGGCGATGTGCGCCGCCGACGAGGACGGCAGCCCGGTCACCGAGAACACCAGCCGAGCCGCCGAACGCGAGCAGCTCAGCGCCCAGATCGCCGAGGCGTTAGCCGCCGACCCCGAAGCTCAAGGACAGTTCCTAGCGGCGTTGGCTTCCTCTGCAACATTCATGGCAGGCCGCGAGCGATCCAAGACCAACATCATCCGTGTCATCGGAGAGGTTCGTATGGCCATCTGGGAAATCGGCCGCCGTGCCGTCGAACGAGGTGAGCTCGACGAGGCCGCAGATGTCTGCCTGTTCTTTGCCGACGAAATGGAACAGCTCGTCGCAGGAGAGCTGGCCGATGTTCGCGCAATCGCCACAGCCCGCAAGGGGCACCATGAGTTCCTGGCCGAGCGCGAACCTCCGTTCATCTTCTCCGACGCCCCACCGCCGCCGACCGAATGGCCACTGCGTGGCGGCACCACCGCACCAACGCTTGCCGTCGGCGAGACGATTACGGGCCTCGCCGGGTGCGCAGGAATCGCGACCGGCCGCGCCGTCATCGTCGATCATCCATCGGATCCTGGTGACCTGGGCCCAGGAGACATCTTGATCGCGCCCATGACCGATCCGGCGTGGACGCCACTGTTCGTACCCGCCGAGGGTGTGGTCGTCAACGTGGGTGCACCCTTGTCGCATGCCATCATTGTGAGCCGTGAACTTGGCATCCCTTGTGTGGTCTCGGCCAACGATGCCACCGAACGAATCCCGAACGGAGCGCTTGTCGAAGTCAACGGCGACACCGGCGTGGTCACCCTGCTCGAACTTCCCTAGCCGAGCGGCCGGCGTCGCGTAACGTCTGTCAGTCGCTGACGGTCCGAATGGTGACTCCGAATTCTGCCGCCGCAGATCGAAGTGGGGCGTTGTCGTCCACGTCCGCGAGACACACGTCGGCGGAGAGTTGGCGTGCAGCAGCGAGAGCTTCCAGAGAGAGAAGGTTGAGTCGAGCACCGGTATGAACGAGTTCTCCCATCGGCCAGCCCAAGGTTCGCAAGGAGATCAGTTCAATTGTGTCGGGAAGGTCGATGACTGTGCCGAGCACAGCGGCGGCCACGGTGTCGTCGACGTCTCCGAGTTGTTTCGAGATCGACCCGACAACTTTCTCGTCGGCTAAGGCTCGGCAGAGACGGTGGTACCAAAGGCCGGTTGTCGCTATGGCGGTGCTCGCGGGGCGAAGTGTTGAGGGTTCGTCGCCCAGCAGAAGACGTAGAAGAAGGTGGTCGTCGACGAGAACGACGCTCAAGTGAGTTCAGGTTCGTCTTCGGTGACGGCGGTGACAAGTGCGCTGTAGCCGCCGGCCTCGTTCACTGCTGCACGGACAATGGAACGTAAGCCGCCGCGGCCTGCTGGCACGATCACCAGGGCGCTGCCAAGGTCAGCGATCTCGACGGCGCCCCCATCGGTTAAGTCCCATCGACGACGAGCTTCAGCAGGCAACGCCATCTGTCCTCGATCTGACACTCGGTAGCTCGTCACAGTCATAACTCTATGATACAAGGCAAGCGGAGAACACTACAAGGGATCGCTATTCGTCGGTACGGTGTCCGGTAGCGCCCTTACGACAGCGGTTGGCGCGATCGCGAATATGGGGCACTGCAGTGGGGAGGATATAGGGGTAATAGCTGCCGCTTTTGTTGGACGGGGAGTGGCGGCTGAAGGACTGTCTGTGGGGGCTCCGCCGGGGCCGGAAGTGGATGGTGTTATGTCTTGGATTCCGTGTTTGGTTCGGTCAGCTGAGCCGTCGGGCGGGGTGCGCACTGCGCTTGGCCATCGGCTGGTGGATGAGTATCTGGAGTTCCTGGCTGCGAGCCTCGCTACTTGGCCGGTGCCGCAACCAACATCGATCGCCGCACCGGTCCTCGGGTTACTAAGCCAAGAGATGAGCTCGTCCGGGTAGGAGGGGCGTGTCCTGTCGTAGAGTTCAGCCTTCGAACCAAAACTCTGGGCCCGGGAGCGGTCCTGAAACGCGTTGCGGTCAACTTCTTCCATTACTGCATTCTGCTCGATCGAGCCGGCGGAGCCGAGAGTGTGACTCGATCCGCCCGATAACCGCGGATCAGAACAGATCGCCCCGCGCCACACATCCGGCGATATGTAGGTGACCTTTGCCTGGGACCGCCCGCGGGCTCCGTGGCGCGTATGCGTTCTTCGATCAGTCCAGTTCGAGCACGAGTCGTAGCGCCTGGTCGACCGCGGCGAGTTCGCCGACAGAGAGCTGACCCACGAACTCACCTAGGCGCTCAGGGGCAACAGCTGATGTTTGCTCGACAAGTACTTGAGTGGACTCGTCGCCGATCGTGATCGTGGGTCGGAACAGGCGCGCTAAGGAAGAGGTTGAGGTGGGGGCCACGAGCACCGTTGAGAGAATCAGGTCGTCGGACTGCACGATGACTGCGTACCGCTCGCCGCGCTGTTCGTGTCCTCGGGTTGCTTTCGGAGCGCGCAGTCGGTGGATGTCACCACGCACGGAGCTTGTCCATGTCAGCCAATACCCGGCGACTCTCGGCTCTATCTTCTGCGTCGTTCGCCAGCTCACGAGACTCAGCGCGCATCTGTTCTCTGCGCCGCAGCCTGACGGCGTCAACGAGCGCCTGCCGGATCGCTTCCGACGTTGTTGACCCATCAGCGGTGAGTTCTGCCAACGCTCGTTCGGATCGTTCGTCGGTTCGGAAGTTTAGTACAGACACCTGGACTACTATACGACAAATTGTAAGACAGGACAACTACAACTAGCCCAGCAGGCGCTCGATAATCATGACCGCATCGATGCCAGCACGCGCCACGTACCCGGCGACCTGTGCGGCGGTAGTGCTCGATAAAGCTAGTTAGGGCGTGGGTCAGGTTGGGCGCCTAGACGACAACGAACTGGCAACGCGTTCCTGGCGCATTGGTGAGGCGTTGGTCCGCGGTAAGCAGCGGACAACCCAAGGCTTCGGCGAGGGCGACGTAGCACGAGTCACAGGCGGTGACGTTGTCGCGCAGGTCCCATCCGCGGCGCAGTAGCGGTGCAGTGGGATAGACGACGAGAGGAAGGTCCAACAAGTCTTGTAGTGCATTCTGCGCCTGCTTCGCTGTCAAGGAGCCGTTGGCCAGCTGCCGACGAAACACTGACATTGCTTCCAGACGAAGTAGATCAGGGGCAGCAAGCGATTGGCCTTTGAGTCGCACACGGCACGCGCTGCCATCTGGGCCGCCGTCGGCGATGGCTGGGGCGATCACGGAGGCGTCAACGACGAGCACGTTCCTCCTCAAGAGACGAGACCGCGTCAGCCTTCGACAACTGACCCTTTGACCGGTTCTCGATGCGATCGAGTACGTCGTCGAGCGTGGGGGTGGCAGCAATCGAGGCCAATTGTGCTGACAGGTACTGTTGTAGTGACTGGCCAGCTAGTTCGGCTCGTCGAACCAGCTCGTTGTGGACGTCGTCGGGCACTTCTCGAATCTGAACGTGTGGCATGCATGCATTATACATGCATGGGCTTCGTCAGTGGAGATTGAGACCCGTGGATCCCCATGCCTCGCTGATCATTGGTTGACCATGTTGAGCTTGCGGCCCGCCCGCTCGTGGCGTTTGGCGTTGGCCTTGAGCCGAAACGGTCCGCTGAGATTGACGCCGATGACCTTGTCGAACAGTTCGCGAGAGACGCCAGTGATCTTGTCGTAGAGCGGTGACATGCCAGCGTTGTTAATCAGGATATCGATCTTGCCGAAACGCTCATAGGCCGCGTCGACGAGTGTGTCGATCTGATCCCAGTCGGCTACGTGGCAGCCATAGGGGAGTGCTTGGCGACCCATCGCCTCGATCTCTCGAGCGACTTCGATGCACGAGTCAACCTTGCGGCTGGTGACGACCACATCATCAGTGCAATCTGGCCAGTGAAGTCCAGCAGCTCGTCGGTCATGTAGAAGCCTTTGCAGTTTGAGTGTTCAATTCTTTCGCGGCCCGTTGACGATCTCGCTCCGCGAGAAGCACCTGCGTCTCTTCCGAGACGTCGGCTTCGAGCACACCGGTGACGAGATCGATCAGGTCACTCACGAAGAGGCGGTGATCAGGTCGGCGGCGGTTGGCAGCGCGACGGCCGAGTTGGACGAAGCAGAGTGATATCGCGGCGTATCGGCGATGGAGGGGGAGTGTGGTGTCGGCCATGTTGGCGCGTGCGACCTTGTCCCACTGGGCCAGCGAATTGTCAGCGTTTCCAGTTGCGGAAGAGAACCGATCTATGTCCGCGATCAACTCCGCCACGATGCGCAGGTGTTCCCGTCCCTCTCGGTGTTCGAGCATGGCAGCCGAGGGACGCACCAGCGCGCCAGCTATCGAACGAAGCGATGGTGTCGCTTCCGCTGCGAGCATGCCGACGAGCGCGGCTCGCCGGGCGCCGATCTCGCGTTCGAACGGCTCGACTACGGCGGTAAGCAATCCCTCTCGATCGTGGAAGTGGTACTGCACGGCGTTGGTGTTCCGATGGCCCGCAGCGCGAACGACCTCACGCAACGACACCACGTCGATTCCCTCTTCAGCGAAGAGCCGCCGTGCTGCTTTGACCAGCGCCTCTCGGCCACTCGGCCCGTTCCGTTCCACAACCGAAAGATTACACACCGGTGCGCGAATTTGAAACAGCTGCGTTATTCTTCAACACACTTGCTTGAAACACAGACTTGAATGGAGACCACCATGGCGTGGGACTTTGAGACCGACCCCGAATTTCAGAAACACCTCGATTGGATGGACGAGTTCATTACAAACGAAGTCCAACCGTTGGATCTAGTGCTTGGCAATCCGTACGACAAGTCCGACCAAGCAGCCATGGACATTCTGCGCCCGCTGCAGGATCAAGTACGCGAACGCGGTCTCTGGGCATGCCATCTAGGGCCCGACCTTGGTGGACCCGGCTATGGCCAACTGAAGCTCGCGCTCATGAATCAGATCATCGGTCGATCACGCTTCGCGCCAACAATTTTTGGCTGCCAGGCTCCCGACAGCGGTAACGCCGAGATCTTGGCCCACTATGGAACCGAGTCACAAAAGGACCGGTACCTGCAACCTCTGCTGAGGGGCGAGATCAGCTCGTGCTACTCGATGACCGAGCCTCACGCGGGTGCCGACCCCACGCTGTTCACCACGACCGCCACCAGAGACGGAGACGAATGGGTGCTGAACGGCGAGAAGTGGTTTTCGTCCAACGCCAGGTTTGCCAGCTTCTTCATCGTCATGGTTGTCACCAATCCCGACGTCAGTGCGTACGAAGGCATGTCGATGTTCATCGTCCCTGCCGAGGCGCCGGGCGTGAACATCATCCGCAATACCGGCATTGGCGCCGAGCCCGAGGGCGAGGGCACCCATGGTTACATGCACTATGACAACGTTCGGCTGACCGACGACAACCTGCTCGGTGATCCGGGTGGCGCTTTCGCTATCGCTCAGGTTCGCCTTGGCGGAGGACGTATCCACCATGCGATGCGTACCATCGCTCAGCTCGAAGCGGCCTTCGACATGATGTGTGAGCGTGCCCTATCTCGACAGACCCGCAACGGCACTCTCGCATCGCTCGGTGTTGTGCAAGAGCAGATCGCTGACACGTGGATCGAGATCGAGCAGTTCAAGTTACTTGTGCTTCGAACCGCCTGGAAGATCGACAAGTACAACGACTACCTCAAAGTGCGCAAAGACATCTCGGCGGTGAAGGTGGCGATGCCGAAGGTGTATCACGACGTTGTGATGCGGGCGATGCACCTGCACGGCGCACTCGGTGTCTCCAACGAGATGCCCTTCACCGGCATGCTCATCGCGTCAGAGGTCATGGCCCTTGCCGATGGCCCCACCGAGGTCCACAAGAGCACCGTCGCCCGACAAGTACTGCGTGAGCATTCGGCAGTCGACGGACTCTGGCCCACTGGTCACCTTCCCGCCCGTCGTGCAGCCGCCCGAGCCAAATACGCGGACTACTTCGAACGCCAAGCCGCCGAACACTGAGTTGAGCTTTGTGCGAGAACAACGGAAAGAGGATCTATGAAAGCTCTCGTCTTCAACGGTCCTCGCGACATTCGCTACGAGGACTACCAAAATCCCGAACTCACCGTCGACAACGCCGTGATCGTCAAGGTCGAGAAGTGCAGCATCTGCGGTTCGGATCTGCATATCTACCACGGCGACGCTATTGGCAACGTCGAATACGGCAAGGACCTCGAGCCGTTTTGTGTCGGCCACGAGTTCATCGGCGAAGTCGTTGAAGCAGGGCCGATGGTCTACAACTCGAACGTTGGCGACCGAGTCTTCGTCGCTGGTGGTGCTGGGTGCGGCCACTGTGGTGCGTGCCGTTCTGGTGTTGGCCGCTGTCCGGCAACGACCGCCTTTGGTTGTTCAGCTCGTCTCCAAGGTGGCCAGGCCGAGTTCGTTCAGGTTCCCAATGCGGATCGGACGATTCGCAAGATTCCCGAGTACGTCTCTGACGAACACGCGCTGCTGCTGACTGATGCAATGGCCACGGCCAAGTTCGGAATCGATCGTTGCCAGATCGAGCCGGGCGACACCGTCGCCGTTGTCGGCCTGGGACCGATCGGGCTCATAGGCGTTGAGCTCGCGTACATCGAAGGCGCCGCGCAGGTCATCGCTATCGATCCGGTGGCTGAACGGCGTGAACATGCCAGCAAGCTTGGCGCTACAGCGCTAGCTCCGGGCGCAGATCTGGTCTCAGCCGTGCGTGAAGCGACCGGAGGGTCGCTTGTCCAGCGATGTTTCGAAGCGTCCGGAGCGGCCGCAGCTATCACGTCTGTGCCACGCCTCATGCGCAGCGGCGGCACCGCCTCCTTCATTGGTTTGCCCCAGGGCGGTACCGGTCTCGATATGGCGCAGCTGATCTATCGCGGCCTTACTGTTCGCGCTGGCGTCGCACCGGTACCTCAGCTCTGGCCGTCACTGCTGCCCCTGCTCAAAAGTCGACGCCTCCGTGCCGAGGGGCTATTCACCCACCGAATGGCGCTCTCAGAAGGCGCCGAGGGATACCGCATGTTCGACGCTCGCGATGACGGTGTCCTCAAGATTCTGTTCGAGCTCTAGCAGGGCTATCCCCGACGTCCAGGAGGACTCGCCAATGACCACTACTGGTAGTGACGCCACACCGGGTGCCCGCCACCCGTTGACTGGTTTTGATCTCGCCGAGACCGATCGCCTGCTCAAGACGACCAAGCAGGTTCGTCGCCGTCTAGACCTCAGCCGAGCTGTCCCGTACGAGGACTTGCTCGAGTGCATCGAGATCGCGAATCACGCACCGATGGGTGGCAACCTCGAACGCAATCGTTGGATGATCATCGATGACGGACCAACGAAAGAAGCGATTGCCGAGCGATACGCACAGGTCGGCCGCCCGTATCTGGCAACCAATTCCGAAACCCGCCTGGACGACCGCAGCCAACGGGTAATCGATTCGGGCGCGTTCTTGGTCGAGCATCTGGCCGAGGTCCCCGCACTCATACTCTCGTTGCGCCTTGACCGTCCACAGTTGGAGTCGCTGGGGCACAGCGCCGCATACTTCGGGTCGGTCCTGCCGGGCGTATGGAGCTTTCAACTCGCTGCTCGCTCGCGAGGCATTGGATCGGCATGGACGACCTTCCATCTGGAACACGAGACCGAAATCGCCGACCTGCTCGGGATCCCACCGACGGTCACCCAAGTCTGCCTGCTTCCCGTCGCCTACTACACCGGGGAGACGTTCACGCCAGCACCCCGACGCCCGGTTCGCGAAGTCACGTTCCTGAACCGCTGGAAGCAGCCCGTCGAGCAGGCCTGAAGCAACCGCCGACAGTTACGCAGTGACTCGCTGAAGGCGAGCGTCAGCGCGGCGGAGCCATTCAGCCATGAGCTCCACGCCTCGGCCGTCACCAAGGTCGGCGACCTCGGCAAGCCCGGTGAGCCGGTGCAAAATGTGTGGAGCTGCCTGGCGCAAGAACTCGTCGTGACCGTTGAGATACAAGGCCTGAATGAGACGCGGGATGGTGTCAGGGCCCTCCAACCAGTGTGCTTGTGGAAGTGTTTTTGTTCGCCACGTTGCGGCATGGAGACGAGCAAGAGTGCTCAGCCCGGCGGGGATCTTCTCGGGGGAGCCGCCCGTGACATGATCACCGACCTCGCCATCGACGATGTCCTCGATGAGTAGCACACACGGCGGTACGTCCGACTTGCTTTGCTCACGTTTGATCAACCAACGCATCAGCCACAGCGGAAAGCGATCGACCTTCTTCGTCTGGTCGCGCAGCTTCTTCTCGTGGCCATCTGCTTCGTAGATGGCGCAGTAGATCTTGGGCTGGGGGATATCGAACTTGGGCAGCAGGTCGGAGTAGACTCGAACCTCGCGTTCATAGACAGGTGGGCACGTGCAACGGCCATCTTGCGGGTATCGCAGATGACGATCTTCTTGCCTGAACCGGTACTCAGCGCACGACGAGTACGGGGCACGGGGCATGGTCGATGAGGTACCGGCCGACCGAGGGGTCGAGCAACCGTTGCCATACCGTCTTGTCCTGCGAGCCAATCACGACCACATCGACTTCGTGCTCCTCGGCCAGTCGAGACAGAGCACTACCGGCGCGGCCAAAGTCTGTGGCGACTTCGGCGTCGTCGGGAAGTGCTTCGGCGGCCTCTGTTGCTCGTTGCTTCGCCGCTTCGGCCGCAAGGTCGAATTCCTCGCCGAGTTGCATTCCAGATGTTGCGAACCCGCCAGCGAATGACGCGCTGTAGAAGTAGGGGATGCGCTCGCTGATAGCTGCGATCACGAACTCGGCGTCGGCACCGAAGAACGAAAACGCAGTCTGAAGAGCGTCGCGTGACTCGGTCGAGTCGTCAACGCCAACAAGAACCTTCATGGTTGATCTCCCAATACAAACAGTGGATGGATTCTCCAACGCTACCTCACCGATTCATGAGCAATCCTGGCGCGGCGCGCCCCGCCGATCCTCCCACTGCTGTCCTGGGGCGTGCAGCTCTGGGCGCGGAAACGGCCATCGCCGCCGAGCGGTGATGGCCGTTGCTTTGGCGTATCGTGCCGACAGCACGTTGCCTAGTTGAACTTGTCTTTCAGGTTGTCGACGGCGTCCTCGGCCTTGCCCTTGGCGTCGTCGATGAACTCTTTGGTTTCGCCAGCGGCCTCGTCGACTTCGCCTTCGCCCTTGAGCTCGTCGTCGTCGGTCAGCTCGCCTGCAGCCTGCTTCATGCGGCCTTTGATCTTGTCAGCTTCACCAGCCATGAGTTGTCTCCTTCTTTGTGGTGGATCGATGGGTTGATATCGAACGGTCAGCAACGTGGTCGATGCGGTGCGCCCGAGTGGCTTATTACTCGACCTTGAATGCCACGTCGACGGCTACCTGCCATCTGTCCACAGAGCCACCTTCGCCCAGGTTTGCTCGGATGTCGGTTACGTGGAGCCAGGTATGGCCGCGAACTTTAGATCCCGAGGTGGCCAGCGCAGTGCGAACGGCATCCTCGATTCCTTCGGAGGACTCGCCCACCAGTTGGGTCATCTTAAACGTTGTACCACTCATCGTGTTTTCCTTCTCGACGCACAAATGGACGCAGAGCGACTTTTTCGAACTGCGGGTCTGACGTGCACATCGAATCAATCCTCGTCTAGACCACAGAGGGATTGCCCACACGCATCGCCGATGAAACATCAATTCCCAGACGCATCCCAGACGCACGTTGGATGCGTGCGCGTTCGCCTTCCATCCACAGTTCAGAGCGCGCTCGATTGGACAGGACCTCGCTGAGCCGCTGGTATGTGGTGATGATCGAGGCGATCGAGTTCGCAGAGTCGTATGAATTGGTGCTGGTAGTAGTCGGTTTGGGTGTGTTGGGCATCGCCGGAGTACTCCGCAGCCTTGAGCGGGTGTGGATTCCGTATCCTGCAATTCCGCTACTGCTTGGACTCGGTGCGTTCTCGCTGCCACTCGATTGGCCGACTATTGGACCGCTCGATCAGCCGACTATTTCCGTGCACCTCACCGAGCTCGGCGTGCTGATTTCGCTGATGGGCGTGGGACTCAAGATCGACCGGCTGCCGAGCTGGCGAACGTGGAATTCGGTGTGGAGGCTACTCGGCGTCGCCATGCCACTGACCATCGCCGCCATGGCTCTGCTTGGAGGGGTTGTACTGGGACTCCCGCTGGCGGCGGCGGTACTTCTTGGCGCTGTCATCGCGCCGACCGATCCGGTCCTGGCAGCGGACATTCAGGTGGGCGAGCCTCTAGAAGCGTCCGGTGGCGTGACTCCGGAGGCAGAGGACGAAGTGCCTTTCGGCTTGACCGCTGAGGCCGGCCTGAACGATTCGCTTGCGTTTCCGTTCACCTATCTCGCCATCTTTCTGTCGATCGATGGCGTGAGTCCCAGCAGCTGGATCGGCGAGTGGCTGCTCATCGACGTCGGCTACCGCATCATTGTCGGGGTTGCTGCCGGCGTCTTTGGAGGCTGGGCGCTGGCGCGACTTCTTATGGCGGGGTCAAGGCGTTCGGAGCTCGATCGTGCACTCACGGGCATCGGGGCACTGGCTGCGACTCTGCTGCTGTACGGCGTCACGGAGTCAGTTGGTGGCTATGGGTTTCTCGCCGTCTTTCTCGGTGCGGTGACCATCCGCCACTACGAAAGCGAACACGAAGCGCATGCCTCGCTGCATGTCTACGCAGAACAGGCCGAGCAATTGCTGCTCACTATCATCCTGATCGCCATGGGCGCGTCGATAGCTACCGGCATATTGGGTGGCCTGACATGGACAGCTGTCGCCGTGGCCGCCATTGCGGTCTTAGTGGTGCGACCGCTCGCCGGGGCGGCTGCTCTAGCTGGGTCGGAACGATTGCAAGGGCGCGATCGATCGATTGTGAGCTTCTACGGGGTGCGCGGTATCGGCTCGCTCTACTACATGGCCTACGCACTCGAGAACGGGTCGTTCGGCGAGCACGACGAACTGCTTTGGGCCCTCACGGTGGCCGTGATCATCTTCTCGATCATCATCCACGGCGCCACCGCACAGGCCGCGCTCGCCACCCGAGCAACTGCAGACCAACGAGTGCGACCTCCGGCATAGGTGTCAAGCGCGCGCACGCGCATCGCAGCTAGGCGCTTTGTCGCAGGAGTTTGGCGAGCGCGCTGTCGGCACGGGTTAGCCGGGTAGAGCTGCGAGAGCATTTCCATATTCTCGTTATCGTCTCGTCGCCTGCATCGAGTACGGCTGGGTGCACGTAAGAGCTGCGTGCCACGGCTCGGGTGTTGCCCAGTGCTGCTGCGGCGAGATCCACAGCCTCAAGAATCGGTGCGCCGTCCGCCCGGGCGGCCAGCGCAGCGCTCGACCCGCCCCACGTCCGAAAGTCCTTTGCGGTGAACGCAGGTCCGACGAGCTCAGCGATCGTGCGATTGATGACGGCAGATGACACCTGACATTCGCTGCCGTCATCGTCGGTGAACCAGAAGAGGCGATCGGTGTCGGGTGCAGCAAGATCGAGCAGGACGTCGAGCAACCGGTCATCCTCGACGACCACGGTGCGAACCTTTCCGCTCTTGGCCACGTAGTTCAATTCGGCGTACTCGTCGTCGGCATCGAAGTCGAGGTGATCGGAATGCAGGGTGGTGGCGCCGTGGTGTCCATTCGCCGCAGAGTCCGCGTTCCCAACGCGCATCAGGCCGACGTCGATCATTCGCACTGCCGCGGCAACCGCATATTCTCTGTCGCCGGCCACACCGCCGAGCCATTCGTCGGTAGCCGATCGAATCTGAGGAAGCGCTCGGGGGAAGTAGCGCAGTCGATCGAACTTCTGCTGATCGCGAAGACGTCGATAGTCATCGTGGTAGCGGTATTGCTTTCGTCCGGCGTCATCTCGGCCAGTTGCTTGGAGAAAGCCACGTTCGGTCGGGCAAAGCCAAACGTCCTGCCAGGCAGGCGGCACGGCGAGTGCGTCCAACCTGTGTTGTGTGGTGCCGCTTACGGGGGACCCGTCGACGTGGAGATAGCGAAATCCTGTACCCGAGCGAACCCTCCGGATCCCATCTTCGGAATCAGGAATGTAACCGAGCCCTGCTTGCGGGGCGAGAACCTCAGGATCACGAACTCGAAGTTCGAGCGGCACCCGCACTACCGCCACGAGCAGCCTTGCCCTGGCGACGGGAACTGCTTCACGCTCAACGCAGTGAGTTTAGGATGTCGCCCAGCCGGGTACGCCCCCGCGACACAATCAACTACACAACCAACTAGGGGTACTGCCATGGCAACATCTGAGGACAATTTTTCGATCGCAGGGATCGGCACCGGTGGGCTGCTGGTCATTGCTGGCGTGCTGGTGATGATCTTCGGATCGACGCTGCTCGGCATCATCATCGCCCTTGTTGGCCTCATGGCTTTCGGAGGCTTCGCCAAGGGCAAGTGGTACTGATTGTCGCACGCACGTAGGTGACCCGAACAACGAAAATATGCGGCGAACGAAATCAACCCACGAAGGACTGAAATGACTGAACTAACGACAACCCAAGACATCAAGAATCTGCTCGACGGCGTGCGAACCGCCATGATCACGACGCCAGACGAGCGGGGCACACTGTCTTCTCGACCGGTCACGGTCCAGGAGATAACGAACGACGGCGATATCTGGTTCCTGGTCGACGCAAATGCAGACTGGGTCCAGCCAGCCAACTCGGGTGCGGTCAACGCTGCCCTGGTCGACGGCGACGATGCCTGGGTTTCGTTCGCGGGCCGAGTGGAACTCGACACCAGCCAGACTCGCATCGACGACCTGATGGACGCCATGTCCGACGTATTTTTCGACGCGGAGGCCGAGCCGGTTGCGCTCCGCGTGGTGTCGGACCGGATTGAGTGGTGGACCGCGGCGGGCAAGCTCACGCAGGTCTTCGAGCTGGCCAAAGCCAAATTGGCTGGGGGACAACCCGACATTGGATCAAGCGGGTCCATAGAAGTATGACACCAGGTCTACGGAACGGGTGTCGGAATCGGACCCATCACTGACCCGCATCGGGGCGTGACTCGTGGTGTCGGCGGCCGTCGGTGCGCCGGTCCTCCTTCATCTCCGACTCAAAGACATGGTGGCGCCCGTCCAGCAAGTCATTACGCACGTCAGCGCAGAACCCTCGAATCGGCTCCCAATAGGTGGCGTCGTATTCCTCGACGATCTGGAACGACCAACGGCCTTCGATCACGTTGCGACCCACGATCTGTTCACGGAGGCGCCCGGCGTGTTCCGCATGCCCGGCCGACTCGAGCTCGTCAGCAGCTTCGCCCATGAGCAGATCCACGCGACCGCTCATCTGATGGAAGTCGTAGAGTTTGCCGCGAGCTCGCTCTAGCCACTCAAGAGCCTCACCGAGTTTGCCGGCGGCATCTACGGTGTCGTCGGAGACGCCGTCTGGACGGCGGTGTCGTTCGAGCCAAGGCCGCTGTGATTCTTTGTCGTTCATGCGTGGTCCTGTCCTTGTTGGTTTGCGAGATTGCGGGATGAGGTACCCCGCAGAGGGCGTCGTGAAACACTGGAGAGAGATCCGTCGTCTCGCCTCTACGTTTCGGGGCGATCAAGTGGTCTATGGCGTCTTATCACTTTGCCGACTTGGGGCATCACATCTCGCCAGTTCGGTGATCCAACGATGCGGGCTACTTCTGCCGGTTTTATCGTCTCCACCTTGCCCCGAGCAAAGAGCAAGGCTTCAAGCGTCGCCTCGATCCGGTGCACCAGACCGTCGTCCGTCACCGGTTCCCACCACGGCGCGCCGCGCTCGCCGAGGGCAACCTTCGCGTTCTGGACTCGCGAGCGTGCGTCGGCAGTGTCCGACACGTCGCCTTTGGCTGCCTTGACAGCTCTCCGGGCAGCCATGAGTTCTCGCACAAGTTCGGCTCGCAACTCTTCCGGGATGTTGGGGTTGGTGGCTCGCCACCTACGGCCATCTACCACGATATGTCGACCGTCGGCGGACCGCTCGGGCGTCTCGTGAGCAGGATCAAACGTCGCCATCAACGTGCACCGCCGTGCGGCAACGGCCGGGACACACCCTCGAGTAGCGTTTCATCGAGCGGGCCCTCTCCGTGCAGCACGCTGATGTCGCCTGTCGTCTCGATGATCACCGCCAAGACCTGCTGGAGGTCGGTGACGTTGGCTTCTCTCAGCTTGGCGATCACGTCTGCTCGGGTAACCCGCGTGTCCATCATGTTCTGCGGAATAAACTCGCTGCCGAGCATCAGAAGCCGAGGCTGATTGTCAACTACTGCACCGAGACCAGCTCGTTGCCTCAATTGCGAAATGGCCCATTGAGCAGCAAGCAACGTAGCGAAGGCAAGGGCCCCGGTCCACAGCGACGTCGAGGTCGCTGCAACTGTGGCCACTGTCGAACCAAGAGCGACGGTAACGACAAAATCGAAACTGGACATCTTGGACAATGACCGCAGACCCGACAGCCGTATCACCGCAATTGCGGCGATGAGCATGGCCAGCGTCGACACGACGACAAGCCACAACTCTTCGAAGGACGTACCTAACCATGAAGAAACCATGTCTGCTCTCCCCTGCTCGCAGTGTGCACGATCGCACCTCTGCTGCGTAGGATTAACATACTCCCCCCTTGAGCACCAGCTCAGCGGTGTCGATCTCACTACTGCTGTCCCGAGATCCCGAGCCGGACATCCACGGCGCGGCAAGCGAACCCCGCACCCAGGCACCGGCAAGTCCATGGTCGCAGGTCCTTGGACTCTCAGACTACAAGGAGTGATTCGTGACCACATCCGATCCAAACGCAGCGCCCCAGGCCACCTACGCCAATTACCCGTCCTTGGTAGATCGATCGGTGCTGATCACCGGCGGCGCCGACGGCATCGGGGCGGGGATGGTCGCGGAGTTCGCCAGGCAAGGCAGCCGGGTTGCTTTCCTCGACATCAACCAACAGGCTGGCGAACGTGTGGTCGCCAGCTGTGTCGAAGCCGCAGCTCGCCATGAGCCCGTGTTTCGTCACGTCGACCTGGTCGACATCGATGCCCTCAGAGCTGCGGTAGCGGCCACGATCTCGGAGTTCGACGGGCTGGAAGTCCTGGTGAACAATGCCGCCAGCGATGACCGCCACAGCTGGGATGACATGGAGCCGCAATATTGGGACGACCGGGTCAACACCAACCTGCGGCACTACTTCTTCGCTCTCCAGGCGGTGGCCCCCACGATGATCGACCGCGGCAGTGGTTCGATCATCAACATTGGTTCCAGCAGCTACATGATGCAAGAGGACTTCTTTCCCGGCTACGCCATCGCCAAGTCCGGCGTCGAAGGAATCACCCGCACGATGGCCAGGACCTTTGGGCCGCACAACGTTCGAGTCAACACCGTGCTGCCGGGTTGGGTGGCAACCACCCGACAACTCGAGAAGTGGTGGAGCCCCGAGGGAGAGGCGGGAACGCTGGCCGACCAAGCGCTCAAGCGTCGCATCTATCCGCGAGAGTTCGCCCAGATGGTGCTCTTCCTGGCCGCCGACGACGGCGCGGCATGCACCGCCCAGGAGTTCCTGGTCGACGGCGGGCGCCGCTGACGGATTCTGCACTGCTCTCCGGGCCTGTCAATCGCCAGCCGCAATCGCAACACGGGTTGCTGCGAGACGAAGCGCAGCGAGCTGACGAAATCGACAATGGTGAGATCCGATAGCTACTAGCTCCTGAAATAGTCAGGGTAGAAATCGCTCGCGTTCTGGTGTGAGATGGTGGATGATGGCCCCAATCCGTACTTGTACTACGAATTGAGGCCATCGTGTTGCGTACCGTAGGCGATC
>Ga0209187_1000082_pt1 | contig 209071 bp, 166 predicted proteins | sample BantaG_FD_187430 | JGI IMG/M metagenome (GOLD analysis project Ga0209187, IMG submission 187430) | Marine algal microbial communities from Bantry Bay, Ireland - BantryBay_4 metaG (SPAdes) (version 2) | ecosystem: Host-associated > Algae > Red algae > Unclassified | place: Bantry Bay, Ireland... | reverse complement strand
CGGCGTCTTTTTTGGCCCAATGCGGAAAATGCCTACCCGCAAAGAACCACACTTCGGAGGAGTAATTTGAACCTCAGAAATTAAATTCGAAACACAGTTGCTACATTGTCTCGCCCGCTTTGGGGCTCCCCCTCTCCCTGGGAGGCCGGACTGCATCCTTGGAAGAAGGCGATGCGGCACCTCGTGCGGAACCCTGCGGTTGCATTGATTTCGGCCAGCCGCTAGCAGATGCCCGTGAAGCCGACTCGCGAGACCAGACCGGAGACCGCACCGAAGCTAAATCGGTGGGGCTTGCTGCTCGTGATGGCCTGCTATCTCGCGCTGCTCTCGTTCGCGACGCAGCGGATCCATAGCTACGTGGTGGCGCAGGATCCCCACCTCCATTATTTTTCCCAAGCCCGAACGATCATCGAGTCGGACTGGGATCCAGCGACGATTAAAAACATGTCCAAGGCGATCGCTCCCGGCTATCCGCTGCTGCTGGCCGGGCTGATGAAAGTCTGGGGAAGCTATGCGACTTGGGTGAATTTGATGTTTGGCTTGTTCTGGGTCCTCGGACTCGGCCTGTTGCTCGCGCGGGCGACGCGCTCCGCGCTCGCTGTCGCGCTCGGACTGGGTTCGTGGTTTCTCGTCCTGCTGCTGCAATATCCGCTGAATCCGCACTTCTTTTTATACCCGTTCCGCGATGGGCCGGCGCAGACCTTTATGCTCTGGGCCTTGCTTGCCGTGGTGCTACCGAAGCGGCCTCGCCCCTTGTTGGCCGGCCTGATTCTTCTCGTGGGAATGAGTATTCGCGAGGTGGCGGTGTTGGGCTTTCCCGTGGTCGCGCTCGCGTTGCTGCTCGCACCGGGGGTTCACAAAGACGACGCCGATCCGCCGCGTTTGTCGGGTCGCTGGTTGGGCCTCCTGTGGCTGTTTCTCCCGCTTCTGCTCGCGGGCGGAGTGGCTATCGCGCTGTCGTTCAGCGGCAATTGGCAAGTGCAGCGGATGCTCGGCTCGGCTCGTGAATTCCGCCTCGATGCTGCCCCCGATTTGTTCGCGGGACTGTTCCGCGGTCCGCTCTGGCTCGGCGTGTTGCTCGCGGGCTTTGGCGGGCTCGGACTCGTTCGCGCGCCGCGCCTGTTGCTCTGGCTCGTCGTTCCCGCGGTCCTGGTCTGGGGCCTTTACAGCTTTCACGCGTTTCACTTTCGCTACGTCATGACGATGCTGCTTTGGCTTGCCCCGCTCCCGGGGCTCGGCCTGTGGACCTGCCTCCGTGCCGTGCCCGAACCCGCCGCGCGCCGTACGGCTTTCGCGCTCGCCGTCCTCCTATTTGCCGGCGCGCTGCTCGCCTCAAGCCGACTCGCGCCGTGGGGACCGCGGGTGTCTTTCGCCGAACTGGAAGACTTCCGCGAGGCCGTGAAATTTAATACCAAAGCGGGAGACGTTGTCATTGCCGAACGCGGTTGCCTGCTTGGCAAAGCCGCGCTTGGCAGCTTCACCCATGCTTCGTGGAACACGCTCGACAGCATTCGCCACCGCGAACGCCTCGGCAAACGGGTGTTCCTGCTTGAACCGCTGACGCCGGAAGCGGTCGACCATCAAATGCGCGCCAAGGTCGCCGGCGTTCGGCTGATCGAACTGGCGCGGGCGACCCATGACCTTCGCCCCCTTGAGTTGACCACCCCTGCGACGGCCAGGGCTGGAACCGGCCCCAAAACCACTCTCGAACTTGGCCCCGCCCATTACCGTCTGCTTGAAGTGCACGACCGCACACAGAAGCATCGCCGCGATGTGCTGCAACTTACGCCGGGCTGGGATCACTGGGTGCTGCTCGATTTTCGTCATCAGCCTTTGCGGCAACAGCCCGGCTTCGGGCACACGCTCAAACTCGACTCCGCCGAGCAGCCCCTGCGAACCTGGTCGGCCGGTTCCCGAGACGGTCTTCAGTTCCTGCGGATCGACAGCGCGATCGCAAAAGCGTCCGCCATGTCCTTAATCGACGAGGCGTCGGCCCCCGGTCCCGACCCCTTCGTGGCCGCCGTCGTGCCGGACGGAACGCCGTTTTATTTCGACGCGACCGATATGCGTTCGCTGTCGTTTCTGCGCTGGTTCGAAGGCGATGGCTGGCAACGCGGCACCGTCAACGACAGCTATGGCGTCTGTCTGTTCGGCGAGGCCGAGGTGGTGGTGCCGATGCCGCTGGTGCCGCTTGATCCGGCGGGGTCGGATCAGGCCACCGTGCTGGAAACGTCTTTGCTGGCGGCGCATGTCCACTTCGAGTTCCACACCCTTTCGGCGGCCACCGGTTGTCCTTTGGAGGTGTTGTTCGAAGGCGAGGTGATCGGCTCCTTACCGTTTGTCGGCACGCGCAAACGGCATGTTCTAAAGGTGCGTGTCCCCGAACCCAGCACCTCCGAAATCCGTCTCACGCTTCGTCCCACGGATCCGGCGGCGTTCCCCTTTTCTGGGTTGCGTTCGGTGTACTTGAGTTTCGAGATGAAGAAAGCGGAGTAGAAGGCCGTGGCCGAAATCCGCTCATTGGCCGTGGCCGATACGCAACTCGTTCACCTTGGCCCACTCCCGGATGAGGATCCATTCTTTTGGGTCCACCTTCCGGTTGCGTTTTCCCCGCACTTGGACGATCAAATCAACCTTCACCTGAATGGTCAGGAATCGTGCTCCATCTCGGCGGAACGACCAAAAGCTGGATTCGCCACGAAGGGCGTGTTCGACATATCCGGCTACGCAGTGGCGCATGGTCTCGCCCTCCAACTGTAATTCAAATGGGGTGCGGATCTCCTCGATGGACCAGTTGCTGCGGTGCAGGGGCTGCAGTCCGGGCGAAGGAAACGGCGTCTTCAACTGCGTTCCGTTTTGTTCCAACGTACGGCGCAAAGACTCAGCCGCACGGCGGCGAAGCCCTTCATCCCATTCGCGGGTGAGGCGCAGTACCGAAGCAACGGTGCGACCGCGCCAACTGATGTTCGCGCCATTTGCTCTCACCCAAGCCGAAAACTGTTCAAGCTCATCCTCGGGAAAGTCGGGCTGCCGACAAAGCCATTGGATGGCCCGGTCACGTTGCCCCTCGTGCTGTTTGCAACACAGCCCGCCTCCGAGCCATTGTCGGCATAGGGCCAGGCCAAGGGCTTCGCTGCCACCATGGCCTTTCACTTGGGCGGTGCGCAGAGCGGTCTGGAACTGTTGGTGTGGAGAGTTCAGGAATTCGTGGCACATCCGTTTGGTCATGAGCAGGGGAAAGCGACCGTTTTTAATATAGCGGGCCATGCTTCCGCCGCGGCTGAGATAGAGAAACAGGTCCAACCGAGTCCGATCTTTTCGTTTGCGGAAGAAGGGCTCGTACAGGAACTGCGGAACCGGGTAGCGGACGAAAAGGTGGTCAACCAAGCTGATCAGTTGTTGCTGTGGCGTTTGGCCACGCGGCTTCCATGCGTCCAAGGCGTTAAGCCAAAGACGGTCTTTGTATGCGATGTACTCGAGCATGTCGCCGAAATCCGGTTCCAGCAGGAGCGGTGCTTTCATGCAGATCGGGCGTAGTTCTTCACGAAGAGATTCACACCAAACTTGGGGGAAGCGATAGACCTGCTCCCAGTTGTGTTTTTGAAAGGCTTGCGTGGCGATCTGGTCGACACGAAGGCGTTCGCGTTTGCGCCGCAGGCGGGTGTCCCGCTTGTGGGCGGCTCGTCGTTCGGCGGCGCAGCGTCGGGCGGCACGGCCGTTGCGGGTGTTTTTTTTGAGGTTCATGTCCGGTTCGTCGAAGGGCGCTCGACGAAACCGGAATATGAAAAAGATGGGTGGGTTTGGGTGGGTTTGGGTAGTCGCGACGAGCCGTTAAATAGAAGCCACACCGGTTGACGATAACCGGTTGGCGAAAATGGGGGCTGGGATGTGTCGTGAGTACCGCATTGGGGTTCCTTGTTCGGGGGACGACCCGAAAAACAGATTCCCCCATGGCAGTCAAGTGGAATGCTGGAAAAATATACATCCGCTTATCCGGATATTTGCGTAAAACTGGAGGGCGAGGGGCCTCCCGAGCCGGTGCGATTGAGGACGACTGAGATGGTGGCGGACTTTGGTTCGGGCTTCGACGGGACCCATCAAAGAGCTTTTTTGAATGGCGAGCATTCCAACCGTGGGTCATGCTCGGCCAATGAAAACCAGTGAATCGATGAGTAGAATCCTTGTGGCGTTCCTTGGCGCTGTAACCTTGCTCGCCTCCTTTTCTATCCAAGCCGAGGAGGCACGGCCGCCGAACTTCGTGGTCGTGTTCGTCGACGACCTCGGCTACGCCGACATCGGTTGCTTTGGTTCGCCGGACATCAAGACCCCGCGGCTGGATGCGCTGGCGAAAGACGGTATGCGCTTCACCCATTTCTATGCCCAGCACATCTGCGGTCCGTCGCGGGCAGCCTTGATGACCGGATGCCATCCCTTGCGGATCGCCGAACCCGGCAACGTGAAGGAGATCCACCCCATCCTCCACACCAAGGAAATCACCGTGGCCGAAGTGTTGAAAGCCAAAGGCTATGCCACCGGTTGCTTCGGCAAATGGGATCTCGCGCGCCACAATCAAAAGAACTTCATCCCCGAACTCATGCCGAACGGCCAGGGCTTCGACTATTTTTACGGCACGCCGAGCAGCAATGATTCGTTCGTCGACATCTACCGCAATGACACCCTCATCAAAGAGAAGGCCGACATGTCGATGCTCACCAAGACGCACACCGACGAGGCGATCCAATTCATCGAGAAGCATCGCGACCAACCCTTCTTCGCGTACATCCCTTACTCGATGGTCCACACCCGCCTCGGTGCCTCCCCCGATTTCAAAGGTAAGTCGCCTCGCGGTCTCTATGGGGACTGTGTCGAGGAACTCGATTACAGTTGTGGACGCATCGTCGACACCTTGAAAAAGCACAAGCTCGTCGACAACACCTACTTCCTGTTCACCAGCGACAACGGCCCGTGGCTGATCAAGAACAAGAACAAGGTGGACGGCCATCTCCCCACCGATCACGGCGGATCTGCCGGCCCGCTGCGCAGCGGCAAGGTGTCGACTTGGGAGGGCGGGGTGCGCGTGCCTACCGTTCTCTGGGCGCCAGGCCGGGTGCCCGCCGGAACGACTTGCGACGAGATCGCCGCCACCCTCGATGTTCTGCCCACCTTCGCGGCCTTGGCCGGTGCGCAAGCGCCGACCGACCGCGTGCTTGATGGTATCGACATCCGCCATCTGTTCCGGGGCGACTTCGCCGAAGCAGATGACGATCGGGTCTTCCGCTACTATTTCATCAACACCTTGCAGGCGGTTCGGCAGGGAAAGTGGAAACTGCATCTACCGCGTCCCGCCAAGCCACCATGGCTTGGACACTTTGCCGAGAACCGACACATTGCGCCGGAGGACTGGGCTGGGTTCGAAGAGCCGTTCCTCGTGGATCTGGAAGCCGACCCTGGGGAAACAAAAAGTGTTGCCAGCGACCATCCCGAGACGGTCGCGAACCTACTCAAGCTCGCCGAGGAGGCCCGGGCAGATATCGGTGACCACAACCGCGTCGGCAAAAACATGCGCTTCTTCGATCCCATGGACGCCCGACCGAAAAAGCCGATCTTCCGCAATCTCGTCCGCAAACCGAGAAAGAAAAACCCAGCTCCGGCAAAACCGACAACCAGTCTCAACGACAAGCAGCCTCGGACAAGACCAAACATTGTCGTCATCATGGCCGACGACTTGGGGTACGCCGACCTCGGTTGCTATGGCTGCAAAGATATCCCGACCCCGTACATCGATTCGCTCGCTACCGACGGTGTTCGCTTTACTTCCGGCTACGTCACCTGGCCGATGTGCGGGCCGTCTCGTGCAGGCTTTCTCTCCGGTCGCAACCAGTCAACGTTCGGCTACTACAGAAACCAAACCTCACCGCTCGATCCCACGCAGGGACTGCCGAAAATGGAGACCATCGGCAGCCTGTTGCAACAGCAGGGCTACATGACCGGCGGGGTTGGTAAGTGGCACATGGGAACCACCGACGAACAGCATCCGAACGCCATGGGCTTCGACGACTGGTTCGGGTTTCTCAGCGGCGGCCTCATGTACTTTCCCCTCGACCATCCGAACTACAAGGGCCGCTTCACGCCGCTCAAGCGTCCAGCCCGCTGGCGCGACATCCACCACACGCTGCCGGTGATCCACAACCGAACGCCCGTCGACTGGGAGCAATATCTCACCCGCGAACTCACCGATGCCGGCCTGCGTTTCCTCAAGAAAAACCAAACGAAGCCCTTCTTCCTGTTCATGTCCTACAACGCGCCTCACCTCGACCTTGAGGCACCGGCGGAAACCATTGCGAAATTCCCGGCCGACAAGATGACCAAGGTCCCCGGCGTGAAGCCAATCTCCCGCTCCATCTACGGGGCCATGGTCGATGAAATGGATCGTGGTGTCGGGCAGCTCCTTGCTAAACTCGAGGATCTGAACCTCGCCAAAAACACGATGGTCTGGTTCCTGAGCGACAACGGTGGCATGGCCCGAACGAGCGACAACCGTCCGCTTAAGGGCGCCAAAGGCAGGGCGTTCGAAGGCGGGCTGCGCGTTCCGATGTTGGTCCGCTGGCCCGGCAAGGTTCCCGCAGGCCTTGTGCTTGAAGAACCCATCACCTCGCTCGACATCGGCGCCACCGCCGTCGCCATGGCCGGTGGCGATCCCGAGGCCTCCGGCCTGCACGGCAAGGATATCCGCCCGTACATCACGCAAGCCTCCAAGGAAGCCCCGCACGAGGTGCTGTTCTGGCATACCGGCAAGACCCAGGGCTCGGTCGGGGTGATCCGCGAAGGAGAGTTCAAGCTGATGATCAATGGCGTTAAAGCCAGGGCGAAGCCCACGCTCTATCACCTCGCCGAGGACCTCGGGGAAACGACCGATGTCTCCGCTGCCCATCCCGAACGCGTGCAACGCATGCTCGCCCGTTGGATCAAGTGGAACGAGGGCAATGCCCCCGACCTGTGGAAGACACCCAAGAACGACGCGTACCAATACGCGCCCTACGACTGGCTCAAAGGGTCCCAGCACTACCGGCTTCAGGCTGAAGCAGACGACGCAAAATCCCTTTAAGTCGCCATCGAACGAGCGGCGAGCGGCAGATCTGGATCGCGTGCGCCCATGTACACAACCGCATCGCCGGGTTTTATTTCGGCCCGGATTGCCGACTCGATTTCGGCGTAACTTGCGCACACCCGAACGTTCTCCAACATTGCGGCGAGGTCCGGGCTGTCGACCGAGTTATCCGCGGTGCCGCCGACGTAAAAAACCGGCAAGAGGAATAGTGGGTCGTGTGCCCGGCGGGCGATGCGGAACGTTTCGGCGAAGGCTTCGAGATTGTTGCGCAACGGACCGTAGCCGTGTGGGCGCCACACCCCGAACACGCGTCCTGGGACCGCCTCGGCAACGGCGCGCCAGGCGGCGGCGATCTTGCCGGGGTTGTGACCGTAGTCGTCGAACACGCGGATGTCCGCGCCGGGCGGGGTCAGTTCTTCAAGTCTGCGTTCGATCCCGCGGAAGCCGGGGAGCGCGGCGCGCATCGCGTCCGGGTCGGCCCCGAGGGCGGTGCAAAGCGCTATGGCGTGATGGGCGTTTTCCAGATTGTGGTGGCCGAGCAGTTTCAGGGGCAGGGGGCCGGTCTGCGGGTGGATGATTTGTAGGTGTTCGGGAAGGGGGCCGAGTTGCCTGGCGGTGTCGGGCGTACAAATGATGCCGGTTTTCACGCGTTCGGCGAACTCGCGGAACAGCACAATGGTTTCTAGCAGGTCGAAATGGTCGGCGGCGAGATTGGTAATCACCGCCCAGTCGGGTTCGAACTGCAAAAAGGAGCGGTCGGACTCGTCGGCTTCGACCACCCAGGTGTCGCCACCGGGGCGGACATTGCCGGGCGCGGCTTCGGTTCGCCAGTTCACCAGCCCGGCGCCGTTGACCACGGTGGGGTCGTGGCCGAGTTCGGCGAGCAGCCAGCCGGTCATGCCGGTGGTGGTAGTTTTTCCGGCGGTGCCGGCGATGGCAATGCAGCGTCCGGCGTTAGCGAAGCGGGCCAGCATGGTGGCGCGATGGACCACGGGAATGCCGAGTTCGGCGGCGCGGACGCGTTCGGGGTTGTCGGCTTCGATCGCGGTGCTGATGACCACGGCCTCGGTGTCGGCGGTGAGTGCCGAACCATCTTGGGGGCCGAGTTCGATGCCGAGTCCTTCGAGTTGGTCAAGCACTGGCAGACGACGACCTTGGTCGAGAAAACGGTCGGAACCGCTGACATGAAATCCTTGGTGGTGAAGCACTTGCGCCAGCGGGTTCATGCCGACGCCAGCGACGCCGACGAGATGGGCGTGTGCTTTCATTTATTATCCGGCTGCTGCTTTTTTTCCGGCTTTGAAGGAGACGGTTTTTTCACGGTGGTTTTCTTTTTCGCGCCGGTCGACGAACTCGGCTTCTTCGCGGTGGTCTTCTTTTTCGCGCCGGTCGACGAACTCGGCTTAGTTGGCTTAGTTGGCTTGGTCGGCGTTTTCGCGACCGTCTTTTTCTTCGCGGAGGTGGAGGAACTCGGCTTGACCGCCTTGGTTCGCTTCGCCGCAAGCGTTGCAGCGCGCTTGGCGGCCGCTTCCTTGGCCGTTGCGGCGGCAGCGGTCGGACCGGGTTTTGGTTTCGGCTTTTTAACCACCAATTCTTTCGGCTTCGGCTTTGGTTTTTGGGCCAACGGGTCGGCTTTAACCACCGGGCCCTTCTTCCTCTTTGGCTTCGCTTTGGGCGCAGCTGTTGGTTCTGCTTTTGCCGGAGTGGCGGTCGGTTTCGTGGCGGTCGGTTTCGCGGCGGTCGGCTTTGCCTCTGCCTGTTTGGGCTGCCTGCTGGTCTCGGCAGATGTTGGTGCTTTTTTGGTTGAAGGCTTTGCGGCCTTCGCGGCTTTCGGCGGCTTCGTTTTCCCAGCGGTGGCTGCGGACGGCGTCGCTGGTTTTGATGGTGGTGTTGCGCTGCTGGCGCTCGCTTTTTTCTCGGTCGTTTTGGGTTCGTCGGGCGCGATGCTTTTGCTGCGCGTGGCGCGCGTGGCCATCGCTGCTTTGGCGGCAGGGGTGTTCGAGGTTTTGCTGCGTTTGGGAACGCTGGGTTTGCTGCGGATCGCCGGCTCGCGGATTTGCCCGGTCATCTTGCACGAGGCTTCGAGGATGCCGCCGTCGAGCACTTGGATTGCGCCGGCTTCAATCATGCCCGTGAAATAGCCGCTCGGGTGGATAATGAACTTTCCAGTTGGCCGAACGGTGCCGGCGAGCGCGCCGTGCACTTCAATATTGTGAAAGCGGTCGAGTAGACCTTCCTCCACTTCGAACTCGGCGCCCTTTTCAATTACCAGATCCCGCGCGGTGACATTGTCGAGATTGAGTAGCGCATTCTTGTGGACGATTAGTTGGTGGGTCGCGTAGATTTCGCCGCCCTCGATCTTGCCCTTGAGGATGACTTTGTTGGCCAGCACTGTTCCACCGGTTACCACGCCCATGGAGTTGATGACCAGTGAACCCGCCGTGGTTATATCTTGCGACCAATTGGCGCGGTTGACGGTGATGTCTTTGACGTCCAGCCACTCCTTGCAGCCCGGACACATGGTGTTGGCCTGTGCGCCGACGATTTCGAACTCGTGGTCACAGTAATAGCAAACGATCGCCTTGCCCGAAGGCATGGCGGTTCGTCCGATCCGACTCCCAGGGGCTTGCCCCCGTTTTGTTCTGCCCTCCGCCGCCGCGCGCACTCTGGGGCCTTCGCCCCCGGGTGCGGCGTTGGCCTTTTGGGCGGCGCGAAAGGCGGTGAAGCCGTCAATCTCGCCGTCTTTGGGCATGCTGGATTAGACCTTGGCTGCGGGAGGCTTCGGTGTTTCCGGCGGTTTGCTCGTTGCTTTGGGCGGGGCGGCCGGAGCGCTCGAGCCTTTGGGTGACACCTGGACGTGGCCGGTGAATTCGACTCCGTCTTCCATCGCGAGGCGTTGGGCTTTGATGTCGCCATTAATCCGTGAGGTGGACTTGAGTTCGACCCGGTCGGTGGCGTTGACGTTACCGTCAATATTGCCGCCGATCGATACCGATTTAACGGCGACGTTGCCCTTCATCTGTGCGGTCTTGCCTATCACGACATCGCCCTGGGCTTTGAGATCGCCCTCCACTGTGCCGTCGATGCGGATCGAGCCCGAGGTTTCAATGGTTCCTGTAATTTTGACATCTGCCGAGATTGTGGACCCGGCACCGTTTGCGTCACTCATGGTGATACTCCTGAATTTCTTGATAAGCTGTTAATAGTTGCGGAAACGGTCTTGGCACAGCGAGATCAAAAACTGCAAGCGGAGTTTCCCACAACCTTATTAACAAGTTATTAACAGGCCGCTACTTATGCTTGTTTTATCGTGGATTACCGCCTCTTTTTCGGCGTGTTAGTCGCTGAGCCGAACTCAAATTATGCGTATTCTTTTCATTGCCGAACAGCTAGACCGACCCGAATCGCGGGTCATCGCCGGCTTGACCGAGGCCGGATTGGACGTCGACTTGCTCCTCGATCCGGCCGATCCCCGTTTTCCTAGCTTTGCTGAAACCGAGGTTCGCGCCCAACCGCTGGTGCTGCGTGGGCGCTATGACCGCTCAGCAATTCGGGCCATCCGCGAACGCGCCAAGGCGGGCGTCGATGTGATTCACTGTCTGCGCAACAACCGTCCGCTGGCCAACACGCGCGCCGCCTTAATCGGCTTGGGTAAAACGCATCCGGTGAACCTCGTCGCCTACCGCGGCACGATGGGCAATCTCAGCCGTTTCGATCCGGCTTCGCGCGCGACCTATCTCAGTCGGCGGGTCGACCGATTGGTCTGCGTGTCCGAAGGGGTGCGGCAGTATCTGCTCGGCATGGGCGTGCCTGACGACAAAGCGGTGACGATTCACAAAGGTCACATCCCCGCATGGTATTGTGACGAGCCGCCGCTGCCGCGCGCCGAACTCGGTATTCCGGTGGACGCATTCGTCGTTGGCTTGGTCGCCAACATGCGTCCCCTGAAGGGAACGGATTTGCTGATCGAGGCCGTCGACCAATTGAAGACGGCGCGGCGCGTGGATCTGGTATTGGTCGGCGACGTTCGGGATGACAAATTGCGGCAGATCTTGGACGCGCGTTCGCAACCGGAGACGGATGCCGGTGGCGTGTTCATCCACGAACTCGGCTTCCGTTCCGACGCGACCCGTATTGCCGGCATGCTCGATCTGATCGCGATGCCGTCGCGCCGCCGTGAAGGATTGCCGCGTTCGGTGATTGAAGCGATGGCGCAAGGGGTGCCGGCGGTGGTGTCCGATGTTGGCGGCCTCCCCGAACTCGTTCGCGACGGCGTTGACGGCTTGGTCGTTCCCGCCAATGAAGTTGCCGGACTCGCGGCGGCGATTCAGCGACTGCACGATGACAACAGCTTTCGCGCGCAATGTGCGGCCAGCGCGGGTTCGCGGATTGCGACGGACTTTCACGTCAGCCGGACCATCGAGAAAACGCTGGCGATGTATCGCGGTTTATCATGACGATGTGGAGGGTTCGACCCATGGACGCTGGCATTGCACCCGGCTCCGGCTCTCGGTGTCGAACGACCGGAATTGAATCTCGGCCTGCCGCCGTACGATCTGCGCTGCTTTCGTCTCGTCTGGGAGTAAGCGAATCGACACTACGGCAAGGACGCGCGTCGCCGCGAGATCCATTCGGTGCCGACCAGCGCAAGGAAGGCGAGGAACACCGGCCAGCGATCCCATAAGCTGATGTCGCGCCGTTCGGGAATGATTTCACGCGCGTCGCCGAACAGTTCGGAGGCTTCGAGCGCGTCGTCGGGTCCGAACACGCGGCCGCCGCTGAGATCGGCGAGTCGTTGCAGGGTGGCTGGATCGGCGGACAGCTCGGACAGTTCGACCGACATCTGTCCGCCGGCCACCGTGATGGTTGTCTCGATCGGCTCGCCGGTATCTCCCGTTCGGTCTTTGGTCGGCAGCGTCACGCGGTAACGACCGTTCTGTCCAAGGGCGGGCAGGATCGCCTCGAACATGCCGGCGGAGTTCTCGCGGAACGTCATCAGGTGTTTGCGGAACGCGGCCGGCTTGCCTTCGAGCGCGATACGCACCTCCAAGACCTCGTCCTCGGCCGGCAGCAAGGCCTCGTCGATGACCTTGGCGGTCACGGTCACCGACTCTTCCGGTGTGTAGACCAGTTTGTCGGTGCCGAGCCGAACCTTGTCGTTGCCCGCGCGTAGCCGTTCGCCCGCGCCCCATTGCAATAACTGGCCCCAGAACTTGTGATGGTAGATGTCGCCCGCTTTGTGCCGCAAGCGCCACGTCTGGTCGGTGGTGACGACGACCACATTGCCGCGTCCGGTGCGTCGCGTGACCACGAGCGGACGCACCAACTGGCGGGCGCGCCGCAGTCGCTTCATGTTGATGTCTTTGCCGTTGAGCGAGGGGTCCAGCAGTCGGCCGTTCATCGGGTCGGAGCGTTCAGCGTAGGCGAGAATTTCGGCGTCGCCTGCGGCTTGCAGGCCGGGGTGGCGCCAGAAGAAGGGCGGTTGCTTGGCCCAGATCCGTTCGTTCTCGGCGGCGACTTCGGACTGTTGCATGATCGGATGGGCGCGTCCGACGGTGGTGAGCGTCAGGCGAAAACCGGGTTCGGGGGCGACGGCGGTGCGCAGGCCGTCGGTGATGCGCACGGGCAGAAGTTCACGGAACGCGGTCGCGTTGTAGCCGTGCGGCATGTGGTTTTGGCCGCAGGAGACGACCAGCATTGCGCCGCGTTTGGTGACCGCGTGGTGGATCGTGTCGATGGTGTCGCGGTCGAGCGCCTCCGGTGGGATGTCGCCGAGAATGATCACGTCGAACTTCAGCCAGTCCGCGCGCGACTTGGGCAGCGCCGTCGCTTCGGCATCGCCGTATTCGCGGTCGGCGGAGGCGTACACTTGGCGCGTCTTGGTCTCGCCGGTGATGTGGTCGGGGTCGAGCAGGACGTATTGAAAATGGATGGCGGCGTCGCGTCCGTAGAACAGGTTGCGCAGGTAGCGAAATTCCCAGCGCGGTTTTGCGTCGACCAGCAGGACATTGGTGCGGTCGTCGCTGACCGCGACTTCGAACAAGCGTTCGTTGTTGCTGGCAAACCGTTCGCCGTCGAGTTCGGCGATGCGAAGGGTGTATTCGACCACGCCCTCGGTGTCCGTTTTGTGGGCGAAGAGGATGTTCTGGCGTTCGCGTTGGTCGGCCACCGGCAGGACACGTTGGTCGACCACGGTGCCTTCGAGCAGTAGTTCGATCTTCGCGGACTCGCCGCGCAAGCCAGAGAAACTGAGTTCGGCCTGCACCACCATTTCCTCGCCGAGAAAGACGGTCTCGGGTGATTCGAGGCGGGCAATGGACGCGTCGCGCAGACCGAGTTTGGTGCCGAGCAGCACGCTGTGGACGGGGATGCCGCGGCCCGCGAACTGGGCCCCGGGGAGTTCGACCGCGTCGGCGCCGTTGTGCCGCCCGTCGCTGAGCAAGAGGACCCCGCCGAGTTCTTCGGGCGGGATGGTGCGCAGCACGTGACGTAGCGCGGCGGTGAGATCGGTGCCGCCTCGATCGGTGGGTTCGGAGGGACTCGTCGCGGTATCCTCTTCGGCGGCCTTGGTGTCTTCGAACCCGGTCGCGAGCTGCCCGGAACCAAGCGCGTCCACGTCGAGTCGACGCGGTGCCACCGCGATTGAGAAGGCCGCGACATTGTAGGTGTCCTCGAGTTGGCGGAGGAGGGGACGCTTGCCGTGGACCAGGACGCGCCGCGCGATTTCCGAACGGGTGCGGGCGGAGAGTGTATCGATCCGGTCGCGTCGCGTCCCGCTGGGCGTACGTTCGGCCAACCATGTGGCGTCGATTTGTTCCACTTCGGCGGGCAGCGTTTCCAGACGTTCGTCGAGCCGTCGTAGCAGCGCGGTGGTGGTGGCGGGGTTCGGGGTGGCGAGCGCGTCGAGCGCTTGTCGGGCGGCGTCGCGATCGGGTTCAGAGAGTAATTGGTTCGTGGCGAGTTCGCGGATCCAGTGACGGGCGTCGACCGCGTTCGCACTTGCGAGCGCGGCGGCAATGCCGGCGCGCGCGTCTTCAAGTTGGCGCAAGCCGGCCGCCTGCGTTGGTCGACCGGCGATGCTGCGCGGGTCGAACAAGCCGGCAATGTCGAGTCGTTCGCTCTGGCTCCAGCCGTCGTCTTGCAAGTGCATGGACTCACTGTCGTCGAGCAGGACGACCACGGTTTTGTCGACGCGGCGTTCGCCGTGGATGGCCCAAAGAGGTTCGAGCAGAACGAGCAGCACGAGTCCGAGCGCGCCGAGCCGCAGGCAGAGCAGTCGGCGGGCGAGGGGTGGGGCCACGCACCCCGCCTCAAGGGCAAATAGCCAGACGATTAGTTCGGTAGCGGCCGCGCCAATGGCGGCCCAGAACAGCAGCGGCCAGTTTGTTCCGAACACCACCAGTTGCCCTAGGGCACGGAACAGGAACCACAGGCAGGCGGTGCCGATCAGCAGTCGGACGATTGGGATCGAGAACGACGGCAACGGCAGACGTTTGCGCAATAAGCGATCGCAAACCATCCAGAGGAGTCCGAGCAGAAGGCTCGCGATGAGCAGCCCCGCGACGGTCGGGGCTCGGGAGATCCAGTTTCCAAGTTCGGGGCCCAGCATGTATTTTACTTCGTGTGTGGAGGCGCAGACAACAACGCTCGGCAAAGCAGATCGCGTTCATCGCCTTGTTGTCCGCGGCTATCCATCGAACCAGTTGATCGACGAAACGGTGTCGCAGACCAAGGCCAACGTTGGCGACTCGGATACGACGGTTTCCGGACCTTCTATCGTGTTTGTTTTTGGGATCATCTAAACGTGTCGGTGATAACTGCGCCGTGGATTGAAGTTCAAGGACCTTTGTTGCGGAGGTGGCGGTTGAAGGGGGAGGGTAGGCACAAAAAAGCGCGGCACCAAGACGGTACCGCGCAATTCTTGTCCTCGTTGCGAGCGCTTTAGTCGCGCAACACAAAGGTCACTTTCATGGTGACACGGAAGGCTTCGACTTTGCCTTTCTTGTCGATGCTGACGGACTGGTCTTTGACCCAGGCGCCTTTCACGTTTTCGAGGGTTTTGGTGGCTCGTTCGATGCCGTCCTTGATGGCGTCTTCAAAGCTTTTGGGGGAGGAACAGATGATTTCAGTTACACGTGCTACAGACATGGATGTCTCCTATGATGGTGTGGGTTTATATATATGAGCCTCAAGACTACGCCTGATCCCCTTGTGCGCAAGTCGATAGAATCACTGGAGGCGAACTCGTGTTAATAAGAATTCGAATTAGAAAACATACCAGCGCTCGGATCAATGTCCGAACCACATCACAACCACTCGTTGCAACGCAACAAGTGGTCCCTTCCCCCTCAGCTGGTTTGTAAGTGGATGCGGCGTTGAACCGCCACTCGGTCTAGTCCGCAGCAGCGGAGGTGACCGAATTGGTTTGTACGGCGGGATCGAAATCCTTCGGATCGTATGGGATGCTTTTAGGCCCTTTGGAGACTTTCTCCTTCATGACCTTACCGGGTTTGAATTTCACCACATTGCGTGTGGGGATTGTGACAACGACTTCCGGCTTGTTTGGATTGCGGCCGATGCGTTGTTTGCGTTCGCGAACTTCGAAGACACCGAAGTTGCGTAGTTCCACATTTTCGCCTCTGGAGAGGCTGTCCATGATGTGGTCGAGGGTCTTTTGGATGACTTTGTAGACATCCTGTTGTATCAGACCTGTTTCGTCGGCGATTTTCATCACCATATCTCTCTTGGTCGTGCTCACGAGTTTCCCTTTCGAACGTACGTATATGTTAAATCTAGCAACATCCCATTATCCAACATTTGGGCCATTGATGTCAATGGATTTCCTCGTGGGATTTTCATCTAATGACGCATTCGCCGCAAGCGGCAAAAAGACGTATCCTGTTGATAACATGCGCTCTTTGCCAAACACCCCTAACAGGAACTAATGACGCACGTTACCTTCTAAGCATTTTGCACTTACGTTATGATGAGGCCCTATTTGCTCCACATTTTCGCTCTCAGCTAACGGACGAAGCGACATAAAAGTGTCAAAAATCTAAAGATTTTGGAGAAAAACAAAATAAACGGGTGGCCGACTTTCCGTGTTACAGGATTCATCCGAGTGCCGGATAGCTAAAGGTGGGCTGCTGTCAGAGCTTCGCCGTGATAAGGGGGGAAGAAAAGTGGTGGAGGATGGGGGTCGAACCCAACGAAGCAAACCTGAAACACTACGTTTATAGGGTTTTTCGAGTTCTAGTACTGCACCAAACTGCCTGTTTCGGCACCAAAAACTGTCAATATCCGTCAACGGCTTGAAGGTCATCATCCAGCGATTTTTCCATAAATTATGACACACCGAACGTTTGCCATGCCCCAGCCGCAGGGCTATCACCAGTTATCAAGGTATCCATAGAGTTCCCGTTTCGGCGGGACACCAACCGAGGCCAGGGGATGGCATACGGTGGTTCATTGAGATGCGCCTGAGCCGGGAGGTCCGGAACGGGAAAAGAAGAAGAACCCATCTCCCTGCTTCGGCAGGATCCCCGGGGCAATCGCCAACGCGGCCATGTCGTTTTGGCGGAAGGAGTCTCTATGACTCAGACAACGCAGACAACGCAAGCGGGACCTCGTCCCAGCAACGTCCTCGAGGACGACCATCCGAACCACCACCTCTCGTGTTCGCGCGGGATCTGGTACGTCCATCACCTCGTCTTTCCGACGACCCACACCCCCGTCGAGATCCGACGTTCTCTGCCGACCTCTGATCTCGGCATCGCACGCCATCGCCGCGATCGACTGCTGCGCGAACTCTCCTTCGCGGGAGGTGCGGAATGAGTTCCTCCGAACATCTACTCGAGCAACTCGGCGTCTACGGATATCGAGCCATCGAACCGGTGATTCTCGCCGCTCTTGTGACCCGCGATCCGCTCCTGCTGGTTGGCGCGGCCGGCACCGGCAAGACCTTCCTGCTCAACCGGCTTTCGCAGGCGCTCGGTCTCGAACACCGCCACTACAATGCGAGCTTGGTCTCGTTCGACGATCTCGTCGGCTTCCCGTTCCCGAACGAGGACAAGTCCGAGATTGAGTACCTGCAGACCCCGGCCACCGTCTGGAACGCGGAGTCCATGTTGGTGGATGAGATCAACCGCTGCCGACCTGAACACCAAAACCGGCTGTTCTCGCTGATCCACGAACGTCGGCTGCAAGGCATTCAGATCGAAACGCTGGTCCACCGTTGGGCCGCCATGAACCCTTGCACCAACCATGATGCTGATGCCGAAAACTCGGTGCATTACGCCGGCGCGCTGCCGCTCGACCAGGCCCTCGCCGACCGTTTCAATTGGGTGGTCGACGTGCCCGACTGGCACCAGTTGAGCGCAAGGGAGCACGTCGCGGTCGCCAACCCGTCCGCGGACGAGCCGACCGCCGAGGCCAGGTCCACGTTGGTCGAACGGATCGCGTCCGCCCGCGAACAGTTCGAGGTGTTGCTGGCAGAACCGCCGCCTCGGATTCTTGTGTACGCCGTCCTCGCCGCGACCTTGTTTGGTAAGTCGAACCTGCGTTGTTCGCCCCGCCGCGTTCGCCAACTTACCCGAAACCTGCTCGGACTCGCCGCCTTACATCACGGACATCTCACCGCCGACCTCGCGCTGCTCGGGCTCACATGGAGTCTGCCGCATCGCGCTTGGGGCGCGGAGGTGAAGCCCGGCGCTTTACGGGCGGTACACCGGACCGCTTGGGACTCCGCGTTCGACAAAGGTGAGGAGGCTTGGCTCAATCAGGTGCTGATCGAACCCAAGCTCCACCTGCGGGTTCGGCAAATCCTCGGTACCGCGCCCTCGCCGGATCTTGCCGGGATCGCCACCATCCAATGCATCAACCAGTTGGCCGAACCCGATTCGACCCTGTTCGCGTTCGCGCTTTACCCGGCCGCGCTTGAGGGTCGGCTCAATCTTTCGCGTGAAGGCGTTCAGGCTCTGGCGAAGAAGTGCCATCACCTCGTCGACGTCGAAGGGGAAATCGAGTGGAAGGCCTACGAGGGCGATCCAACCCCCCACCCAAGGGTAGCAGACATCGAGAACGCCTTGCGGCGGTTGCGCAACGGGCGCAAGCGCCGGGCCGAGCAACTGTTGTACGCATTCCTCATCAAGGACGAACTGCCAGATCAGCTCGCCCCACTCGAACGCGCCTTTCACAGTTGCGTGCTCGAAGTGCGCAAACGCCTGCGCAAGGAGGCGGCCTGATGACCGAGCACCCTCCAAAGTTCGGCCCAAAGAGCTACCGGCCAATGCCGATGTCCGGCACGCGGACCGTCCAAGCAGTTCGCTTCAGCTTGCTCTATCATGGCGGTCTGACTACCTGGGCTTGTGGCGCCCCCGTCGTTGAAATTTCCGGTGGAGGCGAGACGCCCCGCTTGGCGCTCGCACGGGAAAGTCTGCAGTACCAGGGCTACGCTTCACCCGAAGCGGCCGCCAGCGCCCTGATCCGCCAGCTCCCAAAAACGCCGCGTCATGCGATTCCCGACACTCAGGCCTACAAGCCGGATGTGTACACGACACCCGAGGATCCATTAGTCCGCTTGCTCGCGGCATTGGTTCTTGGCCGTTGCGTCGACGGCGTGTTCGACCCGGCACGCCCGCATATTTGGACCGAGCGGCGCCTGTCCCGGAAACTACTGCTGTTCGCACCAAGAGGGTTTTATGACCGCTAAAGCCGTTATCAATAAAACTGCGCGGCATTCATCGGATGCCGCAATCGAATCGACATTCCGAACCGTCCTCGACGAATTGATCGACGAGAATGTGCTCGCTTGCAGCGCAATCCTCTCGCTCTCCGAACTTCGGTTCACCCGTGAGGTTCCCACCCTCTGTGTCACCTGTACGGACCGCCCAGTTCTCTGCGTGAACCCCGACTTCCTGCGCGAACACACCCGCAACGATACCGATGTAAAAGCGGTGATCCTGCACGAGTTTTTGCATGTTCTTCTCGGACACACCTTGGCGCGGAGCCAACCGAGTCCCGCTCTGAACATCGCTTGGGACGCGGTGATCAACCATCTGATCCAACGCGAGTTCGGTGAGGCGTACGGGGAAGTGTTCCGGCAATACTACAAGCGATCAAGGGGTCTCACGTCTCTCCTCGGACCGTGGACCAGAGATCAGCTCGACGAAGTTTACCGTAAGAAAGGGCCGCTATTGGAGCTACGCCGAAAGCTGTATCGAGGCAGAGTGATCGCCGAGGATGTGCTGGAACTGGTGGAAGAATTTCAGGACACGGCCAAGGCGCTCGATCTGCCCGATAACCGACACTTCATCGGCAACCGCGAGTCGACTGTACCTTGGGAATCCCTCAGCCGAGAAATATCCACCGCGCTTACCGCACCAAACGAAGCTTAGCGGGGCAGGACATCCTTGGCCGTTCGGATATGGAGAACTACACGGAGTTGGGGAAGTACTCGGAGAGCGCAGCCGCCAGCATGGGCCGTTGGGAACGCGAGACCCTCGCCCTCCTCGAACGCTGCATCACACCAGACCAGCGCGGTCGGCCGGAATGGAAGCCGCAGCAGGCGTTCTTGCCGGTGCTGCATCCGGGCGCCCGCCGTTCGGTTCTGCAAGCGTTGTGGAACCCGCTATTCGCCGATGTCCCTTGGGACCTCCAGCATCGCGAAGCCTCCGGTACCTGTCAGGTCTACTTGGATGTCAGCGGATCGATGTTCGGGGTTATGCCGGCGCTGATCGCCCTGCTCGGTCACTTTGGCGCGCGCGTTCGTCGGCCGTTCTGGGGCTTCAGCACCGAGATCGCGCCAGCCCAGATCGTTGCAGGAAAGCTTGAATGCGACACCAGCGGCGGCACGCACATCAACTGCGTGCTCGACCACCTTCGGAAAAATCGGCCCCAACGGGCGCTGATCATCACTGATGGGGAGGTCGAAAGGCCTTGCCAGAAAACGTTGGCCGCTCTGCGAAGCGATGGTCAGGAGTTGTGTGTCTTGATTAGCCACGATGGCCAACTCGACCCAATCCGTTCGGCCGGCATTTATTGCCACCAACTCTCCGTGCAACCGGAGGCAACCCGATGAGTCGCGTCCAAACCTACTACGCCGAGGCCGTGCTCGATGGTCATGTCGACCGCTTTTGCGATCTACTCGCCGATCGGATCCTGGAAGAGGCGACGCAGGTCGATTCGGAAGCGCATGGCCAAATCGAAGCGGCCATCTGGAATAACAATCTCTGGTTAAGCGGCGCGGTACTGACTCGTTCGCCCTTCCTGCGTTCGACCCGCGATATTGTGGGGGAACTCTGGTCCGAGATCGGCATCCGCAACCCGTTCGCCGAACTCCAAATCGCCGATCACATCGACCGCTACGTCGGTGATCCGCGTCCCCGGCGCGAACGAGTGCATGATCAGTGCATCGCCATCGGCTGGGCCGGCTACGACGAGAAGACCGCGTTCCACCCGCCGGAACACTTCCTCGCCCTCCACTTCAAAGCCGCCCTCGATCGCGCCAGTCGCGCCGGCGGCGAAACGCGACTCGGCCCCGACGGCAAACTCCTCGTTCGCACCGAGGAAGACGGCAACGACTGGCGACTGACGCGGGTTCTCGTTAGTATCCAGCACCCGCGCGACCTGTCCCTCGGTTCGGTTCGTCGCCAAGTCGACCAATGGCTCGAGTCCGCCTATGCCGAACTACAGGCCAGCGATCCGCGTTGGTCGCGTTCGTGGTCCGAGATCGAACGCGACATCAATCCCGGCGGCGAGTTCATCACCGGCAGCAATTTCTGCGACAACGGTCAGACAAACCGAAAACTCGTCATGGACTACCACGGCCCCCGCGTTCCGATTGGCGGGGGCGCGCAGCATGGCAAGGACAACGCCCACATCGATGTTGTCGCCTGGCGTTCGGCCAGGTCGTGCGCGGTCGATAGAGTTTTACAGGGGGAGTCGACGGTACATGTGGTCGTTCATTCGATGCCCGGTAAAGCCTTGGGGCACATCATGGACTAGGCGGTAAACGAGTGCCCAGATCACCTGTCGCGCAGGAACTGATGGAACGCACCATCTTCCGAATTCTCATTTTCCAAGACGTTCCACGACTTGAACAGGTTTTCGAGCATCGCCTGCTCGGCTTTGGCGCGATCCGTGCATCCTTTGATCCGGTTGCAAGCTTCCATCCCGAACCGTCCCCAATTGTCATCCCACGTGATCCGGAACAGGCCGAAGTCCCAGTCGTCACCCAGGGGAATCAGGTAGTAGTAGTCCTCGGATATCCACGTGATGCAAAACCCTTCGGTTTCATTTGTGAATAGGCCGACGAACTTGGCTGTCTTCGGGATAGATTTCTGCAACGCTTCCATGTGCCGAGCGCGATCGTATTCCTCCTGATCGTCGTGGTATTCAGAGCTTTCGGGCCACTCGAAGGGTAATTCAAAGTTGGTATCGATTTCCATGATATATTCCTTGTTTAGAGGGTTTAGAGATTGGCCAAAATCGGGTTTTCCCAATCGATCCCAAGCGACTTTAGTTTTTCTCTCGCGACTTTTTCATTGCCGCCCAACTGGGTGCTGACATTTGGTAACACTTCCTTCAGGTGTTTCGTGGTGCGGATTCCGTTCACGCCACGCTCCCAATACCGCCGCTCCTGACAATGCTCGGCGGAGATAGTGCCGGGTCTGATCGAGATCGACCCATCTTTGCGTTCGGTGACCATCAAGACGCTAGCGGTCGAACCTCCCAAGAAGTCCTCAACCGATGCGATTTCCAATATCTCTCTGTACATAAGGCTCCCTTTAGGTGAGTTCGCGATCCACGAAGTACGCACGGCCAGCCGCGGCAAAGTACAGGTTTGGCAGCAAGCCCGGACGATAGGCGCAGTTCGGAATGAAACCCGAGAAGCAGATGCATCCGTTGTTGTAGGCATAACTTCCGAGGCCGTAACCGGCCGGCATCCCCGTGAGTTCAAGGTGGTTCATGTGCAGGGCGAGCAAGGCACCCTCGGACTCACTCAAGCCAGGCGCCGGGAACTTCTGCAGGCGGAGCAAGCCGTTTTCCCAAACGGGGTGGGGCTGATTGGCGACAAATTCGCACAGGGACGTCCGGCCTCCAAAAGGGAATTCGGCCGTAATCCCGTTTGCTCCCACCGTAGCGAGAACGCTCGGAGGGCCTTGCATGTGGGCCGCGTGGGACCGCTCGAACTCCTCGCTCTGCCAACGACTGGACTCCGGTCCTGATTGCTGAAGAATTTCTAAAACTCCATCCACCAATTCGTCTGGTGTTCCACGAAGCCCCGAATCCGGGTGGCCACTCTCGGCCTCGGTCCAATTCAGCTGCTTGCCGAACGTCGGCAGGAACTCACGGGCCTCGAGGATCTGGATCATCGCGGCCATGCTGATCAGCGGAGACATCCATTCGCGAACGCCCTCGTGTACCCGAACGACGGAGCGCAGATTCATACGGCCTTCCTCGGGTTTATGAACCAAGCCAGCCATCGAGGCCATCATCATGAGCGGGGTGAGCACGGCGAGTTTCTCCTCGGGAATGTCGGCTTCGACATTCTGGAACACCTCCGTCTCAACTCCGATCCAGTAGGCCATCTCTCCGTCTGGCCCCTCTTCGGAGCCGACGATGGTGATGCTTTGACGGTTTCCTGCCGCCAACCAAGCGAAACCATTCGGGAGATCGACACTCCATTTGTCGTCGACGCGCAGCTGTTCGTGGCGGAGCCACTCCAAGGTTTTTTCGCCTGCGTTCATGCGTCCTCCTGGCTGAGATCCTTGAAGGTCACGAATGGTGTGCCCGGCTCTTTGGTCGCGACGCCGGACGCCTTTTCATCCTCCTTGGCGGCCTTGAGCGCATCCGCGAGTCCGTCGATCGCCGGGGTGAAAACCCATTTGTCGCGGCGACCGAATTTTACCAGAAAGCTACCGCCGTTGTACTGGCCTTCCTGGTCCATGACGATATCGAGCGCCTTGGTCTTGAGGGTTTCGAGTTCTGCCTTGATGGCCTTTTCTTGGCACTTCAGTTCGGCGAAGCGATCCATGATGAGGGTGGTTTCGTTGGATTGAGTCATAGGTTCTCCTTATACTATTTAGATTGGTTTTTCGGCCCGCGGAACATCCGGCACCGGCTTCGTTGATGAATCGTGGCTTTGCGCATGATCTGGCACCTCGCACCGAATTCCCAAGCGCCTTGCCTGTCATAGACGACGAACAAACTCGGCGGATTCGCCTGCGCTTCGTCGACACAAACCATCATAAGCGATTCGCGTTTAAGCTGCGCCAGCTCTGCATTGGCGGCTTGTTTACGCCGCGATAGTTCCTCAATGCGGACGACAATTTCATTCGGATTTTTAGGTTCGGTCATAATCTGGCTTAGGCAGCTTTCTGGTTGAGGTTGGGTGAACGCCCCTCTTTCAGGGCAAGGTAGATTTCTCCGGTGGCGCGGGCATCTGCGAGCGCGTTGTGAGCGTTGTCGAGAGACACCCCGAACGCGTCCGCGACCGTCTCCAGTTTGTAGTTCGGCAACAGATGCAACATCTGCGCGAAGCTCTGCGTGTCGCTGATCGGACACATGCCCGCCTCGAACCCAGCGCTGGTGAGGAACGCCATATCGAAAGGTGCATTGTGAAAGACAAGCCGCTCGCCGGGTTCGATGAAGGCTTTGAACGCCTCCATCACCACCTCTTGTTCCGGTGCAGCGCGCAGCTCCTCCCAGGTCACCCCGACCAAGTCGAGAATCTCCTGTTTGGGCGGACGCGCCACACGGATCCAGCTGTCGAAGTGCTCCAACTCCTTACCATCCTCGAAGCGGACAGCTGAGATTTGAATGAGGTGGCTGAACCTTGGCGAGAAGCCTGTCGTTTCTGTGTCGAGAGCAACGAAGCTCTGCGTGTTCATTGGTGTGTTTGTCGGCATGATTGGCATGTTCTGTTCCTCTTTTGAAAAGTGCTTAGGCGGCGTCGCTGATGTCGACGTTGTTGTCGGTGCCATTGGCCTGATCCGTGTCCGTACCATCGAGCAGCTCAAGGCCGGCAACCTGTTCGAGTTCCTTGAGTGTGCCATTGCCGGCGGCGCACAGATCGCCCAACATTTGACTCACCGAACGCGTCAGCCCCTGGATGGTTTGGTGGCGCTTCTTCCAGTGTTTCTGAATCGCCCGCTCCTTCTTCTCGAGGCAGTCCTGCATTACATCGACCAGCGAGAAAATGGTTCTGAATTGGCTGGCAAAGCCGCGGTCGCTGATCACGTCGAACAACACCTGGGCGCGGCTCTCGCGGCCGAGGTTGCTGGCCTTTTGGTTGAACACCTGCAGCACTAACTCGCGCAACATGCTCCCTACGAACACCGCCATGCGCGGCTTCACCACCCAGATATGACCCTGCTGGAACATGTCCTGATCCTGATGCTCGTTGGGGAACACCCGGCTGACGATCACCGCCAGATCGGCGCCGGCCGCCAGGCGATCCTGTTCCAACTTGGGCAACCACGCGGCCTGCCATCCTTTGGTGTCTTTCGACTCCCACAGGATCTTGCCGCAATCGCGACCCCGCGCACTGCGCACGGTTTGCAGGATATCCGCGCCCTTGGTGCCGGTCTTGATATCGACCACCCAGTCCGTGCCGAATGCGGTCTGCAAATCTTCCCGTAACACGATCTCGGCGGACTCGCCCTGTGCCTGCATCGAACCTTGTTCGATCTTACGGCGCATGTCCTCGGTCTTCCGCTTGAGATCCTCGATCGTCTCGTCCCGCTGGACTAGCTTCAGGCGGCTTTCGCCCTCCCTTCTTCGCGGATCCGTTTGCGTTCGAGTTCGATCTTGGCGGCAGCCTCTTTGCTGGCTTTCAGTTCGGCCGTGGTGACGGCGAGCTTGAGCTCAGTCCGTTCATCGATCGCTTTTTGGTGGTCCTCGAGCAGTTGGTTGTAGGCCTTGGTTGTCGCGGCCACTTCCGCGCCGCGTTCGGCGAGTGCATGTTCCTTCGCCTGCAGTTCCGAACGGACACCGGACTCGAGTTCGGCGCGCATCTTGGCGCGTTCGGCTTTCAGCGTTTGAGCCATCGCAGCCTGGGCCTCGACGGCCGCTTGCTCGGTAGCCTGTTCGGCTTTCAGTTCGAGCGCCTGCTTCTCTTCCCGAAGGTCGCGCAGCTGCACTTGTTGAGCGGCGAACCGCTTCAGTGCCAACGATTTTTCCGCATCCAACTGCTCTCGCAAAGCCTGTTCGCTCAGCGCCTGTTCGCGTTCGGCGTCCTTGAGGATCTGCGCCTTGAAATTTGCAAGTTCCGTCTGCTGTGAGGCGTTCGATTTTGCGACCAATTCGTTGAGAACCTGTTCGGTGATCCCCTGTTTCAAGGGAAACGTGTGATTGGACTCCGGGCAGGTGACAGGGGTATCGAGAGAAATGAGGATGTGCATAAGAAGGCTCCGATGGAGGTGGGTGAAAGGACAGGCGTTAAGTTGACGAGGCGGGCGAGAGTTAGGCGGCGAACGAAGACGGGCTGGGCAAGCCGATGAGCGTCTGGGCGGAGGCATGGCTGGTTTCCCTCGCTTCAAGCAGTCCCCGAACCAGGCGCAGCTCTTCGCGCAGTTCGAAGATCTCGACTTCGGCTTGCAAGCGGAGCGCCGACGAGAACATCAGTTCAGGCTGTTCGCGGCGGGCCGCAATCTCGGACTCGAGATGGGCGGCAAGGATTTCAAGTTCGGCAAGCGCCGGGGCGGATTCGGTGGGGAGCAGGTTTGTTCGCATGCCCCGACCTTAGGCTTAAACCTCGCAACTAGAAAAGACTGTATGGTTCTTTAAGGTGATGACTATATGACTAGTCAGTACTATCAAGGTGCGCGCCACGGGATCGCCGAGGCGTCGCTCGGATGGGTGGCCTAATGAAGAGGTGTTGCGATGGTGATCTGGGCGGTTCCCAGTTTCAGCCCTAGCTATTGCAAACGCAAGCTCGTTGAGTTTATCGGGGCGTGCCTCAACTCGCCGTCTGTACCGGCAAGCTGTACCGGGCGGGGCGATTGAGCTTTGATACGAGTCCGCTCTCCACCAATTGCGCTAGCCAGTCATTCATCTGCGCCGGCCGCACTTCGAGTGACTCGGCGATTTCTTTTCCGGTCTTCGCGCCCTGTTGCAATTCCTTCACAACAGCATCTGTGACGGCTTCCAGAATGGTCCCTCTCCCATTGATGGCATCGCATTCGGGTGTTTCTTTTAGTACGGGAGGCGACTCAGCGTTGAGATTTAGAGGGAGGTCTGTCTGCTCTGGAGGAGGTTTCGGGGCTTCGGCCTTCTCGATTACAGCCCTGAGCTCATCGGGCATTTTTGGCTCCGGCCAACAAATCGCGCCTTTCCGCAAAAGGGCCTCGTTTCCATCTCCCTGGTGCTCGCCACCGTGGACAAAGACGGGGCAAAATCGCAGTTTCTCTAGTTGCTCGATTGCGCCATTCCATGTGCCGCCTTTGTTATGGTCGGTGCGGACGACAAGGGCAGCATCAGCCAAGGCATAAATCGATTTGTTCCGCTGCATCGCGTTGCCTACATTGAACCCTGCAGACGGATCGACGGCTGAGATCAGAACAAGGCGTCCTTGGGAGATGGGGGTACGATTCCCGGCGGCAACGGATGCTCTCCATAAACTATCTGCCATGATCCCAATCACCGAACCTCCGGTTTCCAGGGCTCCACCCATTGCGCTGCTGTCTATCCCCCGCGCGGCCCCCGAAACGATTGAGTATCCAGCCCGGCTCGCGAGGCTGCCGGTTTCGGCCACATAGGCCTTGATGATGTCATCGACTTTTCGCGAGCCAACAACAGCTAGTCCGCCCTTTTCTAAAAGGGAGGGCTCCCCAACTCCGAAGATCACAGGAGGAGCATTGTTACCTAACTTCTTTCGCAAGCGCTTAGGGTAGCAAGACTCGGCTCGGCTCATCACCCAGATGGAACGACTTGCCCATTTGTCCAACACGTTAGCGAGTTGAAGTCCTCGGGCGAGAAGTGCTTCGATTTTCTCTTCCCCAATCTTCTTGAAGATTGGTTCGTTAGAGAGAGCATCGAAAATACTCGTTTTCTTCGGTGTCACCAAATCGCCGGGTTCATAGCCAGACTTATGAAGTGCGCGGGCAAGGGCGTTGTACTTGGTAAGAGTCAACGGAGAGGATGACGCGTTTTTGCTCCCGTCCAGCAAGTGCCCGGTGAGTAGAAGAATGGCTTTTGTCGTCTCCGATATCATGTCGTTTAGCTAAGTGATGTGGACGCGAGAGCGAAGGGATAAACTGGTCCACTTCCCTCAGTTCGAAGAAAATATGCTCCGACCGTGAGTGTCCACAAGGAATCTACGATGTCATCGACCAAAAGAACAGGACCGGACTGCGGAGATTGATTCACGGAGAACGCTCCATCTGCGTTTCGCGCCTGTAGAATGCTGTTCTCCATTTCCTTTTGCTGGGGTCTTTCCCTCGTTGTCTGCAGGCACTGGACAAAGGGTAGATCGAGGGCCTCTGCCAAGCAGCGAGCGAAATTGGGAACGAGATCGGGGTGGCGTGCGGAGGGAATACATGTCACCCAGGTTATGCCTTTGTTCTTCCAGTGCTTGAGGATGAGTTTCCGGCTTTCCTCGACCAACCCATCGGAGAATTTCCCCGCCTTATATTTTCCATTCCGAACGAGCTCACCCCAGGGCTCCGTTCCGTATCGACAGAGGTACAGTCCTCGTTCAGATCGGAGGTCTTCATCAATATTCCCCTTTACCCCCATCTCTGGTAGCCCCCCATTGGCCCATCGTTTTCTCGGCGGCTTCATGTCATACCCTGTCCGAGAACTGAATTGTTGCGCGGCCTTTAGTAGTGTCCCGTTCACTTCGACGGGAAGCGTGGGGAGGTCTGGTGGAGAGAAGTTGCTCGCGTCACCGTCGAGCGCTTCAATGAGAAATTCCATATGGCCTTTTTCAAGGCCAACATACTCGCGCATTTGCTCCTGCTCGGCCCGCCGAAGAGCAGTCAGTCGCTCTATCCGTTCCCAAAACGCGGGAGGAACATCCGCTGTAGTCCGCATCCATCTGTACCGTTCCTTCGAAACAGAAGCCGGTCGTTCAAGGGAGAGTAGCGTGAGGGCCTTTTTGAGTTTTCCTTGAGTCGCGTTTATTTGGAACTGCAGTTGGCTGACGGTGCAATCAGATTTCGCAAGGGCGTCCAGAACTTGATCGACCAATGCCCTGCTTGGGAAGGCGCTCTCAATGAAGTAGTCGTTGATGTTCTTTTCCTCGCGCCCACTGAGGAGAATCCCATACGCTTTGTCCAACGCGCGGCCAGCTCGGCCGACTTGCTGATAGTAGTGGACCACCGAGCCCGGCATCTGGAAGTGGATGACAAACGCCAGATCAGGCTTATCGTAACCCATGCCAAGGGCCGTCGTCGCAACCAGCGCCTTGACTTTGTTTCCCAGCAAGGCATCTTCGAGTTCCTCTCGATTGAGGGACGCACCCGTATAAGCCTCTGCATTGATCCCCTGAGAAACTAACCATTCGGCAACACGTTCTGCATCGCGAACCGTCAGAGTGTACACAATCCCCGTCCCGGGCAGATTGGGGATTTGTTCGGCCAGCCAGGCCATCCGCTCGGCACCGGACTCGAGCCGAATCGTTTGAAGGAAAAGAGAGGGCCGAGCAAGCGTGCCTTTTTGCACCGTCAAATTCGGGCCGAGGACCTCCTGCAAGTCCGCCATCACCCGGTCGTTTGCCGTGGCGGTGGTGGCCAGCAGGCGCAGGTTGGCTGGCAAGCCAGCAACAAGGTGCTGGATCATTCGATATTGCGGTCGAAAATCGTGACCCCAATCCGACACACAGTGGGCCTCGTCCACCACCAACATGGATACCGTTCCTGAGATCGGGCCGAGCACGTTTGCCCGGAAGCGCTCGTTGGCGAGCCGTTCTGGGGAGATCAGGAGAATATCTGTATCGCCCGATTGGATGCGACCTTCGATCTCATCCCAATCGTCTGTATTGCCGGAGTGGATGGTTTCAGCGCGAACCCCCATCCGCGCAGCCGCAGCCAATTGGTTGCGCATTAAGGAGAGTAACGGTGAGATCAACAAAGCCGGCCCCATGCCACTTTCTCTCAGCAATTTTGCCGCGATGAAATAGACAAAGCTTTTTCCCCACCCTGTTGCCTGTACCATCAACAGTCGGCTTTCACCTTCAACAAGATGCCGGATCGCTTCGAGCTGGTCTGGGCGGAATGTCGCATCCGCAATCCCGGTTCCCGAACGCAGTAACTCATAGGCTCTCCCCTCATTCATCGTTTTTTCCTTTGTTTTCCTTTTTTAAAAAGAGCTGCCCACTTCCCAGGCGCCGAAACCGGTCTCAGTCGGTCTTCAGGTAGGTAATCTCGAACGGCTTGCAGGCCCGTAGCGCGGGCATTCTGCACGCAGGATCCAACATGTTGTTGGCGTCGAACTGCTGAAAAATATCCAAGCCTCGGTCCAAATTGATCTTCCATCCGTGATCGGTGACGATGTGGCGCGCATGGATCTGAGACTTCGGCACGATCTCATAGGAGAACGTGATCCCCAAATTCGGAGCCGAGTCAATTAGCAGGTCCAGAACTTCGAGTTGCTTCTGGTGCTTTTCCGGATTCTCGTGGGCCACCGTCTTTAAATGGACTTTCACTTCCTCGGTCAACGGCTTGGTCTTCGCCACCGTCTCCAAGAACTCCAGTAGGTTTCGAACCTGATACACGGTCAAGGTATACGTATCGGTGATCGTTAGTTTCCGTGCGCCCGTGAGGTGCTTGCGAAACAAGCGGTCGTAGGAATACCCACGTTGCCCCTCGGTGACAATCACCTCGCCTGGTTGCGGTTCTTGAACCAGCTTGTCCGCGGTCTGTTGCGCGGCTTCTGCCGGCCCATCCACGGTCGCTTCTTCCGCCGAACCCGCGATCTGGTTGTACAGCGCTGGGTGTTCCTTTTCCTCGAGTGTTTGAACCACGATCGCTTCGCCATCCAGCGGCGCATAACCGAACGCCACCGGCTCGAAGGTCTCGTCAATCCGCAGAATCTGATCCTTGGTCCGCTTGCGGCCCTCGATTGCCAACTTGAGCAGCTCCTCGACTTCCTCTTTGCTCGCTCCGCCAGCCGGAAAGATAATCTTCATCAATCCAGAGAACGTCTTGTGAATGGCTGTTCGATCTCGGGTCGAAATCTTCTCGGAAAGTTCGAAGTGCTCCTGATACTGGCTCGCGAAATCATGGTTGCGCAAGGACCGCAAAGCCTCTGCCAAGTAATCTACGACGAAGCCGAAGCCATCGGTGAACATTTCGCTGCGGATGATCCCGATCTCCCAGCCGGGAATGAAGTAGTGCAGCCGATCCAAGAACGCGGAGTCGTGGTAGGCCTTGGGCAACTCGCAGAACAAGTCGGAGTGCTTGAGCATGTAGGGCACGTTGTGGCGCGTGTTCCCCACAAAGGCCATCGAGGCCTCTGCCCCTTGGGGCTCGATCCCACGGTTGAAGGACTTGTTGGCCATGTAGTTCTTCAAAATGTCGACAAGATCCTTGCGTGCTTTCTTATCCCGGCCCGCGAACTCGTCCAAAGCCACCACATCCCAGTAGCCCACCAGGCCGATCTTGCCGGTCGAGTTGTTCACGAAGAGTTTGGGTACGGTCACATCTCCTCCAGAGATCAGGGTGGCATGCGGACTGAACTCGCTGAAGATGTGCGACTTGCCGGTCCCCTTCGGACCCAGCTCAATCAAGTTGTAGTTCCGCTCGCAGAACGGGATCAAACGCACCAACTGATGCAACTTGGCCCGCCGGCCGAACATTTCCGGATTGAAGCCGATGCTCTGCATCAGCAGGTCGATCCACTCCTCGGTGGTGAACTCGCCACGCGATGTCGCGTACTCGCCGAAGTCGAAGCCGGGCATCTGAATGGCCTTGAGGTTGGTCATCACCCACGGACTGTCCTGCTGACCCTCCTGGAAGTCGTACTCGAGATCGACGATGCACCATACCCCGCCGGTAAGCAGCTTTTCGTTGCGCTTCACCGTGTCGGAATCGACCAGCACTTCTTTGATCCCAAGGTTCGAGAACGAGGCATGGTAGGCGTCTTTCTTGTCGTTCAACACCACGCCGATCTTGTCGATCACCTTGGCCCGACCACTCTCCTTCACCAGCATGCGCACTTTCTCGGACTGGTTCCGGTGCACGTAATGCTTGGCGAGAATCGACTTCACCTGCGTGATGCCGCTGCGAATGGTGTCGTCGTCGTCGGTGGCGCAATACTGGCCGAGCAGGTACTCGAGCACATAGCTCGGTACGATGGCATTGCCTTTGACCTCTTTGACCAAGTCCTTGCGGACCACAAAGCCGGTGAAGTGCTGGTTGATCTTCTCGTCGAGTGTACTCATAAAATTTGTTCCTAATCAAAATCACTGGTGAACTGTCGCCGCACCATGTAGCGGACGGACTTGTACACGGTAAACTGGTTGGTCTTGCGGTAGCGCTCCTCCAACTTGAGCACGACTTCTTGGCCGTTCAGATCATCCGCAGCGCGCGTCAGCAGAAACTGCACCCGCATCTCGCGCTCTCGAGGATTCTCCGACTGCAACTGAAAATCCAGCTCGTGGCGATCGGAAACCAGCACGCCAGCCTCGGTGTAAATGCCGGCCCACATCTTTCGTCCATGCACCTTTTCGGACACCGGATCGTGCTGGTAAAACATCACCGCCAACTGCCCAGTGCTGATCACCGACTTGCCGCCCTGGACGATGTCCACCTCAACAAGCGAGACGTCGCTCTTGCCTTCTCGCTTGTTGATCCGGATGACCGGCACCACTACCTCTTGGAGGCAAGCGCCACCATGCACGTAACGACTGCCTGAACCCTGCCGACGCAGGCGGTTGATGGACTTCGGCACCAACACTTCCACCTCGCCCTGCAAGCCGAGTTGCTCCGCCGTGAAATGATGCAGGCCGGGCTGAGAACCGAGGCCAGTCCCCAGCACGAAGCGCCGATCTCGGTAGCCGATCTCGGTGCCAGACACTTCGGCGGCGAGGAACTCGCTCTCCTCGATTGGACGGTCTTGGTAGATGAACCCGTGGTCTGCCGTCACAATGAAGTTGGTGAAATTGGCGCCGACCAAGCGCTTTACCAAGGCCACCAGCTCCTCAATGGCTTGCTCGGCCGCGGCGAACACGTGCTGCTCTGTGTCTCGCTTATCGCCGACCGCATCGATCCGGTTCTGGTAGACGTAGACGACATCGTGGTCGCGACACAGGGCCCGCCTGGTGTCTTTATGCATGTCCATAAAGGCCTCCGCTCGCACCGCCGCACCGCGCTGCTCGATCCCGTCGAGGATCTTGCCTCGGTCGGATGTCTTCTGTGATGGCTGACCGTCAACCCGTACCAAAGAAGAGTCTGCGAGCAGCTCCAACTGTTGGTTGGGGAGAAGAGCGGCCATCCCTAACTGGGTGTAGCTGGGCAGGGTCGAAAGCATCGGCTCAATCTCCGCCGAGTATTTGTCCTCTCCACGAATCGCGGTCAGTAGCTGCTCGCCGATCTCGTAGCGCAGCGCGTCCGAGACGATCACACAGATCTTTTTCTTTTTGCGGAGAAAGCGATCTACATGGTGCTTGAAGAACTCATCTTGCCGAACGACCTGATCCACTTCCCAACGCTCCGCCGCCTCCACCAGCTCCTGCCAGCGGTTGTTCACCGGCAGCAGATACTTGTTCACATAAAGATCTTCCACCTGCTCCACCAGCGGACCCATGAGCGTTGTCTGCTTGGCCTCGCGCACGTGGTACACAAATTTCCGGTACAGGCGGTCGAGCTGACACCAAGACTCGCAGTAGCGCTGAACGCCCTCCTCCAAGCTGGCCATCTCGAACGCGAACTCATCGAGGGACTGGTTGAACTGGGCCGCGAAATCAACGGCGGCATACAGGTGGCGAAACTCTCCGTGCCAATGGCTTTGCCGGCGTTCGCGCACCCACAGGGCGACATCCCCCGCTGAGGCGGTTCGGTTGGTCACCGCGTCCACAAGGCCGTGCAGGACCTTCAAGTCGACCACCCGAAAAGGATCCATGCCCATCACATCACGGAAGTCGCGGGCTTCGAGATCGGCTTCAATGCTCAGTAAGTCCTCGTACTTGGCCGAGAGGATGTCGAAGGCCCCGCTGTGCTGCCGGCTGTCCTGCCAGCGGCCGAGAAAGACGTGCGCGTCGGGGCTCAAACTTGGCTGGCCTTCCGTGCCCATGGCGTAGGCAGATTTGAACAGTTCGATGGCGAAGTCTTCCACGCTTGGATCACCGGCACGGTAGCCGAAGCCGCGCTCTAGCTGGGTCCAGAGAAAGGAGTCGAGGGCGCAGCGTTCAATCATGCGCCACTTCTCGTCCCGCCCCACCGCAAGCTCGGCCAGCAACTGTTCACTGATGGCATCAATACGGGCCTCGGCACCAACGCAGATCGCCAACATCTTGAGACGGACCGTGTTGTTGTCGTCCTCGGGGTGTAGCAGCGATTGCAGTGCCTCCTTGCGCTTCTCGGCTTTGTAGAACGCTTGGTGGTTTTCCACCAGCTCGGCCATCTCGGTCGGCAGCTCCATCTCGGAGCGCCAGAGTTCGCTTTGGTCGGCGCGGAACACCAGATGCGCCAGTTCGACATCGAGCAGCCAATTCTGGATGTTCTCTGGGCGGGGGCCTTCGCGATATACGAGAAACTTTTGCGCTGGTTCCTGCCGCAACATGCGCAGCTTGAGACCGAACTCGTTGTTCAGAATCTCCATCTTCTCGACCGTGGGGATCGATACGGTCTCGAAGGCGTCCCGCAACTCCTCCTTCTCGTCGTACCAGAAAACGATGCGGCTCTTTTCGAAGCATTTTGCCAGCGCGGCGGCGATACGATCAGTCATGACGACCTCCTTGCCTTACGGCAAAACGGAACAGAGAAGGAATAATAAACCCTTGAATAGCAGTAACTTACAAAGGTGACGGTGATTGCTCTCGTTGGAAATGTCCGAGAGACGAAAAGAGAATCTTGGCAAAAAACCGCTGTTTTAGCGGCCTCTTGCCACCGTGCTTGCTCGGATGTCCGAGAGACGAAAAGAGGATTTCCCAATGAATCAGGCATTTTGGAGAAAATCCGTCGTTTCAGTCGGCTGGATATCCAAGAGACGAAAAAAGAAAAAGAGCAGGAATATGGCACTATCGGGCCTCCGCATAGGGACCGGGGAAGTATCGCTTCCAGCGCGTCTCGCCCTTGGAGTGGGTCCGACCTTCCTCCTCCAACTCCTTGAGAAACCGGCGGATATTCTTCTGCTCCTCCCCAGGAATAAGCGGCTGAAGATCGCCGATGAGGAGGCCGTCGATCCGGTGCTTTTTAAGTTCCATCTCCAGCGCCTCCTTTTTAAGTTCCCTCTCCCTGAGCCGATGATACGACGCTTCTCTGCCAAGGTGCTCGTAGTAGCGCAGGGAAAGGATAAATCGGCCACTGGAGGCTCGCTCGATGAAGCCGAGTTCAAGCAACAGAGACAGGGATTCGACAGAACAGTGTTTCGGCTCCCGCTCTTGGCTGAATGCCTCGAGAGCAAGCCACTGCTCCGTAGACAGCGTCTCCAAATCGTTTCCGTTGCTCCCCAATATAAACCGGACAAAGGCTTGGTTAAGGACGCGGCCTTCCAGCACGACACTCACCGTATAGGCATCGGATTTCGAATAATCTGGGGTGGCCTTGCTGTCTCGAATCGCCAGCTGGTACATGAGGTCGACGCCTTGCCCGGCCCGTTCAACCAGGCCGCACCGCGCGAACACCTCGGCGATCCGGCGGTTGCGGGGCGACTGCCGAACCAGGATGTTCTCGGGAGTGATCTCCGGCACGAACCCACCGGGGCTGTCGATTTCCAACCGCTCAGGATACTGCCTCAGGAAGACGTTGCTGCCTAACTGGTAGTTGCGGTGGGTAACCGCATTGAGAATCGCTTCGCGCACCGCCCGCTCCTGGAATGTTTTTACCTCCAGCACGAAAGGGCCGTCCTCGTAGTGCTGTTTGTCATTCCGCAGGTTCACCAACTCCCAGAGCCGGTCGTAGTACAAAAAGAAGCCCGTGGAGAACTCCTCGCGTTGGCTGGCGGGTCCGGCCGCGTTGGTTGCGCGGTACTCAAACACAAGTTCCGACTGTGCGAGGTGCTTGCGAACCGTTTTCCGCATGCCAAAGAGAATAAGGGCGGCGTAGGTCACCCCATCTTGGTGGACCAAATCGATGTCATGGAGCAGTTGCTCCACCGAGAGGGTCGCGACCTGGGCGTTGCCGGACTTGCGGATCCACCGCTGACGAAAATCCTCGATGGCGGGCACGGAAAGGTCCTCGATAGCGAGGCCGGGACAAACATCGGCGGAAAAATCGTGACGCGACTCGGTATAAATCTCACGCAGCCGCTCGCCTGACATGCCGACGAGGCTCTCGTCGCTGCGCACCAGGTACTTCCCGCGAAACTGTATGGGAATGCCGGCCGGACGGGGAGGGACATGGAACACCAGAACCCGACCTTGCGGGTGGTTGACCACATCGAAGCGGATGCCGAGATGGAGTCTTTGATTGAGCTGGCCACGTGTCTGCTCCGGCTGGGGAAAGGCAGTGCTGCCGACGATCTGCCGAGGCCGTTTGTCGGTGACACCAAGAATGATCTTGCCCCCGCCCTCATTGGCCAAGGCGACACAGTATTCAGTCAGCTTATCGAGGCTATAGGTGTTTTTCGCCGTCTTGAACTCAAGATGCTCTCCTTCGGTGGTGTCCAGCCAGGATTCCAATGTGGGGATATCGACCATGCGCTCTCTTATTTCCCTGTGAGTCCGGTGACCTTCTTCAAGGCCATGCCGAACTTGTTGTAGTTCACCTTCACGCCGTCATCGAGGTCGATCTCGATGCGTTTCTGGGCCAGTGGGAACAGGACATCACGGTCGTAGTCTTCCAGCTCCTTGACCTTCTTTTTCAGTTTGTCCGCCTCCTTCTTGGCCGCCGTCGTGTCCTGTTCCGCCAAGGCCTCGATCTTGGCCGTGAGCTTGGCCTTGAACTCTAGCAGGTATTTGTCGCGCACCACACTCACTGTGTCGGGGCGGTAACGATGCAAGTAGATCAGCGCCTGGAACGCGCCTTTCGGACTGCTGAACAGCCAGTAGATCGGTTTATTTTTGTAATATTTGACGTGGTAGGTGTAGAACTTTTTGAGGAAGTATTCGCGGATCGTCTTACGTTTCCCGCCTTCCAGATTTTTCGGGAACAGGCCGTCTTCTAAATAGGTGAGATTTTCTTCGTAGTTGTCCGTGCCGAAGGTGGTCTTAAGGAAGACTTTAAAGCGCTCGGTGATGTCGTCTTCGAACCAGCCCTCGTCGAGAATCGGGATCACATTGTCGTCGTCGGGCAGGAAGGTCACGTCATCTTTTTTCATCGGAACCCGATGCGCAAAACAGCCCGCCGAGCTTAGAAAGGCCGCGAGCGTTTCGGGCTCGCACCATTCCCGGTGGATCGCCTGCCGCGCCGAAAAACGATGAAGCGACTGCTGAAAACCGAGGTGCTCGCTTTGGTCTTCGACACAGTCGGAACAATAAATGAGCGGTCGCCCTTTGGCCGAGCCACTCTCCCCATAGGGTGCGAGGACAAAATGGGCTTCGTCGTTTGTGCTCTCGGTTCCGCAGCGAAAACAGCGCGCTACGGCGTCTTCGAGAAACACCACCGAATCCGGATCCGTAATGGCCCGAGCCTCATCGAGTGGCTCGGTCTGCCTGCTCGCACTGAAGAGGTAATCCTCCAAAGTGTCCCCCTGGTTGGCAAGAATCAGTCCCGGCTTATCCAGACTGTAGCGGCCCATCATGCAGCCCACCGCGTAGGAGACAAACTCCGCCATCGTGTCCTGGCGGAAGCGAGTCCACTGCTCCTCTTCGGTCAGCTTGCCGCCTTTCCCAGAATAGCGGTAGGCGGGGTTCACCGTAAGGGTAATCTGCGACAAGGGGACCTCGGGGGTGAGTTCGCCCGCTAGGCCGTAGGCGTCGATGAAAAGGCGGTTGTTCTCCTCTTCAAGGCGCTTCATCTCGGCGATGGTGCCCTTGTTCTGAGTGATCCAGGCGGTGTAGCTGGATTCGAGGCCAGGTTTGGACCCTGAGGAAGCAGAAAGGAGGGCTGCAGACTCGAAGCCTCTTGAGTATTCATACGAATCCCAATCTCTACGTGCAATAGTGATTAACGATCTGACATTGTTTTTGAGGTCGTTTTCAAAGTCGACATACGGAATCTTTTTCATTCCTCCGCACTGGTAATCGAGATTGGGCATAAGAAGCTTCGACAGCATCGCGCCAACAACGGAGTTTAGCATCCCAGTCAACTGAAACAGCCTGTCACTTACCATCACCTGACCCTTCTGGTCAAAAAGAGTACCTTGTTCGTAGAATCGTAGGCCCAATTTCCCAGTTGCAATAGCACTCCAAGTTGCACCCTCCTTGAAGTATAGCTCTTCACTGGGACGAACATGGCTTTTCAGCTTCTGCATTTCTTGGCGATTGGAACTGTCAAACGATAAAACTAACTCGTTGTTACCGTACCACCGTCTAAATTTCCCGCCTTTGTTATATGGAACCCATCGAGTACCGCCGAAGACATCAAGATCCTCATACGAAGTTGCTTCAGCCTCGATATCGACTGCACTAACTTCAGACCACCTTCGAATAAATCTCTCGTTACATCCAGTGTGGATTCCTTCGCGAAGTTTAGCAACCTCTGAGAGTGGCTGCTGGAAGGAGAAGAGCTTAAATACCTGCGGAGATGCGGAGTAGATAATCGGGGCACCCGGGACCGATAAAAATGCGTCTTGAGCCAGCCCAGTAAACTTCCCGCTCCTTTCGGTCAGCGCCCGGTTTTTGGCGGCCCCGTCACCATCTGTTAAATTAAAGAACGTAGGATGAAAACCCGTTCGGCTCATATTGCAAAGGCAGAAGGCAACCGTCGATACTACCTCTCCCGAGATGGTTCCAAAAGCCTTGGCTCCAAATTGTAGCGCACTCAAGATGAGAGCTTGGTTTAGCACGTTTCGACGAAGGCCATCGTAAGTTTTTTGAGACAACCAACCATCCCGAGTGATCAGGCCGACTACTCCAGCCGGTCTAGTAAAAGCTAGTCCCCGTTCGGTGAACAGGGCGTAGAGATCAGTTCTCTTTTGCTTGCTACGAGCCTGCTGCCATTTCTTGAGTGTGACCGGAAAGTAGTCGCTGCTCATGTAAGGAGGATTCGCCACCACTACGTCGTAGTGGGCCGCTAGCAACTCCGCCTGTTGCACCAGTGGCTTCAAGTACTTGAGGGCCTCCGCCACAAAGAGGTCCTGGCTAGTCGCCTCGCTCAGCTGCTTCAGCGCCGGTAGCTTTGCGGCCAACCCCTCCGGCACCTGAATCAACGACCCAAACGTCGTCGCGTGCTCGAACAGCCGCTTCAGCTCCGTGAGATCTCCCGGACGCAAATCGTAGTCCGAGAGCTCCACCCCCTTCGCCAACGCGTCCGCATCAAACCCCGCGCTATCCACCAGCGCCATCACGTTGAGCTTCACCCCGCGCTCAAACAGCCGCCGGTCATCCGCCCGTCCCTTCATCATCAACGCAAAGCCCGTCAGCTGCGCCGCGCGCTCGTCGATATCGAGGCCGAAGAGGTTCTTCTCGAGGATCAGTTGCGGGACGTCTTTTTGTTGATAGCCACGCTCCAGATAGATGGCCTTGAAGAGTTCATAGGCCTCCACCAGGATGTGGCCGGAGCCACTGGCCGGGTCGATGAGCGTCAGCTCCTCGGGGTTGAGCTGGCTGGGCGTGATGGCCGCGAGCTGCGCGTTGACCTCTTCGGTCTGCTCGGCGGGCTCGATGTAGTACTCCATCTGGGCTTTGAGCGGTGAGTTGGGATAGGTCGCCAGCCACTGCGCCCCCAGCGAGTTCTGGACCATGTACTTCACGATCCAGTTGGGCGTGAACAGCTGAGTCGCCGCCGGAATGTCTTCCGAGTTCACCACTTTGCCAATGACCTCGTCCTTCTTCTCCGAGATGTAGAACTGGTAGAGCCATCCGATCACCTCGACCGATTGGCAGGCCTCCTCGGTGAGCGCTTCGCGGGTGGCGGTCAGGATCGAACTGTCAGACAGCAGGTCGTCGGGAATTAGCAATTCTGTGTAGTCGGCGATCCGTTCGAACAGGAAGGGCATCATGTCGTGATACTGATTGCAGACGGCAATCAGCAGCAAGCGGTAGGCCTCACCTTGGGCGTCGCGGCTGGGCAGGGAACCATCCAGAAAAGCCGTGATCTTTCCGGTGTCTGCCTCCCATTTGTCGTCGATCACGCCCGATTTGGCGTCCACCAAGATCTCTGGTTGCGTCGAGCCCTCGGCGGGGGAGACGGTGCCCAGTTGGGTGTAGCGGTTCACGTCCATGAAGCGTAGGGCGCAGAACCGGTTGAACCAGGTGTAGGCGACTTGGTCGACAACTTGTTCCTCACCGATGGACGTGATTAGGCCCTCCAGACTTTGCACCGCCTTTGGGCTTTCGCGGCGTTCTGGGCTGTCGGGAAGCAAGACGCGGCCGAGTTTGGTGGCGATTTGATCGAGCAGGCTGCGCCGCGCTTGTTGGGCGAAATTTTTTAGTTTGGCGGTGTCCATGAGTCTCCTTGGTGGTGCTGCGTCAGGGTTGGACGCGGTTGCCATTGGCAATCTGTTCGAGCAGGGATTCGCGGAGCAGCTTGAGGTAGGCGTCCACATCCGCCTCGTCCTGCAGCCAGGCCTTGGGGTAGGCGACGGGGAGGGAGCGCATGGGAATGTACTTCATGCCGACGGGCGCCACGGTGTCGCCGCCGGTGCCTGCGGCTTTGGCGTTGGCCTGCGCGAGGTCGGTGAGCAGCTTTGAGTAGGTGTCCCCCTGGAACTTGCGGAAGGCGTCGTTCACCACCGGAATGAGAGTCTGGGAAGCGAGGTGGGCCCGCAGGTCCTCGAAGGGTTTGAGCAGGACGGCTTTCTGCTCCTCGGGGACGCTGGTCACTTCTTCCAGGCTTTGGAAGCGCTGCTGCTGCAGGTCGAGGGCGGCGAGCACGCGGTCGCGTTCCGCGCTGAGCCGTTCGTCTACCTGCGCCTTTAAGCTGTCGGTGAGTTCCTTGGCGCGCTGCATGTGAGTGCCGGTGAAGCAGTCGCCGTCAGCGAGGATGGCCTTGAGTTCGTCTTTGTCGCCGCCCTCGATGTAGTCGAAGTTGGCCGACTGTTCGCGGACGAGTTGCGCGGCGGCGTCGTAGATGGCTCGGCGGGGTCCGCTCATGAACTGGCGGAGGGGTTCGATCGTGTTCTCCTTGAGGTCGAGCAGGTCGTTCTTGTGGTCGGGCAGTTCGTCGAAGAACCAGTCTGGCGGCTTTGTGGCGGTTTTTTTGAGCGTCTTGAGCACGTCGGCGAGGGCAGTGACGAAGGGGTAGCGTTCCGACTGGGCCGCGATCTCCCCGAGTTCGGTGGTGAGCAGTCCGAGGGCCTCCTTCGTTTCATTAGCGAGTGGTGTCGCCTCTTGGTGTGCGGGCGGGCGGTTGAAAAACTCCTGGTGGAAATCTTTGAGCGCGCGCACCTTGGAGGGCGGGACGACGATTTGGGGTTCGAGATGGATGTTCCCCTGACTGGCGGTGTTACGCAGGGCGTTGGCGAGGTCGCCAGCGTTGATCAGGTCTGCGTCGAAGCGCGCCTGCATCTTACCGCGGCCGAGGAGCTTGGCGATGTTGCAGAGGATGGCGGGGTAGGACCAGCCGTAGGGCTTCTTTTGGAAGGCTTCGACGATGGCCTTGGCCGTTGTACGTTTGTTCTTGGCCTGCTGCAGGCGGATATTGGCGAGGATCTCCTGCTCGGCTTCGGAGACGACATCGAGGTCCGCGCCGAGGAAGCCGCTCTCGGGATTTAAGCATTGGGCTACGTCGGCTTCGCGGTATTCGACACCGCGCAGCATGCGGAGGTTGGGGTAGGTGCGGGTGATGAGTTCTTGGAAGGCGCGGTGGACACGGAGGCGTGGATCCTCGCCGCTGATGTCCAGCTTGGCACCGTCGATGGAGAAGCTGGCTTGACCGAAGAGTTCGCCGATCAGCTCGAGGATGTCGGCCTTGCGGTCCTGGTTTTGCAGCTGCTTGTCGTTGAGAATCCGCCGGACGCCCTCTTGCTGGGTGCGGGTGGTGTTCAGGCGGAGATACTTCTCGGTGCGCTTGTAGCGCATCATGCTGTCGAACAGGCGCTTGTCGGCGGGAAGCACGGCGAGCAGTTCGTCGCGGCCGGCTTGGCGGAGCATGAGGGTTTCGAGGCGTTCGGGGTGGTCGTCGTGAAAGGGCGTGATCACGTGCAGCGCCAGTTCGCGTTCGCGGCCGTAGAGGCGTTCGTCTAGTTTACGCGAGAAGGGGTAGTCTTGCCGGGTTTGTTCGTGGCGGATCTTCGAGTCTTTGAGGACCGAGGTGAAGATCATGCCCTCAAGTTCTTTGGCGACGTCGGTGGATTCGACTTCCTCGTTTTTGATCTCCTCCTCGATGTCGCGTTCCTCGTCGCTGAGGTAGTTGTAGACCTCACCGTTGCGCTGCACATAGGATTGGTTTTCGAGCAGGATGAGGGCCTTGTCGACCTTGGCTTTGAGCGCTTGCAGGTCGGTGTCGAAGGACTCGTGCATGAGCACGCAGAGGTTGCGCTTGGAGGCCTTGAACTCGCGGACGTATTTCACGAGAAACAGGGCTTTGAGGAGTCGGGTGGCGAAGGGGTGCCCGAGGTTGTCTTCGGCGACTTGGATGGAGCGTTTGATGCGCCCCTTGAGAACGGAGCTGATGCCCTCGTACATCAGGTCGAAGGTGGCGAGTTGGCCGGGTTCGTGGTCTTTGATGTGGACGGCCACGTCTTGGAACACAGCGAGCATGGAGCGTTCGCCGACGGAGCTGTGTTTGCCTTCGAAGGCGCTGTGCGAAGAGAGTCCGCTGATGGCGTCTTGGAACAGGGTGAACTGGTAAGGCACGAAGGGGTAGGCGTTCACGAAGTGGTCCTGGTCGCGGTAGTTGCGATAGGTTCGGGCGCCGTCGCCGAAGTCGAAGAACACGCCGAAGTTGTTCACGTTGGCGTGGTAGAGGTCGGCGAGGATCGGGTGGTGTTCGGGCTTCTTTTCGAGCAGGCGGCGTTCGATGACCTCGTCCACGTCCGCACTGGTGAGATTGAGCCGGTTGGCGAAGCGGGCTTGGATTTTGGAAAAGTCGTTGGCCTGTTTGTTGGTGAGGCTGCCGAGGGCTTTCTGCATATCCGATTGCGCGGTCACGATCACCCAAGCGCGGCCGCGGCACTTGGTGGCGAGGCTCTCCGCGATGGTCTGGAGGTTGGTCATCAGCTTGGTGTTTTCGGCGATGTACTGACCGACCTCGTCGACGAAGAAATTGAGCCGGAAGTGGTCGGGCTTGGTCTTCAGGTAGCGGTCGACCTTCTCGGCGAATTCCTCGATGGAGACGCGGTAGTCTTTGCGGTAGCGGTCGAGGATTCCTTTGGCGTCGCCCGGGTCGGTTTGAGTGACTTCGGCGTAGGCGGTGGCGATGTTTGCTTTTTCGAGAATCGCTTGTTCGCGGCCTTGTTCCCATGGTTTGCCGGCGGTCATCTCGTAGGCGGTGCGGAAGTTGCCGAAGAGGTCGCGGCTGTCGAGATCGCGTTCGAACTGGGCGATGTGACCGAGCTTGCCGAAGTAGCCGCACATCTCGTCGAAGACCTTCATGAAAACGGCGAGCAGGGCGTCCATCTGCTCCTTGCTGATCACGTCGGCCTTCTGGTCGATGTTGAACAGAATGCTTTGTGAGGGGATACCGACCGCCTTGGTGATCTCCGCCTTGAGGAGTTCGTCCTCGCATTTGGGGAGGAAGCGTTCGAGCATGGGGGTGCCGTCGATCACCTGGTTTTGCAGGAGCATCGACAGCATTTTGAGGAGGTGGGATTTGCCGGATCCGAAGAAGCCGGAGATCCAGACGCCATTGGCATTCTCGTAGTGGTTATAGGCCTCGAGAAATTGGCTGAGGCGTTTCGCCACCTCATTGGTGAGGACGTACTCCTCGACCTCGAGGCGCAAGCTCTCCTCGTCATCGGCTTTGATGACGCCCTCGATGGGACGGTCGACAGGTTTGGCGAACAGGGATTTTAGAGTGAGGGGCATGGGGATCAGGCTTCGCAGTGGTAAATGTTGAACGCGCGGTAATACTTGTCGTCGCGCAGTTTGCCGAACAGGTCGAGGGAGGCGCCGTCTTCGAGGGAGTGGGTGTACTCGCCAGGAAAGAACAGGAGAGTGGGTTGGTCTTTGGCGGTGCTCTGGAGATTGTTGAGCACGTTGTGGGTGCGGATGTATGGGAAGACCTCACCGGCCCCGGAGAGGAAGAGAACGTCGAACTCGGCGGGGGCCATGCGCTGGGCGATGGCGGGGATGAGGTGCTGTTCGGGATCGAGGACACCTTGCAGAAGTTCGAGGAGTTCGTCCTTGGCGAGGTCGGATTCCTTTTCGAGGATTTGTTCGAGAATGCCGCGTTCTTTGAGGAGTTCGAGGCAGATGTCGTAGAGATTGAGCGGGAGGATCTGGATGCCTTTATTGGCCAGTTGGACGATGAGGTCCCGCTGGACGGCTTGCATGTCGTTCGTCTCGTGCACCTTGAAGGGGCAGATGAAGAAGGGCACCTCGTTGCCGAGTCCCTCCTTTTGCAGGAAGCGGTCACTCGAGACCACCTTGAGAAGGTGTTCGAAGCGTCTTGAAATGGGTTGGGTTTGCAGGTCGAGCGTCATGGCGTGCCTCTCATGCTCGAATTTGCGACCGGAAAGAAGCTCAGATCCTGAGCCGGGTTCTGCAGGGCCGCTTGGAACCGCGATGTTATCAAGGCAGGAATAATGTGGCCGCTGTCGTCGAGCAGTTTCGCTTCTCGGAGCATTTTGAATAGCACCTGCCGGAGCCTTTTTCGTGTGCTCGTTTTTAGGTTTTCCAGTTCGGGTTGCCAGTCGGCCTTGCGGGCAAAGAATACATCGAAGTCGTCGTTGGCCAGGCTCTGCTTGAGCAACAAATGGGACTCTCGAAGGCACTCCGTCGCAAATTCGCCAACAAAGGTGTAGCGTCGGCAGATGGACAGCCAAGCAACATACTTCTGTTCATTTTCGGCACCATTCACGAGGAGGTCCAACTCCTCAGCGTAGAGTGACGTCAAGCGCCCAATGATCTCCCCACTAATCCGGTTCGTCGAACTGACGGTTCGCGCTTGGACAAGGTTTTCGTCCGTGGCGCGTTGCCTCACGAGCTTCCATTCTTGGGTTTCGAGATACATTTCAGCCAGCAAAATCGATTCGCGGAGGAACAGTCCGCCGGTTGAGAATGACATGCGATATTTCATGGATCGGTTTCGATCTCTGGTAGAACGTCCGAGGATCCATCCAATGACCGCTGGAAGGGCCATGGCTTGTCCGCTGGCCCCAAGGATTCGTGATGGTAGGCGTAAGCAGGGATTGAAACGAGATTCTCGCAGTCATGATTAGGCAGCACGGTGGTGCCGGAAATCCCATCGATTCCCGTCTTCACCGCATTCCAGATTTTTAATGTATTGCTTTTGCTCTCCATGTTCTCGCCTTCATTCTGCTCTAAGGATCTGATTGATCTGATTCAATGCCTGTGCTCGGCCTTCGCATCAAGCGGCAACGGCTTCCTTGAGCACTTGGAGCCGGCAAGGATGGCGAAGCTTTTTGAGCGCACTGAACTCGATCTGACGGATGCGTTCGCGGGTGACATCGTAGCTGTCGCTGACCTGTTCGAGGGTGTGTTCGGCGTGGCCATTGAGACCGAAGCGGCGGGAAAGTATGTCGCGTTCTTGTTCGGTGAGGGCGTCGGACAGGACTTGGTTGATGGCGGCGGGGAGTAGGTTGATGCTGGCGCGATCGGTGGCGATGGGTTCTTCGTGAGGGGCAAAGCTGCCGCGCAGTTCGACGAACTTGCGGGTGGCAGGCAGACCGTCGGTTTCCCCGAGTTGGTTCTGTTCGAACAGATCCCAGAAGATGTAGTCGGGCCAGCGGATCAGGTTGGATTGAGTGGAAAAGGCGCGACTCATTTTTTGGAAGATGCACATGGAGGCGAAGCTGACGAAGGGGGCACGACCGGGTTCGAAGCGGCGGATCGCGATGACCAGACCGAGGCTGCCTTCTTGGATTAGGTCCTCGAGGTCGAGACGTCCGCTGACCTTTTTGTGGAAGCGTTTGGCGAGGCGGCGAACTTGGGGCATGCTTTTTTCGAACTGCGCTTGTTGGGCTGCGGTCAGGGGCTGTTCGGGTTCGAGCGGCTGTTCGGGTTCGAGCGGCTGTACGGGTTCGAGTTCCTGTTCCGGCCAGCGCGGTTGCTCGGAGATAAGAGCTGCTTCAGGCACGAACGAGGGTTCGGGCACAAGCGCCGGTTGGGGATGGGGCGCCTGATGTGTGGCGTTCGGAGCATCGGCTTCGGCAGTGGCGTCAGCAGGGTTGGAAGCTTCGGCTGGATTTGCGGGTTTGGTGACCGGCAAGAGTTCAGTGATGCATTGCGGCGTGGGCTCGACCGACTGGCTCACTCGCTTCATCTCCTGATGGGCAGCCCGAGGGTCGGTGGCGTGGGCGATATCGATGCCGTAGATATTGTACATCGGGGCCGGGACCTTTCGGGCGAACGAAGAGGTGCTGATCGAGGCGAAGTTGGCGGTGCGGGCGGTCTTGAACATAAGGGCTCCTAGGTGCGGGTTGGCGGATTGAACTCGGACCAACTTAGCATTGGTTCTTGCCAACTATCAAGTATGGTACATGAGGATAGTATGACTAACAAATCAGGTATGATAAGAGCGTTGGTGGAGTCGAAAATCACGCTTTCGCGGCTAGATGCGTTCCGTCGTTTCGCCGAAGAGGGAACGATTCGTGAGGCTGCTGGGCGCGACACGGTTCGGCAAACACAGTTCAGTCGGCAGATCAAGGAACTGGAGGATGCGACTGGACTGACCTTAGTTTTGCGAGAAAAACGTCGGCTGAAATTGACGGAGGATGGCGAGGAGTTGGCGCGCCTGACCGAGGCCTTTTTTGGCGGGCTGTTGGATTTGCAGGAGTCGGAGAGCGGCTTTGAGGAGGTTCGCGTGGTGTCGGGCGCGAGTGTGATCCACGGCATCTTTATGCCACTGTTAGCCGAACTGCACCGGATGTTTCCGAGGAAGTCTTTCGTGTTCGAGGGCGACAGCACGACAGGGGTTTTGAAGGGATTGAACAGTGGCCGTTACGAGATCGGGGTGTATTCGGGCGCCGTGAAACCCAAAGGGCTGGCGGCCCTGGATATTGGCAAGATGGATTATGTGGCGGTGACACCGAAAAAGCTGAGCAGGCAAGCGCCGAAAGACTGGAAGACCTTTTTGGCGCAGCCGTTTACGACCCGTTCTGGGACGGGTCGTTTTACCAGAGAACTAACCGAATGTCGCGAACGCGCGGCGGTCGATCCAGCGCTGACCTTCAAGGCCTACTCGTTTCGGCATGTGCAGGAGGTGGTCGAGTCCGGGGTGGCGGCAGGGATCTTGCCAAAGTTTTTCACCTTTATGCAGTCGAGTAAAATGCATGTGCAGGAGTTCAAGGAACTCAAAGTGTTCGAGCAGCGATTGTGGATCGTCTACAATGAGAAGTCGGCGGAGGTTCGGCCTAGTATCGAAAAGATGGCCAATCATTTGCAGAAGGTGATTCTGGCGGACCGGTGAGGTTCGGGGTTTGACCAACCAGTTCAACATTTTGGTTGGCCGCCACAGGCCCGAAGTCTCGGACCAACATGTTTTTTAGGTGACTCGGGATGATCCCGTTTGCGGATTTCCAAGGTTTAAAACGAAGCACTTTATTGCCCTTCAATAAGTTGCGACGCGGAACTGAAAATACCGAAAAGGCTTTGTAGCGCGGACTCGTAGTTTTGCTTGTTCCGACTTTTGGCTCCAATCACTCCAATCGCCTTTGCCCTCAGTCCTCGATGGTTTTTGTTGAAATCTCTGTGATCGGCGTTTCACCGAAGAGTTGGCAGAAAAGGTTTAGCCGCGTCCGCTTTCCCGCGATCGAGGTCGTCCGCCGCTCGCCGGCTTCGAGAGCCTCAACGTGGGCATCGAAGAGCTCCTGGACCGTCCATGCCACGTCATTGGCGGACTTCTGGGCTACGAATAGGTCTGCTGCTTCGGTAAGCGTAGCGCTCTTGTCGTCGTAGGCCTTGAGGATGGTGAGAGCGTCGCATGCGTCGAGAATCTGACGGTCTGTGAGTGCCGCAGCTTCCTTGAGCCTCAGGGACCTTCGGCCTTCCACCCAGCTTTTGGTTCTGGGAGTTTGTTGAAAACTTTCGATGGCGCTTTCCATCGCGGTGACGGTCAGCCATCCAAGTTCCATTGGTGCGTTTTCTGAGCTTCGCACCACGGTGTTCCTTCACACTTCACGATTCCACTGAATTCCGACATCTCTTTTTAAGCGCCGGAAAACGCATATTTCTGCAAGAGATTCCGTCAATATCCGTCAACGAAATGGCGAAAAACGCCTGAAATGGGGGAAAAAGTGGTGGAGGATATGGGATTCGAACCCACGACCTCTTGCATGCCATGCAAGCGCTCTCCCAACTGAGCTAATCCCCCACTGGGGAAGCTTCCACGTAGGGAAAATCTTTGGCATGTCAACTCATGAAGCGTGTAGATTTTCCTCGAAGCCGAATTTCCTTGGTAACGACTTGTCACGCAACAGCTTTGGCGTGGCACTTGGATCTTCGCTGTGCTTTTCGTTGATTTGAAGCCGAGGAGGATTAGTTGATTGGCGATGAAAGGTTCCCATGTCCGCCGATCCGAGCTGCCATTCGTCTGGCCTACGCCGGCGGTGCGGATCGCTTTGGTCGAACCCCAGATTCCGCCTAATACCGGAAATATCGCTCGTCTTTGCGCCGCCACTGGGTGTTCTCTGCATCTGGTGGAACCGTTAGGCTTCGACATCTCCGACCGAGCGGTCAAGCGGGCGGGGCTGGATTACTGGGATTCGGTCGATCTGAGCACCCACCCTTCTTTTAATAACCTGTTGAAAACTCTCGACCCGCCCCGATTTTTTCTGTTCAGCACAGCAGCAAAGACAAGCTTCTACGATCAAACGTTCGCAGCAGGGGATATGCTGGTGTTTGGGAGCGAGACAAGCGGGCTGGCCGACGAGATTCTCGATACCTGGCCCGAACGTGTAGTCGGAATTCCCATCCGGCCTGACCATGTCCGCTCCCTCAACCTGGCATCCTCTGTGGCCATCGCCGCTTACGAAGCGCTTCGACAGATTAACAGCAACCACCAATCTTCATAGTAGATAGACTCCCAGATTCGCAATTTTTTGTAACAGCCGTAACGGACGTCATCCGCTAACAGTCTTTCCGCACCTGAGTGCGTCTAGCATCCTATAGCAGCCACCTTTATATATTATCATGAGTGAATCCATCCAAAGCGCGCCCAGTGTGGACGAAATCGCGCGCCGCGTTCAGCAAGAGAGCGCGTTCATCACCGACATCCGCTACGAGATGGGCCGGGTCGTGGTCGGTCAGGAATACCTGGTCGACCGCTTGATCCTCGGCCTGCTCGCCAACGGTCACCTTCTCCTTGAAGGGGTTCCCGGACTGGCCAAAACGCTGTCCGTCAAAACCCTCGCCACTATTCTTAAGACCGGCTTCTCACGGATCCAGTTCACCCCCGACTTGCTGCCCGCCGACGTGGTCGGAACCCTCGTTTACAATCCGAAGGAAGGGACGTTCGAAACCAAGACGGGTCCGATCTTCTCCAACATTATCCTCGCCGACGAGATCAACCGCGCGCCCGCCAAGGTGCAGTCCGCATTGCTCGAGGCGATGCAGGAACGCCAGGTCACGATCGGTGACCAGACCTTCAAGCTGCCGTACCCCTTCCTGGTTCTGGCCACCGAGAACCCGGTCGAACAAGAAGGAACCTACCCGCTTCCCGAGGCGCAGGTCGACCGCTTTATGCTCAAACTCAAGGTCGACTATCCGACCATTGAAGAGGAGCGCAAGATCCTCGAGACCATGGCCTTCACCAGCGTGAAGATCGAACCGCGTCCGCTGGTCGACATCGAAGCCGTCACCCGCGCCCGATCGATCGTCGACCAAATCTACATCGACGACAAAGTGAAGGACTATATCCTCGCGCTGGTGTTCGCCACCCGCGATCCCGAGAAGTACAATCTCGATATCGCGCGCTATGTCCGCATGGGCGCGAGCCCGCGTGCGACGCTCAACCTCACCATCGCCTCGCGCGCCTACGCGTTCATCCAAGGACGTGGTTACGTCACCCCGCAAGACGTCAAGTCGATCGCGCCCGACGTGCTCCGTCACCGTCTGATGATCACCTACGAGGCCGAAGCCGACGAACTCACCTCCGACGACATCGTCCAGCAAATGTTGAATGAACTGCCGGTGCCTTAGCGTTTGTTTCAGGCGGGAGCCTTCGGCCCCAGAGTAATCAGTGATCAGTTATCAGTAATCAGTGAGTTTCGGGCCTTCGGCTCTCTAAGAGTGATCAGTCATCAGTAATCAGTGAGTTTCGGGCCTTCGGCTCTCTAAGTAATCAGTCATCAGTTTCGAGCCTTCGGCTCTCAAGTAACCCTCTACTAATCGAGCCTTCGGCTCGCCACTATCACCATCATTCCTTTCAGCGACTCTCCGAACCCCATCATCTACTACCGGCTCGCCAGGCCCTCGCCATCCACATGAGTTTGAAATTCGAAATTTGAAATAACAAGGCGAAGGCCGCCCACTAACCATCCAAAAAGGCCGTAGGCCGCCCGCCCACTGATTACTGCCCACTAAGTACTGATCACTTCCCGGCCGATGGCCGAACGCCCAAACTGATCACTGACTACTGATAACTGATTACTCCCTAGGCCGAAGTCCGTCCCCCACTGATTACTGATTACCGATAACTGATCACTCCCCAAGGCCGCAGGCCGCCCCCTCCTCACTACCAACTACCGACTACCAACTACTAACATGCCCCGCCTGCCCGCAGAGATTTTAAAGAAAGTCCGGTCGATTGAGATCCGGACGCGGCACATCGTCAACGATGTGTTCGCGGGCGAATTTCATTCCGCCTTTCAAGGACAAGGCATGGAATTTCAGGAGGTGCGCGAGTATGTGGCGGGCGACGATATCCGCGACATCGATTGGAACGTCACCGCGCGGATGCAGAAACCGTTCATAAAGAAGTTTACTGAAGAACGCGAGACCAACGTTTTGTTGGTGGTGGACGTGAGCGCCTCGCACGAGTTCGGAACGGGCAAGCAACTGAAGCGTGAAGTGGCCGCCGAGATCGCCGCCATCCTCGCGTTCTCCGCGATCAAGAACAACGACAAGGTGGGGCTTCTGCTGCACAGCGACCAAGTCGAGAAATTCATCCCGCCGCGCAAAGGCGGTAGCCACGTGCTGCGTGTGGTCAGCGAAGTGCTCGACGCCAAGCCCGAGAGCAAAGGCTCGGACCTCGCGCCGGCGCTGAAAAACATCAATCTCGTCACCCGACGCAAGACCATCATCTTTCTCATCGGCGACTTCATTTTGCCGGACACCTACCAGCGTCCGCTCACCGTGATGGGCCGCCGCCATGACGTGGTTTCGATCATGATCGCCGACGAACGCGAACACAAATGGCCGATGCTCGGTCTGGTTGAGTGGCGCGACAACGAAACCGGCAAACGCCGCCTGGTCGACACGTCCAGCCCGTTCGTTCGGCGCGCGCTGCGCAAGCGGTTCACCAAACGCCGCGAACGCATCACCCAGCAACTGCGCCGATCCGGGGTCGACTTGTTGGAGATCAATCTCGGCGGCAAATCCGAACCTTATGAACGCAGCCTCATGCGCTTTTTCAAACGGCGAGCCAGCGAGTCCCGCCGATGATCAAGGTCTGGAAACTCAGGCCGGCCATCGTGGCCATCGTGGCGATGGTGTTAGCTGGATTGCTTGTCGGATGCGGCGGTTCCGGACACGGCCCGTCCAAAGAAAGCGGCGAGCTCGAACCCTACCAAGCCAACGTTCTGGTCGAGCCGGCCGAGGCGAACATCGGTGACCGCGTGACCATCACCATCGAGACCATGCATCCGCCCGGCAGCGAGGTGCTCAACGCGCGCCTGACGATCAACACCAACCTATTTATGTTCGACGGGGTGAACCCGCGAGAGACCCTGCCGGTCAAAGGCAACCGGCTCACGCGCCAGAGTTTTGTCACCACCTACTTCGAACTCGGCGAAGTGCAGGCCGCGTCCGGGCATGTCGTCTGCATCCACACCAACAGCCCCGACAAATTCATCGAGGTGCCGTCGCAGGCGGTGTATTTCGTCAGCATTCTCAACCCCGCCGAACAGGCGCTCGACCTGCCCACCGGCGTCGTGGTCGCCGCCACCAGCGAGGTGTTCACCGCGCGCCGGAGTTACTTCCGCGACACCGCCGAAACGCCGTGGGACCGCAGTACCAGCGTCATTCCGCTTTGGGCCTGGCCATTGATCATGCTCGGACTGACCCTCCTGTTGGTTTGGCTGCTGTGGATTGCTTTCCGGAGCAACAAACAGAAAGGCGCGCCGCGCCGCCGAACGTTCACCGCCGTGCAGCTCGCCCGTCGCGAACTCCTGGCGCTGAAGCAGTCACGCCACGCCGAAGAGGGCCGGGTCGAACCGTTCTACGTTGAACTTTCCGGCATTGCGCGCCGCTATCTCGAACGCCAGTTCCACCTCAACGCCCCCGAGCAAACCACCGAGGAATTTCTCCACGATCTCGCCAAAGACGATCGGCTCGACGGCGAACAAAAAGATCTGCTCGGCCGCTTTCTCAACGAGAGTGATCTGGTTAAGTTCGCCCGGGCGACGCCAACCATGGACAATATGAACGACGCCTTTCACGCCGCCGAGCGCTTGGTGCAAGAGACCGAGACCAAGTCCGCCGGCTACGGCGAGCGCTTCACGCCGGACTCGCTCGAGCCCGCTGCGGCGGTCGCCGGACCCGGTTCGAGCGCGCCCGCGCAGGTCGCGCACCGCTCGAAGGCCGCGCAAGCAACGCGGCCCGAGATGGCGCCCGATGCTACGGAAAAACTGTCCGCATTCGCCAAAAAATCGACCGCGACGCCCGCGAAGAAAACGACGGCGAGCGCGAACAAGTCGCCCAAGAAAAAATCGAAGGGAGGCGATGCCTCATGATGATGATCTCCGAACTCGGCGTCATGCTCGGCTGGTGGATGAAGCTCACCTGGATGTATCCGTGGATGTTTCTCTTCGGACTACTCGTCCCGTTTATCCTCTGGTTCCGCTATTGGTGGCGCGGTCGCCGCTTCCATATTCCATTCTCCAACGGCGCCGATCTCGACGGTCTGCCGCGCGGTCTGCGGGCGATCTTCTGGCCAATTCTGCCCTTGCTGTTTGGCCTTGGACTCGCCGCCCTGATCATCGCCATGGCGCGTCCGCGCGAACAAAATTTCGAGGAAGGTACCGTCTCCCGGCAGGTCATCGACATCGCCATCGTGATCGACGTATCGACCTCGATGCAAGCGCTCGACTTCTCCGATAAAAACAAGCGGCGCAACCGCCTCGACGCCGCCCGTGAAGTGGTCGACCGCTTCATCTCCCAACGTCAAAACGACCGCATGTGCGTCATCGCCTTCGCCGGTGTGCCGTACACCTTGTCGCCGCTCACCCTCGATAACGAATGGCTGCGCGCCCAGCTCCGGCGACTAGAAATCGGCTTCCTGCGTGAAGACGGCACCGCCATCGGTTCCGCCCTCGGCACCGCCGTCGCCCGCCTCGAACGCTCCGAGGCCGTGTCCAAAGTGGTCATTCTGCTCACCGACGGCATCAACAACTCCGGACTCGTCACCCCAGAAAACGCGGCCTTGCTCGCCAAGGCGCGCGACATCACGGTTTACACCGTCGGCGCCGGACGTTCCGGCCCGGTGCCAATCCCGACGCGTTTCGGCGTGCAACTCGTCAACGCGCCACCGGTCGACGATCCGATGTTGCAGAACATCGCCGACCAGACCGGGGGCAAATATTTTCGCGCGCAAAACTTCGAAGAACTCGAAGACGTCTATTCCGCCATCGACCAGCTCGAACGCACCGAAATTGAAGAAGACGATTACACCGCGTTCGAGGATCGTTCGATCTACTTCATCATTCCCGGCCTCCTGCTCCTCGCCATCGAAGGATTTCTCGGCGGCACCTTCCTGCGGAGGCTCACCGAATGATCAACGAACCGACTCTCGAATGGGTCCATCCCGAATTTCTGTATCTGCTGTTCGCGCTGCCCGTTCTGTTTCTCATTTTCTGGTTCTTCCGGGCGATGTCGCGGCGCGCGTTCGCCAAACTCGCGGAGGAGCCGACCCGCAAACTACTGTTGCGCGGCTACCGCAAGCGCCTGCCTGCTTGGCGCCATTTGCTCTGGCTGCTGGCCATCGCCGCCGCCATCGTCGCGCTCGCGCGTCCGCGTTGGGGCTACGAACTGGTCGAAGTGAAAAAGCGCGGCCTCGACATTCTCGTGGTCATCGACACCTCCACCAGCATGCTCGCGGAGGACCTGTTGCCCAACCGACTGGACAAGGCCAAGTTCGCCCTGCTCGACTTCAGCAAAATTCTCAAAGGCGACCGGCTCGGCTTGGTTGCGTTCAGCGGCTCTGCGTTTTTGCAGTGCCCGCTTACCTCCGATTATCCCGCGTTCCGCATGACTCTGAACGACCTCTCGACCGGCATCATCGGCAAGCAGGGCACGGACATTGGTTTCGCGATCGATACCGCCATTGAGAAATTCGACGCGGACGTCGAAGGGGAGAACAACGTGAAAGTCATCATTCTCATCACCGATGGCGAAGACCATGAAAACAACATGGCCGACGTCGCTGCCAAGTTGGTGGAGAATGACATCACCCTGTTCGCGGTTGGCGCAGCCACCGAGGAGGGCGCGTTCATTCCACTTCGCGGCAAAGGCGACAAGACCGAGTGGCTGAAAAGCAACGGCCAAGTGATCAAGTCCGTGCTCAACGAGGGACCGCTGATCGAACTCGCTACGATCACCCAGGGCTTCTACATTCGCGCCAGTTCGGTGGATTTCGGACTCGAGACCATTCTCACGCAAGGCATCTCCAAACTCGGAAAAAATGAAGGAAAAGCGACCACCATACCGTTCTATCAGGAACGCTACGGTTGGTTTCTTGCACTTGGCCTCTTGATCCTCGCCATCGAAAGTTTACTCGGACATCATCAAAGAACGTGAAACAAAGAACGTGAAACGGCCATGAAACGGATGAATAATGCGGATACAGAAACTGGCAAACGCTTGCCATGGAGTGGCAAGGTTTTGCCACCCTATGGCAAAACTCTGCCACCCTATGGCGAAACTCTGCCACCCTATGGCAAAACGACCATGAACCCTTTGAAATCTGACATACGCAATTTGAACTCGACGGCTGGTTTCCTGACGGCTCTGGCCCTCGTCCTGCTTGGCCTTGCGGTGCTCGCGCCCGCCCCCGCGTTCGCCGAAGAGGATCCCGGGTTCAACGCCTGGCAAAAAGGCGAGTTCGAAGAGGCGGTCGACTATTATTCCGGACTCGCAACGAACGCCGGCGTGGTCGGCGCCGTCGCCAGCTTCAACGCCGGCAGCACCTTGTTCCATCTCGAGGAACATACCAACGCCACCAGCTTTCTCAGACAGTCCGCCGAGAGCACGATCAACACCGAACTTATTCAGGACAGCTTCTTCAATATGGGAATGGTCGATTTTGATCAGACCCAGATCCTGGAAGCCGAAGCGAAAGACAAAAATTACGACAAAGCCATCGAGGCCAATCAGTCCGCGATTCGCAATTTTCAACAGGCCTTGGTCGCGTCCGACGCGCCGCCGCGCGAAATCAAAGCCAGCCTCGAACTCGCCAATAAAAACCTGCATCGCCTACAAAACAATAACGACAACGGCGGCGGAGGCGGTGGCAGCAGCGACAACCAAGATCAAGATCAGGACCAAAACCAAGATCAACAAGACCAAGATCAGCAGGATCAGGACCAGAACGAGGAACAAGATCAGGACCAAGACCAGGACCAAGACGATCAGGATAAGGACCAAGACGATCAGGACCAAGACGACCAAGATCAGGATCAGGAGCAAGACCAAGAGCAGGACAAAGGCGACGATCAGGATCAGGACCAGGGCGACGACAAAGATAAAGACGACGAGAACGGCGACGACGAGGACGGCGAGGACAAGGACAAGGACAAGGACCAAGGCGACCAAGAAGATAAGGCCAACGAACAGAACCGTGGCGAGGACGAAGGCGACGACGAGGACGACGACAACGCCGACGACGAGAAAGAGAAAGACGACAACGATTCGAAAGACCCCGACAACGACAAACCCGAAGACCCCAAAGACGGCGAAGGCAACGAGCAACCGCAGGGCAACAAAGACGGTAAGACCGACGGCAACGAATCGAACACCGATAAAAACAACGACTCCCCGCCCGAGACCCGCGACAACGACGGCGAGTCGGGCGACGACCAAGGGGACAACGGTCAACAACCGCAGCAAAGCCAAGAGGAAGGCGAGGAGGGCGAAGGACGCGGCCAAGTCCCGCTGCCGATGAACGACGAAGAGGAAGAGGAAAGCCTGGCGGAAAAAGATGTGCAAATGATGCTGCAGATGCTGCGCAACGAGGAAAAAGAGGCACGCGACAAGCGGGCCGTCGTCTACGGCCAACTCATTCAGCCGGAGAAAAACTGGTGAACGGATTTCGCACCATCGCTTTTACCTTGGGCATCCTGCTCGCCTTGATCACCATGCCGGCGGCGGCGCAGACCGCCACGGTGAAGTTCGATCCCGACCCTTTAATCAAGGGCAAGACCGGCCAACTGGTCCTGACCCTTACTGATACCGGCGCAGTCGCCCCGCCCACCGTCTCTTTGCCGACCGGCCTCACGCTCAATCGGGCCAATCCGAACGTCACCAAGGTGAACATCAACGGCCGCGAATCGTTTCGCATGGAATGGAGCGTGACCGGCACTGCCGCCGGGAATTATACCGTCAATTTTCCGGAGGTTCAGGGCCGGGTGAAGATTAAGCCGCCCCCGGTCTCGGTCTCGGTGAAAGACATCAAGGACATGCCTAAAAACCGTTTCGGCGCGGTCGATGGCGAGGATGTGTTCGCCACCATCGAAATGACCAGCACCAATTTGTACCGCCGCCAGGTGGCCAACGCCACGCTCAAAGTCTACGTGCGCAATGGCAGTTCGGAAAAGATCAGCGTGGAACTTCCTAAGACCCTCTCATCGGAACGCAACCTGCGCGAGAAGGATCGCAAGGCCGAGCAGATCGGGGCAAGCCGGTATTATATGACCTCCTACGAGTTTCGTGTCTGGCCGAACACTGCCGGTAAAATCTCGGTCCAGCCGACACTGGACCTGATGATCCGAAAAGTAGGGGACCGCTTTGGTTTCACCGCGCGGGTTCGGCGAGTCAGCATCAAGCCGCTCGAGGCGGTGGTCATCAATGTGAAGAAATTTCCGCTCAAGGGGCGGCCCGCCAGTTTCAGCGAGGCGGTGGGCGAGTTTGAATTTACGGCCAACGCCGCACCAGGAATCTGCAAAGTCGGTGATCCGGTCACGCTGCGCTATGACATGTCGTCCGCCTACTCCGTGATGAAACCGGTGCAACCGCCGAAGATGGAGAATACTGAAGGGTTCAAGGTCTACCCGGCGGAATTGCAACACGAGAGCCCTGGCGATTCCGGCGTCGGCGGCACCAAGGTCTACGAGCAGATCATCGAACCGACTTCGACCGATGTGAAGCAGGTGCCCGCGCTTAAGTTCAGCTACTTCGACCCAATGAAAGAGGAGTACGTCGAAATTACCAAAGGGCCGTTCACCCTGACCGTGAAGCCCTCCGACAAACCCTTGCCCAAACCCGAGATCGACCCGGCCACCGCCGCCGCGGTTGCCGCCGCTGCCGCAGCCAAAACACCGGAGCCCGAACCGACCAGTCTGACCGACGCCTTTCTCGACCAGCAGGAGCAGAAAGAGATTCAGAACCTGTATCCCGAACGCGAAGTCGGGCGCTGGAGTCGGACGGACCAGGTGCCGTTCTACTTGCGCACCCAAGAAGTGGTCGCCTCCTTCCTGAAAAAGCCGCTCACGGTCTACCCGTTTTTGAAAGCCCAAGCGCTGCCGTTCCTCTTGTTCGGCCTGTGTTTCCTGGTTGCCCGCCGCCGTCGCAAGACGAAGGGCGATGTGGCGCGCAAGCGCCGCAAGCAGGCGCCGAAAGCGGCCCGCGGCGGCTTGTCGGTCGCCTCTCGCGCCAAAGAGCCCGGCGGGTTTTACGAGGGCGTGTGGCAGACGCTCACCGAATATTTTGGCCATCGGCTCAACTTGAGTCCGGGTGAAGTGGAGAGTGCACGCGTCCAGCGCGCGTTCCCCGATCAAGCCGAAGAGATTGCCTCGCTCTTTACCGCGTCCGAAGCGGCCCGTTACGGGCAAGCGTCCGACGCCAACATGAAACAAGACCACAAGCGCCTCAAAGCGCTCATCCGCAGCTGCGAAAAATCGAAACCCGCATCGGGATTATCATGATGGTCATGAAACGACTTCTCTTTATCTTGATGGTTCTGCTGTCGCCCGGGCTGCTCGTCGCGCCCGCGTTCGCCGATGGTCCGGATGTGACGTTTCAAAAAGGACTGGAGGCCTACGACGCGAAGGAGTTCGAGAAGGCGGTCGAGGTGTTCGAAGGCATTCTGATCGGCGGCGACGTGTCCCCCGAAGTGTATCTCAACTTGGGCCACGCGTATTTCCAAACCGGCAAGCCCGGCATGGCCGCGTTGAACTACCGGCGCGCCGAGCGCCTGAGCCCGAAGGATCCCCAGATTCGTTCGAACTTGCGCAAAGCGGTCGAGACTGGGCGCCGCCCGCTACCGAAAGACCACGTGATTTTCGAATTTGTCCGCACGATCCCGCACACCATTTACATGTGGGTGATGTTTGCCGCGTTCTGGGTGATGATGCTGCTGTTCTGCATTTTCTGTTTCTCACGTCCCGGCGCGGGCTGGTGGTTTAAAGTGGGCTTGGCCGGCCTGCTCGTCATGGCGGCCGGCGCTTATGGTGGCCATCTCACCGATCCGCAAAACTATCCCGACGAGGTCGTGGTCGTCGGCAAGAAAATCGACGCGAAGTTCTCGCCCAACAAGGATGCAGACAAAGCTTTTGGCATGGGTCCGGGCGCGATCGCGCGTTCGATTCGCAAGCAGGACGGCAAACTCGAGATTGAATCCGGCAAACAGAAAGGCTGGATCCCCGAGTCCGCGATTGAACGGGTGACCTTGCCGTCACCGCCGGGAACCAGTTTGGCGGATATGGTTCGGACGCTGCTGACCAAGTTGAAATAGCGCTTAAGAGTCGCTGGGAAACTTTTTGCTCAAGGCCTCTTTAAACCGTTGTTCGAATTCTTCTGCTCTCGTCTCGAGGCCCATTTGCAAAGCGGCACTTTTCAGCCGCCGCCAAAAGCCAGGTTTACACCCATATTGCAGTGCAAGTTCCTCCAATCCGTCGAGGGCCAACTCAAACTCTCCAGTGTCGGTGTAATCGAGATACGCTGACATCTCCCTCTCCTCGATGTGGAATCGATTCGATTCATGCAGGAGTTCCGCCGACCGGGATAGCTGCGCCTCAACGACTTTCCATCCCTTCGCTGCTCGCTGCCGCTCTACCTCTGCGATGCGCTTTGCTTTGGCTTCTTCTTTCATTGGTTGCGTTCGTCTATATGAAATCCTCCGACTTGAAAAGTCGCTATCTTTGATAGTGGCGCAGGATTCCAAGTTCCTCGAGGCGATTCGTGTACCGTTCCAAGTCGCTGGGTTCAAAGCAGCAGAATACAATCCTGCGGCCAGATTGAATCCCGGTGTGATGCGGGCATTGCCAGCGGGGCATGGCGCAAGTTCGCTTGAGGCCTCGAACAGTTCCGGTCCGGCGGCGGCATGGATGGCGCCGTCGACACCGCCGCCACCCAGGAGCGATTCGTTCGCCGCGTTCACGATCGCATCGACGCGGAGTCGGGTGATGTCACCTGCATGGAGTTGAATGTTTGGCATCAACGTTCGTGCTCCCGGACATGGGATGATGTTGGCAGGGCGGTGTCCCATTGCACCACGCTCAGCAACTCTATCAACTCCAGATCAGGAACACCAACCAACGCGTCCATCAACGACAGGACCATTCCCTTGTCCACAAAGGCCCCGCCACAAATGCCCGCAGCGGAAGATGGTTCTTCCGCTTGCCTGCTCTTCAAACGTCTTTGCACATGTTTTTTCAGGACAGGGGAATGGGGACAGGGGAATGGCGATGTTGTTAGTCATGCGCTTGGTTTTCTGCTTCGGCTACCATCTTCAAGTTTATGGTTTCGCCCTATTGGTTTCACCGTTTGAAGAACAGGGCATGTCTGCAACTATAAAACTCCGCTGCGGTCGTTCGGGACCGAAAGTAAAGGCGCTCAAGTCTGCTGGGTTCAGTCACGGAGACTCTTCCCGTTTAACCGAGTCGGCGAATCCCTTGAAGCACATGCCGAACAGACACGCTCTGTCTTCCAAGGCGTAGCCCCTACGTGAGGGCCTCGGCCATCTGCACCCCGGACGCGGCCAAGGCCGTTGCATCAAGCGGATGCGCATAGCCGATGTGCGCTAGGTGAGGAACGTTGCCGCGCGTGATCAAGGTCGTGAGATTGTCCTCTTCGATGAAGGTCCAGTCGCTGGGTTCGGTATCGACGGTGACAAATCCGGACACAGTCAGGCCGGCATCGCGTAGGACATGCAGCGAGAGCAAAGTGTGGTTCAAGGTGCCAAGCGCCGGCCGCGCGGCGAGCACGACGGGCACGTCGAGAGCCCCCATCAGGTCGAGCATGGTCTGGGTGGCATTCAGCGGCACTAAAACGCCGCCAGCACCCTCGACCACGACGTGCTCGTAGCGGGATTGCAGCGAGGCGAAGGCGTTGGTGATTACTGCCAGTTCGATGGGTTGTTTGGCCCGAGCTGCCGCGAGATGCGGCGAACAGGGCGGCTCGTAGGCGTAGGGCAGCATCTCCGGCTCGAAGGGCTGGTCGAGAAGGGTGAGGGCGAAATCGAGATCAGGCGCGTTGCAATGACGGCCCGGTTCGCAACCGGTTTGCACCGGCTTCATCGGGGCGACGGTATGGCCGCACGTTTTGATACCCAGCGCCAAGGCGGTGGCGACCGAGGTTTTGCCGACACCCGTGTCGGTTCCAGTAACAAAGAAAGACATAGAAGTGGCTTAGCGCAGGCGGCGGTGCAGGTAGATCTTTTTGTAGTCGGGCTGCACATCAAAATGCGATTGTAGCAGCGGCAGAAATTCGGAGCGATTCGGATCTTTGCCGTTGATCGACTCGACCCGCAACTTTGAACGCGGTTGGACATCGCGTTCGAGTAAATGATGCAGCACGCCAAGCGCGGCGGGGAGATCGGGATCTTCGGGCCGCAGATCGATGCGGAGTCTTTGGGCGTGATTTTCCGAACGCAGAACCAATTCGTTGCCGCGATACACCAAGTGGTTGCCGGGCAAGCGCTGCGGTAGTTCCGGCGGCAGCGAGTCGTGCGGCAAGCCGAGTCCGCAGAGGCTGATCGGGTCGGCGGCGCATAGCCAGAACACACGTTCGGGGAAGGCGCGTTGAAAATGCCCGAGGGCGCGCGGCGTTACAAATTGCGGACCCGGTACGCCTTCGAAGAAGTAACCGGTGGTGAGTTCACCGGAGAACTCCATCAGGCGCAACGAACGGAAAATGTCGCGCCAACGAAAGCCGGGGGCCTCGCGTTGCAGCAGTTCGCGGAACAGGATGCCGTAGCGGTCGAGCAGGATTCGGACGCGCTCGCGCGATTGCTCCTGCTGTTCGAGCAGGTCCGGCGCCGGCGGAAGGGGGAGCGGGAACCACGAACCGGCGGGTAAGGTCGGCGCCGACCAGCGGCGTCCGCTGGTGCGGGCGCGCCGGTCCCGGCGGGGTGCGCGCGGTGCGCTTCGTGGGGTGTTTTGGCTGCTGTCGGCTGCAACCGGTGCGGCGGGCGAACGCGGGCCGTGTTCGAACTTGTTGGCGACGCCTTCTCGGACCGGGGCGAAGCTGTCGGTGCTGAGTTCGCCTTGCCAGGCGCGAGACCAAAGCTGCTCGCGGAGTTCGGTGAGGGAGCCGGAGAAATGGCGCTTGAGCGCGGCAAGATCGTAGCGGGCGTGTGGGTCGGGGAACAGGGCCGAGAGTGCCGATGGTGCTTGCTGGTTTTCTTCCTGTTCTTGCTCTTCTTCTCGCCGAGCTGGGAGCCCATCTCTTAGGACGCCTTGGAGGGGTTTCATCCCTTCTCTCGCTGGCAACAGATCTAGTTCCGAACCAAAGCAGAACGTCAGCCGCTTCTCGCCCGAACCCGCCCAGTGCATCGTGCCTTCGCGGAGGACCGTATCGAGCTGCATGCCGGCATAGGCGGGCACGCGCGCGGGGAGCAGCTCGCGTTCCCAGAGGGCGGCGGGGGCGCCGAGGCAGGCAAGGCGTTCGAGCGCGTCGCGCAGACCGTCGATCCCGGACTCCGCTTCGTGCAGGTTCTGCCAAGTCGCCAAGAACGGGGTGAGTTCGGCTAGCGGCCGCGGCTGAATCTGCGGACGAGCCCGCGCCCGCGTCATCCGCAATAAAATCTCATAGGTCGCCCGGTCGCAACGTTGCGTGACATCGGCATCGTCGGTGAGCTTACCGCGAACCACGTCCAGCGGCACGTCCTCATCGTTTATCCCCAGCGTTTGCCAAACGTGGTTGTCCGCCACGGGTCCGTAGAAGGAGAGCCACTCGGCCAGCAAGGCGGTCTTTGCTGCCAATATCTCATCCTCTTGCTCATCCGACTCCACCGCGGTCAGCGCCGACAGATCCCGTTCGCGCGCATGCACCAACGGCCGCGCTTCGCCATTGGAAAGTCCGTCGATCCGGCACAACTTGGGTTCGGCCTGCGCCAGCATCGCCGCCTTTTCCTCTGGGTCCAAGTCAATGGCGGCGACCAAGCGATCGAACTCAGCCGCTGGCATGACGACACGTTCGCGCACCCAGTCGACCAGCTCCGGCGCGGTTTCCGGGGCGTAACCCAGTGCAAGCCGTTGGCGTTTCTGTTCGAACTCGGTCGCCACCGCGCGCGGGATTCGCGGCCGCATCGTGGGATCGTCGGTGAGTTCGCGGATCAACTCGTCCGACAACGAACTTTTCCCACCAGCGCCACTCGTCAGCGCTGAATCATCCATGTACATGTGCAAATTCACTTGCCGCCAGGCGTCCGCCGCCGCGAACGGCGAAGGGCGGAAGGTCTTGCAATACGACAATGCGATCGCGCCAGACTGCAGTTCGGCGAGCAGCTGCTTCAGGTGTTCGAGATCAAATGCGTCGCGCAAACAACTGCGCCACGCTTCAAGCAGCACCGGAAATTCACTGGTCTGACTCACCGCCTCGAGCAACTTCTGCGACTTCAGCCGCGACATCCACAGTGGCAAGCGTTCGTTCACGCGGCGCTTCGGCAGCATCAGCGAAATGCCGGCGGCCTCACGAAAGCGCGCACCAAAAAATCCGGACGCTTCGAGCCGTTCGCGCAGCAGCGATTCGATCTCGTCCGGCCGAACCAAGTTCAGCAGCTCCTCCGCCCGCAGGTCTTCCTCCTGCACCAGCGTGATCGAATAATTGCTCGCGTAGGTGCGCAACTCCTGACCGCAGTGCCGCTTCCACGCCGCTTCTAGCGCCAGCGCAAACGGTTCGTTTACTTCACCGCCCCACCCGGTGTGCAGCACGATTTCCTTGCCGGCCGAGCCGTCTGGCCCGGATTCGATGTGTTCGACAACGACGTGATGCCGGTGGGGCAGCGACGTGCCGGTGTGGTCGCGTTGGTCCAGCAACCAGGCGAGCAGCGCCTCGCGCGCGGGTTCGTCGAGATGCACTTGCGCCTGCCAGAACGCCTCATCTTTCAGCCGTGTATCCGCTTCTTCGAGAAACTGTAGAACGCGTTCGGCGAAGTGAAAATCGCGGTGCATGCCATCGGCGCGCCAGAAGGGTGGGGCCGCCTTGGCGTTGCTGCCAGGAATCACGTAGACATCGTCGTGGGTGATCCGCTGAATCCGCCAGTTCTGCGTGCCGAAGGAAAAAGTCTGGCCGACGCGGGCCTCCCAGACGAACTCTTCGTCGAGTTCGCCGATGCGCGCGCCAGTCTCTTGATGGCGCATCTTATAATAGCCGCGGTCGGGGATCACGCCGCCGGACGAGTACAACGTGAGCAACGCGCCGCGTCGGGCGATGGCGGTGTTGTCGAGTTTGTCGACGATGATGCGCGGACTGAGTTCGCGGATGCGTGTATCGACGTAGCGGCCAGCGAGCATGTCCAGAACGCGGTCGAAGCTGTCGCGCGTGAGTTTGCGGAACGGATGCGAACAGCGGAAACTCGCGTAGAGTTCGTCGAGGTCCCAGACTTCGGTGCCGGTCATGGAGATGATGTGTTGGGCCAGCACATCCAGCGGCATGTCCACCGGCGAGGTCGGTTCGAGGTCGCCGGCGAGAACCGCTGCGGTGAGCACCCCCGCTTCGAGAATGTCGCGCGGCCCAACCGGGAATAAGGTGCCGCGTGAGGTTTCACCGACTTGGTGTCCGGCACGTCCAAGGCGCTGGGTGGCGGCGGCGATACCGGGCGGTGATTGCACCAGCACGACTTCATCGAGACTGCCGATGTCGATGCCGAGTTCGAGCGAGGAGGTGGCGATGATGGCGGGTAAGTCGCCGGCCTTCATGCGGTGTTCGACGGTGGTGCGGATCTCGCGCGACAGTGAACCGTGATGCGCGAAGGCCAGCGGTTCGGGTTCATCTTGGTTGACGAGGAAGGTGAGTTTCTCGCAGGTGCGTCGCGAGTTCACGAAGAACAAGGTCGACTGGTTGCGATCGATGATGTCGCGCATCTCCTCGATGATCGGCAGCCAAAATTCGTCCGTCTGACGCGGCGCTTCTGGATTTTCCAGGTCCATGTTTGGTTCAGGTTCGGGCGGCGGAATGTAGCGGACTTTGAGATCGTAGGATTTGCTGTCGGTCGAAATGACCGTTCTGATCGGACGCGGTTTACCGTTGGCATTCAGTCCGGCGACGAAGGCCGCGACCGTGTCGATCGGTCGCACCGTGGCGCTGAGCGCGATGCGTTGGAAGTCGCCGGAAAGCCGGACTAGTCGGTCGACGGCCGAGATCAGATGCACCCCGCGTTTGCTACCGAACACCGCGTGGATTTCGTCGAGGATGACGGTGCGGATGCCGGTGAGCAAGGTCCGTCCGCCCTGCGAGGATAGCAGCAAGTTCAGCGACTCCGGCGTGGTGATCAGGATGTCCGGCGGTTTGCGCAACATGCGCCGCCGTTCGCTTTGCGGCGTGTCTCCCGAACGCGTGGCGACGCGGATTTGCGTGTCCGGAAAAAGTGGTTGCAGCGCGGCGAGCGGTTCGACGAGGTTGCGCTGGATGTCGTTGTTCAGCGCTTTGAGCGGCGAGATGTAGAGCACGCGGGTCGGCGAGGACGCCTCGTCCGGATCCCACGCGCGGGTGAGCAATTGGTTCAGCGCCCAAAGAAAGGCGGTCAGCGTTTTGCCCGAACCGGTCGGCGCGGTGACCAGCACATTCTCCCCGTTCGCGATCAGCGGCCAGGCCTGCGCCTGCGCGTCAGTCGGGCTGGGATAGGTTCGGTCAAACCAGTTTTGGATTTCGGGGGCGAACTGCATCGCCTCGGTTGTAATGTATGCAGGTGGTTCGCACAACCGTTTTGGTTCGGAGCAAAGGGCTTTACATCATCGTAAATTCGAATTCTCGATCAAAAATCTCTTGGTTTTCGGAGACCTGATTCTAAACGTTCGTTCTCCGAATCGGTTCGCCGGTTAGGACTACAGGGTCTTAGAGCCCGCAGACGTCCGTGAAAGCGGGCGTCTCTTTTTTTGAGTATCGAATGTTGGTGATTTGAAATCTTGGGCCCTTTCTTCTGCGCTAACCCCAACCGGCTGGAAGCACGGTTGGTACGATACCGGCTGGAAGCACGGTACTACCCTCGCTGTTGCGAGCGCTATTATTGAGTTTGGTACCTGGAGGGGGCCTTCCGAGCCGATTGTCAGTCATCAATTCTCGCTCTTAAACTTCACTCTCAATTCGGGCATAGGCTTGGTCGAGACGGTCGAGGTGGACGCGGAGACTGTAGTGCTCGCGAACCTCGACTTCAGCCGCTGCTGCCAATTGGTTGCGCAGGGGCGCGTCTGACATCAGTCGTTCAATCGCGGACGCGATCGCCTCAGGAGCCTCGGCGCAGAGCAGGCCGGTGCGTTCGTGGTCGATGCGTTCGACAAGACCGCCGACGCGGGTGGCGATGACCGGCGTGCCGACCGCTTGGGCTTCGAGGGCGGTCAGCCCGAACGCCTCCTGGCGCGAAGGAACCACCAACAGGTCGAGTCCGGCGATGGCTTCGAGTGGCGTTCGCGTGAGGCCGTGGAAGAACACACGGTTGTGTAGCATGGTGCTCGCCGCCAAGGCTTCGAGATTCGGTCGTTCGTCGCCGTCGCCGAACAGATGAAGTTCGAAGTGGTGAAGTTGGTCATCGATGCCCACGCCGTCAAAATAACTGAACGCGTCGAGCAAAGCGGCGGCGTTGATCAGACGGTCGAAGCCTTTGACTTCGTGCAGGCGTCCGATGCCACCAACTCGGAACGGGCCGGGGCGGCGTTCGCCACGTGCGGGCACTTCGCCGAGCAAGGGGTTGGGCAGAACGGTGCAGATGTCCGTCATGCTGGGCTGTTTGCCAACAAAAACATCGCGGGCGAAGGCGGAGTTGAGCAGGACGTGGTCGACGTGCCGGGCGGCCCATTTCCAGCACATTGAGGTCATCAACTGGCGGCGGTTGCGGACCACGGAATCGCCGTGTTCAGTGTACACGAGATGCCGGTCTGTGAAGCGGTGGGCTTGATGCAAAAATGCCGGGCTGTCGCAGTGGAGGTGGATGACCGCCGGGTCGAAGTCGCGGACGACCTGTTGCAACTCGCGGGCGCAGCGCCAGGAAAAGCCCGAACTCAAGCGCAGACTCCGAACCGCATACGGGCACTGTTGGTTGATCTGCCCGCCGAGGTCCGCGAACGCGCACACCATCGTCTCCCAGCGGCCCAGTCCGCCGCGCGCGATGCCGTCGACGTAACGTTGGGTGCCGCCGGTGTGGCCGTCCCAGAGGAGGTGGAGTACGCGGGGTTTGTGACTGAATGCCATCGCCGGTGGAGGTCCCTTGGCACTGCCGGCTGCCGCCGTTTTGGGCGCGTCAAGCGTGTCCGTCACCTCGGGCGTCGCGTGTTCGCGAGCCGTGGCTCCGCCAGAAACTTCAATGCGAGACGGAGAGGCGGCTCGGGAGGCCCCTCGCCCTCCAGAGTTTTGGACATTGGTTGAAGGATTCATTGGCACGGCTTTTTCAGATGCGAAGCGGAGAAACGGCTCGGGAGCCCCTCGCCCTCCAGAAATAAGTTTAGGAAATTGGAGGGACGCCGGCCTCGGCGTCCGCGGACGTTCTTCGAAATGAAGTTTGAGAAACGGCTCGGGAGCCCCTCGCCCTCCAGAAATAAGTTCAGGAAATTGGAGGGACGCCGGCCTCGGCGTCCACGGACGTTCTTCGAAATGAAGTTTGAGAACCGGCTCGGGAGCCCCTCGCCCTCCAGGGATAAGTTCAGGAACTTGGAGGGACGCCGGCCTCGGCGTCCGCGGACGTTCATCGAAATGAAGTTTGAGGAACGGCTCGGGAGCCCCTCGCCCTCCAGAAATAAGTTTAGGAAATTGGAGGGACGCCGGCCTCGGCGTCCGCGGACGTTCTTCGAAATGAAGTTTGAGAACCGGCTCGGGAGCCCCTCGCCCTCCAGGGATAAGTTCAGGAACTTGGAGGGACGCCGGCCTCGGCGTCCGCGGACGTTCATCGAAATGAAGTTTGAGGAACGGCTCGGGAGCCCCTCGCCCTCCAGAAATAAGTTTGAGAAACGGCTCGGGAGGCCCCTCGCCCGCCAGCGTTTCATGAGGTGAGCACCTTTTCGTAGACCTGCCTGGTTTGACGGGCGATGGTGTCCCAATTGAAGTTGGCTTTGACGTAGTCGCGGGCGGCTTCGCCGAGTTGGGCGGTGAGCCATTCCTGTTCGATACAGGTGCGCAGCGAGGTGCGCATCTCGTCGAGCGAGTACGGGTTCATCGAGTAGCCGCGGATGGCTTGGTGGTCGCCGAGCGCTTCGACGGTGGTTGGGATCTGGCTGATAATCGGGCAGACACCCCAACTGGCAGCTTCGAGGACGGTGATCGGCAGACCTTCGATCTGGCTCGGCAAAACAAAGGCGTAGGCATTGGCGAGCAGCGATTCTTTTTGCGCGCCGCGCACCGTGCCGGGAAAGTGGATGCGGGGATCGTCGCCGGCGAGATCGCGCAGTCGCTTGCTGAACGCGGGCGCGTGGCTGATCGGACCGGCGATCACCAGGTGCTTGTCGGTGTCGATCCCGCGGAACGCTTCGACCAAAAGATCGGCGCCTTTTTCGGGGACGAGTCGGCCGAGATAGAGCAGGTAGCTGCCTTTGGTTTGACCCCCGGGCGGCGGCGGCATGTCGGCGGGAATGATGTCGCAGCCGTTGGGGATCATGCTGAGTTTGCTGAGCATGTAGCGCATGTAGAAGTAGGTGCGCAGGCTTTGGGAAACACAGATGATGTGGTCGGCGTGTTTCACTGCGGCGCGTTCGCCGCGCATCAAAATGGACTGGGCGAGCTTGCCCCACTTGGCGCGTTGCCAGTCGAGACCGTGGATGGTGACGACGACTTTTTTGCCACCGACGCGTTTGGGAATGCTGCACAGCGCGGCCGATGCCATGGCATGAACGTGGACGATGTCGGCATCGCTGCGAGCGGCTTGCCAGAGGGCGTTGACGGCGTAGAGCGCGGTCTCGGAATGTTTGCCGTACAGCGTGGCGGAATTGATGCAGCGAACGCCCTCGTACATTTCGTGGTGGTTGTATTTTGGGCGGCAATAGCAGGTGACGTCGACGTTGTTTTTCACCAAGCGGGTGGCGATTTCGCGCACGGCTTTTTCGACGCCACCGAGGCCGTCGTCGAGTCCGCGCATGCCAACCATAGCGACCTTGATCGGTCGGCGGGCTTGGGCGGGTGGGGACGAGTTCGCGATGGTCGATGCGGCGTCGTTTGTTGGATGTGATTCAGTTTGGGTGATGTTCATACCGCGAGTTCCTTGGATGGTGGGGCGGTTTCGGTCGGGGCGGAGACAGGCAGGTTGTCGGATTGGTCGAGGTTGAGGGCCTTGGCGTAGACATCGAGCGTGGCTTGGGCGCAGGCTTGCCAACTGAAGTTGGCGCATTGGGCGAACCCAGCGGCGCGTCGTTCGCGGATATGGATGTCGCCGTCGAGGATCCGGCGCAGCTGTTCGGCGATGGCTTCGGTGCTGCCGGGGTCGACGTAGAGCGCGGCTTGGCCGCCGACTTCCGGCAGCGAGGTCCGGTCCGAACACAGCACCGGCGTGCCGCAGCTCATCGACTCCAGCACCGGTAAGCCGAAGCCTTCATAGAGAGACGGAAAGACAGTGAAGATGGCGTTGCCGTACAGGCGAACGAGTTCCTCGTCGCTGACGCGGCCGGTGGTGAAGACGCTGGGATCGTTGAGCGCGGGGTGTGCGTCGGAGGGCGGTGACCACACGAGAACCAGGCGGCAGTTACCGCGTTTGTCTTTCAGGCTGGACCAAGCATCGAGCAGGCGGCCGGTGTTTTTGCGGCCCATCGAACAGCTCACGGCGAGCAGGTAGGGCGTGTCGAGTTTGAACCGGGCCCACAGTCTCAACTCGTCTTCTTTGGGATCGACCGGCGGGTGGAACATCTCGCGGTCGATCCCCCATGGGACAACGGTAACGCGTTCGTCGGGGATGTCGAAGTTGGTCATGATATCCTTCTTGGAGTGCGCCGAACAGGTGAGAATATGGCGACAGGCTTTGGCGAAACGCGGTACGGTTTCGCGCTGGTAACTGTGCTGGCTGGCGATGTGATTTTCCGGCCGGAGCAGAAAGAGCAGGTCGTGTAGGGTGGCGACCGCGGGGGTGCCGGTGGCGAGCGGCATGGCGTGGTCGGTGGCGTGGTAGAGGTCGGCGGGGACGAGGCGTTCGAGCAATTGGAAACGCTTCATCAGCGGTTCGGCGCGGCGTGGCAGACGGAAGCGCCGGACCGGGAGTTGTCCGGGCGGCGTCACCAGTTTGCCACGAAGGCTGCGGGCGCTGAGGCGCAGATTGCAAGGCGCGTCGAGCTTCACCATTTCCTGAACGAGGCGCTTGGTGACCCGGCCGACGCCGCCGGTGGTGAACAGAAAAGGGGTGGCGTCGATCGCGACGGTTGGTTTGTTTCGGACCTGGATCATGTTTTTAGTAGCCGGTAGTCGGTCGTGAGTAGTCAGGGTTTGGGCCCTTGCGGGCGGGGGGAGTGGGGAGTGGGGAGTAATCAGTGGTCAGTGATCAGTGGGTTCGGGCCCTTGCGGGCGGGGGGGAGTGGGAGTAATCAATGGTCAGTGATCAGTGGGTTCGGGCCCTTGCGGGCGGGGGCTGTTGATTTCAAATTTCGGATTTCAAATTTCAAACTTGCTGGGGTCGGGCCCTTGCGGGCTGGGGGAGTGGGGAGTAATCAGTGGTCAGTGATCAGTGGGTTCGGGCCTTTGTGGGCGGGGAGGTTGATTTCAAATTTCGGATTTCAAATTTCAAACTTGCTGGGGTCGGGCCCTTGCGGGCGGGGGGAGTGGGGAGTAATCAGTGGTCAGTGATCAGTGGGTTCGGGGCCTTGCGGGCGGGGGCTGTTGATTTCAAATTTCGGATTTCAAATTTCAAACTTGCTGGAGTTGGGCTCTTGCGGGCGGGGGCTGTTGATTTTAAATTCGGATCTCAAATTTCAAATGGAGGGCGGGCGTGAGGGGACGGCAGATGGGCGGTAAGTTGGTCGACTAGTTCCGCAGTGAGGTGCTTGTAGTCGAAGGTTCGGGCGTGGCGGAGCGCGGCGCGTTCGAAACGCTGACGGAGTTCAGTGTCGAGCAGGAGGCGGGTCATGTAGTCGCCGAAGGTGTGCTCGTCACCGGGCGGGGCGAGCAGGCCGGTGCGCTCGTGGAGAACGACCTCGGGAATGCCGCGCGCGTGGAATCCAACGCAGGTTCGGCCGCAGGCTTGGGCCTCCAAGAAGGGCATGCAAAAGGATTCGTCGACCGAACCATTGGCGAACACGGTGCATGTTCGAACGCGTTCGGGGATGTCGGCGAAATCGATCGGACCATGCATGTCGATCTGCGTGGAGATCCCGGTAGCAGCGATGGCGTCGCGGATCTTTGCCTCGTAGGCCGGACTCTCGAAGAAGCCGTGCATCTCAAGGATCGCGTTCGGCGCTTGAGCGGCGGCCTGCCCGAACGCGCGTACCAGTGAGAGCACGCCTTTGCATTCGGTGTAGCGTCCGACGTAGAGCACGCGCAGCGGTTCGTAGCGTGATGCCTCGGTCGTTGTTGGGTGGGCGGGCCGCCAGTGGTCGAGGTCGACCCCGTTGTAAATCCGAACCGGCGCACTGCCTTCGGCGCGGGCTTCGCGCACGAGATAGTCGCTGACGACAATCGGCAGATCGACCGAACGCAACATGCGGCGTGAGAACGCGCGTTGCCGAGCGAGTTCGGTGGCCGTGTCCGCATCGTAGGCGCTGCCGTCGGCGGTGCCGTGGTAGGTGTAAGCGACCTTGAACGAACGCGCATCTTTTGCTCCCAGACGCATTCGATCGCGGATGCGCAACGCGCGTTCGGCCTCGACTGGCAGGTCGGTGAACACGATCTCGGGGCATGATGTTTTGAACATCTGGCGCGTGCGAAAGTCGACGAGCCGACGGGTAAGTGCATGGTTGTACCAGCGATGACGGAAGCCAGTTGGAATGAGCGTGCGAACGCGGATCGCTGGATTCGTCGGCCGGATTTGCGGTTTGAAATGGCTGAGTAAAGTGACCTCGGCCCCGCGCTCTGCGAGCTGTTCGGCGAAGGCGAGTTCGCGGTTGATCATCCCCGCGCCGGGTCGCAGCCAGTTGAGGAAAAATAGCAGGCGTCGGTCTTTCAGGGAGATGGGTTCAAGTTTGTGGACGGGTGCCGCCTTGGCTTGGACGGCATGTCGGCGCTTTGTGGTGGTGGAGGTTTTCACGCGTTCTCCTTGGGGTGGTCGACAGCGTCGAGCGCGGCGGCGGACAAACCGATCAGCACCCAAAAAAACGGGGTGATTGGGTCGTAGCTGAATTGGAAACAGACAATCAGCACCAGTACCGGCAGGGCGGTCGCGAGCAGGAGCCCGGCGTCGTTCGAGTTTTGGTGCAGGTGACATCGAACGACGACTTTGCCGAACAAGATCAGAAAAAAGAGCCCAGCAAGACCGATGCCCACGGCACCGTTGTCGAAGAAGTAGGTGAGCGCCATGCAGAAGCCTGGGTGTGGTTTAACGTAGCCGAAGTTGCGTAGCATGCGCAGGGCGGTGGTGTCGTATTTGTCGCCAATCAGGAAGGGGGCCCAATAGCTCCAGGTCATGTCGCCGTGTCCGAACAAGGTGATCACCATTTCTTTGTCGAAGGGACGCCCGTTCGGTTTCGCTTCGGCCCACATGGCCGACAGGTCCTGCATGCGATAGGCGCTGGCGCCCTCCTCCTCGGGCTTGGCCATGCTGGCGAAGCGTTCGGTGAGTTCGTGGACGAACTGCGGGGCCGCGATCGGCAGCAAGATGGCCAAGCCGACCACAACGGCGGTGGCGGTTTTCATGTACGGAAATGTGGTCTCCACTTTGCGCAGGCGCAGCAGACAGAGCACCAACAATCCGCCGGCGACGATGCTACCGAGCCAAGCGGCGCGCACGAACAGCAGCATCAACATGCTGCCGTTGCAGACGAGATGGAACCACAACCAGGCGCGCGATTGCAGGGGCACACGCAGCAACAGCAAAGGCAGAACCATCATGGTGGTCGCGCCCATGACGCTGCCGAACACGTCGGGTTCGCGGAACCAGGAGAAGGGGCGGCCGTAGAAGATCACCGCACGCTGGTGGACCCAGTGCATGCCAAGTCCGTTGGAGGCAATAATTTGTATCATGCCGATGATGGCCGCGACCGAACTAAGAAACAGCCAGGCAATCAGCATGCGTTCGAGACCGCGTCGACCCGGCGTGTAGACGGCCACCGTGAACGCGCAGGTGTAGAGCAGCGAGGCGAACACCAAGTGTTTGAGCGGATAGGATTTGGACATGCCCATCGGCGAGTCGCTGATCAAATACCAGCTTACGAGTTTGCCCGCGATCAGAGCGAACAAGGGAATGAACAACCACAAGATGCGCTTGCTGCGCGCGAGTTGAATGTCCACCCGACCGGTGCGGCCGAGCAAGACTAAGGCACCGATCCCAAGGGCGGTGAGACCGACGTAGGGCCGCAGGTTCATCCCGCCAAGCGGCAGGCCAAGGTGGTCGTTAAACAGGACCGTCAACGAGATGGCCCAGAAAATGAGTTCGGGACGATGGAGAAAAATGAGCGCCCCGATGATGCCGAACACTGCGCCGATCGGCAGCAAGGCGACCTTCATGCCGCTCGCCACCAGTCCGGCGCAAAGCCCAAGCAACAGCACCGGAATCCAGAAGCGGATGCCGTCGACAACGGGATCGAAGGGGGAAGATGGCAGGTGGATGGCGGATCTCAAATTTAGAATTTAAAATTTCAGAGGGGCGGATTCATGTTCGGCTCAAATTTCAGGGAGGAGGATTCATTTGAGGTTCAAATTTTAGACAGGGGACTCGTTTTTGGATTCCAAATTTCGGACGGGGGGTTTCGTTGCGGATGTCAAATTTCAGATGGGTGACTCGTTTTTGGATTCCAAATTTCAGACGGGGATTTCGTTACGGATTTCAAATTTCAGACGGGGGATTTCGTTGCGGATGTCAAATTTCAGATGGGTGACTCGCTTTTGACTTTCAAATTTCAGGATTCGTTTTTGGTTTCGCATTTCAGGCAGGCGAAGCGGATTTGAGATTTGAAATTTTGGATCTGAAATTTCAGGTAGTTTACGACAGTAGGACTTTCTCGGGTCGGATGAGGTGGCCGTGTTCACGCGCGAAAGCGGCTTCGGTGCGGACGTAGGCACCGTGCAATTGGCGGAGATGAACCTCGGGGCTAAAGCGTTCGAGCGCGGCTTCGCGGGCTTCGCGACCCATCGCCTCCAGGTTGGAAACGGTCGGATCGAACAGGCGGGCGAGCGCGTCGCGGACCGCCACCGCCGAACCCGCTTCGAACACCTCGCCGTCGACCCCAGGGCGAACGAGATCGGGATTGCCGCCGGCGCTACTCGTGAGCACCGGGCGGCCGAGGGCGAGTGCCTCCATGATCGCCATCGAACAGTTCTCGAACCAGGTCGAGGGCACGGCGGCGACGGCGGTTGCGTTGAGTTCGTCCATCACTTGGTCGGGACGGATGCGGCCGAGCCATTCGACCGTGTCGAGCTTAAGGCGTTTGCTCAGGGCGCGCAGCTCTTGGTCGAGCGGTCCGTCGCCGGCGATGCGGAATTTCGGACGCGGTTCAGGCAGCATGGCGTAGCCCTTGAGCAGGATGTCGACGCCCTTTTCGATGCACAGGCGTCCGCCGTAAAACAGGCCCTCGCCGGGCGGGGTGGGGCGTTCGGGAATGGCGGCGAAATTATTGATGACCTCGATGCGGGCTTCGCGGAAACCGGCTTCGACCATGCGCCGCTGCACGAAACCGCTCGGCGAAATGAAGCGGTGATAGTCGCGGGAATAGGTGCCACGTGACCGGTGGTGCGCCGAACTCGCGGCCGCCAAGGTGCTGGCCAATAAACTGCCGTGGCAGCAGCGCTTTTTTACACAGTTCAGGAAACTGCCGCCGAGGCAGTCGGTGCAGGTTTCGCCACCGACGAACAAACTGTAGTTCGGGCAGATCGGTTTGTAGTCGTGCAAGGTCATGACGACCGGCACTTGCGCGGACACACCGCAGAACAGCGAGGGCGGCAGTTGGTTGTAAATGTTGTGCGCGTGGATCAGATCAGGTTCCCAGCGCTTGACCCAGCTCTCAAGCGCGCGCCGTGCATCGCCTACCGCCGCATGGCCCAAGGCCTTTGTTAGTTGGCCGATCCGTGAGGTGAAAGATTGGCCGCGTCCGAACTCAAGGAAGGGGATGGTGGCGGTCGGTCCGATGGTGGTGTTGTCGGGGTGGTGCATGCCGAAAAACGACACCTCGTGTCCTTGCGCGAGTAGCTGTTCTGCTACGGTGATCATGTAGGTCTCCGCCCCAGCGCGTGGGTAGAGATATTTGTTTACCATCAGGATTTTCATGTCGTTTCTCTCGTTGGAAGAAGTCCGGCGAACCAAAAGCGGTGGAAGGCTCCGAGGAGCAGCACGACGATCACGGTTCCCACGCCAAGTTGGGCGAAAAAGGGCAGGGGGATGAGCAGGGCAAAACAGAGGGCGATCCCCACCCCGAACGGTACCACCCGCCAGAGGTCGGCAAAGCGGGCCGCCGGTTCGCGGCTGCGTCGGAGGCGCCACATAATTTGTAATAGGGACGCACATTCTGTCATAACCGTCGTGATGGCCGCGCCGACCATGCCGAGGATTGGAATCAGCAGAATATTCGCCATTACGTTGAGCCCGGCCGAGCGCAAGGTGATCCACATCGCCGCTTTCTGATCGCCGCTCGCCTCCAGCGCGTGACCAAGAATATTGTTCGACGCGCCGAGCGGTAGCAACAGGCACAGAATGGCAAAGGGCAGTCCGGCCGCCGCGAACTCGGCCCCGTAAAGCACCGTCATCAGGTCGCCGGCCACCAGAACGCCACCGGCTGCACCGGCGAAACTCAGCAGTAAAAACACCCGCAATAGGCGACCGACCATGGCCGCTGCTTGCGCACCCTGTCCGGCCTCACGCAGGCGGACTACCCGCGGGAACAGGGCATGGCAGGCGCCCCCGGTGAGCGCGATGCCGACCAAAACCACGCGATATCCGGCATTGTACAGCCCGACTTCGTCGAGGCTGAAATGCGCCAGCATCACCGAGTCGATATGCAGCGAAACCATCACGAAGATGCCGGTCAGGCTGAATGGCAAGCCACGACGAACGAGTCGGCCCCAGCCGTTGGGTAAGGAAAACCGCGGCCACGCGCCGCGCAGCGCTGGCAGGGAGAACAGAATCGAGGCGGCGTTGGCAATCGCGTAGAGCACCGCGATTTGCCAGCCGTGACTGAGTGTGCCGGCAAGTGCGAACAACAAGCCGAGCGTGATCAGGCGTGCGCCGAGCGGGGCGATTGCTTCAACGCGCCAGCCCTCCTCGGCTTGGTCCGGTGTGCGGATTAGGACGGCGAGATTTTCGAACACCAGCGCCGCCACCGCCGCCGTCACCGCCAGCGGCTGGGCCTCGGCCCCGCGCACCATGAAGTCGACACTCACGGCGATTCCCCAGGCGGCCGCCGCGAGGGCGAGTCGGCAGAGAATCATTTGGCCGAGCAAATCGCGGCGTTGTTCCTGACTGGAACGAAACCAATCCTGCATCAGCACTTTGGGAAAGCCCATGTCGAGCATCGGCAGGAACAGGCAGGCGAGACTGAAGTAATAGAAGAACTCGCCCACGCCGGTGCTGCCGTACAGGCGGCTGGCAACGAGAATGACGACGAACGCCAGCACCTTTTCGAGCAACTTGGCCGCGCCCAGTCCGGCGCTGTGTTTGAATAAACTCATGCGTCGGCCTTCGCTTTGGCCACTTTCCGTTCGGCGCGCGTTGGTTTTTTGTAGGGCAGGTCGGCGAGCACCGGAACCTTCAAGGACGTTTCCAGCGCCTCGGCGTAACGGATGCGCGGGTCGAGCAGGTGCGCGAGGAGGGCGAGTCCGCCACCGGCGATCGTGCCAAGGACCAACGCGGCCATTAGCGTGGCTTTCTTCTTGGGATGGATTTTTTCTGGGTCGAAACTGGGCGGGTCGAGCACGGTGATGCCGCTTTGTTCGGCGATGCGGCTGCCGCGCGAGACGTCCAGTTGCTGGATCTCCTTGAGCAACTCGGCGGTTGAGGTGCGGCGCTGTTCGAGTTCCCAGTTCATGGTGTCGTACTCGAGTTGCATTTTGCCCTGCTGGGCGAGGCTGGCGAGATAGGTGTCGAGCAGGGCTTTGCCTTGTTCGATCTCCTGGTTGAGCTTTTTCAACTCGTAGCTTTTCGGATCGAGCGTAGCAGCAAGTCGGTTGCGTTTGAGTTCGAGTTCGGCGAGTTGCCGTGAGATCAGCGGTACCGGACCGACGTCGGTGGTCGACTTGGCGAAGGTCGGCGATTGAATGCCGCCGCCGGTGCCGGTCAGTCCGGCCGAATCACCCGGGGTGCTGGTGACTTCCGGGTGGCGTTCCTCGAAGCGCTGCAAGGCGTCTTGCTGCTCGCGCAGCTTGGCGTCGCGTTCGGAACGTTGTTTTTCTAGGTACTCCTGATGCCGATCGATCGCGTCGACGGCAATTTCGAGGCTGACTTCTTGGAACTCGTCGATCACCGATTGCACCGCGCGTTGCGCGAGTTCGGGATCGTTCATGGTGGCCGAGACAATCAGCACTTCGGGATTTACAATCGATACGTTGACGCTGCTGGCGAGCGCTTTGAGCGCATCGAGCCGTTTCGGGGCGGGCGGGGCTTCGGACCTTTTTGTGTAGCGCGAGAGAATGCTGCGGCTGGCCACCGGCTTGGCGAGGTCGCCGCGCACCAAGGCCCCATCCATCACGCGGTTCGATCGGATCACCTGCTCTTGGACTTGAATGTGGGTGTCGCTGGCGGCGCCGGTGCGTTCGATACGTAGCAGCGAACTGTTTTCGGCGGACTCGCGGATCCACAGTTTGGACCCGGAGACGTAAAGAGGTTGGGCGTTGACCAAAATCCATACCGCAGCGACGGCGGCCACTAAGGAGGTGGCGATGATCCAGCTTTTGCGCTGGAACACGATTTTTAATAAGAGTGCGATATTCATGAAACGCCGAATACCCGTCGTAGAATTCGTGGGACTGGGTTTCTAGTTTCAGCAAGAATGATGCCAAGGAGTGGGGTTTTGGAGGCGAGCAAATGCTCTGTGGCTTGGCGCACCGGTCCGAGATGGCAATGGCCGGCCCGGACCACCAACAAGCTCGCATCTGCGCCGCGCACCTTTACGGCGCCCTCGGCTGTGCTGAGCAAACCCGGTGCGAGCCGGAACGCCAGATCGAGTTCGGGGTCGCTCGCCCGCAGGTTCTCCATCAGGGTGTCCGCCAACACCGACAAGTCGAGTTGTTCGTCCGCGGAAGTCAGCGCCACCGAACGCACCCCCTTTTCCCGGACGGCCAACAGGACCGTTCCCGACACGCGAGCGAGCCGTTGCGAATCCAAATTGGCAAAGAGGGAAACCATGGAGTATGGTACGTCAAAACGATGCATTTGAAAGCGGGCCACCGGATTAATGCGTCTTAAGACGTCTTTATTTTTGAGAATTCGCCTAAACAAAATGACCAATATTACGAATGCACGCCGCTGATCAAAACCACACGCCCTCCGATGCCAAAAAACCGATTCGGACGGGTCGGATTCTGGTCGTCGAGGACGACAGTATCATGGCGCGAATTGCCACCAGTCTGCTCCGCGCGGAAGGCCACTCGGTGCAGACCGCCGCGTCCGGACTGGCGGCGCTCGACCTGGTTGCCGCCGAACCGCCGGATCTGATCCTGCTCGACTACATGATGCCGGGGATGAATGGCGAGGAGACCTGCCGACGCTTGAAGGGGAATCCGGACACCCAGCGTATCCCGGTGATTATGGTGACGGCGGAGGACTCGACCGAACTGGTGCGCAACTGCCTTGGCCTCGGCGCGGCCGATTACGTGCGCAAGCCCTATGCCCCGAGCGAGCTGATGGCGCGCGTCCGCACCCACCTCGAACTTAGCTGGACCGAACGCGACCTGCACGAGTGGAAGCAGCGCGTGTCCGCCGACTTGCGACTCGGTGGCCTGCTGCAAAAAGACCTCGCCTCCGCCCCGCCATTGCTTGGACGTTTCCTACAAGCGCGGGCCGAATTTCGCCCATCGCTGCATGTCGGCGGCGACTTTCTCGACATGCTCGACCTGCCGAACGGCCGTTGCGTGTTCTATGTCGGTGATACCGCCGGTCATGGCGTCGCCGCCGCCTTGGTTTCGTCTATGCTCAAATCATTTTTGGCCGAACTGCTGCGCAATCGACCCAACGCGGCGCCGTTCGAACTCTGCAACGCCTTGCACGTCCAGATGAACCAGCGCATCGACATGCCCTCGGTCTACGCTACCTTTCTGATCGCTGTCGGCGATGCGCAGAGCGGTCGGTTCGAAGTGCTCAACTGCGGCCATCCCTGGCCGCTGCTTGAGGGTGGTTCGGGCGGTTCGGAACGACCGGCGGCGATTGCGCACGAGCGCCACCACGGCGGCATGCCGATCGGCTTTCCGGTGCCGGGCGAACCGTACAAGTCGGAGCAGCAGGTGAGCGTACAAATTCCGCCCGGTGGCCGGTTGCTGGTGTACACCGACGGACTCAACGAGGCGGTGCATCGTTCGACCAAGGAATTGCTTGGGCTCGAAGCCCTGCCCGAGCTGTTCGCCAAAAGTCATTCGCCGGGTGCCATTCTCAATCAGATCGAGGCGAATGGCTATCTGCTTGAGGATGACTGCAGCTTGGTGATGCTACGCGCGACTGATCCGGCGGAGGTGCTGTTGCAATTGGATCTGGGTGCCACCAGCGACCTCGCCGAGTCGGCGGCGCGCGAACTCGAAGTCATTGATGACAGCTTGAGCGAGTCCGAACTGGAGCGCCTGCAATTGCTCCTGCTTGAACACTTGGGCAACATCTTCGAACACAGCCAGGTCCAAGCGGAGGAACGTGTCGAAATCCAGTTGCAGTTGCGCGGCGAGGTCTTCGAGTTACTCATCTGCGATCCCGGAATTCCCTGGCGTTCTCCAAACAATGCCGAACTGCCGAGCGACCCGATGGCCGAGTCCGGGCGTGGTCTCGCGATCATCAACACCATCGTCCTCTCCGCGGAACGTTACCGGAACGGCCGACGGAACGTGGCGCTGTATCGGTTGTCGCGGGTTTCGTAGCGGAATGGTGACGGTTGCGGAAGGCCGCTTAGGCGCCTTGGTGTCTTACGTTGCAAATCTCGAACTCGATTGTATCCGCACAAGCGCCAGTTTGGTGGTAGAATGAATCTAAGGAAAATAAAATGATCTTCTACCGACTAATACCTGTTGCCGCTCTGTTACTTTTAGCTCTTTGGATTGACGCTCGTAACAAGAGCGAAGCCGCCAAAGCCGAGGCTGAAGAAACAGATCCGAACGCCGACATCGAACCTGAAGCGAAAGATACTCCCCAGACGCCGCCACCGCCGCCACCCAAGCCGAAGGCCAAAGCCAAGGCCAAGGCAACGGTGAAAGTTGAACCCGCTCCGGCGGACGCGCCCAAACTTTCCAAACCTCTGCAAAAGGCCATCGACAAACTCTCCGCCGAGCAAGCGAAGGCCTTCCTTTCCTTGATCAATTCGAAAACGGCCAAGCCGATGCAGAACATTCCCGGTGTGGGTGCCAGCATGGCGGGGAAGATTCAGAAAGGGCGTCCCTATAAATCAGCCGCCGACTTGCTCGACGTCAGCGGGATCGGCGAACGCCGTCTGATTGAGTTCCTTGAATGGGCGCGCGAGCAATAAGTTTCCTGCGCCTGGGCGAGGCGACCCCCATGGGTGCCTCTCGGCTCATTGGTGATTCGTCGTAGATTCCCGAACGACAAGTAGGGGGGTGTTGTTTCAAATCGTAGGAACTCATCGACCCAAACAATACCGAAATTTCCGCCCGATTTGTCGTTTGGTCTCGACCGTCCTGCGTTCGATAAAAAAACGGCGAACTTCATGCAGACGCCGTATTATGGCCTATAATGACGGGTGAAATCCGTCCATGAACCCTCACTTTTACCGGGACTCCACCTGCCGTCCAGCGGGCGTGAGGCGGAAACCATGCGCCGTCGACTGATGCGTAAACTGTGGTTCTGGGACGTGGCGGTGAAGGTCATGCACGGCGTTCGGCGTGCTTTTGATATCGTCGGCTCACTGGTCGGCTTGATTCTGCTCTCGCCCATTTTTTTAGTCACCGCCATCGCTATCAAGCTGGAGGATCCCGGCCCGGTATTCTTTACCCAGACGCGGGTGGGGCGCTTCGGCTCGACCTTTCCCTTTTATAAATTCCGTTCGATGTACGTCGACGCGGAGGCGCGCAAGGCTGAACTCATGGCCCAGAACGAGTCCGGCGACGGGGTCATTTTCAAAATGAAAAACGACCCGCGCATCACGCGAGTCGGGCGGATCATTCGGCGCTTCAGCATCGACGAACTGCCGCAGCTGCTCAACGTGCTCAAAGGCGATCTCGCCTTGGTCGGACCGCGTCCGCCGGTGCCTGCCGAGGTCGCCGACTACACTTTGGAGCAGCGCAAGCGCCTGCATGTCAAACCGGGCATCACCTGCATCTGGCAGGTCAGCGGCCGCAGCGATATTCCGTTCCACGATCAGGTGCAACTCGATCTGCAATACATCCGCAGCCAATCGCTGTGGACCGATATTCTCCTCCTGCTGAAAACCATTCCCGCCGTGCTCCTCGGACGCGGCGCTTACTAAACCGATACCTTTACTGAAACCTATTTCCCATGAAACCTGTGATTGATTCCCTTGGCGCGTTCGGCGTGGTCCGCTGTGCCGGCACCTTAACGGTGCAAAATGTCGATGAATTCCGTGCCGGCGTGAGCGACTGGCTCGGCGCGCATCCCGAAACAACAACCCTCTTGCTCGATCTAGCCGAACTCGACATGCTCGACAGTTCGGGCCTGGGCGGGATTCTCGCGCTCTCCAAACGGATGACCGAACGCGCTGGCAATTTGGAGCTCGCGGCGATGACCCGCAAAGTCCGCTTGGTGTTCGAGATTACCAAAGCGAATTCCTTGTTCGTGATCCACGACCGTGTCGAGTCCGCCGTTGGTCAAGACGCAGAATCCGCAACCGCGACCGCAGAGAGCGCCGAATGACCCGGGCCGTCTTCGATCTCAGAACCCCGGTGGATTGGAACGCCCCCTTGCGTCAATCCATCTGGGCGTTGTTGCCACTCGGCACGCGGCCGATGGTGGAAACATGGATCGAACAAGCCTGCGCCAATGGCTGCCGTGAGTTTTTAGTCGTCCCCAAGGCGGAGGAGCTCGCCACGCTTTCGCGAACACTTGGCGACGGCAGCCGCTGGGGCTGCCGGATCGACGTTCGCGAGAAGCTGGCCGAGGCGGACCAATATCGCTCGGGCTGCGGGCCGGCGGACGGGCGTCACTTGAATAAAGGCATCTTGTGGATGAACGAACCCTGTCTGTTGTCGGAAGACCTGATTCGCCAGCCGATCGACTCGCTGCATGATTATTTCCGCGTCAATCTCGACCTTTCCGCCGGCGTATATTCGCTGCCGGTCGCCCCGGGTTACGAAGGTCTTGCCGCAAGCGCCGAAGGCGAGTCCGTCGGCCTCGAACCCATTCTTGCCCCCTCGGCCCGCTTTCATTCGCCATTGATGCTGGGCGACCATGTGCGCGTGAACGGCTTTGCCGAACTCGGCCCGAACGCGGTCATCGGCAACCATGTCGTGGTCGGCCGCGGCAGTCGGGTCGTCAACAGTTTGATCCTCGACGACACGTACATCGGGGCTGGCCTCAATGTCGACGGACGCATCGTCGACGGGCGGCGTCTGATCGATCCACGCGACGGCCTCGCCATCGAACTCGACGACCTGCTACTCGCCGATCTGCAAACGAACCGCTCGCCGGTCAGTGATCTGTTCGCGGGCGTTCGGCGCTGGTTCGCGCCTGGTGCGAAGAAGTCGGAGCGTAAAGAAGCGTCACCCGCTGAAATGTTTTCGACGAGACGGGCATCATGACCCGCGGGCTTCTCGCTGCCGAAAAAGCTGCGACGATTGCCGCTCTGTCCGAGAACTCGGTTCGACGTCCAAGCACCACCAGCCCGGCGCCTTCTGCCGTGGCAACACCGGCTCCCAAGCGTCGCCGCCTACTCGAACTCGACGCGTTTCGCGGCATCGCCTCGATCGGCGTTTTGTTGTTCCACTATTACTATCATGTGTTCGAAGTGATCGGACCCGAGGGTCGCGAGATCGGCCTGTTCAGCTATCTCTCCAACTACGGGCAGTACGGCGTCGAGTTGTTCTTCATGATTTCGGGCTTTGTGATTTTTATGACACTCGAACGAACCACCCAAGTGGTGGCCTTTGTGCGTTCGCGTTTTGCCCGCTTGTTCCCCGTGTATTGGTTGTCGATCCTGATCACCAGCGCGGTGGTCCACAGCTTTGGCTTGCCCGGCCGAGAGGTTTCGCTGTCGCATACCTTGATCAACTTCACCATGCTCGAGGAGTTTGCCAACGTCGATAAAGTCGACGGGGCCTATTGGACGCTCACGCTCGAACTTTGTTTTTACGTGTTGATCGGCGCGGCCTTCTTCATGGGCGCATTGCGTCGCTTCCATGTGTGTATTGGCGTGTTCCTCGCCGGACTCGGCGTGGCCCAACTGCTGCGCCATCTGTCCGCGTTCGAACTGCCGTGGAAAGTGCGGACCTTTTTCCTCGTCGAGTACGGCCACCTGTTCGCGCTCGGTATGGTTTTGTATCAGATCTACAAACACGAGAGCATGGTGCCACGATTGCGCAGCGGCTTGTTGCTGCTCGGCTGCATCGCGCTGGCGTTCTTCCACGGACCGCTGGTCGGCAGTTTGGTGATCGGTTTCACCGGTTTGTTCTTCGCCTTCATGCACGGCTGGCTGCGCTTCCTCGCGATCCGTCCCTTCCTATTTTTCGGCACCATCAGTTACAGCTTGTACATCGTGCACCAGAACTGCGGTTACGTGATGCTGCGCGAACTCACCGATGCCGGTATGGCTTGGCCGCTGGCACAAGTTCTCACCTGCGCTGCCGCCGTGGTGGTCGCCACTGGGATGACCTACTTCGTCGAACGCCCGGTCGCACGCTGGGTTCGGAACTGGGAGAAGCGGAGAGGCCCCCGCTTGGTGTGATTCGAGATCCTCTTGTTTCAATTCCAGTGAGCTTTGAGATAGTCGAGACGACTGTGATCCCAAAGCGAACGGTCGAAGTCCGAACAACGTCCGATGCAATCTCGGGCGGCCTCGCAATCGGCTCGGGAGGCCCCTCGCCCTTCAGGGTTTGAATATTGAAATTTAAAATTCGAGATTTGAGATAGTTGAACGCTGGAATTTAACACCCGCCTGTGGTCAGATTTTTCCATGGAGCTAAGGACGGGTTATTGTGCGGGATGCAACCAGCAGGTCGAGGTGGATGTCGCGACTCTCTCGCAAGAATCCACACTTGGCGACTGTCTTGAGTGTGGCTGCAAGTTACTCGACATTAACGTGGACGCGCCCACCGCGCATGCCACCGATTTCTCGCACGATGCGACAGCGGGCACCGTTAAACCCAGCGCCACGACCATCTCGCTCGGCCGCAAAGCACCCGTGGCGGGCTTCCATGAACAAATGATCGGACGCGAGTTCGGCGGCTACCGGATTGAGAAATTTATCGGTCGCGGCGGCATGGCGTATGTGTTTAAAGCGCAGCATCTTCAACTGCGCCGCGCCTGCGCGATCAAGGTGCTGTGTCCGTGGATCGAGGGGGAGTCGAAAAAGACGCTCGGTTTGTTCATCGACGAAGCGCGTTCGGCGGCGTCGATCAGCCATCCGCATGTCGTGGAGGTGCACAACATGGGCGAGACTGCGGACTTTCATTACATCGAACTCGAGTACGTAGCGGGCCGTTCGTTGCAGGATCTGATTCTTCGGGAAGGTCGCCTGCCGGCCTTGGACGCGGTCGCGTTCATGGAGCAAGCGGCGGCGGCGCTGGCCACCGCGCACCACGCCAACTTGGTGCACGGCGATGTCAAACCCGGCAACATGCTCGTCCGCCCCGACGGCTTGCTCAAACTCGCCGACTTCGGACTCGCGAAAACCATCGTCGCCGTTGACGGGGAGGAGGTGGCTCTCACAAAGTCTCTTTCCGGCACGCCGAACTTCATGGCTCCCGAACTCCTGCTCGGCCACCCCGCCAGTTTCCAGAGCGACGCCTACGCGCTTGGCGTGTCGCTCTACTACGCCATGAGCGGACAGTTTCCGTTCACGGGTGATAACTTTCACGCCATCCGGCGCAGCCATTTAGTCGACCCGCTGCCGTGCATGGCCGAGGTGGCGAACAGCGACCCGCTGCTGGCCGCCTTTCTCGAACGCTGCCTGGCCAAAGATCCGCTGGAGCGTCCGGCTCACGGTCAGCAGCTCCATGACGAGATCCGCGCCGCGCTGCTGGCGCTGCGCGATCTTCCCTCGCTGGTTCGGGAAGCCTTGGCGGGAGAGCAGGACTTGGGGATCGAGGTCGTGGCGGGTCGAATTTCCATCACGGTGCCAGTGGAGGCCGGGCGCACCCAGGCGGTGATGATTGAAGAGACCCAGGTGCCCGGACTCGATAGTCCGCTGGTTCGAATTTTCAGCATCTGCGGCTTGGCCACCCCGGAAATCTACGAACGCGCGCTCAGCGTGAACAACCAACTCGCGTTCGGCGCCTGCGCCCTCGACGAGATCGATGGCTCCACCATGTTGACCATTATCGAAACCGTCCCGCACGCCGCCTGCGAGCCGCAGCACATTCGCCGCAGCGTGTTCCAGCTCGCCCGCCAAGCCGACATCCTCGAACGGCTGTTGTCGAACGAGGATGTGTTCTGAGGGGCGTTGCCGCAGAAAAAAGAGCGAGGGAAGACTGGCGTGTAGCGTGGAAGTCATGGGTCAGACCGTCTGTTCGCGTTCGTCGTGACGGAATTCATTCCGGTCGCAAGAACACAGCGCGACGCCTGCACATCCCCTCCACAACCCGGGGTTGCGCTCATCCCGCTAAAGCGAGATCCGCTCTACCTCGGGCTATCCCGCCCTGCGGGATCTCGCCCACGTTGGAGCTTTCTCCCCCCCGCTACACGCGAGCACTTGCCGCCGAACTACACCGCCTCATCCCTGACAGTTTTTCCGTCAATCGGCGCGTATTCCACATCCAGCAACCCGCGCAGAATATCGTTCGCGATCAGGTAGATCATCGGCAGCAGAATCAGGGTGACCGGGGTCGCGAACAAAATGCCGAAGGCCAGCGAGACGGCCATCGGGATCAGGAATTGCGCTTGCACCGACGTCTCTGTGAGCAAGGGCAGGAGACCGAGAAAGGTGGTGACCGAGGTGAGCAGAATCGCGCGGAAGCGGATTTTGCCGGCGGCTACGATCGCTTCGCGCAAGGGGCGGCCTTCGGCGCGTTGCGCGTCCACGGCGCAGAGGAACACCAGGCTGTCGTTGACCACTACACCACTCAAGGCGACGATACCGAACATGCTCAGGATGCTGACCTCGACCCCGGTAATCCAGTGGCCCATCAGCGCGCCGAAAATGCCGTAGGGAATCACCGCCATGACGATGAATGGTTTGAAGTAGGACTTCAGCGGGATCGCCAGCAGGATGTAAATCAGGATCAACGATAGCAGAAAGCCTTTACCCAATGAGTTGATCGACTTTTTTTGTTGTTCGGCTTCGCCCTCGAAGCTGACGCGCACGCTCGGGTGGCGCTCCTCGAACGCGGTCAGATATTTGTCCTTCAACACCGCGATCGATTCCTCGCTACTGGTCACCGATTTGTCGAGTTCGCCGCTCACTTCGACCACGCGGGTGTTGTCGACCCGTTCGATCCGAGCGAGACCTTCCTGGTAGGTGAGTTTGGCGACCACATCAAAAGGTAAGGTCTGACCCTCGGCGCCGCGAACGCGCATCCGCCGCAGGTTTTCGAGTTTGGCGCGGTCCTCGAGCGGATAGCGAACCATCACCCGGACTTCGTCGCGTCCGCGTTGCACCCGCTGGGCCTCGCGTCCGAAGAAGGCGTTGCGCACTTCGTTGGCGAGGGTGCGTCGGTCGATGCCAGCGGCTTCGCCGAGTGGGGTGAGTTCGATGCCGATCTCGGGCTTACCCGCGTCGAACGAATCCTGAATGTCGTAGACGCCGTTGATTTTGGCGGTGACCGACTTGAGGTCGTTGGCAGCGGCGCGCAAGTCATCCAAGTCCGAACTGATCAGTCGCACTTTATAGGCATCGCCGGGTGGCCCGGCACCCCCGCCGAAGCGGACCGACTTGGTGCCGGCAAAGCGCCCGGACGTTTTCCGCCAGCGGTTGACCACTTCGCTGGTTGACGTTCGGCGGCTGCCCCCGGGCGTCATCTCGGCGACGATGTCAGCTTTGGTGTTGCTGTTAGCCTTGATCTGAATGTGTTTGATGATTTTATCGCCGGTCTCGTCCTCGATATCATTGCCGAGCTGGCGCAGCGAGGTTTCGATGTCGCGGGCGACATCGTGCAGTCGGCTGACCGGCAGACCTTGTTCCATTTCGATGTTCGCGGTGACCACATCCATCATGATGTCGGGGAAGAAGACGCGGCGAATAACGCCGCCGCCGACCATGCCGACGCTGACCAAGAGCAAGGCCATCGCCAGCGCGAGCACGCTGTAGCGCCAGGACATGATCCGTGTGAGAATAGGGGCGTAGACGCGGCGCACGTACCATTGCAGTGCCGTGTCGATCGCCCCTTGAAAGCGCGCCCAGAGGCGCGAGATCGGATTGCGCGGTTTGCGGTTCACGTTCACGTGGGTGAGGTGGGCCGGCAGGATGAGCTTCGATTCGACGATCGAGAACAGCAGGCAGAGCATGACGACGATGGCGATTTTGCCGAAGGCCTGACCCATGCGACCGCTGACCTGGCTGAGCGGGTAGAACGCGGCGACGGTGGTGAGCACACCGAACAGCGCCGGGACCAGCACCCGCACGGTGCCGCGTTCGGCAATATCTAGGTCTGACCCCACGTTCTCGCCCCGGCCGGCCGCCTCGTGCGCCATGCGCTTCTCGCGGAAGATGCTTTCGCCGATGACGATGGCGTCGTCGACGATGATGCCGAGCACGATGATCAACGAAAACGAGGTGAGTTCGTTCAGCGTCATGCTGACGCCGGGCATAACAAACAACGCACCGGCGAGGGAGATAGGGATACCCAGAGCGACCCAAAGGGCGAGGCGGATATTAAGAAACAGGGCCAGCGCGATCAGCACCAGTAGGATGCCTTGGCCACCATTTTGGTAGAGCAAGCGCAGGCGGTCGCGGATCGTTTCCGAACTGTCAGCCCAAGCGGTGACCTGTACGCCGGGTGGGGTGGGGAAGGGGTCGATTTTGTCTTTGGGGCGCGTGTTGGGTTTGCTGCCGTAAACAATTTCGCGGGCCTTCTTGCTCCCCTTGATAATGTCGTCATCGCCCTTGTTGAGAATCTGCAAGCTCACCGTTGGGATGCCATCAAAGTTGCCGAGCACTTCCTGATCGACGAAGCCGTCTCGGATTTGGGCGACGTCACCAAGGCTCACTCGGCCCCCGGTGGCGGGCGTGCGCAAGGGCATGGCGGCAAAGTCGGCGGCGGTGTACCCTTGGTTGCGAACGCGCAGGGAAATCTCGCCCGCGTCGCTTCGAACCACCCCGCCGGCGAGATCGATCGATTGGCTACTGACCGCCCGGGCAACTTCATCGAACGTCAGTCCATAGGCGCGCATGCGCGCCTCGGATACCTCAATTGACATCTCGTACTCGCGCGCACCGTAGGTAACCACGCGACTGATATTGTCCTGCGCGAGCAGCTTGTCTTTGAGTTTGCGCGCGGTCTCCTTGAGCACCGTTTCGTCGGCGCTGCCGTGCACGTCGACCCACAGAACGGTTTGGTAATCGGGGCGTTCGGTGACCACCGGTTTCTCGGCTTGTTCGGGAAACTGCGGGATCGCGTCGACTTGAATTTTCACGTCGTCGAGCAGCTTTTGCAGCGAGTGTCCGTCGGCCACCTCGACGATTACTTCGGCGGCGTTCTCGGTGCTGATGGAGCGGATCTGTTCGATCCCTTCCACGCTTTCGAGCGACTCCTCGATCTTGATCGCGACGCCCCGTTCGACGTCCTCCGGGGTGCCACCGCGGAAGGGAACGACCACCGACACGCTCTCGGCGGCGAACGGCGGAAACGCCTCTTTGCGGATGGTAAAAACGGAGTAGATGCCGAGTCCGAGCAAGGCGAACATCAGCAGGTTGGCGACCACCGGGTTGCCCGCGAACCAACGGATGAGGCCGTTGCTCAAGCCGGGCGGATTGTGTTTCGGAACGCCGCTCACAGGCCGACCTTTCCGCTGGTGTCCGGGGTCGAACGAGCGGCCTCGTTCTCCTCGCTGCGGACGGTGACCTTCATCCCGATTTGGTAACTGGGCAGCGGTTGCACGACGATTTGGCGCGGTTGCAGCGGGTCCCCGAGAAAGCGAACGCAGGCCTTGCCGTCGCGGGTGAACTCACGGCGCACTTCTTCGCGCGCCAAGACAGGCTTGTCTTCTGCGCGGTCGGTTTCGACGATCCACACGTAGCGGTCTTCGAACACGGCCGTCTCCGGCACCAACTGCACGCCGGTGAGCATACGTCCGGGAATGGACGCGTTCACGAATGCGCCCGCCGGGAGTTGGTTGTCTGGGTTGGCCAAGGGTTTTTTCACTTCGGCGACACAAGTGATGAGGCGGTTTTGTGGGTCGATGCGCGCCTCGGTCCGGGTGATTTCGCCGACCCAACTGCGTCCGGGATAGGAACTCGAGGTGAGTTCGATACGCAGCGGTTCGGCGGGCGCGAGACCTTTCCGAGTCGCGCCGGGGGAGGGTAGGGGGAGTTGGGCGGCTTGGCTGGGCGAGAGTGCGAGGCGTGCTTCGAACACGTCCGAGCCGAGCAAGCTCCCGAGCGATCGGCCGACCGAGACGACGTCGCCGGGACTCACCGAACGCGACTCGACGACGCCGTCGAACGGCGCGCGGACCAAGGTGCGTTCGAGATCGAGCGCAGCCGTCTGTAAAATCGCTTCGGCGGAAGCGAGGTCCGCTTCGGCGGCGTCGATTTGAGGTTTGCGGATGGTCAGTTCGCCGACCGATTGTGCGCTTCGACCACTGCGCATCCATTCCTTGAGACCCTGGCCGCCGAGCGCGAGTTCTTCGGCGACCACGCGGCGCGCGGTCGCGACCGAGGCTTTGGCGCGGGCTAGGTTCGCGGCGTATTGAACGCGTTCAATCGATACCAGTACGTCGCCTTTATTCACATGACTGCCCGCTTGAAACGCCCGCGAGACATCAAGTACTTGGCCGGCAACTTGAGCGGAGAGTCCGGCCTGCCACAGCGGCTCGACGAGACCTTCCGCCTCGACGACGATTTGTTCCACGCTCGGGCTCGAACGAACAACATCGACCACCGGCACGAGTTCTTCGGCCGCAACTATTTTTGGCGGCGGTTTGTTGTCGATGAAGGTTTTGGCGAGAAACAAACCAGCGGCGAGGAGAAGTAACGGCAGCAAAACCTTGGCGAGTCCAAGAGCGAACGGCACGACAACCCCACCCCGGTTCCGCGAGGAGCGCGCCCGTTTTTGGCGAGGCAGCGGGGATGGGTTTATAGGCTGCGCGGGTTCGGGGTGGCTGGGGTGGCTGGGCTTACTGCGGTGACCGGGGGGATCGGGGTGACCGTGGTGACCGGGGTGATCGGGGTGGCCTTGTGGTGGCTCAAAGGGATTCGAACTCATGAGGGTTCTCCTTGCACCGCTTGGAGGCCGCCGAGGGCGAAGCGGTGTAGACGTTCAATGAGCGGTTCGAGTTGGGTTTCATCGGTGCCATTGGGAAGCAGGTAGGGGGTGGTCACCTGCTGATGGTGGACGAGAAAGGTGCACGTGCCGAGAACGTGCGCCACGCAGGCGCGCAGGACCGCTGGTTCGGTACCGACGAGCTGCGCGACGATATTTTCGAGTTCGTTTACTTGGAGGAGCTGCACTTCCTCCATCACCACGTCCATCGGCACGCCGGCATCGTTCACGGTTCGACCCATGATCCGGTTGAAGTCGCCGGCGGGTCCGGGATCGTAGGTACGCCGAACGAAGGCACCGATGAACGTCTTCAAGCGCTGCTCAGGTGAGTCGCCGCCGCGGATCGGATAGGTTTCGTCTGCAATGGCGGAAGCGTTGCGCAGCACTTCGCGGAACAGCTTCTCCTTGCCGCCAAAGTGATAGTTTACGGCAGCAATGTTGGCACTGGCGCGTTCGCTGATCTTGGCCAGTGTCGCACCGCGGTAGCCATCTTCGGCGAAGGTCGAACGCGCGCAATTCACCAGTTCGAGTTTGACATTCTTTTTCATGGGAGGGCTGCCGTACTTAGTCCAAATGATTATTTCAAATGAATATTTGAAATATGGTACTGCCGATAGTGTTCGACTCACCGAGGAGAACCTTTCGTACGGACCGTCTCTTTTCGTAAGTCTGTTGACGCCACAATTTTGTCCCAATTTGCCCATTTATTTCCACGAAATTTACCTCGCGCGTTGACTCTGGGCGAAAGCGGCCCTACCAAGCCGAGCTTTTTCCCCTTACAGCTCCCTCTTTTATATGTCCACCGAACTGGCAGGCCCGCCTAAGAATTCGCCTGAACCGCAGGAATTTCGCCCGAAGAACCCGTTTGCCTCCGAACATGAGCCGCGCAAGCCGTGGATCGGTCTGCGTTCGCGTCTGCCGCGTTCGCCCAAGGCCGATCTGCTTTCGGGCGTGACGGTGGCGTTAGCGCTGGTGCCGGAAGCGATCGCGTTCGCGTTTGTGGCGGGTGTGGATCCGCTCATGGGCCTTTATTCCGCGTTCTTCCTCGGATTGCTGACCGCGATTTTCGGCGGACGTCCGGGCATGATTTCTGGTGCCACCGGCGCGATGGCCGTGGTTGTGGTGGCCTTGGTTGCGACGCATGGCGTCACCTATTTATTCCCGGCGGTGATCCTCTGCGGCATCCTTCAAATCATCATCGGACTCCTTCGAGCCGGTAAACTCATTCGCATTGTTCCGCACTCGGTGATGCTCGGCTTTGTCAATGGACTCGCCATCGTCATCGGACTCGCCCAACTCGGCAGCTTTAAAACCCTCGGTGCATCCGGCGCGATGGAATTTCTTCCGCCCGTTCAACTCGGGTTGATGATCGCGCTGATTCTGCTGACCATGGCGATCATTGCTTTTCTGCCCAAGTTCACCCGCGCGGTGCCGTCGACGCTGGTCGCCATCGTGGTGGTCACCTTACTCTCGCTTGGTCTGAATATGGTCTCTACTGAGAACGGTCGCATGGTCGCGACGGTCAAAGACATGCTGATCAGCGGCAAGCAGGCAGCCGCCGTGACCCAAGTCGCCTCTGAGACCGCCCGCGAACGCAACGAGAAAGCCAACGCGCTACTGATCGACGCCGACCTCACAGGTGCCGGCGTGGATCTTCCGAAGACCGTGGTGCTCGATCCGCACGCGATGAAAGACGCGGTTGCGGCACTACCTGCCGCCCAAGTGACTGCGGCGATCGCCTCGGTTGATCCTGCATCGGCCTCGCTCAAAGGCGGGCTGCCCAAGCCGTTCTTCCTAGATGCCTTGTACCGCGATTTTCTGCCGCCAATGAATCTGGCCACGCTGTGGATCATTTTGCCCTTCAGTTTGATTCTGTGCGGCGTCGGCTTGATCGAGTCGCTGATGACCCTGACCTTGATCGACGAGATCACCGAGACACGCGGCCGAGGAAACCGCGAATGCGTCGGTCAGGGGATCGCCAACGTAGTCTGTGGATTCTTTGGCGGCATGGGCGGTTGTGCGATGATTGGCCAGTCACTGATTAATGTGAAGTCCGGTGGTAAAGGCCGTCTCTCAGGCATCACCGCAGCGGTCTGCCTGCTGTTGTTCATTCTCATTCTCGCGCCGCTCACGGAAATGATTCCGATGGCGGCCTTGGTTGGCGTGATGTTCATGGTGGTGATCGGTACCTTCGAATGGACGACGCTGAACACCTGGCACAAGGTGCCGCGTTCGGACGTGTTCGTAATGATTTTCGTCGCCGCCTACACGGTGCTGATGCACGACTTGGCGTCGGCGGTGATTCTCGGCGTGATTATCTCGGCGCTGGTGTTCGCTTGGAAAAAGTCGACCCAGTTGATCGCCAAGGACCACTTTAACGAGTTCGGCAGCCGCATCTATCAATTGCACGGCCCGCTATTTTTCGCCTCGGTGGCATCCTTTCGCAAATTGTTCGACCCGGCCAATGATCCGGACGATGTGGTGATCGATTTTTACTACACCCGCGTGCACGACCAGTCCGGGCTTGAGGCGATCAACAATCTCGCCGAACGCTACACCAAGCTAGGCAAGCGCCTGCATCTCCGCCATCTCAGCGAAGAATGCCAGCAACTCCTCGGTAAAGCCGGGGACCTAGTCGAAGCGAATATCTCCGAAGATCCCCACTACCACGTGGTGACTGACGAGCTTGGCTGAGGTGGGTTCGGAGCCGCCGGTTCTGGTGGTCTCTGCGTTCTTCAACCTTTGGTTCGCGGTTGGGCGGATCGATTGATGATTTATGATGAGTGATTTTTGACGTTTGATTTTGAGCGGCCGCAAAAGCGTCGAAGACGCTGATAACGCGGATGGTAATTCGTCTTCCTCACTACTGGCCGGCTGAATTTCACCGCCAACAAAATCAAAAATCAAATTTCAACACTCTATAATCTACAATCTATTCGCTGCCGGATAGATGCTCATGATGCCTTGGCCGAGTCCAAGCCGGCTGAGTTCGTTCGGTTCGGCGTAATCGATCTGCCTGGACGGAGGCAGGTAGCTCGCTACTGAGTGGATCGATTGATGACTTTTGATGAGTGATATTTGACGTTTGATTTGTGGGGTGGGGGGATGTTCAGGTCGCGTTTTTGTCGGCGGTTTTTACACTCGAGACAAAAATTGAAATCAGCTCATCGCACTCTTTGATAATTTCCTTCAGGAGTATCGCATCACAGAGAGGCTGTCGTTCGATGATTTTTAACCAGACCAATGATTCTCGAAGTTCTTTCAGCGAGATTTTCATCTTGTGGACGAAATCCTTACGCGATTCCGCGCCCCTCGCCTCTGCGTAGTTTGCCGCCGGTGATGTGCCGGAACGAAGCAGTTGTCCCGACACATGATTGCCCGCCTTGCTTGTCGGGAGAGCTTCGGAAACGTTGATCACACGGACGGCGAAATCAATGAGTCTGTCTTCTAGTTCTTGGGGTCTATTCATATCCCCAATTATCAAAAACCAGATTTCAATGCTCGAAAATCTACAGCCAAATCGCAGCGTTATAACCGCTCGTGCGAGCTCTGGTTTTGGGCGCTTGTGTGGTCAGATGGAGTAGCACTCGGTTGGCAGATTGGGCAGATGCGCGAAAGACCGCGGAGAAGCCGAATCCGTGGACGGAAAAATCGATGCGCCGCCGTTCTGGTTCCTTGCTAAGATTCACCGCCAAAAAATCAAAAATCATATTTCAACCCTCTATAATCTACAATTCATGCGCATTGAAGTAGCGTCGCTCAATTTTTCTTTACCTCAGACGGCGACCAGTTCTAGTCGCGTTCGTTCAAGCATAGTTCCAGAAGAACCCTCGGCAACTGGATGCGTGGGGCTCTGTAAAGAAGTCCTCACTGCGGGCTCCCGCGGAGTCGAAAGCCGCTGGTTGACCACGTAAGTAGTTCGAACTCCGAACCGTATCCAAAGGCCTGCTGTGAACGACCTCCGAATCTCCCTCGTCCGATCCCTTTCTATTCTCGTCTTGTTAGGTCTGTTGACCGCGCCTTCGTTCGCCGCCGAACCGCTCAAGGTCTACATCTTGGCCGGCCAGTCCAACATGGAGGGTCACGCCAAGATCTCCTCGTTCGACCATATCGGCATGGACCCGAAGACGGCACCGATCTTGAAGGAGATGCGCAACGAAGATGGCAGCCCGCGCGTGTGCGAAGACGTCTGGGTTTCCTATCTCACCGGACGCGGCGATGGCGAAGAGGGGACTGGCAAGTTGACGGCTGGGTTTGGTTCACGTCCGGACCCGAAAGTGAACGGCGAAAAAATCGGACCCGAGTTCACCTTCGGCATCTACACGCAAAAGCGCGTCGGCGAACCGATCCTGATCATCAAGACCGCCTGGGGCGGCAAGTCGATCTATCAGGATTTCCGCCCGCCCAGTGCCGGCCCGTACCGACTCAACGAGAGCCAAGTCGAACAGATCAAAAAGCAGGGCAAAGACCTCGACGCGGTCAACGCCGAGAACGCGAAAAAGACTGGCCACTACTACCGCCTCATGCGCGACCACGTGAAGAAGGTGCTCGCCGACATCAAGCGCGTCTACCCCGACTACGACGCGGCGGCCGGTTACGAACTCGCTGGCTTTGTCTGGTTCCAAGGCTGGAACGACATGGTCAACCGCAGCGTTTATCCGACCCGCGAACAGCCGGGTGGCTACGATGCCTATAGCGAGGTGCTCGGCCACTTCATCCGCGATGTGCGCAAAGATTTCGACGCGCCGGCGATGCCGTTCGTGATTGGCGTGATGGGCGCCGGTGGTCCGGTGGCGGACTATGATGAAGCAAAGAAACGCTACGCCTCGGTGCACCAAAATTTCCGCGACGCGATGGCGGCGCCGAGCTTACTCCCCGAGTTCAAAGGCAACGTCAAAGCGGTGCTTACCGAGAATGCTTGGGACCCCGAACTCGACCAGGTCGCGAAGAAGCGAGACAAGGTGAACGCGTTCGCCAAAGAATTGAAAAAGGAAAGCAAACTCAGCGGGGCAGAGCAGAAAGCAAAAGTCGAAGCCTTCCGCGCCGAACTGATCACCCCTCGCGACGTAGAACTACTCAAAGGCATCACCAACGCCGACTACCACTACAAGGGTTCGGGAAAAGTAATGGCGCTGATTGGCAAGGCCTTCGCGGAGGCCCTGTACGAGTAGTGGGTAAGGTTTTACGGCATGCGGCCATAAAAAGTGATCAGTATTTACCGGCGCAGTCTTATGGCAAGATCTTGCCATCGTATGGCAAACCGTTCCACCCGATTTCGGAGTCCTGCCGCGCTACGGCAGCAGCTTGCCGCCCACAATAAATCGAGACAGCCATCGACCGGCGTCAGCCCGAACCCTCCTCACTACCGACTACGGACTACCGGCTCCTAGCCCGTAGGGCTTGCATTTTCCCCGCCGTTTGCTTTCCAAACGCGCATGGGTACCAAAAAACGTAAATTTAAGACTGAAGTGCAACAGCTGATGGATCTTGTGATCCACTCGCTGTATTCGAACCGCGAGATCTTCCTCCGCGAACTGATCTCCAACGCCTCCGACGCGATCGACAAGGCGCGCTTTCTCGGCGTGACCGACAAGTCCGTCACCGAACCCGCCGAAGGCTGGCGGGTGACCTTGTTCGTCAACGAGGAAGCCGGCACCATCACCATCGCTGATAACGGCGTCGGTATGACCCCAGACGAGGTGGAGGCCAACATCGGCACCATCGCGAGTTCGGGAACCAAGGCGTTTCTCGAAGGACTCAGCAAAGAGGAAGTGAAAGACCGCCCCGAACTCATCGGTCAGTTCGGCGTCGGATTTTACTCCGCCTTTATGGTCGCCGACAAAGTTGAACTCACCACCAAGCGCGCCGGCAAAGATGCCGCCGACCAGCCCGCCACGCTCTGGCGTTCGACCGGCGGCGGCGAGTACCAGATCGGCGAGACCGAAATGGACGCGCCCGGCACCTCGATCATGCTGCACCTGAAAGAGGACGCTAAAGAATTTCTGCAGAGTTGGAAGCTGCGCAATCTGGTCAAACAGTACTCCGACTATGTCGGCATTCCGATTGTGATGCTGCCCGACCCGAACGCGGAACTGCCCGAAGTGCCCGAAGGCGAAGACCCGCCCGAACCGCCGGGACCGGAAATCATCAACTCGATGCAGGCGATCTGGGCGCGTCCGAAGAAGGACGTGACCGAAGACGAACACAAAGAATTCTACACCGCCATCTCTAAAGATTTCATGGGCGGCGGACCCGCACGGACCATCCACTTTGCAGCCGAGGGACAGCTCGAGTTCAAAGCGCTGTTGTACGTGCCCGAGAAAAAAGCGCCCGACTTCATGCGCGACATGCAAGGCAAGGGCGTCGGACTTTACGTCAAACGCGTGTCCATCATGCCCGAGTGCGAAGACTTGCTGCCGGAGTATCTCAGCTTTGTGCGCGGCGTCGTCGACTCGTCTGACCTGTCGCTCAACGTCTCGCGCGAGATTCTGCAGAGCGACCGCACCGTTGCGAAAATCCGCAAAAGTATCGTCGGAAAAATTCTCAATGACCTCGGCAGTTTCCGCGACAAGGACCCGATCAAGTACCGCGCCTGGTTCGCCGAGTTCGGCCAGCATCTCAAGGACGGCGCCTGCCGCAACGACGACCACAAAGACAAGTTGGTCGACCTGCTGATCTTCAACTCGACCAAGACCGGCGACGACGAGATGATCACGCTGAAGGACTATGTCGGCCGCATGCACCCCGACCAAACCGAGATCTACGCGATCACCGGCGAACCCGGTTCGCTGGCGAGTTCGCCGCATTTGGAGGCCTTCAAGAAGAAGGACATCGAAGTGTTGCTGCTCACCGATCCGGTCGACGAATGGTTCCTCGACCACACCAACACCTACGATGAAAAGCCGGTGAAAGCGGTGCACAAAGCCGGAATCGATCTGAGTTCGGACGAGGAAAAAGAAGAGACCTCAGCCGCGCTCGAAAAAGCCGGGGAAGAACTCAAGGATGTGATCGAGGCGATCGGTTCGCAGTTGGAAGGCGAAATCAAGGAGGTCAAACTCAGCAGTCGCCTCACCGACAGCGCCGCCTGCCTAACCGCCAGCGAACAGGGCATGAGCGCCTACCGCGAACGCCTGATGCGCGCGTTCGGTCAAGAAGTGAACTCCGAGCCGCGCGTTCTCGAACTCAATCCGGAACACCCACTCATGGCCAAACTCAAGACTCTCCAAGCCGACGGCAGCGACGACTTCGCCAAATACGTCGAACTGCTCCACGGCCAGGCCTTGATCAGCGACGGCACCGTTCCGGAAGATCCGGCTCGGTTCGCCAAGTTGGTGGCGGAACTGATGTCGTAAGTCGCCTTACGCCAACTGAATCTGGCTAAGAGAGAGACGGCTAAGAAAGAGTTTGCGGAAAGCCGGGGCAAACAGCCGAGGCCGCTTTCGCCTCTGGCTGCTCTTTCTCATAAAACGTGATTTGGCCTTGGTCACAAAATCAGACTTCCTCGGCGCCGGCCGCGAAATAGAGACTTTTTTTCTCCTCCATTTCGCCCTCGGTGTTGCTGGGCGAGATGACTTCGACACAGATTTCAGGAGCCGTGTCGAACAGATCTGGGTCCGAGGTTTTGGCTTCGCGCTGTTGTGAAATCCAAGCGACATCGGCAGCTTTGACGCCATCGCTGGTACTGATCGGGCACTCAGGATGGACCGTCCCGAACTGACCCAGCATGCTTGAAAGAGGGATGGTGATCTGACCTTGTTGCTTACTGTGGGGACGATGGGGTGGTGGAGTTATAATCATTCTTCCATGGCGGTCGGTTTCGATCCGCCACTCAAGCCGATTCACTTTGGGGTCTTGATTCAGCTGCCGCCAGCGCGTTTTATTAAACGCGCTTTGTTCTGGGGTTGGTGGAGTTGCACGGAGCAAAGTCATGATCGGAGTGTCCATCGGAAGGGTCTTCATACCAAATCCTCGGGTTCTCGGAAAATCTCGGCTGCGGACGGGGAGAATTCAATTAGTGATGGTGTTCGTTGTCCCACCAATCCCGCAACCCCGGGTTGATCCGCTGCCAGCCAATCCCGTGATACGAAGGCAGGCGCATCTCCCGAAGAATCAGCACGGCGCCGAAAACTACGGCGCAAACAATGGTGATCCACGGCGGCGGCACCCGCCAAAATATCGTTGCGAGGGACAGGAGAACCATGACGCCGGCCCAGATCAGTTCGGGGGTTCGCGAGATCCTGAACACATTGCAGAACAGAAAAAACTGGATCACGACCAGGGCGATCAGCCCGCTCAGCAATGCTTGGTGCGGGAAGAGAACCGCCGCTGAAATCAGGGCGCCCAGAAGGATCAAGAAATCGAACAGGGAGATTCTGAACCCCGGCGCAAAGGTATCTTCGTTCATAAGTGTAATATAGACACTTATGCTTTGCTTGTTAAATGTAACGTCGGCTATATTCCAATTCTATGCCCATTCTCAACGGAAACGATTTTCTCGCCGCCGGCTATCAACCGGGTCCGATCATCGCCGAACTGATCGAGGCCCTGGCGGAGTTAGAAGCCAAGGGCATCCTCGATCCGGATTACGCGATGAAATTGCTCAAGCGCGATTACCCGATGGCCGCGCCCAAGCTGCGGCTCCGCGATGACGCACTCGACTTTTCCGAGGCGATTGAGGCGGAGGCGCCGGCCGAGGAAAAGAACGTGAACGCGGTGCGCCGGTTCATGCGCGAACTGATGCGCGTGCCGGTGGTGCAAGCCGGCGCGGTCATGCCGGACGCCTGTCCGGCGGGTTCGGGGCCGGCGACGATTCCGGTGGGCGGCGCGATCGCGGTGCGCAACGCGATTATTCCCTCGGCGCACAGCGCCGATATTTGCTGTTCGATGTATGCCACGTTTTTTGACAGCGACGCGCCGGTGGCGGATACCATGGACGCGCTGCTGGCCAGCACCCGTTTTGGTTTTGGCGGGCGTTCGACCAACGACCTGGTGCATCATCCGGTGCTCGACGAGGAGGTGTGGAAGAATCCGTTTCTCCAAGGCCTGAAAGACAAAGCGACGATCCACATGGCCGATCAAGGCGACGGCAACCACTTTGCCTTTCTCGGCGAGATCGAGGTCCGGGCCGCGTTCGTCGAACGCCTGCGCGCGTCCGGCTATCCCGAACTCGCGGCCCAACTCCTCCCTGACGATTTCTCCGAGGCCTCGCGCCGTCTGCGCGTTCTGGTTACCCATCACGGTTCGCGCGGACTCGGCGCGGCGGTGTACAAGCGCGGCCAAAACGCCGCCGAACGCGAAACCAAACGGGTCGCCGAAGGCATTCCCAAAGCGGCGGCCTGGCTCGATACCAACACCGATGTCGGCGCGGATTACTGGGAGGCGCTGCAGTATGTGTCGCGCTGGACCAAGGCCAATCACCAGTCGATCCATCGGCGCTTTCTTGAACGACTGGGCGCATTTGAGCAGGGTGAGGCCGCAGGGCAGGGCCATGGTCTCGTGGCCGAGGAACTCGGCGCGATGGCCGTACCGCCGGTGGCCGCGTTCGGCAATGAGCACAATTTTGTGTGGAAGCGCGGTCAGATGTACCTCCACGGCAAGGGCGCAACCCCCGCGTGGACCGACGCCGAAGGCCGACCGCTGCTCGGCTTGATTCCGCTCAACATGTCCGAACCGATTCTGCTGGTTCTCGGCGGCGACAATGAAGACCATCTCTCGTTCGCCCCACACGGCGCCGGACGCAACCAGTCACGGACTGCCACCTTGCGCGAGTACCGGACCAAGAACGGCGAGTTGGACAACAGCAAGATCCGCGATAAAATCGCGACCACCACCGAGGGGCTGGATGTCCGTTGGTTCTACGGCAAAGCTGATCTCACTGAGACGCCGGTCGCCTACAAGAACGCGGCGGCGGTGCGCGCGCAGATCGATACGTTCGAACTGGCCGAAGTCGTTGGCGAAATTCATCCACTTGGCTGCATCATGGCGGGCACGCCGCCGAAGCGTGGCGAGAAGCCGCTGAGTCCGAAGCAAAAGCGCCAGATTCAACACCGCGCCGAACGGCGGAAGAGCAAGCAGGTCCGCTGGGAAGCGTCCGACGAGGACGAGTAGGTGTTGTCGACGATTCGGCCAAGGTGGACAGACGAACGACAGTTTGCTCAAGGCAAAAAAAACCGGCGGGGATAAATCCCCGCCGGTTAGTTGGTCTTGTTGGTTGCTACAAGAGTGGTTACTCGAAGCGCAGGCTTGAGCCGGCTTCGTAGCTGAAATAGAGGGCGGTTCCTGAGCTGCCGATAACGCGTTCACCGATCAGGCGAACCGGATTTTCCGGATCGCTCACATCGAGCAAAACACTTTCGCCGACATCCGTAACGAAATAGCTGGCATAGTCTGCCGAGGTTTCCAGTTGCCCGCCCGTGGGGATACCCTCGAGGACGAGGGTCGGTTCGCCAAGCGGGAAGGCATTGACTTCGGTGTAGTGCGTGATCGCATCGAGTCCGGTGATCGACAGGTCGGTGCCGATTTCCTGAACGATGTAGGTGCCGGGGCCAACATCGAAGCTATAGGCGCTGTTGTTGCCTTGAGCGAGGATGAAGGTGTCGTTCACTTGTTCGCCGGTGTCCGCGTCGATGACCCGGTAGCCGAGAACATCGTCTTCGTAGGCGACCTCCCATGCCAGGCTGCCGGCGGTGGCGGTCATGGCCGTGACTTCAGCCGCAGTCGGTGTGGGGGAGAAGCCAAAGGTCGTGACCCTGGGTTCGACCAAGAGCTTGGTCCCGTTTGTGAGGACGGTGCCGTCGGCGGCGGTCAGGCTGTAGGACCCGTCCGGATTGATTTTGATCAAGCGCTCCGTGCCGTAGCCGCCGGTTTCGTTCGGGTCGAGCCGAGCGCTGGCCGGCAGATCCGCCGGATCCATTCTCAGGATGTATTCGCCGGGCGACAAATTGAGGAACTCGAAGTAGCCCATTTCACCGGTCGGCGAGGTTCTAGTCATGGCGTTGGTCTTCCCCTGCTCGCCGGTTTGATCTGGGCCGCCTTTGTCGCCACCATCAGGACGAGCCAGGCCGGTGTCGGTGCCAGTCCCGGTGCCTCCTCCGCCACTGCCTCCGCGGTTAATCTGGCAGAGTTCGACGGGAATGCCATTGAGTCCCAGCGTTGCAAGGTTTACGTCAATCGGGGTTCCGGACATGGACAAATCGGTCCAGACAAAGCCTTCAATGTTCACCGTGTTGGCTTTGAGCGCGATGGTGCATGTCGACTCATTGCCGCAGTCATCCCGCACGGTGATGGTGATGTCTTGTTCGTCTTCGACTTCGGCATTGGCGGCCGGCACCTGAGTGAAGGCGGTGGCACCGCAGGCGTCGGAGGCGGTGATAAACGCTTGCACGTCCGGGACGATCAGGTCGCCGTCGGCAGTGCGTTCGACCATTACTTCGTTGGTCAGGCAGTTGAGCGTGGGCGTGCCCTTGTCGACCGTCCAGGTGTACAGGATATCTTGTTCGACGGTGTTGCCGCAGGCATCCGCCACGCGGAACAACTGGACGAGGGTCACGACACAACCGATTTGCTCCGTCGATTGGCTGATGAAAATCGGCGGCTGCGTGGCACCGCAGTTGTCGGTGGCGGTGATTCCCACCGGGGTTTCCGACGGCAGGTTCGTCGGGTTGCAGCCAAGGTCTCCGCCAGCGATACTGGAAACGACCACTGGGGGTTCGGTATCGACGGTGTAGGTGTAGACTTGGTCGCAGGTGGCTTTGTTGCCGCAGTCGTCGGTCGCCGCGTAGGTGATCGTGTAGGTAAAGTCACAGCCGGTGTTGGCAACAACTTCGTTCTCCACGGAAACGGTCACCTCGCCGCAACTGTCGCTCGCTTGAACGAGTAACGGGTTTGGTTGCGGTATTTGCGGGTTGCAGCCAATGTCACCGCCCGAGGGGCAGGCGGCGATGGTCGGGGCAGTGGTGTCTTCACGCCAAGACAGCAGGGTCTGGGTGTCGGTGAAGTTGCCGCACTCATCGGTTGCGCGGTAAGTCCGAACGAGCGTGTGGTGGCAGCCGTCTTCACCCTCGACGTCCGAGATGTGGGTGATCACCGGGGTGCCGCAATCGTCGGTTGCCATTACGAGGGACACGTCTGCGGGCGGGATGCTGGCGGGGTTGCAGCCCAGGTCCCGACTGGGTTCGGTGGCGATGATGGTCGGCGGAACTAAATCATCAGTCCACGTGATGGAGACCATGCCGGTGGCGGTTTTGCCGCAGTTGTCGATGGCGACGTAGAAGCGCTGCATGGTGCGGTCGCAGCCATTGGATGTGACCATGTCGTTGCCGTTGGTCGGCCAGAAGACGCTGGCGATGCCGCAGTCGTCGGCGGCGGCGATGCGGGTGTCGTCCGGCGCCGGAACACCGCCACTCGGGTTGCAGCCCAAGTCGAGGGTCTGCGGTAGATCGACGAAGCTGGGCGCTTCACCGTCATCGGTATACGTCCAGCTGACGCTGTGTTCGGTGATGTTGCCGCAGCCGTCGGAGATACGGTAAATGTGGCGTGATTCAACCGTGCAGGGCGCCACGCCGGTGACGATCTCGGTGACCACTTCGATGCTGTCGACGCCGCAATCATCACTGGCGGTGACATCGGTGGCAGTCGGCATCGGCACATCGGCCGCATCGCAGCCGACAAAGCCGCCGAGCGGGGCGTCGTTGATGGTCGGCGGAGTGACGTCTTCCGTCCAGTTCATCACCTGCTGGCAGGTGGCGGTATTGCCGCAGATATCGGTGGCGAGGAAGGTGTGCGTGCGGGTGAAGTCGCAGCCGGTGGTTTCATCCGTGGAGGAAAGCAACTGCACCGAGGCGAGTTCGCAGTTGTCGCTGGCGAGGACCAAGTCCAAGGCGGCGGGCGGGATTGCACCGGGGTTGCAGCCGAGATCCACGTCTGCCGGGCAAGTGATTTCGGGCGCTTCCGTGTCTTCCCTCCACGTGGTGATGGCCTCGCGATCGGCGAAGTTGCCGCAGAAGTCCATCACGCGATAGACGCGGGTGGCTTCGAAGATACAGCCGACGTTGTTGGTCACGTCAATGATCACCGAGGAGAGCATCACGCCGCAATTGTCGCGAGTGACCAGAATACCTGTGTCGGCAAGCGGGATGGCGGTGGGGTTGCAGCCGAGATCGTCGACCGGGATCGGGTCGATGACCGGATCTTTGGTGTCGACGGTCCAATTGACAACTTGGTCACCGGTGAAGGTGTTGCCGCAGGCGTCGGTCGCGGTGAAGGTGCGCACCATCGTGCGATCACAGCCATTGGGGACGACCGCAGATTCGCCGTCGAGGTTGATCGACAAGACTTCGCAATCGTCGAACGTCTCGAACGAGTCCACATCCGAGGGCGGGATCGGGGTTGGATTGCAACCGAGGTTGAGGGTTGGCGCCACGAAGAAGGGCGGGACGGTGTCCGCCGTCCAAGTGAGGGTGTGGCGGCGTTTGTTGATATTGCCGCAGCCATCCTCGGCTGTGTATTCGCGGATCATGGTGACCAGGCAGTCGTTGGTGGTGCGCGACAACAGGGCGATGTTGGTGGTCACGAGGCAGTCGTCGAGTGCGACCACGCCGTCGAACGGTGCCGGAATGGTGGCGGGATTGCAGCCGAGGTTTTCATCCACCGGGAAGGCGTCGTATCGCGGTGCTTCGTCATCGATGATGTAGGTGACGATTTGGGTGGCGGTGCTCTGGTTGTTGCATTCGTCGGTGAGGGTGTAAGTGTCGGTGAGAATCACCGTGCAGCCGACGACCTCGTCCTCGCGGAACACCGACTTGGTCACCGGGCCGCATTGGTCGAAGCCATCGATGCGGCCGAGTTCGGGATCGGGAATGAACAAGGGGTTGCAGCCGAGTTCACGCAGCGGCGTCGGTGCGCGGGTGATGGTCGGCGGGGTCGGGTCGAGACGGTAGTCCACCCGAGTCGTCACATCGACAAAGTTGCCGCAGCTGTCAGCAAGGCGGTAGATCCAGGTTACGGCGAAGTCGCAGTTGCCGATCTGATCTGTGTGGTCGGTGAGCAAGGTGGAGGACACGGCCCCGTCGCAGTTGTCGGTGCCGGTGACCATGCCGGGGTCCGGCAGCGGCGGGGTGGTGACGCAGCCGGCGTTACGCGAGGTATCGATGGTGTCGATGGTCGGCGGCGTGATGTCGAAGGTCCACACGAAGGTGATGGTCTGCGAACTGATATTGCCGCAGATGTCTTGTGCCATGTAGGTGCGGACGTTGGTGCGGGTGCAATCGGTGACGGTTGCATCGTCGACTGGGCCAGTCCAGGTGTCATTGGAGAACCACACATTGGCGACGGCGCAGTTGTCGGTGACCGAGATGCTGGAGACATCGGGCACGGGCAGTTGGTCCGGGTTGCAGCCGAGGTCGACCACTTGCGGCAGATCGACGAACTGCGGCGGTTCGGTGTCTTGGCCGATTTCCTGCAGGCGGATGGTGCGGCGCGCGCGCACTTGGTTGCCGCACTGGTCGGTGAAGGTGTAGAAGTGCACAATCACCGTTTCGCAAGCCGTGCGTAGCTGGGTCTGAACATTGATGACCGCTTGGGCGGGGTCGTTCAAGTTCACGCAGTTGTCTTCGGCGAAGAACGAGACATTGGTCGGATGAGGTACATCAGCAAGCGTGGCGCAGCCGAGATCAATTTCCGGGATATCAACATCCACGATCGGCGCGGAGTTGTCGATCACACCGGTGAAGAACTGGCTGACCCGGATGGTTTCACAGTCATCAGTGATCTCCCAAATCCGTTCGACGCTGATGTTGCAATCCGCGTACACGGTGGTGTCACCGATGTAGGCGATGCTGAAGGTGCCGCAATCCTCGAGGCCAGTCACGAGAACCGCTCCTTTGTCCGGCGCGGGGATGTTGGGATCGCAACCGAGGAAGGTCGGCGGGGGCACGGTGGCGGTTAATGTCTCGTTGTTGCGCAACCAGGTGTAGTCGATCAGGACATCGTTGATGTTGCCGCAGTCGTCTTGCAGGCGGTAGGTGCGCAGCATGGTGACGCGGCACTGATTGGTCTGCTGGACCACTTGGATAAAGGATGCCGTGACGGCTCCACCGCAGGCGTCCATGGCAGCTGCCTGGATCATCGCGGCCTCGTTCGCCGGCGATGGCAGCAGCGCAGCGGCAGTACCAACCGTTCCGGTTGTGGCCAACTGGCTGAAGGCGAAAGTCATACGACCGTCCGGACAAATAGGATCATCAACTTGAGGGCCGGCCGTCGTGGTGAAGGTGATGATGCCGCCGGCGGAGAGCAGGGCGATGTCCGCTGCGCTCAGCGCGTAGGTGGTACAGGCCTCAAAGCCGCATTGTACACCGTTTTCGATGACATTCGTGCCGAACGCACCGGACCCAGAGGACGCGAGGGCGATGAATTCATTGTTCCCGTCTAAATCTCCTTGAACACAAATCTCAAACATCTGCGACACGCCCGGATCAAACAAGACTCCAGGCGTCAGACTGAGATCAAAGGATTTCATGCCTTCCAGACCTAACTCGACCACATCGGGAATGGTGGGGAAGTCCGACAGGCAACCCAGGTCGCTGTTATGTGCGTAATTGAGGGTCGGGGCCGAGGTGTCGGTGGTCCAGTTGAAGGTGACCGTTTCGGTGTTGGTGTTGCCGCAGACGTCGACAACCGCGTAGGTGCGCACGAGTGTCGCATCGCAACCGACGACGCTATTCGAATCGCCGACCCAGAACGCGGTGGCGACTTCGCAATTATCGGTGACGGCGAAGCGAGTGTCGTCCGGCGCCGGGATGCTGCCAGCGACAGCGGCGTTGCAGCCGAGGTCGATGGTTTGTGGTAGGTCGATGAAGTCCGGCGGGATCATATCGGAGGTCCAGGTCCAGATGACCGTGTGTTCGGAGAAGTTGCCGCAATCATCGGTCAAGCGGTAGGTGTGGCGCGCTTCGGTGGTGCAGTCGTCGATGATGTTGGTGATGCCACTAACAAAGGTGCCGACGGGTGTACCGCAGTCGTCCGTGCCGCTGACATCCGAGTCTGCCGGAACAGGAACCGCAGAGGCGTCGCAGCCCACGTGTCCGCCGCCGGGATGGTTGGTGAACACCGGCGGGGTGACGTCTTCGGTCCAGGTGACCATTTGCATTTGGGTCACGCTATTACCGCAAGGGTCGACCGCGATGTATTCAATGACGTTGCTAAAGAGACATCCGTCGTTCCCGGCGGCGATCATGGAACCAGTGACAACGACTGAACCGCATCCGTCAAAAGCATTGACACTTTCCAACTCGTTGATGGTCGGGATGTAGCCGGGGTTGCAACCGAGGTCGAGGTCGTCGACCAGCAGGGTCGGGGTATCGGGGTCGATGATGAAACTGAAGTGCTGTTCGCCGGGGGTCATGTTGCCGCAGGCGTCGAACACGCCGAAGGCGAGGGTGACGGTGAGTTCGCAGTTTTGCACGGCGGAGGTGTGCAAGCCGAGTTCGGCGATGTTGGCCACACCGCAGTTGTCGGTCGAATTATCACCGAGGAACACCAAGGCGTCGTTGCACGAATAAGTGAACGTCCAATCGACGGTGATGTCGGCGGTCCAGTCGGTGCCGAAGTTGCCGACCACATCGTAGAAGTAGATGGATAGTTCATCGCCGGGATTGATCTCGGTGGGAATGGTGCCGCCGCCCGTGATCGGACTGGCCGTCTGCCCAAGGAACTCCACCGAACCAGTTGCCGGGAACTGGGCTGCCGGCGGATGGCCGGGGGCCATCGCGGTCGCGCCGTTGACTCCAAGCACACTTCCGGTGGTCGTGGATCCGCCCATGGAGGGCGGGGTCATGCCGGCGACGGTGATATCAACAAAGGCATTGCTGAACGCGGACACATTGGCGACCGTGTAATTGGCGATCGCGGAAACGATCTGGCAATTTGCCAAGGGGCTGGCTACCGGCGGCGCTGGCACCGTGATGGTGGCAAAGGCGTTGGTCAGCAACGGGTCGAAGGGATTGTTTTCGGCAGATTGCAAAACGCCGGGTTCGTCGACAGAATTCTCGCCGAGGCTAGCGAGGAAGTCGTCAACATCTTGAACCGAGTCGACACAGAATGCTTGGTCCGGCGGCCATACCACGGAGGGCGGCTCTTGGTCGACTGTCCAGGTGATGGTCTGCTGGAACTCGTTCGAATTGCCGCAGTTGTCGACCGCGAGGTAGAAGCGGGTCATCACCCGGCTGCAGCCAGCGGTGGTGACGGTGGCATTGAGAATGGTCACGCTGTCCAGTCCGCAGTCGTCGGTGATGTCGATGCCAGACAGATCGTTGGGCGGCGGTAGGGATTGCGGATTGCAACCGAGATTGAGCGCGGTGACATTGGAGGCGTCCGGCGGGGTGGTGTCGGTCGTCCAGGTCACTCGGTGGACGCACTCGACGATATTCCAACAGGCGTCGGCGATACGGTAGTAATAGGCCAGTTCGGTGGTGCAGCCGGTGATGTTGGTTATGGTTTTCACCAACTGGTTGGTGGCGACCTCGCAATTGTCGGTGGCGATGATCATCGCCTGGATTTCTGCGGCGGTGGGAATCGATACCGGGTTGCAGCCGAGGTTGGTATCACCGGGGGCGAACACGATGGTCGGCGGTTCGTGGTCGTCGACCCCGATCCATGTGTACACCTGCGACTGGGTGCACACATTGCCGCACTCGTCGGCCAGGGTGAAGTTGCGCATTACGGTGGTGCGGCAGCCGTTGGTCGTGGTGCTCTCGAACGGGTCGGCGATACCGATGGTGACATCTCCGCCGCAATTGTCGCCGACCGAGGTGAACAGGGAAGCAGGATCGAGGGGCAAGCCGCAGGTCAGGATGTAGGCAACGTCATCAACGCTGAACGCGAGATTGTCTGTACCCTCGATAAAGACACCCGTGATAGTACGTCCAGGCGGCGCATCGAAACCAAACCACACGTCGTCATCTTCATCATTACCAGTATCGGAACCGCCGTCATCCATGACGTACTGCAGCGTAGCGGAGGTGCTATCATCCAGCTTGAATTCCACGGTGAAGGTCTTCGGATCGGTGTTTGCTGTATTGGGCTCCAGAATGAAGAACCCGAGCTTGGAAATGCCGGTTTGCGGTGTTGGACCCGAGACCGCGAAATTGAGATCCATTTGAGATGCTCTGCTGGCATTCACTTGCAGCGCTTGAGCCCCGGTGGTCCGCTCGGGCGTCACAGCCACATCAAGATTGAGGCCACGGCCATCGGTCATGGTGACGACTGTACATTGATTGGTGAAAAAGATCGCCGGAAAACTACCAGCGACCGTACCAGGACCCGTGTTGTAGGGTTCTCCCGGAAAAGCATTTTGAGATGTGAAATTCCACACCCCGCCTTGGCCAAGTGGGTAGGCAATTGAGACTTCATTGCGGAACTGTTGGAAGGTCAGCGAAGAACCCGTTCCACCAATCTGGACCGCGTTAACATCTGCAGCATCGGTGCCACCGGCGCCAATTCCTGGGTAAAAGGTGCCTCCATCGATGTAAGGGCTGACGTTGGTGCCAAGGTCGTCTTGGCAGACGCAGAAATCGTCCAAATTTGGCGGTTCGTTGACACAGCCAAAGTCATTGGTGGCATTGATCAAGGTTCCTGTGGGGCAAATGTCGTCGTTGACCGCAATCTCCAACATACAGGTGGAAGTATTGCCGCAGACATCGGCGAACACATAGCGCTGGGTGATGATCTGGCTACAATCCAAGCCGGGGACGGTCGCGTCGAGTAAGGTGATGGTCAGCGAGGAGCAGAGATCTGTTGCCGTACCGCCAGCATTGGTCCAGCCGACAAGAGTCGTAATCGCTGGTGGGATTTCGGCGACGCAGCCCACCATCAATGGCGTCGCGTCAGTACACATCGGCGCGGTGTCATCGACGAACACGACTACTTGCGTGCAGAAACTTGTGTTGCAACCATCGGTGGCTTCGAAGACATTGGTGATGACTTGGAAGATGCCGTCGACGCAGGGAAATGGGTTCGTGGAGGCGCTGAACAAGGTCGGGACGACTTGCACGAGGCAGTCGTCGGTGACGGTGGGGACGGTTAGCACATAGGCTTGGTCGCATAGATTCGTCAGAGGAGTCATCGGGGACTGGACCGTCAGGTTGTCCAAGTTCGGACCTGCGCCCGGACTGGCCTGCACGCGCACGATATTATTGCCTTGAACAAATGTTCCGGAAGACAACTGCAGCAGGTATGTGGTCCATCCACCGGTGGGCGGGAAGGGCGCGGATGCGACCACCGAGCCGTTGACGATGATGTCACTGGTGCGGTTGCCGCCGCTGCCGTTGGCGTAGCGGAAAATCAAGTTGACCGGTCCGCCGCTACCAGCGCTGTTAACGTTGAACTCGGCGAAAGAACCTGCGCCGCCAAAGTCCGCATATCCAGTACCCGTGAATCCAGCGTTGCCGGATGCCACCGATGTGCCACCGCCAAGGGTTGCGTCCTCCCCTTCGATGAAGGCCATGACTGGGCAATCGAACACCGGCGCGTTGGTGTCCACCTGCACGATGGTTTGGGTGCACATCGAGATATTTCCACAATCATCTGTGGCCGTATAGACCACTTCAAATACAGCCGTAGTCGGGCAATTATATGACCCAGGCACAGCCGTCGGGCCATCTGGTATGGCGTTTATGGCACCATCGCAAGTATCGGTGGCAACCAGCGGAGCAGCTGCTGGAACTGTTTCATTGCAGCCGATCCGCAGATCATCAGGGCACTCGAGCATGGGGCCGGTTCTATCGACCCGAGAGAAGGTCTGGGTGTAATTCGTGGAGTTCCCGCAGTTATCCGTCGCGGTGTAGATAACTTGGAATACTTCCACCGTTGGACAGACTGCAGTCAGAGGCATCATCGCGCCCGGGATCGCTTGGATTGGATTCTGGTCACAAACGACGTCCATTGCTGGGATTGGCAATGGGGTCGGAAAGGGAACCAGAGGGTCGGTGCAGTTCAAAATCACATCATCTGGGGGGACAAATGTGGGCGCATTGGTATCGACGAAATAGACCACTTGCGTACAGGCCGTCATATTCATGCATTCATCTTGTGCGTTCCAAATATTGGTGATGACCGCAGTTACCTTTTCGATCTGCCCAAGAATCGGGTCCGTAAGTGTCATGCAGGGGTCGAACCGGACCGGTTGTCCGGGGTCGGGCGTGACCGTGACAGTTGAGCATGTGTCGGTCGCCATAATCCCCGTTGGTGCCATGTAGGCATCGAGATCTGTACAGTCTAATATCTCATTATTCGGGCAATTGGTAATAACTGGGTCGGTGTTATCGACAATTAATAGATCGTTTATATTCGTAACACAGTCAATCGTCACCACTTGTTGGTAGCGACAGCGAACGTTCTCGACAACTATCCCGTCGATGGTGACATCTGTACACCCATTGACAAACACTTCATTGATCACGACGTTTGTTGGTCCACAGCCAACTGCATGGCCACCGTTGCCAATACTCACAACCGGAAACCGGTTCGAGACTTCGTCTAGTGATAGACAACCAGCGCTATCACACTCGAGTGGCGGTGGTGCTGGCGGGAATGTATAGACGGGCAGGTCGATCGTACCAACCAGAATAGTTGGATTCGCTCCCGAACCTGGCTGAAACACGATTTCGACTGTGATGTCATTTGATGAATTCGCAGCGGTCCTGAGTCCCAATATCTTGCCGGCATTAATTTCAACGAGTCCACCCACAGGGACATTGAACACGGTAAATTGAGCTACGTTTACGACATTAGCGGGTAATTGGCGCACCCTGACGGTGAAGGTGTCATTCATAGCGAAATTACCTACGACGCAAACTGTGAGGTTATCTGAGAGACATAAATCCGGGATTTCCACAGGATCGATATCCCCCCCGTTCAGCGGGGGACACATTCCGGGTGGCGAATTAAAACCCGCAGCTGTGATTTGCTGCGCTTGAGACGAAAGGCCCAGCAGAAGAAGACTCCCGAGGAAAAGAATAAAATTTTTCATAGTGTGTGTCCCTTTAGTGTAAATATTAAATGTCTTCGACATGCCTCGTGCGTACCCGGATTTCTTCATTCTTATGTCCCAGCCAATGCGTATTGGCGCAGTGTTATTCCTTGTTTTGAGTGCCACCCCTCCATGGCGCAGCAACCAACTTCCGAACGTTTGACGAAGGTTCAATGGTTGTAAAGTAAAATTAGTAAATTTGTTTAATAAAACCATCTAGTTATATAACCGCGCGGTTTTTAATCCGAAGTTTCTGGGTTGATTTCTCTATCGTTAAATGAATCGACAAAACGGTTAGAGTAAATTTTGATACAAAATGCTTCGCTAAAATATCAATTGCACCGAGGGTGCGAGACGGTGTTGTCCCTCTAACTCGCACATGTTCGGCGGGCCAGTCCCGATTGCGCCGCAGCGCGCTCACAGGCCTTCCGTGTTCCGGCTCTCCACTTGGGTTGGGGCGCAGGCAGGTCTGAGGTGCCCGAGGCCGGTTCTTCTCCGATCGATGCTGGCGCGGATGCGATCAGAATCCGGCCGGCAATCAGGGGCGCTTGCCGAGTTCAACGCCAAGCATTTTAGAAATTTCGCGGATCCGCCCGCCGAACTTGGCCGGGGCGTTATCGTGCCAGGCTTGCAGGTATTGTTCGAACGTGGCCGCGCCGCGGGCTTCGCCGCGGAGTTTGTTGAGGTGGGCGATGCTCTGCCATAGTTCGGGTTCTGTCTCGAACATCGGCAGCAAGGCGACCGCCACAATCCGGTTGAGCGGACGGTTGTCGGCAGCTTTTTCGAGTGCGGGCTTTTGGTTTTTGTACCAGGCGGCGAGGTCGTCCGGGACCTCGGTTTTATCGATGAAGTTTTGCGCGTACTTGTGCAGGTGCGGGCCGTAGGTTTTCCAATTCGGGTAGGGCGGTTTGGTTTGCCAATCCTCGGCCATTCGGCGCATCGTCCAGAGCGAACCGAGTTCGCATATCGCCTCTTCGAACCATTTGTTCTGGCCGCCGCCGCGTTCGTAGTTGGCCAGAATATGAGTGAACTCATGCGAGAACTGGTAGGCGTACTGCGCCCAATAATTTTCGCCGGTGTCCAAACGCACCGTGTACTCACCTTTCTCGCCGCGCTTGTGCCAGACGATCGGTCCGCCTCTGGCGGCGACTTTGATCGTCGACAGATCGCGGTCCGGGAACTGTCGCCACAGCGGCGCGGCGGAGGCGTGCAGGACCTTGCGCACATCCGCCTTGGACGCGCCCCACTCTCCTTCGAGTACGATTTGCAGGGGCGTCTGCGCCAAACTGGGCAGCGCCAGCAGTGAGAGGATTGCCAGCACGGGCAGGACCAGCCGGCTGGGCGGAAGCGCTCGCATCCTATTGTTCCTTGATGCGGATGCGGCGGTATTCCATTTGGCCGCGGTCGCCTTCGAGTCCGATCGGGCCGGACGCGGGAACGGCAAAGGCTTCTTCCAGTACGTCGCCGTTGCAGGTGCAGCGGGCGCTGCCGCCTTTGACTTCGATGATGACTTCGTTCCAATCGAGCGGCTTGTAGTTTTCCAGATCTTTGTAGGGGCCGGCGATGTGGTAGTCGCGGCATTGGAGTTGTGGCTTGCGAATGAAGATGCCGCTGTCCGCGTTCGGGCTGGCGCGGAACTCGAGCTTTAGGGTGAAGTCCTTGCCGAACTCGCGGGTGGTCCACATCTGCTGGAAGCGCCGGCCGGAGGGCGGGACGGTAACCACAAGGCGGCCGTCGTCGGCGATGTAACGTCCGTCGACGGTTTCCGTTTTGCCGTCGAACACGATGTCTTCTTTCCACACCGGACGCATCGCCGTGGAGGGCTTGGGCTTTTTCGGATTCCGCTGGGTGGTTTTCTTGAACTGCCAGCCGGTGAGGTCTTTACCGTTGAACAACCACTCGTAGCCCTCTTCGAGTTCGAAGTCGTCGGCGGGCGAGTCAAGCAAGTCGAGCGTTTCCAGAACCGGGCGCAGCGAGGCGGCCCACTTCTCGTAGCCTTTTTGGTTCAGGTGCAGCAGGTCGGGGAAGAAGTCCGGTTGCGCGTCTTTGTCCGCCGTGGCGAACAAGGTCCAAGTGTCGAGCACGGTGATCTGCGCATCGCCTTTCACCAGTTCGTCGAAGGCTTTGTTAAAGGCCTCGATCTTTTCCAGACCGCGGCCCTTCTTCGCCGAACTCGGAAACATCCGGTTGAACACAATCGGCATCTCCGGGTTGTGCTGTTTCAGCGCCGCCAGAATCGCCTTCATGTTGGCCGCGCCGTCGGCGACCGCGCCATTGTCTTCGATGTCATTGGTGCCGGCCAGAATGACCACGCCTTTCGGATTGAGGGCGAGCACGTCCTGTTCGAGTCGGGCGAGCATGCCGCGGGTGGTGTCGCCGCTGATGCCGCGGTTGGCGACTTTCATGTCGCGGAACTGTTTGCGCATGTCCGCGTTCCAGCCCTGGGTGATCGAGTCGCCAAGAAACACGACCGCGCCTTGGTCTTTTTCCGCGTCCGCAGCCCAGCCGCTGCGTTTGGTCGACCATAGACGTTGGAACCAGTCGCGGTTGAAGCGGGTGGGGCCGGCACCGACCAGTCCGTTTTCGGAGGGCACCATGAAGTCGGCGCGGCGCAGGCCGACCAACATTTTGTCGGCGACGAGTTTGTTGCCGGCGGCGTTGAGGTGAACGCGGTCGCCGGTGAGGATGCCGCGTTCGTTGTTGTCCGGGTTGTTGGCCTTGATGTGATTTTTGAAATCTTTGCGCAGGTCGACCAAGGTCAGGCGGCGTTCGCGCGCGAGGGCGCGGGTGATGTTTGCGTAGTCGTCGAGCATCACATCCCAGTCGAAGGTTCCGGCGTCGCCCTCGAAGGTGTTTTCGCCGTCGCCTTTCTTTTCGCCGATGACCGATGGCGTGCACAGGATGACCGTCGCGCCAACGGCTTCGCAGCGATCGACCAGGTTCATCAGGTCGCGCCGGAACAAAAATTTCGGGGTGCCGCGGCCTTCTCCTTTTTTGTGATGCCAGACATCGTTGATGCCGATGAAGATGACGACGTGGGTCGGGTTCTTGGCGAGCACGTCGCGTTCAAGGCGCTTCTGGCAGTCGGGCACTTTATGTCCGCCGATGCCGGCACCGATGCATTTGACGCCTTCGTCTTTCAGTTCGGCTTCGATGAGTTTGATGAAGCCATCGTCACGCCGCGCGCCCTGGCTGGTGATCGAGTCGCCGAGGAACACGACCACGTCGTCTTTTTCAAGGGCATGGGCGGGGGGCGCAGGTAGGAAGGAAGCGAGTAGAAACGCGAAAGGGAAAAGCAGCAGGGAGGTCCAATTCATACTCTATGTACGTATTTCGAAGCCTTGTTTTGCTAGCGTAAAACAACGAGTAGCGACTTCAGTAAAACCGGCTCGATTTCTAATCTCTTAGCTCAAACGCTGGGCCAATGAGGCAGGGTCGCGACGTAGGTCGAGCACCGCTTGAACTTGCACGGCATCTTTATGGATTGTGTAAAAAATGCCAAAAGGGAACACGTTCGAGAGCAGGCGGTATTTCCCAAAATGCGTTTCGTGTATTCCGGCGTACAAGTGGAGAGATTCAATTTCTCCGAAAATAGTGTGGAGAAAATAATCTCCCACCCCGCATTCTTTTTTTTCGTAAAAGACGTAGCCTCGGTAAATGTCCTCCTCCGCCAGGTCGAGAATCTCGATTGTCATCGAGTTCGGTCCAAAAGGCGTTTCTTCGCCTCATCCCAGTCGCTAAATGTTGCTTCGCCGTTTTCGATGAGTTGGTCTCGCCGCGCGAGCTCTTCGCCGTGCCATTCCGGTGATTTTGGTTCCTCACCTCCCTCTAGCAGGTGACTCCAAAGCGTTTCCATCGCGACCAAGGCCTCTGGGTTGGAAAGGGTCTTCAACTGTTCTAAAAGAGTCATAGCTTTATTCTATCAGGCCCACCGCCGTAGGCAAGTCGGCTTATGGCAACATCTTGCCATCCTATGGCAGGGTTCTGCCACCTTATGGCAACCGCTTGCCATAAGGGTTGGGAGTCTCCTGGTGTCACCGCTACGCGGCTACTTCATATCCGCTCCGAATAGCCGTGGCTTTGCCCTACGGGCTGCAAACACGGCTATTCGGATGCCACCGTTAACGCGGCTCTTTCCAAGATCGCGGCCTCGGTCAACATCCCTTTGTGCTCTTGTTGCTCTCGCCTTGCTGTTCGTCCGGCGAAGCGGCTGATGGCTACAGCCAGCGGCTAAAAAGCCAGACGGCCAGCAAGCCGATGGCGACGGCGATCAGAACTTCCAGCCATCTCGGCCGGTCCATTTTCTGGTACAGCTTGGTTTCGGATCGAGATGTATACGAGTGCCGATCACCACTGTATGCCACCTCTTGCTCGGCGTGGGACAGGAAACGCCATTCAAATGCTGCCGGTTCCAGCAGCGTCGCACCGAACGTCCCCTTGAGAACGTCCGCGAACTCTTCTCTCCCTGGTTCCTCTTCCGCCAGCCCGATAGAGAACCCCGGAATTTCGACATCGATCACAAGGTAGAACGCGGGGCCAGCGAGGGCCATGCTCGAATCGGGCGGAAACCTTTGCCAGCGGGAAAACTCCCACTTGGTGAGTCCTTGCTCGAAACGGTCCCAGTCGAGTCGTCCGCGATCATGCAGCGAGATCTCACAGTCGTGGTACTCTTCGATCAGGCGAATTGGTTCGCCCGCGAAGTGTTCTCGTAAGAAGCGCAAGAGTTCGAAGATGTGATTGCGCGAACACGTGGAATTTTGAAACGCGATGAAGCGTTCGGGGACCACTTCGAACCAATTCAAGCGATCGGTTTCGGTTTCCACAAGCTGTCGCTGGAGCCCTAGGCCGAAAATGACGAGCAATACTATCGCGATTAGCAACCAAGTCATTTCACGGCCTGGTCGTGGTCAGGTTACGTGTTTACGTCGTCGGAACTTCGGTACCTTTTTTCGCGCTGTCATTCCGCTGCGCGGCGATACCGGCAAGGTATTCTTTGGTGACGCTGTTGCTGACGTAGTGGTTGTCGAAGCAACTGGCGTCGACTTGGGTGATCTGCGGATTGCCTTCGGTCACGCCGTCGGTCACCGAACGGATGAGATCGTCGATGTCTTGATAGATCAGGCGGTCGGCACCGAGTTCGGCGCAGACTTCTTCGGGCGTCTTGCCGTGGGCGACGAGTTCGTAGGCGGCGGGCATGTCGATGCCATAGACGTTGGGGTATTTCACCGGCGGGGCGGCGGAGGCGAAGAAGACTTTTTCGGCGCCGGCGTCCCGCGCCATTTGCACGATCTGCCGCGAGGTGTTGCCGCGGACGATACTGTCGTCGACCAGCAGGACGTTCTTGCCGACGAACTCGAGCGGGATGGCATTGAGTTTTTTGCGGATGCTGCGCTGCCGCTTCTCCTGGTCGTTCATGATGAACGTCCGGCCAATGTAGCGGTTTTTGATGAAGCCTTCGCGGTACTTGACGCCGAGTTGGTGAGCGATTGGCAGGGCGCTGGTGCGACTGGTGTCGGGGATCGGGATGACCACGTCGATTTTTTCGCCGGGCCATTCGCGTTGAATTTTGCGGGCGAGGGAATCGCCCATGCGCAGGCGCGATTTGTAAACCGAGATGCCATCGATGAAACTCTCTGGGCGGGCGAGGTAGACGAACTCGAAGATGCAGGGGTTGCACTCGGTCTGGTCGGCGCAAACGTGCGTGTGGATGGTGCCTTCCATGTCGACGAACACGGCTTCGCCGGGGGCGACGTCGCGTTGAAATTTGAACTCGAGCGGGTCGAAGGCGACGCTCTCGCTGGCGAACAGAACGTCGCGTCCGGACGCGCCGCCGGTGGCGAACACGAGCGGGCGGATGCCGTTGGGATCGCGGAACGCGAGCAGGCCGACGCCGATGATGATGACCACAACGGCGTAGGCGCCCTCGCAGCGTTCGTGCACTTGGCGGACGGCTTGAAAGATATCTTCCGGACTCGGCGGGGCGGCGGTGTCGGAGGGGCGTTCCTTGTCCTTGGTCACCTCGGAGAGCTCATGGGCGAACACATTGAGTAGCACTTCGGAGTCCGAGGCGGTGTTGAGGTGGCGCTGGTCTTGGCTGGCGATCTCGCGCGACAGGTTCTCGGTGTTGGTGAGGTTGCCGTTGTGCGCGAGCGCGATCCCGTAGGGGGAGTTGACGTAGAACGGTTGGGATTCGGTGCAGCAGGTGGTGCCGGCGGTTGGGTAGCGGCAATGGCCGATGCCGATGTTGCCGGTGAGTTCGAGGATGTCCTCTTTCTGAAAAACATCGCGGACCATGCCGTTGTCTTTGCGCATGACCAACCGGCCGCTGTGGAAGTCGCGGTGGTCAATGGTGGCGATGCCGGCGGAGTCTTGTCCGCGGTGCTGGATGATGGTGAGCGCGTCGTAGATCGACGCGCTGATATCGTTCCGATCTGGGGAAAACATTCCGACAATTCCGCACATGATAGTAGAGGGGTGGTAGCTTAAGTGGCTGGCGTGAGTGCCAAATGGTCGTGAATCGATTTGAAAAAGGTATGACCCCATCCCCAGGTGTCGCCGAGTTCGGCGGCGCCGCCTTCGGGGGCCCAGTCTTGGTCGTAGTGATGCTCGCGGCGGAGGAAGCGTTCGGGGTGGGGCATCAGTCCGAACACGCGGCCGCTGGTATCTTGCAAGGCGGCGATGGCGTGGGTGCTGCCGTTGACGTCGCTGGTGTAGGTGAGCGGGACGAGTCCGTCGTCGAGGTAGCGTTGGGCGGTGTCGGAATCGATCACGAAGCGGCCTTCGGCGTGGGCGATGGGCAGTTCGAAGTCGGCGGGAAGGCCGCGCAGAAAGGGATTGTTGGGACGGTGGTTTTTCAGACCGACCCAGCGGCATTGAAAACGTCCGCTGGTGTTGTCGACCAAGCTGCCAGGCGGCAGGAGACCGACTTTGGTGAGAATCTGGAAGCCGTTGCAGATGCCGAGCGCGTGGCCACCGTCTGCGATGAAGGTGTGTAGTGTGTCGCCGAGCTTTCGGGTGAGTTCGAGCTGGGCGAGGCGTCCGGCCATGACGTAGTCGCCATAAGAAAAGCCGCCTGGAAAGACGGCGAGGTCGGTGTCCGCGAAGTGGCCGCGTTCGAGCACCGCGAAGGGGATGGTTTCCGTGGTGAAGCCGACGGCTTGCAGCGCACGCGCCGTCTCCTCGTCAGCATTAGTTCCTGGAAATTTAAGGAGAATCGCCTTTGGCATGAGGGATTTCAGAAGGTCAATGGGAAGAAAATTGGGATGGCGACACGTCAGCAGACACAGTGATCTTGAAATAGTTCCGGCGGCTTGGATTTGCAAGGCGATAGTGAAATTCCGTGCCAAAGAGCGCTTTTTCTGTCGGTCGGCGGTTGCGAACGGTTCTGGTCCGGTGATTTCATGGAATACTCGGGAAGTTGGCCAACATGCAAAAATATAGGACTGTCCTATATTTTCGGTTGACTTGGCATTAGGAAATTTTCGCAAAGTTCGTCCCTTTGCAAATGGGTGTCCTCTGGTTAGGGTGCTGGTTCGGCCTGAAAGGCCAGAGTAAGCTTTATGATTGGTAGAACTATTTCGTTACGTTGTTGTTTTTTGGTCGGGTTATTCCTGTCCTTGGTTCCGGCTGGGTTCGGACAGCCGGTGCGGGTGATGGCCATCGGCGATTCGATCACGGCGGGTTGGCCCAGCACCGAACCGAGCTACCGCTTGCCGTTCTGGGATTTGATGGAGGCGCGCAACCGCTCGTTCCGCATGGTTGGTTCGGAGGTCGGCAATTACGGCGGGATGGTGAACGGGGTTTCGACGTTTTCGATCATCAGCAGTTGGCCGGCCGAGGGCTGGCCGGCTTCCGGACAGCGGCACGCCGCGTTCCCAGGGATTTTTGCGGTCGATTACGCCAACGGGATTCTCGGTCAGGTGCTGAACTTCATCGGGCCGAGCAACACTCCGGACATCGCCTTGGTCCACATCGGCTCCAACGACATGGGCTTCAATAGCAGCGCGAACGCCGTCGCCGCCGCGATCTCGAGCATCATCGACCAACTGCGCGCCGCCAATCCCAACGTCCGGGTGCTGCTCGCTCAGGTCATTCCGGCGGGCAACAGTTTTCCGGGTTCGAACTACCCGGCGGTCAGCCAACTCAACGCGGTCATCCCTGGACTAGTCGCCAGCAAGACTACGGCGGCCTCGCCGGTGGTATTGGTCGACCACAGCACCGGGTACAGCATCGCCGATTTTAACTACGCTGTTAGCTACGAGCCGATCGACAATGTTACGCTCAGCCCGGACACGATCCATCCAAATCTCACCGGACAGGCCGAGATGGCCCGCCGCTGGCTCGCCGCCGTGGATCAGGTCGAACCGCCGCCGACCATCAGCATCAATTCACCAGCTCACGGCGTGACCATCGCGCCCGGTACGGCCGTCACGGTCAGCATCGGCGCGGCTGCGGTGCGTGGCGTTAGCCGAGTGGAGTTGTTCGCCAACGGCCGTCTTGTCGGCAGCGGCATGACCGCGCCCTTTGATTTTACCTATGGGGTCACCTCGACCGAACCGGTGCTGTTGAGCGCCTTGGTGTTCGACAACGAGTTCCAGGAGCGGGTGAGCAGTCCGGTCGTGATCAATCCCGGCAGCGGCACACTCGCCGGTGTGCTCTCGGGCATGCGCGCCTGGTATCGTTCGGACACCCTGGTCGAGACGTCCGGTGGCAGCGTTCGGCGTTGGCGTGATCTGAGTGGCAACGACAACCACCTGTTCCAGCGCAACGCTCCGGACCGGCCGCAGTTATCGGGTTCGCGCTTCCGCGACAAGCCGGGCGTGGTGTTCGGCGGTTCGGAGTTCCTCACCAGCTTCACCGGCATGCCGGTCGGCCAAGATTTCACTAAGGTGGTCGTGTTCAAACTTGCCGACACCACCAGCGAGAACAACCTAATCTCCTCCGCGACCGGCCCGAACGGCGCCCACGCCCTGTGGTACGGTAGCAGCGCCAACGCCCAACTCTACCGCGCCGGTCAGAACGCCGACCCGGCCCTCAGCTATGCCGTTTCCTCGATCGCCACTGCCCCGAACCAAATCACCACCTTGATGAACCTCTTTCGGCAGTCCGACCGCAACGGCCGACTGTACCACGACAATGTGCTCGGCGTTTCCGGCACGGCCTTCCGCAGCAATACCGATGCGAGTTTCCAACTCGGCGCGTACACTGGGTTCAGTTATCTCAGCGGCGAGATCGCCGAAGTTCTGATTTTCGACCGTCAGCTCAACAGTGGCCAGCGTACCGCGTTGCAGTCCTATCTCGATGCGCGTTACAAGGCCGCTCCGAACCAGGCGCCGGTCTTGCAGGCGCTCGCCTCGCAACGCGTGCACGCTGGCGAGACGCTGGTCGTGGGCGCGTCCGCGTTCGACCCGGACGGCCACGCGCTGAACTACAGTTTGAGTTCGGGACTCGCCGGTGCGTCCGTCGATGGTTCGGGGACGATCACGTGGAATCTGCCCGCCGGCCTGGCCCAAGGTGTTTACACGACTACGCTGATCGCGACCGACACGGGTTCGCCGCCTTTGTCCGACAGCACCAGTCTGCGGGTCGATGTGTACGCGCCGCCGGCGATCACGGCGATCTTCGGCGATCCCAGCGGCTGCCGCGTCGAATGGTCGGGCATCCCCGCGCGCAGTTACACGCTCGAGTCGACCGTGGACCTCAGCAATCCAAACTGGTCCCCGGTGGGTTCAGGCACGGTCGCGAACGGCCTTGGTTCGGCGACGGCGACGGGTGCGCAGGCCTGGGAAATTTTTCGGATAAGGTAACGGGTTGCGGGATGCGGGATGCGCGCGCCTTGGCCGTTCCCCCCTCTTTCCTCTCCGCTAACCCCAACCGGCTAGAAGCACGGTTGGTTCGATACCGGCTGGAAGCACGGTACTACCTTTTCTGCTAGCTTGACCTTCCACCTCGTCACAGGGCAATCTAAGGCATGTGCTGTTTTACAGGTGAGGTAAATGACGTCAGTGACACCTCCATTTTCGCGCGGGTAGACGCCGCTGGTTTCCAATATCTGGTCTACCAAATGAAGGTGGATACCCCGGCGGATGTCGCCATGGTTCTTCCGGTACCAGTCATGGCGGGATGGGGTGAGCGCGGACTGCAGTTCGTCGACTTTGAGGGCTACGCGAGTTTTTTCGAGGACATGGACCTAGCCTTTCCGCAGCCCGCGTCCGCCCGAAGTTACGGGTACACTAGTGCGGGATCCGCACTCGGTTCCACACTAGCGGTGCACAAGGTGGGCAACTTCATTGCATCTTTTGTGCCATCTCTAGCGGACTTTTGGTCGCTTGGACAAACGCCTGCAACTACCGGCGGGAACGTGGGAAAAAATTCCGATGTACAAGCAATTCGGCTTCGGCTTCGCGGTGTTCAAGTTGCGTAAGGGGCGAACGAAGGTTCATCCCATGGCGCTACGCTTTAAGAGCAGTAATGACACCAAGCTGTTTTTCCCCACGGTCCACATTCACGATGGTGAGGTCCACGCGAAGGAGCACTTCGACCACAGCTTGTATTGCCAGGGCCGGTACAAGGAACTTGCGGATGAATGGATGGAATCCCCTATCTTGGCCGGCCAGAAGATGGACGTGGAAAAATCCAAGGGGTTCATCGCGGGAGACGAACATCTGTACCGTCGCAAGATGGTCGGCGTTCAGGCGAACAAAGATGTGATCCTCACCTGGGGTTGACCCTTATCGACCAGGTGATGACGACACCCATGAAGTCGGGAAACGAAACGATCGATGGCTTGTTCGATTGGTGTGTGGACCTTCTGCTTTGGGGGGCGGACCTGCTCGGAATGAGCTACAACGAGATCAATATTTGGATCTTTTGCGTGTTGTGGCCCGTGTTCACGATCGGGCTGATGGGGTTCGTTGTTTACCAAATGCGGGTCATTCGAAAACTACGCGAACGTTTGGCACGATGATCCCGATGCTCAGACGTAGTCCGTAGCGAGTTCTTACTACTACCGGCTACTCTTTCGCACCAAACGCGTACACACTGCCATCCAAGCTACCGACCACGATTTTGTTATCGGTGATCGCGGGCGAACAGGTGATTTCGGCGCCGATCTCGTAACTCCAAGCGAGCGTGCCGTCTTTTAAATTGATCATGTAGAGGTTGCCGTCGTCCGAACCGACGACCACGTGCTCGCCGCAAATCACGGGCGAACTGTCGATCGCGCCACGTGTTTTGTAGCTCCAAATTCTTTCGCCGGTCGCTTTGTTCAAGCAGTGCACGCGTTTGTCGCGTCCGGGCGCGATGACATGTTTGTCGTCGACCGCCGGCGTTGCGAAAAACGGAAAGTCACGGTCTTGGAATTCCCAGATGATCTCGCCTTTTTCCAGATCGGCGCAGATCACCTTGGAACCGTAATGGCCGACGTAGGCGCGTTTGCCTTCGAGCGCCGGCGAACCCGCGATGTAGGAGCCGGCTGGGACGGTGCGTACCGGCTTGCCGTCGGTGGCCGAGACCACGTGCAGGTTCTCGTCGCAACCGCCGAACACGACCCAGTTGTTGCTCAGGGCGGGGCCGCCGTTGATGTAGTTTTCGGTTTCGTAGGACCACAGCTTTTTGCCGGTCTCTGCGTCGATGCCGTAGAGGAAGAAATCGTAGCTGCCGGCGAGGATCACCAGCTTGCCGTCGTTGCGCGTGTAGCCGGGCGCGCCGAGCACTTGGCCGAGGGTTTCGAAGGCCCAGATCTTTTTGCCGGTCTCGAGATCGAGCGCGTAAACAAAACTGTCGGACGAACCAATGTAGACGACGCCGTCGAGAATGAGCGCGGTCGACTCGATCGGCTCCTTGGTGTCATAGTGCCAGGCCTCTTTGCCGTCAGCCAAGTTGATGGCGTGGATTTTGCCGCCGTCGCTACCGATGATCACTTTGCCGCCGTCGATGGTCGGGGAGGCTTTAATCGCTTCGCCCGTGTCGAACTGCCAGAGCAGCTCGGGCGCCTCGGGGAGGGTGCCGGCGGCGATGCCGCGGAAGTCGGGGGTGCCGCGAAACATCGGCCAACTTTTTTGTACGACGGGCGCGACCGCTTTGACGGCTTCTACTTCGGCTGCGTTCGAACCGCCGCAACCGCCGGTGAGGGGCAGCAGACTGGATGTTCCGGCAACGCCGGCAAGGGTGCAAAATGTTCGGCGTTTCATGGTGTTGATTATGCAACGGCAGGGCCTGCTTTGTCAGGTGTAAACCACTCGGACGACCGGTACATTATACGAACTAGCCCAAAATCCGGTGAAGGGGTTGAAAAAAGACCACTGAGCGCGTACCACATTGTGAAAATGCAACTTCAATGAAACAGACCTGCTCAATTCTCTTGATTGTCTGCCTTGGATGTTTCCTTGCCGCTTGCGGTGGAGGGGATGATTCGGGGGATGCAGACGTGACAACCAACTCCACAAACACGGTGGATGCCGTGACCGAACCGATGGCGGACATCACGATGACCGGTGGTCCGACGGATGATGACGCACCCGCGCCGCAACCGAGCGTACCGAGGTCCGGAGTGTTGGCGATTGGCGATAGCATTACCAACGGGTATCGAGCGGAGAGTTGGGCGAACAAATTGGCTCGCTTTCGTGGGGTGCAAGTCTTTCGAAGCGGCATCAACGGCAATCGCGCGGGGAACGTCGCGGGACGCATCGCTTCGGAACTCGACAACACCAATGCCGCGATGGTTCTGATTCTTGTGGGGACAAACGACTCGCGATCCAACTCGACCGGTGGTGACGCTTTCGGCAGAATACTCGATACGGCCATCGGCAGAGGTGTGACCCCGCTGATCGGCACCATCCCGCCCGAGTTCGAGTCCCTCGAACCTGAGCCGGAACCGGAACCTGAGCCCGACCCGGAACCTGATCCGGATCCCGATCCCGATCCGACCGACCCCGACCCTGATCCGACGGACCCAACCGATCCCGATCCAGACCCGATCGACCCTAATCCGGAGGATCCGCCGGAGGGCAGCAACACGGCTTCCCGCGTGTCCTTCGCGTTGGCGAAGAACACGGCGCGTGTGAACGCGGTCAACGCGAATTTGCGCGCCGCTGCCGGTGCCCGCGGCGTGCGGGTAGTCGAGGTGCACGCGGCCTTCGCTAATAACCGGGCGCTGTTGCAGGACGATGGCTTCCATCCGAATGATGCTGGACAGAATGTGATCGCGGTGAAGTTCGGCGAGGCGTTTTAAGATCGGTAGTCGGTAGCCGGTAGCCGGTAGCTATGTCGCTGAGTCCCGGAGGGACGGAAGACAGTAGCCGGGGGTGGAGCGTGAGCGCAACCCCCGGAACAGCGAGAAAAAACAGGGAGTCCCGGAGGGACGGTTACAACAAACATCCTGTCCTCCTTTGAATGGCGTTCCCTGCTGCTTCCGGCCAAAGAGTAAATAAAGGCAGCATGATGCCCTCAGAGCCATGAGACCCTTCCGACCGGACATGAAGCGAAGAGTTCGTGCAGAGTGGCAGGCCGGTCGGTTCAAAAGGCTCTGAGCTACCCCGGGTTGCGCTCGTACCTCGCTCTACCTGGGCTACTTTCTTGCCACCACTCCGTGGTTCGTCGTAGAAGGTTCGGCGTCGGTTCGATGACCTCCAAAAATTATAAATATCTTTGGCTAGGTTTCAACCTGTGTTTGCCCGACGGGTTTTAACCCGTCGAAACGATGTGATTTCACCCATCGATTAACGTTTCAGGCTTATGGCAAGGGTTTGCCATAGGATGGTAAACCCTTGCCACTCTATGGCGGACGCTTGCCACACTATGGCGGACTCTTGCCACACTATGGCTAGCCTTTCCCAGACTACGAAGGCTGCAAATATTTGGTATGACGAAGTGGTCTCACTCTATTTTGCCACAACTGATAGCTGGGTGTTTTTCCCCCTGTCACACACAAATAAAAAAGGCCGGCGGAACATCCACCGGCCTTGTTGCTAAAATGATGTCGGTCTAAAAACTACTCGACCGTGATTTTTGCCGTTTTGATTTTCAGGTCTTCGGTGGTGGCACCGGAGCGGCTGCCGAACTTGGCGAGTTCGGTGAGTGTATCAAGGCCTTCTTCGGTGGTGCCGAAGACGGTGTGTTTGCCGTCGAGATAGTTGGTCTCGACGAAGGTGAGGAAGAACTGCGAACCGTCCGTTCCCGGGCCTGCGTTGGCCATGGAAAGGATGCCGGGCACGGAGTGTTTGGTGTGTCCGGCGGGGTATTCACCTTTGAACTTGTAGCCGGGTCCGCCCATGCCTTTACCGAGCGGGCAACCGCCTTGGGCCATGAAGCCGGGGATGACGCGGTGGAACTTGAGGTCGTCGAAGAAGCCGAGTTCGGAGAGGTAAATGAAGTTGGCGACGTGGTTCGGTGCCTCGTCGGTGAGGAACTTCACTTTGACTTTGCCTTTGTTGGTCTCGAGGTTCCAATAGTAGGTTTTGTCTTTGGTGTACTCGAGTTCTGGAAACTTAGGTAGGCGCAAGCGCCAGGAGGGGTTTTCCTTGTCGATGTTTTGTTCGGCAATAAACTTCTTGGTAACGGCAATGGCGGCGTCTTCTGCAGTACTCATAAGGGGCACACTAAACAGGCAGGCGAGGACAATCGAGAGTGTTCTCATCTTCATGGTTCCTTTTGTTGGATGTTTTTTTAAGGGGGACAAAAACAAGCCGGAACTCGAAAGAGGTCCGGCTTGGGTTTTTAAAAAGGGGCGTGGGCGGAGGTCAATTACTTGACGATCAGTTTGCCCTTCATCGTTGCGAAGTGGGCGATGAAGCTGCACACGTAATCGTATTCGCCAGGTTCTTCCGGCGCGGTGAAGGTGATCACATCTTTTTCCTTCGGGCCGAGCACCTTGCTATAAGCGATGGTCTGTTTGATCTGTTCGTCGGTGAGATATTTTTTGTTCAGGCCTTGCGCGTTCTGCATGGTGGCGAGTCCGGTGGCGCTGGCGAAGGCGACCATGTCGACGCCTTTTTTCAGGATGACGACATTATGGCCGCCGGCCATTTTCGGCAGGGCGCCGGTGTTCTCGAAGGTGAGTTGAATCTTTTCACCGGCCGGCACTTCGAGCTTGTCTTTGTCGTACATCATCGGGTTGGCCGGATTGATCCCGAGTGTGATTTTAACGACGTCTTCGTTCGCTGCGGGGTCATCTTTCTCCACCTCGACGGCGGCTTCTTTTTCAGCGGGCTTGGCTTTCTTCTTCTCGTCCTGCGCGAAGGCAAAACTGGTGAGAAAGGTGAGGGCGGCAATAAGGGAGATCAGGTTCTTCATAGAGGTGGCTTTCATATTTTAACTGACGCGGATGTGCATCGTTCTATTCGAAGTTTGTACGGACCAAGCAAGCGGAAACTTACACTGCACGGATCATTGAGTGAACCGGCGAGGCCCTACTCGAGGCACTGATCAAGGACTTGTTGGGTCTTCAGAGCGATGTCCGGCCAGTGCGGATCGGGCCTTCCAGACAGCGCCAGCGCGGCAAAATTGCGGAACAACTTCACTTCTTGGGCGTTCGGGTGGGACTGGCTGAACTCCTCCGCCACAATTTCTCGGCTGCGGTCAATCATGTCGAAATCGCAGCCGTTGACCTCAAGCCGAGGTTGGTTGATTTCGAAGCGCGAACCGTAGCCGGAAAACGGCAGGACAAAGTCACGGATATGCAAATATCCTTTGGTGCCGCTGATGTTCGCCCACTGCTGGGTTTCGGTCACGAACGAGCAATAAAAGTTGGCCGAGACACCGCCGTCCCAGCGCAGGTTGGCGTCGAACTCCAGCGGGACCGGGTTCGGCGAGTCGGCCCGGCCTTGCTGTGTGAGGACCCGGCCCTGCACTTCGGTCGGCATGGCGTAGTTCATCGCCCAGAGAAACAGACGGATGTTATACCAGCCCAGGTCGCCGAGGGCGCCGAGCGGTTCGAGGTCCGAACTCATGCGGATGTTGCTGGTGAGAAATTCTTCGGGTGCGAGAAAGGAGAAGTTCGAACTCATGCGTTTGATCTCGCCGACGCTCTCGCCGTCGTCGAGCACCCCACGCATCATCGGCAGCCGGTCGCTGTGCATAAACATTACCCCGTCCATGAACTGCACCTTGTGCTGCTTGCAGGCGGCGACGATTTCCTCGACCTCATCGGCGTTGGTGCCGCAGGGCTTCTCGGCGAGCACATGTTTGCCGGCGGCCGCGGCAGCGATCACCCAGTCCTTGCGCAGGCCGGTCGGCAGCGGAATGTAGACCGCGTCGATGTCGGGTCGAGCGAGCAGTTCCTCGTAGCTGCCGTGCGCCTGCGGGGCCGGGTCGAACGAGACGTGCGATTGATTGGTAGCGATCCATTGTTCGGCGCGTTCGAGCGAACGCGAGGCGACGCCCGCCAGCGTACCGTTGCCCGAACGCCGGATCGCTTGCCAGTTTTTGCAGGCGATGCCGGCTGTTCCGAGAATGCCCCAACGACAGATTTTTTCACTCATGGCGCGTTCCAACCATGAGGGGCTTGCAGATAAAAGAAGGAAGGACGAACCAAGCGAACACGAACACGCACAGAACTCGGCAATATTTCACCCGCCAAATCGTGCTATGGGCAAGCCATGCAACCGCCTTTGAGAATATTCTGGAACCTCCTCTGTCTGGCCACCGCCACTGCTATCGCCGGGCTTTGTCTCCCTGCGATATCCCAAGGCCAAATCCGGCCCGAACGCGCGCTGGTCGATGCTCCGCTTCCCGCTCTGAAGGCCTTCACCAGCGAAGGCAAGGCGATCGATTTGAACGAACACATCAAGGGCCGTTACACCGTCTTGAAATCGGCCTGCCTCACCTGTCCCGAGTTTCTCAAGTCCTATGGCGAGATCGAAGCGGCCCACGCGGACTACGCTTCCCACTGCGTCGACTTCTACTATGTGTTCCAGAGCCTCCGCCACCCCGAACTCGGCGGCTACGTTCAGGCGCAGAACGACAAGGAACGGGGCCTGCAAATCGTGGCGGCCAAAGAAAAACTCAAGACCACCGTTCCCTGGCTGGCGGACACCATCGACGACAACATCCGCGTCGCGCTGCGCGCTAGTTCGCAGACCGTCTATCTGATCTCTCCCGCGGGCCACATACTCTACGCTGGCAACCGGCTGGACGGCCCCGCCTTGCGTGAGGCGATTGCTCAAGAGGTGGGCTACGCGTCTACTTATACCGCACCCCAATCTCTGAACCTGCCGTTCATCGGTCGCACGCCACAGATGGTAAATGTCGACACCGAACTGCATGTGAAACGGCCCGAAGGCATGGTCATCTTGTCGATCAAACCGACCGACCCGGACAAGACCTACTACGTGAAACTGCGCGCCGAGGCCGAACCCCAACTGCTCAAGACCGGCACCGGCCGCCTGTTCCTCGGCTTCTATCCGGACCCGGTCCACAAAGCCTACTGGAACAATCTCACCGAGCCGATGAAGTACACGCTCACCCTGCCCGAGGGCGTGAAGGCCGACCCGGTCACCGCTCAGGCAAAAGGTGGGCCGGGCGAGAAGGACAGCCAGCCACGGCAGTTCTGGGTGGATGTCGAGTCCGGTAAAGCTGGTAAAACTCCGGACAAGGCGAAGCTCGCGCTGCACTATTTTGCCTGCACGCCCGACATGTGCACCGCCCTGACCCACGAATACACCATCCACTTCACCGCCGAAGAGCGCAACTCCCGCACCTTCGGATTCAACCGGGGGCAGGGACGCCCGCAGCGTGGTGGCGTTCAACGTGGCCAAGGCGCCCAACGTGGCCAAGGCGGACAAGGTGCCCAGCGCGGGCAGGGTCAGCGCGGGCAAGGGCAGGGTGGCCTGAATCGACCTGGCGCACCACGGTAGTCCGGCCAAGGTCCCCGTGACTGTTTTGAGTGACGAGTTATGAATGATGAATTTTGAGTTTTGAGTGGCGAAGCTCCGACAAAACTCAAATCTCAACATCCAACACTCATCATTCATCACTCAAACCAACAGCCGAGACTCGGAACATGGTCAGACCATGTTCGGATCGCTGGGAGTACGCTGGGAGCAGGTCAGACCATCTCCGATATTTCCGAACAGGTCAGACCATCTCCAGAACCTGACAGAACCTGACAAGGTCAGACCATGACCGAATCGCTGGGAACAGGTCAGACCATGTCCGAGGCTGGAACAAAACCATACGTCCGCACCTCGTAACCCGCACCTCGCAACTCGCATCACGCACCTCGCAACCCGGACCCCGCCACCCGTATCCCGTTACCGAAGGTGATTGGGCCGGGCCACGGCCTCCACGCGCAGGAACTTCAGGCAGGTTGCCTCCATATAGACGGCCACATCTTTCTCGGTGGATTTGTCGGTGGAGGTGATCGTGGCGTTCGGTTCGGGGGAGAAGTCACTCAGCTCGTCGGCGGTTTCAACCGTCAACCGGTGGGGGCGGGTGGGTGAAACTTTGGCGAGGGCCTTCAGCTTGTCTCCCTCGGTCTGGGAATCTTTCAGTTCGACATCGAGGCTGGCGAAGAGGTCACTTGTGTCCGCGAGCACGCCCCACCACAAGGTGTAGCCGTTGGCTTGGTTGGAGCCGAGTCGGTCTCCCGCCGCCAAACGGAGCGGTTTTGCCAAGGGGTTCACCTTCCACGGCTTGAACGTTCCAACATCGATAAAATAGCTGATATTATCAGAGAAATTTGCCGGCTTTTGGCGGACGGAAACCTGCCAGTCGTTGCCTTCGACAATAACGCCCCTGTGTTGCACGGATTCGACAATGAACACTTTGCCTGCGGGAACGGTGTAGGAGCCTGGGGTGCCGGTCGGGGCTGTGGCACCTCTTCCGGTGATGACCATCCAAGGCACAACCTCGGCAAAGGTGAACAAGGACAAAGAAAAGAAAAGGATCAGGGAGGGGAGTGTTTTCATGTGTTTGCTTCCAGTAAAAGGTTTTGCGGACAGACCGCATTACTCCTCTTTCGGAAATGCAGAGGGCGAGTCTTATGGTTCCCCTCGTGTTTCCCTAATCTATTTTCGACTGAACGAAAAAGCACCCGCAATCCGAGGCAATTAACATATGCGTTATTTTTTCAGGCATGTGTTGATTCAGCCCCGAACTTCATGGCAAAGTGGGGGTTATGAAGAACTCACGTCGCTCCTTTCTCGCCACGGCCGGTGCCGTCTCCCTCTTTCACATCGTGCCCCGCCACGTGCTCGGCGGATCCGGCTACACGCCGCCGTCCGAGCAAATCACCAAGGCGGTGATCGGCACCGGCGGCATGGGCCAAGGGCACCTCAAACTCGGTGGCACCAAATTGCTCGCGATTTGCGACGTCGACCGCAGCCGCCGTGAAAACACGTTGAAGAAAGTCATCAAAGACGCAAAAGGCGGCGGCGACGTCAAAGCCTACTCGGACTTCCGCGAAGTGCTCGAACGCGACGACATCGATCTCATCCACCAAGCCACGCCGCCGCACTGGCACGCACTGATCAACCTCGCCGCCGCCGAAGCGGGCAAGGACATCTGGGCCGAGAAGCCGTTCTCGCGCACCATTGAAGAAGGCGAGAAAGTGGTCGAGGCAGTACAGCGCAACGGCCGCGTTCTGCGCATCAACACCTGGTTCCGCTTCGAAGGTGGTTGGTACGGATCCGGCACCACCGGCGAGAACATGCGCAAGGTGGTTCTGTCCGGCATGCTCGGCGACGGCCCGCTGAAAATGACCCTCGGCGCGCCCACCGGCTTCAATTGGAAACTCAATGCCTGGAGCGGCAAGACGACCTTGGAGGAACAAGAGATTCCGGAGAATCTCGACTACGATATGTGGCTCGGACCAGCCCCCTACAAACCCTACAATTCGCACCGCGTGCATGGCTCGTTCCGAGGCTACTGGGACTACGACGGCGGCGGACTCGGCGACATGGGTCAGCACTACATCGACGCGGCGCAATACATTCTCGGCAAGGACGACGAAAGCCCGCACCGCATTATCCCCACCACCGTGCAACAACACCACGACGCGGTCCTGCCTTGGCAGCGCGTCGAGATTCACTGGAAAGACGGAACGCAAATCATTCTCGACGACCGCGGCGACGGCGACACCATCCCGCTGCTCGAAGGCTCCAAGCACAAAATTTTCCGCGGCCTGAAATCGAGTATCCCGAACCTGCGCGCCGAGATCGAGGCCCTGCCCGAGGTCGAACCGCGGGTGAAAGTGTTCAACGAATCCATCCGCACGCGCAAGCCGTTTGCCTTGAACGAAACACGCGCGCACCGCTCCTGCACCATCGTCAACCTCGCCCTGATCGCGATCCGCCTCGGCCGACCAATTGAGTTCGACGACAAGACCCAGCGATGCCCGAACGACCCCGCCGCCAACGCGCTGATCGAACAACCGATGCGCGGCCCCTGGACCCTCAACGGAGGTGTTATTTAATGCGAACCCATCTATCCAACGTCTCACGCCCTATCGTCTCTCGGTCTATGATTTCCCGGTTTCCTCTACTCGTCCTCGGCATTCTCGCTGCCGCTCTTTCCTTCAACGCCAGCGCGCAAGTGCCGCCGCAGAACCCCGCCGACATGGCGAAAGTCTACGGCCAGATGCTCGACCAGGGCAAAGCGCCAATCCTCGACGCGGCCAAAAAACTCGACACCAACGAAGGGCGCTACGCGCTCGAAGGCATGGCCCGCCGCGCCACCGCGCTTGGTGCCAAAGCCGGATGGCAGGCCACCTACAAGGCCGCGATCCTCGAAGCGCTCGCTGCCGAACCCAGCGACTATCTGGTCAAGATGTTACGTTGGGCCGGCACGGAAAATTCGGTCGACGGACTCGCCAAGCTGCTCACCCACGAGTCGCTTTACGACAACGCTTTGCGTGCCTTGATCACCATCGACGCGAACAAGCCCAGCAACAAAGCGCGTGCTGCGGTTCGCGCGTCCATGCCCAAGGTCGAAGGCCGCGCGCACATCGCGCACATTCAAGCGCTTGGTTCCATGCAAGACGACAAGGCCGTCGACCTGCTCACCGAGGCAGCCGGCGGCGGCCACATGGCCTTCGCTTTGCAATCGCTGGCCGAGATCGGTCATCCGAAATCCGAAGCGTTGCTCATGGCAAACCTCGACTACAACAAGCGCGGCACCGGTTACACTTGGGCGCTGAACTACGCCAAGAATCTCGCTCGCGCCGGCAATCCGAATCAGGACCAGACCAAGGCCGCTGCGATTTGCCGTAGCCTTTACAAGGACCGACCGGAGGCCAAGTTCGGTCATGTGCAATGCCGCGCCCTCAGTGTGCTGGCCGAGATCGAAGGCGCCAAAGCGAGCGGCGATCTGCTGGCCGCGTTCGACGGGCCTAGCTTCTACGTGCAAGCCCACGCCGCCAAAATTCTCGCCGATATTCCGGGTTCGGAAATCAGCAAACAAATCGCTGCCACCTTCAAGAAGGCGAAGCCCGAAAGCAAAATTCTGCTGCTCGACCTGCTCGCCGCACGGAACGATCGCGACGCGATGAACTTGGTTGCTGAAACCCTGTCGTCCGAGGACGACGCGCTGCGCGACGCCGCCGTGGCAGCGATCAGTTCGGCTGGTGGTGCCGACGCCGAGGAAGCATTGGGCGACGCGGTACTCGCGGGCAATCCGGCAGCCGGCGCCGCGCTGGCCCGCGTGGCCAAACCCGCCGCCATCGCGGGTCTGTACGGCAAGGCCAAAACCCCGGCACAAAAGATCGCCTTGCTGGATGCGCTCGACGCGTCCGGCGCCAAAGGCCAGATGGCAGCAATACTTATCGGTCTCAAGGACGGTGACGGAGACGTGCGTAAGAAAGCCGCAGTGGTCGCCAAAAAGGCTGCGCAACCGGCGGACATCGGTCCGCTTTTCGAGGTGTTGAGCAAGGCAGAAGACGCCGAACGTCGCCGCATTCTTGGTGCCATTCAGGCAGCGGGTCAGCGTGAAGCCGACGTGGAAAAGCGCGTCGCCACCTTCGACGGACTCGCAGCCAAAGCCGACGGCAAGGCGCGTGATGATGTGCTTACCTTACTCGCCGCCAGCGGCCATCCGAAAGCGCTGGCGCGCATCGCCGACACCGCCGGAGAAAGCGATCACGCGGTGCGCCTGTTGGCCAAATGGAACACCCCGGACGCGGTCCCGTATCTGCTCAAGGCGGCGTCCGGTTCGAACGGCAAGCCGGCCAGTGACGGCAACAACGCGGTCGCGATCGCAGCCGTGCTACGGCTGGCCGAGAAGCCCGCCGATCTCGAACGCGCCGCCACGCTCGCGCGTTCGGCCGACCACAAAACGGCGCTGCAAAACAAACTCTCCGTCGCCAAAATCAAGACCATCAAAGGCTGGACGCAACTCTCCAAAGGCCATGATCCCAAAGTCGACTGGCAAGGTGATTTCACCGACCTGAAAATGAAAGACGGCGTGATCACCTACGGAAAGAAGAACAAAAATCTGTTTTCCAAACAGGAGTACGGCGACTTCATTCTCGATCTCGAGTTCAAGCTTACGCCGGGCGCGAACAACGGCATCGGCATCCGCGTTCCGAACAACGGCCAGGCCGCCTACGACGGACTCGAACTGCAAGTGCTCGATAACACCGCCGAGAAGTACAACAAGCTGAAGGACTGGCAGTTTCATGGGTCGATCTACGGCGCGGCCCCGGCCAAGAAGGGCCACTTGAAGCCAGTCGGCGAATGGAACCACCAGACCGTAGTCGCCATCGGCCAACACGTGAAGATCATCCTCAACGGTGAGGTCATTCTCGACGTCTACCTCGACAAACTCAAACCGCTTCACGACAAGGAGATCAAAGGGCTCGCCGCCGAGAAAGGCCATATCTGCTTTGCCGGACACGGTGACGAGGTGCATTTCCGCAAGGTTCGGATCAAGTCCTACGACGTGGTCAAACCCGGCGATTTGCCCAAGAAAGGCCAAGGCTTCAACGAGATCTTCAATGGCAAAAACCTCGACGGCTGGAAAGGCTTGGTCGGCAACCCCAAGACCCGCGCGGCCATGCCCAGCGACCAACTCGCGGTAAAGCAGGCGGAGGCCAATAAACGCGCTGCGAAAAACTGGATGGTTAAAAATGGCGTGTTGGTGTTTAACGGCCGCGGCCAAAACCTGTGCACCGAAAAGCACTACGCCGACTTCGATTTGGTGATCGACTGGAAGATCGAAAAGAACGGCGACAGCGGCATCTACCTGCGTGGCACCCCGCAAGTTCAGATTTGGGACACCGAAAACGCGGCCCAGAAAAAACACGGCAACGAAAAAGGCTCTGGTGGTCTGTGGAACAATAAAAGCAACCCGCGCGACCCGGTCGAAAAAGCCGACAAGCCGGTCGGCGAGTGGAACCGGTTCTACATTCGCATGATCAACGACCGCGTGAACCTTTGGCTCAACGGCAAGCACGTCGTCAAAGACACCATCCTCGAAAACTACTGGGAACGCGACAAGCCGGTGTACCGCATGGAGTCCATCGAGTTGCAAAACCACGGCAACACCTTGTACTTCGACAACATTTGGCTGCGCGAGTTGCCGCGGTAGTCTTGTGTTCCTGAAGGTCTAAGGCTAGACTACGAACATGACCGGCATCATCAATCTTCCGGAGCGACGCGTTCAGCTCACCGGCGTGAGTTGGGAGGCGTATCTCGCCATCATGGGCGAAGACGAGCATGATGGGCGCTTCGCGTACGATGAGGGAGTCTTGGAAATTATGACGGTTGGTCCTGAACACGAATTCATAAAGGCACTTCTCGCCCGTTTACTGGAGCACTACACTTACATTCGCGGAATCGATATCCGTGCCGCGGGTAATTTTACCATGCTTCGGAAAGACCTTGAGAAGGGCATCGAGGCGGATGCTTGCTATTACATCCAATCCGGCGACCAACTACAGAACCCACGTGAGATCAAATTGCCCCGCGATCCTCCGCCCGATCTCGCCATTGAAGTGGACATCACCAATCCGACGCTCGACAAGCTGCGGATCTACGCCGCGATCGGCGTCGGCGAACTTTGGGTATACAAAAACGATCACGTCGAGGTGATGACGCGAAAGGACGAAGCCAGCTACGAACGCGTCGCAGCAAGTGTCGCTCTTCCAGGGTTCCCGATGGACGCGTTCGAAACCGCCCTCGAACAACAGGAGAAGGGCTGGTCCGACAACCAGATCCTGCGGGCGTTCGAGGAATCTTTAGACCAATAAAGAAGTCAGTCGCCATCACCTGCCCGCTTTCCGTCCAGAACCCCAGCTACGCCAGATCAGGAACACCAACCAACGCGTCCACCAACGGGGCGACCATTCCCTTGTCCCCATTCCCTTGTCCGCAAATGCCTCGCCCGAAGGGGGGCACACAGTTCTTCCGCTTGCCTGCTCTTCAAACTTCTTTACGCATGTTTTTAGGACAGGGGAATAGGGACAGGGGAATGGCGATTTCGTTGTTCATGGTAGATGGTGATTTCGGCAGGGCGGTGTCCCATCCCTCCACGCCCAGCGACGGCAGATCAGGAACACCAACCAACGCGTCCACCAACGCCGCGACCATTCCCTTGTCCCCATTCCCTTGTCCACAAATGCCTCGCCCGAAACGCCGCCTGAAGGGGTGGGTCTCGGTTCTTCCGCTTGCTTGCTCGTCAAGCCTCCGACGTAGGACCGCGGCATGAAGGTCCCCAAGAGAAGCCCGGAGGACCGAGCCCGGCAACAACGGCGGAAGGCGGAAAACGATCTTCGTCTGACACGCACCTTATGCCGGGCAGGAATTCTCCTATTTGCCTGTCTCTATGGGGCGGCTGCGTTCGTCCCGATTTTTTGGAATGAGACGGGCGGCCGTGGCTACTATATCCTGTCCTACTATGCCGGTGTGCCGCTTGGTTTGACCGTTATTCTCGTCGGTCTCTTCTATTTGGCGCGTCGAAAGACCACGCTGGCGCTGTTGATCACCTTGGCCCTCGCCGTCGGAGTTTCCATCCCGTTGTATTTGTTTCGGCGGCTAGCGCTCCATTCTACATGGGATCCTGCTCAGAAATTCTTGGTCTGGACGGTTGGGTTGGGCCTTGCGTTGGTCGTCTTCTTCGCTGGTATCTCCCTATACAACTTGTTGCGTTTGCGAACGCAGCAGCGGCGGTATCAGGTCCTGTTGCGTCTGCATGCCGATCGGGGATGGATCGCGTCTGGCAGTCGTGAAGGTTAGACGCGTTGGGCTTCGAGTCTTTTCTATTTCGTACAAAAAAAGGACTCATTCTCGCGAATCAATTTGATCGAGTTGTCAGAAGAAAATTCTGGTCGCCCGAAGACATTGAAACCGAGGGATAATCACCCGACCACGATGCTGGTTCAAGGGTCCGTCGCCAGTGCAATGAGCTTTCTTCGTTCCCGACGGAATGAAATCCCATCCCACCGACACGGTAGACGGTCTGTCCCATTAAAATTCATGCTGCAAACCGCCAGGCTCCGTTCTGAATCTTGCAGGCAATTATTCTGCCGTCGAAAATGCGGGGTCGGTCAGCGTTTTCAAGAAGGCGACCAAGGCGGCTTTGTCCGCATCGGTTAGGTCGAGTCGCACCCGCTTGGCGAGGTTGGGGTCGAGGGTCTTGGCGTTTTGTACGAAGGTGTCGTAGTGGTCGATGACTTCCTCGAGCGTCTCGAAGCGGCCGTCGTGCATGTAGGGGGCGGTGCGTTCGATATTACGCAGGGTCGGTGAAATGAATTTGCCGAGGTCGGCGGGTTTCTTGGTCACTTTGTAGCGGCCTTGGTCGAGCGGTTCGTAGTCGACGCCGTTGTTGTGGAAGCGGTTGTCGGTGAACAGCGGGCCGCCGTGGCAGTGGAAGCAGTCGGCGCCGCGCCGCCCCGAACGCGGTTCGTACTCGGTCATGAACAACTCGAAGCCGCGCTGCTCCTCGGTGGTGAGTTTCTCTTTGCCGGCAAGGGCGCGGTCGAAACGGCTGTCGAACGAGAGTTCGGTGAGTAGATAGTTTTCGATCGCCAAGCCGATGGTTTCCGGGGCCGCATTGGTTTGGCCAAAAGCCGCTTCGAACTGGGCGCGGTACTCTGCGGACGCGTTCAGGCGTTCGGCCGCCACCGCGGGTTCGAGATCGAACTCACGATGATCGCCGAACGGCTCCAGCGCTTGCGCGCGCAAACTCGGCGAGCGACCGTCCCAGAGAAACGAAGACTTCCACGCCAGATTGAAAAGCGGCATGGCGTTGCGGGTTCCTTTCCTTCCGTCCACCCCGAGGCTGACGCGGCGCGGATCGGCCAGTCCGGTGTCTTGTTGGTGGCAACTGGCGCAGGAGATGGTCTGGTCGCGCGACAGCGCTTTTTCGTGGAACAGGACTTTGCCCAGGGCGATGCGTTCGGTGGTCAGCGGGTTGTCGCGGGGCAGGTCGGGCGGGGACAGACCGCGCGGCAGTTTCAGCGTGAAAGGCGTGTGCTTTTCTGGCAGGTAGAGCGGCTTGACCGGTTCGGGCAGTGGGGCAGGGCGGTGCGAACGCAGCCGCAACGGCTGGAACGCGCTGCCAACATTGGCGCGTAGATTGGCGGCGAGCGGGTCGCCGTCGTGCGAGTGGGTGGAGGTGGCGTCTTTGCTGAATAGGATGGCCTGCGGGACATTGAGCAGGCGGGCGAGATCGAAGCTGACCGTGAGTTCGGCGTTGTGATTGAGGTCGAGCGGCAGCACCAGTTGTACTGGCGTGCGGTTGGCTTCGCGCGCGAGGTGCCAGACGTAGCCGGTGTTGTCGCGTTCGCCGTGCATCCGGAAGCGGCCTTCGAGGGCGAGAAAAATGTAGCCGGTTTCCCAGTCCCAGTGCAGCGCGTTGAGTACGGGGTTGAGCGGATGGCGCGGTGGCCAGGCGCGTTCGCTTTTATTGAGTTCGGGTGGGATGCCGACATCGAAGCGGAGCAGTCGGTAGTCGTCGGCCGGGATCTTGTACAGGCGTCCGCGGGTTCGGCGCGTGGCGAGGTCCATCCACATTGTTTGGTTGGTGAGCGGGTGCAGCGTGCCGTCGGCGCGTTCGAGTTGGAAGTTGTGCAGCAGGTAGCTCAGCCGGGTGATCGAAAACGTGTTGGTGGCGCTGTCTTGGTAGCGGAGCGAGTTCAGCAACAGCGGGCGGGCATGGACGACATGGCGCATCGATATGTCGAGGGTGACCGCCTCTGCGGCGCCGGTTTGTGCGACGCCTGTCAGCGTGGTGCCGAGCAAGGTCAGCGGGATGACGAGGAGCCTATGGAGAATTCTAATCAACAACAGCATGTGGTCCTCTTCTACCATGGAACCAAGGAGGTTGCCGAGAACGCTTGGCCTTGGCGGATGTTCCGGGATCACATCACGTGTCGTTGATGGAGGCGTTGCTTGGTGTTCCTGATCTGGGGTTGCTGGGGTTGCTGGGCGTGGTGGGATAGACACCGTCCTGCCAAAATCATGATCATCCATGCGCATAACCAACGATATGGCCATTCCCCTGTCCCCATTCCCCTGTCCTGACAAACGTGCGCAAAGAGGGTTGAAGAGCATGTAAGGGGAAAAACCATCTCTCCCTGCGGGCGGCGTTCGCGGCGGGGCCTTTTGGGACAAGGGAATGGGGACAAGGGAATGGACGTGTCGTTGATGGCCGCGTTGGTTGGTGTTCCTGATCTGGGGTTGCCGGGGTACTGGGCGTGGTGGGATAGACATCGTCCTGCCAAAATCATGATCATCCATGCGCATGACCAATGATATGGCCATTCCCCTGTCCTGAAAAACGTGCGCAAAGAGGTTTGAAGAGCAGGTAAGGGGAAAAACCATCTCTCCCTGCGGGCGGCGTTCGCGGCGGGGCCTTTTGGGACAAGGGAATGGGGACAAGGGAATGGTCGCGGCGTTGGTGGCCGCGTTGGTTGGTGTTCCTGACCTGGGGTTGCCGGGGTACTGGGTGTGGTGGGATGGACATCGTCCTGCCAAAATTATGATCATCCATGCGCATGACCAACGATATGGCCATTCCCCTGTCCTGAAAAATGTGCGCAAAGAGGTTTGAAGAGCAGGTAAGGGGAAAAACCATCTCTCCCTGCGGGTGGCGTTCGCAGTGGGCCTTTTTGGACAAGGGGAGTGGGGACCTTGCAATTGGCTCAACGGTCTTTGCAATAAATTGCGTCGTTCGAGAGTTAGATGTCCTTATGTATGGTGCAAAAATTATCCTCGGTTTGGTCGCCCTTCCTCTCGTGCTATTCGCGGACCCGCAAGTGACCTCGTGGTTCACCGACAACGCGGACACCTTCGCCGAGGTTCGCGAACTAACCGGCAGCGCGCCGGTGGTCTTCCCTGTGAGCAGTTCGCGCTTGTACACGGTGCAGACCATCGTCGACCTGACTGGCGTGGGGCCAGTGTGGTCGGACATCGCCGCGTTAACCGATATGCCGGGTGTACCGAACGCGTCCGGCGAAATGAGCTTGGTGGACACCTCGGCGGCAGGCGACTTCCGCTTTTACCGCGTTCGGGCGCGCGTGCCTTGACCGCGCATTGGCCGCTGCGCGGAGGCAAAAGAATGTCGGGAATAGGAATGTTCCCATGCCGCCATCATGGTCGCGAACTGTTGCAACGGATGTGGCCCCTACAAACCTACAAAGAATATAATTGATCGAGTGAGATCCAATGCTCCCCGGTGACCGGCTTTGAACGGCCACGAAACGGTCGTCTTGTGAAGAACCATGGACGGACTGTGAGCCCGCCATCTGGGTAGGCTGCCCGCTTCGCATTCATCTCGCGCCTGACCTTGTTGGCTGATGTCACCCGGCCCCACTTGCATTCGCCGAGATCGATTCCTTCCTTCCCGCGAATGCCGACGACATCGATTTGCGTGGCCTTGTCCCAATACTCTCCAATCTCGAACGTCGTTGTCAGTCCTTCGGCTTTGTACAACCGTGGCAGCGCCTCACGGCAGAGATGTTCGAAACGCGTGCCGAACCATGCGTCGAGATGGGGTCTCACGAGATGTTGCATGCTGTCCTTACCACCCATCTCAGCGATGTAGGTTGTGTTGGGGGAGACAAATCGGAACCAGAAGGAGAGGAGGGCATCGGAGATTTCGTAGCGGACGCGTCCTGGTCGTTTGCGTTTATCAGGGACTAATGGGCGCCGTCGCCCGAGGTAGCCGAGATCGATAAGGCGATCGATGTAGTAGGATAATTTGCGTTCGTCGATGCCCGTGATTTCGGCGATTTCGCGACCCGGCATACTGCGTGTGCCGATGGCGGTGAGAATGGCGTAGTACCGCCGCACTTCGCGGAATTCTTCGCGCAACAGAAAGTCGGCCTCGCGGTAGAGCGGTGAGGCCGACTCGAAAAAGAGATGTTGAAGTTGCGAGGTGAAGGGGCGTGTCGCGTCGAAGAACAGGTGGTAGAAAGGGACCCCGCCGCACACGAAATAGGTTTTGGCGCGGTCTTCCATCGACCATGTCGGGTGGAACTCTCCCGCTTGGGTATAGCCGAAAGGTTGGAGGAAAATTTGCGCGGCACGACGTCCGAACAGTGGACTTTTTCTGCCTAATACTTCGCGTTCCATGAAGCCGATGAAGGAGCCGCACAGAATCACCATGATGTTCCCGGCTTTCTTCCAGTCCATGTCGAGAAACTCCTGCAGCAGTGACGGAAGTTCAGTGGAGTCCTCCACCATCCACTGGAACTCGTCGAGGGCGATCACAAAGGGGGCGTCTTCGCCTCGGGCTTGAATACAGTCCGTGACATGACGCAGCACCTCGCGCCAACTTGTGGCGGCGAGGGACGCAAGGAGAGGTGCCTCCAGGGCGTCCGCCGCCCGACGGAGGAATTCCCGCTGTTGCAAGGCAGCGGATGCCTGGTTGCCCAAATAATAGAGCGAGGGCTTGTTGCGCAAAAACTCCAAGATGAGCTGACTTTTTCCAACCCGACGGCGACCGTACACTGGTACCATCGCGGTTTTTCCGCCCTCGTACACGCGTTCGAGGGCGGCTAATTCCTCCGTGCGGCCAATAAAATCGATGCCCATGGGGCTCGCTATATTTTATCTAGTCGTAATCTGTCAAGTTACGACTAGATAAAACGAATCGGCGTCTGCGCTAGTCGGCAGTACGTTTGGCTTATGAGGACGTGCTGATTTTACCTAGAACCTGGTCATGCCTGCATTCACTGTTAAGAAATCCATCCACATCGACGCGCCCATCGATCGGGTGTTCGAGTCCGTTCGAAACTTCAACGAATGGACGGCGTGGTCGCCGTGGTTGATCGCTGAACCCGGCACAACCGTCGAGCAGCTTGGTCCCGACGATTTACTTGCCGGTGAAAGGTTAGGATCACTCGTCGTGATGTGAATAGCTTCTCATCGCCGAGGCTCCTTGGTACGCTTCAGCATGGCAACAATTGAACAGCAATATCGTCAAGCGATGCGCGATTTGGGCCCGCAGGGTCGCATGGCGAGAACGGCTGAATTGTTCCAAGCAGGATGGGAGATTCTTGCCGCTAGGGTTCTACGGGAACAGCCTGATTTGGAGGGGGAGGCACTGAAGGTTGCCGTAGCCCGCGTCATGTATCGGAAAGACTCAGTCATCGTAAAGCTTCTCGATCAGCATGCCGCCTCCATCGGTCCTTGAGTTCACGAACCTCGTTGTAACGGAGATACTCCGCACGGAGCTACTCCGTCAAACCCGGCGCCCCGATCCCGACCGGGATCGAACGAAATCCAGCCACGCGCGCGCCCGCCGCGCCGATGCCGATCACGCAATCGCCGAGTCCGGCGCCGGTGATTTTGGCGCCGAACATGCCATCGGCGGCGCCCAGTCCCGCCGCGATCTCGCGCAGCTCGGGGGTGTTGATCCCCAGGGTGTCGGCAAGGTTTTGATGCATGTTCATCAGGTGACCGACCATGTTCCAGTCGCCGTCTTGAATCGCGTCCATCGCGACGCCGGCAATGTGACCGAGTTTGGTGAACGCGGCGCGAAGCAGTTCGGGCTGGGCTTCTTCGCGTTCGGCGACGTGGGCGATCACCTGCGGCGTCTGCACTTTGTAACCACAGTAAACCACGCTCACCGGCGGCGGTTCGGACACGTCCAAGGGTTCGATTTCCACCGGATCCGTGCGGTAGCCGAGAAAGCCGCCGAACACACTGGCGGCAACATCACCGCCTGAGCCGCGTCCCTGGACGGCACGAACCACCGCCAAGGCCTCGTCGAAGATCGCGCGCTTATCCGCTTCCGGGTGGAGTAGGGCGACCGTGCCAACCGTCACCGCCGCCGAACTGCCGAAGCCGATGGTGGACGAAAATTCGGACGCCACTTCCACCTCCAGACCCGAACGCGGTCCGGCGCGGCGCACCGCCTCGAGCAGAAATCGGAAGCGGTCGTCGTCGCGCAGCTCGGTGATCGGCGAATGGTATTCACCCAGCGCCGACACGATTCGTAGCTGGCCATCGCTGGCCAGTCGACGCGTCACGCGCATGCGTTGGTCGACCGCGGTCACCACGGCCGGCGCGCCACGCAGCACGGCGTGTTCGCCGAACAACATCAGGCTGCCGGGAACACTGACGCTGCTCGCGGCACGGGGCTCTTCAGTCGTCGAGGAGGACGAGTCCATCGGCCGCCACCTCCACGGAAAATTGTTGGTAGTCGTAGCGCTCCAGCAAGTCGGCGGGCAGTTCGCCGCCGGTGACCAGAAACATGCCCGCCGCCGAACCGTGCACCGCGCCGGCGCCACAGACTTTGCCGGCGAGGCCGAACGCGCGCACATCGGCGGCGAAGTCGGCGACCGGTCTGGGGACCACGCCGATGCGTTCGAGCAGCGCCTGCACCTCGTTGACCACGTCCGGAAAAAACTCGTCTTCGAGGCACTCGACGTATTCGCGGAAGTTCTGCCAGATCGGGTCGGACGCAGGAAAGTTTCGACCGACTTCGGTCACGCATTCGCCGGTACTCGAACTCGGTTGGCCGGTGTGCACCAGTTGCAGTTCGTGGAGAAGCGGCTCGATTTGTTCCGCACTGCCGCTGTCGTCTGGACCGGACCCGCCGCGTACTCGCCAGGTGCCGCCGTGTTGGCAAACGCGAATGTCGACCCCGGACGAGTGACCGTGTTGCCGGTCCTCGGCGCGTTTGGCGATGATGGCAATCTCGTCGGACGTGAGTTCGGGGTTGGCGGCGCGGATCGTCGCTAGCAGGACCGCGGCCGACGAACCCATGCCGGCGCCGATCGGAATGTCGGATTGGACTTCGATGGCGACCCCGTCCGGACCCGCCTCGGCGGCGGCGTAATAGGCGAGGTCCATCGGTTCTTTGATCACCTCGGTAATCTCAGCGCTGCCGTCGAGATAGGCGGCGTAGCGTTCGTTGATCGCGCGGCGCGGATCGCGGCGTTCGCCGTTCACGCGGACGCGCACGGTGGCGTGTCGTTGCACTGCGGTGACGAGTGCGGGGCAGCCGTGAACGACGGCGTGTTCGCCGGCGAGAATGATTTTGCCGGGCGCGCGCGCGCGCCGGATGGGTTCGAGCGGGTCCGCTGGCTGACGCGGATTCATGGCGAAAATTCAAGCTGGATCGAACGCGCGCCAGCCCCCTCGCGAGCCAGTTCGCTGGCGCGCACCCGTGCCGCCGCACCGCGGTTGGCGAGGGCAAAACTCCAGCGGTGTTGGCTGCCGGCCGTTCCGTCTTCGTTCTTCTCTTTATGCGTCCACGTCCCGCCGGAGGCGTCCGCGACGGGCAGTACCGAGACCGGCAGACCATCGGTCAGCGCCTTCATCGGTGCGCTGTCCTGCTCGGCGAAGGCTTCAACAAACAGAAGGAAATCGACGCCGGAATTCGCCGGGCCTTTGAGCACCGATGCCCATTTGCGCGCTTCGCTGCGCCGCAGTTCGGCGGGATTGGCACGGTGGTATTCGCGGTCTTTGAGGCGGATGACGCAGACTCGCAAGGGGCCGTCGGGGAGGTCGAGCGTGACGTCGACCAAGCCGTGTTTCATCGGATAGGTTTTCCCGGCGACGCCGATCAGGCGCGGTGCGGCGTGGTTGGTCGAGATGACCGGGAACACACTTTGAACCTTGCCCGGTTCGTCGTGCAGCCAAGCCGGATTTTCTTCGCCTTGGTTGATGGTGAGCGCTTCGCCGAAGCTGATCGTCACTGGGTCAGGTTCGGGCGGGGCCGGTGGCTCGCTCCCGCAACCAGCGATGAATAGGAGGATGGCCAAGGAACACACGAGGTTTGCGAAGGCCTTGAAACTTTTGGAGTGATTCGTCACGTGGTTGACCGCTTTTGTCATCTTAGATCTTAGGTTCGCCCCGGGCCGCTTGCCAGATGCGAACGACATGGATGCTGCAGGGATTGTCAGACGCAATAGACCGCACAATCGCTTGAAGGTCACTCGATGTAGTCTGGGTCCAGACTACTCGGAAAGCCATTTCTTAAGGCTCGCTTTTACTTCTTCGTGAGGGATTATCCGCCCCGCTTTGATGTCTTCCAATCCTTTGTCGATTCCAGCCTGAAAGCGAACACGCTCTTGCATATCAGTCCAGTCCGCCGATTCCGGCAAGTCGCCGATGGATTTGATCGCCACTTCTTTTGTCGTCATGTGATCAACCTATCACTCCTCTGGGAATCTGCAACACGAAGCCCTGCTCCTTAACTGGAAATCAGGGCTGAGTGCTGGTTTGGGGCTCAACAGAAATCAGGCTGCGCCGCGGCCTTCGATCCGTTCGGCCACGTCTTTGTATTCGTAGTCGACTTGGTAGATCGCCTTGAAACATTCGTTGGCGCCGTCTTTGTCGTCCATGGCTTCTTTCATCAGGCCGAGTTCGTAGAGCATGTCCTTTTTGGTGTGGGACATCTCGGGGATTTCGGCGATGGCGTTCTCGAGAGTCTCGGTGGCGAGGTCGAGGGTGCCTTTTTGTTTGAAACACATGGCGAGGTAGAACAGCGATTCCTGGCGGCACTTGGGATGGGTCCGGGATTTCTGGAACAGCGGGATGGCGCGTTGGATTTCGCCGCCTTGGAACAGCAGTTCGCCGTAGACGAACTTGAGTTCGTTGTCGTTCGGGTATTTGCCGACGCCTGTTTCGGCGTCATCCAGTTTGAACGCGTACAGGGCTTCGCGCATTTCCTGCGCGTTCTCCTCGTCGCCTTCCTGTTCGTAGTAAGCGATGTTCTGTTCGTAGATTTTCACGTTCATGGCGCTGATGCCACGTTCGATTTCGGGGTCGGTGCCACCGGAGATCTCGTAGGCGACCTCCAAGGTGTCGCGGGCGTCTTCGAAGTCGCCGCCCTGTTCCTGCAACTCGGCCAAAGCGCGGTAGTTGTTCATCCGTTCGGGTTCGGCTTCGATGGCGGTGATTAACTTTTCGATCGACTTGGCGAGGTCGTCCTCGCTTTTGACCGTCTTGTTTTCGCGTTCGATCTCGGCGGCTTGGTCTTCGTTGCGCAAGCTCTTGCGGAAGTCGCCGCTCTCATGCGCTTCCTCGATGCCGGTTGAATTCATGCTGTGCCGGGCGGCGCCGTCTTTCATCAACTTGAGCGAGGCTTGGTCGCCTCGATCTACCGCGACGAGCGCGTTGTAGGTCTCAAGTGCTTTCTCGGTGTTGCCCATGTCGTCGTAAATTTTGCCGAGCTTCTTGTACATCTTCTTGTCCTCGGCGAAGAACGCGGGGATGATCAAGTCGAGCGCCTGGGCGGCGGCTTCGGGTACTTCGGAGGCGTGGGCGGCTTCAATATAGATGTCGAGGAACTGGATGCTTTTGCAATCCATGCGCAGGAGGTCCTCGGCGAACTCGATGGCGTGTTCCGGATCTTTTTTGATCGCTTTCTTGGCCGCGCGAACCGTGCCCATGCCAGTGAGCGTGGACATACCAGCGAGACCTTTCTTCTCTTTTGCCAGTTTGATCTGAATGCGCCTGAGAAGTTCACGGGCCTGCAACAGGCCGGGTTCTTTCTTTAGTGCGTGGAGAAACATGTCTTGGGCAAAGTCCAGCTTGCCCCGCTCCAAGGCGGCGTTTCCCTTCTCGTAGATATCCCGAACTTTCTTCGGAAGTTCCTTCAACTTGACTTCTGCCATAACGTTTTACACTTCCACTACTTATGATGGTTGAGACAAAAGATCCTACGATAGCGTTGGGTTTTTGGTCAAGTATTTCGTCATAAGAGGACCATGGGACAACCTGTTAATAACTTCGACCACCAATTCGAATCGCGTTTGATCAATCGCCGCGAATGGAACCGCCGCATTTCGTTAGCCTCTCTCGCTGCGGCGTTTAGCGGGTCCTGCGTTCTTTTTCCGGCCGACGCACATGCGCAACTTGCTACCGTCAAACGGGCCGGCGTGCCCTATGTTCGACTCGACGATGTGATCAAACGCTATGGTTTTTCACGCAATTTTGCCGGCGACACGATCACGTTGAAGAGCAAATGGACGCGGATCACCTTCACGCTCGGCAACCGGATCATTGAGTTCAACGGCCTGAAGATGTTTCTCAACGCCAGCTTTGTGAAGCTCACCGCGACCGACTGGGGCGTGGCCGAGGTGGACGTGTTGAAGACCCTGGACCCGCTGCTGCGTTCGGCGGAATTTCTCAAGCGGGTCGGCAGTAAAACCATTTTGATCGATCCAGGGCACGGCGGCAAGGACTCCGGCGCGCGTAATGCGGGCAAAACCCTGTCCGAAAAAACCGCCGCCTACGACATCGCCACCCGACTGCGAACCCGTCTGCTGCGCGAGCGTTTCAACGTGCGCCTTACCCGCGCCGGCGACCGCACCGTCGGCCTCTACGAACGCGCCGCTCAAGTCGGTGAGGTGAAGGCGGACCTGCTGGTGAGTATCCACCTCAACTCGGCGGGTTCGAAGACGGCTGCCGGCATCGAGACCTTTGCGGTCACCTTGCCCGGACAGCGTTCGACGCATGATCACGGCGGCGGTCGACCCGACGGAAAGCGCTACCACACGAACAGCTACGACGGCGCAAATCTAATCGCCGCCCATGCCATCCAGTCGGCCTTGATCACAAAAACCGGCGCGACCGACCGCGGCGTCAAGCGCGCCCGGTTCGTGGTGATCCGTGAAGCCAAGTGCCCCGCGGTCCTCGTCGAATGCGGCTTCCTCAGCAATGCCGCCGAGGCTGCCAAAGTGGCGAGCGCCGCTTACCGCGATGTGCTTGCCGACGGCATCGCGCACGGTGTGTTTGATTACATGCGGAAAGTTCGGGCGGCCGGGTAGGGGACGTTCGTCTTGCTTCAGGATCACGTTCGTCTTGCTTCAGGATCAGTCAGGAAACTTGGTACGGCATGGCCTCACAGGGGCACCAGAGATTCTGCGGGGGAGCAACTCGCGCCAATAAATGTGTTTCTCGACCTCGAGTTCGTTGCCAAAAATTGTAGGCGTAGTAGCTGACCGGCACTCTCTTCAGCATAATCACTGCAACGAACAGGATGCCGGAGACCACGGCCACGAGGATAATCCACTGCCCTCGATCTTTATTTCTCAATCTCATGGTCTTGCTCTTAGTGATGGCAATTGGATTGGGTCCAGAGCCTTTCTCCCACTTGCGTGCTATCCTGGCACAAGGTTTCAGGTTTTCCCCACGTAAACGAAGGGGGAACCGGCAAAAATGACAATTTTGTTAGCAAAAAATGAGCCTTCGCTTGATCTTTTCTTGGTTTCGCAAACGGGATCGCATTCAAATCTTGGTGATTGCTACATTGATGAAGACCGGAACCAATTCTGGTTGGGTGCACTGTAGAAAGAAACAACAACACTAAACACCGACTGATATCATGGCCGAAAAGCTTAAGCTAGAATACCTCTGGATCGACGGCTACTTGCCCGTCCCGAACATTCGCGGAAAAACCAAAGTCCTCGAAGGCGACCCCGAAAAAATTAAACTCGAAGATCTCCCGATGTGGGGATTTGACGGCAGCTCCACCCTGCAAGCCTCCGGAAGCGATTCCGATTGCATGCTCAAACCGGTGGCCCTCTACCCTGACAGCACCCGTCGCAACGGCTTCCTCGTGATGTGCGAAGTGATGCTCCCCGACGGCGCACCGCACCCCTCGAACGCCCGCGCCACCATCCTCGACGACGAGCATGCCTGGTTCGGTTTCGAACAAGAATACTTCCTTTACCAAAACGGACGCCCGCTCGGATGGCCGAAAGAAGGCTACCCGCAACCGCAGGGTCCGTACTACTGCGGTGCCGGTTACGCCAACGTTGGCGACGTCGCCCGCGAGATCGTGGAAGAGCATTTGGACATTTGCCTCGATGCAGGCATCAACCACGAAGGCATCAATGCTGAAGTGGCGAAAGGTCAGTGGGAATTCCAGGTGTTCGGCAAAGGCTCTAAGCGCGCTGCCGACCAAATTTGGGTCGCCCGGTATATTCTCCAACGCTGCTGCGAAGCATACGGCGTCGACGTTGAGTACCATTGCAAGCCCTTCACTGGCGACTGGAACGGTTCCGGTATGCACTGCAACTTCTCGACCGCTAAACTGCGCGACGAAGGTGGCGAAGCGTACTTCAAAGCCCTCATGGACCAGTTCGAAAAGAACTGCGGCGCGCACATTGCGGTGTACGGTCCGGACAACCACATGCGCCTCACCGGCGATCATGAAACCCAGTCCATCGACAAATTCAGCTGGGGCATCGCCGACCGCGGCGCTTCGGTTCGCGTCCCGCACTCGTTCGTGCAAGACGACTACAAGGGCTACCTTGAAGACCGTCGCCCGAACTCGCAAGGTGACCCCTATGCGATTGCCTCGCGCGTCCTCGAGACCATTGCCGAAGTGGGTTAATTCAGGACACCTTGAATCACCCGCGACAAGCGATTGTCCGACCAAACCCGTCCGCCGAAAGGCTGGCGGGTTTTTTTCGTGTTCGGCCTTGGGCCGGAAGATGACGGACGGATGCGGAGTTTTATTCCGCTTCCGGGTTTCTTATTACTCCCAGATGATCAGGCAACTGGCGGGATTCTCGTGGTTCGTGGCCGGGCGATAGGCGCCTCTCTGCTCACTATGGACAACACGTTGATTTACATGGAACCGATTGCCGCTCCATTGGGGGCGGTGCTTTTCAAACCAGTTCTTACCTTGTTCGGGGTCTGGAGAGTCGGGAGAATCGAGGGAGATCAGCGTGCCTTTCAGGGAGGCAGCCAGTTCAAGGGCCGTCGGGCGGGGGAGTTGAAGCGGGACCCAGAGGACGGGATGACCATCGAAGTTGAGCCAGGGGACGAGACCGGGCTTGGATGGATCGGGTTTGGTGGCGTCGCCGGAAAGGAGGTCGCGGAACAGATCGATGTCGTTCTGGAAGTTGGCAAAGGCGGGGGCGCGGATGGTGGTTTTGAGTTCGGCGAGGGCGGTGTCGCGTTGGTCGGGTTCGTCGGATTGCACAATGGTCTCACAGAGCCAGCGGGTGAAGGCGTCGCCATTCTCGATGGTGATGCCAGTGAGTTCGGAGTTGCCGGCCAAGGCCTCGACTTGGGCCGAGGCAGAACGGATGGTGAGCTGGTTTGGGTCGACTGTGGGCGCTGTGCCCCACTGCAACAGGGGGAAGGCCGCCCGGTTGTCGTCATCAAAGGCACCGGGAACGGCACCTTTCCTGCCCGGTCTTGAGCCAATCAGGTTGATGTTTGCCTGAACTCCTGACGATCCATTGGGCTCACAAGCTGGCCACTCATCCTCGATCCAGGGCGGGGCGTTCCCGTCTGCATCGACATCCCAAAACGCGAGATGGTCGCTGACGTGGCCCCCGATTCTGAAGCCGATGCCGGGGTGGTCTTTGCCGAAGCCATCGCGCAACCAGTGGCGGAGTTGGTCGTGGTCGGGTTGGGCGAGCCGTGCCCCGAGGGCGTTCGCCACTTGGACTGCGTCTGCTTTGGACATCGCGATGGGGATGCAGGCGAAGCTGGAGCCTTCTTGATATTCGCGCCAGTCAATGTGCCCGCGAGCAGTGGTTGGAAGACTCGTCTTTCCCGTGCAGAGCGCTAAGCATTGGTCGATGTCGGTGACGAGATTGGAGTCGGCCTTGTCGACAGCCACCTCGCGGAGCCGTTCGAGGGCCTCTGATCGATAGTGTTCCTGTGGAATACGGAGGCAGTGGAATAAACTATCCAGTGGAGCCGAGGTGGGTTGTTCGGGATGGTAGTCCGGGGTCCATTCGATGATCAACGTCCCTACTTTGTTGGGTTGAACATCCCACCATGTATCTGCCTGCGCTCGGTTGATGGCGAGGAGGTCCTCGTTTAGCTGGTATGCGTTTGGTTCTCCTTCCGCCCAGTTTTCCCAGTCGAAAGACTCCCCGGTTTCCCAGCGCCAGGTTCCTTCTTCCTGCCGGTCGGTCGCGCCGAGCCATACAAATTGGCCGGGCGGGAGGTGCTCCGCGAGAAAGGCATTTTCTTCGGCGGAAGTGATGGTGGCGAGGTGCCCGCCCACAACGCGGGCGTATATATCTGCCTCGTGCCAGGTGAGTGGTTTGTCGACCGGTAAATAGGTGTGTCCGTCGTGCTGTACCAATCCGAGGAACGAGTTTGTGGCAAAGTTGACCAAGGGGCCGGGTTCGGCTTTGACGGCGGGATCGCGTCGGCTTGCGGCGCCGATAAAGGCGAGGTCCTTCTGAAGCGGTGCAAAGCCGGGAGCGGCGATAGCATCGACGAGGTTTTGTAGAGACTCTCCCGGAGGAACGCCGGGAATGATGTGGCGGTCGAGCATGGCAAGGACACCGGCCTTGTTGGCGATGACAACCTGCTTCAGTTGCGGGTTTTGCAAGTGGGGTTCCGGATCGACTGGTAGATAGCGCTCGATGAAAGTGCTCGGGGGTGGCGTGGCCCGTGCGCTGCTCTTGGCAAACTCGATAATCGGGTTGTGCCCCGTTAGGGGGTCTGCTTGCGTAATGATCTTCTTGTCGTTGGTGACCAGATAGCCCGATTCTACGGTTGCGATGGCTGGATGGGGCGAGAGAGACCATGGGGCTCCGGTCACCCATTGTAAGCCGAGATTGCCAGCGGGTTTCGCCCCAAGCCAGCAAAAGCGGGGAAAGGCATTCGCGAGGAATTGAAGCTCCTCGTCGGTGTCGGCGACCGCGAGGTGCCCGCCGAGGCGTTGGGCGATTTGATCGGCCTCGGCCCAGGAGAGCTTGGCGGGGAGTAGGTAGTAAGCACTGCCTTTGAAGTGCCGGAAGTCGGCGTGGTTGGTCCAGTTGGCGCTGCCATCGCGGATGAGCGCCTTGAACAAGGCGAGTTGATGCGCAAGGCCGGTGGCCCAAGGTTTCCCCTCGATCAAGGTTGTGATCTCGTCGATCTCCACGATTGCCGAGGCCGTATTTTCAGCCAAGAGCTGCTTGGCGGGGGAAGAGAATACGTTGAGGAATTTGTACTTATCGTTCGCACTTCCAACCATTCTTAGATTCGGGGCATGGGAAAGCAGATGAATTTCTCCAGCCAGCCAATTTCGAGGAATGTCCAGGTTTTTAGCAGATAGTCGCGCCATTTGAGTAGATGTTGGACGCTCGGTGTTGGTTAGGTTGAGACTCAGGCGCTCAATCAGGGAGTCGAGCGGGAAGTCTTCAAAACGCCAGAGTTTCTTGCTCTTTTTCCAGCTCTGTTGGATGGATAAATTGTGGAGCGGAAGCATGGCGAGGCCAGACGTATCTTCGATGCCACAGTTGAACAGGGTGAGATGGCTAAGAGTTGGAATCGCCTCAAGATGGGCCAAGGTGCTGAGGTTTGACAGGTAACCGGCATCTAGCCTTTCCAGCGGCGAGTTCTCAAGGCCAGCGAAGGACTGAAGGGCTGTTTGCCATCGTTGGCTATAGCCGATACGGAGGGATTGCAGGGGCATACCCCGAAACGGTTCGAGGGAGGGGAATATGGCGGGTGTGAGCGTTGCCGTTGTGATCGGGATACCGCGGAAAGCGGCAAGGTTGGCGACGGGCGGGGCGCTATTGACCTGTTCGAATTTGAAGGTGCCCTTTGGTGAAAGGGTTAGCCCGATCCCCTGTCCCGGCCAGGCGCTTTCGATTTGGGCACGGTAGCGGGTGAGTTGTTGTTCGGCGGTGTCGGCGAAGGAGGTGGCGAGGATGTTGTAGCCGGCTTGGTCGGCGAGTTGAAGGTAGGCGTGGCGGGGGAATTCGATGTGGGGTTGCTCGATGCCGGTGGTGAGGATCTCGCGCAAGCCTTGGTGGAGGGTGTTGTCGGATTCGGGGGTGGCTTCGACGGCGTCGAGGTGGGCGAGGGCCTCGGTGTAGGCGTCGGTTCGGGCAGTGTCGTTGGTGAGGGCACCGCGGCGGGTGGCGAGTATGGCTTGGTCGAAGTGCGGGGCGAGGTAGGGGTCGTATTGACGAACGAGGGCGAGGGCTTGTTCGGCATTGTCGTAGTCGCCTTCGCGGATGAGAACGCGGGCGGCTTTGAGGCGGGGGGCGGCGGAGCCTTTTTCGGCGGCGAGGCGTTTGCTCTCTTCGGTGTTGGCTTGTTTGAGGGCGGCGGTGGCGCGGCGGGCTTGGACGAAACTGAGGTTGCCGCCGAGGACGATGGCGGCGAGGAGGAGGGTGGAGAAGATTGTGGCGAGTTTGTGGCGTTTCACGAACAGGCGGATTCTGGCGAGGGCGCCGGCGTCCTCGGCCTGGGTGGCGAAGCCGCGTTGGTAGGACTCGATGTCGGCGAGCAGCGAGCCGGCATCGGGGTAGCGGTCGGCGGGGCGGCGCGCGAGGGCCTTCATGGCGATGGCGGCGAGGGCTGGGGGGACGCGGCCGCCGGGGAGATGGTGCCGGCTGGCCTCCTCGCGTTCGGCGGGGGCGGGGATGTCGCAGGTGCGAGCGGCGAGGACCGAGGCGGCTTGGGTACCACGTGCGCCGAGGGGGGCGACGAGGGTGAGGATCTGGTAGAGTATGGCGCCGAGGCCGAACACGTCGGTGCGTTCGTCGAGTTCGTGGACTTTGCCTTGAGCCTGTTCGGGAGCCATGTAGGCGGGGGTGCCGGCGATGGTGCCGTCCATGGAGACGAAGCGTTCGGAGTCGTCGTCGGCGCGAACACTGGAGATGACGGAGACCTCGTCGGGTCCGAGGGGCGGCAGTTCGGCCTGGTCTTGCTGGCGGTCGAGAACTTTGGCGAGGCCCCAGTCGAGGACTTGGATTTCGCCGAAGCCGCCGGTCATGATGTTTTCGGGTTTGAGGTCGCGGTGAAGAACGCGGCGGCTGTGGGCGTACTGGATGGCCTCACACACCCGGGCGAAGGCGTTGACGAGACGCGGCAGGCTCCATTGCGCGAGGGCCTCGCTCTGGCCTTGTTGGAGATCGGCGAGGATGGCTTTCAGCGTGCGCCCTTCGAGCAGCTTCATGGTGTAGAAGGGCTGGTTGTTGGCGTCGAGGCCGAGTTCGTGGACGGGGACGATGCCGGGGTGTTGCAGTTGGCCAGTGATCTGGGCTTCCTCGATGAAGCGGGCGAGTTGTTCGTTGGTGGCGCGGTTCGGATGTTTGAGGACCTTCATGGCGACGCGACGCATCAGATTGGCGTCGCGGGCTTCGAGGATGGCGCCCATCCCGCCGGCGGCGATCTGTTCGCCGATGATGTACTTCGCGGTTCCGTCGTCGCTGATTTGGTCGATAAGGTCTTGGTCGAGAACGACGCCGCGCCCGAGTCCATTTTTGGCGGCGAAGGCGGCGATGGTGCGGTTGGCCTCGATGGTGATTTCGGGGGCTTGGGAGAAGGTCTCGATGATGCCCTCTCTGGACTCGTCCGAGTCCTTCGGTTTCTTCGAAGTGCCCTTCGTTTTATCGCGTCTCGCCGAACCCAGTTGGATGGTGGCGGGGCTCTCGTCTGCGCTTAGCTGGGCCGGCTCCATCGGGGCGGGAAACAGAATGACCGAATTGCATGTTGGGCATTCGACCTCGGTGCCGGCGAGCTCGATGCCCCCTTCGAGGACCGACGCGCAATGTTCACATATAACTTCCATCTAACCTCCTATGCCGCATTCATACCAGACTTCGGGAGGCGAGTCACGGGGGACTCTCCGATGGATTTTGGCCCCGAACGCAAAACGCCCCGTAAACACGGGCGTCGGCAGAGACTAGGTCAGACCAAGGTCAGACCATGTCCGTCCGACCTTCGGCGGAGTTTGAGAAGGCATCGGTGTCGGCCTCAGTAGGGAACAAAAAGGCCGGGGCAAAAAATCCCGGCCCCCGACCGACGCTCGGCACACCTGCCGAACCCTTCGGACGCTTGCTCTTCCGTGTGAACCAAGTCGGGGGAATCTCAAGGAGTTACGAAACGCAGTACGCCCATCCTTGGCCGTACCGTCACGACAGCCTTCTAGGCTGTCGTTTTGTCTCGCCAGCCTAGAACGCTGGCAGACGATACCGTCTGGAAATCGGTACTACTGGTGTACCTCCAAACGAAAAAAAAAACCGTAAATGAGGAGGCGTAAGTAGAGGCGCCTTACTACCGTCACGACAGCCTAAAAGCCCGCGTTTCGACACCGCCTAGCTGGGGCGGTTCTTTGCTGACCTTTTAAAGAACCGCGGAAAAACGCGGAGCACGCGGAATCTCTTATCCGAATCCCACCGGCCAAGCCGCCCGCCTCCATTCCTTTGCCTTAAATTCTTTTGCCTTCGCGGAGCGGTTTAAGGGCAGATAGTCCGACAAACTTCTAGTAGGCTGGCGTGACGATGCTGTCTGGAAGACGATACTCCTGGCGTCCCTCCGAACGCAAAAAAGCCCCGAATAACGGGGCTTCTGCAAAATGAGGAGGCGTAAGTAGAAAGCCTTACTTCATTTTCTCTTCGCGGAACATCACGTGTTTACGAACCTTGGGGTCGTATTTCTTGAGTTCGAGCTTCTCGGGTTTGGTCCGATTGTTCTTGGTCGTCGTGTAGAACCAGCCAGTTCCTGCGCTGGAGACGAGTTTGATTTTGTCGCGATTGCCTTTGGCCATGTTGGTTACTTCCGGTGTTAAATTCTCGCGGAAGGTAGCGGTGCGGCTCGGGTCTGCAACATTAAAACGCCGGTTTTTTCACCCATCAGCGGCTTGGTCTTGCCTTTACAGGTTAAAGCTAAAAAGAAGTCAGGATGGTCATGCCTGAAAAAACCGGAAAGTTGATCGAGCACTATTGCCTCATGGAGAGAAAGCTCCGTTCGCTTCAGAGACAGGGGCATATTGAACATCACAGGGGTATCGAATGTCTTATTCTTGAAGTAAGGAACGCAACAGCCAAAATTCCCCTCCAGCAAGGAAATCAACCGGTTTCTATGGAAATGCGCATTGACTATGGCCACATCAGAAGTTTATTTTTGAAACTCGCAGGTGAAATCAATGGCAACTAAGGAACTAAGTGAAGAGAGCGTCGAGCAGAAACTTGGTGGAACCATCAAGTTCTGCAGGGAAGCGCGTTCATTGAGCATCGATCAATTAGCCGAACTCGCCGGTGTCGAACCTGAGCAGATCAATCGGCTCGAAGAAGGTTATTTGGAATCAACCGGGAGCGAATTGCCAGAGCGACGGGAGATTTACGAATTCACGCCCGGCAAAAAACACGCCGCAGTTTCGATGCTATTGAATGGCGGCATTTTGACGACGATTTTAAATGAAGCGATGGTGCGGATGGTTAGGACCGTAAAAAACATTCCGGGCACCATCTCTGAAATTTCCACCGTGTTCCACGGCCCCACTCCTGCCAACATGACATATAAAGTAGTGTCGTGGATCGTTTCAAATCGGGAACCCTACCTGACTCGAGCCAATATCTACACGAAAACAGGTGTTTTGGCTGCTGAAGCTTCTGGAACATTCAGACATACACCTAACGCATTGTTTGAATCGGAATGTCAGGGCCTTGGAATCGAACTGCGGTGTGTTCCGCCCAATCGCCGCTCGGGCTTGCCCGCCCTAGATTCGCGACGACAAGGACCGAACTTCGATGTTGTTGAAAAACTCGCGCTCGCTTTGGGCTTCGAGGGGCTTGAGGGCTTGGTTCGGGCCGCCACGACCGACCCGGACGAATTCCTCTTGGATGAATTTGGAATCGAGTTCCCCTGAAATTCAGTGGTCGATAAATTGATCGGCCGTTTGCGGAATACCCGAGAATTAGCGTACTGGCTGAATTGCCCTCATTCCAGTTCGGTTAATTGAGGTCATCCGGGGTTGAATCCACACCACTGGCCGGTAAGGGCAGGGCTACTAATCCGATCCCTCTACCCTGCATGAGCAAACTCACATCACGCCTCTGGTCTTCCGTCGGGAAGAAATTGATCACTGGAATTACCGGACTCGCCCTCGTCGGCTTTCTGGTGGCCCACCTGATCGGCAACCTGCTAATTCTCGCCGGCGCGGAGGCCTTCAACCACTACGCCAAGTTCCTCCACGATCTCGGACACGGCGCGGCGGTGATTATCGCCGAAATCGGCCTGCTCGCTTTCTTTCTGTTTCACGCGGTCACCGGCATCAGCATCTGGCTGAAAAAACGCAAGGCCGCCGGCGAAGGCGCGGGATCCGGTAGCGGACGCTACGCCGTCGCCGGACACGCGGGCGGACCCAGTCGCAAGGGCGTCTCCTCGCAGAACATGATCTGGACCGGTCTGATCATTCTGTTGTTCGTGGTGCTGCACATCGTCCACTTCAAGTTCGGCCCGGACGCCAGCGACGGCTATGTGTTCGTCGACTCGATGGGCGTCGAGATGCGCGACTTGCACGCGCTCGTCATCGAAGAGTTCCAGAACCCGTTCATCGTCGGACTCTATGTGATCTCGATGCTGCTGCTCGGACTCCACTTGCGCCACGGTGTGTGGAGCGCCCTGCAATCGCTCGGGTTCGCGAACCCTAAATTGACCCCGGTCCTTTACACCGCCGCCGGCGCCTTCGGCCTGCTGCTCGCGTTCGGCTTTCTCGTTTTACCACTTATCGTGCTGTTCGCGTTCGACGCGCCAAGCGCCGCCGCTGCTTCAGAGGCGCTGCCTTCCGCTATCCTAGGAACGCCCCCAGGAACGACTCCAGGAGTTTCCCCATGATCATGTCCCCCGACAACATCCGCCTGGACAGCCAGGTTCCCGACGGCCCGCTGGAAGAAAAGTGGGACAACCACAAGCAGGCCATGAAATTGGTCAGTCCGGCCAACAAACGCGGCTACAACATCCTCGTGGTCGGCACCGGACTCGCCGGCGCGTCCGCCGCCGCCTCGCTGGCCGAGATGGGCTACAACGTGAAGTCGTTCTGCATTCAAGACTCGCCGCGCCGTGCCCACAGCGTCGCCGCGCAGGGCGGCATCAACGCCGCCAAAAACTACCCCAACGACGGTGACAGTGTCTGGCGTCTGTTCTACGACACGATCAAGGGCGGCGACTTTCGTTCGCGCGAAGCCAACACCTACCGGCTCGCCCAGGTGAGCGTGAACATCATCGATCAATGCGTCGCCCAAGGCGTGCCCTTCGCCCGCGAATACGGCGGCGGTCTCGCCAACCGGTCGTTCGGCGGGGCGCAAGTGTCGCGCACCTTCTACGCCCGCGGTCAAACCGGACAGCAACTTTTGTACGGCGCGTACGGCGCACTGATGCGTCAGGTTGACGCCGGCAAAGTCGAACTGTTCCCGCGCCGCGAAATGCTCGACCTGGTTTTGGTCGACGGTAAGGCCCGCGGTATCGTCTGCCGCAACCTGCTCACCGGCGAGTACGAACGCTACGCCGGCGACGCCGTTCTGCTCTGCACCGGCGGCTACTCCACCGTGTTCTATCTCTCGACCAACGCGGTGAACAGCAACGTCACCGCCGCCTGGCGCTGCCATCGCCGCGGCGCCCTGTTCGCCAATCCTTGCTACACCCAAATCCACCCGACCTGCATGCCGCGCATGGCCGAAGGCCAAAGCAAGCTGACGCTGATGAGCGAATCGCTGCGCAACGACGGACGCGTCTGGGTGCCGAAGAAAAAGGGCGACGCACGACCCGCCCACGAAATCCCCGAAGACGAACGAGATTACTATCTCGAAACGAAATACCCCGCGTTCGGCAACCTCGTGCCACGCGACATCGCCTCGCGCCAAGCCAAGGAAAAGTGCGACGCCGGCTTCGGCGTCGGCCGCACCGGACACGCCGTCTATCTCGACTTCGCCGACGCGATTAGGCGCGATGGCGAGGACTTAGTTCGCGGCAAGTACGGCAACCTGTTCGACATCTACGAGGAGATCAACGACGAGAACCCGTACAAAGTGCCGATGAAGATTTACCCAGCACCCCACTATACTATGGGCGGTCTGTGGGTGGACTACAACCTGATGACCACCATCCCCGGCCTGTTCTCGCTCGGCGAATCCAACTTCTCCGACCACGGCGCCAACCGCCTCGGCGCGTCCGCCCTGATGCAGGGCTTGGCCGACGGCTACTTTGTGATTCCCTACACGCTCGGCCACTATCTTGCCGGCGTGAAAAGCGAACTCGAAAGTGTGCCGGTCGCGACCGACATGGCCGAGTTCGACGCGCATGTGGATGAAGTGTCCGACGGCGTCGACGAACTCAAAGACATCGGCGGCAATCGTTCGGCGAACCAGTTCCACCAAGATCTCGGCAAACTCGTCTGGGACTGCGTCGGCATCTCGCGCAGCGAAGAATCGTGCAACAAAGCGCTCAATGAGATCCCGAAACTACGCGACGAATTCTACCAAAACCTGTCGGTCCCCGGCAGCAAAGAAGACTACAACAAAGAACTCGAAAACGCCGGCCGCGTCGCCGACTATCTCGAACTCGGCGCGCTGATGGCGCGCGACGCGCTCGACCGCAACGAATCCTGCGGCTGCCACCTGCGCGAGGAGAGCATCACCGAGGAAGGCGAGGCCAAACGCGACGACGAGGAGTTCGCCTACGTCGCCGCCTGGCAATACCAAGGACGCGGTGAAGACGAAAAACTGCACAAAGAAAAACTCGAGTTCGAGTCGGTCAAACTTTCCCAACGGAGCTACAAATAGCAGGAATTTGTGAAGGACGACGAATACGAAAAGCTCATCCAGAAAAAGGAGTGGAGCGACCTTGAGGACTTTTGGGCGTCCGTCAAATCGGGCACCACTTCGCAGGACTGGGCTGTCGGAAAAGCACTTGAATACTTCGTTATTAAGGCGTTCGAACTTGCCGGATTCAGTGTCTCATACCCTTATTTGATTCCACTTGATCGAACCCTTTCTGCCGCATCACGAAAAACGATGGAGCAGATCGACGGACTCGCCTCGAAGGATGGGCTTACACTTCTCATCGAAAGCAAAGATGAGGCGAAAACCAATATCGAGGCAATTTACAAGCTCTACAGCCAACTGCAACGTCGACCCCCATCCACCATGGGATGCTTGGTGTTTACTGGGTATTTGACCGACGAGACACTCCATTTGGTGAACTTCCTCACGCCTCGGCGGATCTTGCTTGTGGATCAAAATGATCTGGATTTTGTGGCGCAGTCCCCAGAGGATTTTAGTAACAACATCTTCGAAAAATACCTAAAGTTGTGCAAAGATGGATTCATCGAAGTTCCTTCCTATTCTGAATACAAAGTGAAGACATGATCCCTCTAAATATTGTTGTAGAAGGCGCGCGCGATGCAATGTTGCTCAAGCTGTTGTTTTCGATGCGCTTTCCCCAGATAGAAGCTAGTTTTTACGCAACTGGTAGCAGGGTGAATGCAGCGGCTCTTGCTTCGAGTGTATTGGCTGGAGAACCAGACCCCGTATTGCTTGTCCGGGACGCGAACACACAGAGTAAACAGACCCAGAAAGAACAGGACGGCCTCGCATCGTCTCTGATGCGGCAGTCTTCTCCAGAGGACCGCTTCAGGATTTTCAGTTTTCGCCCAGAGATGGAAATTATTTTTTGGGAGATGGGCGATGATCTGGCAGATTTATCAGCCGTCGCGCCAATCGTACTGGCGAAGGAGGGGCCAAAGGCCGCTCTCAATACCCACCTTAAGAGCTTGGGCTCTGTCGAGGATTTGGAAGATCCTTTCGATGGGTTCTTGGCCTTGCTGAAGGTAAGCGACTGCTGGGAATCGTCCGAACAAATCCGAAAGCTTATAGCCGTCGTAAATTCAATCTTAGAACCACAAGTTGCCAATGTCTGACTCCCCCACTCCTGAAACCCGAACCTACCATCTAAAAATTTGGCGTCAGCGTAGCGACCGCGAAACGGGTGGCTTCGAAGAATTCACCGTCCCCGATATTTTGCCCGACCAGTCCTTTCTCGAAATGCTCGATGTGCTCAACGACTCGTTGGTCGCCGAGGGCAAAGAGGCAATCGCGTTCGAGAGTGATTGCCGCGAAGGCATTTGCGGCGCCTGTTCGCTGGTAATCGACGGCGTGCCGCACGGCCCCGTTCCGGGTACCACGACTTGTGGCCTGCGCATGCGCATTTGGAAAGACGGCGCGAACATCACCATCGAACCGTTCCGCGCGAAAAGTTTCCCGATCATCAAAGACCTCGTGGTCGACCGCACCGCCTTCGACCGGATTATCCAGAAGGGCGGCTATGTCAGCGTCGGCACCGGTTCGGCCCCGGAAGCCAACCTCACGCCGATCGGCAAACAAAACGCCGAACTCGCGTTCGAAGCGGCCACCTGCATCGGCTGCGGCGCCTGCGTCGCCGCCTGCCCAAACGCCAGCGCCAGCCTGTTCACCGGCGCAAAAATCGCCCAGTACACCTACTTGCCGCAAGGCCAAGTCGAACGCGGCCAGCGGGTTCAGAAAATGGTCGATCAAATGGACGAGGAAGGGTTCGGCGATTGTTCGAACCACGCCGAGTGTGAGGCCGCGTGTCCGAAGAAAATTTCGATCACCAACATTGCCAAGATGCGCAAAGAGTACGCCAAAAGTTTGTTTTCGTAAGTCGCGTTTTCGATCGGCTCACTAAAATAGATTTTCGGTAAACCCCACGGCTACGTCCCACATCTTCAACAGTTTGTTGCGCGGAGGTTGTTCGATCTCCCACGTTTTCCGATTCAAGATCCAGTCCTCCGAGCTCAGTCGAATTGCGTACTCAAGGTAGGCATCAAGAAGCTCGCCGAGTTCGGTTCCAGCGGGAAAGACGAGAGGGGATTCCAAAAAGTTTTCACCCGGTTCCTCGTCCCCGACGTAGGGTAGTTTTAATGCGAGGCTCGTTTTGAGAAATCTTCCGAGTTGATCATGGGTTTCGAAGGTGGTCGATTCCACTAAAGGGAAGTCCGCCAAGTTGGCGCCCGGTTCCAAAAGCGGTTTCCAGTCCGTTAGCGGCGGAAATTCGATCAGCGCAACCTCTGGAGCCGGCAGCAGTTTTTTCACCCGGACCGAGGTGAGATCACGGAAGGGTATGTCATCGAAATAAAACGACTGGGCGTTGCCAAGAACCGTAAAGCTGCCTCCGCTGTGTTTGGGTTCGGTGATGACTTGCAAGGCCGTCCCTAGATATCGGTCTGCCGTCATTTGAAAGGCGAGGCTGGTTCCGCGTGCTGTTGGGTGTGGTTTGGTCGGATCCAAATAATTTAACGGGTAGAGACCCTCGGTGCGAAGCATGTCTTCTCCAGGAAATGCGCCGAGGAGCTTCGCGCCGAACTGCTTGTTGGTGGTGATTCCATCCGGGGCGGTAAGCAGGTTTTCCGAGATCCATGGCTCTTGGCCGAGGGTCACACGGAGCAGAAGAGGGCTTTGCCATGGTGTTGGCACGAGTCGCCTTATCAGATAAATGGTTTGTCCCTCCTCGGTAACAAACGAGCCCCAACCCGCCCCCGGTAATTTCGACCGCAGCGCCGCGTTCGCCCACGATGGTTCCGCAACGGTGTGCGACTCGTGTATGGTGAGAAAGCAAAAGATGCCTTCGCGGTCTTGTTTGCGAAGCCTGTCCGCGTGTCGTTTGCCGAAGGCTCCATCGAGATCGAAGGTCGACTCGGAGACAGGGTCGAATACGTGCATGACTCCATCCTCACCACGGAAACCATGGCCAATCATGCGCAATGTGAGGCCGCTTGTGAAGGTGATTTGATAGCCGTTTTTAGCCGATACCAGCCGGGTTTCCGAAGGGTGGGGTGGTCCACTAAGCGGTGGCTCGACGACATAGGAAACGGTGTTGCTGAATACCTTCTTCGTTCCGTTTTCCCACTGAACGGCCGGAATGCCGGTGGTTCGGGTGACCCGGGAGAAGGGCTGTAGTGGGCTTGGTGGCTGGGAGGTCCCGCCAAGGCTGGGCACGAATGTTTGGTTCCATTCGGTTTGGTCGAGGGCGTAGGGGGTCTGTCCTTGGCGTGATTCAAGTGGAATGACCCACTGATGTCCGGTATGAAACGTCTTGCTCAGGAATACGGCTGTCATGGCCAGCGCAAGGCAGGCGAAAATGCCGAGCAGTACTTGTTTTCGCATCGGTTTATTTTAGGAGCGAATTAATCCACTTCTTCCATCTGGATCGTATCAATCAGTTTGTCGCGCAGCATGATTTCGGTGACGGCGATGATCTTGTTGCCCGAACGGATGAGGTTGCGCTTCTTCAGGACCTTCATCGCGTGCATCACATTGTCGGGTGGCAGGTTCTGTCCGTCGGGTAATAGAAACGCTTCGACGCCGCGGTAGATCGGCAGTTGGTTGAGCAGGGTGGTGTTGGTGGTGAAGGTATAGATCGGCGCGCCTTGCGGACGCATCCAAGAAGCCTTGCGGGCGACATCGCCCCGTTCGCAGAACACGATCAGCGCCTCGGCATGGACATCCTCGGCCAAGCGCGAGGCGGACTTGAGCAGGCGGGTGATGTCGTCGGTCGGTTCGGCGATTTCGCGCGTCGGCAGGTCGCGTTCGAGGCGGGTGGCGATGCGGTCCATGATTTCGACGCAGGCGATCGGATATTCGCCGACCGAGGTTTCGCCGGACAGCATGATCGCATCGGCGCGTTCGAACACGGCGTTGGAGACGTCGGTGATCTCGGCGCGGGTAGGGGAGGGCGAACTGATCATGCTTTCGAGCATGTGTGTGGCCACGATCACCGGCTTGCCGACGGCTTGGGCGGCGCGGACAATGTTGCGTTGGATCGCGGGCAGTTCTTCAAACGGGCATTCGATGCCGAGGTCACCGCGCGCCACCATGACCGCGTCAGCGGCGTCGATGATGTCGACGACGTTGCGCACGCCTTCCTGGTCTTCGATTTTGGCGACGATCTTCTGCGGGGCTTTGCGGTAGTCGAGAATCGCGCGCAGTCGGCGTACGTCCTCGGCGTCGCGCACGAACGACATGGCGAAGAAATCGACCCCGACCTCCATGCCGAGTTCGATGTCTTTGACGTCTTTGTCGGTGAGCGCCGGCAGGTTCACGCGGACGCCGGGCAAGTTGATGTGCCGGCGCGAACCGAGCACGCCCTCGGTGAGCACCTGGCAGAGCAATTGATGGTGCTTTTTCTCGAGCACCTTGAGGTGGATCTCGCCGTTGTCGACCAGCACCGTGTCGCCGATAGCGATGTCGTCGACCAGGTTGTCGTAGTTGACATCGACCGAGGCCATTTCCTCATTGGTCGCGCCGCGCACGGTCAGGGCGATCCGGTCGCCAGGGTTGAGATTGAGTTTGGTGGGCAGGTCGCCGGTGCGGATGGCGGGGCCCTGCGCGTCCATCAGGATCGAGACACGCCGGTCGAGTCGTTTCGAAATGTCGCGGACGCTAGTGACCACACTGCGCACCTGCTTCTCGGTTGCATGGGACATGTTGATCCGAATCACATTAAGCCCGGCCAGAACCAGTTGTTCCAGCATTTCGGGAGACTCGGTGGCGGGACCGATGGTGGCGATAATTTTGGTTGAACGCTTTTTCTTCATCAGGGTTCAATCTGCACGTGTTCAGGAAGATTAGCAAACAAGAGTGTGGTGTGATGAGGGTGTTTCTCGCCGCGAGTCCTTGAATGCACTGCATGATCGGCGTATTTTATGCCTGATGGTCTTTACACAGCCAATCACCGCGATTCCGGTTCAAGAGTATCTCGAAGGGGAGCAAGTCTCAGACATTCGTCATGAGTATGTGGACAGACAAGTTTCCGCGATGTCCGGCGGCACGAACAACCATGCGAAAATTGCCGGGAACGCATTTGGTGCTCTGTGGAATGCGTTGCGCGGTTCGCCTTGTAGACCCTTTGGTGCCGGTACAAAAATCCGAGTTCAATCGGAAGGCTCTGCAGTGGTTTATGATGGGGTGGATGCCGTAATTTCAATTCCAAGCCTTTCCGCGGACCTGTCCTTGCGTGAGCTTTATCTGAATGTGGAGTTCGGTTGATCCATCACTTCTCTTTCTTCTCCGGCAATTCCCAACCGGCTGGAAGCACGGTTGTTGCGATACCGGCTAGAAGCACGGTACTACCCTCGCCTTCTTCTCTGACAAACCCCAACCGGCTGGAAGCATGGTTGTTGCGATACCGGCTCGAAGCACGTTACTACCCTCGCTGTTGACTTGACCTTCCGCGCCGACCGACGACTCGCGAGATTACAGGTCTTCTTCCTCCCACACCACATGGTAGGCGTCGAGCGTGCCGAAATAGTCGAGTAGTTCGGCGTAGAATTTGTGGCTGGTGATGGTGGCGCTGTCGCCGATCAGAATCAGTTTTCGGCGGGCGCGGGTGAGCGCGACGTTCATGCGCCGGGTGTCAGACAGGAAGCCAACGATGCCGTCGGGATTCGACCGAACGAGGCTGATAATCACCGCTTCGTTTTCGCGGCCCTGGAAGCCGTCGATGGTGCCGACCTCGACCTCTTCCAGATTGCGGTTGGCGAGTTCGTTGCGCACCGCGAGTACCTGCGCGTTGTAGGGGGTGATGATGACGACCTTGTTCGGGGTCAGGCCTAAATTGATCAAATCGGCGGCTTTTTTGGCGGCGAGGCGGGCTTCGTCGGGGTTCGCGGTGGAGGCGGTGTCCTCGTCGCGAACTTCGTCGTACAGCGCGCCGGAGGTGTCGATGAAATGCATGGCGCACTCGGTTTGTTCGTCCTCGGTGACCGCGTCGAGATCGACCAGCAGGTGTTTGGCGACGCTGGGGTCGGCGCTAAGGCGGCCTTCGTAGAACTGCAGCGAAGAGAAGGTCATGATGTCCTCGTGCATGCGATATTGCACGGTGAGCAGACGCGCGGCATCGGCGGTTTCGGGCGTGTCGAAGATCAGGCGTTCGGGCAGCGAGATGGCGAAGCCGGCGCGTTCGGCGTCTTGAGAGAGAATGGTCGGCGGAAGTTGGCAGGGGTCGCCGGCGAGCACCAGACGGTCGGCGCGCAGGGCGGGGATCCACGCGTCGGCTTCGGTGCATTGACAGGCTTCGTCGATCACCACGAGATCGAAGCGGCGGCCACCGAGCATGGCGACATCGAGTCCGGTATTGGTCGAACAGACGACATTGGTATTGCGCAGCAAGTCGCTGATGATGCCGCGTTCGACCGAACGCGCGTCATCGAGCAGGGACTTCGCTTCGTCGCGGAGCGCGCGGCGTTCGCGGCGGTCGATGCCGGCGCGGGTTTGGCTGTTGGCTTTACGGAACAGGACTTGCGCGTCGGCGCGATACTTTTTCACCAATTTCATGTCGCGGTGTTGCCGAACCATGACGTTGAGCGAGGCGTCGCGGACGCTCTCCAGAATGCGGATCGGGTGGCCGAGCCGGAGCACGGACTCGTCGTGGGCGCGCAGCTTTTCCACCAAGTTGTCGACCGCCAGATTGCTGGGCGCGCAGGCGAGCACCTTGTCGCCACGGCGCACCGCTTGGCGAATGAGTTCGACCAGCGTGGTGGTTTTACCGGTGCCCGGCGGGCCGTGAATGATGGCGACCTCGGGGGCGTTCAGCGCATGGCTGATGGCGGCGCGTTGCGAGTCGTTGAGATCGGGATTGAGAAAGTCCGGCGGCGCGGACCTGGCGGGGGAGGGGCCGGGTTCGGTGCGGCCGAGGAGGCAGTCGCGCAGGGCGGCGAGGCGGGTTCCGTGCGCGTGTTCGGCGAGGTGAAGGGCGGTGCGCGCGCGGCGGATAGCGGTTTCGTCTTGGGCCGCGTCGATGCGGAACACCTCGACATCGTCTTCGGCGGACGGGGGTTCTTGGACGGCGATTTCGATTGAGGTTTTGGTGGTGCGGGTGACCACGCCGCGTTGGCGGAAGCCCCGGTCTTTGTCCTTCTTCGAACCGGTGTCCTCGGGCGTAAGTTCGATCGGCGCGCCGACTTTGAGACGGGTCGGCGGCAGCGGTTCGGTGGAGCTTTTTCGGCCAAGGGTGAGTAGGTGCAGGCCGCCGAGTCCGATATCGGACGTGCGCACGACGAGTTTGCGGATCGAGGTGGAGGAGGCGGATTTTCCGGCGGCTTCGCGGGCTTCCTGCAACTGCTTGGATTGGGCTTGGCCTTCGAGTTCGAGCCAGTCTCGCAGTCGGCCGAAGTGGACGGTGGCGCGGTCGTCTTCTGGCGCTTCCTCGGCGGTGAACCAGACGTGCACGCCGCGGTTGAGAAAAGTGGTGCCGTCGAGTTTGGTCGCCAGTTCGGCGCCACCGCGTTCGGGGACCTCGATGATGGCGTGGCGGCCGCGCAGCGAAATTTCGCCGACCGAGTTCTTGGCTAGTCCGGCGTCGATCAACCAGGCAAGTAGATTGCCCTTGGTGGCGCGTTGGGAAAGGGGGGAGATGTGCAGGGGCATGGCAAATTTGTTCGTAGGAACCAACCTCGTTTCTGTCGATACGCCAAAAGAAACTCCGGCAAAAACTTTGCCTCACCCGTGCGTTCGCGGTCCGTTGATCCATGAACGTCGAAAAAGTAAAATACACCATCTGGGCAAACGACTACCAACGCTGCCTTCGCTTTTACGAAAATCTCTTTTCAGGAACGACCTCGTTCGAGATGGAGGTGTGGAGCGAAATCGTGATCGCGGGTGCGACAATTGGCGTTCATGGTGGGGGCGAAGGGGATCAGGAAACCAAGCGCACGTGGACCGGTCTTACCTTCCAAGTGGATGATTTACGCGACGCCCTTGTCCGCCTTAAGGAGTGCGGCGGCGTCCTGGTCCGCGAACCGAACGACACCCCCGATGATCCGCTTCACTTGGCCAACTGTGTGGATCCTGAGGGCAATGAATTTATGATGACTCAAAAGAGGTAAAGCTGCCTGCCGTTGCCGCAGCGATAAACGCCGCCCTATTTCACATAGAGCGCGTATACATTGTTGCCCCGTTCGCGTTCGCGCAGGGGCGGGGGGGACGCCGGCAGATCGACCCGGTCGCGTTTGCCGATTACGAGAATCGCTTCGCCGGGCTTGGCGCGTTCGAAGGCGGCGCTGGCGGAGTCGATATTGTGCACAACGTGACCGACGTGGAATTCGAAGATCGCGGAGTTGACTCCGACCACGTGAACCAATGGCGCTTGGTCGAGTTCGGTGCGGGCTGCTTCAACAAAGGCGCGGACATCGGCGAGGTCTTGGGTTCGGGGATAGACAAGATGGGCGAAGCCGAGTCCGAGAACGAGCAGCAGCGCGGCGAGGATACCAGCGGTCCGACCGGCGGCGGGCTCGGTGAACCACGCGGCGATTCGAGGCCAGCTGAACGCAGCCACGGCGGCAAGCAGCGCCGTCGGCGCCAACAGCAGGACGGTGTAATGGGCCTGTTTACTCGGCAAGATGGAGAGCAGCAAAAACACCACCGCGAACCAGGCGAGTGGCGCTAAAGGGATGGCGGGTGCTTGTTTGCGAACGAGACGGCGTAGCGGCAGCCAGAGAACGAGTAGGGACATCGGCAGCAGCTGAACGAGGCCGGTGTAGGTATAGTAGATGATTGGACCGGTGTGGTTGTTTTTACCCATCAAGGCGGCCGCCTCCGCCTGCATTGCGGCTTGGCCTTCGGGGTGGTTCCAGATGAACAGGTACCACGGCAGGGAGACCGCCGCGAACGCGACCCCGGCTAGGACAAATCCGGACAGACTCGGGCGAACCAGGTCGCGCCGAAACCACGAGATGGCCGCGAGCGCCATGGGCGGAATCACCAGCGCTGCCAGCCCTTTGCTGAGAAAACCGAGTCCGGCGAGCAGGCCGCAGGCTGACCAATACAGGAGGCAGCGAACCCGTTTCGAATGGTCTGTTCCCGCATCGACCGCCGTGTTTGTTCCGGCCCAGATCGACCAGACAATGAACATCGACAGCATAACATCGGTTTCGGCCAACCGCGCGTGACGCAAAAACGCGAAGCTGCCGGCGGCCAGCAGGGCGGCGGCAAATCCTTTATCGATGGCGTCGTTTTCCTGCTCGTCCCCGAGCAAACGGCGGCCGACGAACCAGATGCCGAACAGCAGTCCGATCCCGCAGATGACGCTGGGAACTCGGTAGATCCAAATGCGTTCGGGGATGCCGACGGCGCGGGTGGCTTTAACGGTTGCGGCCGAGGCCCAATAGGCGAGCGGCGGTTTTTTTAGTCGCGGGGTCCGTTGGAACTCGGGAATCAACCACGAACCGCCATTCGCCATGTTCTGCGCAACGAGCACGACCCGGAGTTCTTGCTGGCGCTCCGGCGTGATCCGATCGATCCCCGGCAGCATACCGGCAAGCCCGATAAGGAGGAGGAAAAACGCGCGTCGCATGCCGCGCTTCTACGCGAGGAAAAATACTTGTTCAAGCGCGCGGGTTGAGACGTACTTTAAGTACACAACTCAGAATTATGAAAACACTGCTCCTTGCTTCCATCGCTGTCCTGCTCGTTCTTCCTGCCCTCGCCCAAAAAGACGGAGGCTGGGTTGAGATTTTCAACGGCAAGAATCTCGACGGGTGGACCCAGAAAAATGGGACGGCCAAATACTCGGTTCAAGACGCCACGATTTACGGCGTGACCAACGAAGGCTCGCCGAACTCCTTCCTGTGTACTGACAAGCACTACGGCGATTTCGAACTCACGTTCGACGTGAAGGTGCACGACAAACTCAATTCCGGCGTGCAGATCCGCTCGCAGATAAAGGACATTGAAAAGAAGGGCCAAGTGACGATCGGTCGCGTGAACGGGCCGCAAGTCGAGATCGAGTCCACCCCAGAAAAAGGTGCCGAGTCCGGTTATGTTTACGGCGAAGCCTGTGGCGGTTGGATGACCCCGGAGGCTGACCGTGCCCCGCACAAACATTTCAAAAACGGCGAGTGGAACAGCTACCGCATCATCGCCAAAGGGCCGAAGATTCAGACTTGGGTGAACGGCAATCAAGTGAGTGATCTCACCGACCAGGCCAAGTTCGAGTCGCATCCGAAAGGCTTCATTGGCCTGCAGGTTCACAGTATTAAAAAAGGCGCTGGTCCGTTTGACGTGGCGTGGCGGAAATTGAAAATCCGCGAACTGTAATCGAGCCTCTTTCTCGGGTTCTAGGTCTCCATGCAGGTTCTGCGTTCCGTTTGTGGATTGCTGCTGCTGCTTGCCTTCGCGCTTTCAGCATCCGCTGAGACGTGGCCGCGGTTTCGCGGCCCGAACGGAGCGGGAGGCATCGCCGCCGAACTGCCGGACAGTTTCGACGCGGACGCGCCGAACTGGAAAACCGAACTCCCCGGCGTCGGACATGGTTCGCCGGTGGTCTGGAACGACCGAATCTTTCTGATCTGCGCCGACCCGAAAACCGAAGAGCGGCGACCGGTTTGCGTTCGGGTTTCGGACGGCAAGATCCTCTGGACCAAAAAGGTCGCCGAGAAGGTCACCAAAACGCACAAGTTCAACGGTCCCGCGTCCAGCACGCCGGCGGTCGACGCGACCCATGTCTACATCGCTTGGGGGACCAAGACGCATCAGATCCTCGCTGCTTACACGCACGACGGCGAACCAGTGTGGCGCCGCGAACTCGATCCGGTGACCGAAGGCCATGGCTTTGCTGCCTCGCCGGTGGTCTATCGCGACATGGTGATCCTCAACCGCGACCAACGCGACGAAGGTCATTGGATCGCGCTTGATGCGGCCACTGGAAAAACGCGCTGGAAACTCGAGCGCGCCAGCAAACGATTGTCCTACTCCACCGCCGTGGTCTTTGATCCGCCCGGCAAAGATCCCGAGCTCGTGGTGACCAACTGGCAGCACGGCTTCACTGGAATCGATCCGCAGACTGGAAACGTGCTCTGGGAAAAGTCGGTGTTCGACACGAACACCAATGAACGCGCCATTAGTTCTCCGGTGGTCGCCGGCGATTTGATTATCGGTACCTGCGGGTTCACGACCAACCCGAAGCATTGCGTTGCGGTCCGTCCGGGGCCGAACGGTGGGGTTGAAGAAGTATGGCGGGTCGAAAAATCGGTGCCGCACATTCCGAGTCCGATCGTGCACGGCGACCATGTGTTTCTGTGGGAGGACAAGGGCATCGTCAGCTGTCTCGAACACGCCACCGGGAAATTGGTGTGGCGCGAACGCGTGCGCGGCGACCTTTCCGGGTCGCCGGTTCGGGCTGGCGATAAACTATATGTCTTCAACCGAGACGGCCAGATCGTTTGCATTGCCGCCTCGCCCACGTTCGCCGAACTCGGCCGGACCGAACTCAACGAGCTTGGTCGGACCACGCCAGCGCTCGCCAACGGCGTGCTCTATGTACGCACGCCGACGACTCTGTGGGCTTTGGAGAAATAACGTTAGGGAGGGACACTTGTGAAGCTTCAGGACGTTCGCAACCTCAGCTACCGAGCCGATCTGATGATCACCGGGGCGGAGGTCGACATTCTCGAACGCGACAACTACTTGGTTGCCCGTTCGCCGGCCAACCCCGACTGGCAATGCGGCAATTTTCTTCTGTTTGCAGACCCACCTTCGAATGACAACGCCGCCGAGTGGCTCGCCGCGTTCCAGCGTGAGATTGCGGATAAGCAACCGACCAAGCACATTCAAATCGGCTGGGGATTAAATATAGGACTGTCTCTTAAATTTGTACTTGACGACACGGCATCTCTCTGGAAACCAATCTCTATGAAACCTAGACTCATCGGAAAACCCGGATCCAAATACCATGTGATCTCCCGCTTTGTAGACCGTCAGTTCGCGATGGGGGATGATGCATCAAAGCGGATCTTTGCGCAGATCATGTTCTCTCAGGCCGCCTTTACGGGCGTGGAAATTTTGACCTATTGCATCATGAGCAATCACTTCCATATCCTGCTACTCGTTCCCGAACGCCCCGATGCCGACCTCCTCGATGAGCAGGAAGTGCTGCGTCGGCTGGGGAAAATCTGGAACAAGAATAAAGTGGAGAAACTGAAAGCGACGTTCGCGAACATGCGCGAAATCTCCGTCGAAGGGGACGCCCTCGTCGAACGCGAACTCGACCGATTCCGGCGCCGTATGTTCGACCTCTCCGAGTTCATGAAGGACGTGAAACAACGCTTCTCAACTTGGTTCAACCAAACCAACGAACGCAAGGGGACCCTGTTCGAAGAACGTTTCAAAAGCGTCATCGTCCAAGATGGACAGGCACTCCGGATGATGGCCGCTTACATCGACTTGAACCCGGTCCGCGCTGGGATTGTCACTGACCCCGCCGACTACCTTTGGTGTGGTTACGCTCGCGCCGTCGGCGGTAACCAAGATCGTCGTCGCGGACTACGAACCATAATGACCGACCCGCGCGACACCCGTCCCGCAAGCGCCCACCCATGGAAGAACGTGGCCAAGCGCTACCGCCTTTGGCTGCACGACCGCGGACTCGAAACCCATCACCGCGACGGACGCCAAAAGAAACGCGGCTTCACCCGCGCCGAACTCATCGCAAACTGGGACGCCGAGGGAGCCATCCCGCCCTCGACCCTTCTTCGGTGCAAAGCCCGGTGCATGACCGAAGCCCTGATTTATGGAGACCAAGCCTTCTTGCTCGAAACTATTGGCCAACTCCGCGCGAAAATCCCCAACAAACGTCCCAAGGCAAACAAGGCGGACGATGGCTTTTGTACCCTCGTCAACTTGCGAAAGCCGTCCTAGCAGACCGTTAAAAAAGTCAGACCGGTCGGGAACCAGTTCATTTCGTCTCCAGCGTCGTCGCCGAAGAGCTCGGATATACCTATATCCTCACTCCTCGGCTCCTCGCTGGAGAGCAAAATGTTTCTGATTTCCACTCCGGAGCACTTTCTAAACAGCCTGCTAGCCAGGTTGCTAGCCTATAAGGCCCCTGGGGGGACGTCGTCCTCGCCGAACAATTCCCCGAACACCCTCTCCGGCGCGTCCAGAAAACGTCGCCACATCTGCACCGCCTCCACCTTGTCATACGACTGTTCGGTCGCACCGGCATCCGTGAGTTCGTAAATCTTCGCACCGGGAAATGCCATCAATAACGGCGAGTGCGTCGCCATGATGAACTGCGCCCCTTTCGCGCAGGACTCGTGCATGATGCGCATCAAGCGGAGTTGGCCGTGGAACGACAAGGCCGACTCGACCTCGTCCAGAAAGTATAAACCCTTCGAACTCAAGCGGCTCTCCGCCAGCGTCAAAAACGATTCGCCATGCGAGCGGTTGTGCAGGTTTGGGAAGATAGACGCGACGCCGCTCTGCGGATCGTTGTCGCGTTCGATGTGGGTCGCCATGCCGTAGAATGTTTCGGCGCGGAAGAACCAGCCCCATCGTGGTTTCTTGCTCCACTCCAGGCGTAGCGCCTCGGACAAGCGACTGTGCGTGTCGTTCGTTTCGAACTTCAAATTGCGGCTGCCGCCCTCAGGATTGAATCCGGCTGCTACCGCGAGTCCCTCTACCAACGTCGATTTTCCCGAGCCGTTGTCGCCGACCAAAATTGTCACCTCCGCAAAACTCATCTCGGGCAAGGCGAGCACCGCCGGCAAATTGAACGGATAACCCGAACGCCCCTGACCCTCCGCTTCTTCCTCTTCTTCGGACTCCTCTTCCGCGTCTCCTTGTTTTTTCTCTCCCTCCTCGCCTTCGGCCGGTGCTTCCTCAAACCAATAATCAGACCAGTGTTCCTCCTCCTCCGGTTTCTCTTCTGTCGGCTCTTCCTCTTCCGGTTTCTCCTCCTCGATTAAATAGGCCGAACGTAAATATGGTGGGTGCGACTTCATTGCTTCTTTTCGCCTGCCTTGGCTGTGCCCTTCTTCGGGTACACCTGCGCGGACTCCGCGCATTCGATCCAGTCCGCTTTCATTTTAATGATCTCAGGTCGTTCGCTGGCCGCGAGATTCTTCTGCTCTGTTCGGTCATCCAACCCATGCCGGCTTGGTGCGCGTACAGCCCGGTGAGCAGGGAGGCGCGCGTCGGGCAGCAGCGTCCGGTGTTGTAGAACTGCGAAAATTTCAGTCCGTTTTCCGCCAGCGTATCGAGGTTGGGTGTCGGGATCTCACCGCCGTAACAAGCGATGTCCGAGAAGCCCATGTCGTTCACCATGATGACGATGATGTTCGGCGATTCAACCGCACGGGTGGAAACGATCAGCGAGGAAAATAAGAACAAAGTCAGCAGCAATAGAGCGCCTTTCATGCCCGAACGTTAACACGCCCCGCCGCCGGTCTCAAGATCGCGAACCGACACTCAGCCGGCGTACTTCTTCGGATCGATCTCGTATTTTTTCACCTTGTAACCAAAAATGCGCTGCGTCGTTTTGAGCGCGCGCGCGGCGGCGGCCATGTTGCCGCGGGCAGACTTGAGCGCGTCCGAGATGATGTCGCGTTCGTAGGCGTTGACCATGTCTTTCAGGCTGCCGTTGGTGATGCCGCCGGAGGACTCGGCGGTCTGTAGCGAGGGCGGAAGATTGTGCGGGTGCACGGTATCGCCTTCGGTGACCACCACGGCGCGCTCCATGGCGTTTTCCAGTTCGCGAACGTTGCCCGGCCAATGGTAGCAGTGCAACATGTCGATCGTCGCCGAACTCAAGCGGCGCACATCTTTGCCGTTCTCTTTGGAGTAGCGCTCGAGGAAGTGGTCGGCGAGCTGCATGATGTCGCTCTTGCGCTTGCGCAGTGGCGGCACAAAAACCGGGAACACATTGAGCCGGTAAAAGAGGTCCTCGCGGAATTTCCCGGCGTTCACCATTTCCTGCAAGTCTTTGTTCGTGGCGGCGATCAGGCGGACGTTCACCTTCAGCGTTTCGGTGCCGCCCACTGGTTCAAACTCGCGCTCCTGAATGACCCGCAGCAATTTGATTTGAATACTGATCGGAATCTCCGCGATCTCGTCGAGAAACAGCGTGCCGCCATCGGCCAGTTGGAAGCGGCCTTTGCGATCGGCGGTCGCGCCGGTGAACGCGCCCTTCTTGTGGCCGAACAATTCGCTCTCGATCAAGTCCACAGGCAGGGCGGCGCAGTGCGCTTTGACGAAGGGCTTGTCGCTGCGGTTGCTGTTGTAATGAATCGCGTGGGCGACCAGCTCTTTGCCGGTGCCGGTCTCGCCGGTGATTAACACCGTCGCCTGCGAACGCGCGACTTGTGCGAGCTGCTCGTAAACGACTTTCATCTCGCGCGAGTTGCCGATGATGTTGGATGGACGGAATCGGTCTTTGAGTTCGCGGCGCAGACGCTCGTTCTCACGTTCGAGTTTGTCGCGTTCCTCCTGCGCGGCGCGACGCAACTTTACCGCCTGTGCGATCAGTGAGGCGACGATCGTCAACAGGCGCAAGTCGTCGTCCAGTTTGGCCTTGGGATTGTAGACCCGGTCGATGCTCAGCGCGCCGACGATCTCCTTCTCCATTTTGATCGGCACACAGATAAACGAAATTTCGTCGTCGCCCATCCGCTGGGTTCGGTCGAGGTAGATCGGACTTTCACTGACCTTCTCGAGCACCATCGGTTCGCCGTTCAAAATAACTTGGCCGGTCACGCCCTCACCCAGCCGGTAGCGACCTTTACGCGCCTGCTTCGGGGACAGACCATAGGAGGACTCGATGAGAATATCGCCGGTCTTGCGGTTGAGCAGAGTTAGCGTGCCGTGCTCCATGCCCAGTTTATTGGCCATCGCCTGAAGAATCGGGTCCGCGACATCGCGCATATCCAGCGATTTCTCCAGAATACGGGAGAGCTCGAACAGGAACTGCAACTCGGCGAGATTGCGGTCAGCGGAACTTTTAACTTTACTCATTACTCTATCAATTGTGTCACATAAACTAAAATAACAGACAAAGAAGTAATAAATGACACCATCGATGACAAATATGTTTTATCTGGCTCATTTTCACACATCATGCTTTCGGCATGGAAACTGAGCCGATTTGTGCTTATGTTGACGTGCAGAAGCCCCGAAAAATGGAAGAACTCTACGAATACGACCCTGCGACACGTCAATATCGGCGTGTGTCCGCTACTATGCGGTCTGAGCGGCAACGCAGACGGCGCGAGGACCGAGCTGCCCCCGCCGAAGGTTACCGCGAAAAACAATCCAGAGCGCGCCAAACACCCGGTCCAAGCATGGGCCGCGCTGCTCTTCCGCTCGAGGGATTCACCCTTGGCAAGTTCTTGTTTTGGTTCGGTTTCTTCACCGTGCTCATCATTTGGGGCGTGCTCATCTATATCTACGTGACGAAGTAGGCTTGAACCGCCATGCTCGGCGCATGAGCGAAGAAACGAAACAAACGACCCCAGAATCCTCCTCCGAACTCCCGACTGTCGCCTGGATCGGCACCGGCGTGATGGGCGCCCCGATGGCGGGCCATCTGATGGACGCCGGTTACGAACTCCACGTATTTACCCGCAGTCCCATAAAAGCCGCCGCCTTGGTCGAGCGCGGCGCAACTCTCCACGACAGCGCCGCCGCTGCCGCCGCCGGATGCGACGTAGTCTGCACTATGGTCGGCCTGCCTCCCGATGTTCGGGCCACCGTTCTCGGAGAGGGCGGTGCCATCGCGAACATGGCCGAAGGCGGTTTGTTCATCGACTTCACCACCAGCAGTCCAGCGCTCGCGGTGGAGATCGCAGCCTCCGCGGCGGAACGCGGAATCGATGCGCTCGACGCGCCCGTGTCCGGCGGCGATGTCGGCGCGCAAGCGGGCACACTCTCGATCATGGTCGGCGGCAGCGAAGCTGGCTTTACCCGCGCACATCCGATTCTCGATCTGGTCGGCGGCACCATCGTGCGCCAAGGTCCCGCCGGTTCGGGACAACACACCAAGATGGTCAACCAGATTGTTATCGCCGGTAACATGATTGGCATGTGCGAGGCAGTTCAGTACGCGCGCAACGCTGGACTCGACCCAGCCACCGTCTTGCAAAGCATCGGTGGCGGCGCCGCCGCGAGCTGGACCCTGTCCAATCTCTGTCCGCGCATTTTAAAAGAGGACATGGCCCCGGGTTTCTTCATCGAACACTTCGTCAAAGACATGGGCATCGCCGCCGACGAGTCCGCCAAACTCGGCCTGGATTTACCCGGCTTGAAACTCGTTCTCGGCATGTACCAAAAACTCGCCGACGAGGGCCACGGTCGACTCGGCACGCAAGCGCTGATCAAGGCGTTCGAGGACGCCTAAAATTTTATTTCTGTGCAGCGAGGCTGGATGGATTTTTATAGATGCCGTTTGAAGTCGAGTGGGTGAGGTCATGAAAAAAGTGCTGCCCGCTTGTTCTGCTCTGTTCGGAGCCTTCTTTATCTTTGTCTACGCCCTGCGCCCGGATTGGGCTGCCGCGCTGACAATTTTTCCGGCTTGGGCTTGGTTGGTCTTTCTGCTTCTCGCGCTTATCCCGCCTTCGAAAAATACTTCCTTCCTTGCGCTGGCCATGTGGCTGATCTTTACGATTCTGTTTGTGGAAGAGCCGCGATCCTTTTTTCGCGGCGAACCGGATGAAGCTGCGACGGACGCCTTGCGTTGCATTACCATCAACTGTTCAGGTTCGACGGCTGCGATTGAGGACGCCCTCGTATTCGATCCGGATATCGTCCTGCTTCAGGAGTCCCCAAGCGAAGCGATGCTGGCGGAATTCCTGCAATCCAATTCCTTTTCATTCGTGCACGGTCTCGACACCTCGATTCTGGTCAAGGGACCGAACGCGCGTCTCCGACGGGTTGCCGAAAACGTGACGTACCTGACTTGCGATGTGGTAACGGAGGCCGGGATGCAACTTCGGGTCACGTCGCTTCGTTTGAAAACCAGTCAGCCGAGAATCGATCTTTGGCGGGCTCGTTGTTGGTCATCCCAATCACGGATTCGCCGAACCCAATGCGAGCAAATGCGCGTGATTTGCGACACCAACGTTCCCGATAATTATTCCGGACCCGCCATGATCATTGGCGGTGATTTCAACGTGCCGCAGGGCGACGCAGTTTTTCGTGAACTGAAAGGCAAGCTTTCGGATTCCTTTCGCGCGGGAGGCATGGGCAACTGCAACACGATCACCTCCACCTACCCGCTGTTGCGAATCGACCAGATTTGGGCCAGCCCCACTTTACGGTGTTTCAACGCTTTCGCAAAAGGGAGCGACCACACCGACCACCTGTTTTACGTCGCGGATTTTAGAAGAGTGAAGTGAGGCCCGAATGATACTGGGTAGAAAATTCTTTGCGCATAGTCGCCCGGGGGGGGCGGCCTCCCACTTTTTCACGAGAGGGTAACTTTAGTAGGGCGGATTATTCGCTGACTTTTCACGGCTCTCAGACCACGGAAAAAACGGGGAAAAACGCGGAATCTTTCGTCCGAGACTCCACGGCAAAACACACAAGGCTGCCATTCCTCTGCCCCAAATTCTTTTGCCTCCGTGGAGCGGTCGACCACACCAACATTCGCGAAACAGTCGTGCCGCGCGGAGTTGAAGAGCAGAAGCCCGACAACCTCGTACGCGCGCAAAAGTGGACTTGGTCCCGAAGAAATTAGCCGCGTTAGCGGTGGCACCCTGAATAGCCCCGGCTGTAGCCCGCAGGGCAAGGCCGGGGTTGGGCCGAGCATGAAGGGTAGCCGCGTAGCGGTGACACTTTGGCCGCTTCGGGCGATTCTAACCTTCGAGCATCATCTTAGGCGTGGCGTTCGCAGAGAATCCGCAGCATCCGACGCAGCGGTTCGGCGGCACCCCAGAGCAACTGGTCGCCAACGGTAAACAAGCCGAGATACTCGGGACCCAATTTCAGTTTGTGAACGCGGCCAACTGGAACCACCAAACTACCGGACACCGCCGCCGGCGTGAGGCCGGCCAGCGTCGCCTCTTTTTCGTTCGGCACGAACGACACCCACTCGTGCGCGCCCGCGAGCGCGGACTCGATCTCGTCCAGCGGGATGTCCTGCTTGAGTTTCATGGTCAGCGCCTGGCTGTGGCAACGCATCGCCGGCACGCGCACGCAGATACCGTCAACTGGGATCACCGGATCGGACTGCAAAATCTTGTTGGTCTCGGACATGCCTTTCCACTCCTCGCGGGTCTGGCCGTCTTCGACCGCGCTGTCGATCCACGGAATCAAACTGGCGGCGAGCGGCGCGCCGAACTCGCTGGTCGGAAACGCGTCGTCGCGCAGGCGGGCGGTGATGTCGTGATCGAGTTCGAGCACCGGGCTGCGCGGGTCAGCGGCGCGTTCGCGACCGAGGTCGCCGAGGTCGGCCATTTGTGTCACCAGTTCTTTCATGTTGCGCGCACCCGCGCCGGACGAACTCTGATAGGTCATCGCGCTCACCCATTCCACCCAGCCGCGGCTGAACAAACCGACCGTGGCCATCAACATCAGGCTGACGGTACAGTTGCCGCCGATAAAATCTAAACGATCCGCGTCGAGCGCGGCGTCGATCACATCGCGGTTCACCGGATCGAGAATGATAGTTGCGTCGTCGTCCATGCGCAGGGCCGAAGCGGCGTCAATCCAGAACCCCTTCCAGCCACCCGCGCGCAATTCGCTGTGCATCTTCTTGGTGTAGTCGCCGCCTTGACAGGTGATCACTGCCTGCAGTCCGTCGAACGCGTCGACATCAAACGCGTCCGCCAAGGGCGCCCCGTCCGGGCCGTCCTGGCCGACTTGGGAGGTACTGAAATATACCGCATCGATGTGGTCAAAGTCGCCTTCGGCCCGCATCCGGTCCATCAATACCGACCCGACCATGCCGCGCCAACCTATCAATCCTACTTTCATGTTTCTAACTGCTTCACTTGAGTTTACTTTGCGCCTCGCTACGAAGTTTCTCCGGCTTTGCCATGATTTTATCTAAAACCATCCGACTTTTTCTCGAGAGCATCGGGCGCAGCGAGGAGACGGAATTCTATTTGCGGAAATTCCAAGACCACGCTTCGCCCTATTTTGCCTTGGTCGTTCCTGACGCGCAAACCCTCGCCGAATCGGTGGAGGTCCTCGCCTTTGATCTGGAATTTCTGCTCACGCTCGGACTCAAACCCGCGCTGGTCGTGCCGGTCGCGGCCGACACAAAAGAACTACGCGCCGCGTTCCCCGACGGCCTGTCCGTACTGGTCGCCGACGACCCCGCCGAACTCGTTCCGGCCCAGTCAGGCCGGGTTCAGTTTCTCCGCGCCCGCGGCCAACTGCACACCGCCACCAACGAACCAATTTTCTTCCACTACACCGAACGCGACAACCCCGCGCCGGTCCACGCCGAAGACACCGCCATGGCCGAACGCGCCGAGGCGCTGCTCGCCGCCCGGCCCGGTACCCACATCTCGATCAGTTCGCCGCTCGATCTGCTGCGCGAAATGTTCACCGTCCGCGGGGCCGGCACCATGGTGCGCCGCGGGTCGACCATCCACACCTTCGACGCCGCGTCCGAAGTCGATCACGAACGCCTGCTCGCGCTGCTGCTCGACAGCTTCGGCCGGCCGCTCACCGACCCAAGCGTGCTCGACCCGGTGAGCGTTTGGCACATCGAGTCCGGCTATCACGGCGCTGCTTTGTTGGAAGATCACGCGGCCGGAAAATATCTGTCCAAGTTCGCGGTGATGACCTACGCGCGCGGCGAAGGTTTGGCCGGCGAACTCTGGTCCGAACTCAAACAATATCCCGCGCTGTTCTGGCGCGCGCGTCCGAACAACCCGATCAATCCTTGGTACCTACGCCAGTCCGACGGCCATCAAAACACCCGCGAATGGATCGTGTTCTGGCGCGGCATCGCGTCCGGGCATCTCGAAGACATCATCGACGTCTGCACTGCGCGTCCGGCCGAGTTCGTGCCGGTCGCGAAAGAAAATTAATGCCCGCGCCCGCCTGATTTCTTTATGGCAAGCTCTTGCCATAGAGTGGCAAACTCTTGCCACACTATGGCAGAACCTTGCCACACTATGGCAACGATTTGCCATAAGCCATTGCCCCAACCGGACGACGCTCATGACCGATAAAAACTCTCATCCACTCCCCCGTATCGGCATCCTCGGACTCGGTCGGCTCGGCGGATCGCTGCGACGCGCGTTGGAGGCGACCGGGGCCGAGGTGGAGATTGGCGAGGCGGCGCGTGGTTGTGAAATCGTGTTTCTCTGTGTGCCGGACGACGTGATCACGACGGTCGCCGAAAATATTGCGGCGGATGTCGCGCCCGGTTCGGTGGTGACGCATTGTTCGGGTGCGCTCGGTTCGGACGCGCTCGGGATTTTGCGCGAACACGGCTGCAAGGTGGCCTCCTTCCATCCCTTGCAAACCTTTCCCGATCACGAAACCGGGGCCACGCGCTTTGCCGGATGCCCCGTTTTCCTTGAGGGCGACGACGCGGCGCTGACGCAATTAGAGGCGGTGGCCGAACTGCTCGGCTCCGTGCCGCAGCGGATGTCGGCCGAAGGAAAAACCGGCTATCACGCGGCGGCGGCGATGGCCTGCAATCAACTCTGCGCCTTGCTCGACGCGGCCTTCGAGGTGGCGGGCGCGTCGGGCGTGGACGACCCGGCGGTGTTTCTGCCGCTGATCCGCGCGACCCTCGACGGCATCGAAGAACGCGGCACGCACGCGGCCCTCACGGGTCCGGTGATGCGCGGCGACGCCGCCACGGTGGCGCGTCACCTTGACTTTCTCGACCAATCGAATCCGCAGGCGGCGGAGATCTACCGGGTTCTAAGTCGGCGGGCGCTGGCGATGGCGAGCGAGTCGGGTGGGCTGGACGAGGATGGTTGTTCGGCGGTGGCGGACGCGCTCGATCAAAAGGATGGTTGAGTCTGACCGTCCCGCCGGGACTCCTGCAGTTGTCCTGGCGTGAACCCCCGGTTCCGCTCGTGCCTCGCTACACCGGGGGCTACTGTCTGTCGCCCTTTCAGGGCTGGTGGAAACCATTTGCAACGGTGCCTTTCTGTTCCCCCATTACTACATCGCGCGCTACTTTGCCGCTCTCCTTCATCGACCGTCCCGAACTTTAAACGTAGCTCCGCCGGTATGCAATTTCACAAGGGTTCCGAAGTGCAGGCGACCGGTCTGTAACTGTTCCGGTTCTGTGGCCTCCGGTCCTGTCGCAACGAAAAAACGGTTCGCGATCTGGCGGGAGCATCGAGGAAACGCTGGACCGATTTCGACCGGAACAATGCTCCATCGCTCGGCGGCGGCGCATCCCGGTCGACCCTAAGCTGGCACACCGTACCCGAGGTTACACTCCTGCGGTCGCTTACCCGCGGGCTACAATATCTCGCCCTGTTGGGGCTGGCGACAGGCCGTGGTCCCTCAGGTTGAGTCTCGAAATGGACTTATTCTTGCGGACACAACTCTACTTAATTTGCTCTAAGGCAACGCCTCGAACTTCTTAAATCAGGGAGGCCAAATAGATGGCGAGGCCAATGATCAGTCCGAGGGCCATGCAGATTGACACGTGAAGCACCCAGACGAGAAGCGCTCTCAGCCAAGTGGTCGGAAGGATCCATTTAAAGAACACCACGGCCAGAAAGCCGCCGACGATGCTTAGCCGAACCACCGGAGGCCGTTGGCCTTCACCGAAGATTTCCCCCATCCACATTTTCAAGCCGTAGTTGATCCCACCAATCAGAAGCGCCATCAGGATCGCGAGGCCGAAGGCCTTTTCAAACGAGGGTTCGGGAATCGCCGTTTTCCCTATGCTTGGCGTTTCCCCAGTGGCCGAGGACGCGCCGCGTCCGAGGACTTTGTTGGCGAAGGAGACCGCGGCGCGAAAGGCCACGCCGAATACCAGGACGCTCACGGCGGTTCCGGTAATACTGAGTGCGATGGTCATGTTGTCCAAATGAATCTCCTAGGTTGCGTTCGGTCTGCACACGGGTTGCGCGGGGATCAAGCAAATCTGAAACGCCACCGCGCGATGGTCCATTCGGTCCGGCTTGGAGGGTTGACCGTCCCGAACTTTAAACGTAGCTCCGCCGGTATGCAATTTCACAAGTACCACGCGCTCGGAAACGACTACCTTGTCTTGGATCCGAGCGACTGCCCGACGCTGTTTTCGCCGCTCGAAATCGAGAAGATTTGCCACCGCCATTTTGGACTCGGTTCGGACGGGATTCTGTACGGACCACTGCCGACCAACGAGGCGGACTTCGGACTGCAGATCTGGAACCCGGACGGCAGCGAGGCGGAGAAATCGGGCAACGGGCTGCGCATCTTCTGCCGCTACTTGCTCGATCAAGGACGCGTCGGCGTCGCCCCGTTCACCATCATGACCCTTGGCGGAAAAGTCACCTGCCAGATTCATGACGGCGGCGAGTCGATCGAAGTCGAAATAGGTACCGTGAGTTTTCACAGCGACGACATTCCGGTGCTCGGCGACTCGCGCGAAGTGCTGAACGAGAGCGTCGAGATCGACGGCGAAACCTACCACTATTACGCCGCGACCATCGGTAACCCGCACGTGGTGCTGCCGATGGACAATCCGACCGCGGAACTGGCGTGCAAGATCGGACCGGTGCTCGAGAAGATGACCGACCGCTTTCCCAACCGCACCAACGTGCAGTTGCTTCAGATCATCGACCGCAACACCATCCGCATCGAAATCTGGGAACGCGGCGCCGGCTACACGCTCGCCTCCGGCAGCAGCAGCAGTGCGGCGGCGGCGGTGGCGCGCAAGATGGGCGGCTGCGACGAATCCATTTTGGTGAAGTGCCCGGGTGGCGATATCGCGATCACGGTGGACGACGCGTTCGCGGTGACGATGACCGGCCCGGCTACGCGGGTGGGCGGGTTCGAGATGGACGCGGGCGTGCCGAGTCAGGATGTGCCGCTCGGGTAAAGGTAAATTGTGAATTGTGAATGGTGAATGGTGAATTGCGAACGAATATGCATCGGTGGAAAGCTAGCGCGTGACCTATAATTTTGAGTATCCCGCCTTCCCGGAACACCTGCCCAAACTGGAGCAGGAGGTCGGCAAGTATCGGGTTCGGTTCGCGCGCAATCTCGACGATTTGGATGAGGTGTTGCGGCTGCGTTACGAGGTGTTCAATGTCGAGATGGGCGAGGGCTTGGCCGCGTCCGAAGCGACCGAACGTGATCTCGATCCGCATGATCCGACCTGGCACCACATCGTCGTCTGCCTGATAAAAACGGGGGCGATTATCGGCACCTACCGGGTTCAGACCAACGAAGCCGCGGCAGGCGGTATTGGGTTTTATACCAACGAGGAATTTTATCTTGAAGATTTGCCGGCGGAGATTCGCGGCAACGTGGTCGAGGCCGGACGCGCCTGCATCGCGAAAAAACACCGCAACGGTAAAGTGCTGTTCCTGCTCTGGCTCGGACTCGCGCACTACTTAAAGCACAATCAGAAACGTTGGTTGTTTGGTTGCTGCTCGTTGACCAGTCAGGACCCGGAAGAGGGTTTGAGCATGTACGAATATTTGCAGAAGAGCGACGGCTTGTGGGCGGAGTACGATGCGCGTCCGCGCGCAGATTTTGTCTGCGAAATACCGCCGAACACGTTGCGCACCTATCCGAACGTGAAGGTGCCGCGGCTGATGCGCATCTACCTCAACTACGGCATGCGCATTGCCAGTCGTCCGGCGATCGACCGTGCGTTCAAGACGATCGACTATCTGTTGCTGGCCGACCGCACGCAAATGACCGGCGGCATTTTCCGCGATCTCGACAAAATCTGATCGCGTATCTGGGCGGAGCAGAAACGGTATGCGCATCGCTCTCGTCGAACCTTACTTTACTGGCAGCCACCGCGCGTGGGCGGAGGGCTTTGCCGCGCGTTCGGGGCATGAGGTTCGTTTGCACACCCTGCCCGGACGCTTCTGGAAGTGGCGTATGCACGGCGGCGGCGTCACGCTGGCGCGTGAGTTTTTGGCGGCCGAAGCGGAGGCGGTGGCCGCCGGACTGGGTTCGGTCGACTTGGTGTTGGCGACTGACATGCTCGATCTGCCGTTATTTTTAGGTCTGACCCGCTACGCTGGGGCCACGGCGGTGTACTTCCACGAAAACCAGTTCACCTATCCCTGGTCGCCGAACGACACCGATCCGCACACCGGTCGCGACGGCCATTTTTGTTTCATCAATTACGCCACCGCGCTCGCGGCCGACCGGGTGTTTTTCAACTCCGACTTTCATCGTCAGACCTTTCTCGGCGAGCTGCCGGGTTGGTTGAAGAAGATGCCGGACCACCGCGAACTCGATTCCGTCGATCGGATCGCGGCGAAAAGCGAGGTGATGCATTTGGGCATGGATCTGGCGCGTTTGGACGCGTCTCGGGAGGCGAAAGAGGCTGGCTTGCCGCCGCTGGTTCTGTGGAACCATCGATGGGAATACGACAAGGATCCGGCGACCTTTTTTTGGGCCTTGTTCGAGATCGACGCGCCGTTCCGCCTGGCAGTTCTCGGCGATGATTTCGGCGGCAAGCATCCGGCGATCTTCGACGAGGCGCGAGAGCGGCTAGCCGACAAGATCGTGCAATGGGGGAAAGTCGAGGATGGTGGCGAGTACGCGCGCTGGCTGTGGCGCGCCGACATTTTGCCGGTGACCTCGCGCCAAGATTTTTTCGGCGGCAGCGTGGTCGAGGCGATGTACTGCGACACCGAACCCTTGCTGCCGCGTCGGCTGGCGTTCCCTGAACACACGGACGCGGATGTGTTTTACGATAGCGACGAGGAATTTCGGTCGCGTTTGGAGGCGTTCTTGATGGAGGGCTCGCGGGTCGGGTCGTTGCGTTCGGCGGTTGCGAAGTACGATTGGGGTTCGTGTATTGGGGCGATGGATCAGCGGTTGGCCGAGATTCAGTATCGCGCGGAGCGCTAAGAAGGTAGCGCCGTCCTTCCAAGGCGGTGTCGCACAGCCTGCTTCTTAGCAGGCCGGACGCGGGAATGGCACCCGTTCCCGTTTATTGATTCATTCGTCCGTTTCCGCCGCCAAGCTTGGCGGTCATGGCACGTTGTATTAGTGGGCTTGCCTCGAACGATGTATAATAAATAAATAATACAGTTCGTGATCGTTCCGACGGATTGAAAATCCATCCCACCGACACGGTTTGAAAAACCATGCTACAGGCGGCGTTGCCGCTGTGTATCAACACCATGTTTACAGCGGCGCTGCCGATCTTACTTGAACACCAAATGATGAACGCCGAGATAGTGGTTGGCGAACGCGGCTTCACAGTAGCTGAGATAGTAGTGCCACATGCGGCGGAAGCGTTCGTCGAAGCCGAGCGGTTCGATTTCGTGCCAGTTGTTTAGAAAGGATTCGCGCCAGGCGGCGAGGGTGGTGGCGTAGTCCGGACCGATGTTGTCCTCACGCACCACTTCTAAGTTCGTCGTTCGGCCCATGCTCTCGCTGAGGATTTCGACCGAGGGCAAGTGGCCGCCGGGGAAGATGTATTTGCGGATCCAGTCGACGCTGTTGCGGTAGTTTTCGTAGCGGGGGTGGGGGATGGTGATGACTTGCACGGCGATGATGCCGTCGGGCTTGAGCAGGCGCTGGCAGGTCTCGAACCAAGCGTCGAGAAATTCGTGGCCGACCGCCTCGAGCATTTCGATGGAGACGATGCGGTCGAATGTTCCCTCGATGTGGCGGTAGTCGAGCAGTTGGATGTCGATCCGATCGCTGAGGCCGGCTTCGGCGACGCGTTGGTCGGCCCAGAGTTTTTGTTGTTCGGAAATGGTGACGCCGGTCACGCGGCAGCCGGTTTGTCGAACCGCCTCGATCGCGAACGCGCCCCAGCCGCAGCCGATTTCGAGCACGTGGTGGTCGGGACCAATCTCGGCTTTTTCAATCAGGGCGGCGATCTTGTTGGCTTGGGCCGCGTCGAGGGATTGGTCGGGTTCGGCGAACAGGGCGCAGGAATACATCATGCTCGGATCGAGAAAGCGCCGGTAGAATTCGTTGCCGAGGTCGTAGTGCGCGTGGATGTTTTCTTTGGCCTTGGCCACGGTGTTGCGCCGGCGGCGGTGGCGCAGCGTGTCCATCGTCGAACGCAGCCAGGCTCGGATCCCGAAGGCGCGTTCGCTGGTGAGCAGCTGTTCGTTGCGGACAAATAAACTGAGCAGGCGGGTGAGGTCGGGCGTGTCGAACTCGTCGGCCATCCAAGCTTCGCCGAAGCCGATGTCACCACCTTTAAGCACGCGGGTGAAAAATTTGAAGTCCTTCACCTCGACCATGACGGGGGCCTCAGCCTCTTCTCCATTACCGCCACCACCGCCAAACGTTTGGGCGCTGCCGTCGGGCAAGCGGAGGTTTAAGCCGCCGACTTTCAGTCGGCCGAGGTACGCGGTGACGGCTTTCATCGCGATTCGTTCGCGGAAATTTGGTTTCGTTTTGCCTGTTACGTTGATCGTCATGGGGTGGTCTATCGGGGGCTTGCTATATACGGGGAGTTTTTTGATGCGATGAAGTTTTGCCGCCTCCCACACGATGCGCGGCATGGTTTTTGCCACCCGGAACGGGGCGTGGATCAGCAGGCGGCGTAGCTGGCAGGCGGTGAACGACCGATGCTTCCCGTGCAGGCAGGTGAGGAAGTGCAGGCCAGCCTCATCGGTCTTGTCGATCTGGATGTTCATGGTGCCGTTGAGTTCGGCGAAGTGGAAATCGTAGCTGCCGCTGCGGTCGTAGAACGGCGAGACATGGAAGGCTTTGTCGGCGCTAAAATGGGCGAGCATGCCCGGACGCGGCGCGAGCGGATCTTGCAGCAGGTAGAAGTGGCGTTCGCCGAAGGTGTTGTTCACTTCGGTGAGCACGCCGCCGAGCGAGTCGTCGGGGCGGTAGAGATAGAAAAAGCTGACCGGATTGAAGGCGTAGTTGAACACGCGCGGCATGGTGACGAGTTCGGCGCGGCCGAGCGGTTCGCGGTAGCCCCAGAGGTCGAGACAGCGTTCGAGGCGTTGGCGGAAATTTTCTTCGGGGTGTTCGGCGGCGAGTTCGGGTAGCAGGTAATCGTCGTCGCGGATCACGAACGCGGCCCGGCGGTTGTGGCCGAACAGCTTTGAGGTTCGGTCGAGTTCGGGTAGTTCGTCGAGATCCACCGCGAACGAAACGATCGGATATTCAAAGCGGTGCTCCACCGGCTTGAGACGGGCGTGCGAAATCTCGCCGAGATAAAAACGCGAACGCAAGCGCGAGGTCGCACATTTCTCGTTGTTGCTTGTCGTCACTACAGCACCCCGCCCAAGGCTTCGCCGACCTGCATGCCCGAACGAATCGCGTCTTCATGGAAACCGTAACCGTGGTAGGCGCCGGCGAACCAGGTGTGGCGGCTGCCGTTGAGTTCGGCGAGGCGCGGCTGGGTGGCGAACGAGGCGCTGGTGTAGAGCGGGTGCAGGTAGTCCATTTCGCGCACCACCGTTTCGTCGCGCCACGGAGTCGGGTCGTTAAGCGTGACAAAGTACGGCGAACGGCTGTCGATCTGCTGCAGGCGGTTCATGTGATAGGTGAGGTGGACCGGTTGTTCGTCGTCGGCGTCGGGGCGGCGGATGACATTCCACGAAGCCCAGGCTTTGCGCCGGCGTGGCATGCGTTCGGCGTCGCGGTGCAGCACGGTTCGGTTGTGCGAGTACTCCCAGGCACCGAGCAGCGCGCGTTCGTCCGGGCTGGGATCTTCGAGCAGCGCGAGCGCTTGGTCGGCATGGGTAGCAATCACGACCTGGTCGAAGGACTCGGTCGCGCCATCGGCATGTCGGAGTTCGACGTGGTTCTCGTTCGCCGAACGCCGCACCCCGCGCAGCGACACGCCGGTGCGAATGTCGCCGCCCGCTTTTCTGAACGCGCGTTCGAAGGTGTCGACGTAAGTCTTCGACCCGCCCGGCAGGTATTTCCACTGCGGACGGTCGTTCACCGAGAGCAGTCCGTGGTTGTCAAAAAATTGTATGAATGCGCGCGCGGGAAAGTGCATCATCTTGGCCATCGAGGTCGACCAGATGGCCGCGCCCATGGGCACGATGTAGCGTTCGATGATCGGCGAACGAAACCCGAAGCGGTCGAGATAATCGCCGAGGGATTGATCGTGTCCGCTCGGGCCAAGGGTTTGCAGCGCCGGCAAGTCGGCGCGAGCTTGTTTGTTGAAGCGAAGGATATCCCGCAGCATGAGCAGGAATCCCGGACTCGCCAGATTGCGCCGGCGCGCGAACAGCGTGCTCATCGAACTGCCGTTGTACTCGAACCCGGTCCGGCGGCAGGCGAAGGCGAAAGACATGTCCGAGTCGGCGACCGGCACGTCGAGGCGTTCGAGGAAGCGGGTGAAGATCGGGTAGTTGCGGTCGTTCATGACGATGAAGCCAGTGTCGACCGGCGTGCCCGCGTCGGGGCCGTCGGGAATGACAACGGTGTGCACGTGACCGCCGAGGCGTTGGCGTTGTTCGATCAGGGTGACATGGTGTCGTTGTTGCAACATCCAAGCGGCCGCGATTCCCGCCGCCCCGGCTCCGATCACCGCCACCTTCTGGGGCGCGGAAACTTTGGGGCTGTTGGCGGCTGCAATCATCGTCGATCTATAGTCGATTTCGCAGATTCCTTACAAGCCAAGTGATCCATAGCCTGGCCAAAATTGGCCGCAGAACCCGCAGAATTACACGTTAGTCCGGCATCTTCGGCGGTCCGCAACACGGACGCGCGACGCGTGTGCAACGCATTGCGGCACGACATTTAAAATGTGTCCGGCGCGGATTTGAGAAGAAAGCAACCGTAGCTGCCTGCAGGTTGGTCGGCTGTGCATGAGGCGGAGCACCAGCCGCCGCTGAAGCAGGTGCAACATCTTCCACCTCTTCCAATCCAAACATCAGGATATCGGGAGTTCCCTGATAGCGCATCGTCTCGTATTTTCATACAAATAGCCTTATTCGAACTCAAACCTTAGGAATATCACCATGTTACGCTATGCTATTATTGCTTTAATCGTCGCCATTGTCGCTGCCGTTTTCGGTTTTGGAGGAATCGCTTCCGTTGCAACGGACTTCGCGCGCATCCTATTCTTCATCTTCATCGTGCTAGCTGTCATCGGATTTATCATGCACTTCCTCACGGGCCGTACTCCGCCGGCCTTGTGATGTCGTAGCGTCGATCCGCTTATTTATGAAAGTCGTTCAGCTCGCATGGGAACGATGAAGGAGGTCCGAGGCCATCCGGTGGATTTCGGTGGGGGACTGAATCGGGTCCGGTAGCACGTCGGCAAGGCCGGGAGGTACGAGAGCGAAAGCATGACATTCATGGGTTCCCGGGCCGCCGTGTGTGCCATTGACATTGCTGAACACCACAACGTGTTCGGAGCAGGGATGCCATCCGAGTAGGAGGAGGCTTCCAGCGTTGGGGATGTCTAAAGCGCGGTCGAGATCGGCGGCAGCTTCAAACGGAAAGGGATGCTCAATCTCTTGGAGGCGCTTTGGAAGTTCGGTGCGGCAGCTGATGGGTTCCTCTCCTGCGATGTGCAGCATGTTTCCTTGGTTTTCTATTCCGGGTGCGAGCACGGCGGGAAGGTACGCCTCAGCAAGAAGATCTCGAACGAACCCCTTTTGCTCTAGGCTGGACAATGACGCTTCCAAGTAGAGGTGAGCCGTCGGTCCTTCGGCGATCAATCGGTAGGTGACTCTACGTTCGTCCATGAATGTGGCGATCTTCTCCTCCAGGGAAAAACCATGGATGTCCTCGTAGGTTTTTGCGACCTCGTGGCCGTGGTCCGAAAGGATGAGAACTTCATAGGCCACCGTCGGATGCTTGCGGGTGGCGTCGACGACTTGGCGAACCGCATTGTCGAGTTGGCGTGTGACCCGGAGCATGGCGGGGTCTTTGGGGCCGACGACATGAGAGTGGCCATCGAATGAAATGAAATTTGTATGGATGGCACGGGTTCCGCTGGCGACATGCATCTTGGTGAACACTCTCGCCAAGTCGACCGCGAGCGCGTTTTTTCCGATTTGCGCGAGAACCTTGCGGAGACTTAACGGATTGCGTTCATTGAGAGCCTCCGGCACGAGGTTCGTGAGTTCACGAAGCATGCGCCACGTGAGGGAGGGCAGTAAGGGAAGATAGGCCAATCCCCAGCCAACAATACCAAGTGAGCGCACGTGCGCCATTGCATTGTTCACGTCCAAGGTTTGGAAGCAGCCATGCACGTGACGAGCCTCGGCGGTGTATAAGTTGGAGATTGAGGCACCCTCGTCCCGCAACCAAGACGTAGCATATGTTGCTAGGTCTTGCTCGTGCTTCGCCAAGACCCCGGGTTCGTCGATGCCCACGTCCTCTCCCGAACGCGTGTCGTGGTACCAGTATCCGGGCAGTGAGCGAGGTACGCCGTACAGAAAGGCTGCCTGCACCACCGGTGTTGAACAGGGGATCCCGGGAAAGAGGGATCTGAGTTCGTAACCGGCGAGCTCTTGCAGGCGCCGGAGAAACGGCATGTCACCGCGTTGCATTGCGGCTTCTAGGTCCGGTCGGGACAGGCCGTCGAGTTGCAGGACGGCCAATCCTCGAACTGCAGGGGAGTTGCCGGAGTCTTTCGCTACAGAGAGTCCAAGCCGCCGACAGAGCGCCTTGGACCGAGCAAGTCGGAAATGCACAGCGCGATAAGTTCAGGCGGTGTTTTGGTCGTGGCTCGCGATGAGATAAATGGCGTGGACTAAACCCGGGACATATCCGAAAAGCGTGAGGAGGATATTCAGCCAAAAATGGCCGCCAATCCCCACCAGCAAAAATACGCCGACGGGTGGAAGTAAAACGGATAAAATTATTCGAACAATGCTCATATATCCTCGGGCTATTTTGAAACATCATCGATGGCATCAGCCGCATCATCGGCGGCGTCGTCAATAACGTCAGCCGCGTCGCGGGCAGCGTCACCAACGTTGTCGGCAGTGTTGTCGGGTGTGCACCCGACCGTTAAGAAAAGAGTGAGGCCAGCAAATGCAACGATGCAAAGTCGAGTAATGTGAAAAAGAATGGGGTGGAGATCTGAAGTGGATTTCATGTGGTTTTGCGCTTTTAAGATGAATAGATGTTGTTTGTTTTGCAGGATTATTCCGAATCTGTCTCGGCTTTTATGGCCTCCGCCAAGCCTTTTTTGTTCATGGTGCTTCGGCCGTCGATATCTTCCTCTTTGGCAATGTCGTACAATTCTTCCTTGGTATGTTCCTCCATCAAGGTTTCTGCAGATGCTTCTTCTGCCGAGTCGCCTGACATCACGCCTGGAATGACTGCTTTAACGGCGGAGGATGCTTTATCGGCGATACGCGATACCACGTCGCCCACCGAATTGGCACCACCTGTCAGGCCACCATCGGCTGCCTCGAGAGACGTGGCGCACGCCTCCGAAATCATAAACCTCTCTTCGTGGACGGTTTCTATTTCGTTAACTGGAAGAGTTCCGAAGCCTTTCAACACATCGTCAAGCAAGCCGCTAGAAACGACGTAATGCTCAACGGCCCACGTCGATTCGTCGATCTCGGCATCGTGCAAACGCCCAGCCACATTGCCCTTCGTTGTGCAGACCTCGATCTTGGAAAATGCATCCGGTGCCTTGAGGTGTTCGATGACTTCTTTGCAGGCTTTATCGTCGAAATTCCGGAGTGCATCAGACCCTTCGATCATGACGGCCTCATCTCCGATGGAGGCGACGTCGGATGTCAACACAACTTGTTTTCCCTGTGTCCCCTTATCAACCACTAAGGCAATGACCTTCTGCGCCGGAAAATCCACGACCATGTTATCAATCGGGCCCACTACCGTTCCTGATTTTCTGATGATCACGTCGTTTTTCAAAAATTGGCTTCTTTTCATGATTTCATACTATTGGAGCCTGTTGATTTTGGCTATCGGGGAAAACCTGAATCTCTCAACAATGGTGCCTCCACGCCCCTTGCCCTCCTGTTCGCCCTCTACCGATGCGGCATTAATATAATTGTGTCGGGCACGGATTTCATGGACAAACGAGGCATGAAATTGATCCGGATTGTTCTCCCTGTTGTGCTCGCTCTCCTCCCCGCGGTTACCGTGGTGGTACCCTCCAGCCTACTGGCAGAAGAAGCCGAGGAGAAGAAGGCTGCGGCCGCCGAACCTGCAGAAGGGGAGTGGGTGCAGTTGTTCAACGGCAAGAACCTCGATGGCTGGACGCCGAAAATCCGTCACCAGGCGTTCGGCGAGGACAAGCAAAAGACCTTCCGTGTCGAAGACGGGCTGCTCAAGGTTCGTTACGACAAAGGCTATAAAGAGTTCGGCGAGACCTTCGGCCATCTATTTTATAAAGGCAGCCACTCCTACTACCGCCTGCGGGTGGAGTACCGCTTCGTCGGCGAACAGCTCAAAGGCGGGCCTGGCTGGGCGTGGCGTAACAGCGGCGTGATGCTGCACGGGCAGGATCCGGCGACCATGGGCAAAGATCAAGATTTCCCGAACTCGATCGAAGGCCAACTCCTCGGCGGCAAAGCCGAAGGCAAACGGACCACCATGAACTTATGCACCCCCGGCACCCATGTCGTGCGCGATGAAAAATTGTTCAAGCCGCATTGCGTGAACAGCAGTTCGAAAACGTACCGCGGTGACCAGTGGGTGACGGTTGAGTTCGAAGTGCACGGTGACGAGTCGATCCAGCACAAGATCGGCGACGACATCGTCTTGGATTACCAGAAGCCTCAACTCGACGACGGCACCTTGTTGAAAGAAGGTTCGATCTCCGTTCAGTCCGAGAGCCACCCGATCGATTTCCGCAAGATCGAGATGATGGTGCTCAAGCCCTGAGGTCGACAGCCTAGAAGGCTGTCAAACGATACGGCCAAGATGGCCGTACTACGAAAGAGTAGTACAGGCTTCTAGCCGGTATCGTAACGACGCGCTTCTAGCGGGTCGAGAATTTGCAAAGATTGCAAAGATTCTGAGGATTTCCGCATGCCGAAAATCCGCAATCGACATCATTCGTCCGGCGTGAACTCTAGTACTTCGACTTCGCCGGTTTTGGTCACGCGGACTTTTACTCGGCCACTGCCCTCGGATCCGGTGATTCGAAAGACGATCACTTCGCCGCTTCCGGCTTTCTTTTCCTTGCCGGCTTCGCCGGTGGCGATCACGTCCATTTTCACTTCCTGCACGTCACCGACGGTGGCGCTCACGTTGGGGTCGGCGGCGACTTCCGTCTTCACTTGTTCCTTCATCGATTCCATGCCGAACCAGACGAAGCCGGCACAACTGCCCATAAAGACGAGGCTGAGGAGGCCGACGATGAGCACGGTGATGAGGCAGCCCTTGCCTTTTTTGGGGGGCTGTTCGGTATAGGCAGGAACTTGGTATTCGGTCATGACGTGGCTTTCTTTTGGGACTGCTTGGGCGGATTGTTGCGGCTGCTACTTTTTTCGCTTCCGCTTCTTCACCTTTTTCTTGAACTCGGGCGCGTCCTCGGCTGGCGGGGCGACTTCCGTGTCGTCCGGTTTACCGTTCGCGGCCTCGTCTTTGGCATCCTGCTTTTTTTTGTCCTTCAGGTTGAAGTACTGCTGAAAGATCGCGATCAAGTTGCTGGTCGTGTAGTACAGGCAGAGACCGGAGGGGAAGCGGTAGAGGAACACGAGAAACATGACGGGCATGAACATCATGATCTTTTTCTGCATTGGCTCGACGTTGCCCATCGGGGTCATACGTTGCAGGCCAAGCGCGGTGATGGCCATGGTGACCGGCAGGATGTTGATCGGGAAGTTGAGTTGTTCGAGGAACAGGTTTTCCGGTTCGCTGAGATCGGCGATCCAGGCGAACTTGGTGTGGCGCAACTCGACCGCCGAACGCAGCACGTAGAACAGCGAGAAGAACACCGGGATCTGCAACAGCGCCGGCAAGCAGCCTTTCATCGGCGCGAGCGGACTCACGCCGTGCTGCTTGTAGAGCTTCATCGTCTCTTCCTGAATCTTCAGGTTGTTGCCCTTATACTTCTCTTTGATCTCCTTCATCTGCGGCGCGAGCTTAGAGAAGCTCTTCATCGAACGGGTGCTCTTACGCAGCAACGGCCAGAAGGCCATGCGGATGATGAAGGTGAGGAAAATGATGGCGAGACCGTAGTTGCCGATGATGCCGTAGAGCCAGTTGAGGAAACGCAGCATCGGGTTACACAGGAAGGTCATCTTGCCGAACTCCATGATGCGCCGCTGCTCGCCGGTCATCTTCTCGAGTTCGGCAAACTTCTTCGGTCCGACAAACAGGGTCATTTGGCGTTCGAGATCCGCGCCGGGCGCCACCACGTTCTGCGCTTGGCGGTCGTCGGTGCCATCGTAAAATAGGCCGCTGGCGACCTCCGAGAACTCCATGTTCTTTTTGCCGCCACGCTTGGTGTTGACGTAGAGGCCCTTGGCGTTGGGGAAGGAGCCGCTACCGCTGATGGTGAGGATCTGGCAGAAGAACTTGTTTTTTACCGCCACCCAAGTCGGCGCGCCGGCGTAGATCTCGTTGATCTCGTTGATCTTCGTGTTGGACTTTTTCTCGGCCATGGCGAAGCGCTCGTTGAAGTCGGATTTGCCGAGAAAGGGGATCAAGGGCATCTTGTTCAGATGGACCACATCGCCACCAATCAGTCGCGTGTCGATGCCGGTTGAGGCGCCATACATGCCCTCCGTCTCTTTGTAGAAGCGACTCAGGCGGACATCGTGGCCGGGGACTTGAATGCCGTTGGCGGTGGGATTGATGAAGCGGTCGTTGACCGTGATTTCGTAGCCGTCGGGGGCGAGCGAGACGCTGCGTTCGATCTGCAGCGGGCCGGACTTGGTGGTAAACACGGCACTGCGCCCATCATCGCCGGCGGTGACCTGCCAGGCGTCGGTGAGTTCGGCGCCGGCGAGTCCGGGCATGGCGAGGGTGGGGCGGTTGGTGAATGACAGATGTTTCGGCAAGGAGCCTTTGACGTTCTCGGCGGGGTACTTGAGCAGTTCGGCGTCGATCAGCGAGGCACCGTATTTGGTCCAGGTGAGGCGCACCAGGCTGTTGGTCAGCAACAGCATGTTGGCTGGTTCGACCGCAGCGGTGGGCAAGCCGCCGGGAAGGAAGTTGGGGTTGGCTGCGCCCGCCGGTCCGCCGTTGGGATTGGCAGCGCCAGCCGGTCCGCCGCCGACCGGATTGGCAGGGTTTGCGAGGTTGGCAGGGTTGGCGGGGTCGATAGCTTGAGCCGCCTGAGCCGGGCGGTTGGTGACAACCGAGTCCGGGTTCTGCATGCCGGTTTGGCCGCCGGTCGTAGGCGAGCCTGTGGTGCCGACAGTGTTGGTGCCGGTCCCTTGTATCGGTGCCGGCGCTGGTGGATTCTGGTGGGGTCCGGGGAGTTTCTGCGAAACCATCATCCAGATAGGAATCAGCATCACCAGAGCAGCGACGATAGGGAGATCTTGTTTCTTCATGAGAGAAGTTTGGCCTCGCGGAGGAGGCGGAGAAATTCGGCGAGGATCACGTCGTGTTTGGCGGTGTCGAGACCGCGGCGCGCCACGAAAACGATGTCGTGGGGCGTGGCGAGTTCGTGCTGGTGGAGTCGGTAGAGTTCGCGGAGGCGGCGTTTGCAGCGGGCACGGACCGGCGCGTTGCCGGTCTTCTTGCTGGCGACCACGCCAAGGCGTCCGGTTTGCTCGTCGGTTTTGTCGTACTTGTGATTGCCGACGGCGTCTCCGGACAAATGCCAGAGCACCATGTGGCGACCCACCTGCTTGTTCCCCCCGTCATATACCTGCCGGAACTGCCACGGTTTACGCAGCCGTTTGCTGGAGGAAAGCCCGAAAAAACGCCGAACGCGTCCGCCAGACTCAGTCAGAGACGGTGAGACGCAAGCGTCCTTTGCGACGGCGTCGTTTGATGATATCCCGTCCATTTTTGGTGGCCATGCGCGAGCGGAACCCGTGCTTTCTCGCCCGCTTAATGCGGGAAGGTTGATACGTACGTTTCATTCGAAATCCTTAAAAAAGTAATAGAAAGACGCGCTCACATAGCACTGAAGGCCCGCCTGTCAATGGGCGAATGGGCGGAATCCCGTGATCCATCCGCGTTTGGTGTCGGGTAACAACCATCATCGGGCCCGATTTGTCAAATGACCGCTTGTTGCTCGGAGGGCCACTATACTACCCAAGCATACAGGGATTTCGGCCCTCATTCCCGTGGCAACGTGCTGTTTTGGCCCAGTCTTGAAAGTTCAGGCCCTCGTGCTATCGAATTAGTAGCCCTGTGGAGGTTCCTGTCGATGTCGACGAGCAACAAACGAAAACTCAAGCGCCTGCTGCGCGCCTATCTGAACCAAGCCGGTCACGGGTACCAATTTGTCCGGGTCTCCGACGCAAGGTTGAGGCAGCATCTGGGTGTCGATTCATCCGGTTGGGATCCCCTCACGGCGTATTATGTGAAGTCTTGCCTCGTCGACCAGTACCTCGGACTTGACCATAATCTCTACCCAGAGTCTGAGATCTTCGAACTCGACAGCACCAAACCTTTGGTCGAGAAATTCGGTCTGTTTCCCATTGCCGACCTTGCCGGCGCGCAGGTCGCCCTACGTCTCGCTGACGGGGAGGTGTTCGAGATCGCCATCGAAACCTTCACGATGGACTTCTGGGACGGCCAGGTCGATGGCGTCCATGAAACCTCCTTGATCGACTATGTTCAGACGTTGGTCGAGGGCGTGGAGGAAGATCGTGGATACGAGCCGACGATTCCTGATGAAATCCGTCTGGCCCACTTGCAGGCTCGGACAGAAAAAGAAATCGCGGCGCTGTCTGAAACTAAGCAGGCAAGCCTGCTCAAAACCACAATGGACAACAATGATTTGGAGCTTGCCCGGCGTATTATTAAAGTGGCCGGCTTTAGCCCGGGGTGTCGGGTCGAAGCAGTACGGAATCGTCATTTTCTGGATTATTTTGGAAACCGCTGCAACTCGGTGGAGATGGTCGAGCTTTTGGTCAAGGACTTGGGTTTCCGGTTTCACAAGATTAATCTAAAAGTTATTGCCTATTTTACCAAGTTGCGGCCCGATTTGCTGCCGGAATTCATTCGCCATGGCGCCTTTGTAAAAGACACTTGGGCATACCGCAGCATCTACGATGTTCTGGAACGAAGAAACGACCCGTTAATCAAGGAGCTACCATGAAAAATTTCGAAACGATAAAATGCGTGATCGCCTTGGTCGCCCTCGGTCTTGCGGGTTGCGGAGGCGCCGGCTCGGATGTTGATCCCGTCCAGCCTCCGGCCAAGAGAGCCGTCCCGGCCCCACCTCCGGCAGAAGGCGACATCGGGCCTCAATTCCAAGTGGTCCCGGCTTGGCAATATGCTGAAGGGTGTTTGTCCGTAGTTCTCGCATACAGTTCTTGGCCCTCGAATGTGGAAGGGTTCAAAATTACAGCGACGGAGCTGAGTTCCGGGACCGAATACAAATTACATACGGCGCCATTGGTTCCGGTGATCCGAAGAGGCCGCGATCTGTCTGGATTTGTCTATGAAAAGCCGGAACTTCAAAAACAGGCGGAAGCGGAATATGAACGTTGGTACGAGTCGGAGGGCGGAAAAGAATCGAATTTTACGCCCGCAGAACTCGCCCAGAAAAATTATCTAATTAAGAATGGAATGTGGGCCATGTTGGACTTTTCCCCTCTGGCATTGTTCGGCCTTGGTGTTCGCTGTGCGCGGGATGTGCCGCCCGGAAAGTATAAAATCGAAGTGAAAGCGCTTGGGGATCCCCGGATCTTCGGAGAGCGCGAGATTGACACTTCGGTCGGCGTTCCCTTCCCGCCCTTGGTCGAATTTACATGCTACACAACTCCCACGAAGGCGGTCCTCTCATACCATTGGGAGAGGGAACCCTTTAGCGAGAAAATCGCCTTTTTTAATGTTGTCGGACGGCACAAGTCCGGTGGTGAGGATTTTAGGGAAGATGCGTGCATCGCTAGCAGCAAGTCGAATTCATCTATGATTTCTGGAACGGAATTAAAGATCAACCCTACCGAATACGAGTTCGGGATGGATGCCTGTGATTGGTTTGGCAATCGGCTTCATTACGACCAAAAGGAAAAACTGAGCTATCCGATTCGCATAACGGACATCAGCACCTCCACCAACCAAGTTGTTGAGATCCGTTGGAAACTTCCCGATACGGTGCCGGACCATTTTGAGGTGGAAATTCAAAAGAACTTCCGCAGGGGCTTTCACAATGCGAAACGGGTCGGGCAGATACCTGCCAAGGCCCTCCGCTACGACGAACAGACAGATTACGACAAGCAAACCTCGGTACATTACCGGCTGCTTTTGAAAGACGGAACGACGGTGGTCTCGACCTCGTCCAGTCACACCTATCAGCACGGGGGGACGTTTGTGCCGCTTCCTGGCCGGATCGCCAAAATTGAGACGAACACGGTGGACGGTGTGAAAGGCATCTTAATCTATCCGCAGCCTTCTCCCCATATCAAAGACTCGGCGTACACGGTCACCATCCAAACAAAAAATGGCCCGAAAAAGATCTTTCCCAAATTTCAGAATGTGCGCGAAATCCCGATCCGCTTGGAGGGCATTGCCCGCCCCGGAGAGTCGTACACGATCCAAGTTTGCGAGGCTGCTTTGCTCCCGGGCAACACTGGAGATCTTACGCCTGTTCGCCGGGGCCTCGATAGCGAACCCGTTCGATTGGTGGAGCCGACACCTTGAGCCCCAGCCCGTTTCGTTCCCATCTGTCGGTGGGACGCTGTTGGATGAGCGCGGAAACTTCATAAAACGCGACTTGTTAACAGGGCGGCGCAGGTGTTTAATTGCCTGCCCGTTATGACAAAATCTGCCTCAATCCTCGCCCCGTCCCCGACCGTCGACCAAGTTGGCGTCGAAGAACGTGCCGCCCGTTTCACCAAGCGCAGCATCAAGAAAGAAGCCAAAATGCAGGGCCTGAAAATGGCTCTGAGCATGATGGACCTGACCACGCTGGCCGGCAACGACACGCCGGGGAAAGTGAAACAGCTTTGCTACAAGGCGATGCACCTGCACGACGCGGTCGCCGACCTGCCGACCGTCGCCGCGGTCTGCGTCTATCCGACCATGGTGCCGGTCGCGTTCAAGGCGCTCAAGGGCAGCGGCATCCATCTCGCCTCGGTGGCGACCTCGTTCCCGAGCGGACACGAGGACCTGGACAACCGCTTAGATGAAGTTCGGCGCGCGGTCGAGGCCGGCGCGGACGAGATCGACATGGTGATCTCGCGCGGTCGCTTTCTGGCCGGCGAACACGCCTTCACCTTCGACGAAGTCGCCGCCGTGAAAGACGCTTGCGGCAAGGCCCACCTCAAAGTCATTCTCGAAACCGGCGAGCTGCTCACCTACGACAACGTTCGGCGCGCGTCCGACATCGCGATGCACGCCGGCGGCGATTTCATCAAAACCAGCACCGGCAAAGTGAAGCCGGCTGCGACCCTTCCGGTCACGTTGGTGATGCTGCAGGCGATCCGCGACTACTACTTCAAGACCGGCATCAAGATCGGCATGAAGCCGGCCGGCGGCATCGCCAATGCCAAACTCGCCCTGCAATATCTGGTCATGCTCCAAGAAACCCTCGGCCAAGACTGGATGACCCCCGACCTCTGGCGCTTCGGTGCCAGCCGCCTCGCCAACGATGTGCTGATGCAAATCGTCAAACAACAAACCGGCAGCTACCAGTCGCTTGATTATTTTTCCCACGACTAAGGTCGTGGGAAAAAGTAGCTGGTAGCCAGTAGTGAGTAGTCAGGACTTTTCTAACCCTTCTTTTTCTAACCTTCTTTTCTTCCATGAAGAACCCTCCCTCCCTCAACTTCGACACCGACTGGACCTATTCGGCCGCGCCCGAGTCCACCGACCATATTAAATTGAAGAAGCGCTACGACTTGTTCATCAACGGTGCGTTCGTGAAACCCAAGTCGGGCAAGTATTTCGACACGATCAATCCGGCTACGGAAAAGCCGATTGCCAAGATTGCCGACGCTGGCGCGGCCGATGTTGACGCGGCGGTGAAAGCTGCGCGCAAGGCCTTTCCCGCCTGGACGAAAATGCCGGCGGCGGACCGCGGCAAATACATCTACCGGATCGCCCGGCTGATCCAGGAACGCGCGCGCGAGTTCGCGGTGATCGAGTCGATGGACGGCGGCAAACCGATTCGCGAGTCGCGCGATATCGACATTCCGCTCGCGGCGGCCCACTTCTTCTACTACGCCGGTTGGGCCGACAAACTCGACTACGCCTTCCCCGGTCGCACCGCCAAGCCACTCGGCGTTGCCGGCCAAGTGATCCCGTGGAACTTTCCGCTGCTGATGGCCGCGTGGAAACTCGCCCCGGCGCTCGCCACCGGCAACACCGTGGTTCTTAAGCCGGCTGAGACCACGCCGCTGACCGCGCTCAAGCTCGCCGAACTGATTCAGAACGCCGGCCTGCCGCCCGGCGTGGTCAACATCGTCACCGGCGCGGGCTCGACCGGCGCGGCGATCGTGTCGCACAAGGACGTCGACAAAGTCGCGTTTACTGGCAGCACCGAGGTCGGCAAAATCATCATGCGGGCAATCGCCGGCAGCGGCAAAAAGTACACCCTCGAACTCGGCGGCAAGGCGGCCAACATCGTGTTCCAGGACGCGGCCATCGACGAGGCGGTCGAAGGGATCGTCAACGGCATATTCTTCAATCAAGGCCATGTCTGCTGCGCCGGTTCGCGCTTGTTGGTGCAAGAGGGCATCGCCCCCGAACTCATCCGCAAGCTGCAGCATCGGATGGAGACGCTGATCGTCGGCGACCCGCTCGACAAGAACACCGACATCGGCGCGATCAACTCGCGTTCGCAGTTGGAGACGATCAAAGGCTATCTCAAACTCGGCAAGAAAGAGGGCGCCAACATGTGGCAGACCAGTTGCCGGGTGCCGCGCAAAGGCTTCTTTTGTCGCCCGACCTTGTTCCTCGACGCGGCGCAGTCGCATCGCGTGGTGCAGGAAGAGATTTTTGGTCCGGTGCTGGCGGTGCAGACCTTCCGTACGGCCGACGAAGCGGTCACCAAAGCCAACAACACGCCCTACGGATTGTCCGGCGGCGTGTGGACCGACAAGGGCGCGAAGGTGTTCAAGATCACCTCAAAAATCCGCGCCGGCGTGATCTGGGCCAACACCTATAATAAGTTCGACCCGACCAGCCCCTTCGGTGGCTACAAAGAGTCCGGCGTCGGCCGCGAAGGCGGACTTCATGGTCTGACCCCGTACGTCAAATTGAGCTAAGCCAGCGAACCCTGCAAACCCCTTTCCAAAACGAGATCGAACATCATGAGTCTCCCCGTTAATAAAACCTACAAACTCTACATCGGCGGCAACTTTCCGCGCACTGAATCGGGTCGCTACTTCGCGGCTCACGACGTCAACCTGTGCCGCGGTTCGCGCAAGGATTTCCGTAACGCGGTGGTCGCCGCCCGGGCCGCGTTCGGCGGGTGGGCCGGACGCAGCGCGTATAATCGCGCGCAAATTCTCTACCGCTTGGCGGAGATTCTCGAAGGGCGTTCGGCGCAGTTCGTCGACGAACTCAAAACCCAAGGCGCAAGCGCCAAAGCGGCTGCCACGGAAGTGCGCGCGTCCATCGACTGCCTCGTCTACTACGCCGGCTGGGCCGACAAAGTGCAGCAGGTGTTCTCCTCGGTGAACCCGGTTGCTAGTTCGCACTTCAACTTTTCCATGCTTGAACCCACGGGGGTCGTCGCGATCCTCGCGCCGAGTTCCAGCGGGCTGCACGGCTTGGTGTCGACGATTGCTCCGGCGATCTGCGGCGGCAACGCGGTGATCGCGCTGGCCAGCGACAAGCTGCCGCTGTGCGCCATCACCTTTGCCGAGGTGGTGCACGCGTCCGACGTGCCGGGCGGAGTGGTCAACATTCTAACGGGGCATCGCGACGAACTGCTGCCGCATATGGCCAAGCACATGGACGTGAACGCCGTGGTGCTCGCCGAAGCCAAGGGGAGCGAAGCCGCCGATTTGCAGGTGCAGGCGGCGGACAACATGAAGCGGGTGGTCGCGTTCGGTCCGGTCGGCGACCACAACCCGTACCGCGTTCTGGATTTGTGCGAGACCAAAACCACGTGGCATCCGGTCGGTCTGTAAGCCGAGCCTCTCGCGAGGGCTGCTCTTTCTCACGAGAGCCTTACTGGCTACCGGCGCAGCATCCAATTTGTCTCGTGGGCTCATACGTTCACGCAATCCCACCCGTTGCCCTCCGCGCTGAACTCTCAATTCCAGCGCGCATTGATTTCCATCTCTCTCAACATCGCGGAAGGGCATGGGAAGTATACCTACCGTGATCAGTCGAAATAGTACGACATAGCGAAAGGGTCCGCGGTTGAATGCGGCGCATGCCTTGATGTCGCGGTCGCGCAACATGTGGCTGGAAAGGGGGATATCTCCGAAGGTAAAGGGCTCTTGATCGAAATCGTCTCTATGTTGACTGGCCTTACAAAGGCCATTTCGCCGGATCGAGTGCGGGAGGCGGGCGGCGTTTATTATGTTCGCGGCGATGGCTCAAGCCAAGCCGTGGGTGAAGGTGAAGGCAAAGGTGAGAGGAGCCTCCGGCCCCTGCGGGCCTTCGCCTTCGAATGATTTCTGGCTGCAACCGGAGGAGCCGGGCTTGAACCGACGGATTTTTCTCGACTGGGCGTCGGGGGGCTGGTGCGTATTTGGATGACTATGATCAAAAACATTGTTATCGCTCTTCTCGCAGCCGCTTGTCTCGGACTTGCGATTTTCACTGTCACTCGGGATGACCGCAAGCCGGTCGTCCCCGAAACCGCAAACGCGCCCGTGCCGTCCACTCCCGCGCCGGTCCCGCCATCCGAGCCCGAATTGCCGCCGGTCGCGGTTCCCGAACCTGCGGTCGTCGTCCTTCCCGAACCCGCCATCGCCGAACCTGCGGCCAAGGCCGACGGCGAACTGCTGGAAGACGCCAACGGCATCATCGCGATGCTGATCGAGGAGAACGACGACCAGCAGAAGGAACTGGAGAAGCAGAAGGCCAACAACCCTTTCGCGAACCTTAAGAAAATGATGGAGGACCCGGAGATGCGTAAGACCATGATTGGTTCGGCCGAAGGGCAGGTGGAGATAATGTACGCCGGGTTCTTCGAACGCGCCGGTCTCGACGCGGACACCGAAGAGGCGTTGTCCGCTATGCTGCTGGAGCATCAGGCCGAGAACATGACACTTGGATTATCGATGATGGGCGCAACCAAGCAGGAGCGGGCGAAACGCGCGCTGGAGACGGAAGCAAAAGAGAACGTCTACAAGGAAGGGCTACGCGAAGTCTTGGGCGAGGAGGGTGTGGCTGCGTTCGAGCAATGGGAAAAAGAAATGCCGCACCGCCAACTATTAAAACAGGCGACGACAAACCTGCGCGGCGAGAATGCCCTGAGCACCAAGCAAGAGGAGGAGTTAGTGCAGCTCATGTCGCTGCGGAATGAAGAACTTCCGGGAAAGGGGATGGATCAGTTCAAGCCCGGTGATATGCCCGACAAGAAAACCACCGAGACGCTGCTGGCGCGTCAGACCAAACTCACCGAGCTCTATCTGCAAGACGCCAAGGTTGTCCTCTCCGAGTCCCAGCATGAAGCGTACGCCGCGAGCATGCGGCAGCAGCAAAAGATGATGGAGTTCGGCATGCGTATGGGCGCGCAAATGTTTAACACCGAGGCCGCCGAGAAATAATGGTGGAAGTTATATAAATCTAAAATTTGGCCCTGTGATTTCGTCTGCGTTAGCACGCAGGTCTCATCCGTCACGTCGCGCGATCGGTTATACGTTTTAGACTAGTGTATTCCGTTGCCTTGCCCTCACGGCAAAATCCAAACAGCCGAATACCCAGCCGATGGGCAAGCATGACGGCGAGCGAGGTCGGGGCAGAGACGGCGGCCAGCAGTGGGATGCCTGCTCGCCAGCACTTGGCGGTGATTTCATAGGACACGCGCCCTGATACGATCAGGGAGGTGGCGGAATCGATGGTGGCGTTCGCCAGTAACCTTCCGATGACTTTGTCGACAGCATTGTGCCGGCCGATGTCTTCGGCGCTGGCAAGCAGGTGGTCGTTTGCGTCGAACGCGGCGGCGGCATGGCAGCCGCCGGTTTCTCGGAACAAGGATTGGTTGGCGGAAAGCTGCGCGAACAGGTCGCTTAGCCGGGCGGGATCAACGGGCGACTCCCCTGGACGCTGGGCTAGAGGTGTCGCGTTTGTCGGATCGGGTTCGAGCAGGGTGATGTTGCCGCAAAGGCCACAGGAGGTGTTGGACGCGAGTCGGCGCCGGGCCGCTTGTTCGGGACAAGCGAACGGTTCGGGGATGGTCACAGCGACCCGGTCGGGCGCAGTTTGAACGAGTGCCTCGGCGGGCAGTTCGGTGGCGATTCCCTCACTGTGCAGAAAGCCGCGGACCAAGGCGATGTCCTCGCCGGGCGTGCGCAACGTCACCGAAAAGGCCTCCCCATTTAGAATGATGTGCAGGGGCGCTTCGATGCAGACCGCGTCTTCGAACGCGGTCGCGCCTTGCTTGGAGTGGCGGATGGCGGAGATGTGCTTGTGCCTCATGTCTTGTTCATGCGGAGGCGCGGGCGAGCAGCCAAGTGCGCATTCCGAGTAATTTTACGATTTCACATCCTCCTCCCCTAATACGCCGGCGGTGGTTTACTGAGATCTGTTCAAGGCTATCGACAAAAAAAGCCCCCGACGACGAGGAAGCCAATCGGGGGCCGCGGAACCTATGGGCTCCGCATGACGCGGGGGATGGGAGACATCCGCGCGCGCGTCGGGGTTGGTTTGGTTGCTATTCTAGAATCGTGGATCGTACCCGTTAGTCTGGCGTTAGCGCCTAATCAGTGATGGCGATTTTTTGAGCCATCGTTTGTGTCTTGTATGGCATGTTCACTGTTAGGACGCCGTCCACGAGCCGGGCGTTCATTTTTTCTGTATCCACGCGGTTGCCGATCCGGAATGTCCGGGCGTAACGGCGGCTGTGGAACTCGCGCCGAAGCCATTGTTTGCCTTCCGCCAGCGGTACGGGCACCTTGGCGGAAATGCGTAGGCTTTGGTTCTCGGCTTCAATGTCGAGGTCCTCGCGGCGGACGCCGGGAAGGTCCATGACGACCACGGTTGCTTTCGCGGTCTGATACACGTCGGTGCGCGGAGTCCATACCGGCAGGTTGGCGGCCGGTGTGGTTGTGGTGCTCTGCGTGCACGGACGTTCGGCGATGGCGGTTGCTTCGGTTGCGGCTTGCTTGTTTTGTTCGTTGCTCATGATCAATTTATCCTTCGATGCTGATTTTGCGGGGTTTGCTGGCTTCGCGGCGTGGCATGTCGACGTGTAAGACGCCGAATTCCATGCGGGCTTTTACCTGTTCGAGTTCGACATCGAACGGGAGTTCTACGCGGCGCATGACGTCGCGCGGATCGCGCTGTTTCATCACCCAAGAGGTGACCTGTTCGCTCTCGTCCGCGTCAGATTCCTCGGCGGCGGGTGGCAGGCTAGCGGTGATTGTGAGGACGCGGCCTTCGACTTGGAGGTCGATGTTGTCGCGGCTGAAGCCGGGCAGTTCGATTGAGAGGGACAGACCATCTTCGTTGCCTGCCATGTTCACCGGAACGCTGTGCATGCCGGTGAGTGCCTGCTCCAGCGGTTCGCCGAAAAAGCGGCCGAGTTCGCGGTGCAGTTCGTCGAACAGGTCGATTGGACCAATTCCACGGAGTCGTTGTTTGAACGGTGCTACCATGTTGTTGTTCTCCATTGTTAGGTTGTCTTTCTCTAAGCATCTGCCATGCCAAGTTTCATAAGATGCTGTAAAATGCTTTAAATGAAGGACTTAGGAAAATGATGGTGAAATCAATGTGAGTAATTATGGCCCATAATAAATTTTTCGCTGGCACAATAGAGCCAATATGGCTCACTTAGGTTCCTCTACTTTTTTATCAGGCGGCTCCCACAATCTACGTATATACTGATATGAATATAGACCGACGACGCTTTGTTTCCTCCGCTGCGATCACTGCAGCCGCTACTTCTGTTTCCCTGTCCGCGATTCTCCCGTCCGCCCTGGCCGCAGAGGATGAGCAGCCGAAGGATGTGGCGACATGGCAGGGTGGGCGTTCGCCTTGGCCGATGTGTTTGGACACCACCACGTTGGCCAAGGATTTGCCGCTTGAGCGCAAAATCGAACTCACGGCGGGGGCCGGGTTCGACGCGATCGAGCCCTGGGACCGCGAACTCACGTCTTACGAAAAGGCGGGCGGCGACCTGAAAGAACTGGGCCAGAAAATCAAAGACGCCGGCTTGTTCGTGCCCAGCGTGATCGGACTTTGGGGCGCCTTGGCAAACAACGACGAGGACTTCGACGCGCGGCTGGACGAACAGCGCGACCGGATGCGCATGATCAGCGCCATCGGTTCGCAACACGTGCAAGTGATTCCCGATTTCAAAAACATGGACAAGCTGACCAAGGAAGGCGTGGCGAGGTCCTACCGCCGGATCAGCGAGATTGCGCTCAAGGACTACGGGCTCGAGACCGGCATTGTCTTTTTGAACGCGGTCAAAGGCTTGCAGACAATTCGCGATGCCACCGAGGTGGCGATGATGTCGAACTGGTCGAACGCGAAGATCATCCCCGACACCTATCACAACTATCACGGCCGTTCGAACATCAACTCGCTCAAGTACCTCAATCCCAATTTCATCGCGATCTTCCAGTTCGGCGATTCTCCCGAAGGATTGGAACCGCAGAAGGGCTGGAGCGATAAGCATCGTGTTCTGCCAGGCGATGGCGTTCTGCCGCTGGTTGAACAACTGAAAACCCTGCGCGACATCGGCTATACTGGTAGCGTCTCGCTGGAGCTTTACAACCCGGAATACCGCAAACGCGAACCGGTGGCATTTTTGAAGGAAGCGCATCGGAAAACCTTGGCTGTCATTGAAGCCTCCGGGGGTTGAGTTCTGCGAACGTAGGATGGGTCGTCACCCCGTCTGTGTACGCTGGGCCGTTAGGCCGGCGAGTTCGTTGCACTGAGCCGACCGCTCTTAGACCGCGGAAAAAAACGCGGAAAAACGCGGAATCTCTGTCCGAAATTCCTGTCGGACTTCAGCGGTGAGCCGCTTCGCGGAGGCAAATGAATGTGAGGCAAAGGAATGAGCCTTGTCGCGGGATAGCGCTCTTTGGATCGGCAGCGGCAGGCAATTTTCACGGAACCTAGAGGGGCGTTGTGCGACATGGCCGGTACTCCAAGAAGCCAGTGATACAGTCTCCGGCGCCATCACGGTCGGAATAAAGGACACTTGCACCTGAACGCGCTTGGTTTAACAGCGGAGCATGATTCTCGGTATACCAAATGAAACGCCCTACGACCTGAAGTTCAACATCGGCCCGGTGCCGGTGCGGGTGCATCCGCTGTTCTGGGTGCTCGGCTTGGTTTTCGGTGGGATGCAGGGTTCTCAGGGGCCGCAAATGTTTGTCGATATGTTGACTTGGGTGGTGGTGATTTTCATCTCGATCCTCGTTCACGAACTCGGCCATGTCTATGCGTTCAGCTATTTTGGTCTACGGTCGCGGGTGTCGCTATACATGATGGGTGGACTCGCGATCCCGGAACAAAGCGGCTACTCGCAACGCGTTGGCCCCAAGGAGAACATCATCATATCGGCGGCGGGTCCGATTGCGGGCTTTCTGCTCGCCGGGTTGGTTTTGCTGTTGGCGATGACCACGGGTGCCACCGTCGGACTCGGCGTCCTGTTTGATAAAATTCCGTTTCCGTATGTGGCAGCGCAGGTGGGTGCACCGCAGTTCTGGTCCGGGTTTTTGAACGGCATGATTACGATCAACATTTTATGGGGCGTGCTTAATCTGTTTCCGTTGTTCCCCTTGGATGGCGGCCAGATCGCACGTTCGATCTTCCGGATATTCGATCCAATCAACGCGGTGCCGCGTTCGCTGATGCTCTCGGTTGCGACCGGTGCCTTGCTCGCGTTATGGGGCTTCTCGACTGGGAGTATTTGGAATGGAGTCTTGTTTGGATCGCTCGCTTATTCAAGTTGGCAAATGTTGCAGGCTGGCGGGCGGGGGCGGTATTAATGAACCGCATGAAACCGCAGCTCCTACTCGTTTGCATTCTCCTCTTCGGCGCCGGTTGCGCGTCGAATTACCAACGCAACTGGGACAACGCCGCCGGCAAATCCTCGGTCATTCGTTCAAGCACGGGCAGTTCGATGACGGTTCCGGCCCGCTGGTCCGGTACGTGGCTCAGCGAGAAAAGCGGCCACAACGGGAGCTTGCGCTGCATCCTTCTGCCGACCGAAAATCCGGACGAGATCCACACCTGGTTTGATTCGAGATACGCGAAAGTTCTGCGCTTCAAAATGAAGTCCACATTCGCCGCCGAACGCACGGGATCCAGCCCGGCATCGGGACTGCGTTTCTCGGGCTCGGACAGCCTCGGCATTTTCGGCGTTTACGAACGCGAAGGCGAGATCGTCGGCGACAGCTTTCGTTCGAGCTATCGCGCCAAACACGACCACGGTGTGTTCGAGATGCGCGCGGCGGACTGATGCGCTGATGTGAGCGACTGCGGTTTCGGTAAGATTTATTTGGCGAGGAGTGGGTCCTCGCGACCGCAATGCCCTGACCAAATTCTAACGGCTCTTCGCATCTCGCCACACGCGGATTTGCGGGACGGCCTCTTCGATATCGCGTTTGTCGGCGCTGTAGGCAAATCCTCCTTCGCGCAACAGGGTATCGAACCGTCCGTCGAAATCCGTGTCGGTTTTTACCGTTCTGAACCCGTCTGTGCCGAATGCTTCATCCTCGACCAGTTTGTCGCAGTGGCCGTCGCCGTTGGTGTCGTAGAACATGGTGTTGGGGGTGTTCCGATACGGGCCTATTCCCTGAAGGTCCTCTTGATCTGAAGAGATAGGCGGACCACAGAGTAGTTCTTCCAAAATACAACTAGAGAAAGGAACTACCCCATGATCCAAACCAACCTATCACGCAA